>Ga0153917_1000054_pt1 | contig 135554 bp, 130 predicted proteins | sample TSFL001MetaG_FD_104695 | JGI IMG/M metagenome (GOLD analysis project Ga0153917, IMG submission 104695) | Attine ant fungus gardens microbial communities from Florida, USA - TSFL001 MetaG | ecosystem: Host-associated > Fungi > Mycelium > Unclassified | place: USA: Florida, Paynes Creek Historic... | reverse complement strand
GCTTGGCTTAATTGGCGGGACTTTCGCCTTCACATCCTTCAACCAACAGGCCCTCAATGACCGAGAAAACAATATCCAAGTCGAAGTCGGCGGCCGTGTGCATGACTACTACAATAGAGACACGGAAAACAAGGACGTCTTTGTGGAAAACTACGGCGAGCAACCGATCATGGCCCGTATCCGCCTGTCCGAATACTTGGAAACCCAACAAACAGGAGCTGCAGCTCCGACACCACTGGTTGCGAATACAGAAAGAGAGCAGTTCAACACATGGACCCCTTATATCCCCAGTGCGACGGCGATCGGAATGCGTACAGGCGCAGGCGCTGCCTTTAACCGCTATTCCAACCTGAGCTTTGGGTGGAGTCGAGAGGGGCAGTCTGCCCCTTGGTATCTTCCTACCTTTAACCATAACAACCTGGACTTAAGCACTGCCGCAGCGGGCCACGCCCGTGACTTGGCCGATGGTTCAGAGGAGCTGACTCATCCCGGTGAAGGTACAGATGCTTACTGGACGGAAGGAGTAACTTACACCAATGGTGCGAATGGCACCACTTGGCATGGGGCCCCAGATGGTGCAGAACGGACCACCGCGCAAAACCTCCAGCAAGAACGTGCCCCAATAACCATGGCGCAGTGGTTTGACTTACCCAACAATCAAAAAATCGGCGATTTCTGGGTGATGGACCAAGAGACAGGCTGGGCTTACTGGGCCTCTATGCTAGAGCCAGAAGCAGCCACATCTTACTTGCTGGACGCTGCTGAAATGACAAGTGCGATTCAAGAGACGGTCTTCAATGGCACTTATTATTATGGTATCCATGTGGATAGCCAACTGCTCAGTCCAGACAATAGCGAGGATTTCATCAATGATGGGGAAAGCCATGACCCTAACCTGGATTATTTCCTTGAAGGCATTAAAAATAACGCTGTGGATGATGAGCCTGAAAACCCTGCCTATGATGAAGACAGTGCTCCTTCAGCATTTAACTTCCATCTGATGAACCCTGGGCGTATCTTTACCATGGCAGGTGAGCAATACCGTTACCTTGAAAATATGGGGGGAGGGAATCATATGATTATCCGTAATGATGCAATCCGTCAATCTTCTTGGAATGCGCAAGAAGGGGTGCTCACTTCTTGGTATGGCCAACTTGACCCTGCAGTCCAAGCCATGGTTCAGCCAGTAGCCAACAGCTTTACGACAGGTGAAGTTGCGAATACTTCGGTTACCTTTACAGGTGGTGGAAACTGGATTCCTGATAATTTAGAGGGAGAGGTTGCGGCAGACCTTACTCAAGTGATTCCTGGAGGAACGGCTAGAGCCTTTGCTCTTTCTCTTGCGGATGTTACACGCCTATCTGGAGAAGGATTAGCTTTTCCTAATCATGCACAGCGAGGTTCCGCTGCACTAGGTTGGTGGTGGCTACGTACTCCTGCGTCTGGCACGAATGCTTGGCGTGTGACTACCTATGGCCACTTGGCTGGCTATCTTGCTCGCACGTTTATCACTACCAATGGAGGAGTCCGTCCAGCCTTAATCATCAACCAAGCCAATTAAAGCAAAAAAAGACTAGGAAAACACAAATTCCTAATCTTTTTTATTTTATTTCATCCCAATCGTATAGTCGTCATCTGACATGGCTTCAACTTCACCAAGCAAGTAAGAGTTACCGACTTGACTAAAGAAGTCATGGTTTGATGAAGAAGTAGAGATACCGTTCATGACAACAGAGTTGACATCAGCTGCTGTATCAGGGAAGAGGGGATCTTGACCTAAGTTCATGAGTGCCTTGTTGGCATTGTAACGAAGGAATTTCAAGACTTCATCTGTCCAGCCGATTTCATCGTAAAGCAAGTGTGTATAAGCTTCTTCATTCTCATAAAGTTCGTAGAGTAAGTTGTACATCCAATCGCGGAGTTCACTTTGCTCTTCTTCAGAGAGTTCGTTGAAACCAAGTTGGAACTTGTAACCGATATAAGTGCCGTGGACACTCTCATCACGAATGATAAGTTTGATGATTTCAGCAGAGTTGATCATCTTGTTATTGCCGAGATACCAGAGCGGTGTGAAGAAACCAGAGTAGAAGAGGCAAGTTTCAAGGAAGACACTTGCAATTTTCTTCTGAAGGGCTGTACCATTTTGGTAGATAGCGTTGATGATTTCTGCTTTCTTTTGCATGTAAACATTTGTATCGACCCAATCAAAGAGTTCTTCAATCTCTGATTTTGTATTTAAGGTACTAAAGATTGTCGAGTAAGATTTGGCGTGAACGGACTCCATAAACTGGATATTGTTGAAACATGCGATTTCTTGTGGTGTACGTGCATCATGTTTAAGCACCTCTGCACCGTCTACAGATTGTAAAGTATCCAAGAGGGTCAAGCCAGCAAAAGCTTTCGCAAAAGTATCGCGTTCAACTTGGGGCAATTTGCGCCAATCGTCAAGGTCATTGGAAACAGGGACACGTGTGTCCAACCAAAACTGGCTGGTCAGTTTTTCCCAAGTGTATTTATCAATAGAATCTTCAATTGCATTCCAGTTAATGGCTGCATAGTAAGTAGGGACTTTTTGGGTATTTTGTTCAGACATAGTATTTCCTTTTTTTAAACAACACAGCTTTCACATTGGTTTGAGCCAACTTCCTCTTCATCGTCTGTAAAGGTACGGACGTAGTAGATCGTTTTGATTCCTTTATTGTAAGCATAGTTACGCAAGATACTCAAATCACGTGTTGTCATTTTATTATTTGCAATTTTCCACTCATAAAGGCCTTCAGGTAAAGTTGAACGCATGAAGAGGGTCATAGACAAACCTTGATCGACATGTTCCGTCGCAGCGGCGTAAACGTCAATGACAGCACGCATGTCAGTATCGTAAGCAGATTTATAATAAGGAATGGTATCTGTTGAAAGCCCAGCGGCTGGATAGTAAATTTTACCAACTTTCTTTTCTTGACGTTCTTCGATACGGTTAACGATCGGGTGAATAGAAGAAGAGCAGTCGTTGATATAAGAAATTGATCCATTAGGTGCAACGGCCATACGGTAAGAATTGTAAAGGCCACCTTGCATGACTTTTTCTTTTAAAGCAGCCCATTCCGCTGGACCAGGTACAGCAATGCCAGCGAAAAGTTCTTGGATTTCCGCTGGAACAGCAGCGAAATAGTCATGATTAAGGTATTTGTCAAAGTAAGATCCGTCAGCATAAGCAGATTTATCAAAGTCTTTGAAGGTTGCTTGGCGTTCAACTGCAAGTGTGTTTGATGCCACTAAAGTATAGTAGTTCAAGAGCATAAAGTAAACACTTGTAAAGTCAACAGCGGCTTTGCTGTCGTAATGGATATGATTTTTAGCGAGGAAAGAATGGAGCCCCATCGCACCAAGGCCAATGGCACGCATTTCGTTATTTCCTTTACGCACAGTCGGTACAGAGTCAAGATTTGAAGTTTCAGAGATGAAGGTCAATGCACGAACCATTGACTCAATAGAGCTTCCAAAGTCTGCGCCTGAAGTCATCATGTTCATGACATTTGTCGAACCCAAGTTACAAGCAACGTCAGTTCCTAATGTTGAATAAGTTTGATCGTCATTGAGGACAGAAGGTGTTTGAACTTGAAGGATTTCAGAACAAAGATTACTCATCGAGATAACACCATCGACGGGGTTAGCTTTGTTGACTGTATCGATGTTCACAATGTAAGGATAACCAGACTCTTGTTGAAGTTTAGAAAGTTCTTGTTCCAACTCACGTGCGCTGATTTTGATTTTACGAATATTATCGTTTGCGAGCATGTTGTCGTATTCTGCTGTAATATCAACATGAGCAAAAGGCATGCCGTATTCTTTTTCGACAAAGTAAGGCTCGAAGAGGTACATATCTTCACCTTTAGCTGCGAGCTCGTAGAATTTATCAGGAACAGTCACACCGAGTGACAAGGTTTTTACACGGATTTTTTCATCCGCATTTTCTTTTTTCGTTGAGAGGAATTCCATAATGTCAGGGTGGAAAATGGAAAGATAAACTACACCAGCCCCTTGACGTTGTCCAAGTTGGTTAGCATAAGAAAAACTATCTTCGAAAAGTTTCATCACGGGAACCACACCTGCTGCAACACCATCATAACCCTTGATGGGTGCGCCGGCACCCCGTAAGTTGGTTAAGTTAAGACCAACGCCACCACCATTTTTTGAAAGTTGGAGGGCAGAGTTAATGGTACGACCAATCGAATTCATGTCGTCTGTCAATTGTAAAAGGAAACAGCTGACGAATTCACCACGACGTTTACGTCCAGCATTGAGGAAAGTTGGAGTGGCAGGTTGGTAGCGACGATTCACCATAGCAAAGGCTAAGTTACGTGCAAGTGTTGTATCACCATCAGCCATGTAGAGCGCGTTCATCAAGACGCGGTCTTCAAAGTTTTCAAGGTAGAGTGTACCTTCGTTATTTTTCATGGCATATTGATTGTAGAACTTGTAAGCAGCCATAAAGCTATCAAAACGGAAGCCAAAGTCCAACAATTCTTGGTGAAGTTGCTCAATGAAACTCATTTCATACTTACGGATGAAGTCCTCTTCCAGATAATCACCTTCTAGAAGCGCTTCAATTTTTTCGGCATAAGTATCTTTAGTGAAAGTATTAGGCTCGACATTTTCTTTGAAGAAGGCAGTGATTGCTTCCTTGTCTTTTGCTAAAGGAATAGAGCCGTTAACGGGGATATTGATTTGATTGTTAAGTGTGAAGTACGTAACATCTTCAAGATTTTTAAGTGACATATATTTCTCCGGGGCTTTGCGCCCACATGCTAATTTTTTATTTTTAGTGAAATTTACGGTTTGAGACTGATATTTGCTCCAGAATCCAATCGAGCTGCAATGTCTTCAACAGCAGCTACATCGCTCGGTGTACCATTAAATTCGAAATCGTAAACAATAGGAATTTGGAATTGAGCGGATAATTCTTTTGCGGTAAAGATATATAAAGAAGCAAAATTTCGATTTCCTGTACCGACAATGCCTTTGCAGTAGAGTGCGTTATTGGCATAGGACATAAACTCAAAGACAGGGTCCATGATGTCCATGCTTTTTTCAGCTCCAGGAGTTTCATCCGCATAACTTGGGACGATGATCAGGAAATCTTCATTTGCTTCAAATTCGGGATCGTTGGGCAGAATTTCTTCATGCTCTAAATTGGTTTTGTTGACAAAGCGGCGTGTTTGGCCAGTGATACTGAAATAGATTAATTTCATGCTAATTTTGCCAATTCACTTGGATTGAAACCAGAGAATGAAACGTCGCCTTTGACAACAACAGGTGCAGCACGATATCCCATATCAAGCACTGTTTGAACAAATTCTGGTTTTTCGTCAATGTTAATTTCTTCAAAGTCCACAGTATGTTCTGTGAGCCATTTTTTTACCATTTTACATTGCATGCAGTTGTTTTTTGAGTATACAGTGACCATAATTATTCTCCAATTTTTTCATTATTTTTATTCTTTTATTTTAGTATAAAAAAAATACCTAGTCAAGTTATCGATACTAGATATTGTGGTTCATAATTATGTAAAATACTATATATTGTGTTGTTTACTAAGGTTTAAGCCGAAAGGGACCAAAGATTCTTCTTTATTTTTTATTCTCTGAATGTTACTCTTGTGTCGAACAATGATAATAGTAGCCAAGACTAAAATGATTATCGAAAACAAGGGATCATAATGGGGGAGAATAAAGTGGAAATAAGGAAAAACAAGAACACCAATCAGTGCAGCAACAGCTCCTAAAATAGAAGACAGGCTAATCATGCTGAAAAGGTAAAGCACGAGGAAGAAAACCACGGCCAGATAAAGGAGGAAAACGGGGTTAAATCCGAGAACAACACCAGCTGAAGTCGCAACGGCCTTTCCACCTTTAAATTTGTCAAAGACTGAAACGGTGTGACCGACGACAGCTAATAATCCAAAAATAAGTGGTGAAACACCATGAACATGGAAAATGAGAGGCAGAAGTGTTGCCAATGTACCTTTGAGGAGGTCAAAGATGAAAACAATGATGCCGGCTTTTTTTCCAAGAATACGGAAAGTATTCGTTGTACCAGTATTTCCAGAACCATACTCGTGCAGATCTTTTTTAAAGAAAATCTTTCCAATCCAAAGTCCGGCAGGAATCGCTCCAATAAGGTAGGCAGCGATGCATAAAATTATTATAGTCATATCATCTTTCTTTTACGTTTGTAATAGCTCTACAATTATAACATAAAAGTTAACGAATTTTAGCCTTTCTTTGAAAGAAAATCTTTTCAAATTTAAATTTTTTAGGAAATTGGGATAAAAAGCCCCATTTGTTTTATAAAGACTTTTGACAAAGGCCCTTGAAGAATGTAGAATAGGAAAGATGAATATTTCTGCTGGTTTAGAGCTAGCTTAAATGGAGAATAATGAATGGTAGATATAAATAATTACGACGACAGCGCGATTCAGGTCTTAGAAGGGCTTGATGCCGTAAGAAAGCGCCCAGGGATGTATATTGGTTCAACGGATTCCACAGGCTTGCATCACTTGATTTGGGAAATTGTAGATAATGCTGTCGATGAAGCCTTATCAGGCTTTGGAACAAAGATTTCGGTCATATTAAATAAAGATGGTTCTGTCACTGTGGAAGATGAAGGACGTGGAATGCCTGTCGGAATGCATGCTACAGGCAAACCGACTGTCGAAGTTATCTTTACGGTCCTTCACGCAGGAGGTAAGTTTGGCCAAGGTGGATACAAAACATCGGGCGGCTTACACGGTGTAGGTTCTTCTGTTGTAAATGCCTTGTCAAGCTGGCTTGAAGTAGAAATTACGCGTGATGGCCATGTCTATCGTCAACGTTTTGAAAATGGTGGACATCCTGTAACCACATTGGAAAAAATAGGCAAGGCACCAAAATCGAAAACAGGGACAAAAGTCACCTTTATGCCAGATGCTACGATTTTTTCTACGATTGAGTTTAAGTACCAAACGATTTCTGAACGGTTAAATGAATCTGCATTTCTCTTGAAAGATGTCACGCTTTCACTTGCAGATGAACGCGGAGAAGAAGAGGTTAAGGAAGAATTCCACTATGAAAATGGTGTGCAAGATTTTGTAGACTACCTTAATGAGGATAAGGACACGCTCACACCCGTTTTATATTTTGCAGGGGAACAAGATTCTTTCCAAGTAGAAGTAGCTTTACAGTATAATGATGGTTATTCGGAAAATATCCTATCTTTTGTTAATAATGTTCGGACAAAAGATGGCGGAACACATGAAGCCGGACTCAAAACTGCCTTGACGAAAGCCATGAATGATTATGCCAGGAAAACAGGTCTGCTTAAAGACAAGGATAAAAATCTTGAAGGCTCAGACTATCGTGAGGGTTTGACAGCCGTTCTCTCTATCCTTGTGCCAGAAGAATATTTACAGTTTGAAGGGCAAACAAAAGACAAGCTTGGCTCACCCTTAGCACGTCCAGCAGTTGATGCTCTGGTCTCTGAAAAATTAACTTTCTATCTTTTGGAGAATGGTGAACTGGCACAAAATTTAATTCGTAAGGCGATCAAAGCGCGTGAAGCACGTGAAGCTGCGCGTAAGGCCCGTGAAGAATCTCGAACAGGTAAAAAGAATAAAAAAGACAAAGGGCTTCTCTCAGGAAAATTAACACCTGCGCAAACCAAAAATCCTAATAAAAATGAACTCTACCTTGTCGAAGGAGATTCTGCCGGTGGTTCGGCAAAACAAGGACGCGACCGTAAATTCCAAGCGATTTTACCCTTGCGTGGTAAGGTGATCAATACTGAAAAAGCCAAAATGCAGGATATCCTTAAAAATGAAGAAATCAACACGATGATTTACACCATTGGTGCGGGCGTTGGAGCAGATTTCACACTTGCAGATCGGAACTATGATAAAGTAATTATTATGACCGATGCGGATACAGATGGTGCACATATCCAAACCCTGCTTCTGACCTTTTTCTACCGCTATATGAAGCCTCTTCTCGAAAATGGGCACGTTTATATTGCTTTGCCACCACTCTATAAGATGAGCCAAGGTAAGGGTAAAAAAGAAAAAGTTGCCTATGCTTGGACGGATGCTGAACTTGAAGAACTTCGTCAAACTTTTGGCAAGGGAGCAACCCTTCAGCGTTATAAAGGTTTAGGGGAAATGAATGCTGATCAGTTGTGGGAGACAACGATGAATCCTGAAACACGTACATTGATTCAAGTTACCATTGATGATGCAGCGCAAGCTGAAAAACGGGTTTCAGTGTTGATGGGAGACAAGGTGGAACCTCGTCGTAAATGGATTGAGAATAATGTGAAGTTTACCTTGGAAGAAAACACAATCTTTTAAGTAACCGCATATTTTAAGGAAAGGAAGGTGGTAAGGTGGAGCATTACGTAGTATTTGACTTTGAGACAACGGGATTTAGTCCTCAAAAAAATGAGATTATTCAAATTGGTGCCGTCAAATATGACCAAGCGCACCAAGAAATTGCGCGCTTTAATCAGTTGATCAAACCTACGCGTTCTTATCTTCCGACTAAAATTTCAGAACTGACCGGTATTTGGCCGGCTTCCTTACTGGACCAACCTGTTCTGGCTGAAGTACTCCCTGATTTTATTGCTTTTTCAAGGGATAGCTTGATGGTGGCTCATAATGCGCCTTTTGATGTCAGCTTCCTTTATCAGGCGATAGTGGATTGTGAGATTGGCGATGCCCCTCATTTTCAAGTCTATGATACACTGTCTGAAGCAAAAAAATTAGTGCAGATGCCCAACTATAAGTTGGAAACCTTCAAGGATGTTTTAGGCATTGATTTGCGGAGTCACGATGCCCTTAACGATTGCCTTATCACCGCACGTCTCTATCAGTACTTGCAAGACTTGTCACGGCCACCAAAACCGCAACTGGTGTCCAATGAAAGTTTGCAAATGGATTTGTTTGGCGAGCTGGACACGACCATTACAGAAGAAGTACGTCGAAAATTGAGTTTACCGATTACCAAAGACTTAGTCTATTATCGCAGAGATACACAGCGAAATTGGCAAAAATTCGAGGTGACAGGCCTAGCAATAACGGCAGCTTATTCAACAGGCTACAGCTTAACGGCCACGCTTTATAATAATGAGACAGTGACCATTCATTCTGACTTTTTGAAGGAAATGCAGAAAGCTAACTTTACAAATGAAATAGAAAAAGAGGGATAATATGGAATGGAAGATTAAAAATTTCGAAGAACTCACGCGATCAGAACTCTACAAAATTTTACATGTCCGCTCTGAAGTTTTTGTTGTTGAACAAGCATGTGCTTATCAAGATGTCGACGGTAAAGACCAAAAGTCATTGCATTTGTGGTTAGAAGATGAAGAAGGAGCCATTCAATCCTACTGTCGTATCTTACCGGCAGGCCTCTCTTATCCTGAGGCTTCTATTGGACGTGTGCTGGTGAAAGAAAGCCAGCGTGGCAAAGGAACGGCGCGCAAAATGATGCAACAGGCGCTTGAGTTTCTGGCTCAAGCATGGCGAGAACCTGTAGTGCGTATTGAAGCGCAGTACTACCTCCGGGCCTTCTATGCTTCTTTTGGCTTCAAAGAAGATTCTGAACCCTTTTTAGAAGATGGCATCAAACATGTTGAAATGATTTTGGACTTAAAGGATTTCGCCTCTTAAAAAACATTTTGTAAACTGAAAAATGAGATAACTGTTGGAGGACTAATGTCTAATATACAAACTCTACCTTTAGAGGATATTATGGGCGAGCGCTTTGGGCGCTATTCAAAATACATTATTCAGGAACGTGCCCTGCCTGATATTCGAGACGGCTTAAAACCCGTTCAACGTCGCATCCTGTATTCAATGAATAAGGATGGGAATACTTTTGATAAAGCTTACCGTAAGTCTGCCAAGTCCGTTGGTAACGTTATGGGTAATTTTCACCCGCATGGCGACAGCTCGATTTATGATGCGATGATTCGCTTGTCGCAAGATTGGAAAATGCTTGAGCCCTTGATTGAAATGCACGGGAATAACGGATCGATGGACGGTGACCCACCGGCTGCCATGCGTTATACCGAAGCGCGTTTGGCAGAAATTTCTTCGTATTTATTAAAAGATATCGAAAAAGATACCGTTGCTCACGCTTGGAATTTTGATGACACGGAAAAAGAACCCACTGTACTGCCTGCAAGTTTCCCTAACTTGTTGGTGAATGGTTCAACGGGTATTTCGGCAGGTTATGCAACTGATATTCCGCCGCACAATCTTGGAGAAGTTATTGATGCGACAATCTATATGATTGATCATCCTAAAGCTGATGTTGAAAAAATCATGACTTTCATGCCCGGCCCCGATTTTCCGACAGGTGCCATTATTCAAGGCCGTAGTGAAATCAAAAAGGCTTACGAAACAGGCAAAGGACGCATTGCTGTCCGTTCGAAAGTGGAAGTTGAAAAGCTTAAGGGCGGTCGTGAACAACTCGTTATTACAGAGATTCCGTATGAAATCAACAAAGCGACTTTGGTTAAGCGGATCGATGATGTGCGAGTAAATGCCAAAGTACCCGGTATATCTGAAGTGCGTGATGAATCCGACCGTGAAGGGCTCCGTATCGCAATTGAACTGAAGAAAGAAGCCAACAGTCAACTGGTGCTTAACTACCTTTATAAAAACACAGACTTGCAAATTAATTATAATTTTAATATGGTGGCCATTGACAATATGACGCCACGTCAAGTTGGTGTCCTTCCTGTCCTGCGCTCTTATATTGCGCATCGTCAGGACGTGATTGTTAAGCGTTCAAAATTTGACTTGAGTAAGGCGGAGAAACGTTTGCATCTGGTAGAAGGTTTAATCCGCATGGTTTCTATCTTGGATGAAGTTGTTGCTTTGATCCGTGCATCTGAAAATAAATCAGATGCTAAGGAAAACCTGAAGGTGAGCTATGCTTTCAGTGAAGAGCAGGCAGAAGCCATAGTCACTTTGCAACTTTACCGTTTAACCAATACCGACATCGTCACGCTGGAGAATGAACAAGCAGAACTTGAAGCTAAGATTTTAGAGCTGCGTGCGATTATCAATGATGAACGTACACTTTTTAACTTGATGAAACGGGAACTACGTGAAGTCAAGAAAAAATTTGGCAAGGAAAGACGTTCCGAACTTCAAGATAAAGTCGAAACGATTGAGATTGAGGCACAACAACTGATTGCAGAAGAGGAAACGGTTGTATCAGTGACGCGTGGGGGATATATTAAACGCACATCGCCACGCAGCTTTGCCTCTTCCAATGTCGAAGAAGTCGGTAAACGTGAAGATGACGAATTAATCTTTGTTAAAGCAGGCGCGCGGACCACACAGCACCTGCTGATGTTCACCAGTCTTGGAAATGTTATTTATCGTCCCGTCCATGAATTATCTGATGTCCGCTGGAAGGATATTGGAGAGCATATTTCGCAAACCTTGAACAATTTTGCCAGTGATGAGGAAATTATCTTTGCACAGGTACTTGATAATTTTGAAACAGGCGAAAATTATATGGTAGTCACAGCAGCTGGTCAAATCAAGCAAGTTGAACTCGCTTCCTTTAAACCTTGGCGGACATACCGCTCCAAGTCCATGGTTTATGGCAAACTCAAAGGGGACAAAGACAGTATCGTAACCCTCGTGCCGATTGTTAAAGGCGATGAAGATGTGCTGTTGATTTCTGAAAATGGTTATGCCCTTCGCTTTAATATCTCAGAAATTCCTGTCGTGGGGGCTAAAGCAGCTGGAGTCAAGGCGATGAATCTTAAAGCAGGGGATATAGTGAAGGCTGCCTTCTTTGTGCAAACAGACAGCTGGTACCTCCTCACACAACGTGGCTTTATCAAACGGGTAAAATCGGAGGATATTCCTGAAACAAGTCGAGCGAATCGTGGCTTGCAGGTACTACGTCCTTTGAAGTCCAATCCGCATACCGTGTTTGCAGCGGGCAGTGTGATAAATACCGAGAAGACACCACTCTCAGAGACGGTTGATCTTTTCAGTCCTGCAGAAGCAGAAGAAACGCAAACGGATAAGAGCCAGATTTTGGAAGTGACCTCAGCCGTGGGCAAAGTCTATCAAACAGAATTGACAGACTTGAAGTTATCTGATCGCGCAAGCAACGGTCATCCCTTAGCTGAAGATATTGATCGTGTATTAGAAGCAAAAATAAAATAAGAAATGATCCTCAGTGAGGGTTGTTTTTTTTATTTAGAAAAAGCAAGATTATCCTGTCAAAGTGAGGCCCTGACACGTTTAAAAAAGACAGACAAAAGATTTAAAAACAACTGTAAACAGTAAGAAATTATGGTATAATAGAGACAGTGTTTATACATTGAAAGAGGAAAACATGGAAGATAAAAATATCATAAATGTCAATCTTGCTGAGGAGATGAAAACCAGCTTTCGTGACTATGCAATGTCAGTTATTGTGGCACGTGCCCTACCTGATGTCCGCGATGGTTTGAAGCCGGTTCATCGCCGCATTCTTTACGGAATGAACGAGCTTGGTACAACGCCTGATAAGCCACATAAAAAATCTGCCCGTATTACCGGGGATGTCATGGGTAAATATCACCCCCATGGCGACAGCTCAATTTATGAGGCAATGGTACGTATGGCTCAGTGGTGGAGCTACCGCCACATGCTGGTTGACGGACATGGGAACTTTGGTTCCATGGATGGAGACGGCGCTGCCGCTCAACGTTATACCGAAGCACGCATGTCCAAAATTGCCTTGGAAATGCTTCGAGACATCAACAAAAATACTGTCGACTTTGTGGATAACTATGACGGAACAGAACGTGAGCCCGAAGTACTTCCAGCACGTTTCCCTAACCTTTTGGTTAACGGAACAACCGGGATTGCCGTTGGTATGGCGACAAATATTCCCCCTCATAACTTAGGGGAAACAATCGATGCAGTTGATTTGCTGATGGAAAATCCAGAGGCGACAACGCGTGATTTGATGGAAGTTTTACCTGGACCAGACTTTCCTACAGGTGCTCTGGTCATGGGGAAATCGGGTATTCGCCGTGCCTATGAAACAGGGAAAGGCTCAATTACGCTTCGTGCGAAGACAGAAATTGAGGAATTATCTGGTGGTAAGGAACGTATCGTCGTTACTGAGTTCCCTTACATGGTTAATAAGTCAAAAGTTCATGAGCATATCGTACGTTTAGCACAAGAAAAACGTATAGAAGGTATTACAGCCTGCCGTGACGAGTCAAGCCGTGAAGGGGTACGTCTCGTTGTTGAAGTCCGTCGTGATGCATCGGCGCACGTGATTTTGAACAATTTGTTCAAACTTACACAGCTTCAAACATCCTTTGGCTTTAATATGTTGGCCATCGAAAAGGGTACGCCAAAGATTCTGTCATTGAAACAAATCTTGACCGACTACATCGAGCACCAAATCGAAGTTGTTGAACGCCGTACACGTTTCGATAAAGCCCGTGCTGAAGCCCGTGCGCATATCTTAGAAGGTTTGCGTATTGCCTTGGATAACATTGATCGCATGATCACCATTATCCGCGAATCTGCAACAGATGCAATTGCTCAAAAAGCGATGATGGACGAATTCCAATTGTCAGACAAGCAATCGCAAGCTATCTTGGATATGCGCTTGCGTCGTTTGACAGGTTTGGAACGTGACAAGATTGAAAATGAGTATCAAGAGTTGATTGCCTTGATTGCTGATTTGGCAGATATCTTGGCTAAACCAGAACGTGTCAAAGCTATTATTCGAGAAGAATTAGGTGAAATTAGACGTAAATTTGCAGACAAACGCCGCACAGAGCTTTTAGTTGGAGAAGTTTTGAATCTGGAAGACGAAGATTTGATTGAGGAAGAAGATGTTCTTATCACTCTCTCAAACAAGGGATACATCAAACGTCTCAGCAATGACGAATTCCGTGCACAAAAACGTGGTGGGCGTGGAGTTCAAGGTATGAACATGTCTGATGATGATTTTGTACAGCATCTCGTGTCAACAAGTACGCATGATCATTTGCTCTTCTTTACTAATCTTGGACGCGTCTATCGTATGAAGGGCTATGAAATCCCTGAATACGGTCGCGCTGCTAAGGGCTTGCCAATTGTTAATCTTTTAAAACTTGATGAAGGTGAAAAGATTCAAACCGTTATTAATGTGGTGAAGTCAGACGAGGAACGCTATTTGTTCTTCACAACACGCAAAGGCTTAGTTAAACGTACAAATACCCAACAATTTGCCAATATCCGAACTAATGGTCTTAAAGCTCTAAATCTTCGTGAAGGAGACGAACTTATTAATGTTCTGCTCACCTCAGGCAAAGAAAACATCATTATCGGAACGCATAATGGCTTCTCCGTACGTTTTGAGGAAGCTGTAGTGCGTGATATGGGACGTTCTGCTACGGGTGTTAAAGGGGTTAGTCTGCGTGAAGGCGACTTTGTTGTTGGCACTGCGATTGTTCACGATGAACAGGAAGTCTTAGTGATTTCTGAAAAAGGTTTAGGTAAGAGAACGATTGCGAGCGAATATCCAGTTAAAGGTCGTGGTGGTAAAGGGATTAAAGTCATGAATATCACTGACCGTACAGGTAAGCTTGCTGGTTTAACTGCGATCAACGGCGATGAAGACATTATGGTCATTACCGATACAGGTGTTGTGATTCGTACAAGTGTGGACAATATCTCACAAACTGGTCGTGCAGCACAAGGCGTGAAAATCATGCGTTTGGATGATGATGCCCAAATCGTGACATTTGCTCTTGTTGAACCCGAACAGGAAGATGAAGAATTAAGTGAGACAGAAATAGCTTCAAATACGGAAGAATAAAATGAAAAAATTATTTATCTTCTTTACTGCAGTGGTCGGTATCTTTTTATTGACAGCTTGCAGTTCAAATAAGGAGACACGTGATCTTTTAGAGCAGCCAATAAAAAAAGATGCCACAACAATGGGAACCTATATCCAAGTTACTGTCTATGATAAAGGTAAGGAAAAAGCAGTTGAAGAAGCACTAAATATTGCTGAAAAATATAACGATTGGGTATCTGTGGATCAAACAAAGTCAGTGGTTGATAAAATCAATGACAATGCTGGTATTAAACCTGTCAAAGTAAATTCTGAAATTTATCAATTGATCAAGCTAGGCTATAACTATTCCGCTAAGGATATGGGCTACGATATTACCATAGGTCCTTTGAGCAAGCTCTGGAACATAGGCTTCCCTGATGCACGGAAACCGTCACAAGATGAGATAGACAAGGTCTTACCTCTGATTAACTATCAATTTATCCAATTTAATGAAAAGGACAGTACCGTCTATTTAAGTCAAAAAGGTGCTCGATTAGATTTAGGTTCAATAGCCAAAGGATATACCGCCATGAAGATGGTTGAAAGCCTTAAAAATAATGGTGTAACTACGGGTATTGTCGATCTGGGCTCAAGTTCTATCTACGTGATTGGACATTCTCCACGTCAAGCAAATGATGCGTGGACGATTGGTATAAAAGATCCTAATGATCCTGAAAAATCGCAGTTGGGGATTTTAAAAGCAAGTGACCAACATGTCAATACTTCCGGTATCTATGAACGCTATTTAGAAGTAGATGGACATCGTTACTCTCATATTCTTAACCCTAAAACGGGCTTCCCCTTTGACAATGATATTGCCAGCATTACTCTTTTAATTTCTGGTGATGATGCTACAAATGGTGATGGCTTATCTACCATGATCTACGCTATGGGAACAAAAAAAGGTTATGAATATGTAGAAAGCCTGAAAAATGTTCAAGCTGTATTTGTGGATAAAGATAACAAAGTCTATATTACGGATGGCTTAAAAGATAAATTTGACCTAACCAGTGAAAACTATAAGATAGGTCAAATTAAGGACCTGAAATAGAAGGAGGCAACATGGCGAAAAAAAATAAAAGTTGGAAACGTATGTTGATCAATTTGCTTATTTTGGTTCTCTTTCTTGTAGGTTTGGTCCTTGTTTTTAACAAACCCATCCGAAACTGGTTAATCGGTAGAAATACAGCGCATTATCAGATAGATAATGTGACACGGGAAACGATTAAAGAAAACAAAGAAGTAAAGGGCAACTTTGATTTTGACAGTGTAGAGTCGATTAGTTTTGAGCAAGTATTGCGCCATCAGTTAAATCGTCAACCCATGCCAGTAATTGGTGGGATTGCAATTCCTGATGTTGGTATCAATCTGCCAATTTTCAAAGGCTTAGCAAATGAGAATCTTGCTTTTGGTGCTGGAACGATGAAGGAAGATCAAGTGATGGGGCAAGGAAACTATGCCTTAGCCAGTCACAATGTCACTGGATTTAGCAGTGATGTTAGCCTACTCTTTACACCGCTTGAGCGTGCGAAAGAGGGTATGGTTATTTATGTCACGGACAAAAATAATATCTATCAATATCGTATCAACAAAATATCTGTTGTTTCTCCAGAACATTCAGAGGTAATCAATGATACACCAGGAAAAACGGAGATTACCTTGGTAACTTGCGCGGATCCAGAGGCTGTCAATCGAATCATTGTGCATGGTACATTTGAGAAAAAAGTTGCTTATGATGCTGCGACACCAGAGATGAAATCTGCTTTTGACCGCAGTTATAATCAAGTGCTTTAATAAAAATAAAAAAACTTCCAGAGCATTTCTGGAAGTTTTTTTGATGTTTTTATAAATCCTGTTTGCGAAGGTAGAAAATACCAATCAGACCGAAAACTAAGATTTCTATAATATGATAACCAATACTGAAGAAGCTGTTATTACTTACAAAGCTCGTACTAAAGTCCGAAGTACCTCCTTGTGCAAGGAAAAGGAAAAAAAGGCTCATTAAGACTGTTTGAAGAATACGAGAGGCAAAATTAAAAGCGATGTACACAAACAAACCAGAAGTGCTTCCCCGTGTGATAATAACTGCTAAAGCCATTGTGACCATCATGGCAATGAGTCCTAAAATGAAAGAGAGAAGACCCGTAAAAATATCTGCAGAATGAACCAATAAATCAAGCGATCGGAAGAGAGAAAAGACTGTTTCTTGGTTGAAGATAAAGAAGGTCACAAAAGGAACGACTAAGATAAGAAAAAGAGCAATTAATTGAGTTAAAATTGTTGTACCAATCTTGACAAAGTAATATTTGACACGAGAGACACCACTGGCAATCATCAAACTCATGACCTTGTTTTTGTAATCAATATTGAGCAGATGAAAAGGGTATAAGAGTGAAAAGATAGCTAGCCCAATGATGGCAAAGACAGTTGTAATAGAAAGAAAGGTAAGAAGGATGGGGAAGTTTTGAAAATCAATGTTTGTCAAACTTACAGCCAACCATGAAAAGTTAAGCAGTAGACTTAAAGAAATGAATACAGCAAGAACAATCATGTAGGTTTTATCCATTATGTTTTTATACATTTCCATTTTAAAAATATTTTTGGCATTCATATTGAGTTCCTCCTATTTCACCAGTTCAATGAACTTGCTTTCTTTTTTTATCTGATAAAACTCAATATCTTGAGCTACGGCTTCCTTGAAGAACGCGCGATACTTGTCTTCATTCATTTCAAAAATTGTCCAGTTTTCGGCTTGCTGTGAAAAATTAACGTGTGACTCCGTGAGGAAAGCGCGAAGTGCTTGAGGCTGATTTGTTTGTACACGGTAAATATAGGTCTGATTCTTCTTTCGGAGATCGAATCTTTCAACAAAATTACCATTTTCCAGGACTAAAACTTCATCGGCTAGCGTTTCAATGTCTTCTTGAACATGGCTTGAAATAAGGATCATCCGTCCTTCTGTCTTTAAATGAAGCAAGTAATTTTTAAACCATTCGACTGTTCTTTTATCTAAGCCACGAAAAGGTTCATCAAAAATAAGAATATTCGCGTCACTCATCAGGGAAATCAGAAGGATTAACTTTTTATTCATGCCTAAAGAATAACGGCTTACTTTTTCGTTCAGGTTGTCGTAAATGTTTAATTCTTTGGCTAAGATGCGCGTTCTTTCTTCATCAAAATTTCCACGTAGCCCACCAAAGTAGCGGAGATTAAACCAACCGGAGTAATTTTTATAAAGTTCCATATCATCAAGAACAATACCTACAGCTGTCAGCATTTTAGGATTTTCTTTAATATTTTGGCCGTCAATCTCGATGCTGCCAGAATAGTGGGTAATAATATTGGTAAGTGTTTTAAAAAATGTTGTTTTCCCCACACCATTTCGTCCCACGATGCCATAAATTTTTCCTTGTTCAAAAGTTACAGGTGACAGATCGAGCACATTGTGCGCTTGATAAGAGAAGCGGAGATTTTGAATGTTCAGCGTCATGTTTTTCCTTCTTTCATTTTATGAATAATTTTATCATGGCTGAGCCCCTTTTACAAGCCAATCCATGAAGTGTAATCACATATTTACAGCTTTGTTTATTGCGAGAAATATTACATTTAAATGAAAAAGAATTTAGGAAAACAGATGTGCAGGAAAGTTCCTCTTTTGTTATAATAGGAGAGCAAGACTAGACTGGAATTGAGAGAATAAATGAATCCTTTATTAAATGGAATGAATGAAAAACAAGCAGAAGCAGTACAAACTACAGAAGGGCCACTTTTGATTATGGCAGGTGCGGGCTCAGGAAAAACCCGGGTACTGACGCACCGTATTGCTTATCTTATCGATGAAAAAATGGTGAATCCCTGGAATATTTTGGCGATTACCTTTACCAACAAAGCCGCACGTGAGATGAGAGAACGTGCGCTTAATTTAACACCAGCAGCTCAAGACACATTAATTGCAACATTTCACTCAATGTGTGTCCGCATCCTCCGACGCGATGCAGATCATATTGGTTATAACCGTAACTTTACAATTATTGATCCAGGGGAACAAAAAACCTTGATGAAACGTATTTTGAAAGAAGCCAACTTGGATCCTAAAAAATGGGACCCCAAAACGCTTCTTAATACGATTTCAAACGCTAAAAATGACCTCCTGGATCCAGAAGCTTATGAAGGACAAATCAATGCGCGTAATCCCTATGAGTTATTGACAGCCCGTGTTTATAAAACCTATCAAGCAGAACTCCGTAAAGCAGAGTCGATGGACTTCGATGATTTAATCATGCAAACTTTACGACTTTTTGATAAAAATCCCGATGTTTTAGCTTATTATCAAGGGAAGTTTCAATACATTCATGTTGATGAATATCAAGATACCAACCATGCACAATATCAGCTCGTCAAGCTAATGGCACAACGTTTTAAAAATATTTGTGTTGTTGGTGATGCTGACCAGTCTATCTACGGTTGGCGTGGTGCAGATATGCAGAATATTCTTGACTTTGAAAAAGATTATCCAGATGCGAAAGTTGTTTTACTTGAAGAAAATTATCGCTCCACAAAAACCATCTTACAGGCTGCCAATAATGTGATAAACAACAATGTTAATCGTCGTCCTAAAAAATTATGGACCCAAAATAATGATGGGGAGAATATCCTTTATTATCGTGCCAACGATGAGCGGGATGAAGCAATCTTTGCAGCTTCTACGATAAGTGAGCAAGTGCAAGCTGGACGGAAATACTCTGATTTTGCAGTCCTTTACCGAACAAATGCACAATCACGTACGATAGAAGAAGCCTTTTTGAAGTCTAATATTCCTTATAGTATGGTTGCAGGAACAAAGTTCTACTCACGTAAAGAAATTCGTGATGTTATCTCTTACCTTAACGTGATTGCTAATCCGCGAGATAATATGAGTTTCGAGCGGATCGTCAATGAGCCTAAACGTGGTGTTGGTCCAAGTGCGCTGGAAAAATTACGAAACTTTGCGGATATGCAAGGGAAGTCTTTGGCAGAATCCACATTGGATATTACTTTATCGGATATTCGCGGCAAGGCAGCTGGCGAAATCTACAATCTGGGGCTGATTTTTGATTTCTTGCGTAGCTTCATTGAAAGCTCTAGTATTACGGAACTTGTCGAAGAAATGCTTGAGCGTACGGGTTATATGAAGTTCCTGCGGATGCAAGCCAATCTTGAAGCGCAGACACGGATTGAAAATATTGAGGAATTTCTCTCTGTGACAAAGAATTTTGATGAGAAATCCGAAGTGCCTCTGGATGAGATGACAGGGGAACCCATCAAAGAAACAGGATTGGATCGTTTGAGCCGTTTCCTTAATGAAGTAAGTCTTCTTTCTGAGGTTGATGAATACGAAGAAGCGAGTGATGCGGTTACCATGATGACCTTGCATGCTGCCAAAGGTTTGGAATTTCCTGTTGTATTTCTTATCGGGATGGAAGAAAACATCTTCCCGCTTTCACGTGTTAATGATGATCCTGACGAGTTGGAAGAAGAGCGTCGTCTTGCCTATGTAGGAATCACGCGCGCTGAAGAATTTCTTTATATGACCAATGCAAATCAACGCGTGCTCTATGGTAAAACCAGCTATAATCGTCCAAGCCGTTTCATCTCCGAGATTGATGATGAGTTATTGGACTACGGCGGGATTGCACGCAAGGCTAATTCAAGTTTCAATGCCAGTTATAAAACAGCTGGAGGTGGAACACTATTTGGGACTGGCATGTCCATGACAGATGCGCTTCATCAACGTAAAGCTGCAGTCAATCCTGGAGCATCACGTGTAATTGAAAAAACAGATGTCGCTACAGAAGATTGGGCGATTGGAGATACTGCAGTCCACCGCAAATGGGGTGAAGGGATTGTTTTAGCTGTTACAGGGACTGGTAAAAACATGGAGTTGAAAATCAAGTTCCCTGAAGTAGGCATGAAGCGCCTTTTGGCTGCAATGGCACCGATTGAGAAAAAGGAGTAGAAAATGGATAAGAAGCGCTGCAAGTGGTGCCTATCTTCTGAAAAGATGATTCATTATCATGATACATATTGGGGTACTCCGGTCCATGATGATCAAGAGCTTTTTGCAAAACTCGTTTTAGATATGAACCAAGCAGGTCTCTCTTGGTCAACCATTTTAAACAAACAGGAAAGCTTCTATGAGGCCTACGATCAGTTTGAGATTGAAAAAGTAGCCAGCTACAGCAAGGAAAAAGAAGAAGCTCTCCGTCAAGATGCGGGAATTATCCGTAACAAGCTAAAGATTGCAGCTGCAGTCAATAACGCTCAAAAAATTTTAGAACTTCAGAAAGAATTCGGTTCTTTTGATAAATACATTTGGTCTTTCTCAGAAGGTCAAGTGTTGCAACATCAAATTATGGACGAGAGCCAAGTCCCTGTCACCAATGCTTTAGCTGAAGCCATGTCGAGAGACATGAAGAAAAGAGGAATGAAGTTTGTTGGTCCAACAATAATCTATGCTTATCTTCAAGCTATAGGCGTGATTAATGACCATGCGGATTATTGTTTCCGTAATAAAGAACTGTTGTAGAAAGAGAAGAGTTTGACATTGGTCAGGCTCTTTTTGTTGCTTCTTAAAAAGCAGGCAAAAGAAAGAGAAGCTAAGGTTTAAATTGCTTTGAGAACTCTTCCTTTTTTGATATGCTAATACTTAAAAAAGGGGAATGTCCGTTGCATCAGGGATGAAACCTTATCCTCTTTTTAAAGAAAATATAGAAAAAGGAAGTCTATGAATACATCAATCCCGCCAAACTGGCGGAAAAATTTTTATTTATTTTTGATAGGTCAGCTCCTAACGGGCGTCACGTCAATGATTGTCCAATATGCGATAATTTGGTATTTGACCCTTGAAACAGGAGAAGAATCTGTACTTGCTGTTGCCACGCTTGTGGGTATGTTGCCTATGGCGATTCTTAGTCCATTTGTTGGCCCATTTATTGACCGAATGAACAAGAAGTTCTTACTTATTTTTTATGATGCTATCGTGGCGGTAATCGCTTTAGGACTTTTTATTTATGGGATTAACCACGATGTTTACCCTCTTTGGATGGTCTTTGTGACGATTGGTATTCGTGCGGTGGCGCAGACCGCTCAGATGCCTACCGTCCAATCCATTATGCCTACAATGGTCCCAGAAGCCGAAATTACTCGAGTTAACGGACAGTTCGGTATCATTCAATCCTTGATATTTATTGTTTCACCTGGGATCGGAGCTTTCATGGTAGCAGCCCTGCCGATTCATTGGGTTATTTTACTTGATGTTATTGGCTTTATTCTTGGTGCTGGGATGCTACTCTTAGTCAAGATTCCAGAAGTCGCTTCACAAGGTGAAAAAATCTCTGTTGTTAAGGATGCACTTGAAGGATTTAATATTCTCCGTGAGAACAAACCCATGTGGAAAATGACACTCATTGGTGCCCTTTTTATGTTACTTTTTATGCCCGCAATGAGTCTCTATCCTCTGGTAACCACAAAATATTTTGGGGGCACGATTGTTCACGCGGGTTGGGTTGAAGTTCTCTTTGCTGCTGCAATGCTGATTGGCTCTTTTGCTGTCGGTATTTTTGGTAAGACGAAGGACCGTATGCCTTGGATTATTGCAGCCTACCTCATCGTTGGTTTAAGTATCGGTGGTTCAGGCTTTCTTCCTGGCAATATGAACGGTTTTTGGTTTTTCCTTGTTTTGAATGTTTTTGCTGGAGTTGTAGGACAGATTTATACCACAATGAATATGGCAATCACACAGCAATCCTTTGAAGCTCAATATTTAGGACGTGTTATGGGAATTGTCTCAGCACTGATGAGTATTGCTGGACCCGTTGGGTTAATCTTTGCCGCTCCTGTAGCAGAATCCATAGGTGTTCAAAATATGCTTGTGATTGCAGGCTTTGGGGGCATATTAGCTGCTTGTCTCTTGTATTTCACACCTTCAGTTCGAAACTATGATAAGTTTTTGCAAAGAAAGTTAGAAAATGAAGGACAGTGAAAGGAATGGCAAATCAATAGTTGAAAGCGTCTCCTTATGATAAAATAAAGGTGTCACATCAGCAAGTAAAAAAAAGAAAGAGGCGCTTATGGCTAACATACATCCTTATATTGCTCTTAACAATACCAAAGAAGCACTTGCTTACTATGAAGAAGTTCTTGGTGCAAAAAATGTTCGTCGTGTTCCTGTCGCTGCTGAACAAGCAAAAGAATTTGGTTTATCTGAAGAACAAGCAGCAGAAATGACGATGCACAGTCAGTTTGATATCTTAGGAACGACTATTATGGCCGCAGATAATTTTCAACATGAAGCTTTAAGTTATACAGGAATATCGATTTTATTAGACCTTAATTCAGAAGATAAAGAGGCTATGGCAGAAGCGCAAGAATTTTGGAAACACTTATCTGACTCAGGAAAAGTGACAATAAATATGCCTTTTGAAGAACAATTTTGGGGCGGCGCTATGGGCGATTTTACGGATAAATATGGCGTGCGATGGATGTTACATGCGCAACCTTACTCTAAACTTGGAGAAATGTAAAAGCGACCAAATGGCATTTGTATTTTAACGTAGCAATTTCTGCTACGTTTTTTTGTGATTATTTTTAACCACAGTGTTTCTTTATCTGAAATAAGTCTGAAAAAGTGCTATAATTATGTATCTATGAATGGAATTTTAAATGTATATAAAGAAGCAGGCTGGACATCTTTTGATGTTGTTGCTAAACTTCGAGGAATTTTAAAAACAAAAAAAATCGGCCACGGAGGAACGCTTGATCCGCAAGTGACAGGAGTTCTCCCTGTAGCTGTGGGTAAAGCCACTCGTCTTCTGGAATACATGGAAGAGGCGGGAAAAGTATACGAAGGTGAAGTGACGATCGGCTTCTCTACAGAAACAGAAGATGCAGAAGGTGAAGTCCTTGAAACCACACCGGTGCCGTCAAGTCTCTCAGAGGAAGAAATTGACGAGGTGATGACACATTTTGTTGGGGAAATTCAACAAGTACCACCGATGTATTCGGCCGTCAAGGTGAAGGGCAAGCGCCTTTACGAATACGCGCGTGCGGGACAAACGGTTGAGCGTCCTAAACGAAAGGTTACAATCAAATCATTCGTGCGGACAAGTCCAGTGACTTTTGAAGAGGACTGTGCACGATTTACGTTTCGTGTAGCTTGCAGTAAGGGGACTTATATTCGGACTTTGGCGGTCGATCTCTCTCATGCTTTGGGCTATGCGGGGCATATGTCTAAATTACAGCGGACTGCAGCCAATGGATTGAATATCGATCAAGCATTGACTTTGGAAGAGGTTGAGGCTATGGTTCTTGCTGATAAACTTGATGAGATATTGCAACCTAATGAAGTTGCGGTTTCTGATTTGCCCCGCATCGATGTCACAGACGAACAAGCTGCTGCGGTGCGCGTGGGTAAAAAATTTGAAGAGACTGAGTTTGCTAAGCTTGGCGAAGGCAAACGCTTTGCTTTCTTTTATCAAGAGCAATTGATTGCTGTCTATATGAGACATCCCGAAAAACCAGGAATATTAAAACCAAATAAGGTAATAAATTAAAATGAAAACTTTATATTTTGACGAAATTAAAAATTGGAATGAACCTACAGTTCTTGTATTGGGCTATTTTGATGGTTTACATCGTGGCCACCAAGCATTGTTTGCTGAGGCAAAAAAACTTGCAGCTGTTCTAAATTTGAAGATTGCCGTCTTAACTTTTCCAGAAAAACCGACACTTACTTTTCAAAAATTTGAACCAGATATGTTGCTTAAGTTAACAAGTGATAAAAAACGAGAAGCACTTTTTGCAGAAAATGGTGTGGATTATCTAGTTTTTAAAGATTTTACTTCAAGTTTTGCGAAACAAACAGCAGAAGAATTCTCTAAAAATGTAGTGGAAAAGTTCTTGCCGAAGATTGTCATTACGGGCTTTGACCATAAAACGGGCTCAGACATGACACAACTCAAAAGCAATGACCAATATAAAGTGGTCGTTATACCAGAAGTTGCAGATGAGGAAGGGAAAATTTCCTCTACGCGGATACGTTCACTTGTAAAAACTGGTGACATTGGAGCAGCAAATGAGCTTCTGGGTTACCCTTATGAGACAACCGGAATTGTTGTGCATGGTTTTGCACGTGGCCGAACAATTGGCTATCCAACAGCTAATCTGGCAATCAAAGACTTTATTCACCTCCCCTCACCTGGTGTTTACACAGTCGATGTTCTCTGGGAGGGCAAACGTCAACGTGGCTTTGCTTCGATTGGTTATAATGAAACTTTTAATGGCAAAGAAAAAACAGTGGAAATCCATGTTTTTGATAAAGATTTGGATTTGTACGGAGAAAACTTAACGGTTCTCTGGCTCGATAAGATTCGAGAAATGATTAAATTTGACAGCATTGAAGCTCTGATTGTTCAGATGAAAGACGATGAAGAAAAAGCACGTCAATATAAAGTAAAAGAAGCCTAATTTTGATTAGGTTTTTCTGTTGCTCTTTATTTGATACACGAGTGGGATGTGAAAAAGCTTGAAACATTAATTCAAGCAGAAAGAGCCAGATTGTGATATACTTAATAAGAACAATTTTTAAGGAGAACATTAATAATGTCACGTAAACCTATTATCGCTGGTAACTGGAAATTGAATAAAAACCTCAAAGAGGTTAAAGAATTTATCGCTAACATTGACGGTAAATTGCCATCAGAAGACAAAGTAGAAGTTGCAATCGCAGCTCCTGCACTTTACCTTGTATCAATGGTACAAGAACGTGGAAATAACCCACTTAAAGTTGCAGCTGAAAATGTTTACTTTGAAAATTCAGGTGCCTTCACTGGTGAAATCGCTCCAGCTATGCTTGCAGCAGAAGGAATCGAATACTCAGTAATCGGTCACAGCGAACGTCGTGAGTACTTCCACGAAACAGACGAAGACATCAATAAAAAAGCTAAAGCGCTTATCGCAGCTGGTGTAACACCAATCCTTTGCTGTGGTGAAACACTTGAAACTTTTGAAGCTGGTAAAACAGCTGAATGGGTTTCATCTCAAATCGAAGCTGGTCTTGCTGGTATCGACGGTAAAGATGTTGCGAACATGGTTATCGCTTACGAACCAATCTGGGCTATCGGTACAGGTAAAACTGCGACAGCTGAAATCGCTGACGAAACTTGTGGTGTTGTTCGTTCAACAGTTGAAAAACTTTACGGAAAAGAAGTTTCAGATGCTGTACGTATTCAATACGGTGGTTCTGTAAAACCTGAAACAGTTGCTGAACTTATGTCTAAAGAAAATATCGACGGTGCCTTGGTTGGTGGAGCTTCACTTGAAGCTGATTCATTCCTTGGCTTGCTTGAAATTTACAAATAAGATAAAAAAAGAAACCTGTTGAGGTTTCTTTTTTTTGCTTCATTTGGGTTTTCTTTTGCGTTTATCTCTTCTTCAAATAATCCGAGTAATATTCCTTGAGGAGATTAATGATCTGTTTCCCAATCAAGTAATAATCCTCTGTCGGCAAGTTGGCTTGAGAGATGCGGAGTGTTCCGCTAGAAGCACCAAAACCTGTCCCGTCCATCAAGACCACACCATTTTTGTCGGCCAGATTGAGCAAGAATTCCAAATAATCAAAGTTTTCTTCCAAATAGATACGGAATTTCTTCCCAAAACGGATTTCGGCCAGTTGGTAAATATCTACGAGCGTATAATATTTAGCATTCTCTTTTGAGTTGTCTGGCTCTAACTTCATGGCTTTAAGCAAATCTTGATAGCGTTCATCGATAAGAGCATCACAAGCTTCAAAGTAAGGATCTGCCTCTTTACGATGAATCAAATGAGTAAAGGCAAAGAGAACTTCCATGATTTGTTGCGGTGTAGAGAGACCAGCTGTATGATAGAGACCAACGGAACGTGAATCAGCAACAATACGTTCGATAAATGGTAACTCTTTAGTGTCGTGGGTTACAATATCATAGCGCTTGTCGAGTTTTTCAATATCCTCGGGATCAAGCTCAGAGATAAGACGGTCAAAGACGTTATCTTCCTGCATGGCAATAAGCCCTAAACGCCAACCTGTTGCACCAAAAAGTTTTGAAAAAGAATAAACGAGAATAGTATTATAAGGAACAACACTATAGACAGATTGGAAATCTTGAACAAAAGTGCCATAGACATCGTCTGTAATAATGATGAGATCCGGATTTTTTTCAACAGCGCGTTGTAAAGCGTCAAGTGTTTCTTGGCTGAATGCTTTAGAACCTGGATTTGATGGATTAACCAAGAAGAAAGCCTTAATTTCAGGATCTGATAATTTTTCGATTTCTGTTTCGGGAATGCTCCAATTGTCACTCTCATCAGAAGTAATTAATGTTTCAACGAGATTGAACTCACTTAGACCAGGAAGCTGCAAGTAAGGAGTAAAGATCGGCGTGTTAATAGCGATTTTATCACCGGGAACAACTAATTTATTGCGCTTGAGTGAGTTGAAGATGTAGACAATCGCAGCTGTACCGCCTTCCGTTGGGAAGATTTGTGTCTTGTCTTCGAGGTGAACGCCATTATACAGAATTTTTTCCATGAAGCGGTTCAATACAATTTCTGTATTTCTCAGGCAACGGCTGGGAACGGGGTAGTTATTTCCGATGGCACCATCGATAAATTCCTTAATCACATCGTCAATATTGAGTTTAAGATCAATTTCGATATAGTCCATGACATCAATCAAGAATTTATCAATCTCGTCATCGTCAGGTTCTAAGAATGCTTCAAAGCGTTGTCCGATTCCCTTCAATGTCGTGTAACCGGCCATATCAGCTTTTTCAATCGTACGAAGGGAGTCTTTAATACCAAATTCAATCAAGCGATTAAAGGCTAAACGAGCTTTGGTATTAATCCAGTTTGGATTGCCACGACCGGCATTCAAAAAGATATTGGCTTTTTTATTTTTTTCTGCCAGTTTAAGCATTTCAAAGCTAACTTCAAAAGCTCCTAAACCGGTATAATCATTAATGGTAACTTCTTTTTCCATGTGTTCTCCCATTTAAATTTATTGAACTTTTGTTATTAATTATAACACAAAGGAAGCAAAAGTACTTATATGTATCAAACTGGTGCAAACCGTTTCTGTGACTATCTTTGTAAAACTTTTATATAAAACCAGTAATTGATTGATGTTTCATGTTTTTTCAATAAGTTTCAAAACTATGCCCCTTTTTTTGCCCCTTTTTATAAAAAAATGAACTCTATTTTGGTTCACTTTTTCAAGTTTTTTAACAATATTTTTACTCATTTTTTCAGTAACACGCGAATAGATTGCTAAGGTAGTTTGAGGATTACTATGGCCAACTCTCTCCATTATCGCTTTTAATGGAATACCAAGTTTGGTAAGTAAAGCAATATGAGAATGCCTAAAAATATGAGTTGTTATCTTTTTATCAGACTTTACTTTTTTTAATCTTTCATTTATAGCACCGACAGATTCAGGTTTACCTTTAGCAGTAATGAAAATAAAATCATCTGGATCACCTTTATAATTTGGAAGTTTCTTCTTGTTGATTTCCATTTTTTCATTAATAATTTCTAGACTTCTTTTAGTTAATGCAATTTTTCTATCTGAATAGATATTTTTTGGTGTTGTTTTAGAGCGAGTATAAATATCCCAAGAACCATTTAAATGTGTACTACAAACGAATTATCAAAGAGTTTCCTGGATCACTTTGGATTGCGGAATATCCCAACTATGAAGTAACTCCAACACCAAACTGGAATTTCTTCCCAAGTATGGATGATATTGGTATTTTCCAATTTACCTCAACTTATGTTGCAGGTGGATTAGACGGTAACATTGACCTTACAGGTATCACGGATAATGGATATGATGGAAAAGTTCCTGATCCGTCACCGACACCAACTCCAACACCAGAACCTACTCCAACACCAAATCCAAGCAAGAAAACGCACATTGTACAATATGGCGATACATTGAGCAGCATTGCTTACAATTGGGGCACAAACTGGCAAGAATTGGCACGTCAGAACGCTTTGAGTAATCCTAGCACTATTTTATGCAGGTCAAGCAATCATCTACTCAGGTGGCTCAAATGCGGCATCAGGCGGAACTTATACTGTACGATACGGAGATAATCTCTCAGTTATTGCACAACGTTTAGGCACAACAGTACAACACCTCGTATCAAGTAATGGTATTCAAAACCCTAACTTGATTTATGCTGGACAATCTATAAATTATTAATATAAAATTACCCCTAGCCATAACGGTTAGGGGTGTTTTTTGCTACAATGTTCTCGAAGGAGAATATGGAGACTATGAAGAATATGAGTATGGATTTTTGGAATAATTTTTGGACTGCTTTGGGTGTGATTTTTAGTTTCATTATATCAGCAGTCGCTGTTGGTATATCACTAAAATCTTATAAACAAACAGAGAAGCAGATTGAGCTTAGTAATAAACAACAATTATTTGAAATACGTTTTCAAAGTTACTTAGAGGGAAAGAAACTTTTGAATATGTATGGTAGTGGAAAAGAGCTACTGGATCTTACTTTAAAAAATGATTTATCTACACCAGCTCCATTTTTTACGATGTACACAAAAATAATTGTACTATTTGATGAATTCTTTTCGTTCAAACTCTCTATGTCGGATAATACAGATATTAATGTTGAAGAAGTTTATTGCTACATGGCAAATATAAAATCAAAAGCAGAACAACTTGAATTAGTATTTAACCAAGAGGAGATAAAGTATCTTCATGATTTTATGATGGATTATGTAACCCTTTTAAATAGAATGATTCCCTACTATAGGACTCTACAACGTCTTGATGTTATAAGACAAGAGGTAATGAAAGAAGGTGAATCTTATGAAAAGTTTGCAGAGGAAATGGCCCCACATCAAGAGATTTTTAACGAGAGAGAAGAACTTCGGAAATTAAAGGAACAAATTGTTAAGATTAAAGAAAGCTACAGTAGAATTGATAAAGATTACTTATCTGCTTTAGAGAAAAAGATGAGATTATAATATAAGCTGATTATTTTTGCAAAAAGAACGTTCGGTCGCTTGACCGGGCTTTTTTGTCGTTTCTACATGAAATAATTTAAAAATCTAGTTTAAATTATAAGGAGAATGTTAGGTTTTGGTACGATTTTTGTGTAAAAAGAAATTAATTACATGTCATGACCACACCTTGCCAGTGTGGTTTTTTATGTTATAATGCAAATTCATACACTAAAATTAATTCAAGGAAATATAATATGAAAAACGTACTACTAGTCTTCGGTTCAATTATATTAATAATCATAGCTACTGGTTTAAGCTGGTATACTTCCAACTATAAAGGAGATGGCTATTATGTACGAGTTCATGGTGAAAATATGCATGTGAATAAAAACTACGTATATAGTAGGGGGGAAGGGTCCACACAATACACATACATTCTTAAAGGATATGATCAAAGGGGGAATAGTAAAGAGATAAAGCTTAATACTCTAGATAAAATAGAAGAAAATACTTATTTGGAAGTGTTCCCTAATAGTAAAGGGGAGGTTATAAGTACGGCTGAGCGTGAAAGAACTGAAATTCCTAAAAATGCATTAGAAAATCTTGAATGAAGGACAAAAAGTAAATATGGTGTTTAGTTTCCTGAACGTTTTTAAAAAAGTATTGATATAAGATAGTTTGTCCATAATAGGGTATTTATCTAGAACGTCTGCTTTATGTAGGCATTTGTGTTATCGAAAGTCAACAAAATCCCCATTAAATTGTGCTATATTAAATAAGGCAAAATAAAAAAACACAACGCAATTTTTGTTGTCTTTAAGTAAAAATTAAGTAATCGATTGTAAAATTCCTTTATTATAAAAAAGAATGAAGGTATTTAATGAATTTCAAAAAGAAAAGTTTGGCTATTTCAACAACAATTATTTTAGGGACTTCGATAGTTATCCTATCAGGGTGTTCTAGTAAAAATAATACAGTTGCGAATAAGGATGTTATAACAATGAAAGGTGATTCAATAAAAGTTTCAGATTTATATAAAGAGATACAAACTTTTCCTAATCAATCATCAACAGAGTTAGTACAAAATATGACTTTTAATAAAATTTTAAGCAAAGATTTTGCGAAAGAAGTTGATGATAAAGCACTTACCAAACAAGTGAATGCGATGAAATCTCAATATGGTGATCAATTTTCTTCGGCTCTTCAACAGTATGGATTGACTAATGAAAATATAAAGGAATATCTTCGTACAGGTATGCTAGAACAGGCAGCAATTGATAATGATATACAAAAAACTCAATATACTGATGCTAACCTTAAAAAAGCTTGGGAGTCTTATCACCCGGATGTAACAGCTTATGTTGTTTCTGAAACATCAAAAGATGCAGCGGCAAAAGCTTTGGAGGCTGCAAACAAAGATGATGCCGGTAAAGTAAGCTTTGAAAAGTCAAATGCTGAAAGCAAAGTAACATTTAATTCAACATCAACAACTGTTCCAAAAGAGGTTCAAAATGCAGCCTTTAAATTAAAAAATGATGAGTTTTCTGATGTTATCGAATCTACAGATGCCTCAACGGGAGCAACAAGTTACTATATTGTGAAAATGGTTAAAACTTCCGAAAAAGGTTCAGATATGAGCAAATATAAAAAGGATCTTCAAGAGGAAATAAAGGCAGAAAAGAATCAAGACTCTTCATATAAAATAAAGGTTCTTGCTAATTATTTAAAGAATAATAATGTTGAAATTAAAAATAAAGCATTCTCTTCAAGCTTTTCACAATATTATACAAGTAGTTCAAAGTCATAGTTATTTATCTAAAAGTCTCCCACTTCGGCGGGAGACTTTTAGATATAAAAAAGAATTTTAATGGCTCTTTTATTACCACTCTTCATCATAAGATTCACGATATCTTTTATCAATTGAATCTTCAATAAGTTGCTCTTTAGTGAATTTCTTTTGAGCATCAACAAGCTCTCCAGTAGCAAATGCACCCCATTTCATCATCCCTCTATCGTGGTAATTACGAATAGATTCATAAGGACTATAATAACGATCAACCATAAATCACTCCTTCATACAAAACATTGATATACTCGATATTATATATAAAAAAAGCATCTAAATCAACGAAATAAATTGAAAAACTCAATAATTGTTTCTTTTTTATATAAGGATTTAAGAAAGTTGCTTTGCCCCTTTTTATAAAATAAGCTATAAGACTGTTGCTATATATAAAATAGTTATTAATTATAACACAATAAATAGAAAACAAATTGACTCAAATAGTCTAAAATGATAAAATTTTTGCTTGTTTTTTGTTACAATAGTAAGATATGAGTTTTTACCAGTAAAGGAGAGCAGCGACATGGCATATTTACTTATTTTGAGTGCTGCTGTAACCTTGTACTTTGCTTTGGGCTACGTGAGAGCTACACTCAAAGGTTGGGTTATTCCCAATAAAATAACTTGGTTCCTTTGGGCCTTAGCACCCATGATTGCCTTTTTTGCTACGTTTTCTTCTTCGGGGTTTAGCCTCGGGCAAATTCCTGTTTTCATGGCTGGTTTTACGCCTTTACTTGTTTTTGTCGCCTCCTTTATAAATAAGCAATCCTTTTGGAAAATCACCCTTTTTGATTTGTCCTGTGGAATAGTGTCACTGGTCACCTTAGTCATCTGGTATTTGACACAAAATTCTGATCTGGCAATTTTATTGGCTATTGTGAGTGATGCTTTAGCAGCTTTGCCCACCTTGATTAAAGCTTGGAGATATCCTGAAACAGAAAGTATTAAGCCTTTTGCTGCTGGAATATTGACAACGGGAATTGCCCTTCCTGCTACAAGTACTTGGGATTTTGCACATCTTGCTTTCCCCGTTTACCTTTTCCTGCTAAATATCTTAATGACAGTGATTTTAAAAATGAAAGATAAGTCCATAAAAAAGAACATTGAGTGAAAACCTGTAAAAATCATAAAACAAATAATGAAGAGGAAATAAAGTGAAGAAGAACGAAACAAAAGCAGCTTATGTACATATCCCTTTTTGCTCACATATTTGTTACTATTGTGATTTTGCTAAAGTTTTGATGACGGGACAACCGGTTGAAGCCTATATTGATGAGCTGCTCAAAGAATATGATAGCTATGGCATTAGTAGTTTACAAACTCTCTATATTGGAGGGGGAACACCGAGTGTTTTACCTGCAGATCAGCTTGAAAAATTGCTTACACATCTGACGAAAAATCTTGATTTAGAAGAACTTGAAGAGTTCACAGTGGAAGCAAACCCCTCTGATTTGACAGATGAAGTCCTTACTGTTTTAGCGCAGTCACCTGTGAACCGTATCTCACTTGGTGTACAATCGTTTGATGATAAACTCTTGAAAAAAATTGGCCGAACTCATACTGAAGCACAAGTCTACTCTTCCATAGAAAGACTACGTGCAGCGGGATTTGAAAATATCACGATAGATTTAATTTATGGCTTACCGAACCAAACAATGGAAATGGTTAAGCGGGATGTGCAAAAATTCTTAGAATTGGACCTTCCTCATGTTGCCTTGTATAGTTTGATTCTCGAGGATCATACAGTGTTTATGAATCGTCAACGTCGTGGGCGCCTGCGATTACCATCTGATGATCGTAATGCGGATATGTATGAGTATATTATTGAAACGCTGACTGCTAAAGGCTACTCGCATTATGAAGTTTCGAACTTTGGAAAAATAGGCTATGAAAGTAAACACAATATGACCTATTGGGACAATGCGGAATATTATGGCATTGGAGCGGGCGCTTCAGGCTATCTTGAAGGCATTCGTTATAAAAATCATGGACCTGTTCATCATTATTTACGTGAAGAAAATAAACGCGTAAATGAAGAAGTATTGACAAGAAAACAAAGGATTGAGGAGGAGATGTTTCTAGGCTTACGCAAAAAAAATGGCGTATCTATTGAACGTTTCCATAAAAAATTTGGTCAAACACTTGAAGAAGTTTATGGCACAATTATTGAAGAATTGACGTTTCAAAAGATGTTGTTTGAAGCGGATGGACGGATTCAGATGACGGAAAAGGGATTTGAATTAGGAAATGAAGTTTTTGAACGATTTTTGTTAGATTAAGTGTGCATATCTGAAAAATATTGTCTTAATCTATGTTACAATAGTGTGAATGAAGAGTGAAAATAGTAATATGAGAAAAAAGCTTACCCCTCTGGCAACCATGATTGTTGCTGGAATTTTTACTGCTCTGGTCTTTGCTTTTGGTAATCTAAGATACCAGGTTCCCGAAATGGCGGCGACACATGAAAAAGAAGAAACAGTGGTTGTAAATAAATCATTAAGCAATGAAGATGTTGATTTGAACCGTTTTGTAGTAGATATTTCTGCATGGCAACGACCGGAAGATATTGATTATAATTTAATGAGTCAAGAAGTTATTGGAGCTGTTGTACGTGTACAGACAGGAAAGTCAAGTAAGGACAATGCAGCGGCTTATAAAAACGGTGAAGATCGTCAATTTAAGACGCACATGAGCGAATTGCAAAAGCGGGGAGTTCCTGTTGCTGTATATGCCTATGTCAATGGTAAAAATGTTGAAGAAATGAAAGAACAGGCACGTCTCTTTTATGAACGGGCTCATCCTTTTAAACCCACATATTATTGGCTGGATATTGAAGAAGTCACCATGGATAATATGAGTGAAGGTGTGGAGGCTTTCCGTGAGGAGCTTAAGAGCTTAGGTGCCAAGAATATTGGTATCTACGCCCAAGATTGGTTCTTGACTGATCATAAGATTGACTCTAGCCATTTTAGTTCAATTTGGATGGCTGATTATGGTCGAAATACTGGAATGTGGGATACATCTCCTAAAACAGATTTGAACTATGATATGCACCAGTTCACAGACCGTGGTCAATTGTCGAGCTATGGTGGACATTTAGATTTAAACATGATTCGTACACAAGAACAGTACGATAAACTTTTTAGAAATCCCTAAGCTAATAAAGGGAAACAGCAGTAGACGAAAGTCTATTTTCTTTATGTTGTTTTTGAGACAAGAAGAAATAAAAAAATGAACGAGCAATAAGATAAAATCAGGAGCGAAGATGGCAAAGAAAAAACAAACAGGTTTGAAAGCAGGAGCAGGGATTCTAGGAACAGTTGTTGTTCTTGGTTTAGGATTTCTAAAATCGAATCCTGAAATACTGTCGACAGTTACAGGTTCCTCATCACTGAATCAGCCAGCGCAAAGTCAGCAGCTTAAAAATTTTAGCAAGGTAGACTATGGCAGTGTCAAAGACAAAGTACCGACACAATCTTTAGCACAATCGGTTCTGACACCTTCAATAAAAAAGAATCTGAAAGATTCAGTGACTTACAATGGAACAGGTGCCTTTATTGTCAATGACAACAAAACAGATTTGGACGCAAAAGTGAACAGTGCACCTTATGTCCAACTGGCAAAGCAAGATGCTTTAGGACGTCCCAAACTTGCCAATGCGCTCCTCAACAAGACGAGTCGTCAGTACAAAAACCGTTCCGAAACAACGGGCGCAGATGGGAAGTCTAACAGTGCAAAAATCAATCCTGTGGGCTGGAAACAACTCATGATTCCTTCAGGATCATACAGCACACTCTATAATCGTGGGCATTCGATTGGCTATGCGTTAGCTGGAAATATTAAGGGCTTTGATGCCTCTGAAGCCAACCCACAAAACATCAGTACACAAACCGCTTGGGCTAATCAGGCAAGTAATGGGAATGAGGAAAATACTGGGCAAAACTATTATGAAGGTTTAGTGCGTAAAGCGCTGGATAAGAATAAAACAGTCCGTTATCGTGTAGAACCTATGTATGATGGTGAAGATCTGGTGCCATCAGGGACGCACATGGAAGCCAAATCGAAAGATGGAAGCTTAGAGTTTAATGTTTTCATTCCCAATGTGCAGCCTGGCATCCAAATTGATTATGCTTCAGGCAAGGGCATAATTTTGCAGTAGAGAGCAAATGCGTGTTTGAAACATAAAAAAGTAGAAACAGAATTTTTGTTTCTACTTTTTTTATGTCTTTTGGAAAGAAAGACTAAATCTTATCGTATTGATCTAAACCATAGCTCTCAATCATCTGAATAAGCTTCTCTGTATAAGCTGGATCAGTTGCATAACCAGAGGTTTGCACAGCTTTCGCAGCTTCTTTATAGTTTTTTGCAGCTAAAACGCTCGCATATTGCTTAGGGTTCCATGTTGTGCCCTTAGTAAAGAGATAGGCATGTCCTTCGACAGATTCTTTCCATCCATCGTAAACGCGAAACTGTGCTTTCACAGTCACCCATTTATCATTTTCAAATTCTTTGGTTTCTAAAGTTACTGTGGGAACATTTCCGTAAGCTTTGATACCAAAAAGATTGTAATATTTTGCTGCAAGTCCGCTTTGCCCAAAGTTACTTTCTAAGGCAGCCTGAGCTAAAGTCAGAGAAGCAAGCACGTGGTACTTTTCTTGTGATTCTTGCGCATATGGTGCTATAGTACGAATGAAGTTGTATTCTGTAATTGTTTCAACTTGGTTGGCAAGCTCAGTGCTATTGCGATTATCACTGGTTTGGATCACTCTAAAATTCAAGAGATTGGCTGCAACAAAGAGAAAAATCAAAAGCTGTACAATAATGCGAAAGAAACTTCGGATTTTAGAAGTCGCCTTTCGGCGCTTTTTATCATATGTCATGTCACTAGTATAACAAAAAAGTTTCAATTTGTGGATAGGTTCAACACTTGTTATGCCAGAAAAATAGGAGAGCAGCTCCACTTTTGAACATAAATAAAAAAAGTTTCCACTTTTTTGGAAACATTTTATTTCTTACTTTCTATTTCGCTCTTTAATCACTTGAGTACCAAACTGAGGTAGACGAAGGACTGAAAGACGTTGTAAGAGCTCTTGACGATAATCCGCACGACCAACAAGCAAAGTGACTTTACTGAAGAGATAACAAGACAATAATGTCACGGCAAAGTTTGGTAGGGTGAGGTAGGTGAGAAGAGAAAGACTTAAGACAATGACATCCCCACCAAATAAAACTTTGTCCACTTTGAAGCTCCATTTTTCTTCTAAAATGCGTCCTAGAAGCAAGGTTCCCCCGAAAGTTCCTTCAGAGATAATGACTAATCCAGCAGCTGTTCCTGAGAGAATTCCGTCAAAAATACCAGCGAAGACAATATTAGAAAACTGAATCCCGGTAATTCCGATTGCTTCATAAATTATCATCCAGATACTCATAGCGGCTGCACCAGGAATACTGAGAAGAAGCTCACGTGAAGACAAGTATTTACGCCCAAAAGCAAATAGAGGCACATTAACGAGGAAGAAAGTTAAAGCTGGATTAACACCAAAGACAAAGTCCATCAATACAGAAAATCCAGCGACTCCATTACTAGCGAGTCGGTTGGGGATGACGAAAAGTTGTACAGATAGGACATATAGTCCTACGCCAATAAGTAGTATCAGTAAATCCCGCATGAAATATTTATCTATTTTTACGCCTAAAAGTGTCATAAGTTCTCCTTAACAGTTCGTTATTTCTAGGGTATCCTTAAAGCCTTGAATAAATAATTTCGTATCTTTGTAATTGCTTTAAAAGGAGCCTATATTTATCAGTGTTGTAACTAATATTATTACATTTAAAACTTAATTAAACCTTGTTTAAGGTCGAAATTACTATCATATTATAGTAAATACCTAAAAATTCAGATAAATCTATAAAAAAAGAAATTAATTTATTAAAAAAGCAGTCTTTTTTAGTCTTGGTTAAGAAGACCAATGTATAATAAAAGTATTCCAAATAATACTCTTTTTGTAACATCTTTAGTCCTCACATTGGTGAGGACTTTTTAAAATCACAAAATGTTATAATATAAGAATGAGCAAATAATTTAGTTTTAAAAGGAGGGAATATATGAGCAAAGTAAATGAAATAGGTGTTACAAGTGAATTCGCACCACTGAGACGTGTAGTTTTAACACAATCTGAATTTATCTTGCCTCATGAGGAACACACCAATGATGACGGTTCCTTCCTTGAAGATGATGTCCTTGATATGTTTAATAACAAAGACACCAGTGGAAAAAATTATGCAGAAGTATTCCCTGAAAGACAAAGACAATGGGAAAAAGAGCGTGCACAACTACAAACTTTGTTAGAAAAATATAATATTGAAGTTTTACGTCCACGTCTTCTTACAGATCATGAGAAAGAACAAGGAAAAGTCTTTGGTGCTGCAAACTTTTTTGTACGTGATCCCTTCTTTACGATTGGTCACTCCGTGATTGAAGGTTCTATGCGCTTTTTCCATCGCCGCAATGAAATTTTACCTGTAAGAAACGTGCTCATGGAGAACGTTTACTCTAGTGATGCCTTTTACGTTTCTCTTCCAATGGCAGATACTTCACAAGGAGAAAAGGATGAAAGTGGCCCTTTCTTAGAAGGGGGCGATGTCCTTGTTTTAGGAAAAACAGTATTTGTGGGAAATTCAGGGAAAGCGAGCAATCATAACGGCTATTTATGGCTCAAAGCTTATTTAGCGCATTGGGACTATGAGGTGGTTGAGGTTAAACTTCATCCTGATGTTTTGCATCTTGACTGCGCTCTAAGTCTGGTTAGAGATGGTCTAATGATTGTCTGTGAAGAAGCCTTTTTAACAGGTATACCTGAACAGCTTAAAAATTGGGACAGAATAAATGTTCCTTTTGAAGATATTGCAAAGCTTGCGATAAATGGTCTCCCAATAAATGAAGAGGTATATATTCTAGATTCAGAATTTAAATACATTGGTGAAGCCCTTGAAGCAAGAGGAATACGTCCAGAATACCTTGATTTTAAAATATCCCGAAGCCTGGGTGGCTCATTTAGATGTAGCACACAGCCTTTATTTCGAAAATAAGCAGTATAAGTTTAAAACAGAAAGCCAGCCCTTGGCTGTGATATAATTATCAAATGAACTACGAAAACTATATCTGGGATTTAGGTGGCACTTTACTTAATAATTACGAAAATTCTAGTCATGCTTTTGCTGCAGCACTTTGGCAAAAGGAAGAACGAGTAGTTTTGCATGACGATGTCTATGCGGCACTCAAAGTTTCTACAGCACATGCTGTGGACCAATACGCGCGTCATATACCACAATTTCTTGAAACCTATCGAAAACTAGAAGCAGAAGCTTTGGACAAGCCAATTTTGTTTGAAGGTGCTGCTGATCTTTTGCAGGCTATCGTGAGTCAGAACTGCAAAAACTTTATGATTTCTCATAGAGATAAGCAAGTACTGGATATTCTTGAGGCAGCCCATATTTCTCAGTATTTTACTGAAGTCGTTACCGCTGATAATGGTTTTCCACGTAAGCCAGCACCAGATTCAATAAATTATTTAGTGCAAAAATATAAATTAGACCCCAAGAATACGGTGATGATTGGTGACCGTCCTTTGGATATTGAAGCTGGTCGTGCAGCAGGTATTGCGACTATTTTCTTTGATAGTCACCAAGAATACCCCCAAGCAACAAGAAGCATCAAAAAATTATCAGACATTATGGAGTAAACTGAACCACAATGAATACTTTTCTTATATCTAATGAAAAAGCAGTTGGGCCAGGCTTTGGCCTTTTCAGTGCCGATCACTTTTTTGCCCTTGCTATTCTAGCATTGATCAGTTTTGGCTTGATCCGTGCTTACCTGCGCGCAAATGATGAGCGACGAAAATTATTACGTTTACTTGTTGCCTCGTTTACTTTGCTGCTTGAAATCATTAGAGATATCATTTTAGTGATGACCCATCAATTTTTGTACGCAGACTTACCTTTTCAGCTGTGTGGGCTTGGTATATTCATTATTGTTTTTGATGCAATGCGTTCCACTAAGACGAGTCGTGAGCTCTTGTATAGCTTAACTTTACCTGGAGCAATTTTTGCACTTGTAACTCCAAACTGGGTAACCAACAATTTCATTAATGTCTTTGTATGGCAGAGCTTTCTGATTCATTGCTTACTTATCTCGTATGTTTTAATGCGTTTGATTGCAGGAGATCTTGTCCCCCAATGGCGTGAACTCTGGCGTCCTGCCATCTTTTTGGCGATTGTTGTGCCCATTTGTGCGGTCCTCAATCAAGTTTGGAATCAAAACTTTTTCTTCTTAAGGACACCAGTTCCGGGTAGTCCACTTGAACCCATCTCTAATATGTTCGGTTCTTATTATATTTTAGGGTTGATCTTTATTGTGCTGATCTTTTGGCTTCTTATTTATCTTCCTTGGTCATGGAAGAAATCACCGAAAGTTCGTATGAATTAAGAAATAAACAAATATATGACATCAAAAAGTGGCGGAAAGCTGCTTTTTTTCTGAAATTATTAGGGTGGAGAAAAAGCTTTTATGGCTCGCACTATATAGTAAAAAAAGCTAAAATGTGCTATAATTATAAGTAAGTATTTTCAAAGAAATGAGATTATTTTGAACGAAGAAAATAAAGAACAAATTGAAAAAATGGCAGAAGAATATGATGCCAGTCAAATTCAAGTTTTAGAAGGACTTGAAGCGGTGCGTATGCGTCCTGGGATGTATATCGGATCAACTTCAAAGGAAGGATTGCACCACCTGGTGTGGGAGATTGTTGATAACTCCATCGATGAAGCGCTCGCGGGATTTGCCAGTCATATTGAAGTGTTTATTGAACCTGACAACTCAATTACAGTTGTAGATGATGGACGTGGTATTCCAGTAGACATCCAAGAAAAAACAGGACGTCCTGCGGTTGAAACGGTCTTTACGATCCTTCATGCTGGTGGTAAATTTGGCGGTGGCGGCTATAAAGTTTCTGGTGGTCTACACGGTGTTGGTTCATCCGTTGTTAATGCCCTCTCTACACAGTTAGATGTTACTGTGCATAAAGATGGTCAAAAATACTATCAAGAATATCATCGTGGTGTTGTCGTCGAAGATTTAGCTATTATTGGTGAAACAGATAAGCGTGGTACGGTCGTTCATTTTACACCAGATCCAACTATTTTCACCGAAACACAAGTTTTTGACTATGACAAGTTAGTAACACGTGTCCGTGAGTTGGCTTTCTTGAATCGTGGTTTGCGCATCTCTATTACTGATAAACGTGAAGGCCAAGAAAACAATCATGCTATGTTCCACTATGAAGGTGGAATTCAATCCTATGTTTCTTTTATCAATGAAAATAAGGAAGTTATTTTTGATACGCCCATCTATACAGAGGGTGAGTTAGAGGGAATTACTGTAGAAGTTGCTATGCAATATACAGGAACTTACCATTCAACAATCATGTCATTTGCAAATAATATCAATACGCATGAAGGGGGTACGCATGAACAAGGTTTCCGTACGGCCTTAACGCGTGCGATAAACAATTATGCAAAAGCTCAAAAGCTCCTTAAAGATAACGAAGAAAACCTTACTGGGGATGATGTCCGTGAAGGTTTGACTGCTGTCATTTCTGTTAAACACCCTAATCCACAATTTGAAGGTCAAACCAAAACCAAGTTGGGAAATAGTGAAGTAACAGGTATTGTCAATAAACTCTTCTCAGAAGCGTTGCAAACCTTCATGCTTGAAAATCCTCAAGTTGCGAAGAAGATTGTTGAGAAAGGTATTCTTGCGAGCAAGGCACGTATTGCGGCCAAACGTGCGCGTGAAGTAACGCGTAAAAAATCAGGTTTAGAGATTTCTAACTTGCCTGGTAAACTTGCGGACTGCTCTTCCAATGATCCTAAGCAAACAGAACTTTTCATCGTCGAAGGGGATTCTGCCGGTGGTTCTGCTAAGTCTGGGCGTAATCGTGAATTCCAAGCTATTTTGCCCATCCGTGGTAAAATCTTGAACGTGGAAAAAGCAACAATGGATAAGATTTTGGCAAATGAAGAAATCCGTTCCCTCTTTACAGCGATGGGCACTGGTTTTGGTGCTGATTATGATTTGTCTAAAGCACGATATCATAAACTGGTTATTATGACCGATGCCGATGTCGATGGGGCGCACATTCGTACCCTCTTGTTGACACTTTTCTATCGCTATATGCGTCCTGTAGTTGAGGCGGGATATGTTTATATCGCTCAACCCCCAATTTACGGAATCAAAGTCGGATCGGAAACAAAAGAATACATCCAGCCAGGGGAAAACCAAGAACGTGAGCTGAAGCTTGCACTTGAAAAATGGTCTCAAGGTCGTGCCAAACCAACAGTACAACGTTACAAAGGTTTAGGAGAAATGGATGATCACCAACTTTGGGAGACAACGATGGATCCTGATGCCCGTCTAATGGCGCGTGTATCTGTAGAAGATGCCGCGGAAGCAGACAAAATCTTTGATATGCTAATGGGTGATCGTGTTGAACCACGTCGCGAATTTATCGAAGCCAATGCACAATACTCTACTATTGACGTTTAATAATTTAAAAACCCTTGTATTTACAAGGGTTTTGTTATATCAATTTTCTTAAGTGTTGTATTAGCGTTAGAATGCCCTACACGTTCCATTATAGATTGATATGGGGGCTTCCCTCCTATTGGTTAAGGCTTATCCGTTTGCCTATGAAATGTCTGGAAACAATGGCAAATGGCAACCATACGCAGACTGTAATACCATATGGAACATATATACACTTTAGTCAGCTTAAAGCAGGTGCTATTTTTTTATTACAAAATTGTAAGTGCATGTACAGAAGAAGGGGTGTAAAATAAGTTCTGTAAAATAAAAAAAGAGGTATTTGGAAAAATGAAAAAAATTTTATTGGGATTAGTGGCATTAGTACTTATCATTGGTGGGGGATTTACTTGGTATAACTCTGAATATGGTGGAAAAGACTACTATATTCAAGTGAATAAGGATGGGAAAAAGCTAACTGAAAAAACTCCTAATGGCAATACTTGGCATGGATTCGGCTATAACGAAAAAGGCTTTGATCAGGCAGGACATGAAAAAGATCTAGAATTTACAGCACTTCATAATCTTAGACATGATGCATATTTGAAACTCACTTGGAATCATAAAAATGGGGTCACAAGTTGGGAAGAAGTGCAAAAGAAAGATGTGCCACAGAAGGCATTGGATAAGATTTAAAGTGAATGAAAATAAAAGTGTTGAAAAAGTTAGGTATATAATGTGAAATGAATTATAGCTTTAAGCATCTGCATCCTTCTTTCTTTGGGGGTGTTTTTTAGTACATGTTATGTCATAAGTTGAATATTATATACCGTTTTGCCGAACCGTTAAAATAAGGTGAATACTATAATAAGTGCCCGTTCTCAGTAGGCGAGTGTCCGCTTCGGTGTTGGTTTTTTGTTATAAAGCTTTCATATTTGGCATTATTATAATAATAGAGAGCAGGAAAAATAAGAAGAAACTTTATCTATTTTAGCCCTATCTTGCACGTAGGGTTTTTATGTTATAATTCAATTTAATAGACTAAAATTAATTCAAGGAAATATAAGATGAAAAATGTACTTCTAGTTTTTGGTTCAATTATTGTGATTATAATAGTTACCGGCTTAACTTGGTATAATTCAAGCTATAAAGGGCCTAGCTATTATGTACGAGTTCATGGTGAAGATACCCATGTAAACAAAAAATATATATACAGTAGAGGTGAGGGATCCACTCAATATACCTATCTTCTAAAAGGATATGACCAAAGAGGAGAGAGCAAAGAACTAAAGCTTAATACACTTGATAAAATAAAAGAAAATACTTATTTAGAAGTTTTCCCTAATAGTAAAGGGGAAGTTATCAGTACGGTTGAGCGTAAAAGAAGCGAGGTTCCTAAAAATGCATTGGAAAATCTTGAATGACAATAAGTAACGTTGTTGTTTATTCTCTTAAATCATCACGCGTTTATCCTTATTCAATGCGATAATACTATCATTTCAAACTTTTGATTTTATATGAAAGTTAAACAATGTTAGAATGCTTAAGTCCTTCAAGGATATTCATGTGACAAATACAGGTCCTCCACCCTTATACTGGAGGCTTTTTTATCCATAACGAATTGAGTTGCTGCAATAAAAGTTGCTGAAAATTATGGTTTGTTTTTTTATAAACAAATGTTTAGCTTAGGAGAACCAATAATGATATACTGTATACGGCATTTATAAAAAATTTCCTGAATATATAGCTGCGTTTGCCAGCGTAGTTTTTAATATAATATTTGCATTCTGGGAATCAGATTACAATTACATGAGCATCTATAGCATTATAGGTGCTTTTTTATAAATCTAAGGGGCAAGAAAAGACAAAAGGTATATAAACTGTATTTTTTATCTTTTATTATACTGCATGAATGTTTGAGAGATACTGATCTATAAAGGTGTTTCAGTCTTTTTATACGATAATATACTATAAATGGAACATTCTACTATGGACGTTTAATAAAATAAAAAAATCTCTCATTCTTATAGCTGAGAGATTTTTTTATTTTATTTGTTTTGACGGTTGTTAAAATAATTTAAGTATCCAATTGATGATAACATAAGAATCGCCGGAAGAAATTGTATTAAGTAGCGACTTCTACCCGCTTCGAATATTGACAAATATAGAATGGCGCCAAATAATACAATCTGAAGGTAGAATTCAAAATTTGATGTCTGCCTAAATTTTTTGAAATAAGCAACCAATCCCAAAATCACTATGGACCAAACGGCTTGAAGATAGAGAGCATAATTACCATAGTGAGGATTTCCAACATAAAGTACTGATCTAATTTTTTGACCAAATTTAGAGTTTGTAAATTTGGTTTTAACAATATTTTGTTCTTTTAAAACATTTTCTGCAGTCCATCCTAGGCTACCATCTTGTGTAAAAATTTTAAATTTGGTGCTTTGGTGTTTGATAAGTCCTAAAGTATCATATCGTGAGAATCTTTTTTTAACATCCTCTTTCAGTTGAGGTTCCAGTTCAGATCTTGTTTTAAATTGACCCTTAGCATCCAAAAATTTAACGTCCTGACTGACCACTGCATGATCTGAACCTGTAGCAGTCAAACCTAAGTCAACAAAAAACCAGGGACTCATATTGTATTTCTCATCATATTCGACAAACTTTTGATTTTCCGCATAATAATTAATAGCAAAAGTCATTGTGAGTGTTCCTAAAGCAAGAAATAAACTCCGAATACACAAGCGCTTAAAGTTGACTTGTGTCTTTTGGAAAATCAAGCGATAAATAATTAGAAGGATTAAGGCGATAAGGTAAATAAAAATGGGCACTCTAATTTTGTAAGCAATGCTAAAAAGAAGTCCAATAGCAAACCATCTAAAAATCCCGTCTTTATCTAAATTTATGACAACTAAATAGCAGAGCAGAGCCATCAGGAAGAAGGTGGCTGGGTCGCTATAGAAAGATAAAAAATGGGGTTGTAGTCCAAATAGAAATATGCTTTCTAGAAAGACAATCTGAGCTAATTTTTTCCCCTTCAGATGTTCAGCCAAACCCGTCAGTAATAGAATACCCCCGTCAATAAGTAGAGCATTTAAAATTGACACGGTTAAAATGAGGTGCTGAGCTGTAACAATGCCATTCAAGATTTTAAAGGTGATAAAAATGAGAAAGTTATTCGGAAATAAGGAGAAGTACCTAATGGGAGAGCCGCTGTGTGTTGATGGAGCGGTTGCTACCTTATATAGAATTGAAGCATCTCCGTTTGGAAGGCATTGGGCAAATACAGATATTACAATCTGACCGATGAAAAGTATTCCTATAACAAAATAACGATAAGTATAAAGGAGTTTGAAACTCTTGATGGCCAAAGGCTTTAGGGATTTATAAAAGGTGATTCCCGAAACAATTCCCAAAACAAGTAGTGATAAAAAGAAAGTGTGACTTGTACTCGGAAGAACATCTGAAAAGATGTACCTTACGGACCAAAAAAGCCAATAAAACGAAAATAAAAATAATAAGAAGAAAAGTATTCTTTTTATTCCGCTATCTATGTGTTGCATCCTCATTTTTCTTATTCACTCCTATTAAAATTAAAATTTTCCAATATTTATATTTTATCATAAAACAAAAGAAATTAAATCCTCAATTGGTGGAAGCACCATTAAAATCAACGTTTAAAAAAAACTGTGTTTAAAATATCAAATAAATTTCCTTGGCTAAGAATGTTGCATTCAAAACGAATATGAATTTTTGGTTCCAAATTGCATATCGCAAAGCTAAAATTTAACCTTTTTTATTCAGCTTTCCTTAAGATATAAGCACTATAATACATACATTCCATAAAAGAGCTGGAGATTTTCAAAAAAATATCTTCGTCCTATTACTCTTTACTAGTATTATCGAAAAAATGGCCGTAAAAGTAGACCACAATTAGGAGGTCTCTTTTTATATGAAAACTTTTCACTCGTATTCTCAATAAAGATAGAGGAGAAAACCTTGAAGAAGTAGGTCTTCTTTATCATAGCAAATTTTTGACAATTGATAATAAAGAGAATATAATACTAACAGTGTTAGATAATTAATAGTGTTAGGAATGGAAGATATGGATTACAATCAAGCAGCAGAAACTTTTTTATCTTGCGTAAAAAGTCGTAGTAAAACTGAAGTTATGAGCCGTTTTAGTAAGTATGCGCATGGAGAAAAACTCGTTTTAGTTGGCCTCTATAAAAATACTGGCTCGCCGATTTTACCTAGTGACATTGCGAAGGAAACCAATATGAGTACTGCGCGCGTAGCAACAATTCTCAATAATCTTGAGGAAAAAGGACTTGTTACACGTGAGATCTCTCGTACGGACCGTCGCAAAATTTTAGTTGCTATCACGGCTAAAGGTCGGGAAGAAGCAGAGCAATCAAGAAAAGAAGCTGTGAGCCGTATTGTGAAAATCCTTGAACGAATGGGCGAAGAACGTACCAAAAGTTTTGTCGAAAATGTCCAACTATTTTTTGATTTAGCAATGGAAATATTTGAGGAGGAAAACGAAAAAGTATGACTGAAGAATTAACAAAAGAACAGCCACTCGATATTCATGGGAAACCCTTTAATCGAGGAATTGTTCTTGCACTTATTTTGATTGCTACTTTTGGAGGGATGCTTATGCAAACCTCATTGGGTACAGCAATGCCCACTTTGATGAATGATTTTAATATCTCTTTAGCTACAGGGCAACAAGCCACAACATGGTTCCTATTAGCAAATGGAATTATGATTCCTGTATCGGCATATTTAACAACAAAATTCCCTACACGCTGGTTATATTTGATTTCTTATGCAATTTTATTGGCCGGAATGTTTGTCGCATATTCGGCACCAACTTCGACATGGAGCGTCTTTTTAGGGGCACGTATCATGCAAGCTATTGCCGTGGGTATTTCGATGCCCTTGATGCAGGTAGTTATGGTGAATATGTTCTCACCAAAACAAATGGGGGCTGTTATGGGTGCTATGGGACTTGTTATTGGTCTTGCACCAGCAATTGGCCCTACTTACGCAGGCTGGATTTTAGATAAGGATCATGTCATTTTAGGCTTCACTCTAGAACAATCATGGCGCACAATCTTCTTGATTCCAATGGTTGTTATTGCAATTTGTTGGGTATTGATGCTTATTTTTATGCGTGATATTGTGCCTAACCGTGACATGAAGCTAGACTTCATGTCATTAGTCGAATCTGTTCTTGGTTTTGGTCTCTTTTTATGGGGTTTTACAAATGTAGCCAGCGATGGTTGGGGCGATCTTCAAACGGTTATCCTCCCTATCGTAGCGGGAGTAGCAATCATTGCTCTCTTTGTCCGTCGTCAATTGCATATGGAAATACCTTTCTTAAACGTTTCCGTATTTAAAAATAAACAATTTGCTTTGACAACTGTCGTTATGGCACTTTCGATGATGGCCATGATGGGTGTTGAGATGATGTTGCCTTTGTATATGCAACAAGTCCACGGACTTTCACCTTTAAGTTCAGGTTTGACACTCTTACCTGGTGCCTTGATGATGGGGATTGTGAGTCCACTTGCGGGCGCTGCCTATGATAAAGTAGGTGCGAAACGCTTGGCACGGGTTGGTTTTACCATTTTGGCTATTGGTACGATTCCATTCATGTTTTTGACAACAACAACACCAGAACACTTTATTACCGTGCTCTATGGTTTGCGTATGTTTGGTATTGCGATGGTAATGATGCCTTTAACTGCATCAGCCATGAACGCTCTTCCACGCGAACAATCTGCACACGGTACTGCAGCAAATAGTACAGCACGTCAAGTCGCTTCAGCGGTTGTTGTGGCGCTCTTAAGCTCTGTTACGCAAAATATTATTACCAATTCACAACCTGCAGCTAGCTTGAAAGAGTCTAACCCGCTTGCTTTTGCAGGAGATATGTTAGATGCCATGCTTAAAGGCTATCATGCCTCTTTCGCTATAGGGTTGGCCTTTGCCATCCTTGGGCTCGTGCTTTCATTTTTCCTTCAAGGGCATATTGTTAAAAACAAAAAAGAAGTAGGAGGTGAGAAATAATGATTATCATACTTATTGCTTTATTTACCCTTTTAACTTTCTACGGCTTTATCCATATTGACAAATTATTTTGGCGTGGCCTTGTCGGTGGCTTATCATTAGTTCTCCTTACAGCATCAGTTATGGCTTTGACAATACATATTAAAGATAACTGGGGTATGGAGAAAGTAACTTCTACTGAAACGAAGAAAATTTACACAGCAGGAGATACGAATGCTGCCTTTGGTATGCTTTTAAAAGCAGAAATCGGACAAGACACTAACAATTATGCTTTAGTTTACCGTACACACAAAGAAGATAAAGAACCTGAAGTTCATTTCCAACCTGATCAAAAACATATGGTTGAAACTTTGAAAAAAACAGCAGACTATAAGCTGACATCTGAGTCTGAAGCTAAAGTTGTTACGACAACCGTAAAATGGAAATTTAAAGACAACTTTATGAAGTTCCTTTTCGGTATTGGTGGTGAAGAAGGCAAACTTGTTTCCCAACACGCGCGTGCCTACGTGCCTAAGGATACTTGGCTCGTCTTGACCCAAGATGAAGCCAAAAAACTTCAACAAGAAGTGCCAGCGATGCAAGCTCAGCAAGAAGCAGCACTGAAAGCAAATCCTGCGCAAGCAAAAGCAATGATGGAACTACAAAAAAACAATCCAGAGGAATTCACAAAACTGCAAGTGAAGCAGATTAAAGAACGCCTCGGTCTTAAAGAATAACAAGAGAGTCTGAATTTATTCAGGCTTTTTTTCTTTTAAAATGTATAGAAAACTGAACACTCCCCTAATATACGTAAAAAAATAGTAAATGTAACTAAATTGTAATTTTATTAGCGGGGAAATATTGTAAAATAGTGAACATAGAAAGGTTGGTATTATAAAAGTGAACTCTGATAGTAGAAAAAGAATCAGGAACTTGGTGATTGGTGCTCTTCTTACGGCCCTAGGGATTTTAATTCCGATGATTATGCCGGCAAAAATCGTTATTGGCCCCGCATCATTTACTCTTGCTTCACACGTGCCAGTTATGGCCGCTATGTTCTTTAGCCCTTATTTAGCAGCTCTTGTAGCTGTTGGGACCACACTTGGTTTCTTTATTAGTGTCCCAGTTCCCCTTATCTGGATGCGAGCGGCAACACATATTGTAGTAATGACTGCCGGCGCTTGGTTCTTGAAGAAGAATCCAGATTTAGTTGACAAAAAAGTTAAACTACAAGTTTTTAATCTGATTTTGGGAGTTTTCCACGCAGGATTGGAAGCCTTGGTTGTTTTAGCCTTTTACCGTATTGGTTTTGCAGACCTTAACCCTCAAGCCTTGAATAGCTTGCTTATGCTCGTCTTCTTCGGTGGAATTGTTCATAGCTTTGTCGATTTCAACCTTGCATTTGGTTTATGTAAAGTCCTCAATAAAATTTATACTATTGATGTCTTTAAAAATTCAAAATTAAAATCATTAGCAGAATAATATCAGACAATTGCGCTCATGAAGAGCGCTTTTTTGTATCTTCTTCCTTCTTGGATATGATATAATTGAGTAACTATGGAAAAATTATCAGATGCGGAAATGTATACTTGGGAATTTTTGGAAGAAAATAAGTCCAAAGTTCAATTGATGTCAATTACTCAAATTGCGGAAGAAGCACATGTGAGTACAGCTACAATTGTGCGAACGCTCAAAAAAAGAGGATTTGATGGCTTTGCTGATTTCAAAAATTCTCTCAAAAGAAATAAAAATGGAGCCAATGTGGAAGAAAACAAGATCGTTGGTTTGTCTGACGAAGCGAATCAGTATGTTTTTAAGAATTTGATTGAAGTTTCACGAACAATTGGTTTACTCAACCCTGCCGACTTAGAAGCAATTTCGAAAGCATTAGTGGAAACGAAGATGATCATGACAGTAGCGCGAGGCGCGAGTGAAGCTGTAGCAGACGATATGATTCATCGCTTTCAAACACTAGGGAAAAACGCAATCAGCCGTTATTATGACGATATGGAAATGTATGCTGAAAAACTGACTGCAGAAGATATGATGCTTATCGTTTCTTCAACAGGTGAGGAGAAAATTATTGTTTCTGCGGCTAAAAAAGCAAAGAAAAAGGGTGCCAAAGTAATAGTTCTGACAAGTAACTACCGAAGCCAACTGGCCCAAATGAGCGATTACTATCTGCTTGCTTATCAAAGTAAATTAGAGAAAGAAGAACTCTATGGAGATGCTGGAAGTATCTTACCTTTAGAAGTTATCTGTCGTATTATGGTGGATATGTTCACCATCTATCGCGCAAAAGGTACAATTAGATAAAAAAGACAAGTGAATATCTTGTCTTTTTTTTGTAAAGTTTTTCAAGGTGTTTTATGAGAAAGCGAATACATTTTCAGAAATGTTTAAGCTATAATAATTGTATTCTTTAAAGATAGCGTTTTCATTAAACGTTCAAATATATCATATCGGAGGACTTACTGTGGAAGCACAACTCTCTACAAGTCAGCAAAATACAGCACAAGAAGTACAGGTAGGCAAGGCCGTTCCTGTCATCCTTTTATTGATGATTTTTTCTTTGGTCATTGATAATTCTTTTAAAATAATTTCCCCTAAACTGGTTGAATATTTCCATGTTTCTGCGAGTACAGTCGCTTGGCAAGTGACCTTGGCCGGATTAGTTATAGGAATGGGAGCAGTTGTCTATGCTTCGCTTTCTGACAGTATTAGTATTCGTTCATTACTTATTTTTGGTATTCTTTTAATTTCTGCAGGTTCCTTTATGGGTTATCTGGTTCATGATAATTATTGGTTGGTTGTTTTTGCACGTGTTATTCAGGCTGCCGGATTGGGTGCTACCGAAACCCTCTATCTTATCTTTGTAGCCCGCTATGTTGCACCAGATAAGCAAAAAAAATATTATGGCTTTTCAACTTCCAGTTTTCAAATTGCGACAGTCATTGGTACTTTGACTGGAGGTTTTATCACGACTCATTTAGCTTGGCAAACACTTTTCCTTGTGCCCTTACTTTCATTATTGGTTATCCCTTTCCTTTTGAAATATCTTCCCAAAGAATCTGGTGAGAAAAAATATATTGATGTGATGGGAATTATGCTTGTCGCAGCTGTTGCTGTTACTGCAATGGTTTACTTGACCAATTTCTCATGGCTTGTTTTAATTGGCTTTATTTTGGCAACAGTTGTTTTCTTACTTTATATTTCGAAAAAGAAAAATGCTTTTATTACGATAGACTTTTTCAAAAATAAATTGTTTGTCTTTACCTTGATTGCTGCACTTTTGATTTATTCGACACAAGCCGCCTTTACCTTGAATACATTTTCATTCTTACTTACAGATGTGTATCAAATGCAATTAGACAGTGTATCTTTGATGTTTATTCCCGCTTGTTTAGCGGCTGCGATTGTAGGAAGTCTTTCAGGAGCAATTGCTTCCAAACTCAATTCATTTAAAGCTGTTGTTGTTTCAATGGTGACTATTGTTGTGACAATTGTGCTTGCTGCTCTGTTCATGGGGGCCTCAGTCTTCCTTTTCACCTTCTTACTTATTTTAAGTTCATGTGCATTTGCCATGATGTACGCACCACTCATGCATACAAGTTTGGAAAAAATGCCAGAAGAAAATAAGGGAACGGCTATTGGTTTTTACAATCTTTGTATCAATATTGCAATGTCTATCGGCTTTACTTACTCTTCCCGCTTTATTGATGGTGTGAATCTTCATGTGTTTTCAGCAACAGTGAAAGGACATTATAGTGAAGTACTTCTCATGATTGCAGGTGTAGCCATTGCTGCCTTAGCAGTTTTCATTTTCCTCATCAAAGGGCAACTTCCGAACGAGAAAAGTTTTTCTGCATGAAAGTTTAGCTCTGGAAACCTATTCACCACTAAATAGTTTATAATGATAATATATAGAGTTCACTAAGTAAGGAGAAAATAATATGCCTAAGAAATTTAACCGTGTTCACCTCGTAGTTATGGATTCCGTCGGAATCGGTGCTGCACCAGATGCAGATAAATTTTTCAATCACGATGTAGAAACACACGAAGCAGTAAATGATGTTAATTCGGATACAATCGGTCACATATCAGAAATCCGTGGTCTAAATGTTCCTCATCTTCAAGAAATGGGCTGGGGCAATATCCCACGCGATACAGCTCTAAAAACTGTTCCTGCTGCTGAACAACCCAAAGCTTATGTCACAAAGCTCCAAGAAGTTTCTAAAGGGAAAGACACAATGACAGGGCACTGGGAAATCATGGGTCTGAATATCCAAACCCCTTTCCCAACATACCCTGAAGGCTATCCTGAAGATTTACTTCAAAAAATTGAAGAGTTTTCAGGACGTAAAGTCATTCGTGAAGCCAACAAACCTTATTCTGGAACAGCTGTCATCGATGACTTTGGCCCACGTCAAATGGAAACAGGCGAGTTGATTATTTATACATCAGCCGATCCTGTGTTACAAATTGCAGCACATGAAGATATCATTTCACGTGAAGAATTGTACAAAATTTGCGAATACGTGCGTTCAATCACACTGGAAGGTTCAGGCATTATGATTGGTCGTATCATTGCACGTCCTTATGTGGGTACACCAGGAGACTTTACACGTACTGATGGCCGTCGTGATTATGCCTTGAGCCCATTTGACGAAACAGTTTTGGAAAAACTCTACAATGCTGGCGTTGACACTTACTCGGTAGGTAAAATCTCTGACATTTTCAACACGGTTGGTGTGAAATATGATATGGGACATAATAAAAACGATATGGATGGTGTAGACCGTCTTCTCAAAGCAATGCGCAAAGAAGAATTCGTTGAAGGCTTTAGCTTTACGAACTTGGTTGATTTCGATGCAAAATATGGTCACCGCCGTGATGTAGAAGGTTATGGACAAGCTATCGAAGACTTTGACGGACGTTTGCCTGAAATTCTTGAAGCGATGCATGAAGATGACTTGCTCATGATTACAGCTGACCACGGAAATGATCCAAGCTATGTAGGTACTGACCATACACGTGAATATATTCCCCTTGTGATCTTCTCACCTTCATTGAAAGAACCAAAAGTTCTACCTTTGGGACACTTCGCAGATATCTCTGCTACCATTGCAGATAACTTTAACATTGACAAGGCTGAAATCGGGGAATCCTTCCTTGAAAGCTTGGTCTAATTCATGACTAAAAAAGTTTTTTGTCAGTCTTGCGGTATGCCTTTAGCTCAAACAGCCGATTTTGGAACAGAAAGAAACGGTCAAGCAGCTACTGAATATTGTAGATACTGCTATCAAAATGGGGCTTGGACACAACCCAACATTACCTTGGAAGAAACAATTGCTTTAGGAAGTAAAGCCTTAGATCAACTGGAAATATCAGGATTTAAAAAATGGCTCCTCAAGTCACTTTACCCGATGCAAATAAAGGGCTTGAAGCGCTGGAAAAAATAAAAATTAAAGGAACACAAAAATGGAATTGAAAATGAAGTTAGCGGAAACGACAAAATACCTCAAAGATCAGGGTGTTGGCGCTATTGATGTTGCCCTTATCTTAGGATCAGGTTTGGGAGAATTAGCAGGTGAAATTGAAAATCCTGTTATTATTAAATATGAAACAATCCCTCACTTCCCTGTTTCAACAGTTGTGGGTCATGCGGGACAACTCGTTTATGGCGAGCTGTCTGGCAAGAAAGTCATTGCTATGCAAGGGCGTTTCCACTTCTATGAAGGCAATTCAATGGAAGTTGTGACTTATCCTGTACGTGTTTTCTCAGCTCTTGGTACACCATCCATTATTGTTACCAATGCTGCAGGAGGGGTAAATAAAGACTTCGCGCCGGGTGACTTGATGATCATTAACGACCATATCAATTTCATGGGAACAAACCCATTGATTGGCGCTAATGACGATGAAATCGGCCCTCGTTTCCCAGATATGTCACAAGCTTATGATAAAGCTTATCAGGCGCTTGCTAAGGAGACAGCAGCAAAAATGTCAGCCAAGGTTCAAGAAGGGGTCTACATGGGCTTCACAGGACCTACTTATGAAACACCAGCAGAAATCCATATGGCTCGCACGATGGGCGCTTCAGCAGTGGGAATGTCAACTGTTCCTGAAGTTATTGTGGCTGTTCATTCGGGAATGCGTGTTTTGGGGATTTCATGCATTACTAACTTGGCTGCAGGTATGCAAAGCGAACTTAACCATGCGGAAGTTGTGGAGACAACAGAACGTGTGAAAGAAACATTTAAAACACTTGTTAAGAATATTTTAGTGAAAATGTGATAAAATAAGAGAAAACGTGTTAGCGTTTTCTTTTTTTAGTGGAGAAAGCGGGCACCAAAATAACCTAAACACAAGGAGTAACTATGTCAGTTCATATCGAAGCTAAAGAAGGTCAAATTGCAGATAAAATCCTCTTGCCAGGTGATCCACTGCGTGCCAAGTTCATCGCCGATAATTTTCTCGAGGATGCTCAACAATTCAATAATGTTCGAGGCATGCTGGGCTATACAGGGACCTATAAAGGACACCGAATTTCAGTTATGGGAACAGGCATGGGAATGCCATCAATCTCCATCTATGCCCATGAATTAATCACCGAATACGGTGTCAAAAAACTGATTCGAGTAGGCACAGCAGGTGCGTTAAATGAAGATGTTCATGTACGAGATTTGGTTTTGGCGCAAGGGGCTGCAACGACTTCTCGCATTATAAAAAATGACTGGCCACAGTTTGATTTGCCGCAAATTGCTGATTTTGATTTGCTGGACAAGGCTTATCATATTGCCAAAAACTTAAATCTTCAAACTCATGTAGGTAATGTTCTTTCGGCTGACTTATTCTACAGTGATATTGATACACTGGCTATAGGTAAATTAGGTGTAAAAGCAGTAGAGATGGAAGCAGCAGCGCTTTATTATTTAGGGGCTAAACATAATGTTCAAACACTAGGAATCATGACCATCTCAGACAGCCTCGTGACAGGAGAATCCACAAGTGCAGAAGAACGTCAAAATACTTTTACTGATATGATGCGCGTAGGTCTTGAGACACTAATTGTTTAGTGATAAAGCAAAAGAAAAGCCGAACATTCAAGGAGTAAACTTATTAGATTTAGCATTTATAAAGGAAATTTCCAGATGTTTCTGTTAAAATAATAAGAAAGTTATGGAGATTAGGGAGTTGTTTAAGAGATGAAAACAGATATTGAAATCGCACAAGAATGCAAGATGACAGCCATCACGGACGTTGCTGAAAAAATCGGTTTAAGTTTTGAAGATATCGAACTTTACGGAAAATATAAAGCAAAAATACCACTCGAAAGTCTTAAAAAGTTTGAGAGCAATCCCGAGGGCAAACTTGTCTTGGTTACCTCCATTAACCCTACTCCGGCAGGTGAAGGAAAATCGACAGTGACAGTTGGATTGGCGGATGCCTTTGCACGGTTGAATCAAAAGGTAATGGTGGCATTGCGTGAGCCATCTTTAGGGCCTGTGATGGGAATAAAAGGTGGTGCCACAGGTGGGGGTTATGCTCAAGTTCTGCCGATGGAAGATATTAACTTGCATTTCACTGGCGACATTCATGCCATGACAACGGCAAATAATGCTATTGCAGCACTTTTAGATAATCATATTTTTCAAGGAAATACTTTAAACATCGATAGTCGTCGCGTGGTTTGGAAACGTGTCTTAGATATGAATGACCGTGAGCTTCGTCATATCGTTGCTGGCTTAGGTAGTGTGGTTAATGGTGTGCCCCGTGAGGATGGTTTTGATATCACTGTGGCCAGTGAGATTATGGCTGTTTTATGTTTGGCTACTTCATTGACGGATTTGAAAGAACGTCTTTCACGTATCGTTGTTGCTTATTCTTATGATCGTCAACCAGTAACTGTGGGCGATTTAGAGATTGAAGGTGCAATTACGGTCCTCTTGAAAGATGCGCTTAAGCCAAATCTGGCTCAAACCATTGAAGGGACACCCGTAGTAGTACACGGCGGTCCATTTGCCAACATTGCCCACGGCTGTAACTCCGTTTTAGCTACAAAAACAGCCTTGAAATTAGCAGATGTGACTATTACAGAGGCTGGATTTGGTGCGGATCTAGGCGGCGAAAAATTCCTCGATATTAAAACACGTCAGTTGGGAAAAACGCCTGATGCTATTGTTATCGTAGCTACTCTTCGTGCTTTGAAAATGCATGGTGGCGTTGCTAAAACGGCACTCACTGGCGAAAATGTTGCAGCCGTTACCCAAGGCTTTGCAAATCTGAAACGTCATATTAAAAATATGGCGAGCTACGGTGTGCCAATTGTTGTAGCCATCAATCAATTTGCCAGTGATACTGAGGCGGAAATAGCGGAGTTAACACGACTTGTTGAAGCAGAAGGTGTTGCCGTGAGTTTGACCCAAGTCTTTGAAAAGGGCGGCGCAGGCGGAATTGATTTAGCTGAAAAACTAACAAGTATATTCACTCAGGAAGCAAAAGAGTTCCATTACCTTTATGATTTAGAAGCTTCAGTAGAAAACAAGATTACAACAGTTGTGACACAAATTTATGGGGGCAAGAAAGTTAACTTTTCTGCAAAAGCAGCACGTCAATTAAAGGAAATTGAGGAGAACGGTTGGGACAAGCTTCCCGTCTGTATGGCGAAGACCCAATATTCATTTTCTGATAATCCCAAACTTTTAGCAGCACCAGAAGGATTTGAAGTGACTGTTCGTGAGTTGGTGCCAAAGATTGGAGCAGGGTTTATCGTGGCCTTGTTAGGTGATGTGATGACTATGCCGGGCTTACCTAAAAAACCAGCAGCTTTAAATATGGATATTGACGAAACAGGGAAAATCACAGGTTTGTTCTAAGCAAAGGAGAACGATGGTAAAATCAAAACTTACCCCTTTTATAACTTTAAATGGCAAGGCCAAGGAAGCGATGACTTTTTATGCTCAAGTTTTACCAGACACAAAGATTATACGGATGGAGTTTTATCATGAAAGTCCAGCTTTTTCTGAGCTGAAAGAAGAACTTGTTTTATATGGAAGTTTGGAAATAAAAGGGACAGAGCTTTTCTTTCTTGATATGCAAAAAGAATATGCAGCTCCAACACCTAACTGGTCAAATTCGCTTCTTCTCGATTGTGCGACTGAAGCTGAATTTGATGAAATTTTTGCTGCTTTATCAGACCAAGGAAGCATTATGATGGGACCGGAAGCTGTGGGAGATATTCGTAAATGCGCTTGGATTACTGACAAATTCGGCCTGACTTGGCAACCCGTTTGGAAATAAAATTGAAAAGTTATCCGCTTAAAGGGGTAACTTTTTTGTTTGCTGATATTAAATAAATAAAATTCCGTTATAAAAAATTCTTAACCCCTCAATAAACAAATAATATGACAAACCGATAGGGAGCGTGATAAACTTTAAATATCAAAAAATTAAGGAGAACATTACTATGAAAAAGTCACTGAAGCTTTCACTCGCGCTCGTTTCGCTTATCGCCGCAGGAGCTTTAGCTGCTTGCAGTAATGGTGGTTCATCAAGTAAAGAAGAATCAAAAACCAAGCAAACGGAGATTGTTGTAGCTACAGATGGAGCAACTAAACCCTTTACCTATTCTGATAATCAAGGAAATTTGACAGGATATGACATTGAGGTTGCACGTGCTGTCTTTGATAAGTTGCCTGAATATAAAGTAACGTATCAAGCAGTTGACTTTTCTGGGATTGTTCCAGGTTTGGATAGCGGCCGCTATCAGATGGGCGCCAATGATTTTGGCTGGTCAAAAGAACGTGCAGAAAAATATAATTTTTCATCACCAATTTCTAAATCGAATAATGCCGTATTGACCAAAGATGGTAATTATAAAACCCTGGAAGATCTTGCAGGTAAAAGTACAATTGGAAATCCAGCTTCTAACTATACAAAGATTATCAATGACTGGAACAATGCCCACCCTGACAAGAAAATAAACATCAGCTACTCTTCAGATAGCACATCTATCAATACACGCTTTAACCAGATCGAATCAGGGAAGATTGATTTCATGCTTTATGATAAAATCTCTCTGCAATCAAGTATCAAGGATCAAGGGTTTGACAGCTTGAAAATTCAAGATATCGATACTTCAACAGGTGATCCTGAACACGACGGTTATGAGTATTTCCTCTTTGCAAAAGATGATGCTGGCAAAGAACTTCAAACAAAAGTCAACAAAGTCCTTGCTGAGCTTGAAAAAGATGGGACCTTGAAAAAACTTTCAGAAAAATTCTTCGATGGAGATTTTGTACCGGAAGCAAGCAAGTTTAAATAAATATTTCACAGACAAGAAAAAATTATTAGTTTCTTGTATAATAGTAGGAGTAGTGTAAAAGCTGTCCCTGAGTCTCTCACACACAAATGCTTGTGGCACGAGTGAGGGGTTCAGACAGCTTTCTTTGATGAAGAGAATAAAAATGAATAAAAATAAAAAAATAATTTTAGGCTTGGGAGTTTTGCTCCTGTTGATTATTTTGCCTATGCTTCCCTTTTTAATCATGCAAGGGCAATATAGTTTTGATGAATTTTGGACGATGTTTTTCACCAAAATTTTTAGTTGGAAAGACTTTACTGCAGCCTTCGTACCCATCATTAAAATGATTCCTATTTCATTGCAGATGACACTTATCGCAATGTTCTTTGGACTTATTTTGGGACTGCTGCTTGCACTTGTCAGAATAAATAAAATTCCTATTTTAGACCAGTTACGTGCTTTGTTTGTTTCCTTTACACGTGGGACACCAATTCTGGTACAACTTTATTTGACTTATACAGGGATTCCTTTGATTCTTAAAGCAATCAATATGAATTACGGTACGAATTATACGGTTAACTCTGTCCCTGCCATGCTCTTTGTGATTGTGGCTTTTGCCCTTAACGAAGGCGCTTATAATTCAGAAACAATCCGCTCAGCCATTCAATCCGTAGATAAAGGGCAAATTGAAGCAGCACGTTCTCTTGGAATGACGAATTTTCAAGTCTTCTGGCGCGTAACCTTACCTGAAGCAGCTTCTGTTGCGACGGCGCCATTAGGAAATGCTTTAATTGGCTTACTCAAATCAACTTCACTTGCTTTTGTTGCTGGTGTAGTCGAAATGACCGCTCAAGCCCAAATTATTGGCGGTTCAACCTTCCGTCTTTTTGAAACCTACTTAGCTCTGGCCTTAATTTACTGGCCAATCTGTATCGTTTTGGAAATCTTGATTCGTAAGATTGAAAGCAAACTAGAAATCAAAATGCCTAAAGCAGCGCGGAAAATCTCACTTGGACGCAATCCTTTTGATAATGGGGTGACCAACAAATGATAAAAATTTCAAATTTAAGTAAATCTTTTGCAGGTAATGTTGTTCTTGACAACCTTAATCTGGAAATCAATGAAGGGGATGTCATTGCGCTTATTGGTGCATCAGGTGCCGGTAAGTCCACTTTTCTACGTTCGATTAACTATCTGGAAGAAGCAGACAGTGGACAGTTAGAAATTGATAATTTTAAAGTAGACTTTGAACATATCAGTAAACAAGAAATTCTTGAGCTTCGTCGCAAAACAGGAATGGTCTTCCAGCAGTTCAATCTCTTTGAACGTCGTACTGCCCTTCAAAATGTGATGGAAGGCTTAATTCAAGTCAAGAAAATGTCGAAAGCAGATGCGCAAAAGCTTGCGGAGGAAAACTTAAGAAAAGTCGGCCTTGAAGATCGTATGGACTACTATCCGAAATTCTTATCCGGTGGTCAAAAGCAACGTGTAGGAATAGCTCGAGCGATGGCGATGCAACCGACTTTACTCTTGCTTGATGAGCCGACCTCAGCGCTTGACCCTGAACTTGTTGGCGAGGTGCAAGACACGATTCTCAATGCAGCTAAAAACAAACAAACAATGGTTTTAGTGAGCCACGAAATGGACTTTGTCTATAATGTTGCTACAAAAGTGCTTTTCCTAGAAAAAGGCAAAATCATTGAAGAAGGTAGCCCTGAGGAAGTGTTCCATCATCCGAAAAATCCGCGGACGAGTGAATTTCTCTCTCGTCATGTTAAAACCATTGATATAGGAAGTTCAAATGATTAATTTAGTTTTACAGTTTTATCTTAAAGGTTTACTCATTTCTTTTTTAGTTGTAGGTTTACTCAGTCTTTTGTACGGTTTTATCTATTGGCTCCGTAACCATCATAAACCTCGTAATGTCTGGCGCAATCGCTTATTTGACATTATTTTGGTGGATATTTTGACAATACCGATTTTGAGTTTCGCCGTTGTGGGAATACTGATTATTTTGAGAATCAGATGATTGTAAATCAAAATAATGGCAAATAATCAAAAGAGAAATTATAATGGTTCTATACTTGAAGAGGTGAATTATGACAGAAAAAATTTACGATGTAGTAGTTATTGGTGCAGGGCCTGCGGGTATGACCGCAGCTATGTACAGCGCTAGAAGTGAAATGAAAACCTTGCTTTTGGAACGAGGTGTTCCAGGCGGGCAAATGAATAATACAGCAGAAATTGAAAATTACCCAGGCTATGGTCAAATCATGGGCCCTGAACTTTCAATGAAAATGTATGAGCCTTTAGCTGATCTTGGTGTTGAAAATGCTTATGGTTTTGTCACATCCATTGTTGATAATGGTGCAACAAAAACAATCAATACTGAAGAAGAAGTATTTGAAACAAAATCAATTATTATTGCGACAGGAGCAAATCACCGTAAGCTAGGCGTGCCTGGTGAAGAAGAATACGGTGCCCGTGGAGTGTCTTACTGTGCGGTCTGTGACGGAGCATTCTTCCGTGATCAAGATATCTTGGTTGTTGGTGGTGGTGATTCCGCTGTCGAAGAAGCAATTTTCTTAACGCGTTTTGGTAAAACAGTAACCATCATGCATCGCCGTGATGAATTACGTGCCCAAAAAATTATTCAAGAACGTGCCTTTGCTAACGATAAAATAAAATTTATCTGGGACTCTGTTCTTGAAGAAATCAAAGGTGACGAACGTAAAATTGAATCTGTACGTTATAAAAACGTTAAGACAGGTGAAGTTACAGAAGCCAATTTCGGTGGTCTCTTTATCTATGTAGGTTTGGATGCTGTATCTGAATTTGCTCGTGATTTAGGTATTACAGATGAAGAAGGTTGGATTATCACAGATGCTACGATGAAGACAAGCATTCCAGGTATCTTTGCCGTTGGTGATGTTCGTCAAAAAGATTTTCGCCAAATTACTACTGCTGTAGGTGATGGAGCGCAAGCCGCTCAAGAAGCTTACAAATATGTAGAAGGTTAAACAAAAAAGAACGAGCATTACTGCCGTTCTTTTTATTTTTATCGTTCGTATTCTAGTAATAAATGTGTTATAATCTTATTAGTGTAATTCTGATTAAGGAAGAAAAGTATATATGGATAAAGTAATTTACGACGTTTTACTCGTCATTATGTTGGTTATTTCTGCAATTTTAGTTATTTCAATTTTGATGCAACCTTCTAAACAAGATGGTGCAGCTGATGCTTTTTCAGGTGGTTCAGGAGAGCTATTTGAACGACGTAAAGCGCGTGGTTTTGAAGCTGTAATGCAACGTTTTACAGGTATTACTATTGGTATCTGGCTTGTGCTTGGTTTTATCTTGGTCGTTCTCTCTACGAAATAAAATAATCATAACATGCAAATGAAGCGGTCAAAAAATAATGGCGCGCTTTTTTTTATTTAAAAATAAAAATTTATAGGCAAATGTTAACCTCTGCTGTAAATTTTTTGATACAATTTAAATACATAATTTCATAATTTCAATTTACTCTCCAACTCGGAGAGTTTTTTCTTTTAATTAAAAAGTCCCTTTATCTTTTAAAGGGACTTTTTTAGTATTCTTCATGCATTTAACGATAAATTTTCGCAAAAATAAAGCGTGAACTTGGGCCAACCAAAAGTAATTGAAGGGGAAGTGCCACGATAATGTTTAATACCCATGTTTTACCATACAAGAGGAGTAAACTATCTGTCGTTGGTGCACCTTCCATGATAATCCCGAAAATAGACATAAGGGTAACCATTCCAAGAATCATGAACAAGGAAATAAAAATTCCAAGTTGTGCAGGAGAGGGCTGTAAGTTCTTTTTTTCGATATGAGAAAAGACAATTTTTTTCGCAAGTGGACCAACAAGTGCAAGGTCAAGTATGACAGCAACAAGTAGAGCGAGTGGAAAACCAGTAGCTACATTTCTCCAACTTTCCATATTTATCCCGCTGGCTTTAAAAACATTATACATGGTCATTCCAAAAACCATCATTCCAGCAATTAATCCGGTAAAAACAAGTTCTTCTTTAAAATTTTTAGGCATCTTTTTTCTCCATTCTTTTTAAGTGCACTATATCATAACATAAATGACCGGGTCTTCGTAAGTGAAAACTTGTTAAAGAACAAAAAAAGTAAAATTTCAAGGACAAGTATAGTCAGTCGCAGTCTTTTCATCACTAAAAAAATTTTAAAAAAATAATCTTAAATACTTGACGTTTACAAAAGTAAACGATATAATACAAATATAGTTTACAAATGTAAACGAAAAAGGACAAAAAATGAAATTTAAAACAGACAAAAAACGATGTTGAGGCTGTATCAAAAATAGGCAAGGCCAATCTGTTATCAAAAAGAGGAGATAAAATGACCAATTATATTTTTAAACCTGGCGATAAAAGTCTTGCACCTGTTCTGGTTTTGCATAGCACAGGTGGTGATGAACAACAGTTGCTTCCACTGGCGGAAGACTTATTTCCCAATCACCCTCTCTTATCCATTCGTGGACGAGTCAGTGAGCAAGGGATAAACCGCTACTTTAAACTCAAGGGAGCTGGTTTTACGAAAGAAAATTTTGACTTAGAATCGCTGAGCCAAGAATCCCAATGGCTGGCTACCGAAGTGACACGCTTAGGGGAAAAGCATCAACTGGATCTTACGCGACTTGCAGTAATTGGCTATTCCAATGGTGCAAACGTTGCACTGTATATGCAGCTGAAGGGCCTCATGCAATTTGACAGAGTTTTAGCCTTTCATGCCATGCAACTTACAGATATAGAGGAACCTGTAATTGCAGATGAAAGTAAAATTTTCCTGACTCACGCGGACAATGATCCCATCGTGAGTCGAGAAAATCTTGAAGAACTTTCTTCTGACTTACAAAAGACAGAATGTGAGCTAGAGGTATTTAAAGCCAATTTTGGTCACCAATTAAGCAATGACGAACTTGTAGCAGCAAAGAGATGGTTAGTGACATGAAGAAAAAGATAAGCTTACATGAACATACCTTTCCCATCGAAAAAATTATAAAGAAACTAAAAAAAGAGGACAATCCCATGAACACAGAAATTGAAACACAAAACATCCTTGGTGGTGTTCACCACGTTACAGCAATCACATCAAGCGCACAAAAGAATTATGACTTTTTTACAAATATTTTAGGCTTACGTTTGGCAAAATTGACCGTCAATCAAGATGATTATGAAACTTATCACCTTTACTTCACAGGGGAAGATGGGAAAAGTCCAAACATGACCTTCTTTGACTTCAAGGATATTCCTAAGGGAATGCATGGTGCAAATAATATTGAACGTGCTTCGTTTCGTGTACCAAGTGACGCCTCTCTTACTTACTGGACAGAGCGTTTTGAAAAAGCACATGTTAACCATGGCGACATCAATGTCAAATTTGGCAAGAAAACACTCGAATTTGAAGATTTTGATGGTCAAAAGTACCAATTGATTTCCGATCAAGACAACACAGGTGATGCTGCCCTTGACCGTTCATGGCTTCTCTCAAATGTAGCGCCTGAACATGGAATCATTGGCATGGGTCCAGTCTTTGTGAAAGTTACGGATACTTACAATTTACGGATCATTTTAGAAACAGTCTTTGGCTTCCGGTATGCGGGTCAAGAAAATAATTTGCATCTTTTTGAAGTAGCCAATGGAGGCAATGGTGCGGCCTTGATCATTGAAGAAGCGCAAGAAAATGAACGTTATGCTTATCAAGGTTATGGTACAATTCACCATTTGGCTTTAGGAACGACAAATCCTGAAACTTTAAATTACTGGATTGAACGTATTCAAGCCTTCCGTTTGCCACATTCAGGCTTGGTGGATCGTTTCTATTTCTCTAGTGAATATGTGCGAGTTGCTCCAGGCGTACTGTTTGAAATTGCAACATTTACTCCAGGTATTGGCGCTCTGGATATGGCTGAGTCAGGTGATGGAGCTGTTGACAGTTATGAAGAGGCATTAATTACTTCAGGTTTCTGGATTGACGAATCAAAAGAAGAAGCAGGGAAAGACTTAAGTTTACCTCCTCATCTTTTCCCAGAAGGTGAAGCTATCAAAGCACGTACAGCAGCAAGTTTACGTCCTTTAGATACTTCGGATACGATGCGTGATCGTAGCCATGATGAATTATGGACCGTTGAAAAAGTTGTTGAGCGCCGAGAAGGTGAAAGTCTTGAAGCTTTCGAACAACGTTATCTTGGAAAATAAAAAATAATCTAAAAAAAGTGTTTCTATCACTATGGTAGAAACACTTTTTTGTTATAAATTATGGGAAAGATCTGTATCATAAATATCCATCTCACAGATTTTTTTAGAATTCGTTTAAAAAAAGAGTGAAATATACTCCGTTTTTATGCAGACTCAAGGATGGTCACGAGAAAAATCCTTTATTTCCATTTATACTTTCTATGGTTTATTAATAAATTCTTGCATAAATATACATATAACTGTATAATAAATCCAAAGAAATACGTAAAGAGGAAGAAAATGTCGCAACTAAAAAAAAATAAATTAACAGCAATTTCTTTAGCCCTGATGATTTTTACATCGGTATATGGCTTTGGGAATGTTCCACTCGCCTTTTTTCAAATGGGTTATGGCTCAATCATTTGGTACATTATTAGTGCCTTAGTCTTTTTCATTCCATTTTCTTTAATGGTCACTGAATTTGGTTCAGCTTTTAATGCTGAAAAAGGCGGTATTTACACATGGATGGAAAAATCAGTGGGACCATCATTTGCCATGATTGGTACGTTGATGTGGTACATGTCATGGGTTATCTGGTTTGTCTCTGTAGGTAATCGGATACTTGTACCTATCTCGAACATGATCTTTGGTACAACAATCTTACCAAGCACAGTGATCGTGTCACTCTTGGCCATTCTTATCATGTTTCTTGTGACTTTCATTTCCCTTAGAGGCCTTGAAACCATAAAAAAAGTGGCCTCAGTCGGAGGAATTGCAGTTGTTTCACTTAATTTTATTCTCATCATCGGGGCCTTTATTATCTTAGCGAGAAGTGGTTTACAGCCCGCAACACCCTTAACGATAAAATCCTTGATTTCAACACCAAATCCAACATTGCAACCTGCAAGTTTTGTTACTTTTATCGCTTTCTTAGTTTATGCTATTTTTGCCTACGCTGGTGTAGAATCCGTGGGAGGATTGGTTGATGAAACTGTGGAACCGAAAAAGAATTTTCCTAAAGGCATCTTACTTTCGGCTGCCATTATTGGTATTGGTTATTCTTTCATGATTCTTTGTACAGGGTTTTTCATTAATTTTGATAAAGACTGGATTCCGGGGATTATGGATGGTTCAGTCAATCAAGGGAATATTACTTACTTTATGATGCAGCAGCTTGGTGAGAAACTGGCAGAATCTTTCAATCTATCGTCTGGTGCTGTACATACTTGGGGAACAGTTTTTGCACGTTATGTGGGACTCTCTATGTTTTTGTCACTTACTGGTGCGCTCTTTACCTTGATTTATTCTCCTCTTAAACAACTGATGGAGGGGACACCGGAAAAAGTATGGCCAGGAAAGCTTGGAAAAATCGAGAATGGTGTGCCTAAAAATGCTATGAAAGCGCAATTCATCATTGTGACCCTGATGATTTTACTGAATATGGGAATTTCACTCATCAATAAGGGAGCAGCAGATAAATTCTTCTTGGTTATTACTAATATGAGTAATATTGCTTCCAGTCTACCATATGTCTTTATCGTCTTTGCTTATATCAAATTCAAGAAAAATTATGCTATTGAGAAACCTTTTACGATTATGAAAAATCAAGCTTTTGCTATTGGAATTTCTTGGATTGCAGCCTTGATGATTATTTTGGCGGACTTTTTTACAATTATCGAACCCGTCATAAATTATCTCCAAACGCCAGGTGAAATTCCTTTGGGAAGTGTTTATTCCGATATTATCTCAATGATCGCCGGACCAGTTGTCTTCAGTATATTAGGCTGGTGGTTGATCCGAAACTATAAGAAGCAAACCGTTAAGGTTAAAATATAGGTAAAGGACGAGGGCATTACAATTTTAGGGAATTCCTAATCTTCCTTTGGAAAAAATTCCTCACCACAATTTATTTTGAAAGGATTAATGACATTATATGCTATAATAATAGCCTACCAAAACATGTGAGGAACATAATGGACGATCGAATCAGAATAAGCAGTACGTGGCTTGTCATAATAGCAGTTGGTCTTGTTTTATTTAGCTATGGCGCACACTCGCACAAATTATTTTTAGAAGGGCTGGGAGCGATAGCCTCCGTTGGTGCTCTCTTTTGTGGATTATCGGGTGTAGTTATTCGGTTGATAAGACGAAAGCGTGGACAGCGTTTTAAGTAATCCCGCAAAAAGTATCCTTATCTTTTGAAGATGGGGATGTTTTTTCATTTATGAGCTAAGATAAATACTTTTTATATCTATTTAAAATAGGAGTAGCGTAAGGTGTTTGCGTCATTTCATACGTGTGATAAAATGAGAGAAGGAGGACTAACAATGGATACAACTCAAGCTCTAGCAAAACTCAAAGCTCTTGTGAACACATCTTTGTATTATAATAAAGATGTGTACGACCGAGAAAGGTTGGGAGAAATGAAAGAAATTCTTTTTGATATTTCTCAAAAACTGACCTCTTACTCAGAAGCTGAACTGGAAGCCTTCTTTAATGAAGATTTAGGTTATGTCACACCTAAAGTAGATATCAGAGCTGTGGTCTTTGAGGATGACCGTCTCTTACTTGTGAAAGAAAAAGATGAAGAACAATGGTCTTTGCCTGGCGGGTGGGCAGACGTCGGTTATTCCCCCGCAGAGATCGCTCAAAAAGAAGTAAGAGAAGAGAGCGGGCTTGAAGTGATACCTTTGCAGTTGTTTAAGCTTGTTGATAAGGCCAAGCACGCTTATCCTAAAAGCTTGAATCATGTTTATAAACTCTTCTTTTATTGTGAGGCAAAAACTTTTGAGCTGCAGCCAGGCTTAGAAACTTCGGAGGCACGCTTTTTCTCACGGGAAGAAATTGAAACCTTGCAGAATATCTCCTTAGATCGAAACACACGTGAGGATCTTCTGGAGGCCTTTGAATATCATCATCACCCAACAGCAGGAGCAAAATTTGATCGTGTGCAGTAAAAGGTGGTTCATGAAAATATCAAATATGTTATAATATCATTATTCCATGCGGACGATGAAAAAGATTGGGCTGTTTAGGATGAGTGCCCTATTGAATAAACGATTACGGAGAAATGAGTTAAGATTTTATCGTTTATTGAACCAAAAAGTAGCGGGCTGCTGACAGTCCGCATTTTAATTTTAAAAAGAATAATGCAGTTGTTTGGGATTGAAAAAATCGCAAAAGTGCACAGATAAAAAGAAATATTGGAGAAACATGAAAATAAAAGAAGTTATATTGGATGAACTTAAAAAACATCCAAAGAAAGCCTATGCTGTTGAAGAACTGGCAATGGAACTTGACCTAACAAAGGCTTCAGATTTTAAACTGTTTGTTAAAACTTTAGCTGCTCTTGAAGGTGAAGGACTACTGGAATTTACAAAAAATGGAAAAGTAACACTCGCCGAAGTAAAAGCAGAGCTTGTCGGGATCTTTCGTGCTAATGCGAACGGTTTTGGTTTTGTAACAGTCGATTCTGATGAACCTGACGTTTTTATTCCTAAAGGAAGAACAGCTTTTGCTCTTGAAGGAGATGAAGTAAAAGTCGAACTGAAAAGTAATGCCAATCCTTTAAAAGGCACAAGTGCTGAAGGTGTAGTTACAGAGGTTTTAAAGCGTTCGGTCACTCAGCTTGTCGGAACTTTTGTCAAATTTGATGAAAAAGAACGTCAAGAGTTTGAACGTATCGGCTATGTAAAATCACGTAATAAAAAGTTGCCTTATCATGTCTTTTTGACAGATAAGGGCTTGGTACCAGAGGATAAGGCAGTAGTGCGTGTTGATATTACCGCTTATCCGGATAAGAAAAATCCTAAAAGTATGCAAGGCTTGGCTGTTGAAATTGTCGGTCAAGCAGGTGATAAAGGAATTGATGTTCTTGAAGTTTTAGCTTCACTTGGTATTCGTTCCGAATTTCCAGAAGACGTTTTGGCGCAAGCGGAGGCTATTCCAGAAGAAGTTGATGAGAAAGCCCTCATGGGGCGCGTGGACTATCGTAATGAGATTACTTTCACCATCGATGGTGCCGATGCAAAAGACTTAGATGATGCTGTGCATATCAAACGCTTGGACAATGGTAACTATGAGTTGGGCGTTCACATCGCGGATGTGTCACACTATGTCACGGAAAATTCGCCCTTGGACCGTGAAGCTTTTGAGCGTGGTACATCGGTATATGTGGCCGATCGTGTCGTGCCAATGCTGCCTGAGCGACTCTCGAACGGTATCTGTTCACTCAACCCACGCGTTAATCGCTTGACGCAGTCTTGTGTGATGGAGATTACGCCTGAAGGAAAAGTCCTTCAATCACAAATAGGTCCTTCCATTATCAAGACGACTGAACGTATGACCTATGATGATGTCAACTTGATGCTTGCTGGTAACGAAGAAGCATTAGAAAAATATGCTGCAATTAAAGAATCCGTAGAGATCATGTCTGAACTTCACGAAGCTTTAGCAGCGATGCGCCGTCGTCGTGGGGCAATTGATTTTGAAACTATGGAAGCACGTATTATCGTGGATGAAAATGGCTTGCCTATCGAAATTCGTAAGCGCAGTCGTGGAACAGCCGAACGCATGATTGAATCCTTCATGTTGATTGCTAATGAAACAGTTGCAAGCAGTTTTGAAACACGTCATTTACCAGGGATTTATCGTATTCACGAACATCCAAAAGAAGAAAAAATGACCCGCTTTATCGACTTTGCTGCGACCTTTGGCTTGCAAGTCAAAGGAACTTCGACAGAAGTTAGTCAAAAAGCCTTGCAAGAATTTTTGAAAAAAGTGAAAGGTCAACCAGGAGAAATGGTCCTCTCAACGATGCTTCTGCGTTCGATGCAACAAGCACGCTATTCGGAAGACAATTACGGTCACTTCGGCTTAGCAGCAGAAAATTATACGCACTTTACCAGTCCGATTCGTCGTTATCCTGACTTGATTGTTCACCGCTTGATCCGTGATCTGGCTCAACCAAGTCCAAAGACTATCGAATATTGGGCGGAAAAAATACCCGAAATTGCCCAGCAATCAAGTAACCGTGAACGTCGGGCCGTCGATGCTGAACGTGAAGTTGAAAAGATGAAAAAAGCCGAATTTATGGAAAAACATGTCGGCGAACAGTTCGAAGGTGTTATTGCTAGCGTTACTCGCTTTGGGATGTTTATTGAGCTTGAAAATACCATCGAAGGTTTGGTTCATATTTCTACTATTAAAGGGGAATATATGAACTTCCATGAACGTATGATGGCGCTTGTAGGAGAAAAAACTGGGCTTGTTTTCCGTATTGGTCAACCCATCAAAATCCAAGTCACTAAAGCGGATAAAGTTACCGGTGATATTGACTTTGAATATATCAAGAGCGACCTTGATGTAGTCGAAAGTAATTTAAAATCCAAAAAAGAAAAAGGCCCACGCCGTAGACCGAAAGCTAACCGTTCCGAAAATAAAGATGAGCATAAAGCTTCAAAACGCGAAAAAAACTTCTCTGAAAAGAGTAAAAATAAAAAATACAGAGGAAAATCCAAGGACGAGGAGCGAGAACGCAAGAACGATTTCGATAAAAAACCAAATAAAAAGAAAAAAAAGAAACCTTTCTACGCGGATGCAGCAAAAGGAAAATTTGGAAAAAATACGAAGAAAAAATACGAAGAAAAAATCGAAAAAATAAAAATACTTTAGAGGAGAAAAGTCTATGTCAGAACATTTGAATCTTGAGAAAACGGCCTTGGTCCTGATTGATTTACAAAAAGGTATCGTAAATCGTCCACAGCTCGAACCCTATAGTAAGGAAGAAATTCTTGCAAAAAACGATAGATTGCTGGAGAAGTTCAAGGATACAGCAGGACTTATCGTCTTTGTCCATGTGAAGAATTATGGACCAGAAACGCTCACTCCGCTTACAGATGCAAATACAAGTGCTTCTGGGCCACTTCCCGAAGATTATAGCCAATTTGTTTTTTCATTGGCTTATGATGAAGAGGTTAAAAATAAGATCCATGTCAAAAAGCACAATTGGGGCGCTTTTTATGGCACAGATCTGGATGTGCAGTTACGTAGACGAGGCATCGAGAATATTATCTTGACAGGTGTTGCCACAACGATTGGTTGTGACACAACGGCACGTGAAGCTTATCAACACGGATATAATGTGATTGCTGTTGAAGATGCAATGACAGACTTTAATGGTGCGCTACATACAGATATCGTTAATGGTATCTTTACACGCTTAGGACGAGTCCGCTCGACAGAGCAAGTATTGAAAATGTTACAAGATTAGACCATAGAGTGCAAGAGTTTTTGAGCATTTGAAAAGTTCAAGATGGAGAAGAGCAAAAGCTTTTCAGAATCTTGAACTTTTTATATCTTTAAACATTTGATGAAAAATTGGGGGATGAAATAAATCACCGTAACGGTATGTTGATCTTTCATAAAACAAAAAAAAGACTAACTTAAGTTAGTCTTTTTAGTATTTATTCGTTATTTTTGAATGAAGTAATAAGATGTTGCTTCACCTGAAGCGAGTAGCGCATTCGCTTTGTCTTGAAGTTCCTTGTATGATGTTGAAACTGTTGACTCATGCTTGTTGCCTGCTTTGTCTACGTAAACCAAGACCCAAGCACGTCCGTTTGGAGTTGTTTCAGAACTAGAGGGTGTTGCATTAGGGTCAGCCTGAGGGCTATGGCCACCTGCACCGTTATTTTCTACAGGGTTATTTGAGTTATCGACCCAACCTTGATCTGAGCTTTCTGGTGTTGTAGATGCGGCCGGTTGTTCAGAGGTTGCTGGGGCTTCAGAAGTAGCTGTTGTGGAATCTGAAGTTGAACTGGCATCTGAGCTTTCAGATGTTGTTGTTTCTGAACTGCTGGTTTTACTTGTACTTTCGCTTGAGCTTTTAACAGAGCTAGAAGGTTCAGAAGATGCGTCTTTCTTTGCGCTAGTTGTATTGCTACAAGCGGCCAGTAGCACAACTGCAGCTAATGAACTAACTAAAAGTAATGATAATTTAAATTTTTTCATATGTAAGACTCCTTAAAATTCCTTTTCTTTCTTCCAGTATAACATATTGTCTCTGAAAAACCTGTTTAATTATCTATAAATTAAAAGATAATGAAGGAAAAACTCTCATCTAGAAAAGATAAGTCGAATAATTTGTAAGCGTTTTTTAACTTTGTTAGAATTATTATATAGAAAAAATAATAAATAGAAAGAAAGAGGTGCTTTATGATTTGGTCATTAATCGTTGGTGCAATTATCGGGGTGATTGCGGGTGCAATCACAAGTAAAGGGAAATCTATGGGATGGATTGCTAATATCTTAGCAGGTCTTGTAGGTTCTGCTGTTGGTCAAGCTTTACTGGGATCATGGGGCCCTAGTTTAGCAGGTATGGCGCTTATACCTTCTATTATCGGTGCCGTTATCGTGGTAGCTGTTGTTTCTTTCTTCTTAAGCAAAATGAGTGATTAAACAGGAGCTGCATTAAAACGGGAGGAGGAAATGTGTTAAAAGGAAAAAAATTTATTCTAATTTTAGTTGATTTATTTCTAATTACAATCATCCTACCACTGTTTCTTTACACACTCGGAAAATTTGATATAATCCAGCCCATTAAGGATATGTCGCAGGTTCCTTATATTGGCCCCTACTTGCCTACATATTTCTTGTTTGCAACGGGCATATTAGGAATACTCTTACTCATTCTTTTACTCGTTATCATCTTCTATCCAAGAAGATATACCGGCTTTGTACTAGGAGAAGGTAGAGGGGAACTGCTTCTTAAAAAATCTGCGATTGAAGGCTTTGTGCGAGAAGTACTTAAAGAAAATGGATATATTAAAGACCCGAAAATCGATACGTTGCTAGGTAAAAATAAGGTTAAGGTTGTGATTAAAGGTGAGATTATTCCTCGCGTGCAAATTTCAGAAAAGGCTTTGCTTATCGAAGAAGAAATCGGTAAAGGCCTGAAAGAGTTTCTCGGGGTAAATCATCATCTAAGTTTGAAAATAAAAGTGAACGCTATCACACCACAGCGTAAAAGCAGTTCACGTGTGTTATGATTGGAGGTTAGATGAATCTTTTAGAAGAATATCAATATCCAATTATAGGTGGGGCAATTGGAGCAATCATCGCCATTTGTATCTTTACAATTGGTTTTTGGAAGATGCTCTTACTGTTTTTACTCATCGCGCTTGGTAGTTATGTTGGTTTCTATCTCAAACGTACAGGATATATTGATAAAATTGGTAAAAAATAATTAAATAATTTATAAATAAAAAGGAGAAGCTATGGTACAAGAAAACAAAAAAACTTTGGACAACTCAGTGGATGAAGTAAGTGGAACTTTAACTTATGAAGATAAAGTGATTCAAAAAATCGTAGGACTTGCCTTGGAAAAAGTTGACGGTCTGCTTGCAGTTGATGGTGGCTTCTTGTCTAATCTCACAGGAAAACTTGTCAATACGGACGATGTAACTTCTGGTGTAGGTGTCGAAGTGGGTAAACAACAAGTTGCGGTCGATCTTAAAATCGTAGCTGAATATAAGAAATATGTTCCAGACATTTACAAAAATATAAAAGAAGTTATTTCAAAAGAAGTGAAAGGCATGACAGACCTTGAAGTTGTAGAAGTCAACGTCGATGTTATTGATGTTAAAACGAAAGAACAACAAAAACAAGACGAACAAAGCCTCCAAGATAAAGTAGGCGATGCCGCAAAATCTACAGGACGATTTACTTCTGAAAAAGTTGACCAAGTGAAAGACAAAGTCAGCGATGATGATGGACCACGTGTAAAATAAAATATAAAAAAAAGCAAGGAGAATATCTCCTTGCTTTTTTTTATTAAATATTTTCCTTTAGTTCGACAACTTCAACTTGATAGACGCTCGATTCATGAAGCATTTTTTGGAGAGTATTAATCATCAGGACCAACCATGTAAAGGAAATTGCAAATGCAATAATCTCGAAAACCGTCAAAGACAGATAGTGCACTTTCAGAAATAAAATTGCTGAAGTGACAAGGGCAATAAAAACAATAGCGGACATGCTAAGAAATTCTCTCGAAATTTGGGGTAAAAGATATTTACTTAATACAATCAAGATAATAATACACAAAACGATACCATAGGCAGAGGCATTGTGAAAGGTCATTGTCCATGACTGAGCAGGGAAAATACCTACACCAGCAATAAATAGAGCAATGATATAATAGAAAGCTTGAACAATCTTGACTTTGAAATTGTACAAGTCGCTTTTTTGAAAATCCATAAATAAATAATCAGTAATCGTTAATAGCATCAAGGCAGAAAAAATCATTGTGAAATTAAATTGCCACTGATTTTTAGCTTCACCCGTCCCTAAAAAGCTAAAGTTGTATTGCCACCAAGCATTTTGACCATTAGTGGCCATGGAAAGGAAAATACCACCGATAAAGGTAATAAACAATAAAATAATCAGGTGGGAAATTTTAACCGAGGCTGCAAAGAGAATCAAAAAGTAAAAAACAATAGCTGAAAAGAGTGCAGCTACAAAAGAAGCTGTGAAGCGATCGAGAGTTACACCGACAAAGGTCATCCCCAGAATGTACCAAATTAATGCTTGAATCGCAAAAACAATCAAGGTATAGGCAAGACTGATTGTGACAAGCTCTCTTATCCGACTGAGCATGCGTTTTTGTGGTGAGGTATTTTGCTTGGCGTAAACCCAGAGGAAGGTTACAAAGCCAATGATTGTTGCACACAGCATACTGATTCCAGCAACAGAATGATACCGGCCGCCCGTGAAATTAATCTGAGAATGCCCACTTAAAAAGAAAGTAAATAGCGAGATAAGTAAACTTAATAAACTGGGAATAAGCATATAGTGTAACGAAAAATTTTGGGCATCAAGCTGATCAACATCACTTTTTAAGACAATCTGATTGTGTTCGACTGACATTTTATAGTTTTGTTGCTCAAATTTATCCGCAACTTCGTCCGGAATTTCAATAATTTTTTTCATTTATCTTCTCCATCTTTTAAATTCCTATTCTTATTATTATATCAATATTTTGACGATTTAACTTCTCTGCTTCATTGACGAAATGAAAACTTTCTGAATTGATAGATTTGAGTTGAGTTTTTCGCAAATTTTAGAGAGAAGTGTTAGAATTAATGAAATGAAATCGGTTGCCGAGTAGGTTACGACGTGGAAAAGAGGGACAAGATGTTTCAATTTTTAAAGTTGTTTTTAATCAATGCTGTGATTTTCCTTATTTTAGATAGTTTATGGCTCGTCTTTGCGCATAAAAAATTTTATCAACCCAATATTGGTCATCTGATGGGGCAAACCAAACTTTTACCAGCCGTCATTTTTTACCTTATTTATGTGGCTGCTCTTGTATTTTTTGTTTTGGTGCCTGGACAAGAAAAAGAAAGCCTTTCTTACGTTCTTTTAGCAGGAGCCTTTTTTGGAGCGGTGTGTTATGCCACATATGATTTGACAAATCTTGCGACATTGAGCGGTTGGCCATTGAAAATTACAATTGTTGATATGATTTGGGGGAGCTTTGTGACTTCCCTTAGTGCAATACTCACTTATATAATTGCTGCAAAGCTTTAGAAGGAGAGAGAAGTGGGAGAAAAAAATGAAAATTATCGTTTGTTACAGAGTTTTAGAGCTGGGGCAGAAAAAGTAATCCATCAGAAAGAGGAGCTGAATAAAATAAATGTTTTCCCTGTGGCGGATGGAGATACAGGAAGTAATCTCGCTTCACTGATGCAAGCTATTATTGATAATGTGCCGGTGAAAACTTATCCAATGGCTCTTCTTTTAGATGAAATATCAGGGGCAGCACTTCTTGGTGCTCGAGGAAATTCAGGCATCATCTTTGCCCAATATTTAAGTGCTGTGGCTGAGAACTATCAGAAAACAGAAACAAATTTTGAAAGTTTTGTGGAGGCTTTGGAAGAAGCCGTAAATAAAGCATATAATTCGTTAATAGAGCCTAAGGAAGGCACTATTTTAACGGTAATGCGTGCCTGGTCTGTTACACTGGTAAAGATTTATAGATTGAATCACTCCTTTGAAGAGGCATTGCTAGAAGCAAAAATAGAAGCACAAGAAGCACTGAATGCGACGCAATTTCAAATGCCCGTGTTGCGGAGAAATAAGCTGGTAGATGCAGGGGCAAAAGGTTTTTATTATTTTATTCTTGGTTTTACAGAATTTTATTGCGGTAAAGCTTTAAAAGAAGGGGATGAAGAGGCCGAGGACAGTCTAGAGCTGGTTAAAGAAATTTCGGTGGCGCATGTCATAGCCGAAGCCCCACGTTACAGATATTGCTCAGAATTTATCCTCAAAGCCCCACAGATTTCGGAAGTTCAATTACGAGAAGTACTGCAAGAAAGCGGAGATTCAATGGTGACTGCAGGAAACGCTAAACAGTTGAAACTCCACATACATACTAATGAACCGCAAAAAGTCTTGGTAAAGCTAGAAAAATACGGACAAATTATCTATCAAAAAGTAGACGATATGCGTCTACAGTACGAAATTTCTCAGCAAAAGCTAGCTCCAATAGCAATTGTTACAGACTCTATTGCTGATTTACCGCAAGAATTTGTGCTTGCACATCAAGTGCACGTCTTACCAGTAAATGTCACGGTGGGAGACCAAAATTTTCTAGACAAGTTGACCATCAATGCACAACTTATCAAAGAAAAAGCAAGTGAGGACCTTAAAATGAGTACTTCACAGCCAAGTATCCAAACAATTGATGCACTTTTCTCTTTTCTGGAAGGAAAGTATGAGCATGTACTTGTTATCACGGTAGCGTCACAACTTAGTGGCACCTATCAGCTGATTGAGCAACGTATCAAAGAAAAAAAGTATTTGAAAAACTGGATTCATCTCATTGATTCACGGTTAAACTCTGTTGCTCAAGGTTTACTTGTACAACGGGCCGGCCAACTTGCGGAGAGGGGTGTTTCTATCCAGCAGCTTGTGCAAGAAATCAAGCAGTTACGTGAAAGAATATTCATCTACGTGGCGGTGGCTGACTTGTCCCCGATGATACGGTCAGGAAGAATTCCTCAATCTTTGGGAGCAGTAGCTCAAAAACTTTCACTTCATCCGATAATTAGTCTGGATAAAACAGGCAATGGGAAGCTCATCGGTGCTTCCTTAAGTCAGAAGAAAAGTATGAAAAAAATCCTTAAAAAAATCCAAGTCTTAGCAAAAAATGGACAGATTGAAGAAATTGCTCTGACTCATGTCTTGGCCCAAGGGAATATGGAAGAGTGGAAGAAAACGTTAAAAGAAAAAACAGGCAATGATTATAAGGTGATTGAGAGTTCATCTGCCATTGCTATCTCTGCGGGAGCCGGAAGTATCGCTGTCGCTGGCATTACAAAGGAGCAGTTATGATTTATGGAATAGTTTTAGGGGCCTTGCTTGTTTATTTTATCTGCTGGTTTAAAGTAGCGGATCAGAAGAAAAACTACGGGTTAATCGATATAGCATGGGGCGGAGGGTTTGTTTTGACGGCGTGTTTAAGCTATTTCTTTAATACTCAAATCACCATGCAAAATAGAGCAGTTTTGGTTTTGGTTGCACTTTGGGGTGTGAGGCTGTTGGTCCACTTAGCTCGCCGCAATTGGAACAAGCCTGAAGACTACCGCTATACAAACATGCGCCGCAAATGGGGAAGTCATGCGCCAAAATTAAAGGCCTTTTTCTCCGTCTTTATGGTTCAGTACCTTTTACTTTTTATTATTGCGCTGCCGATCATGCAAAGCAATCACCGCCCAGAAAGTCAAATTTTCTGGTGGCAAATTCTTGGAGTGGTGGTTTGGCTGATAGGTTTTGTTTTTGAAGTTCTAGGCGATTGGCAATTGGAGCAGTTTAAGAAGAATAAAGAAAACAAAGGAAAATTATTGACCAGCGGTTTGTGGTCAGTGACGCGACATCCGAATTATTTTGGCGAAGCTACATGCTGGTGGGGCATCTTCCTAATCGCTTTTACAGACATTTCTGATCTTTGGCTGATTGTGAGTCCTCTTTTAATCACTGGATTACTCTTATTTGTTTCTGGAGTACCGCTGCTTGAAAGGAAGTACAAAGCGCGCAAAGATTTTCAAGCTTATGCACAAGTCACACCAAAATTTTTCCCTTTCATCGGAAAGAAAGGACTGTAAAAAATCCCAAGAGCTTAATCTTGGGATTTTTACTTCACGCCGTAGTTAGCGTTCAAGGATAAACTCAGAGTGAACAGAAGTCTGTTTATTGGCTTTCGAAACAGCCTGTTCAAAAGCCATCCGCCCGACTTGACGGCAATGGTTGTCAATGGTTGGTAATTTGAGCAATTGTCCAGCGAGCAAACGTTCTTGTCCTACAATGATTGGTTTAGGAAGTCCTTGCTCTTCAAACCAGCGCCATACATTGGCAGCAATTTCATCGGAATTAGCAAAAATCCCATCAAATTGTGTCAATTGTGGAGCTAAGCGATAAGCATCCTCGGCAGAGATAAGGCCTGATTTAATCTGCTCAGGACGTGCTTCAAGGTGATAAACATCCTTGTAAGCCTGGAGAGTAGTTGAGATTGTTGGACTTTTACCTCTGGATAAGAGAAAGCCAATATTTGAACATTGTTGCTCTTTCAGCCATTCAAAGGCTTCACGATAAGCAGGGATTCGATTGGCATAGGTTGCCGGAATCCCTGAGTGTTCAGGTTTGTAGCAGAGCACGATAGGACCATATTTCTGATATTTAAGAATCGTCTCTTCAGGTACTTGACGCGAAGTGAAAATGATGGCTTCAAAGGCCTTTTTACGTAACTTTTCTAGATATTCAATTTCTAAATCCTGATTATAGTTTGAGGGGAGAATAATGATTTTATATCCTGTTTCAAAGCTTTTCTCAAGGATTCCTTCTAAAATTTTGCTGAAAAAAGGGGACTTGATATAAGGAAGTACAACACCGATATTGTGTGTAGCCCCATAGGCCAGCTCTTGAGCAATCGCATTTGTCGCATAGTCTAATTCAGCAGCAGTTTTCAAGATGTCCTCACGAGTTTGTTGAGAAGCATAGCCATTACCAGAAAGCACACGAGAAACGGTAGCTTTGGAGTAGCCAGTGAGTTTGGCAATATCAGAAAGAGATGTCATAAGGTTACCTGTTCATTGATTTCACGAATAGCTGAGAGCGCCTCAGTTACACCGTGATCTGTATTTTTAGCTACCACTATTTTAACATGAGCTTTCACTTCTTCGCTAGCATTGTCCACTGCGATAGGAAGACCTGCAACCTTCAAGAGCGGAATATCGTTATGCCCGTCACCAATTGCGGCAATTTCCTCAAAGTCAATTTCCTTTTCTTCCAAAATAGCTTGCGCAGCATCGGCTTTGGTTTTCTCAGCAGATGTAATCTCCAAAGTATGGGCTGTAGAACGTGTCACATGGATATTAGAGATATCCAGCTCTTTCAAAGCTTGTTCGATTTGGAGCATTTCCTTAGGATTGAATGTCATCAGCATAATTTTGTAAATTTCAGATTGCCCATCAAATGCTTTAATACGCGGTTCAGCTCCGGTAAGGGTTTTTTGAAAGAAGACGCCCTTGTCCTGCTTCTTAATGTACCAGTGTGCCAAGCTGTACCAGCTAAGACTTACATTTGGAAAGTTTGTAGAGAAGTAGTCCAAAAGAGTAGAAACAATGTCAGCCGGTAAGGTGTGCTTTTCAATCACTTGAATCCCAAAATCATTTTGGGTAAAAGTCAGGTTTCCGTTGAAAGCAATCTGTGGTGTTTTCAGCTGAAGTTTATTCAATGTAGGGCCCATCTCAATCGGGCTTCGTGCGGAAACAAGAGTAACGGGGATATCACTCAGACAGACAGACCAGCGGTTTGTATCAGAAAGGCTGCCACGTGTGTCGAGAAGTGTTCCATCCATGTCTGTAAAAATGTGTTTAATCATCGTTAAATCTCCTTTATGTTTTTGATGCTTTCATTGTAATTTATGAAACGCGTTCCATGTCAAGCGAAATGCTTTTCAGATTTGGGAGATAAAAAGAGGGGGAAAACTGGAATTTCATAAATTTTCACATAATTCTGTATAAATTCTTGCAATTTAAAATATTTTTACGTATAATAAGTTTTAAATTCATAAAGGAGAAAATCACATGAGCCAAACACTTCCATTGACAGTCTATTTCTTTTGGCGCAGATAAGTTGTGTTTATGCTTGGCATGGATACAACTTTTGAGTATTCTCAAAAAGTATCTGTGCCCGTGATAAAAAGCCGGGTAAATTGCCCGGCTTTTTCTTTTTGAATTTAACCGCTCTTTAGTTTTTGTTAAACCATTAAAGTTAATCTATCGTGATCCAAGCAGGGCTTTACCTTTTTTATAAAAAATTAAAGAAGCAAAAACAAATAGAAATGAGGGATTTTACTTGGAAAATTCTAATCAAAAACTGAAGTCTTCAATGAAGACGAGACATGTGATTATGCTATCACTTGGTGGCGCCATTGGAGCGGGCTTATTTGCGGGTTCCAGTAATGCCATCCAAGCCGCTGGGCCAGCGGTAATGATTGCTTATCTTTTAGCAGGCGTAATTTTATATGTCGTGATGCATGGCGTCGGCCAAATAATCCTGCATCAAAAAGAGAACACTGTTGGTTTAGCGGGGCTCATCTCCCCTTATGTTGGGAAAAGATTTGCCCACTTTACAGACTGGGTGTATTGGTCATTATGGATGGCTGTTATGGTAGCAGAATCAGCAGCCATTGCTCAATTTTTAGGAGTCTGGCTTCCCCAAATTCCATCTTGGATTTTTGTACTTATAGTAGCTATTATTACCTTGGGGCTAAATCTTTATTCAGTACGTGTCTTTGCGGAAACAGAATATTGGCTTGCTTGGACAAAAATTATTGTCATTCTTATTCTGATTGTTGTGGGACTTTATTTAGTCGCCACTCAAGTTTTCCATCTCGGCCTCAGCGATGGTCTTGGAAGAATGAATACTTATGGTGGATTTATGCCGAATGGCATGCAGGGGGTATTTAATTCCATGCTTATCGTTCTTTATTCTTATGGAGGATCAGAACTCATCGCCTTGACGGTTGCAGAAGTAGAGAATCCTAAGGAAGCTATACCCAGAGCGATTCGAGGAGTTATTATCCGTATTTTCTCTTTCTATGTTATCCCAATGTTTATCTTTGTGGAGCTCTACTCATGGAAGTTCTTGAGTACAACAAAAGAAAGCCCATTTGTCTTGATTTTTGAAAAACTTGGGATTCCAGGGGCAGCTTTGATTGTTAACTTTGTTATTATTTTAGCTCTCTTCTCAGTTATTAACTCGGCGATTTATGCCACATCGCGGTCGGTTTATTCACGGGCCAAAGACGCCAAAGGACCCCTCGGACAAACGCTAGGTAGACTTTCTAAGAAACAAATTCCTGTCGGAGCCATTATCTTTTGCTCAGGCATGCTCTTTATTGGCGCCATTCTCTCCTTTATTTTTGGCGATAATCTTTTTGTCTATCTTGCAGGATCTATCTCTTACACGATTCTTATTGTATGGATGATGCTCTTGATTGCTGCGATTATTTTCTATTTTAAAACAGGACTTGGCGGTTGGTTTATCAAGATAGTTTCCATCCTCACTCTAATTGTACTGCTTATTGTGGGCTACAACGTTGTGATTTCAAATCCATGGGGAATTTCTGTATTTGCCTTAGTCGTCTGCCTTCTCAGCCTTTTAAGCTATCGTAAAAAATAAAAATAAATAATTAAAACAATAAGCTGTCAAGTCTTTTTCTTGACAGTGTTTTTTTGTTTTGGTAAACTTATCTTAATAATATAAGCGAGGTAAGGTCTATTGAAATTATAAGTCATGAAAATTGAAAAAACGGTAAAAGCGGTGCTGCAAGAAAGTCCGCAGATGTTTTTTCGCATTCATGATTTATAGAAATAGACTTTCAAAAATAAAGGCCTTTTTGGGCTTGTTTTGAACTCCTTTTCTCTATTTTTGTGAATGCGAAAGTAGAGAAAAGGAGTTTTTATTTTGAATAAAAAACAAAAAGAGATGCAAGCGCGATTAGAGAAAATCAAAGCAGCACAGAAAAAAATGCCTGTTCAAACAGGTAAGAAAATACAGGCCAAAGGCCTTAAACATGCAACAAAAGCACACACAAGTTCGCAGCATTATACGATAGGTTTTGACTAGAAATGAGAACAGTGTGGGATAACCAAAGCACATAAGCTTTTAGAAAAGGAGAAAAATGTCGAACATTAAAATAAATCATTTAACATTTGGCTATACCGATCAGCTTATTTTTGACCATGTAAATATCAATATTGATGATCAATGGAAGCTGGGCTTGGTTGGCCGTAACGGGAGGGGGAAAACGACGCTTTTAAAAATCCTTCTCGGAGATGTGGAAGCACACATTGACATAAAGACAAATAAGAGTTTCGTGTATTTTCCTCAGACGATTAATGATAAAGACCAGCTGACCTTATTTGTCTTGCAGGAATTAGCTGACTTTGAGCAGTGGGAACTCGAACGTGAATTGACATTAATGGACGTCGATTTAGATACTTTATGGCGTCCTTTCAGTAGTCTTTCTGGTGGAGAGCAGACAAAGACGCTATTAGCACTTTTATTCTTGGATGAGCATAATTATCCGCTCATTGATGAGCCAACCAATCATCTTGATAAAGCTTCACGTGAGAAAGTTGCATCCTACTTGGCAGACAAGAAAGGGTATATTTTAATCTCCCATGACCGTAATTTTCTCAACAAAACAACGGATCATACACTGGCGATAGAGCGTGCAGACTTACAAGTGTATGCAGGGAATTTTGCTATCTACGAGGAGGAAAAACGATTGCGCGACCTCACGGAAAAAGCACAAGACGATAAACTCAAGAAAGAAATTGGTAGATTGAAGCAAACAGCGCGTGAAAAAGAAGCCTGGTCACGCAATTTAGAAGCAACAAAATCCCGTAAGAAACGCGGTTTTGATTCAGAAACCAAACGTGTTGATAAAGGTTTTATTGGCCGAAAAGCAGCAAATATGATGCAGAAGTCTAAAAATCTCGAAAAGCGCATGAAAGAAGACATCGCTGACAAAGAATTACTTCTAAAAAATTGGGAAGAAGTACCTGGCTTAGAAATGAGTATCTTAGAGAGTCATCAAAAACGTTTACTGACAGTGGAAAATTTAGCGGCTGGATTTGAAGAACTCCTTTTTCAACCTGTGTCTTTTACACTGGAGCAAGGTCAAGTAATTGCCCTCACAGGAGAAAATGGTAGAGGAAAATCTTCTCTAATGAAAGTCCTCACAGGAGAGTTTACCGGACGTTATGTTGGATCATTTGAGTTGGCCCATAACTTGGTCATTTCTGAAGTAAGACAGCTTGCAGACAACAGAGGTTTCCTGAGTGAATTTGCTAAAGAAGAAAACTTGGACTTGGAACTTTTTCTCAACAATTTGCGCAAATTAGGCGTAGAGCGGAAAGTTTTTGAGCAAAAAATTGAAAATATGAGTCAAGGACAACAACGTAAAGTCGAACTCGCACGCGCCTTAAGTCAGCCGGCGCACCTTTATCTTTGGGATGAACCGCTCAACTATCTTGATGTTTTTAATCAAGAGCAAATCATTCAAATGATCAAGAACAGTAAACCTAGCATGCTCGTCATTGAACACGATCAGTATTTTGTTGATCAAGTCGCAGATGTCCAAATCGAACTCGTAAAAAGCAGCGTTTAGCACACTGCTTTTTTTAGTTAAAAAATTTAGAGATTTCTTGACATGTTTCTTTTATTCCTGTATACTAAAGAGGTCGAAAGAATGAAAGCGTTTTACGTGCGCGTTATTTTAAAGACATTGCTCTCTATCCAAGGGCAAACTTTCCTATAAAATGTTTACAAAAGTAAGAACGTCCGTTGGTGAAGCGGGCGTTTTTACTTTTGTTTGAATAAAAGTTCGACAAAAAGCATTATTACCTAAAATAAAAGCGAAACAGACCTTAATTTGCTATAATTAGATAAGAATAATTTTAGAAAAAGGAGTTTTATTTTGGGGATTCTTGCCATTGTTGAACTATCTATTTTTGTCCTAAACTTCTTTTTATCATTGACCATCATTTTTCGGGAGCGAAAAAGTACCTCAACAACATGGGCTTGGCTCTTTGTGGTCAATCTTTTACCTGTCTTTGGCTTTATTTTATATATCTTGGTTGGTCGGGGCATTGCACACTATCGGATTTTTAAAGTGCAGCGTGCCTTTCGTGTGGGATTTGAAGAGCAATTGAAACGTACTTGGAGAGTGTATAACGAAGAGGGATTTATTAAAAAAATAACCAAAAACCATGGTATCACACAGTTGATTCATATGCTTTTTGTCGAAGAAAAAGCCGTTATTTCAGCTAATACAGGGGTGAAAATTTTTACAGATGGTCGCGCAAAGTTTGATGCACTGCTTGACGACATTCACAATGCTCAACATCACATCCATTTAGAATATTACATCTTTCGGATGGATCATCTGGGAAAAGAGCTTACGAATGCTCTTACTGCAGCGGTAAAACGTGGTGTTGAAGTGAAAGTGCTTATTGATGCTTGGGGAAGCAATAAAACAAAAATGCATGAGTTTGATGAATTGACGAAAGCTGGTGGAGAAGTATCCTATTTCTTTCCGTTGATTTTATCCCTTATCAATCCCCGAACAAATTATCGCCTACACCGGAAGATTGTCGTTATTGATGGTCAAATCGGTTATACAGGTGGTTTCAATGTGGGTGATGAATACGCAACAGAAACGGCAAAATTTGGCTACTGGCGGGATACCCATCTCCGTTTAACAGGCGATGTTGTGTACTCGTTGCAGAACCGCTTTATTATGGATTGGAACAGTCAGCACAAGTTTGAAATATCAGAAGCAGAAGAATACTTCCCAGCAGCTTTAGAAGAAGGTCGCATCATCACGCAGTTTGTGACCTCTGGCCCAGACGAAGTCAAAGCACAAATCAAAATGACCTATATGAAGATGATCAACAGTGCAGAACGTGAAATCATTATTCAAACACCCTATTACGTGCCCGATGATGCCTTGCACGAATCTTTAAAACTAGCCCTTTTATCTGGGGTGGAAGTCCGTCTCATGATTCCTAACAAACCGGATCATCCACTGGTTTATTGGGCCACCTATTATTATGCAGCTGACTTGCTTAAGATGGGCGCAAAGGTTTATACTTATGAGAAGGGCTTTGTACATTCTAAAACGCTCATTATCGATGGGGAGTATGCATCTGTAGGGTCAGCAAACTTCGACAATCGAAGTCTCCAACTTTGCTTTGAGGGAAACATGGTCCTTTACGATTATGATATTTCGCAAAAATTACGGGAAGACTTTAAGAAAGATCTTGAAGTCAGCAAACGATTGACCATGGAGATATATGAAGAACGAAGCACAAGCATTCGTTTCAAAGAGGGGCTTGCAAGACTCATTAGTCCAATGCTATAAACATAAAATGATCCTATTTATACTTTAATAAGAAAGAGGAGAAAAAGATGGATAACAAACTGAATATTGTCATTATTACTGGGATGTCAGGTGCAGGTAAAACTGTAGCCATTCAATCTTTTGAAGACATGGGCTACTTTGCCGTCGACAATATGCCACCTAACTTGATTGAAAAATTTGTTGAGCTTCTCAATACACCCGACAGTAAAATAAACAAAGTTGCAATGGTTGTGGACATGCGATCACGTATCTTCTTTGACCGTTTACGTGGTATCGTTGCAGAACTTTCAAATCTACCAGAAGTGAATTTTAAGCTTTTATTCCTTGATGCAAGTGATGTTGAGCTAGTTGCACGATATAAAGAAACGCGCCGTTCACATCCATTGGCTATTGATGGACGTGTATTGGATGGGATTACGCAAGAGCGTGAAATCCTTTCAGATTTGAAGGCCTTGGCTGAAGTTGTAATCGATACAAGTGAACTCACACCGCGTAATTTGCGGGCCCGTATCCTTGAGCGTTTTTCAGAAACAAAAGAAGCGCCATTTCGTATCGAAGTTATTTCCTTTGGCTTTAAGTACGGTTTGCCTATGGATGCAGACTTAGTCTTTGATGTGCGTTTCCTACCAAATCCACACTATATTCCAGAACTTCGGGATAAAACAGGGCAAGATAAAGAAGTCTTCAACTATGTCATGAATCAGGAAGCTTCTGAAGATTTTTATAAAAATTTAATGCATATGCTCTTGCCAATTATTCCTGCTTACCAAAAAGAAGGAAAATCTGTATTGACAATTGCTTTTGGCTGTACAGGAGGCCAACACCGTTCTGTCGCATTTGCTGAACGTGTATCCAAAGCACTTCTTAAAGAAGACTGGCATTTAAATACTAGCCACAGAGATAAGGATAGACGGAAAGAAACGGTTAATCGATCATGAGCAAATCAAAAGTAGTAGTTATAGGGGGCGGGACCGGAATTCCCGTCATTTTGAAATCTTTGCGTCAAGAAAATATTGAACTTTCCGCAATTGTAACAGTAGCAGATGATGGGGGCTCGTCGGGGCGTTTGCGTTCAGCAATTAATATTGCTCCGCCGGGAGACTTGCGTAATGTTCTTATCGCCATGAGTGACATGCCCAAATTTTACGCAGATATTCTGCAATATCGTTTTGATGCAAGTGACGGGGAACTTGCTGGACATCCCTTGGGCAACTTGATTATCGCTGCGATTGGGGAGATGCAAGGCTCTACTTATCAGGCAGTACAAACCTTGGCCCGATTTTTCCATGTGCGGGGAAATGTCTATCCTTCAAGTGATGCAGCGTTGACCTTGCATGCTGTCTTTAATGATGGACACGAAGTTGAAGGTGAAAGTAAAATTGCTGATTATGATGGCTTGATTCATCATGTTTATTTGACGGAGACGAACACAGGCCAGAGCCCACGTGCCTCTAAAAAGGTGGTGCAATCTATAATGGAAGCAGATACGATTGTTTTAGGACCTGGCTCCCTCTTTACTTCCATCTTGCCAAACATCGTCATCCCAGAAATTGGTGAAGCCTTACTTCAAACAAAGGCGCGTATCATTTATGTCTGCAATATCATGACACAACGTGGGGAAACAGAGCACTTTAGTGATGCAGATCATGTGCGTGTTATCCATGAACATTTGGGGACACGTGTGATTGATACCGTACTTGTCAATAGCGCTGAAGTGCCGGAAGAGTATATGAATTCAAACAAATTTGATGAGTATTTGGTCCAAGTTGCTCATGACTTTAAAGCACTCAAAGAAGAAGAAGTTAACATTATTTCAAATGATTTCTTACAGTTGGTTAATGGAGGAGCTTTCCATAATGGGGATGCCATTGCTTCAGAAATCATGGGTATCAGTGCACGTTGTGAGAGAAAAAAATAATGAGTTTTACGAGTGAAATAAAAAAAGAGCTCACGAGTCAAAAAGCAAGCCGAGGAACTTTGCTCGCTTTGATTCGGATGAATGGAGCTTTGGGTATTTCTGGTGGTTTGACCTTGTCCTTATCCACCGAAAATGCAGCTACTGCAAAGTATATTTATCAGATGCTCCTTGAAATTTATCAAATACGTGCCGAAATTCGTGTGCATCAGAAAACAACACTTTCAAAAAATAGAGTGTACACTGTTTTTATTGAAGATAAGGTTAATGAATTGCTCAATGAGTTACAACTGTCGGACTCGCTGATGTTTTTGGATTCTGGTATTCCTGAGTCAGTCAAGTATGATCAACAAGCACAAGAAGATTATATGCGGGGCGCTTTTTTATCAAGTGGTTCAATGCATAACCCAGAAAAAGGCGATTATCAGTTGTCCATTTCTAGTGTGTACCAGGAACATGCTGAGGATTTAAAAGATATTTTTAATAATTTCGGTTTTGATGCACGTGTCATTGCGCGGAAGAATCGCTACATTCTCTATTTATCTAAGGCTGAGGAAATCATGGACTTTTTGACCTTGATTGGTGCGATGAAGGCCCGCTTAAAATTTGAAGATGCAAAAATAATGCGTGAAATGCGTGGTTTAGCAAACCGTCAATCCAACTTTGAGTCTGCCAATATAAATAAATCAGTGTCGGCAGCACAAGATGTAATATCGGCCGTCAAATATTTAGCAGAGAAGAAAGAGCTGGAAAATTTACCGCCTGCACTTACAGAAGTTGCGCATGCCCGGATTGCTCATCCTGAAGCGACCATCAAAGAATTAGGGCAACTTTTGGATCCACCTCTAGGTAAATCAGGTGTGAACCACCGGTTACGAAAATTGACAGCCTTGGCTGAAGAAATAAAAAAAAGCGGAAATTAATCCGCTTTTTTTAAAGCATTTAAGAACATCTCAGTAAGAATCTCAGGGCGTTTGAGTGCCCTTTCTAAAGGGATTGTTTTCATACCTTCACTCATAATATCGATAAATAGAATCAGGTCCTCATCCGTATATTCAGGTGAAATTTCTCCTTCTGCACGTCCTTTTTGAAAGAGTTTTTGATAAACGAGTTGTTGAATATGTCGTGTATCTGTATCAAAAAAGTTAGGGTCCGTGGCGTATTGATTCATCATGTTTTGCAAAAAAGTATCAGTCATCATATGAATCTGCTTTATTTTAAAGCGCGAAACCTCGCGAAAAGTCTCACGAAAATTTTTCTCCGTGTTGACCAATTGTTGAATTTCCTCAACCATAAAATAAAGTGCATTTCGAATAACGACATTCATCAAGTTATTTTTATTCTTGTAATATTTAAAAATTGTGACCTTAGAGACCTGTGCCAGTTGAGCAATTTCATCCATAGAAATATCGGAAATTAAGCGTTCTCGTAGTAGGTTAGAAGTCACTTCAAGAATGGCTTTTTTCTTTTTTTCTGTTTGATTCATTTTCTCGCCTCCACAAAAGAATACTTTATATGTATTATATCTTTTCGTTTGTACTCTTTCAACTAAAATAGTACAATATGAACTATAAAAGGAAAAATAGTACACATTACTGATGGAGTGAGGAGGAGAAACGATGCAAAAGATTGTTGAAATAAAAAATTTGCAGAAAAATTTTGGTAAATTTAAAGCTTTGAAGAACGTTACATTAGATGTCAATGCCGGAGAAGTTTTGGGCTATATTGGACCAAATGGTTCAGGAAAATCAACAACGATTCGTGTTTTGCTGGGGATTATTAAAAAGAGTGGAGGTTCAGCCACAATATTTGGTAAGGATGTTTGGACGGATGCCATTGAGATTCATAAGAAAATTGCCTATGTTCCCGGTGATGTTTATCTTTGGCCCAATCTTACAGGTGGCGAAATTATCGACCTTTTCTTGAAGTTACATGGAAACGCGGACCTTAAAAAACGGGATGAACTTATCGAGAAGTTCGAACTCGATCCAAAGAAAAAGGCGCGCAGTTACTCCAAAGGGAACCGTCAGAAAATCGCTTTAATTGCTGCTCTAGCAACGGATGCTGAACTTTATATATTCGATGAGCCGACCAGTGGGTTGGATCCCTTGATGGAGTCGGTCTTCCAAGGTGAGGTTCATCGTCTGAAAAAGGCGGGAAAGGCCATTATTTTGTCCAGCCACATCTTATCTGAGGTTGAGCGTTTAGCAGATCGTGTTGCCGTTATTCGAAAAGGAGAAATCGTTGAAACAGGTTCACTTGATGATTTACGTCATTTGACACGTGATACCTTTAAAGTCGAAACTCATCAAGTTCCAGAAGCGTTGCGTGGATTAGAGGGCGTATATGATTTACACCTCAATGGCAACAAGGCTGTTTTTCAAGTGGATTCAGATAAAACGGATGTTATCTTAAAAACCTTACTTCAGTATGGGGTGAAGAAGTTAGAGTCGACACCGCCAACTTTAGAAGAGCTTTTCATGCATCATTACGAGTAGGAGGTGGACATTATGGATAAACCTTTAAATAAAACCTTCAGTATGCTGAAGGCCTTGCTCAAGAGAGATTGGTTGAAGCTTGTCTTTTGGATAGTCGGTGTGTTGGCTTTTGCTGCATCGGGAGTGGGTAAATTTGAGCTTATCATGCAGACTGACAGTCAAAGAGAAACCATGTTTAATGTTTTTCAAGGCCCAGCCATGACGGCATTATTCGGTCCTATGACGGTCACTCAAGGTAAGGATTTTACTGCAGCTGCAGCTTATGGCACTACGATGCCTTTAATTACCGCACTAACATTTGCTGTTGTTTCTGTTATTTATGTTGTTAACCGAACACGGAAAGAAGAAGAGGACGGCATTGCTGAAGTTTTTCGTTCTTTTCAAGTCGGAAAATTAGCCAATACGACAGCCGTTGTGATTGAACTCTTTGTTTTACAACTGTTGATTACTGTGGTTTTAGCGGCCTCAATTCAGTTGCAAAATATTCCGGGTATGACTTCTTTTAGCGAAAATCTCTTATTTGCCTCTGCTATAGGTGTCCAAAGTTTACTATGGGGCTTGTTCGCTCTTGTTTTTGCACAAATCTTTTCCGATTCAGGCAGTGCTAAAGGTGCTACTTTTGGCCTGCTCGGCTTGCTCTATCTTATTCGTATGGGAACAGATACACAAAATGTAAATTGGGGCTATTGGAATCCCTTAAGTTGGTCCTATTTGACTGACCCTTATGTTAAGAATCATTGGCTTCCCATCTATCTCGCTTTGGGGTTGAGCGCTGTCCTTCTTGTTCTCGCTTATATCCTTGAGATTAGACGAGATGTCAATGCAGGTTATATTCCAGAGGCAAGCGGTAAGGCCCATGCTTCAAAAAGCTTGCTCAGTTTTACAGGGGTGACGCTGAGGCAACAACGTACAGCTAGTATCGGCTGGATTTTGGGGCTTTTTGTCCTCGGTATTACTTATGGCTCTATGATTGATCAAATCGGTGGTTTTGTTGAATCCAGCCCCACTATATCTCAACTCTTTAATATTGATCCTCATCTGGCAAACGAAGCCAGCAAGGCAGCAAGTAAAGCGATGATTGAAAGTTTTATGTCGACAATCTTTATGATTTGTGCGGTAATGGTTGCTTGTTTTGCGGTTACTTCCCTCATGCGGATGGTAACAGAGGAACGAAAAAATCGGCAAGAACAGCTTTATGCCATGCCGATTAGTCGTTATAAAGTTTACGCAACTTATATGATTATCTCTTGGATATTGGGCGCCCTTGCTCAATTTGCAGTTACGCTTGGCATTTATCTCTCCCAAGCCAATAACAACAATGCGTTCAGCTTTGCTAAAGTAGCAGCGGCGGGGATGTCTTGGACAGTTGGAATTTTCTTTGTTTTGGGAAGTTTAGGCTTGCTGATGGCCTTGATCCCACGTTGGAGTGCGTTGATCTGGGTTTATCTTGGCTTTGCTTTCTTCATGAGTTATATTGGCAATATATTGAACCTTCCAGCTTGGTTAAATAATTTTAATATTTTCCATCATATTTCAAGACTTCCAGTCGAAACGATGAATTGGGGTAATTTTGTACTCATATTTACTTTAGCAGTAGCCTTTGCTCTCATTGGAATGGGTGTTTACCGCCGACGTGACTTGATTGGTGATTAAATAAAAAAATAGTCCAGATGGACTATTTTTTTAATTGATGATAGCGATTGTACCAAATATCAACATACTCTTTGGAGAAAGGTCCGCGTTCATTATTTATCCAATCAACAAGAATTTTAACATTTTCTTTCAAAATGTGGTCAATTTCAGGAGAGTAGTTCATTTGTCTTCTGTGACGTTCGTATTCTTCAACATCTAAGAGTTTTTTCTCGCCATCTTTAAATACTTTTACATCGAGATCGTAGTCGATGTATTTCAGCGCCTCATTGTCTAAAACAAAGGGGCTCGCAAGGTTGCAGTAGTAGCTGACGCCTTCCTCACGAATCATAGCAATGATGTTAAACCAAAACTTTTTGTGGAAATAAACGATTGCAGGTTCACGTGTGACCCAACGACGGTCGTCTGACTCGGTTACAAGTGTGTGGTCATTTACACCAATAATTGAATTTTCATTTGTTTTCAGTATCATCGTATCTCGCCAGGTACGATGTAAACTGCCATCATGTTTATAGCTTTGAATCGTGACAAGGTCGCCTTCTTTCGGAAGATTCAAGGCTTCACCAACTTTCCAAAATTCAAAGTTCTCGCTTATTATTATAGCATAATATTCAAAAAGTTTCTGAACTCAGGTTGGCAGTTCAAAAAAGCTTAAGCTACTGAGCAACTCTTTTGACAGATTCTGTGCACGGTAATCTTGCCAGCTGTCAAGCGTTCTAATTGCCTGATATCTTTTACGTAAATGATAGTGTTCTTCAATTTGATACTCGGGATAATCTTGTAGAAAATCACTGACCATTTGCCACTCGTAAGTGTAACCTAAGGGGCGAGAGTGATACATGATGCCATCAATAGATTGAGCAGAGATACGATGATGTGCGTGTCCAAAAATAACGTCCGTAATTTGGGGAAACTGAATAAACAACTCATGGAAAGCTTGGGAGCCAAGATAAGCGTTGAAGCGCTCAAATTTTTTATAAGCCGTGTTAATGGAAAAAGCTTTGTGTGGAACAAAATGCATTGCAATAATGATACGGCCAGAAAAATCGAGATTTTCCAAAATGCTTTCGAGAGTGTGAAGCGTATGTTGTGTCGTAAGTGCATCGCTATAATCACGATGAATTTTGCGATCAAAGTAAAAACTATTCTTAAAAGCTAAGAGTTTCTCCTTTGAGTAATCTTGAGTAAAAGAGTAATCATACCAGCCGTGAAAACTAATCAAAAGTGTATCCCCAAAATACTTAAGTGAAAAATCCTGTGCATTAATTTCTTTTTCGGATAAATGTACCATATCATGGTTGCCAAGATTATGGCTAATATCGAAACGCTTTGACAATTGATTAAAAAAAGGTGCTGTAATTTTTTTATAGTCGTTGGACATGTCTCCTGCAAAGTGCAAGTCTGTCACAGACTGCTCTTGCAGAGTATCAATTAAAACTTGAATTTCAGAATCTGTAAATTGATTAACATCCAGATGCAAATCTGAAAGCAGTGCTAATTTTTTCATAGTTAAATTATAACAGAACCGTAAGTCAAGTTCTAATGGTGTTGACTGAAAAAAGATAACAGGCATTTTTGTTTATTGATAGCTTTGGACTAATTTTTCGATTTCTTCATCCAATAAGGTATAGAACGCTGCGATGTGTGCTCCATCAATAAGAGCGTGGTGCGCAAGAACAGAAAGGGGAAGCAACAGTTCATTGTTTTGCTCAAAATACTTTCCCCAGGTGATTCTTGGATTACTGTCCGCAGGAACTGGTGTCGGATTAATCATAGAAGTAAAGGAGAGCCATGGGAGCGTGGAAATAAATAATTTATTTAAAGAGTCTGTAGCCTCCTCATTAATAGAGCGCGTGGCTTTAGATTTTTCTTGCTCTTTCAAGGCATAGCTCAAAAATGCAGTAAAATCAGGCGTATAATCAAGATTGCAGTAAGTATAGGTGCCATCATCTAAGGCAACAGTGTGTGAAGTTTGACAGTTATCAAATTCTATTATTTTATTTTCAACGATACGTTGCTTAAATTCTGAAACGCCGTTTGCTGCTTGGGACACACAGTAACAGATGGTTAAGAAAAAAGGTAACTTATTCTCTTTTATCGTTGCAACAAGTTTTGTAATATTTACGTTCACGGTCACTCCAACATAAGGTTGAGCAAGACTCTTAAAATATTCAAAATGAGAAAGACGATTATAGGAAGCCATGTTAATATATTTAAAATTCATTGTTTCTCCTCAACAATCACTATTAGAAGCGAGTACTTCCTTAGAGTGTACCATAGATTTCTATAATTTTGAAGACTTGTCCAGCTGTCCGATAAAATCAAAGTAATTTTTATCCCGTGGCGCTAAATTGATCACGCTTCCTTTTCTTGTGGCTTTGTATTAAAATGGAAACAAGGAGTAAAAAAGTATGAAAAAATTAATCATGTTATCTGGTGTTGCACTTATGTCATTGACTTTGGCTGCTTGTTCGTCCGAAAAAGCCTCCAAAACAAAGTCTTCGGAAGAAAAAACAGAGAGGACAAGCCAGACATCTAAGACGGGAAGCTCAGTGTCTACTGAACAGACAAAAAGTGTTGAAAGTGAAACAAGTAGCCAAGAAGAAGTGGAACCAAGCTCAGAGCCAGAAAGCTCTACCGAGGTTACTCCAGACTCAAGTACAGAGGCACAAGCAGTTGATTTGGATGAAGTGGCAATTTTAAATAATGATTTTACAACTCTGGTCGGCACATGGGTGGCTGGAAATGGCAATGTTTTAATAATCAACCCTGACCAAAGTGCAACTCTTAATGGCAAGGCACAGGAAATTACTGTTGATAGTGTAAGCTCAGGGCAAAAAGTACTAAACATTCGAATGGCGACTGGTGTAGCTCGTACTGGAGCAGCAATCGAAATATTAAAGATTGGAGAAAAAAATCCTTATGGAGATCAATCCGATACCTCTAAACCACGCTTGCTTTTAGTGCAAGGGGGATTCAACAGTCCTGCTGAAGAATATTTCTACAGAAAATAAATTTGTAAGCTTATAAATTATAGTTAACTAGAGTCCTAAGGATAATTTTGATATAATAGAGGAGATCAAAATTAAGATTAGAATTTATATAGGTTATATATGAAGAATACGGTAAAAATACTGCAGGGGATTTCAAGAATCCTCTTACTCGTTGTTGGCTTAGCATTAATCTCAGGCTCCCTCTTTTTTACTGGGGTTCATATGGCCAATAAGAATGTCACAAAAACTGAAACTCAAGGTGTAGTTGTCCGCGGAGATGAAGCATTAAAAGAGGTCAACTACACTTTTGAAGGTGTTAGCCACCAAGTACGGCCCTTGGACACTTATTTTAGAAACTTGGGTACGATTGACACAGAAATCAAAATTTACGTGGATAATGAACATCCAGAACGTATCTTTTTGACCTATCATGGAGACGGTCTGATGCGCACAGCGGGAATTTTAGCAGGTTGGGGCTTATTATTGTTGGTCATTCTCTTGGGGGAAAGACAGCTGATGAGTCGTATGAAAAAACTTGAGCAACTTGCCGAAGAAGAAGAAAAAGAAACACTTTCTTGATGGTGTTTCTTTTTTATAGCAAATATTGTGCAAAAAAACACAAGCGCATTTCTTAAGAAAAATATAAAGCTGTGCTACCATAGAAACATGACTATCTTACACAATAAAATTTCAAATAAAGAATTAAAAGAACGCTTAGAGGCTGAAACAGAGCCCCGTACAACTATTTCTTTTTATAAATACTTTAATATTGCTGACCCACAAGAATTTCGTGATAATCTTTACATGAAATTCGAGGATTTAAAAGTTTTCGGCCGTGTTTATATTGCGGAAGAAGGAATCAATGCACAAATCAGTGTGCCTACTCCTAATTTGGAAAAGTTCAAAACGACACTCTACCAAACAGCGCCAGAACTTGATGGACTTCGTCTGAACTATGCGATTAAAGATGATGGAAAATCTTTCTGGGTCTTACGCATGAAAGTCCGCAATAAAATTGTTGCAGATGGTATTGACGATCCAACATTTGATCCTTCAGATGTCGGGCACTACTTAAAAGCTGAAGAAGTGAACGAGATGCTCGGTAAGGAAGACACAATCTTTGTTGATATGCGTAACCACTACGAATATGAAGTAGGACACTTCAAGGATGCCTTAGAAGTACCATCTGCAACTTTCCGTGAACAGTTACCAATGGCTGCAGATATGCTTAAAGACGATAAAGATAAAAATATTGTCATGTACTGTACAGGTGGAATTCGTTGTGAAAAAGCAAGTGCCTTTATGAAGCATGAAGGTTTTGAAAATGTTTACCACGTGGAAGGCGGAATTATTGAATACGCGCGTAAAGCCAAAGAACAAGATTTACCTATTGAATTTATCGGTAAAAACTTCGTATTTGATGAACGTATGGGAGAGCGTATTACAGATGATGTTCTCTCAACATGCCCACAATGTGGAGAAGCTTGTGACATGCACACAAACTGTAAAAATAAAGCTTGTCATCGTTTATTTATCCAGTGTGAAAATTGTGCAGAGCGCTTTGAAGGCTGTTGTTCACAAAGCTGTGTGGAAGAGCTCAGCTTATCTGATGAAGAAATCAATGCTTTAATTGCAGAGCGTGCTGCTGATCCAACATTCTTCACAAAAGGCAGAAGCTAAAAAACAAAAAAGCAATCTTTTAAAAGATTGCTTTTTTTAATTGTTCCCTGAGTTCTGTTTCAAAATCAAGCACGCGCTCCAAAGATAAAGCAAAATCCGCATCGGCAATATTCATGCGGACGAAGAATTCCCCTGATTGATATCGAATCATAATATTTGGGCGCACTTTTTCATGCAGAGCATCCTGTGTCTGTTCATTTCCGTAAATATACCAGAAATATTCAGTGGCTTCTTTTCTATGAAAATCAGCCTTTACCTGTAAAAGAATCGTTTTAAGTGGTTCAGAAAGTTGGAGTTCCTTTGCATAGGTCCCCTCTTTATAAAGCGGAAGTCCGTCATACCAAAAGTGGCTACTCTGACCAAAGGTTTCTTCAGCAAGCTTATTCATAATCTTTCAAAACCCATTCGTTAATGGCATGCGCGACACCAGATTCAGCATTAGATTTTGTGACATATTTGGCAATCTTCTTCAGTTCTTCTTTACCATTGCCCATGACAACTGGGTTTCCAACAGCTTCCAGCATAGAACGGTCATTTTCTTGGTCGCCAATAGCCATTAACTCGTCCACATCTAGGAAGAGTTTTTTAGCTAAGTGCAGTACAGCATTCCCTTTGCTGGCTTTTTTATTCATAAATTCCAGATAAAATGGAGTTGATTTGACCATGTTATAACGTTCGAAAAATTCAAAAGGCAAGTAGGCGATGGCATTGTCTAAAACTTCAGGTTCATCAATCATCATTACTTTTGCAACTTCAAGTGCTGCAATTTCTTCAGGTTGACGGAAATAAAGGGGCATATTAACCAAGGAAGCTTCGTGAATAGTATATTTACCGATGTCACGATTACTTGTGTAGATTCCTTTTTTAGTGATGGCATGCATATGTACACCAATTTTACGAGCGGCAGCATCAATATCAAGAACATCCTCAGCCTCTAAGGTTTCCATGATAAATTCTTCGCCAGTCGCACGTTGCACTAAAGCACCATTATAAGTGATGACATAATCACTGTATTCCGTCAATTCAAGTTCTTCCAGAATATCATGAACACCCATAAGAGGACGCCCTGTTGTAATAACAACCTTAACTCCAGCAGCTTTAGCTTCAGCAATTGCCTGCTTAACTTCAGGCGTGATTTTACGTTCCGGGTCCAGTAGTGTACCATCGATATCAATAGCGATAAGTTTAATCATTTTATTTTTCTCTTTTCTAATTAAAGGTTGGTGTGCATAAAGGTGGTGAATTCAGGATTCTCCAACATAATTTTGGGGAAGTAGAAGCGGCTGTTCCCATGAATGGTGCCTGCTAAACTTGCCACAATAGGAGACACCTCGGAAAGCTCAATGAGGCTACCGTCTTTTTGTAAAATTTCAATCTGTGTTCGAGGTTTATTCGAGTTGGGACGATAAAAGTCATAAGGAAGATCGAAATTACTGTTTGTTCCCGTGAAATATTGCGGGTCAAAGCCAGCTTTTTCCACTTGATTACGAAGTTTGTCCAAAAGCGGCGTATCAGAGTTAAAAAGATCCAGCTGTTTTTCTTGCCCCTGATTGTATTCCAAGGATTTTAAGAGGTGACGGTTGATATACATCTGAGCAAGTTTAGACAAGATGTCATCTTCGTTCGCCATCCAGGTTTGAAAATAAGTATTCATCACACCATCATCCAAGGCGAGATAATCGTGCAAAGTTTGTTTATTCTCAAAGAAAGGAACTAAACAGGGACTTGTTTGTGCAAAGTAATTGTGATTAAATTGGTATAAATATTTAGCACGTTTAAGCAAATTTTGGAGAATGACTTCCATGGAGCGACTTGCCGGATGGAAGTAAACCTGCATGTACATTTGGTAACGGCTCACGATGTAATCCTCAACGGCATGCATACCAGAAATTCTGAAGACAATGCCATCTTCATGAGGCGCGATCACACGCAGAATCCGAGTCAAATCAAACTGCCCATAAACTGCCCCAGTATAATAAGCATCTCTTAAGAGATAATCCATACGGTCCGCATCAATTTGACTGGAAATAAGTTGCACTACTTGGGGGTTAGGATAGTCATGGGAAATGACAGAAGCGACCTGCTCAGGAAAGTCAGGACTCACTCTGCGTAAAACCGCATTGATTTCAGTAGCTGGAGAGGTAATAATCTCACGTGTCATGGCTTCGTGATCTGTGCCAAAGAGGCCCTCAAAGGTATGAGAATAAGCGCCATGGCCAACATCATGTAATAAAGCTGCACACTGTGTAACTAAATTTTCTTCTGGATTCCAAGTTTCAGGATAACGCTTAGTGAACCATTCAGTGATTGTTTTAGCGATATGATAAACCCCCATACAATGAGAAAAGCGACTATGCTCGGCTCCGTGAAAAGTGTATGAGGAAGTTCCTAGTTGTTTTATACGACGTAAACGCTGGAATTCTGCAGTGTTAATTAAATCATAAATTGTTTCGTTTTCGACATGAATATAATCATGAACGGGGTCACGAAAAACTTTTTCGAGCTGTGCCATACAACCTCCTTTGCATTTTGCATGCAATTATCTTGATGTAATTGAACAAGTTGTGGTTTCAAGATAAGTTTTTCGACAAAGCGTCGTTAAGAAAGACTCTAACTTAATGAAAACTCTTGCATTACTGTAATATAATTATAACCGAAATTGACATAAATTGCCATTTTACTAATAAGGCAAGTTATAGTAAAATAACAGTTATGGAAATTATTATTCGGAACCGTATTGTTATTGATGGACAAGAAGAATTTATTCGTGAAACTTTTGAAGGAGATGTGAAAAAGTTAGGGAATAAAATTGCATTATATTATAAGAATGCTGAAGAAGAAAAAGTCTTGATAAAGTTTGATGACAAAGAGTTGAGCATGACTCGTTACGCTGAGAAACCAGTTGTCATGCGTTTTCACAAAGAACTGCCGACACACACACTTTATGAGGGCTTAGGGCGTTTGGAGATTTTGACAGATGGTTTTCATATGAATGAAGAGTTAAAACATGTGAAGTTGAAGTACCGTTTAGCTCAAAATGATATCCCTATTGGGGAGTATCGAATGAGAATTGATTGGAAAATGAGTTAAAGATGAAAAAAATATTACTCCCTGAGGAACTGTACGACCAGCTGGAGTTGTCAGGTGAAAAAGAAATCGAAGTCGTTGAAAATAATAAAAACAGCTTCACCATACGTGCAAAAACACCCCACAAGAGAGAAGAGGCAGCGCGGGTCTTTCTGATCCCCACAGCGCTTAGTACACTCCTCTTTTTTGTTGCCAGTCAGGTAATGGGTCTCAGTCAGATTAAACTTTCAGGAACAGCCTCAATCTCGACGGGGGTTTTAGTTATTGCCAATACAATCGCTTTGACCTCCTTCATCATTGCTTTTATTAAGAAGCGCAAAGAGCTTTATCATACCATGTTGCCGCGCGTGTACTGGCGCACTTTTCCCTCTGTTATTCTTTCTGTTTTTATTATCGTCACGTTAGGATTAGTTGCCTTATTTTGGTTCTTGAACCAGCTTTTTTATGGCTTGAGTTTTGATGTTTTTACATCCATGTTGATTTTTGCAATCTTTTCTGGCATTTTAAATTACTTGTTAATTTTCGCTGTAGACACATTCTCTATCCAAATGATGATCAACATGCTTATTATGGTTTCTGTCGGTGGACTGGTGGCAAGTATGGCCGCCAACAATAACCAATACTGGTGGCAAAAGAACTTTAGCCTTTTAGGAACGAGTGAATCCAATACAAGCTTACAGTTTAATATGACTTTGGTTGTTTCGGCTGCCTTGATGATTGCTTTATTTGATTATATATTTGTATCGATTCGTGAAAAATTAGGACATCGGATACGATTTATGATTTTGCAAATCTTATTAACTTTATGTGCCATTTCTATTGCTTTAGTTGGCCTGATTCCTAATAATGGCGACGGTTTAGCGCACATTATGCACGATGTGGCAGCTCAGCTCATTGTCCTGTTTATGAGTTTATCAATCTTAGGCATTCGTTGGTTTTTACCTGACTTAGATAAAAACATGTACCGGATTTCTTATGGCTTGGCAGGTCTGATTGTTTTTGGTTATTTTTTATGGCATCCGTTCTATTACCTGAACTTAACTGCATTTGAAATTCTTTCCTTTAGCCTATCCTTTGCATGGATTATGCTCTTGATTAATACATTAGTAAGGATATTGTTTAATCCACGTGTTGTTTATCAAGTTGACATCGTAAAAGACGTAGAAAAAATCACAGAAAAATAAACTGTGGTTTTTTTAATATCTTAAAAGCAGAGCAGCTTTTTTTTACCTTAAGGAAAAGCTATGGTAAAATAAAGACGATAAGGGAGGTCAAAATGAAAGAAGTAAAAGTATTTTATAATGAAAAATCAGGAAAAAATGACGAAAACGAAGTATTAAATACAATTAAAAAATTTTTTGGAAAAGAAGAAAACAAAGCCTCTCATGTGGAATATATCAATCCAGATAGCCCAGAAGATGCCGTACGTTTAGCTAAAAAAGCAAGTCAAGAAAACACAGATCTTGTAGTGGCCCTTGGGGGAGATGGAACGATTAATAAAGTGTGTGGTGGTGTATTTGAGGGAGGCAGTAAATCTATCTTAGGTATCGTTCCCAATGGTACGGTCAATAACTTGTCAAAATCACTCCATATTCCTCAGGATATAGAGGCTGCCTTACAAAATCTCAATGAGGGCAAGTTACAAAAATTTGATATTGCTAAAGTCAACGATGATTATATGATTTCCAGTTTAACATTAGGGATCTTGGCAGATATAGCTCAAAACGTGAGCAGCTCGGAGAAGAAAAAATTTGGACCCTTTGCTTACTTGAAGGATGCTTATAAAGTTATCCGCCATAATAAAAGTTATCGTATTGAGCTCAAATATAATGGCAAAACGAAAGCCTTAAAAACGAAATTATTATTAATTACGATGACCGATACGATTGGCGGAAGACAGGCCTTATCTCTTGATGCTAAGGTAGACGATGGTCTTATCCGAGTATATTCATTGAAAGAAATTAATTTACTCAAAATTTTATTCCATCTTAATAAGTTACGCAAGGGCCAACTCGAAGATTTTATGGAAATTACTTATTTTGACACAGATCACTTAGAAATAAGTGCCCAATCTAATAAAAAACAAGATATTCCCTATTCAAGAATCGACGGAGACAAAAGCTCGCCGCTTCCATTAGACATAACAGTATACCGTAAAGGTTTAACCACGGTAGTGCCTAAGTAAGAGGATTTGTTTAAGGAAGGTTTACCTTATATTCTTTGTAACGAAGCGACTGATGAATACTGACTTAATTTTTATTGATAAATAGAAGCAAAAAAGCTTGCATCCCACTTGAATTGAAGAATATTTTCTGTTATACTTATATAGTTGTCTTTGTGGTCTCCCATAAAGTACAACCGCACGAGGTACCGTTTAAGTAGCATAAGCTCACGGTCCAAGGCGAGTCTTACAGCCGTTTTACGGCACAAAATCTAACAAGGAGGAATCACAATGTCAAACTACGCAATCATCAAAACTGGTGGTAAACAAGTCAAAGTTGAAGAAGGACAAGTTATCTACGTTGAAAAACTTAACGTTGAAGCTGGCCAAACTGTAACTTTTGATGAAGTTGTTCTTGTCGGCGGTGCTACTACTAAAGTTGGTGCTCCACTCGTTTCAGGTGCAACAGTTGTCGGTGAAGTTGAAAAACATGGTAAACAAAAGAAAGTTGTTACTTTCCAATATAAACCTAAAAAACACTCACACCGTAAACAAGGTCACCGTCAACCTTACACTAAGGTTGTTATCAAATCAATCAACGCTTAAGGCATGATTGAAGCGGTTATCAGGACAAAGCGAGATAAAATAGTTTCCTATGAAATCTCTGGGCATGCTGAATCAGGTGAATATGGCCACGATGTGGTCTGTGCAGCTGTGAGTGTGTTGTCAATTACAACAGCAAACAATCTTTATGAAATGGCAAAGATTAAACCTATTGCCAACATGGAAGATGGTTATCTTTATGTTGAAATACCTTTGAGTACTCCTGAAAGACAAGGCGAATTGGCTCAAACACTTCTCCAAGCTTTTGAAAATGCTATGCGAGAAGTATCAAATAATTACAGCCAATACATTACACTTAAAATTGAAAATGGAGGGCAATATAATGCTTGAACTTAATCTGCAACTCTTCGCCCACAAAAAAGGTGGGGGTTCTACTTCCAATGGTCGTGACTCACAAGCTAAACGTCTTGGTGCTAAAGCATCTGACGGTGAACTTGTAAGCGGCGGTTCAATCCTTTTCCGTCAACGTGGTACACATATCCATCCAGGTGCTAACGTTGGTCGTGGTGGCGATGACACTCTCTTCGCTAAAATCGAAGGACACGTTAAATTTGAAATGAAACGTGGTAAAAAACACGTTTCAGTTTACCCAGCAGTAGCTAAATAATGGTAAACGAGTCTCTCTTCGGAGGGACTTTTTTTTTGCAAATATAAAAGAAAATACACTGGGAATGCCGCTCTTAATGGACAGGTTACAGTAAGGAAAGAAATATTCTGTTTTTATTATTACTTAAACATTTTTTAGTGTAAACATCTCTTTTCAACAACTTTTTTTGTCTTTTACTTTTTTAGACGTAAATACATTTTACTTTTCACCAAAAATATACTTTGTAGAATAGAAAACAACATTGTCTTATTATTCTGAAAAGAGAGTGTTATTTTCCCTTTTTGCAAGTTAAGCGCTTTATTTATGGTATATTTATTCTATAATTTTGAGTTGAAATGAAGGAGAAAACAATGAAAATTGGCGTAGTAAAAGACTTGAAACAAGGGGAAGCACGTGTCGGAATGACACCGGAAAATGTAAAAATTTTGGTAGATGCTGGGCATACGCTCTATGTCGAAAATAATGCAGGTTTTGGTGCTGGCTTTCCCAATGAGCAGTATATCGCAGCGGGTGCCGAGATTGTTGAACGTGAAAAAGCTTGGGAAGCAGAACTGATGGTTCGCGTAAAAGAGCCCTTAGAGGAAGAATATCAATACCTTAAAGAGGGGCAAATCATCTGGGGATTTTTACATTTGCCTGCGAATAAAGCGTGTGTTGAAAAAATGATAGAAATGAATGTGACGGCTTTTTCGGCTGAAAACATTGCTGCAGATGGAATTTTTCCATTACTCAAACCTTTGAGTGCCATCGCAGGACGACGTGCCGTGAATATTGGACAATATTATTTGGAAAAACAACATGGGGGACAAGGAATTCTACTCCCAGGCATTCCCGAAAGTGGTATCGAAGCAGGACATATCGTCATATTTGGTGGGGGGACTGCAGCGGAAAATGCAGCAGATATTGCTTTGAGTATTGGTTGTTCTGTTCTTATTTTAGAGCTTAGTGATACACGTATTCAAGAACTGGAAACACGTTACCTTGGTAAAAAACTGCAGGTCGTAAAGTCAACACCCGAAGCACTTGAAGAGCACATAAAAAAAGCTGATGTTTTTATTTCGACAATTCTGATTCCAGGTGCTAAACCACCTAAGCTTGTGAAGGAGTATATGGTACAGTCAATGAAACCAGGCGCTGTAATCGTTGATATTGCTATTGATCAAGGGGGAACAGTTGAAACTATTGATCATGCAACGAATCATGCAGATCCTGTGTTTACAAGACATGGGGTCATTCATTATGCGGTGCCAAATATGCCAGGAGCCACACCTCGGACTTCAACTTTGGTCATGTCGAAAGGGAATATAGAATACTTGAAAGGGATTGCCGATCATGGTTTAGAAGAAGCACTTAATATTAGTGAGCCCCTGCGCTCTGGCATGAGTGTTTATAAAGGAAAAATAGTTTCGTCTGCGCTGGCTGATTCGATCGGCCTTCCTTATACAAAAATTAAGTAAAAAGCATTAGGGCCTCCCAATGCTTTTTTATTGCATGAAAGGTATGGAAGCGTATAAACCTTGAAATATGGTATAATGAGACAAAGATTATAAATAAAAGAACAGGAAGGTATTTGTTTGGCTAGACATTCCGTAGAATTTAAGTTGGAAAATCCAGAAGATGCAGTTTTACTTTTTGGTTCACAGGATAAAAATGCACAGTTGATTGAATCTCAACTTGCTGTTGATATAAACTATCGTGGGGAGCGGGTACAGATTTTTGCTGACAACGAAGTAGCACCTGAGCAAGCACGTAAAGTTTTACAGGCTCTTTTAGTTTTGATTTCTCGTGGGTTACCTGTCCATAGCTCTGATGCGATGATTGCAGTTAAAATGGTGCTTGAAGATAATATCGAAAATTTCATTACACTTTATGAAATTGAGCTCACTAAAGATGCTGTTGGTACACCAATTCGGTTAAAAAATGTGGGGCAAAAGCTCTATGTAGACAGTGTGAAACAGCATGATGTCGTCTTTGGCATTGGTCCTGCTGGGACTGGGAAAACTTTTTTGGCTGTCGTTATGGCCGTCCAAGCATTGCGTAACGGTCAGGTGAAACGGATTATTTTGACACGTCCGGCCGTTGAGGCGGGTGAAAATCTGGGATTCTTACCGGGGGATTTGCAAGAAAAAGTAGATCCTTATCTTCGCCCTGTTTATGATGCACTGTTCCAAATTTTGGGAAAAAATGCAACGGAACGTATGATGGAGCGTGGGATTATTGAAATTGCACCTTTAGCATACATGCGTGGACGTACTTTAGATGATGCCTTTGTTATCTTGGATGAAGCGCAAAACACCACAACGATGCAAATGAAAATGTTCTTGACCCGTTTAGGCTTCAACTCAAAAATGATTGTCAATGGTGATATTTCACAGATTGATTTGCCAGCTAAAGCCAAGTCTGGTTTGATTGACGCAAAAGAAAAGCTTTCTGGTTTAAATAGTATTGATTTTGTCTACTTTACAGCTAAGGACGTCGTTCGTCATCCTGTTGTAGCTCAAATTATTAATGCTTACGAGAAAAAAGGGGAGTAAGATGTCTGAAGGTTATGTTCTCGACTTACGTAAAGTTTTGGGCCCACGTCCACTTGTAGTTGCATGTGCCAGCATAATTATCTATAATGAAGAAGGCATCTTGCTGCAGAAACGTAAGGATACAGGGTGTTGGTCTTATCATGGCGGTTCAATCGAACCTGGAGAAACAGCAGAGGAAGCTGCCAGTAGAGAACTTTTTGAAGAAATAGGTTTGACTGTAGAGAACATGGAGTTATTTACGGTGTGTTCTGGAGAAGAACAGCATTTCTGTTATCCAAATGGTGATGAAGTTCATGTCGTGGATACTGTTTATGTCAGCCAGGATTTTTCAGGTCAAATGGTTTTTGAAGAAAGTGAAGTTTTGGATGCGCAATGGTTTGCCTTTGACCAGTTGCCAGAAAACATTATGCCTTCGACAAGAACACCGCTCTTAGAATTTGCGAAAAAAATGAGAGAGAACACCGAAAACATATAAGGGAAAAGAATGTATATAGAATTAGTTGATGAAACAGAAAAAGTTTCAAAAGAAATTATTGAGCAAACTGAAAAGTTATTAAGCTTTGCTGCAGATTATATAAAGCTTGCCGACTCAAAAGAAATGTCTGTCACTTTCGTGGATAATGCGCGCTCACAAGAAATTAATCTGGAATATAGAGAGAAAGATGCACCTACGGATGTTATCTCGCTTGAATATAAACCTGATGAAGATGAGTTTTTCTTTGATGAAGATATGGATATTCCAGAAGAGTTGATGGATGAGCTTGATCCTTTTATTGGCGAACTCTTTATCTCAATCGATAAAGCTGCCGAGCAAGCAGCAGATTATGGACATTCCCTTGAACGTGAATATGGCTGGTTAGCTGTTCATGGCTTCTTACACATTAATGGTTACGATCATTATTCTCCAGAAGAAGAAGCAGAAATGTTCGAACTTCAAGAGGAGATTTTGACTGCTTATGGACTTAAGAGATAAAGAAAAAGATGTAAAAATTTTCAATAAGGAAGACTTTGCGGACGGCGAAGTCCCAGAGAATACGCAGCGCAAACGTTGGAAAAATACAAATGTTATTTCCAGTATGGAGTTTGCAATAACAGGGATCTGGACAGCCTTTAAAGAAGAAAGAAATATGCGCAAGCATACGCTTTCTGGTGTGCTAGCTTTGATCTTGGGCGTTGCTTTACAAATTCAAGAATTTGAGTGGCTTTTCCTTTTCCTTGCCATCTTTTTAGTCTTTATGGCAGAGCTTTTCAATTCGGCTATTGAGAATGTGGTTGATTTGGCTGCAGATTATCAGTTCCATTTGCGCGCCAAAAGAGCCAAAGATATGGCTGCAGGAGCTGTTTTAGTCATTTCTGGTTTTGCCGTGATTGTTGCTGCGTTTATCTTCTTGCCTAAAATCTGGCACCTTTTCTTTTAAACTCAACGACATAAGGAAAAGGTTTTTATTTCCTGAGCTCCACCTTGTTTTAAGACAGATATCGCATGCTGGAGCGTTCGTCCGGTAGTATAAACGTCATCCACCAGTAAAATTTTATCTGGTACTTTTACCTTTGCTTTTAAAGTAAAGGTATTTTTGTTATTAAGACGTTCAACTCTGGTAAGTGTATTTTGCGCAGGACCGTCTTCTTTTTCCAGAAGAGAATTAAAAGGAAGAGGCTGCAGGAGTGCCATGACCTGATTAAACCCCCTCTCCTGAAAACGTTGCTTACTCACGGGGATTGGAACAATTTTATAGCCTTTTTCTGCTTTGAAATATTGATGAAAAACATGATGTAGGCGATAATCTCCTATAAATTTATAACGACTAAAGAAGTCTTCCATAGCTGTATTATAGGTAAAGACGGCTTGATGATTGACTATAATTCCTTCCTTTTCCCAAATCTTGCAGTCAGAGCAGACGTCCTTTATGCCTGTCTTATAACATCGGCTGCAATAAGGGGGGGTAATCAATTGAAACTGCTCGTGACAGCTTGTGCAAAGTCCAGGAGAAGGGTGTTTTAAGAGAAAAAGCTGATGGAAGCTGGGTTCAAGCGTGTACTCAGCATGGCAAAGTAAACAAATCATAGGAACCCTCCTGCTTTATTCATATTTCTGATATTCTTATAGGCTTCCAACATCGCTGTAGTTTTTCCTAAATGAAAGAAAAATACCTTACCCTCAGGTCTTTCGGTACTTCGACCTACTCGTCCGGCAATTTGTATGAGGCTTGATCTTGTGAAATTATGGTGGTGACTTTGAAACACAAAAACGTCAACCTTAGGGAAAGTTACACCACGTTCTAAAATGGTCGTTGAGACAAGGATAGAAATATTGCCCTGACGAAAGCGTTCCACAGCCTCTAAGCGTTCAAGACTCGTTGACGCGACAAAAGCAATTTCTTCATGAGGAAAATTACTCTGTAAATCTTGGCAGAGTTTTTCTCCCTGTCTTATTTCAGGGACAAAGATAAGTAAGGGAAAACCAGACTCGCGTTGTTTTTTGACCATTTTGTAAAACTTGCTTTGCCAAAAAAATTGCGGGAGTACCAGAGGAAAACCATGAAAACGTCGTGGAAGCTGTAGCTTCTCGATTTGTCCTAATTTGACTTGTTTTTCCAAATTATCGGTGGTGGTTGCAGTAAGATAAATCAAGCTTGAAGAAGGTTTACGGGCTTGAGCCAGCGCAAAATAAAGCATTTCATTGTCTGGAAAGGGAAAGGCATCCACCTCATCAAGAATGAGTAAGTCAAAGGCATGGCGAAAACGCATAAGCTGATGTGTTGTTGCAATTACGAGTGGCGAGCGGCTGTATTTTTCACTCTTTCCGTGCAAAAGCGAGATGGGACAAGAAAAATCTCTCTTTAAGCGGTGATAGAGCTCTAGACAGACATCAATACGCGGGCTAGTTAAACCTACAGCTTTTCCTTTTTTAAGGGTGTTATCAATGCTCTGATAAATCATTTCGGTTTTTCCTGCACCAGTAACCGCCTGTACCAGTACTGTTTTTTGTTGCTGATGCAAATTGACTAGGCTATCGGATACATGTTGCTGAGATGCTGTGAGTTTTCCCTTCCAGTTGAGAAAAGAAGCTGCTGAAAAATCCTCCTGTGGAAGGTGGTAAAGTTTTTCATCCGAGCGAACACGTCCCATTTGAATACAATGGGGACAATAATAAGCACCAACAGGGAGAAGGACCTCTTTTTTCTTAATCTTTTTGCCACAGCGGTTGCACATCATCACTGTTTTGGAAACATCTTGCATCCCATCAAAAAGTGTTGCTTTATCTGGAAGTTTCGTCAATTCTTTTTGTAAAAGGAGTCTACCATATAATTCATCCATACCTTTAAGACGAAAAAAGTCGCATGTTTTCACTATTTTTGATAAAATTTATTTATGACAATTACCATAAAAAAGGACTTCATTGTAGAAGAAGAAATCAAAAAATCGCGCTTCATTTGCCATTTGAAGCGCGTTTATACTGAGGAAGAAGCCCGTGCCTTTATTTCTGAAATAAAAAAAGAGCATCATAAGGCAAATCATAATTGCTCAGCCTTTACTTTAGGAGAGCGTCAGGAAATCCAGCGTTCAAGTGATGATGGAGAACCTTCGGGAACGGCTGGTGTACCCATGCTGGAAATTCTTAAGAAAAGAGAAATTACCAACGTTTGTGCAGTTGTGACGCGATATTTTGGGGGAATCAAACTTGGAGCTGGTGGTTTAATTCGTGCCTATGCCGGAAGTGTAGGTCATGCTCTAGATCAGGTCGGTCTGGTCAAATTTGTCACACAGGAGCAATTAATCTTGACTCTTGATTACGGAAATTATGACGGCCTACAGCGCTTTTTGAGTACTCAAGGTTTAGTCATCTCAGAGAGTGAATTTCTCTCCGATGTTACGGTCAAGCTTTTTGTTGACTTGGATAAGACGGAGCAACTTTTAGCTGATTTGATTGAACAATTCAGTGGAAAAATTTCCGTAGCAAAAGGGGAAAAGCAACTTGTAGAAGTTGATATTTAGAAAAAAGGGATTTATGAAAATTTTTAGAAGCTCGTTTATTGTTAGTATTATTGCATTGATTATCGCTTACCTCTATGCTGGATGGGATGGTTTAATGATTACCGCTATCCTCGCAGTGTTGGAAATTTCACTTTCCATGGATAATGCCATTGTTAATGCACGTATTTTGGAGCGTATGAGCCATGCTTGGCGTAAAATATTTTTGACGGTAGGGATTTTAATTGCTGTTGTGGGTATGCGCCTGGTCTTTCCGCTCTTGATTGTTGGTGTCTCCGCAAAACTGGATCCGATAAGTGCCATGCGCTTAGCTTTAGAAAAAGGTGATCCTAGTGTGCCAGGGACCTACGGTTATATTTTGCACCATGCGCATCCCTCTATCGCTGCATTTGGTGGCATGTTTCTTTTGATGCTTGCACTTGGCTTTTTCTTTGATCAAAGGGCACATACGTGGCTAAAATTGCCTGAGAAAGTCTTACAACAAATCGGCCATTTTCCTGCGGCAAATGCGATAATTTCAATGATTATTCTTTTATTAACTGCTGAATTTATCGCAGCTGATGCACATACTGTTCTATTCTCAGGTATTTTGGGGATTGTAACTTATATGTTGGTAAATGGCTTTGGCGATATGATGACTGAACATATGCCTACCGAAACAGCAGGTCAGTCCACTTACGCTGTAGGAAGAGCTGCTTTCTCGCTCTTTCTTTATCTCGAGGTTATTGACGCTTCCTTTAGTTTTGATGGTGTTATTGGTGCCTTCGCTATTACTTCAGATCCTATTATTATCTTGCTTGGGCTAGGTGTTATTGGGGCAATGTTTGTCCGTTCATTGACCCTTTACTTGGTAGAAAAAGGGACACTGAATGAACTTGTTTATTTAGAGCACGGTGCGCATTGGGCGATTCTTACCTTAGCCATTCTGATTTTGGCAAGTATCCATTGGGAAATCGGCGAAGCAGTGACAGGTTTACTTGGTGGGATTATTATCGTATTGTCCTTTATCTCAAGCATTATTTACAATCGAACACATTAAAAAAAAAGATGCACAAGAGGTGCAGCTTTTTTTAATGTTGTAGAGTATGTTCTTGAATGAATCGGAGTGTTTGCTGATAGCAGAGCTGTGCTTCTTTTGTACGATAATCAAATTGATACTCATGTCCAATTTTTTTACTGGAATCACTAAAGAAAAGCTGAGATACAGGAACCTTTAAGGCTTTTAAACGCTCTGCCAATGCTTCACCTTCTGAAGCGAAACTGAGGGTATTTCCATCCGTAATATAAGTGGGCGGATAGTTTTCGGTTACGGCTGGAACGACACTTGCTTGTTGCAAATGCGGATTTGTTTTCCAATCCGTTGTACCTAAGAGTGACCAAGCCACGGTTTTGGTGAACGCTTTAAGTAATAAATTGTTTGACTTATCATGTGCCTTTTCCTGCAAGTTTACAGGGCCGCAATAAGAGATGACACCTTTTAAATTTTCCTTAGTGAGAAGAGGGGTGAAGTGTAATGCATTTGCGTAAGCTTTATTGGTTTGAATGGCCGCATATTGGGTAGCAATCTGGGCACCAGCGCTATCCCCTCCAAGAATAATTTGATTGAAATCAAGTGAAGGATAATCTGCTTGATGGCTGAATAAATCCTGTACCAGCTCGTTTATTTGCTGAATTTGGCTGGGATATTGTGCATCAGGTGCAAGTGCATAATTAGGACAGATGACAGCAACTTGAGCATCGTGGGCAATCCGAGTGGCAAATTCTTTAACATCGGTTTTATTTCCTCCAACATAAGCACCACCGTGAACCCAGATCATTACAGGAACGGGCCCTTTGGAATTTTGAGGCATGTAAATGTCAAAGCTGTTTCTTTTTTTGTCTGAAGTATAGCTGAGATCACTTTTCAAAAGGACCTTTTTCTTCGTGGCCTCATAGGTCTTTTGATCTGTTATCTTTCCGCCACTTTTAGCAAAAAGGCGATTGATCACAAAAGCTCCGGGACGTGGGGACAGATTAAACACAAGAACCAGTCCTAAAATAAATGCCACAAGAAAGCCTAATAATAAACTTATAACCTTAAAAAATTTTTTCATGATGGACTTATTATATCAAATTATTGTAAGATACAAACAATTTTTGAGAAAGGGTTCAGCAAGCTGAAGCTCTCTTATTGCGCTTCAAATCGCAAATGGTAAAAACTTTAAGTCTGGCCTTGACATTTTCAGCAAAAAGGACTACAATTTTAAGGTAAAGCAAGCGACTCGGGACAGTGAAAGCCGAGATTTAAAATGGCCCAAAATCATCGCAATACGAATGAAGTAAAAAATAAAGGTGGAACCGTGCATAGCACCCTTTGTCTTAGGACAGGTGTATTGCGCGGTTTTTATATTATTTTAAGGAGTAGAACATATATGATGAATCCAGCAGAAATATTGGCTGCAACTATTCACCATGGACAAGAAAAGGTCAAACGACCAATGTTAGAAAAAGCCGTCCTTGGCTTTATTGGAGGCGCGTTAATCTCTCTAGGTTATCTGCTTTATATCCGCGTCATATCGAGTGTAGTCGATGATTTTGGAAGTTTGGCAAGTTTCATCGGAGCAGCAGTGTTTCCGATTGGTTTGATTGTCATTTTAATGGGTGGTGGCGAGCTCATCACGTCTAATATGACGGCTGTTTCTGTATCCTTCTTTGCAAAGAAAGTAAAGTTTTCAGATTTGCTCAAAAACTGGATTGTCATCACTATTTTTAATCTTTTAGGTGCCTTCTTTGTGGCTTTCTTTTTTGCACACATTGTTGGTTTGACAAGTACAGGTGTGTATCGTGAGGAATTAATCACTGTTGCACACTCGAAAATAAATGCAACTTGGCTTCAGACTTTGGTTTCTGGAGTAGGGTGTAATTGGTTTGTTGGACTTGCGATGTGGCTTTCTTACGGAGCAAAAGATGCAGCAGGAAAAGTAATGGTCATCTGGTTCCCAACAATGGCTTTTGTTGCAATTGGTTTCCAGCACAGCGTGGCAAATGCTTTTGCCATCCCAGCGGCAATCTTTGAAGGTGGCGCAACGTGGATGGAATTTATCCGCAATTTCAGCCTTGTCTATGCTGGAAATATCATTGGTGGCGTTATTTTCGTTGCTGGTTTCTACTTCCTTGGATATAAACGCCAAATGAATGAACTTAATAAATAATAAGGAGAATTAAATGTCAAATAATAAATTATCATTTCAAGATATGATTCTGACTTTGCAGGATTTTTGGGCTAAGCAAGGCGCAAACTTAATGCAAGCTTACGATAACGAAGTTGGTGCAGGAACAATGAGTCCTTATACTTTCTTGCGTTCAAATGGTCCTGAACCTTGGTCAGCAGCTTATGTACAACCTTCACGTCGTCCTGCAGATGGACGTTATGGTGAGAATCCTAACCGCCTTTTCCAACACCACCAATTTCAAGTGGTTATGAAACCTTCACCAAAAAATATCCAAGAACTTTACTTGGAAAGTTTAGCTGCCCTAGGGATTGATGCTTTGGAGCATGATATTCGCTTTGTAGAAGACAACTGGGAAAATCCATCAATGGGTTGTGCTGGTATTGGTTGGGAAGTTTGGATCGATGGGCAAGAGTGTACACAGTTTACTTATTTCCAACAAGTTGGTGGGATTGAAGTGGATTCTGTAACTTCTGAAATTACTTATGGTTTAGAACGTTTGGCAACAGCTATCCAAGAAGTGGACAGTGTCTACGATCTGGAATGGGGGAATGGCGTGCTCTACGGTGACATTTTCAAAGAGCCAGAATATGAGCATTCAAAATTTGCGTTTGAAGAGTCCGATCAAGATATGCTTTTGGACTTGTTTAACAAGTATGAAGCAGAAGCACTTAAATTGCTGGACTTAGGTTTGGTTCACCCTGCTTATGACTTTATCTTGAAGAGCTCTCATACTTTTAACCTTTTGGATGCACGTGGCGCAGTTTCTGTAACTGAACGTGCAGGCTACCTGCACCGCGTACGGACAATGGCGCGTAAGGTTGCCAAAACCTTTATTGAAGAACGTGCTAAACTTGGCTTCCCACTTTTGAAAGATGAAGACTTACGTGAGAAATATCTGGGAGAAAAAGGGAAATATACAAAAGTTCTGGTACAGTTGGCAGAAGAACAGGAGGCAAAATAATGGCAAACTATTTACTTGAAATCGGCTTGGAAGAAATGCCAGCCCACTTGGTAACACCTGCAATCAATCAATTGGCAGAACGTCTTTCGGACTTTTTGAATGAAAACCGTTTAGAATTTGATGCTATCCGTAAATTTTCAACACCACGTCGTTTGGCTGTTTTGGTGGAAGGACTTGCTGAAAATTCTGAAGCAATGGATGAAGAAGTCAAAGGGCCCTCTGCTAAAATTGCCAAAGATGCGGAAGGAAATTGGTCAAAAGCTATTCAAGGTTTCTCTCGTGGACAAGGTGTGACACCTGACGATTTAGTCCTCAAGGGGGATTACTATTTCGCAAATAAACATATTGCGGGCGTAGCTGCACAAGAAATTTTGACAAAGGTTGGCGATGAAGTCATCTCTAAAATGCAGTTCAAAACTTACATGAAATGGGGAAATAACAGCTTCCTCTTCGTACGTCCCATCCAATGGATGATTTCTTTACTGGATGCTGAAGTGGTTCCTTTTAAAATTCTTGATGTGACGGCAGGAAATACAACACGAGGTCACCGCTTCCTTTCAAACCAAGAATTTACGCTTGAACATGCGACAGATTATGCGAAAGTTTTGACTGACAATTTTGTTATGGTTGATGCTGGAGCACGTAAAGCTGAAATTAGCCAGCAAATCAAAAAAATCGCAGCTGAGCATGGCTGGAAAGTTGAACTCTCAGACGAAAAACATGTTGAACTTCTTGAAGAAGTCAATAATCTGGTAGAGTACCCAACTGCATTCGTTGGGAGCTTTGATGAAAAGTATTTGTCAGTTCCTGAAGAAGTTCTGGTTACTTCAATGCGTGATAATCAACGCTATTTTGAAGTTTATACTGCAGAAGGCAAGCTTGCACCGCACTTTATCTCCGTGCGTAATGGTAATGCTGAAGGCATGAAGAACGTTATCTTAGGTAATGAAAAAGTCTTGGTTGCTCGTTTGGAAGATGCCGAGTTTTTCTGGAAAGAAGATCAAAAATTAAAAATTGCAGATCTTGTGAAGAAACTTGAAAACGTAACTTTCCATGCAAAAATCGGTTCAATCACGGAGCATATGGCGCGTACAAAAGCAATTGCAGCACATTTGGCGGATATTGCCAAGCTGACAGAATCTGAAAAGACGGATGTATCGCGTGCAGCAGATATTTACAAATTTGACCTTTTGACAGGTATGGTTGGTGAATTTGATGAACTTCAAGGTGTTATGGGTGAAAAATATGCTCTCCTTGCAGGAGAAAATGGTAACGTAGCAGCAGCAGTTCGCGAGCATTATATGCCAGTATCTGCTGAAGGAGACTTGCCAGAAACTGCTGTCGGAAGTGTTTTGGCTGCTGCAGATAAAATTGACAGCATTCTTTCATTCTTTAGTGCAGGATTGATCCCATCAGGCTCGAATGACCCTTACGCTTTGCGTCGTGCAGCGCAAGGTTTGACACGTATTATTGAGAAATTCAACTGGCACTTTGACTTTTCTGAGTTTATCGCCACACTTGATTATGAAAATAAAGAACAAGTGATTGATTTCCTCAAGGGGCGTGTGCAAAAACTTTTACTTGATAAGAAAATCCGTCACGATATTGTCGAAGCAACTATTGCGGCAAATACAATGGATATTGCTAACATGATGGAAATTGCGCCAATGCTTAACAGTCATAAGGACGAAGCAACTTTTAAACCAGCGATTGAAAACATTTCACGTGTGATTAACCTGGCGAAAAAAGCGGAGCAAGTCGGAACGGTTTCCCCTGAACTCTTTGAGAACGAAGCTGAAGCCATCCTTCACGAGGCTACAGAAGAACTTAAAGCAGGTTGGGCAAACTTGTCTGCTTCTGAAAAATATGATATTCTGGTCAACAAAGGTGTTCCAGCCATCAACAATTTCTTTGAAAATGTAATGGTTATGGCAGAAGATGAAAAAGTACGCCACAATCGTCTGGCCTTGCTTACAGAGTTATCAGCACTTACAGGAACAATGGCTGATTTTAGTTTAATCAATACAAAATAAGGAGGATATTGGTCTTATGGCAATCACAAATGAACAAGTTGAACGTATCAATGAACTTGCACGTAAACACAAAGCTGAAGGTCTAACAGAAGCTGAAACTGCAGAACGTGCTGAATTGCGCCGTATCTATCTTGATAGCGTACGTGAAAATCTCCGCGGTCAAGTGGAAGCAGTAAAATTGGTGGATGAAGATGGAAAAGACATTACACCAGAAAAACTTAAAGATATTCAACGCGCCAAAGGTATGCGCGATTAAAAGTGGTCGAGCTTAGTGCTCGGCCTGTTTTTAATACGCTTCCAGCGCTGCTCCTGAGGGAGCTTATGTTAGAGGACAATTCCCAGCGGAATTGCCTGAACATTTTATGAGGCAGGGTCAAATTTTTTTGATTTCTGCATCACTGCTATTATTATACAGGTAAGGGGAATTACTTTTCATGAAAAATATAAAAATTGGAATATCAAGATGGGCTGTCCTTTATGCTGTCTTAGCTCTAGTGATTGGGGTAATTATTGGGGCGGTGGATGCTTTATTTGGACGCGGCTTGATTTTTATTACTGAGACACGGGATGCACACCCCTTGTATTTTCTTCCTTTTTTGGCTTTGGCTGGTCTTTTGATCGTTTATGTCTATCAGCGTTTTGGTAAAGACAGTCAAAAAGGAATGGGGCTGATTTTTGAAGCGGGAAATAAGGGACGAGAAGATATTCCTAAGCGTTTGGTGCCCTTGATTATCTTTTCAACTTGGCTGTCGCACCTTTTTGGTGCCAGTGTTGGTCGAGAAGGTGTAGCTGTTCAGATTGGTGCCACGATTGGCCATACTGTCGGTGGGAAATTATCTTCCAAAGAAGCACAAAAAGTACTCTTGATTACGGGGATGGCAGCCGGCTTTGCTGGACTCTTCCAAACACCGATCGCTGCAACTTTCTTTGCTATTGAAATTTTGATGGTGGGCAAGATTGAGTACATAGCACTTTTCCCCGCTCTGGTCGGTTCTTATGCGGCCAGCGCGACATCCCATGCTCTAGGTTTAGAAAAATTTTCTTTTGCTGTCAATACCGACTTAAATATTGATCCATTGGTGCTTCTGAAGCTTCTTGTTGTGGCAATTTGCTTTGGCTTGGTGGGGCGCATCTTTGCACAAGGCTTGGCCTTTATGAAGACTTATATGGCGAGTAAGCTCACTAATCCTTATCGCCGAATCTTGCTCATGGGATTGATTTTGAGCTTGGGACTCATCTTTATCCATCTTGATCGTTATGCAGGTCTAGGAACAAATCTGATTTCGATGAGTTTTAACGGTGAACATATCAATGCCTACGATTGGCTCCTGAAGTTGCTCTTTACCGTCTTAAGTATTTCAGCAGGTTTCCAAGGTGGGGAAGTAACACCACTCTTTGCGATTGGTGCAAGTTTGGGTGCGACTTTAGCCTTACTTTTGGGCTTGCCTGTCGGCTTGGTTGCTGCTGCCGGCTACGTTTCCGTCTTTTCATCAGCAACAAACTCTTATTTTGCTTCAATCTTCATCGCCGCAGAAGTTTTTGGCTTTGGTACGGTACAATATATCCTGCCAATCGTGACCATTGCTTATATTCTTAATGGTAATGCTTCGATCTATGCGCAAGGCAAACTAAATTTAGAAGTTTAATAGAAGAATAAGACTTTTGGTCTTATTCTTTTTATTGTCCATTTTCTTGTGTAGAGAGTGAGCAATTTTTAATCACAAAATATGGTGAAGTGATAAAATAGAAAGAGAATATGAAAACGCCTACGAAACACGTGGGCTTAGAAAAGAAGAGGAGCAGCTGTGAATATTGAAGCTTTACTTGAAAAGAAAGAGCAAATACAGGTTAAGATTCTACGTCAGTTGGTCCTCAAACGGGATAAGGTAACAGCGCAAGAACTATGTGATGGGGTAAAGCTCTCTCGGCCTTCGGTGGAAAGTTACTTAGAGGACATTTCTTATCTGGGACAGATGATGGGAAAACCGATGGAAGTGCTGCGCCAGGACAATAAACTTGCCCTAAACATGGCAGAATCTCAAAGCTTAGACGAGGTCATTAGCTTTTTAATCCAAGACAGCATTAAATACCGTTTGCTTCTCTTGCTTTTAGAACAAAAAAATTACATGATTTTTGAACTCGCAGAAGCCTTACTGGTCAGTGAATCAACCTTGTTCCGCAAAATTAAAGAGCTTAATAAACTTTTAGCCGAGTTTGAGCTTCAAATCAAAAATAATAAGCTGGTGGGTGAAGAAAGTCAGATACGCTATTTTTACTACTTGCTGTTTGATTCGCTTCATCCTAAATTTCGTCCAGAGTTGCTTCAAGTCACGAAGTTCCAAGTTGACTTTATCCTGCAACTCGAAGAAACCTTAAAAGTAAATTTTTCGGAAAGTAGCCAAGATAAACTTTACCGTTGGTTAGCTATTACAGAAAAAAGACGCAAACTTACAGATATCCAAGTCACTCAATCTTTGGAAATGAAGAAAATTTACCAAGACGATCATCTTTATCAATTATTAGATTCTCTTTTTTATCAATACATTTATGACAAACAGAGCAAGAATAACTGTGAGACAATCTTTTTCTACAGTTTCCTCCTGTCTTTTTTCATCTTAGATAAGGAAAGTTATTACCGTTTTGATATTTTCCGCAGTAAAAAAATACCCACAGTCCTCTTGAATATTTCTTTAAGAGAGCGTATGCTGAACCACTATCGTCCCCATCGTTTAGGGTTTGAAGAGGAAAAAGCCATCAGTTATCAGCTGGCTCAAGTCAATAATAAATTTGCCTTTTTCCAAGGCAGCCTCTTTACCAAGAGCCAAGAAGCTTTGCTCAGTCATAAGCAAAACTGGGTCGACAAGAGTTTTCAAGATTTACTGGATAATCTCAAAGAGATTGCCTTAAGTTATTTTCCCAAAACGCAGGATTTACCTGAACTCATCTTTGGCTATCGCAATGCTTTGATGTTGCTGGAACTTTTATCTGCCCAACAACTGACGGTGGCTTATGACTTATCCGATACGCCAGCCTATCAAATCCCCATGGAACATTATCTGAAAAATCGTCTCAGAGCAGTGGAAAAGATAAAGCTGGAACATTATCATGAAGGTCAGAGCTATGATCTGCTTATCTCAAGTAAAAGAAATGATAGTCGAAAATTTGTTTATATCCTTTCCGAGTTTTCCAGTGATTATGACTTTGAAGAGCTTTTGTCACGTATCGAAAGTTTAAAAAAAGAAAAATTTCAAAAGAAAGCAATTCTCACTTGAAAAGACACATCGGCACAGAAAAAAATTTTACGAAAAGAGAGAACGGCTTTCTCTTTTTTCTTTTCCTCATTTCAAGACTATTTGAAATAACACACCCAAAAAAGAACAAGGAAAAGTAGGGGACTTAAATCCCACAGCACAGCAAAATTAAATTTGGGAACTCACCACAAGTTTGTGTATTTTTTTAGCTTACACTTAACGCCCCTAATTGGGGGCGTTTTTGTGTGAGGCAAATAAGTAGAAGAAGAAAATAAGATTTTTGAGTAAAACAGGAGTATTGTTGGCCGAGCAGGCCTTGTCGCTAGTCGTTGCCGTAGTATTATGGCGTCAATTGAGGAAAGCGAACTAGACGCCATATAAATAAGAATTTATAACATAAATTTATGAATGACTTTCATTTTTTTATGGAATTTCTTAAAAAATGAAAGTATTTCATTCTCCTTAAATGCTATAATATGAAATATAGAAAGCGTTTACAAAGGAGAAAGAACATGACAGAAACTTCTTACATTATGGCAATTGACCAAGGTACGACAAGCTCAAGAGCTATTATATTTGATAAACAGGGCAAACACATTGGCAGTTCCCAAAAAGAATTTACACAATACTTCCCTAAAGAAGGTTGGGTTGAACATGATGCCAACGAGATTTGGAACTCTGTTCAGTCTGTTATCGCAGGGGCTTTTATCGAGTCGGGGATTAAGCCTGTACAGGTTGCGGGTATCGGTATCACTAACCAACGTGAAACTACCATTATATGGGACAAGAAAACAGGAAAACCAATCTATCATGCTATTGTTTGGCAATCTCGTCAATCAGCCGATATTGCCAATGGTCTTAAAGAAGCAGGACATGACGAACTCTTCCATAAAAAGACAGGACTTATTGTAGATTCATATTTTTCAGCTACAAAAATTCGTTGGATCCTTGACCATGTCGAAGGAGCACAAGAGCGTGCAGAACGCGGAGAGCTCCTCTTTGGAACCATCGATACATGGCTCTTGTGGAAGTTGACAGATGGTGATGCACACTATACTGACTATTCTAATGCCAGCCGTACCATGCTCTACAACATTCATGAGTTGAAATGGGACGAAGAAATCCTGAAAATTCTTAATATCCCAGCTTCAATGCTTCCAGAAGTCAAGTCCAACTCAGAAGTTTACGGCGTGACTAAAGGTTTCCATTTCTTTGGCTCTGAAGTGCCAATCTCAGGTATGGCAGGGGACCAGCAAGCTGCATTATTTGGGCAAATGGCCTTTGAACCTGGCATGATTAAAAACACCTATGGTACAGGTTCGTTTATCGTCATGAACACAGGTGAGAAACCACATATTTCGAAAAATAATATGCTTACAACGATTGGTTATGGCATTAATGGGAAAGTTTATTACGCCTTAGAAGGAAGCATCTTTGTTGCAGGGTCCTCTATCCAATGGTTACGTGATGGTTTGAAAATGTTGGAACGTGCCAGTGATTCCGAAGAAGTGGCACTCCAGTCTAGGAGTCAAGATGAAGTTTATGTGGTGCCAGCTTTTGTCGGCCTTGGTGCTCCGTATTGGGACCAAGAGGCGCGTGGTGCGATGTTTGGCTTGACACGTGGAACAACAAAAGAAGATATTGTGAAAGCAACCTTACAAGGGATAGCTTATCAAGTGCGTGATGTAGTCAGCACCATGAAAGAAGATACAGGAATTGATATGTCTGTGCTTAAGGTAGACGGTGGCGCTGCAAACAATGAATATTTGATGCAGTTCCAAGCTGATATCTTGAATATCCCAATCCAACGTGCGGGAGATTTGGAAACGACAGCACTTGGTGCAGCCTTCCTTGCAGGACTTGCCGTTGGTTTCTGGAAAGATTTAGAAGAGCTTAAAGAATCCTATGAACCGGGCAAAATTTTCCAAACTCAGATGCAAGAAGAACGTAGAGAAGAACTCTATGCCGGTTGGAAAAAAGCCGTGAATGCGACACGCGCTTTCAAATAAAAATCAATCAGACAGTAATCTAAAAGGAGAATAGAAATGGCTTTTTCTAAAAAAACAAGACAAGAAGCAATCACAAAAATTCAAAATGAAGAGATGGATTTACTCGTTATCGGAGGAGGGATCACTGGTGCTGGTTTGACATTACAAGCGGCGGCGGCTGGAATGAAAGTTGCTGTACTTGAAATGCAGGATTTCTCAGAAGGGACATCCTCACGCTCAACAAAACTCGTGCATGGTGGCATCCGTTACCTCAAAAACTTCGATGTCGAAGTCGTTTCCGATACAGTTTCAGAACGCGCTGTTGTTCAAGGCATTGCGCCACATATTCCTAAGCCAGATCCGATGTTACTTCCTATCTACGATGATGAAGGCAAGACAACGTTTGATATGTTTTCTGTGAAAATTGCGATGGATTTGTATGACCGTTTGGCCGGTGTGGATGAAGATTCGCCATATGCCAACTACACTATCTCACCAGAAGAAGTCCTGCGCCGCGAGCCACTCATCAAGAAAAAAGGTTTGCAAGGGGCTGGAGTCTATCTTGACTACCGTAACAACGATGCCCGCTTGGTGATTGATAACATCAAAAAGGCTGTGGAAGACGGTGCGCAAGCCATCAGCAAGATGAAAGTGATTGATTTTATCTATACAGACGGACAAATTTCTGGTGTTCGTGCGCGTGATTTGTTGACAGATCAAGTCATTGAAGTCAAAGCTAAACTTGTGATTAACACAAGTGGACCTTGGGTAGATAAGATCCGTTACCTGAACTTCACACGTCCCATCGTGCCTAAAATGCGTCCAACAAAAGGTGTCCATCTTGTAGTAGATGCGGCCAAATTGCCTGTACCACAACCAACTTATTTTGATACAGGCAAACACGATAAACGCATGGTCTTTGCCATTCCACGTGAAAATAAAACTTATTTTGGTACGACAGATACGGATTATCATGGCGACTTTACCGATCCAAAAGTAACTCAAGAAGATGTAGATTACCTCTTGGATGTTATTAATTTCCGTTACCCAGAAGCAAATATTACGATTAATGACATCGAAGCTTCATGGGCTGGATTGCGTCCATTGTTAGGCGGAAATTCTGGATCAGACTATAACGGCGGTGATAATGGTGCGGTCTCTGAAACTAGCTTTAACGCTGTCGTTGAGGCGGTGCTCCGCTATAAAAATAAAACAGCAACAAAAGCCGAAGTGGAACATTTGTTGAACAATATGGAATCAAGTCTTTCCGAAAAAGGAGATGCACCATCTTCCGTTTCTCGTGGCAGCTCACTTGAACGCGAGAGCGATGGTTTGATTACTTTAGCGGGTGGTAAAATCACGGACTACCGTAAAATGGCGGCAGGTGCGATGGAGCTTATTTGCCAATTGCTTGAGGAGGACTTTGGTTTGAAATACGAACCTATTGACTCTAAAAAATACCAAATTTCTGGTGGCGAATTTGACCCAACTAAAGTTGAAGAAGTCGTTGCTGAAAACATGAAGGTTGGTGTCGCTGCAGGTCTTACAGAAGAAGAAGCAAAATACATTGCTGACTTTTATGGTATGAATGCACTCCAAGTCTTTGCCTATGCTTCTGAAATGGAAGCTTACGAAGGCTTATCTCTAGCCGAATCCGCACGTCTTCGCTATGCGCTTGAGGATGAAATGATCTTGACACCAGTGGACTATTTGCTTCGTCGTACCAACCATATCTTGTTCATGCGTGAAGGAGTAGATGCTATCAAGGTACATGTTGTCAATGCCATGGCGGACTACCTCGGCTGGTCTTCAGAAGAAAAAGCAGAACAAGAAAAAGCTTTGGAAGAAGCACTTCGTGAATCGGACTTGTCGGACTTGAAGAAGTAAAAAATGCAAAAATGATTGAAACAAATAAAAAATAGAAAAAAGGAGTCAATATGCACTCAGAAATGGTACAGTTACTTGGTGAATTTTTAGGCACATTTATCTTAATCCTTCTTGGTAACGGTGTGGTTTCAGGCGTTGTCCTGAACAAGACGAAAGCTACAGGAGCGGGTTGGGTTGCCATCACACTCGGTTGGGGCTTTGCAGTAATGATGGGGGTTTATGTTTCCGGATTTATGTCGCCTGCCCACTTGAATCCAGCAGTAACAATAGCAATGGCAATGATTGGCAGCTTTAGCTGGAGTCTGGTCTTCCCTTATATTATCGCACAAATGCTCGGGGCAATGGTCGCCAGTATTATCCTCTATCTGATGTTTTACCCTCACTATGCGGAAACTAAAAATCCAGCAGATATCTTGGGTACATTTTCTACAGGTCCTGCCATTCGTCAGACGAGTTCAAACTTAATCAGTGAGATTGTGGGAACAGCAGTCTTAACGACAGGTATTCTGGCCTTTGGTCAATACGCAATTACGCAAACTTCAGGTGTTTCACCTCTTTTAGTGGGTGCTATCATCACAGCCATTGGTTTATCACTTGGGGCAACAACAGGATACTCTTTAAATCCCGCACGTGACTTAGGTCCCCGTATCATGCACGCTATCTTGCCTATCAAAGGCAAAGGGGATTCAGACTGGTCTTACGCATGGATTCCTGTCGTAGGTCCAATCATTGGAGGTAGCTTAGGCGCCCTTCTCTTTAATATGGTTATTCAATTTGCAAGTAAATAAATGAAGAAAACATTGTTGAATTTTTGACAATGTTTTTTGAATATTTCAGAGATGATTTGACAAAAAAACCAGCGCTCTATATACTTAAAAGAAAAGGCTTTATAGAGGTAAAGAATATGGCAAGCACTGAGCGTGTAAAACAGATGAAATTTGAAACCGTTTATCCGCTTTACTTGGCGAAAGTAGAGAAAAAAGAACGGACAAAGGAAGAATTAGATGAGGTCTTGACTTGGTTGACAGGATACACGAACCCTAGCCAGCTCACAGGCAGTTTGGGGCAACTGATTGAAAATCAACCCTTTAATGACAATGCCCCTCTTATCACGGGGGTGATTTGTGGCGTTCGTGTAGAAGAAATTGAAGACAATTTCATGAAAAAGCTACGTTATATGGATAAAGTAGTGGATGAACTCGCTAAAGGCAAAAGTCTGGAAAAGATTAAAAGAAGCCCCTTATAAATCTTGGACACAATGAAACTTTCTGTGGTATGTCTAAGTCCAATTCTTGCATTTGCTAAGGGAATTTGTTATTATTAGAGAACAATATTGAATATGAATTCCCAAAGGGGAGTAGCGTCGGTGCAAACCGAAACAAAGTCGTCATTCCGTGAGCATTTATCTCACCGGCTTTGTTGACATGGATATGACATGTTTAGCAAGACCTTTGCCATTTTTTTGGCAGGGGTCTTTTTAATACGCTACATACAGGACATTGAAAGATGTTCATGCTCGAGGGAAAGTCATACTACCTATCGATTACCACAGCGTCTTATTCGTTTCGATTCAAAAAATATTGCTTTTGATATCAAGCGTCATATTTAACTATTGGAGAAGGAGCTAAAATGGAATTCTACAACAAAGAAACAGAGCTTGTCCTTGAAGAATTGCAGGCAACCGTTGAAGGTCTAACGGAGCAAGAAGTCAAAGAAAGACAAGAACGAGACGGCTTTAATGAGCTGAAAAGTAAAGACAAAGTTCCCACTTGGAAAATTTTATTGGACACCTTTAAAGACCCGATGGTCATTGTCCTGCTGATTGTTACCATTGTTCAGCTGGCCTTAGGCGAAGTGGTTGAAGCCTGCATCATCCTGGGTGTAGTATTGATCAGCTCAATCGTCACTGTGATTCAAACCAAAAAAGCAGAAAGTTCATTGGATGCTTTGAAACAAATTTCGGCGCCCCACGCAAAAGTGTTACGTAATGGTGAAAAAATCACCATTCCAGCGCGAGAACTTGTTGTGGGTGACCTTGTCTTACTTGAAGCAGGGGACTTTGTTCCTGCTGATGGACGTGTACTGACCTGTAAGAGCTTGCGTGTAGAAGAAGGCATGTTAACAGGTGAGTCTGAAGCAGTTGAAAAGACAGATGTAGCGCTTGAAGGAGAGCTTCCTTTAGGTGACCGCAAAAATATGCTTTACAGCGGAGCACTCACTGTTTATGGCCGGGGAGAATTTATCGTTACCGGTACAGGAAGTCAAACAGAGATTGGTAAGATCGCCACGCTCCTTGAAACAGCTGAAGATAAACAAACACCCTTGCAACAAAAACTGGAGAAATTCAGTAAACAATTGGGGATTGCTATCCTGATCCTCTCTGTTGCTATCTTTGCGATTCAAGCGGCACGTATCTTCTTTGCTGGAGACGGTGCAAATATTGAAGTGAAGATGTTAGATGCCTTCATGTTTGCCGTTGCTGTCGCTGTTGCCGCTATTCCAGAGGCTCTTTCTTCGATTGTAACCATTGTCCTTTCAGTAGGGACAAACAAAATGGCAAAACAACATGCCATCATTCGTAAGTTGCCTGCAGTTGAAACTTTAGGTTCAACAAGTGTTATCTGTACGGATAAAACAGGGACGTTGACTCAAAACAAAATGACGGTTGTCGATTACTTTTTACCTACAACCAAAAAAGAAAGTTTCCCTGATCAGCCAGAAACTTGGACGACGGACGAAGCACTGCTGATTGAAGCAGCTGTCCTGTGTAATGACTCAAGTATCAATGAAGAAGGGCAAGAGCTCGGCGATCCAACAGAAGTTGCACTTATTGCCTTTAGCAACAAGGTGGGTAAACCTTATCAAGAACTGCGTGACGCTTATCCTCGTTTAGCAGAACTTCCTTTTGATTCTGACCGTAAGTTGATGTCGACCATTAACCTTATTGATGATGAAAAACTCATGTTGACTAAGGGTGGACCAGACGTCATGTTTGCACGTTGTACGAAAGTTCTTATCAACGGTGAGGTCCAAGATTTCACCGAAGAATTAAAAGCAGAATTCCAAAAACAAAATGAAGCATTCAGTAATAAAGCACTTCGTGTTTTGGCTTATGCTTACAAACCTTTGGCGCAAGACAAAGAAGTTCTGGATTTGGAAGATGAAAATGACCTGATCTTGATTGGTTTAACAGCCATGATTGACCCGCCACGTGAAGCTGTTTATGACTCTATTGCGGAAGCTAAAAAAGCAGGTATTCGCACAGTGATGATTACAGGTGACCATAAAACAACGGCACGTGCGATTGGACAAGATATCGGGCTCTTTGGCGAAAACGACATTGCTGTGACTGGACAAGAATTAGATGCCATGTCAGAGCAAGAGTTGGACGACAACTTGGCGAAAATCTCTGTTTATGCGCGTGTGTCACCAGAAAACAAGATACGTATTGTCCGCGCATGGCAGAAGAAAGCAAATGTTACAGCAATGACTGGTGACGGCGTCAATGACGCCCCCGCCTTGAAACAAGCCAATATCGGTATTGCTATGGGTTCAGGGACTGACGTTGCAAAAGATGCATCATCAATGATTTTGACCGATGATAACTTCGTATCTATTGTCAATGCTGTAGCCGTTGGACGTACAGTCTATGATAATATTAAAAAGTCAATTGGTTACCTCTTCTCAGGTAACTTAGGGGCGATTATCACTATTGTTTTTGCCTTAGTCATGAACTGGGCAAGTCCATTTACAGCCTTGCAATTGCTCTTCATTAATTTGGTAAATGACTCTGTACCAGCGATTGCCTTGGGTATGGAAAAAGCAGAACCCAATGTCATGAAGAAAAAACCGCGCCCTTCTGATGAAGGTATCTTCGAAGGCGGCTTGATGGCAAGTGTTGCAGTTCGTGGTATATTGATTGGTGTTGCTGCGATTATTTCTCAATATATCGGGATGCAAGTTTCAGATGAGTTGGGTGTGGCTATGGCTTTCACAACGCTCATCTTGGCACGTAGCTTACAAACTTTCACAGCACGTTCCAATTCACAAACCATCCTTTCATTGGGCCTCTTCTCTAACAAATATGTTTTAGGTGCGGTGGTATTCTGTCTTGGACTTTACAGCTTGACAACTTTACCTTTCACACGTGAATTCTTCAGCATTCCGGCAAACTTTAGCATGCACTATTGGTTGCTTGCTGCTGGTCTTGCTTTAGGTGCTGTATTGATGATGGAAATCATCAAAGCACTTCGTGTTCTTGTTAGTCAGAAAAAAGCAAAAGCCAAAGTAAATAAAGTAGGATAATCATCCTTTAAGAAAAAAGAAAAAGCGCTCCTCATCTTGTGGAGCGTTTTTTTTAGTTAAAGATAAGAGCAATAAACAGAGTCAAAGCCAAGCTACCATTGTAAAGTATTAGATTTTTAATTTGATAATGAAAGGTTTCACTTTTGACTTGCTTGTGGAGGAATCTCTTCATATTAGGAATCAACTCGAAGAGGATGAGCAGCATTAAGACAGACCATATAGGCAAGATACCTAAGATTATTGCTAGAGCAACACAAAAAGCAGGAATGATGTACATGACTTTATAAAGCACTAAACTCGCAGGAACTTTAAGATAATAAGGTAAGGTGAAGCGTTGATTGCGGATGTCTTGTTCCAAATCACAAATGTTATCGGAAAGCATGACATTGAAATTCTGACAAAAACACAGGATACCTATGAGAACAATGGGAAGAAGTTGAGAAAAATCCCACGTCCAGTTCATTTTCCAGCCGTCAAATTGAATGAAAAAGTACTGTAAATCATAAGAATTAATATAAACAGCAAGAAAGAAACCGAAAAATCCTTCACAAAGGCCAGCTAAAATTTCACCTAAAGGGAAACGACTGAAAGCAAAGGGGCCATAGGTATAAAAGATTGCCACCAGAAAGCAAAGTCCGCCAACGGGTAAAATAGCAAGATTAGTGATAATCGTAACTGCAAGCCCTACCACGATATCGATGAAAAGAAAAAGCAGACAAATTTTTAGTGCTAACTTAGGGTTGATATTACGATTGCTGATGATATTTTGCTGGGTTTTATATTCTGGATCCAGCGCTTTATGGTAATCCATCAAATTATTCCATGCGGAAACAAAAAGATTGATGGCAGCAAGTCCGATCAGAAAAAGGAGGGTGGGTAAAAGATGGAAAGAGTGAAAATACCACAGTGAAAACATAATTCCCGCAAGTGGCGAAAGCAAAGCCACCGGCAAGGTTTGGATTCTTGTAAAATTAAGAAAAGTTTTGACGTTCATAATGAGAATTATATCACAAAAAAAGGAGCCTTTCTTAGTTGGAGAGAAAGACAGCGCTCCAAACTAAGTACTTAACTCCCCCTCAGTGAAAAGTAAAATTACAATTCTTTTTGCATATTAATATCAGTAATTTCGAAACCCATTTTTTTATAGACATGTAAAGCCCTAGAGTTGCTTCCGAAGACATGTAAAGCTAGGGAGGAAAAGCCAAGTTGCTTTGCTTGTAAACTGATTAATTCAAGAGATCTAGAGCCGAAACCTTGATTTTGAAATTCTTCATAAATTTCGAAATCGTAGATAAAAGCAGAGTGAGCATTGTCTGTACTTTGAGCAATCCAAATATAACCAATGAACTCCTCTTTCTCAAGGATGGAATAAAAATAGTTATTGGGCGTTTGGAGGCCTTCAGGTAAGAGTAAATTATATTGTGCCTGAGCCTTTGAAAGAGCATCTTCTTCAGTCCAAGTACCATTTAGGACTTTTTCTTTAGCAAAAGTTTCTACAGCAGAGAGCATGTAGTGTTGGAATCTTTCTCCTGTCATTTCCGTAAGTTTTACCATAATTCTCCTTAAGTTTAAAATATCTGGCGCGGATGAGCTTTGTTTTTCCTCAATTATACCATAGGGCGAGGATAAGGAAGGGATGAATAAGTCTTGTCCACATGGAGAGATTTCCCCTTTATTTTGTCTTTCACTTTTATGAGGTATAATAGAGGAAGCGAAAAAGTAGAAAAGGGCTAAAATTAGTGAAATTTTTACATACATCAGATTGGCATATTGGTAGAACCTTGAACGGTTGGAGTCTTTTAGAAGAACAAAAACATGCGTTTAACATTATGCTTGCCGCAGCCAAGCAAGAAAAAGTTGACGGTATCATCATTGCAGGGGATCTTTATGACCGGACAGTTCCAAGCGCGGCAGCTGTGACGGCCTTTAACGAAATGTTGCGAGAAATGAATATTCAGGAAAATTTTCCTATTTATGCAATTTCGGGAAATCATGACGGTGCACGTCGCCTAAATTATGGACGTGAGTGGATGGAATTTAACCATTTGCATTTGAACACTTTATTAGAAGAAGCTTTTGTACCTATCGAAACAGCGGAGGTCCAAATGTTTTTACTGCCTTATTTTGATCCTGCTGATGCCCGTGTTTACTTTTTGCAAGCGGGAATGCCGGAAGAGGAAGTGAAAGAAATCAAAACTCTTTCTCAAGCATTGGAACTGGTGCTTGAAAAAATGCGAGAAAATTTTCTTCCTGAGAAAAAACAAATTTTAGTGACTCACTTTGCTGTGAGTCCTTCTGCAGATCAGGAGATTGAGCTGACCAGTGAAACCAAGTCCAAAGCTGGGGGATTGGCTACTGTCACCGTTCAACAATTTGCGAATTTTGATTATGTTGCCTTGGGGCATATTCATACACATCAGGCCTCACCCAGCGCTACAGTACGTTATTCAGGAAGTCCTGTCAAGTTTAATATCAAAGAAGCGAAAACCAAAAAAGGTTATTATATCGTCAATGTGACGGATAAGGTCGAGACAGAGTTTTTTGAAATTCAACCGCAGACAGATTTGGTTGCTCTTGCTGAAGAGTGGGAAGTACTTATTGATCCAGAGTTTTATCAGCAACAACCTTTGGCATCTGCTTGGTTTGCTATATGTATCAAAAACTTTGACCGCTTTGCTCATGCTGGGCAAAATTTACGTGCCCAACTTCAGAAAATCTATGGCACAATTGTCGAACTGGATTATGAAGAAAAAGCGCATACTATAGAGCAAGAAACCCATCAAAATGTGGAAATGATGAGTGAGGAAGAAATCGTGCAAAACTTCTACCAACAAGTAGCAGGAGAGGCCCTTAGTCCATTTCAGCAAGCTTTCATTGAAGAAACTTTTATTGACTTGAGAGGGGAGAAGTAGACATGAAACCAATTTACTTAGAAATGAATTATTTCGGGCCTCATGCACACTCTGAGATTGATTTTAGGGCTTTAGATGAGGCACCATTATTTTTGATCAGTGGGGATACAGGTGCGGGGAAATCTACGATTTTTGATGCAATGACTTATGCTCTTTTTGACAAGACGACAGGGGATCGTGAAGCGCGGGAGATGCGCAGCCAATTTGCGCAACCCGACCAACGTACAGAAGTCACTTTCTATTTTGAGCAGGGAAACTTTCTTTATAAAGTACAGCGTTGTCCCGAGCAAGAAGTCTTTAAGAAAAGAGGAACAGGGACTAAGACGGAAAAAAGTCAAGCCCGCTTAGCCATTGTAGATAAAGTATTTGGTACAGAGCAAGCCAGCTTGGCTACAAAACCGGTCGATGTTGCCAGTGAAATTTATGGCCTTTTAAATCTCAGCGCCGAGCAGTTCAAGAAAATCATTTTACTGCCACAAAATGATTTCTCACGCTTTTTAAAATCCGCCACCAATGAAAAAGAAGAAATCCTGAAGAAAATTTTTGGTACGGCAATTTTTACGGTCTTTTCCGAGGAAGTGCGTAATCAATATACAAAAAATAATCAAGAAAACGCAGCTCTTGATTCAATCTTACAAAGCCAGTATAGCTCTTCTGTCTGGACAGAGGAAGAAGCCAAGACTTTGGATGAATGTCCAGAGAATGAAAAGTTTAAAAAAGCGACAGAATTTCTGGAGCAAAAGCAGCTGCAAGAAAGCAATGCTCGTGACTTAGCAAGAATAGCGCAGCAACAAGTAGAAGCCGCTGATAAAGCCTATGAAGAAGCCTTGCTTCTGGAGCAGGAGTTCCTTGAAGCAGAAAAGGCTCAAAAAGAATACCAGGAAAAAATTGTAGAACAAGCAGCGCTCTATGAGCAACAGAAAAAAGCCTACGAAGCACGCAGCTGGGCGCAACAATTTAAGGATATTTTGCGTGACTTGGAAGAAGTTGAAAAAGAACGTGAAGCCAACGAAGTGCGTGAAGCTGAGTATCGCTTAAAGGCCGAGCAAGAACAGAAAATATTTGGAGAAGTGAAAAAACATGAACAAGACTTAGGTCAGAAAGCTTCAGTATTTGAAGAAAAAGATAAGGCGATTGAAGAGCTGACTCGGACGATTACGCAAGCAGAGCAGGCAGAAAAACTTATCCGTCAGAAAAAGGACTTTGAGAAAAAGATTGTTCACTTGCAGCTTCAGCAAAGGGAGACAGATGCGCCCCTTAAGGAAGCACAAACCAAACTTGAGCAAGTGCAAAAAGAACTCCTTGAGGAGAGCGTCTTGCAGGCGGAAAAAGATGCCTTGAGCCGTCTAAAATTGGACTTTCACCAGCAACTTTCTCCCTTAGCAGAATATTTGGAGCACTTAAAACAAGAAAATCAAGGAGCCCAAGAAGATTTAAATCTTGCGGAGGAAAACATTACCAAACTGGAGCAAGAGTTCATGCTCAAACAGGAAAGCTATCAGGAAAAGCGAAAATTACGCCAAAGTCTCATGATTGCTCAACTGCAAAAGGAACTTGAAGATGGCTTGCCCTGTAAAGTTTGTGGTGCTATAGAGCATCCTTTAGCACAAGCTAAGCTTGATGTTTCTGACAGTGACTTAAAAGAAGCCATGCAACAAGTGGATAAAGCTCAAGAAGCCTTTGCTGCAGCAGAAGAAAGGCAAGAAAAGGCTCAAAGCGAACTTGAAAGGGCTCAAAAAAAGGCTGCAGAAAAAGCTGAAGCATTGCAAGAAACGCAGCAGAAGTTTGACCAAGCTTACCGTCAGTTTTGCCAGACACATGAAGGCCGTTTTCCTGAAGTTTTTAATCGCCAAGAGCTCAGTAACATTTTTCAAGCAAGAGAAGACAGTTATAAGCAAAAAAGCATTGCACAAGAAGAAGGTTCTCTGGAGAAAGACAAGCTTTGTGTTTTAGTAGAAAAAATAGAAGCCGAACGTCAAGCACTTGTACAGGAAAGCGATAAAGTCAAGGCCCAGCTCGAAACAGTAGTTCAAAGTTTGGCTGAATTTGGGCAACTGCAACCCAGTCAAACTCTAAAAGAGCAGAAGGTAGCATTGCGCCAAGAAGTTGACAACTATTACACGGAGTGCCAAGAGGTACGCGAGAAGATAGTGGTTCTTGAAAAGCGTTATGCAGAGCAAAAAGCGAAACATGATGAACGTTTGACGCGTATTGAAGAGCAAAAGCTGAAGATTCAAGAAGGACAGGGCATGATTCAAAAAGCATTGGCAGCACCAAATGCTTGGACCAATGATTTGGCCACATTGAAAAAATGGCTTTCAGAGGATAAACTGCCTGAAATTTCCAAGTTTATTAATACTTATGAACTTGAGGAAAAACGCTTGAATCGTGCATTAGCTGAGTATAAGGAGAAATTAAGTGATAAGCAAAGACCTCATCTTACGAAGTTGAGAGAGGAAAAGCAAGCCTTAAACGCACGCTATAGTCAGACACAAAAGACAGTTATTGAGCTCTCAAATACACGCCAGCAACTCGAAACAACTGTTGCTAAGATTAAACAAGTACTTGAAACACAGGGTAAGGCAGCAGATAAGGCGCGTGAAATAACCAAGCTCTACAATGCGGTAGCAGGAAAATCAGGAGATAAGCTCAAGCTTGAAACCTTTGTTGTCCAACATTATCTAGAAAAAGTTTTGATTTATGCTAACCAGCATTTCATCAATCAACTTTCAAATAACCGTTACCGCTTTGAGTTAGCCAAAGAATCCGCCAATAAAAGACGTGATCATGGCTTAGATATCAGCATCTATGATAATGAAACAGGCGCCTCACGCTCATCCAATACTTTATCCGGTGGAGAAACCTTTATTGCCGCTCTGTCAATAGCATTGGCACTAAGTGAAGTGGTGCAGAACTCTGCGCAAGGGGTTCAAATAGAAGCACTTTTCGTCGATGAAGGGTTTGGCTCACTTGATCAAGAAACGCTCCAAAAAGCCATGACGGCATTAGAACAAATAGGAGAAAACCGTCTTGTTGGCCTCATCAGTCATGTAGAAGAAATGAAAGATTCTATTGCACAACAACTGCGTGTCGAAAAAGTCGGAGACGGACGAAGTCAGGTAAAACTCTTTTCGAAATAAAATATTTTAGCCTGAAATCAAGACAAAAAGTTCCTACTGCTTTCCAAAGTACCCTTTTGAGAAAAACAACGAAATATGGTAAAATAGTAGAGTTCAAAACTCTACTCACAAAGGAGTGTGGAGTGAGATGTATGGGAAAAAGCTTTTCCAGCAAACAGCAGTAAAAAATGATCAAGTTTAGTCCTGCTGGAAAATCGAACTCGAACCAAATAGAAGAGCGTATGCTTTTAGGAAGAAATAGGAAAAATAAAAATGAGCTTGTTTTTAGATACAGCTAGAATTGAAGTAAGAGCTGGTAAAGGTGGAGACGGGGCAGTTGCTTTCCGTCGTGAAAAATATGTACCAGACGGTGGACCTGCTGGTGGCGATGGCGGACGTGGTGGCGATATCATCTTCCGTGTAGATGAAGGTCTTTCCACTCTGATGGACTTTAAATACAATCGTATTTTCCGTGCGAAACCAGGTGAAAAAGGTATGAACAAAGGGATGCACGGACGCGGAGCAGAAGATTTGATTGTTAAAGTACCACAAGGAACTACAGTCAAAGACAACGAAACAGGTCAAGTAATTGTGGACTTGATTGACAAGGGTCAAGAGTTTGTTGTTGCTAAGGGTGGTCGCGGAGGACGTGGAAATATTCGCTTTGCAACACCGCGTAACCCTGCACCAGAGGTTGCTGAAAACGGGGAACCTGGAGAGCAAAAATGGCTCATGCTTGAATTGCGTGTCCTTGCTGATGTTGGTTTAGTTGGTTTCCCTTCTGTAGGTAAATCAACGCTCTTGAGTGTTGTCTCTAATGCACGACCAAAGATTGGCGCTTATCATTTCACTACCATCACTCCAAACATTGGTATGGTCCAAATCGGCTACGGTGATAGCTTCGTTATGGCGGACATGCCTGGACTGATTGAAGGGGCACATTCGGGTGCTGGATTAGGGATTCAGTTCTTACGTCACATTGAGCGTACACGGGTTCTCTTGCATGTTTTGGATATGTCAGGGATCGAAGAGCGCGACCCTTATGAAGATTATGTAACCATCAATAAGGAATTGGAAAGTTATAATCTTCGCTTGCTTGAACGCCCGCAATTGATTGTGGCCAATAAGATGGATATGCCAGATGCGCCAGAGATTCTTGCAGATTTCAAGAAAAAGTTAGCTGAAAATCTACCAGAAGGGCAAGAAATGCCTCAAATCTTTGAAGTTTCTGGTCTGACAAAAACAGGCTTGCAAGGTCTTTTGGCACGTACAAGTGAACTCTTGGCTGAAACTCCAGAATTCTTATTGTATGAAGACGAGGACTTCATCGATGAAGAAGCATATTATGGCTTTGAAGAAGAAGAAAAACCATTCAGCATTTCACGTGATGATGATGCCGCTTGGCGCTTGTCTGGTACTAAGCTTGAAAAACTCTTCAAGATGACTAACTTTGACCGTGACGAATCTGTCATGAAATTTGCGCGTCAACTCCGTTCAATGGGTGTTGATGAACAACTTCGTGCGGCAGGTGCACGTGATGGTGACTTAGTACGTATCGAGAAATTTGAGTTTGAATTTGTAGATTAATAGTGTAGGAGGATTGAGATGGGCTTTAAGATTATTTCTGACCGTGATGAAAACGGTGAATTTATTGCCTCAGCAGATTTTTGGACAGACGAACGGATTGATGCTTTGATTAAGAAATATAATCCCTCCGGTAAACTCCGCCTCTCTAAAGCTGCACAAGAAACCAATCAAAAAGAAGATGAATAAAAAGAAGACCATGTTTTTCATGGTTTTTATTTTTATAACATGATAGAAAACAAGAACAAGTAGCTTGAATTTATGATTTAGTCTTGCTAAGCTAAATGAAGCAACTTAAGAAACGAAAAGGAGAGAACATGGCAGTAAAACTTTTTATCGCCCAAACATTAGACGGATATATCGCTGATAAGCAGGATAGTCTGGACTGGCTGATGGATGTTGAAGGAGAAGGGGATAATGGCATTTCGAGATTTCTCTCATCTGTGGATATTGTCATCATGGGCAGCAGAACTTATCAATGGCTTTTAGATCAAAAGCTAGAAACATGGCCCTATGAAGATAAAATGACTTATGTTTTTTCAAGACAAAGTTGGGAAGACAAAGCAAATATCAAGTTTGTGCATCCAAGTAATCTCACATCATTTGTCAAAGGACTTCAAGGAGAAATCTGGTTAGTTGGGGGTGGTCAGCTGATTAAAGACTTCATGGAAGCTGATCTTATAGACGAGTATCAAGTAACAATTGCTCCAGTTATCTTAGGAGAAGGTATTCCGCTCTTTCCACAAGGGAAATATGCGACAGACTTAGAGTTACAAGGGACCACAAGATACGGACAATTTGTTGAGCTGGCTTATAAGCGCAAAACGAAAGCAAAATAAGGAAAAAAGCATCTAGCATCTCTTAGCACCTCATAAAGAGGTGCTTTTCTGATATTATTTTGAAAATCATAAGAAAAACATTACAATAATATTATATAAATGTTATTTATGTTGCTTAGTGATAACAAAAGACTTGACGAGGGAAATGCTATGACTTATAATCAGACAGCACAGCACAGCACAGCACAGCACAGCACAGCACAGCACAGCACAGCACAGCACAGCACAGCACAGCACAGCACAGCACAGCACAGCACAGCACAGCACAGC
>Ga0153917_1000053_pt1 | contig 137648 bp, 124 predicted proteins | sample TSFL001MetaG_FD_104695 | JGI IMG/M metagenome (GOLD analysis project Ga0153917, IMG submission 104695) | Attine ant fungus gardens microbial communities from Florida, USA - TSFL001 MetaG | ecosystem: Host-associated > Fungi > Mycelium > Unclassified | place: USA: Florida, Paynes Creek Historic... | reverse complement strand
TAGGCGCCATCGCTGCCCAGATGAATCTCACCGTATTGCCCTACGGCATTGCCGACCAGGCTGTAGGTCAGCGTACCCACGCCACCCTGCACGGCACCGACCAAGGAGCCGGACGCGGTTTCGCCCGTGGAACTCGGGTCGCTGCCGGTCACATGGCCGGCAGCGAGGTCGTTGCCGTCCTGGGTCGTGTCCAGGGCTTTTTCGTAGACCGTCACATCGCGGTCCGCGCCGCTGACGGACAGCCGGCTGTCCTGCACATTGATGGTGACGGTGGTGGTGCTTTCGTCGCCATCGGCATCGCGGATGGTGTAGACGAAGGTGTCGGTAGCGCCCCCGCTGTCCACGCTGTTGGGATTGGCGTGGTAGGTGGCCCAGCCGTCGGCGTTGATCACCAGGTAGCCGTAGCTACCCATGACCTGGGTGCCGACATCGCCGTGGGCAGAGGTCGAGGTGTCGCTGCCAGCGCGCACACCGACCACGACCTGACCATCGGCCACTTTGTCCGCGCCGATGTCGTCGTTGTAGAACACGTTGCCCGTTACAACACCGCCCTCATGCACGGGCGCCGAATCAGGTTCGGCCTTGGGCACGTCATCGATGATGTTCACATCGATCTTGCCGCTGGCACTGCTGTCGTCGGCGTCGGTCGCCACCACGGTGAAGCTTTCGCTGATGCTGTTGGTGCCGTCTGCGTTCGGGTGCGTTTCGTTGCCGGTGAGAGTATAGCTGTAGCTGACGACGCCCGTGATGGGGTCATAGCCATTGATGACCAAGGTGTTGCCCAAGGGTGTGGGGATCGATTGCGGGAACTGCGCCACCACGTCACCGTTGACCAGGGTGATGCCACCAACGACCAGGGTCTTCAGGCCATCGGGCGCATTGACGGTAAAGGTGCCGTGCTGGGTGAGCGCCGAGGTATCGGTGGCAGTGCCACCGCCCAGGTTCTTTTCGTAGACGGTCAGCTCGCCCCCCTTCACATCCAGGCCATCGAGGGTGACCGGATCGTCAAGGTTGGTGACATCAAGGACCAGCGTCGCGGTGCTGCTGTCGCCGTCGGCATCGGTCAATGTGTAGGTGAAGCGCTCCATCCCAGAGCCACCGCCATGCAGGTTGATGAAGTCCGGATCATGCGTGTTCAGCGTGTAGGTATAGGACCCATCTGCCGCCAGCACCAACGTGCCGTAGGTACCGACGAAGGTACCGGCGGTGATCGGCCCGGAAGCCACACGGTCGGCACCTTGCACATCATTGGTCAGCACGTTGCCGGTCAGCGTGGTGTGCTGCTCGGTTGCCGTTGTCGGGTTGCTGTCATCCTCGGCCTTGGGCACGTCATCGATGATGCGGACATCCACGGTGCCGCTGGCCACGCTCCCATTCGTGTCGCTGACATGCACCGCCAGCTGTTCGCCCAACGTGTTGGCATCCCCTCCTGTCGCATGCCCTTGGGCACTGCCCAGTGTGTAGGTGTAGCTGACCGTGCCGGTGGCAGGATCGTAACCGGTAATGGTCAGGACATTGCCCAGCCCTGTGGTGACGGAATGGCCGACCCCCGTCACCACTCCCCCGGTGACCACATTGATGCCACCGACGTTGAGGTTGAATACACCATCAGGCGCCGACACCGTGAACGTGCCGCCTTGGGTCAACGCCGCCGGATTGCTGTCCGATCCCTTTGGCAAATTGGCCTCGTTCAGGGTCAGTTCGCCGCCGTCCACATCCAGGCCGTGCAGGGTTACCGGGTTATCGGGCCCTTCAGGGCCATCCACGCCATTGAACAGAGGCGCACGCCCCTCATCGAACCGGATAAGTCCCGCGTCCGGGATGGTGAATTCGGGAATGCCATTGAACCCAGCAGTGGGGAAACCGATCACCGGGTCGACCCGCCCGGCCACTTCGCTCAGCAGCACGAAACTATGGCCCCCTCCGACGGCACCGGTGGCGCCGCCGCTGCCTGGACCTGCCGCTGTGGCCTCGGCCTCCTGGGTCGGGTCGGCACCTGCGGCAATCGCCTTTTGCAAGCGTTCGACGTCACTCAGATCAGCCTCGCTGGGCGCCACTACCTCAGGGCTCTGCGCATGGCCCGGCCGGTTGGCCAGCAACTCTTGCGTCAGCTCAAGGCTGCTGTCGCGCCCCAGCGTCAGCTCGCCACCGTTGTCCAGGCGCACGGCCACGGCCCCTGCGACACCGGTCTCGAGCTGCTCTCCTGCAAACAGACGGTCGCCTTCGACCAGCATCCGACGGGAACCATCATTACCGACCGCAAAGACCTGACCGACAACCTTGCTGACCACACCGAGTGACTTAGCCATGAATCAACGCCTCCATTGCCGACTGATTCCTGCAACGGGAGGCTATGGAGGAAGGCATGGATCGCAATGCTGACCCCACACCGGAGCGACTCGTCGAAAACCGTGCCAGGCCCGGATTTCCCGGGCGATCAAGGCCCTTTGAATGACAGTCGACGATGAACACGGCAAGACGCGATGGCCAAATGACACATGTCAATAAAATGTCGCCAAATATCGCCTTGCCTCCCTCCCCTCGTTACATCCCTGCCCTATGCTGCAAGAAAACGGGAACTTTTCTCAGAGGCCCTAAGAATAAAGCGCTAAAGCTCATTTCACGGGCGACCTGAATAGAACAATGTCCGGTATTTCTTAGAGCGCATAAGTTTTTTTTCGCATAAATCTTATGAAGAAATCTTCTTAGATCGCCTGATAAATGTTCTTAGCTCAGTTGTTACAAACCTGAAACGGTTTGACTCTTATTTTTCGTCATTTTTTTGGCGAATGCAGGACCTTTTCAAGACCAGGGAGAAGTACCCATGCGCGTTCTAACCCCCATTAGCAGTGCGATTCTGTTAGCGATGGCGTGCGCCAATACTCAGGCGATGTCGATCACCGAGGCGGTTCAGAACGCGGTGGACCAGCATCCCGAGATCAGCGCCAGCCGTAACAGCCGTCTGTCGGCTGATGAAGACGTGAAGTTCGCACGCGGGGGGTATTACCCCACTGTCGATCTGGTCGCAGGTTATGGCCGCCAACGTTCGGACAACACCAACACCCGCGGTTTCAATCCCGATGGCTCGCGCAACCACAACAAGGAAACCCTCAACTACACCCAGTCGGAACTGCGTCTGCGGCAGATGCTGTTCGATGGCTTCAACACTGCCAATGAAGTGGGCCGTACCGAGGCGGTGGCCAACTCCCGCGCCTACTTCACCCAAGGCACGGCCGAGTCCGTGGCCCTGCGCGCCATCGAGGTCTACCTCGATGTGCTCAAGCGCCGTGAGCTGGTGACCCTGGCCAAGAACAACCTGCAAGCCCACCTGCGGGTCAATGACCAGATCGGCCTGCGCAGCGAGCGTGGCGTGGGCAGCGCCGCCGACCTGGACCAGTCCCGTGCCCGCCGGGCCCTGGCGGAAAACAACCTGGACACCGCCGAGGTCGACCTGGCGGATGCCGAGGCCAACTTCTACAGCGTGGTCGGGCGCATGCCCGATGAGCTGGAAACACCGGTGACCATCAAGGGCGAGGTACCCACCTCTTTGGAACTGGCGCGCCAGGGCATGCTGGAAAACAACCCCTACCTGAAATCGGCCCAGGCAGACGTGAATGCCGCCGAGCAACAGTACGAAGTGGCCAAGTCGCCCTTCTACCCACGCCTGGACGCCGTGCTGGCCACAGGCGCCAACAACAACATCGCCGGCCAACGCGGCCATGACAACAACGACTGGCAGGCGGGCGTCGAGCTCAACTACAACCTGTTCCGCGGCGGCAGCGACAAGGCACGCCTGCAATCGGACGCGCACAAGATCAACCAGGCGATGGACATCCGCAACAACGCCCTGCGCGAGCTCAACGAAAACCTGAGCCTGGCCTGGAACGCCATGAACAACGCCCGCAAGCAGACTCCGACGGCCCGCGAGTACGCCGAGACCACACAACGGGTACGCGCGGCCTATCAGGATCAGTTCGGCCTCGGTCAGCGCACCCTGCTCGACCTGCTCGACAGCGAAAACGAGCTGTACAACGCCAACCGTCGCTACACCGAAGTGCGCTACACCGAGGAGTTCTCCATGTACCGGGTCCTGGCGAACATGGGTGAGCTGTTGAGCAAGCAACGCATCTCGCTGCCACCGGAGGCCATTGCCAAGACTGAAGTGCGCAACGAGGCCCGGTTGCCCGACATGCGGTAGTTTCACCGCGCACCTGGCTGTCCGTCCGCAAGGGACTTGCTTGCACCGCGGCAGGAGTAGACCACAGTGACCAGTATGCAAAGCACCCAACCGCGTCTGGATGTCGATGATCCTTTGCTCGATGGCCTGCTGATCCTGTGCAAGCTGCACGGTTGCCCCGCCAGTCGTGCCGGCCTGTGCAGCGGCCTACCCCTGGCCGAGCAGCGCCTGCCCCCTGAACTGCTACCCCGCGCCGCCGCCCGCGCGGGCCTGCAGGCACGTGTGCTGCAACGGGACCTGGCCGCCATTTCACCACTAAACCTGCCGGTGCTGCTGTTGCTCAACGACGGGCGCAGTGCCGTGCTGCAGCGCTGGGGTGACGATGGCCGGGCGCTGATCCTGCCCTGCGAGGCCGAAGGTGGCGAGCAGTGGGCCGACCGCGAAGCGCTGGAGCAGGCCTACGCCGGCCAAGCGCTGTTCGCCCGCCCCCGGCACACCCTGGAAAACCTGCGCGCACCACTGATCCCAAGGGTCGACGCCTGGTTTCGCGACACCCTCAAGCATTCGCGCTGGCTGTATGGCGACGCCCTGCTGGCCAGCCTGCTGATCAACCTGCTGGGGCTGATGGTGCCCCTGTTCGTCATGCAGACCTACGACCGGGTGGTGCCCAACCAGGCTCTGTCTACCCTCTGGGTGCTGGTCGGCGGCCTGTTCATCGGCACGGCCTTCGAGCTGGTGTTGCGCATGGTCCGCGCCCATTTGCTGGACCAGGCCGGCAAGAAGACCGACCTGATCCTCTCCGCCACCCTCTTCGAACGCATCACCGGCATGTCCATGAAAGCCCGCCCCGCCACCATCGGCGGCTTCGCCCAAAGCATCCATGACTTCCAGGGCCTGCGTGAATTCCTCACCGCGGTGACGCTCACCAGCATCATCGACCTGCCGTTCGTGGTGCTGATGCTGCTGGTGATCGGCCTGCTCGGCGGCTGGCTTGTGTTGATCCCGCTGATCGCCTTCCCTGTGGCCGTGGGCTTTGCCCTGTTCATACAGGTGCGCCTGCGCGACACGGTGCAAAAGAGCCTGAGCCTGGGCTCGGTGCGCCAGGCCCTGCTGATCGAGACCCTCGGCGGGCTGGAGACGCTCAAGGCGTGCGGCGCCGAGAGCGAGCGCCAGTACCAGTGGGAGCACACCAACGGCGCCATCGCCCGCCTCGATGCCCATGCCCGCAACCTGTCGTCCCTGGCCAGCAACGGCACGCTGTTCATCCAGCAGTTCTGCGGCATGGCCACCATCGTCGCCGGGGTCTACAGCATCATCGCCGGCAACCTCAGTGTCGGCGCCCTGGTGGCCAGCTACATGCTCGGCAGCCGGGTCCTGGCGCCGCTGGGGCAGATTGCCGGCCTGATCACCCGCTACCAGCAGGCCCAACTGACCATGCGCAGCACCGACGCCCTGATGGCCCTGCCTCAGGAACGTCAGCCCGAGCACCAGGCCCTGGAACACACCACGCTCCAGGGCGGCCTGGCACTCAACCATGCCAGCTTCCGCTACCCGGGGCAGACAGCCCCTGCCCTGCAGGATGTGAACCTGAGCATCAAGCCAGGCGAGCGCATCGGCATCATCGGCCGTAGCGGCTCGGGCAAGAGCACCCTCGCCCGCCTGCTGATGGGGTTTCACCACCCGGACGAAGGCCAGGTGCTGCTGGACAACCTGGACCTGCGCCAACTCGACATCGCCGACCTGCGCGGCCAGATGGGCTACGTCGCCCACGACCTGCCGCTGCTGGCCGGCAGCCTTCGCGACAACCTCACCCTGGGCGCCCGTCATGTCAGCGACACGCGCATGCTCGAGGTGGCCGAGCTGACCGGCGTCAGCGAACTGGCCCGCCTGCATCCGCAGGGTTTCGACCGTCCGGTGGGCGAGCGCGGCCAGCTGTTGTCTGGCGGCCAGCGCCAATGCGTGCTGCTGGCCCGGGCCTTGTTGCTGGAGCCGCCAATCCTGATCCTGGACGAACCCACCAGCCACATGGACAACAGCAGCGAAGAGCAACTGCGCCAGCGCTTGCTGGCCTGGGTGCCCGGCAAGACCGTGCTACTGGTCACCCATCGCACTTCGATGCTCAGCCTGGTGGACCGGCTGCTGGTGCTGGACAACGGCAAGGTCGTCGCCGACGGACCGAAGGACGCGGTCATCGATGCCCTGCGCAAAGGCCGCATCGGCGCAGCACTGTAGGGCTGCACGTACAACCCTGTGGGAGCGGGCGCTGCGGTGTATGGCGCCGGCCTTGCCGGTGTTCGCGGGCAAGCCCGTTCCTGCAGGGCCTTGCCCCGCCAATGAGACAAGAGAGGTAGGCCATGCCCCCTAGCCACAGTGTCCGCAGCGCCCACGGCAGCGATAAAAGCGCCGAACGCGACTACATGCCGGAGCTGGCCGGCGCCACGTTGCAGGACTCTCCACGCCTGTCGCGCCTGACCGTGTGGCTGACGGCCAGCCTGCTGCTGGCCGCCCTGGCCTGGGCAAACTTCGCAGTGGTCGATGAAGTCACCGTGGGCGAAGGCAAGGCCATCCCGTCGAGCAAGGTGCAGGTGGTGCAGAACCTGGAGGGCGGCATCGTCACCGAAATCTTCGTGCGTGAGGGCCAGATGGTCGACAAGGGCGCCACCCTGCTGCGCCTGGACGACACACGTTTTCTCTCCAACAAAGGCGAGAGCGAGGCAGACCGTTATGCCTTGACCGCGCAGGTCGAGCGATTGTCGGCAGAGGCCGAGGGCCATCCCTTCAACCCGTCGGAAGAGGTTCGTGCCAAAGCGCCTCAGGTGGCCGAAGACGAGACCGCGCTCTACGAGTCGCGCCAGCGCCGTCTGGAGAGCGAGAAGCAGACCTTGAACGAACAACTGCGGCAAAAGACCCAGGAGCTGGCCGAGTTCCGCTCCAAGGTCGAACAGTACCGCTCGGCCTTGGGCTTGCTGCAACAGGAACTGAACATGTCCACCCCGCTGGTGGGCACCGGGGCGATTTCACCCGTGGAGATCCTGCGCCTGAAGCAGCGCACCGTGGAGGCCCGCGGCCAGCTCAATGCCACGAGCCTGGCGATTCCCCGGGCCGAAGCGGCCGTGGCGGAGATCAAGAGCAAGATCCAGGAATCCGAGGCCACCTTCCGCTCGGAGGCGGCCAAGGAACTCAACGACAAGCGCACGGAGCTGTCGAAGATCACCGCCACCAGTATCGCCATCGACGACCGGGTCAACCGTACCACCGTGGTTTCGCCGGTACGCGGCATCATCAAGTTGCTGAAAGTCAATACCATTGGCGGCGTGGTGCAACCTGGCAGCGACCTGGTGGAGATCGTGCCGATCGAGGACAACCTGCTGATCGAGGCCAAGGTGCGGCCCCAGGATGTCGCCTTCCTGCATCCGGGGCAGACGGCGATGGTCAAGTTCAGCGCCTATGACTACACCATCTATGGCGGGCTCAAGGCCAAGCTTGAACTGATAGGTGCCGACACCGTGACCGACGACAAGGGAAACGCCTTCTACCTGATCCAGGTGCGGACCGAGCAAAACCACCTGGGCGGCGACAAGAAGCCCTTGCTGATCATTCCCGGGATGGTGGCCACGGTGGATATCATCACCGGGCGCAAGAGCGTGCTGGACTACTTGTTGAAGCCGGTGCTCAAGGCACGGACCGAGGCGCTGCGCGAGCGCTGAGGGCTACAGCCGAATTCCAGGCAAAAAAAAGCCCGCCAGTGTGAGAGCGGGCACAAGGACCTACGAAGATTCTTCTAGCGACCAACTAGCTTCCACGATAGGTCGAGTAACTGTAAGGCGAGATCAGCAGCGGCACGTGGTAGTGCTCCTGCTTCTCGTCGATGCCGAAGCGCAGTACGACCACATCCAGGAATGCGGTCTCAGGCAGCTTCACGCCACGGGCGCGGTAGTAGTCGCCAGCGCTGAACTGCAACTGGTAGACACCAGTGCGGTAGTCTTCACCCTGCAGCAGCGGCGCGTCGACGCGGCCATCGCTGTTGGTCAGGGCAGTGTTCACCAGCTCCAGTTGCTGGCCTTCGACACGGTACAACTCAACCTTGATCGAGCTGCCCGGGCAGCCGTGAGCGGCATCCAGTACGTGCGTGGTCAAACGTCCCATTTGCTTGTCGCCTCTTGTCGTATGCGTGGGCAAAAAATACTCGGCAATCACCGCGCCAGCGGCCTGCGGTGTGCGGGAATGACGCCATTAAGACACTTTCACGATAAATTGTACACAATTTTTTATCCCCCTCTTGCACAACCCCCTCTCCCTCCCTGTAAATAAGGCATTCGCCGCAAAGACAGGCCCCATGCCGACCCTGATGTCGTTACCTGACCGATTGGGCAGGTTTGTTGCAATACATTCCCAGCCGACAAAAGGGAAGAAATGCAGAAAAACAGGCTTACAAAAGATTTGAGAAGTTGTATACAATCAACCCATCCGGTGGTGCGACATCCCGACGCGGCCCGCCCACCCCTCGCACTAACGTACAAGAAGGAAGACTGCAGTGAGCGCTGACTACCCTCGCGACCTGATCGGTTACGGCAACAACCCACCTCACCCGCACTGGCCGGGGAATGCACGCATCGCTCTGTCCTTCGTGCTCAACTATGAGGAAGGCGGCGAGCGCAACATCCTGCACGGTGACAAGGAGTCCGAAGCCTTCCTGTCCGAGATGGTCGCTGCCCAGCCCCTGCAAGGCCAGCGCAACATGAGCATGGAATCGCTCTACGAATACGGCAGCCGCGCCGGGGTATGGCGCCTGCTCAAGCTGTTCAAGGAAACCGGCGTACCGCTGACCATCTTCGCCGTCGCCATGGCCGCCCAGCGCCATCCCGACGTGATCCGCGCCATGGTCGAGGCCGGCCACGAGATCTGCAGCCACGGCTATCGCTGGATCGACTACCAGAACATGGAAGAGGCCCAGGAGCGCGAGCACATGCTCGAAGCCATCCGCATCCTCACCGAACTGACCGGCGAGCGCCCACTGGGCTGGTACACCGGCCGCACCGGCCCGAACACCCGCCGCCTGGTGATGGAGGAAGGTGGCTTCCTCTATGACAGCGACACCTACGACGATGACCTGCCCTACTGGGAGCCGAACAACCCGACCGGCAAGCCGCACCTGGTGATCCCCTACACCCTGGACACCAACGACATGCGCTTCACCCAGGTCCAGGGCTTCAACTGCGGCGAGCAGTTCTTCCAGTACCTCAAGGATGCCTTCGACGTGCTCTACGCAGAAGGCGCAGAAGCACCGAAGATGCTTTCGATCGGCCTGCACTGCCGCCTGGTCGGTCGCCCTGCGCGCCTGGCCGCACTCAAGCGCTTCGTCGAATACGCCAAGAGCCATGACCAGGTCTGGTTCGCCCGCCGCGTGGACATCGCCCGCCACTGGCACGCCACCCACCCGTACAAGAACGAGAACGCCTGATGACCGCCTTCAAGACCCTCAAGCCATCGACCCTGGACCGCAACGCTTTCGTCGAAGCCTTCGCCGATATCTACGAGCACTCGCCGTGGGTTGCCGAAAAGGCCTACGACCTGGGTCAGCTGGGCGAACTGGACGAGATCGAGGCGCTGCACCAGCGCATGAGCGACATCCTGCTCAGCGCCAACCATGACGATCAACTGGCGCTGATCAACGCTCACCCGGACCTGGCAGGCAAAGCCGCCGTCCAGGGCGAGCTGACCGAATCCAGCACCAACGAACAGGCCGGCGCCGGTATCCACCAGTGCACCGCCGAAGAGTTCGCCCGCTTCACCGAACTCAACGATGCCTACAAGGCCAAGTTCAAGTTCCCGTTCATCATGGCGGTGAAAGGCAGCAACCGGCACCAGATCCTCGCCTCCTTCGAAAAACGCATCCACAACGACACCGATGCCGAATTCAAGGAAGCCCTGGCGCAGATCAACCTGATCGCCCTGTTCCGCCTGCTGCAACTTTAAGAGACGGTGCGATGGCCCGCCCCGAGCGCGCGACACAGTCGCCCCGGGGCCCGGCCCACACCCTAAACAGAACACAGAACAAAGAGATAACCGCATGCGCACTTTAGTGATCGAGCCCCTGACCAAAGAAGCCTTCGCCCCTTTCGGTGACGTGATCGAAACCGACGGCAGCGACCACTTCATGATCAACAACGGTTCGACCATGCGCTTCCACAAGCTCGCCACGGTCGAGACCGCCGAGCCCGAGGACAAAGCGATCATCAGCATCTTCCGCGCCGATGCCCTGGAGATGCCACTGACCGTACGCATGCTGGAACGCCATCCGCTGGGCAGCCAGGCTTTCATCCCGCTGCTCGGCAACCCCTTTCTGATCGTGGTCGCGCCAGTTGGCGATGCACCTGTATCAGGTCTGGTCCGTGCCTTCCGCAGTAATGGCAGGCAGGGCGTTAATTACCATCGCGGCGTCTGGCACCACCCGGTGCTGACGATCGAAAAGCGGGATGATTTCCTGGTGGTTGATCGCAGTGGTTCCGGCAACAACTGCGATGAGCATTACTTCACCGAGGATCAGATGCTGATCCTCAATCCCCACCAATAAGAAAAGGTCGGTCATCCAAGGGGACGCGTGCGTGCAGAACCTGAATGGGTGACCGGCAAGAGGTACATACTGTGGAAGCACACCTTCACGAATGGCTGAACCTGAGCATCCGCTGGGTTCACATGATCACCGGTGTCGCCTGGATCGGTGCATCGTTCTACTTCGTCTGGCTGGAAAACAACCTGAACCGGAGCAATCCGCGCGAAGGCTTGTCGGGTGACCTTTGGGCCATCCACGGCGGTGGTATCTACCACCTGGAGAAGTACAAGCTCGCCCCGCCGAAGATGCCGGAGAACCTGCATTGGTTCAAATGGGAAGCCTATTTCACCTGGATGTCCGGTATCGCGCTGCTTTGCGTGGTGTTCTACTGGAACCCGGCCCTTTACCTGCTGGCCCCTGGCAGCACCCTGAGCGGTGCCGAAGGCGTGGCTATCGGTATCGGTTCGTTGATCGCCTCCTGGTTCATCTACGACTTCCTGTGCGATTCGCCTCTGGGCAAGCGTCCTGCCCTGCTCGGTGCCGTACTGTTCGTGCTGATCATCGCGGCCTGCTTCGGCTTCAGCCTGGTGTTCAGCGGTCGCGGTGCCTACCTGCACACCGGCGCGATCATCGGCACCATCATGGTTGGTAACGTATTCCGCATCATCATGCCGGCCCAGCGCCAGCTGGTAGCGGCCATCGAGAAGAACGAAACCCCTGATCCGGTCCTGCCGGCCAAAGGTCTGCTGCGCTCGCGCCACAACAACTACTTCACCCTGCCGGTGCTGTTCATCATGATCAGCAACCACTTCCCGAGCACCTACGGCAGCCAGTACAACTGGCTGATCCTGGCCGGGATCGCAGTGGCCGCGGTACTGATCCGTCACTACTTCAACACCCGTCACGACAGCAACAAGTACGCCTGGACCCTGCCTGTCGGCGCCCTGGCGATGATCTGCCTGGCCTATGTGACCGGTCCGAAGCCGATGCCGACCGCACCTGAGCAAGCCGCGGCCAAGGTCGAGTACCAACCGCTGCCGGCGACCGCAGTAGGCGGCAAGACCGCTGCCGAGCAACGTGCCGAAGACGCCGCCAAGGCTGCCGAGGCACCTGCCGCACCGGCCGAAGCACCTGCCCAGGCGACCGCCCAGGCCGTTCCTGGTGGTTTCGAGAAGATCCACAACGTCATCCAGGAGCGCTGCACCGTGTGCCACTCGGCCAAGCCGACCAGCCCGCTGTTCAGCGCCGCCCCTGCCGGCGTGATGTTCGACACCCCGCAGCAGATCCAGGCCCAGGCCGCGCGCATTCAAGCGCAGGCTGTCGCCAGCCAGATCATGCCGCTGGGCAACATCACCCAGATGACCCAGGAAGAACGCAACATGGTCGGTGCCTGGATCGCCAAAGGCGCTCCGGTCAACTGAGTTGCACGCTGTACCCACGTCAAGCTGTAAGTAGTACGTAGCTAGCATCGAGCTAGGACGCCAGAGCGGGAACCCCGGGCTTTCGAGCCTGCCTCTCTGGTGTCCGACGCTTGGATCCGAGAATAAAAACAAAACTCGAGGTGCTGCATGTCCGAGTCCCGCAAGGCGTACATCCCCGTTGCGCCCCCACGACAGCCTCTGCCCCTGTTCCAACTGATCCTGGTGGGCCTGCAACATGTATTGCTGATGTACGGGGGCGCGATTGCCGTGCCTTTGATCATCGGCCAGGCCGCCGGACTGTCTCGTGAAGAAGTCGCTTTCCTGATCAACGCCGACCTGCTGGTCGCTGGCGTTGCCACCATGATCCAATCGTTCGGTATCGGCCCCGTCGGCATTCGCATGCCGGTGATGATGGGCGCCAGCTTCGCTGCCGTCGGCAGCATGGTGGCAATGGCCGGCATGCCCGGCGTAGGCCTGCAGGGGATCTTCGGCGCGACCATCGCCGCCGGGTTCTTCGGCATGCTGATCGCACCGTTCATGTCCAAGGTCGTGCGCTTCTTCCCTCCCCTGGTCACCGGTACCGTCATCACCTCGATCGGCCTTTCGCTGTTTCCGGTCGCGGTCAACTGGGCCGGTGGTGGCCATGAAGCCGATACCTTCGGCTCGCCGATCTACCTGCTGGTCGCGGGCCTGGTGCTGGCAGTGATCCTGCTGATCAACCGCTTCATGCGTGGTTTCTGGGTCAATGTCTCGGTGCTGGTCGGCATGGGCCTGGGCTATATCCTGGCTGGTTCGATCGGCATGGTCGACCTGTCCGGCCTGTCCGAGGCACCGTGGCTGCAGGTGGTGACCCCGCTGCACTTCGGCATGCCGACGTTCAGCCTGGCGCCGATCCTGTCCATGTGCCTGGTGGTGGTGATCATCTTCGTCGAGTCCACCGGCATGTTCCTGGCCCTGGGCAAGGTCACCGACCGTGAAGTCACCCCCGGCATGCTGCGCCGTGGCCTGATGTGCGATGCGGGCGCGTCGTTCATCGCCGGTTTCTTCAATACCTTCACCCATTCCTCCTTCGCCCAGAACATCGGTCTGGTGCAGATGACCGGCGTGCGCTGCCGCTACGTCACCATCGTCGCAGGCGCCCTGCTCATCCTGCTCAGCCTGCTGCCGAAGGCGGCCTTCCTGATCGCCTCGATCCCGCCTGCCGTACTGGGCGGCGCGTCCATCGCCATGTTCGGCATGGTCACCGCCACAGGTATCAAGATCCTTCAGGAAGCGGACATCTCCGACCGTCGCAACCAGTTGCTGGTCGCAGTCAGCGTAGGTTTCGGCCTGATCCCCGTGGTCCGTCCGGAGTTCTTCGCCCAGATGCCTCAGTGGATGGAACCCATCACCCACAGTGGCATTGCCATGGCAACGCTCAGCGCCCTGGTGCTGAATCTGTTGTTCAACATCCTTGGTGGCGCCGAGCGCGCTGTGCACAACGCAGCCCATCAGCACTGAGTGACCGGGCGGCAGCCTTGCCGCCCTGCTCTTCCAAGCAGTAACCGCAACACCAGTGGCCCACAGGCGTGGGCCGCAGGGGGCGCTTGCGCGCCAAAAAACCACAAACAAGAACAAGAACCGGGAATCTCAACATGAAACGCATCACTTCGTCCCTGTTGCTGGGCAGCAGCCTGCTGGCCACCCTCCCCGCCTTCGCGGGCGACTTGTTGGAGTGGCACGGCGAAAGCCTGACCTACCTGTACGGCAAGGACTTCAAGGTTAACCCTGGCATCCAGCAAACGGTGACGTTCGAACACGCCAACCGGTGGAAGTACGGTGACACCTTCATGTTCATCGACAAGACCTTCTACAACGGCCAGCCAGACGCCACCAAAGGCACCACCACCTACTACGGCGAATTCAGCCCACGCCTGTCGCTGGGCCGCATCTTCGACCGCAATCTCTCGTTCGGCCCGATCAAGGACGTGCTGATTGCCATGACGTACGAGCGCGGTGAAGGCGACAACGAGGCCTACCTGATCGGTCCTGGCTTCGCCCTGAACGTGCCCGGCTTCAACTACTTCAACCTGAACTTCTATGTGCGCAACACCGAAGGCAGCCGCCCAGGTGATAACGTCTGGCAGATCACTCCGAACTGGTCCTACACCATCCCCGTAGGCAAATCCGACATCCTCATCGATGGCTACATCGACTGGGTGGTGGACAACGACGAGACCCGCCGCGGCACCTATCACGCCAACCTGCAGTTCAACCCACAGGTCAAATACGACCTGGGCAAAGCGCTGAACTGGGGCGCCAAGCAGCTGTATGTCGGTATTGAATACAGCTACTGGAAAGACAAGTACGGCATCGACAGCAACGGAAGAATCGACAGCAATCAGAGCGTGACCAGCGCCTTGGTGAAAGTTCACTTCTAGAAGTTGACTCAAAGTTCAGCTTTTATGCCATAGTTGCTCCCGGACGGAGTACTTGAGGCCAAGCGCGCAAGTGGGTAATCTGCGCGCCCCCTCGATCAGGGCAGGAAGGATCCTGCCCGCGTTTACTGACCGCTCAGTCAATGAATTAGGGCGGTTGGCCAACGTGTTGCCAGCCTGAAGCACCCATTTCATCCGTTCAGAACGTAGTCGAGCAGGATGGTTGTGACCAACCACAAACGTTGGCGCAGCTCTTGCCAAACAGCTGTGGCCAATCGAAAAAAACTGACTCAAAAGACAAGAAATGCGCCTGAAAGAGCGCTGACAATAGATCCACTCAAGGGAGCGACCTACGCAATGCGTACCATCAACAGCCTGATTCTTGCCGGCGGCCTGCTGGCGTCCGGTGCCAGCTTCGCCGGTGATCTGCTGCAATGGCAGAACAACAGCCTCACCTACCTGTGGGGCAAGAACTTCAAGGTGAACCCTGAAACCCAGCAGACCGTCACCTTCGAGCACGCGGACGGATGGAAGTACGGCGACAATTTCATGTTCGTCGACAAGATCTTCTACCAAGGCAAGAAAGACGCGAACAACGGCCCGAACACCTACTACGGCGAAATCAGCCCGCGCCTGTCGTTCGGCAAGATCTTCGACCAGAAGATCGAGTTCGGTCCGATCAAGGACGTCCTGCTGGCCATGACCTATGAGTTCGGCGAAGGCGACACCGAGTCCTACCTGATCGGTCCTGGCTTCGACCTGGCCATTCCTGGCTTCGACTACTTCCAGCTGAACTTCTACCAGCGCACCACCGACGGCAGCCGTCCGGGTGACAATGTCTGGCAGATCACCCCGGTCTGGTCCTACACCATTCCTGTTGGCTCGTCCGACGTGCTGATCGACGGCTTCATGGACTGGGTCGTGGACAACGACGAGAACCGTCGTGGCGACTACCATGCGAACCTGCACTTCAATCCGCAGGTCAAGTACGACCTGGGCAAAGCGATGAACTGGGGCGCCAAGCAGCTGTATGTCGGTATCGAGTACGACTACTGGAAGAACAAGTACGGCATCAAGGACAGCGATGGCTTCACCACCGATCAGAACACCATGAGCTTCCTGCTCAAGTATCACTTCTGACGTACTGAAACGTAACAGCGACTCCCGATGGAGCCGCTGTTGCGTTAAACCCTGAAAGATCGCTCTTCCACCACTTTCTCAAGTAGCGCTACCGATAGGAAGAACTTGTCTTGAGAATCAAGAAAACACCCGCCGGCAGCCCCCCGCCAAGCCCCCACAATGCCATTTCAACTTGATGGTGTTCGAGCACTCTTAAAATATCCAACACCAACATCACGCTGCTCACGACCAGCGCCAGGCCAAACATCGCACAACACTTCAGCAATGCCTCCACGCCGACTCCCCGCCGCAGGAACCAGAAGCCCAGCGCACCCCAGGACAGCACCATGAACAGGTAGAGCGCCAGATGATAGGCATCGTAGGTCAAGACATTGCCGAACATGATTACCTCCCCCTCGTCATGACCTAAAAGAAAAGTCCGAGCCATAAAAACGAAATTTCTTACTTCGGGCTACGAATTTTTGACAATTATTTTGCAAGCGCCCATTTAGTCTATTTACCATTATGCACCCATAAGGATATAGGCAAACTTCATGCGCACACCGCTCGCCGCTCCCTGGCGCTTTCTGCTGCTACTTTGTTCGCTCTGGTTCAGCGTATTTTTGCTGACACGACTGACATTGCTCGTGACGCATCTGGACGAGTTCCATGGTGATTACTTCTCATTGTTCCTCAGTGCCACACTGTATGACTTGAGTTTCCTTGCCTATGCCGCCCTGCCGATGAGCCTGTACCTGGCACTCTGTCCATCGGCACTCTGGCGCTCCCGCGCCCATCACGGTTTCTTGCGCGTCGTGCTGGCGGCGAGCCTGTTCCTGATGCTGTTCGTCGCCGTGGCCGAGTGGCTGTTCTGGGACGAGTTCGGCGTACGCTTCAATTTCATCGCAGTCGATTACCTGGTCTATTCCAAGGAGGTCCTGGACAACATCCGCGAGTCCTACCCCATCCCAACCCTGCTCGGCGCCCTGGCGATCGCAGCCCTGGTACTCACCCTGTTGCTGCAAAGACCCTTGGCCTGGGCCTTGTCGGGCCCTACCAGCGACCTGCGCCAGCGCGTGCTGGGCGTTGCCACCGTGACAGGCCTGTGCGCCCTGGCGGTATTGGTGGTCGATCAGCAGTTTCCTCGCGGCCAAGACGGCAACGCCTATCAGCGCGAACTGGCCAGCAACGGGCCGTACCAGTTCTTTGCCGCCTTCCGCAACAACGAGCTCGACTACAGCCAGTTCTACGCCAGCCTCGGCGCGGACGAGGTCGGTTCGCAGATGCACCGGGAACTCGCCGAGACGAACGCCCGCTTCGAGGCCAGCGACCCACAGGATATCCGCCGGCACATCACCGCCAGCGGCCCGCAACGCACCCCGAACATCATCCTGGTGACGATCGAGAGCTTCAGCGCCAAGTACATGGGCAGCAACGGGGATGCGCGCAACCTCACCCCGAACCTCGATGCGCTGCGCGGCCAGAGCCTTTACTTCAATAACTTCTATGCCACCGGCACCCGCACCGATCGCGGCCTGGAGGCCATCACCCTGTCGATTCCCCCCACACCCGGGCGCTCGATCGTCAAGCGCATCGGCCGCGAGAGTGGGTATGGCAGCCTCGGGCAACAACTGACGGCGGTGGGATATGACGCAGTGTTCGTCTACGGCGGACGCGGCTATTTCGACAACATGAACGCCTTCTTCAGCGGCAACGGATACCGTATCGTCGACCAGAGCAGCGTCGATGAAAGCGAGATCAGCTTCAAGAATGCCTGGGGCATGGCGGATGAAGACCTGTACCGTCAGGCGATCAAGCTGGCGGATACCGATCATGCCAAGCAGGTGCCGTTCTTCCTGCAACTGATGACCACCTCCAACCATCGCCCCTATACCTACCCGGACGGTCGTATCGACATTCCGTCGGGCGAGGGTCGTGAAGGCGCGGTGAAGTACACCGACCATGCCATTGCACAGTTCCTGCGCGAGGCCAAGAACAAGCCCTGGTTCGACAACACCCTGTTCGTCTTCGTCGCTGATCACACCGCCGGCAGCGCCGGCGTGGAAGACCTGCCGGTGAGCAACTACCAGATCCCGCTGTGGATCTACGCCCCCAAGCTGATCGAGCCGCGCGAAACCTCGATGCTGGCCAGCCAGATCGACCTGGCTCCCACCCTGCTCGGCCTGCTCAACCTGAGCTACACCTCGACCTTCTTCGGTCGCGATCTGCTGCGCGGTGATGAACTGCCGCCACGGGTGCTGATCGGCAATTACCAGCACCTGGGGCTGTTCGACGGCAAGGACCTGGCCATTCTCAGCCCACGCGGCGGTTTGCGGGTCCATGAGGACGCCCTGGGCAACAGCCGCGAAAGAAATGTCGGCGAGGACAATCCGCTGATCCGACGGGCAATCACCTACTACCAGAGCGCTGCCTATGGCTTCCAGCAGGGCCTGCTCGCCTGGAAGCCACAGGCCCAGGGCGTGACGGTCAGCCCCTGATCGCCCCCCAGAGCCTGGACACGACACTGACCGCGGCCAGCACCACGGCACCGGCGATCACACCCGCCACGCCGTTGAGCAAGCCCCCGGTCAGTGCCCCGCCCCGTCCGGCGCTGAACGCCTCGATGGCGTGATGCAGGGGCTCGATGCCATGCACCAGGATGCCGCCACCGACCAGGAACATGGCGACAGTGCCGATCACCGACAGGCCTTTCATCATGTAGGGGGCGGCACGCAGGATGCCGTTGCCTACCGCGCGGGCGAGGCTCGAGGCCTTGGTCGTCATCCACAAGCCCAGGTCGTCGAGCTTGACGATACCGCCCACCAGACCATACACGCCGATCGTCATCACCACGGCGATACCCGAGAGCACGACGATCTGCTGGGTCAGCGGCGAGTCGGCAACGATGCCCAGGGTGATGGCGATGATCTCCGCCGAGAGGATGAAGTCGGTGCGCACCGCGCCCTTGATCTTGCCCTTCTCATAGGCCACCAGGTCGACATCAGGGTCAGCCAGGGCCTCGTTGCGCGCATTGTGCTGCGCCTGGTCCTCGTCCTTGCTGTGGAGGAACTTGTGCGCCAGCTTCTCGAAGCCTTCAAAGCACAGGTAGGCGCCGCCGAGCATCAGCAACGGGGTCACCGCCCAGGGGATGAACGCACTGATCAACAGCGCCGCCGGTACCAGGATCGCCTTGTTCACCAACGAACCCTTGGCCACCGCCCAGACCACAGGAATCTCGCGGTCGGCGCGCACGCCGGTGACCTGCTGGGCATTGAGCGCCAGATCGTCGCCCAGTACTCCGGCGGTCTTCTTCGCCGCGACTTTGGTCATCACCGAGACATCGTCAAGCACCGTCGCGATGTCGTCGATCAGTACCAGTAGACTGCTTCCTGCCATGTTTGCCTGTATCCAGTGGGTTGAGTAGGTCGAGTCTAGCCGAAAGAGGCCGTCTTGAGCGCCCGACAAGGCCGGTGCTACCATGCCGAACCCTCTTTAGAGGTGGCCAGACAAAGGAAGATTCCCGACATGAGCACCATTCGCGAGCGCAACAAGGAACTGATCCTGCGCGCGGCCAGCGAAGAATTCGCCGACAAGGGCTTCGCCGCCACCAAGACCAGCGACATCGCCGCCAAGGCCGGCCTGCCCAAGCCGAACGTCTACTACTACTTCAAATCCAAGGAAAACCTCTACCGCGAGGTCCTGGAAAGCATCATCGCGCCGATCATGCAGGCCTCCACGCCGTTCAACGCCGACGGCGACCCCAAGGAAGTGCTCAGCAGCTACATTCGCTCGAAGATCCGCATCTCCCGCGACCTGCCTCATGCCTCCAAGGTATTTGCCAGCGAGATCATGCACGGTGCCCCGCACCTGTCACCCAATCAGGTGCAGCAGCTCAACGAGCAGGCGCGGCACAACATCGAGTGCATCCAGTGCTGGATCGAGCGCAAGCAGATCGCCCCGGTGGACCCGCATCACCTGATGTTCAGCATCTGGGCGGCGACCCAGACCTATGCCGACTTCGACTGGCAGATCGCCGTGGTCACCGGCAAGCCCAAGCTGGCCGACAGCGACTACGACGCGGCAGCGCAGACCATCATCCGGCTGGTGCTCAAGGGCTGCGAGCCCGAGGCTGCCTGACACCAAAAGGGCCGCTTCGCGCCCCGATCGCGGGCTTGTCCCGCGATCGGGGCGCGAAGCGGCCCCTGGATTTCAGAATCCTTACGCTGCTACGCCCGCATCGGCCTTCAGCCCCGCCTCCTCGATCGCACTGATCGCGCATTGCTCATCGATATCCGACGTATCGCCGCTGATCCCCACGGCACCCAGCACCTTGCCCTCCTGATCGCGAATCAGAACACCGCCCGGCGCAGGTACCACAGGGCTTTCGCCCAGGCCGTTGAGCGCGGCGAAAAACGCCGGACGCTGTTGCGCATCCAGCGCCAGCAGACGCGAGCCCTTGCCCAGGGCAACAGCCCCCCAGGCCTTGCCCATGGCCACCTGCGGTCGCAGCAGGCTGGCGCCATCCTCGCGCTGCAACGCCAGCAGGTGTCCGCCAGCGTCCAGTACAGCCACCGTCAAGGGGGCGGCGTTGATCTTGCGACCCGCGGCCAGCGCGGCGTTCACCAGGCTGACGGCGACTTTCAGGGTCAATGCGTTCATGGAAAAGGTCCTCTTCTTGTTGTGAGAAGCCCTGAGGGCAGTTGAAAACCGAATGAGGACAATAGAACACAACGGCCGAATTTTTTGTATACAATATTTTTAGACGATCGTGCACGATCAGACGAAACGCCGTTTTAACAGGCTTCCCGACGAAAGCCACTCCTGCTGATGAAAATGGATTGACCTAGGGCGTCGAGCGTGAATACACTCTATCGCAAAGCAAGTTGTATACAATTACAAAATCGATGAGGCACAAACCATGAGCAAAATGAGAGCAATCGATGCAGCCGTTCTGGTCATGCGCCGTGAAGGTGTAGATACCGCGTTCGGCATCCCGGGGGCTGCTATCAACCCGCTGTACTCGGCCCTGAAGAAAGTCGGTGGCATCGATCACGTCCTCGCTCGCCACGTCGAAGGCGCCTCGCACATGGCTGAGGGTTACACCCGCGCCAATCCGGGCAACATCGGTGTGTGCATTGGCACCTCCGGCCCAGCCGGCACCGACATGGTCACCGGTCTGTACAGCGCTTCGGCCGACTCCATCCCAATTCTCTGCATCACCGGCCAGGCGCCTCGTGCTCGCCTGCATAAGGAAGACTTCCAGGCCGTCGACATCACCAACATCGTCAAGCCGGTCACCAAGTGGGCAACCACCGTTCTGGAGCCAGGCCAAGTGCCTTACGCCTTCCAGAAGGCCTTCTATGAAATGCGTACCGGCCGTCCAGGCCCTGTGCTGATCGACCTGCCGTTCGACGTGCAGATGGCCGAGATCGAGTTCGACATCGACGCCTACGAGCCGCTGCCGGTCAACAAGCCGACCGCCAGCCGCGTCCAGGCCGAAAAAGCCCTGGCCATGCTCAACGATGCCGAGCGTCCGCTGATCGTTTCTGGCGGCGGTGTGATCAACGCCGATGCCAGCGACAAACTGGTCGAGTTCGCCGAACTGACCGGCGTACCGGTCATCCCTACCCTGATGGGCTGGGGCACCATTCCTGACGACCACCCACAGATGGTCGGCATGGTCGGTCTGCAGACTTCGCACCGCTACGGCAACGCCACCCTGCTCAAGTCCGACATGGTGTTCGGTATCGGTAACCGTTGGGCCAACCGCCACACCGGTTCCGTGGACGTCTACACCGAAGGCCGCAAGTTCGTGCACGTAGACATCGAACCGACCCAGATCGGTCGCGTATTCACCCCGGACCTGGGTATCGTTTCCGACGCCGGTGCCGCACTGGATGTGTTCCTGGAAGTGGCCCGCGAGTGGAAAGCCGCCGGCAAGCTCAAGTGCCGCCGCGAATGGCTGGAAGACTGCCAGCAGCGCAAGTCGAGCCTGCAGCGCAAGACCCATTTCGACAACGTGCCGGTCAAGCCGCAGCGCGTCTACGAAGAGATGAACCAGGTCTTCGGCAAGGACACCTGCTACGTCAGCACCATCGGTCTGTCGCAGATCGCCGGCGCCCAGTTCCTGCACGTCTACAAGCCACGTCACTGGATCAACTGCGGCCAGGCCGGCCCGCTGGGCTGGACCATTCCGGCAGCCCTGGGTGTGGTCAAGGCCGATCCGAAACGCAAAGTCGTCGCGCTGTCGGGTGACTACGACTTCCAGTTCATGATCGAAGAGCTGGCCGTAGGCGCCCAGTTCAACCTGCCGTACGTCCACGTGCTGGTGAACAACGCCTATCTTGGCCTGATCCGCCAGGCACAGCGTGGCTTCGACATGGATTACTGTGTACAACTGGCCTTCGAGAACATCAACTCCACCGAAGCCGGCAGCTACGGCGTCGACCACGTGGCCGTGGTCGAAGGTCTGGGCTGCAAGGCACTGCGCGTGTTCGAACCGGCCGAGATCGCCCCTGCCCTGCTCAAGGCGCAGAAGATGGCCGAAGAGTTCCGCGTACCGGTAGTGGTTGAAGTGATCCTCGAGCGCGTGACCAACATTTCCATGGGTACCGAAATCAACGCGGTCAACGAGTTCGAAGACCTCGCCCTGGTCGGCAACGACGCGCCTACCGCGATCTCGATGCTGGACTGACCGCCTGACGCCCCCGTGCCGGCTGTGCCGGGGGCCTTCTTCTGCAAGGAGACAACCATGCCTCGCTTCGCTGCCAACCTGTCCATGCTGTTCACCGAGCAGGACTTCCTGGCCCGCTTCAAGGCCGCCGCCGACGCTGGCTTCAGCGGTGTCGAATACCTCTTCCCGTACGATTTCAGCGCCGCCGAGATCAAGCAGCAGCTCGATGCCCATGGCCTGACCCAGGTGCTGTTCAACCTGCCGGCCGGCGACTGGGGCAAAGGCGAGCGCGGCATCGCCTGCAACCCTGAGCGCGTCGAAGAGTTCCGCGCCGGTGTCGACAAGGCCATCGAATACGCCAAGGTACTGGGCAACACCCAGGTCAACTGCCTGGCCGGTATCCGCCCACAAGGCCCGGACTGCGCCACCGTACGCAAGACCTTCGTCGACAACCTCAAGTACGCCGCCGACAAGCTCAAGGCAGTAGGTATCCGCCTGGTCATGGAAATGATCAACACCCGTGACATCCCGGGCTTCTACCTGAACACCACCAAGCAGGCCCTGGAAATCCAGGCCGAGGTCGGCAGCGACAACCTGTTCCTGCAATACGACATCTACCACATGCAGATCATGGAAGGTGATCTGGCTCGCACCATGGAAGCCAACCTGAAGCTGATCAACCACATCCAGCTGGCCGACAACCCCGGCCGCAACGAACCAGGCACCGGCGAGATCAACTACCGCTTCCTGTTCGAGCACCTGGACCGCATCGGTTACCAAGGCTGGGTGGGTGCGGAATACAAGCCGCTGACCACCACCGAGGCGGGCCTGGGCTGGCTGAAGACTCACAACGCAATTTAAGAACGCACGCGAAACAGATTGTAGGAGCGGCCTTGTGTCGCGGAAAGGGCTGCACAGCAGCCCCGGCAATCTGTCACAGACGCTGGAATCGCGGGGCCGCTGCGCGTCCCTTTCGCGACACAAGGCCGCTCCTACAGGGCTCTGCAGCGCCTGCTCCATCGAGATTCAACAATTACAACGAGGTAATCTCTCATGGCTAAAATCGGTTTCATCGGCACCGGCATCATGGGCAACCCAATGGCCCAGAACCTGCAAAAAGCAGGTCACAGCCTGTTCGTTTCCACCCACCACGATGTCGCCCCGGCCAACCTGGTCGCCGCTGGCGCCGTCGCCCTGGCCAATCCGAAGGAAGTGGCCCAGGAAGCCGAATTCATCATCGTCATGGTCCCGGACACCCCGCAGGTCGAAGCCGTCCTGTTCGGTGAAAACGGCGTGGTCGAAGGCGCAGGCCCGAACAAAGTCGTGATCGACATGAGCTCGATCTCCCCTACCGCCACCAAAGTCTTCGCCGAGAAGATCAAGGCTACCGGTGCCGCCTACCTGGACGCCCCGGTCTCCGGTGGTGAAGTCGGTGCCAAGGCCGGCACCCTGAGCATCATGGTCGGTGGCTGCCCGAAAGCCTTCGAGCGCGCACTGCCGCTGTTCGAAGCCATGGGCAAGAACATCACCCGCGTCGGCGGCAACGGCGACGGCCAGACCGCCAAGGTCGCCAACCAGATCATCGTCGCCCTGAACATCCAGGCCGTTGGTGAAGCCCTGCTGTTCGCTGCCAAGAACGGTGCCGACCCTGCCAAGGTTCGTGAAGCACTGATGGGCGGTTTCGCTTCCTCGAAGATCCTGGAAGTGCATGCCGAGCGCATGATCAAGGGCACCTTCGATCCAGGCTTCCGCATCAACCTGCACCAGAAGGACCTGAACCTGGCCCTGCAAGGCGCCAAGGAGCTGGGCATCAACCTGCCCAACACCTCCAACGCCCAGCAAGTGTTCAGCACCTGCGTCGCCCTCGGTGGCGGCAACTGGGACCACTCGGCGCTGATCAAAGGCCTGGAGCACATGGCCAACTTCTCGATCCGCGACGAAAAGTAATACCGCCTGACAGGTCTCTTCGCGGGTAGACCCGCTCCCACAAGGTTCAGCGCCGAACCTAAGGCATCGCCCCCTGTGGGAGCGGCTTCAGCCGCGAAGAAGCCAACACCGATGAACCTGCGACCACAGGCTCAACGGTGACACCGAGCAACACCGCCCCTGGTTCGGCCTGCACGGAGGCAGTTCCAGGGGCGTTTTCGATTCTGCAGAACAATAAGATTTTGGGAGCCTGCCATGTCGGTCGATCCACAAAAGATTCTCCGCGAGCTGTTCGACACAGCCATCGCCGCCGCTCACCCCCGCCAGGTCCTGGAACCCCATCTGCCCGCCGACCGCAGCGGCCGCGTCATCGTCATCGGTGCCGGCAAGGCTGCCGCGGCCATGGCCGAGGTGGTCGAGAAGAGTTGGCAGGGTGAAGTGTCCGGCCTGGTCGTGACCCGCTACGGTCACGGCGCCAACTGCCAGAAGATCGAGGTGGTCGAAGCCGCCCACCCGGTCCCCGATGCCGCCGGCCTGGCTGTGGCCAAGCGCGTGCTCGAGCTGGTCAGCAACCTCAATGAAGACGATCGGGTGATCTTCCTGCTCTCCGGCGGTGGCTCGGCCCTGCTGGCCCTGCCCGCCGAAGGCCTTACCCTGGCCGACAAGCAGCAGATCAACAAAGCCCTGCTCAAGTCCGGCGCCACCATCGGCGAGATGAACTGCGTGCGCAAGCACCTCTCGGCGATCAAGGGCGGCCGTCTGGCCAAGGCCTGCTGGCCTGCCACCGTCTACACCTATGCGATTTCCGACGTTCCCGGCGACCTGGCCACGGTCATCGCCTCCGGCCCCACCGTGGCCGACCCGAGCACCTCGGCCGACGCCCTGGCCATCATCAAGCGCTACAACATCGAAGCGCCCCAGGCGGTCATCGACTGGCTCAACAATCCGGCCTCCGAAACCGTCAAGGCCGACGACCCGGCGCTCGCGCGCAGCCACTTCAAGCTGATCGCCAAACCCCAGCAGTCCCTGGAGGCCGCGGCGGTCAAGGCGCGGCAGGCAGGTTTCAGCCCGCTGATCCTCGGCGACCTGGAAGGCGAGTCGCGCGAGGTGGCCAAGGTCCATGCCGGCATCGCCCGCCAGATCGTGCTGCACGGCCAGCCGCTCAAGGCGCCCTGCATCATCCTCTCCGGCGGCGAGACCACCGTCACCGTGCGCGGCAACGGCCGGGGCGGACGTAACGCCGAGTTCCTGCTCAGCCTGACCGAAAGCCTCAAGGGCCTGCCGGGCGTATATGCCCTGGCCGGTGACACCGACGGCATCGACGGCTCCGAAGAGAACGCCGGCGCCATCATGACCCCGGACAGCTACGCCCGCGCCGAGGCTCTGGGCCTGTCGGCCTCCGACGAGCTGGACAACAACAACGGCTATGGCTACTTCGCCGCACTGGATGCGTTGATCGTCACCGAGCCGACCCGCACCAACGTCAACGACTTCCGTGCCATCCTGATCCTCGAGACCCAGCCATCATGACGCCTGATAAGAAAGTCAAAATCCTCGCTACCCTCGGCCCTGCGATCAAAGGCATCGACGATATCCGCCAACTGGTCGAGGCCGGGGTGAACATCTTCCGCCTCAACTTCAGCCACGGTGAGCACGCCGACCACGCCCTGCGCTACCAGTGGATCCGCGAAGTCGAGCAGCAACTGAACTACCCGCTGGGCATCCTCATGGACCTGCAGGGGCCGAAGCTGCGCGTCGGCCGCTTCGCCGATGGCAAGATCCAGCTGCAACGCGGCCAGGCCTTGCGCCTTGACCTGGACAAGACTCCAGGCGACAGCCGCCGGGTCAACCTGCCCCACCCGGAGATCATCGCCGCGCTGGAGCCTGGCATGGACCTGCTGCTCGACGACGGCAAGCTGCGCCTGCGCGTGACCGCCAAGCACAGCGACGCCATCGACACCGAAGTGCTCGCCGGCGGTGAGCTGTCCGATCGCAAGGGCGTCAACGTGCCTCAGGCCGTGCTCGACCTCAGCCCGCTGACCGAGAAAGACCGCCGCGACCTGGCCTTCGGCCTGGATCTGGGCGTGGACTGGGTCGCCCTGTCCTTCGTCCAGCGTCCCGAAGACATCGTCGAAGCCCGCCAACTGATCGGTGACCGCGCCTACCTGATGGCCAAGATCGAGAAGCCTTCGGCCGTCGATCAATTGCAAGCGATCGCCGAGCTGTCCGATGCGATCATGGTCGCCCGCGGCGACCTGGGCGTCGAAGTGCCGGCCGAGAGCGTGCCGCAGATCCAGAAGCGCATCATCGACACCTGCCGCCAGCTCGGCCGTCCGGTGGTGGTGGCCACACAGATGCTCGAGTCCATGCGTTTCTCCCCTGCCCCGACCCGCGCCGAGGTCACCGACGTGGCCAATGCCGTGGCCGAAGGCACCGACGCCGTCATGCTGTCGGCCGAGACCGCTTCGGGTGAATACCCGCTGGAAGCGGTGCAGATGATGAGCAAGATCATCCGTCAGGTGGAGAACGGCCCCGACTACCAGGCTCAGCTCGACGTCGGCCGGCCCAAGGCCGAAGCCACGGTCTCGGACGCCATCAGCTGCGCGATCCGTCGCATCAGCGGCATCCTGCCAGTGGCCGTGCTGGTCAACTACAGCGAATCGGGTTCCTCGACCCTGCGTGCTGCTCGCGAGCGTCCACGCGCCCCGATCCTCAACCTGACGCCGAACCTGGCCACCGCCCGTCGCCTGAGCGTGACCTGGGGCGTGCACTCGGTGGTCAATGATCGTCTGCGCCAGGTCGACGAGATCTGCTCGACGGCCCTGGAGATCGCCCAGGCCCAAGGCATGGCCAGCCGTGGCGACACGCTGCTGATCACCGCCGGTGTGCCTTTCGGCAAGCCAGGGACGACTAATACCCTGCGGATCGAGACCTTGGCCTGAGATCGCCGGGGGCGCTTTGCGCCCCTTTCGCGACACAAGGCCGCTCCCACACGTACGCTGCAATCCTGTGGGAGCGGCCTTGCGTCGCGATAAGAGGGCAAAGCCCTCCCCATGAACCGATGCAACAGACTGGCGAAAAAACGCGGCCCAAAGCGCCCATCGTTACCCCTCCACCTCACTGACCGTCCCATGTACACCAAGAATTTCGTCAATCCGTGCCCCGACTGGGCCACGGCCTTGCTCAACGGCTTCAGCCAGGTCCTGCTGCTGCGCAATCCTTTTTGCGGCCTGTGCTGCCTGCTCGCCCTTCTGCTGACCGCCCCGAACCTGGTCGGCGGCGCCCTGCTCGGCGCCCTGGCGGGGCTGCTCACCGCCCAGCGCCGCGGTTATGAGCGCTCCGACCGCCAGGCCGGGCTGTACAGCTACAACGGTGTGCTGATCGGTATCCTGATCGCCGCCCTGCTGCCCTGGTCGGCCATCGTGCCCCCCCTGATCATCGCCGCCGGTGGTCTCTCCAGCATCATCACGCACCAGTGGCGCAAGCGCGGCGGCAAGCTGCTCATCGCCTATACCGCCCCCTTCGTGCTGTTGGGCTGGGGCACGCTGCTGATGACAGAACCGATGCCTGCCCTCTACACCGAGGCCAACCCGCTGTATGCCCTGCTGCGCGGTGTGGGCCAGATCTTCCTGCTCGACAACCCGCTGGCCGGCCTGCTGATCGTCATCGGCATGCTTGTTGCCAATCCCTACGCCGCGCTCTGGGCCTTGCTAGGTTCGGCCATCGGCGGCGGCGTCGCGTTGCTGGCGGGCGAGGCGCAAGCGGCCTGGATGGGCCTGTTCGGTTTCAACGCCGCGCTCGCCGCGCTGGCCTTCAGCCGCCAAGGCGAACGCCCTTGGGTGACACTGCTGGCCATTGTCGTGGCGCTGCTCTTGCAACCGTTGTTCAATCTCATGCCCATCGCCGGCCTGACCGCGCCCTTCGTCACCGCCTGCTGGCTGATGCACCTGGGCAGTCATCTGGTGCAGGCAAGCCAACGCCGCAACGCCGACCGCTTGCACAGCTAAAACGCATTCCCTAGGCTCTGCCCATCGCCCAATGGAAAGAGCCCATGGAAAACCCTGCGAGCCTGCGCGAGCGGCTCTATGTCGTCGTGTTCCAGACCGACACCGTCGCCGGCCGGCGCTTCGACAAGATCCTCCTGCTGATCATCCTCGCCAGCCTGGTGACGGTGATCCTCGACAGCATCGACGAGGTCCACCAAGGCTACGCCGGTCTGCTGGCCATGATCGAGTGGGGCTTCACGGCGATCTTCCTGGTGGAATACCTGGCCCGCCTGTACTGCTCGCCCAAGCCCCTGCGCTATGCCTTCAGCTTCTACGGGTTGGTCGACCTGCTGGCGATCGTCCCGGGGATCATCGCCCTGTACTACTCCGACGCCCAGTACCTGCTGATCGTGCGGGTCATCCGGATGCTGCGGATCTTCCGCGTGCTCAAGCTCAGCCCGTACCTCAAGCAGGCTCATTACCTGCTGGCCGCGCTGCAGGGCAGCAAACAGAAAATCATTGTCTTTCTGGTGAGCGTCTGGACCCTGGTGACGGTGTTCGGCACCCTGATGTACGTGGTCGAAGGCCCCGAACACGGCTTCACCAGCATCCCCAAGGGCATCTACTGGGCCATCGTCACCCTCACCACCGTGGGCTTTGGCGACATCGTGCCCAAGACGCCCCTGGGCCAGGTGCTGTCATCACTGGTGATGATCACCGGTTACTCGATCATCGCCGTACCCACCGGCATCTTCACCGCCGAGCTGGCCAACGCCCTGCGTGGCGAACAGCTGCAACACGACTGTCCCACCTGCCGCAAGAACCATCACGAACATGGCGCCGCGTTCTGCTCACGCTGTGGCAATGCGCTGTTCCCGAAAAACGAATAAGCAAAGAGCCATTTGGTCTTTAAGGCTTCAAGAACCAAAGGTTATAGTCGCTGGCAAATTGCCAAACATTTGAACCAGAACAAGGATTGCTTCGTGAAAAAGCTCTTCACTGCCTCGCTGCTCGCCGCAGGCCTCGCCCTGGGCAACCTGGCCCATGCCGCACCGACCCTGTTGAACGTTTCCTACGACGTGATGCGCGACTTCTACAAGGACTACAACTCAGCGTTCCAGAAACACTGGGAGGCCGAGCACAACGAGAAGGTCAACGTGCAGATGTCCTTCGGCGGCTCGAGCAAACAGGCGCGGGCAGTGATCGACGGCCTGCCGGCCGATGTCATCACCATGAACATGGCCACCGACATCAATGCCCTGGCCGACAACGGCAAGCTGGTACCGGACAACTGGGTCTCGCGCCTGCCGAACAACAGCGCGCCGTTCACCTCGGCAACCGTGTTCATCGTGCGCAAGGGCAACCCCAAGGCCCTGAAGGACTGGCCCGACCTGCTCAAGGACGGCGTGCAGGTGATCGTGCCCAACCCCAAGACCTCGGGTAACGGCCGCTACACCTACCTTTCCGCCTGGGGCTACGTGCTCAAGCAAGGCGGTGATGAAGCCAAGGCCCGCGACTTCGTCGGCAAGCTGTTCAAGCAGGCGCCGGTGCTCGATACCGGCGGTCGCGCCGCCACCACCACCTTCATGACCAACCAGATCGGTGACGTGCTGGTGACCTTCGAGAACGAAGCCGAGATGATCGCCCGCGAGTTCGGTCGCGACCAGTTCGAAGTGGTCTACCCTAGCGTGTCGGCCGAGGCCGAGCCACCGGTGACAGTGGTCGACAAAGTGGTCGAGCGCAAGAAATCCCGTGCCGTGGCCGAGGAGTACCTCAAGTACCTGTGGTCGCCGGCGGCCCAGGAAATCGCCGCGCAGAACTACCTGCGCCCACGTGACGCCACGGTACTGGCCAAGTACACCGACCGCTTCCCGAAAGTCGAATTCCTGTCGGTGGAAAAAACCTTCGGTGACTGGCGCACCGTGCAGAAGACCCACTTCAACGATGGTGGCGTGTTCGACCAGATCTACACCAGCAAGTAAACGAGAAAAGGGGCTTGGCGCCCCCGTTTTCATGGTGTGCTGTCTGTAGGAATGCTTCGCGGGTAAAACCGCTTCCACAGGAGGAGTGTCTGCTCTGTGGGAGCGGGTTTACCCGCGAAGGGGCCAGCACGGCTTGCTTCATTCAGGCCTGCTGACGGAACACCAGCGCCTTCAACCCACCTTCCGGGTCCGCATCGGGAAACTCCGGGGGATTCTCCAGCCGCTCGACGAACACCAGCCCCGGCGCATGCTCGGCCATGCCCTCGATCAAAAAGCCCGGCCCAATCCCCGGATCGTTGACACACGCCAGCACCGTCCCGCCCTCCGCCAACAGCTCCGGCAAGCGCCGCAAGATCTTCGCATAGTCCTGGGTCAGCACGAAGCTGCCCTTCTGGAAGGTCGGCGGGTCGATGATGATCAGGTCATAGGGCCCGTACTTGCGCACCTTGCCCCAGGACTTGAACAGCTCATGGCCCAGGTAGGCGACGCGGGAAGGGTCATGGTCATTGAGCCGGTGGTTGTCACGGCCACGGGACAACGCGGCCTTGGCCATGTCCAGGTTGACCACCTGCTGCGCACCACCGGCGATTGCCGTCACCGAGAAGCCACAGGTGTAGGCGAACAGGTTGAGCACCCGCTTGCCGGCCGCCTGCTCGCGCACCCAACGTCGCCCGTAGCGCATGTCGAGGAACAGGCCGTTGTTCTGGCGCACACCCAGGTCCAGCAGGTATTTCAGCCCATCTTCCACCACCTCGCGCTGCTGGCAAGGCTCGCCCAGCAACCACTGGCCAGGACTGTCCGGCAGGTAGCGGTGCTGGATGAGGACAGCCTGGCCGCTCCATTGCGCACGCTCCGCGAGGCGGCGCAGCATCGCTTCCAGCTCCACCAACTGGCCCTCGGGCGGCTCGCGGAACAGTGCCACCGACAGCACACCCTGCAACCAGTCGACAGTGATCTGCTCGAGCCCCGGCCAGCAGCGGCCACGGCCGTGGAACAGGCGGCGGGTTTCCAGCGGGGCGGGGTCGAGGGCGGCGAGCAGATGCTGCTCGAGGGTGTGAATCGGCGAGGTCATGATGGGGTCGCAAGCAAAAAAGAAGGCATTCTACCTAATAGCGCTCGCTTCGGCTTTTGGGGCCGCTACGCAAGGCCACACATGGTTAGCGCTGAATTTGGGAATTGCGCAGTAGCTGGGGGAGCGGCCTTGCGTCGCGATTGGGCCACGCAGTGGCCCCTGGGTCCTCAACCACTATCCCTTCACCGCTACCCTCGCCGAGCGGAACCACCACCCCTGCTGCATCCCGGCAGCCGCCAGCAGGATCGCCGCCACGCCCAGCCACTGCAAGGGCGCCAGCCGATGGTCGAAGGCCACCCAGTCGACCAGGATCGCCGCGATCGGGTAGATGAATGACAGTGCCCCGGTCAACGCCGTGGGCAAACGCTGGATGGCGCTGTACAACAGCACGTACATGATCCCGGTATGCACGATCCCCAAGGTCAGCAGGCTGGCCAGCGCCGGCGCTTCACCGGGCAGACCCGCACCGCCGACCCAGGGTGCCAGCAGCAGGATCCCGGTGGTCACCTGGACCAGCGCGATCAGGTGCGGCGGCGTACCGCTCAGACGCTTGATGATCAAGGCGGCCATGGCATAGAGCAAGGCCGCGCCTAGGGCCAGGACGATGCCCAGCAGGTAGTCGCCAGCCCTGCCCTGGTCATTGCCATGGGCGCTGACGATGGCCAGCATGCCAAGGAAGGCCAGGCTCAACCAGGTCATCTTGGGTACGGTGATCTTCTCGCCCAGAAACAACGCCGCCAACCCCACCAGCATGAACGGCTGCACGTTGTAGACCGCCGTGCCGATGGCGATCGAGGCCTTGGAGTAGGACGCGAACAGCAACACCCAGTTGCCTACGATCGCCACACCACTGGCCACCGCCAGCAGGAAGGTGGCACGGGTCAGCACGCCGGGCTTGAGAAAGCCCATGGCGGCGCAGATCAGCGACAAGGTCACCGCACCGAACACACAGCGCCAGAACACCACTTCCAGCACCGGTTGCCCGGATACCAGCACGAACCAACCGATCGTGCCGGAGATCAGCATGGCGGCGACCATCTCCAGCGAGCCCCGGCGCAATGAATTGTCCATCTCACACCTCCTGTCGAACATGGCCACAGTATGCCGAGGGTCCGAGGTCGCCATCCAGCGGATAAAAAAGGCATTTTCGCCATCTCACCTTTACTATCAAGGCAGAAAACGACAACCACCTAACGAGGCACGCATGACCGACGCCATCGACCAATTGCTGATCAATGCCCTGATGGAGGATTCACGCCGTTCGCTCAAGGCCTTGGCCCAGGTCAGCGGCCTGTCGGCCCCCAGCGTCAGCGAACGCCTGCGCCGACTGGAAGAACGCGGTGTGCTGCGCGGCTACACCGTCGATGTGGACCCGCGCAGCTTCGGCTACCAGTTGCAGGCCATCGTGCGGATCCGCCCGCTGCCTGGCCAGTTGCAGGAGGTGGAGCGGCAGATCATTGCCATCCCCGAGTTCACCGAATGCGACAAGGTCACCGGGGAGGATTGCTTCATCGCCCGCCTGCATGTGCGTTCGATGGAACAACTCGACACCCTGCTCGACCGCATCAATGTGCTGGCCGAAACCAACACGGCAATCATCAAGAAGACGCCGGTAAGGCGCCGACTGCCGCCAATGGCCTGAATCGCCAGGGGTCTTGCCGTGCTGGACCCGGAGGCTGACCCGCAGCGAGCGGTACAGGAATCGTCGAACAGGCCGAGTGCCGTGCGTGAAGACAAGGCCTGGGTGATCTGCCTGGGGAGAACCCAGCGTAAGACGCAGATTGTTCAATCATCCCGCGTCAGCACTTCCAGCAACTCGATCTCGAAGGTCAGGTCGGAATTGGGCGGAATCCCCCCCACGCTGCGCTCGCCATACCCCAGGTGCGCCGGCACTAGCAGCTTGCGCTTGCCGCCCACGCGCATGCCCGTCAGGCCCTGGTCCCACCCTTTGATGACGCGGCCGGTACCGATCACGCACTGGAACGGCTTGCCCCGCGACCAGGACGAGTCGAACTCGCTGCCATCGGCCAGCCAGCCGGTGTACTGGGTGGTGATCAGCGCACCCTTGACCACGGCCTTGCCGTCGCCTTCCTGGATATCGATGATTTGCAGTTCACTGCTCATGCCTGTTTCCTTGAAGCGGATTTCGTGGCCGCCCTTTTCTCAGGAATGCACGCCTTTGGCAAGGCCTCGTGGCGCCTCGTGCTGACGCATCGACCAGAGTACGCCGCCCAGAACCAGACCGGTGACCACAACCCGTGTCGTAGTTCGTGGTGCGCACGGGGGCGCAGGCGGGCTAGCCGAGCTGCTCGAACGCTTCCTGGCCGGTCAGTTCCTTGGTCTGGTTGGCGAAGCAGTACCAGGCGGGCTTTTGCTCGACGAAGATCTGCAGGTCGAAGGCCCAGGCCTCTTCGCCGTCCAGCAGGCCAACCGGGATGGCGTAGAAGTCGTTGACCTTCAGGCGGTAATACAGGTGCGTGCCGCACTGGCCGCAGAAACCTCGCTGGGCCCAATCGGAAGAGTCGTAGACGCTTGGGGGGCGGCCTTCGATCTTTGGGGGTTGGCTGCAATGAACGACCAACAGCGGGCCTCCGGTCCATTTGCGGCACATGCCGCAGTGGCAGGCACTGATGTGGGTGTTGTCGACAGTCACCGTCAGATGCGTGGCGCCGCAGAGGCAGGTGCCTTGTTTTTCCAGGGACATGGTGAGGGCTCCTTGCGTTTGGGACTGGGAAGTATAGGTGGTGGTTTTTGGGCTTGGTTTGGGCTTTCAGAGGGTGTGGATATCCGGTTTTGGTGGGGGCGCCTGGACCATCGCGCATCAAAGGCAAACAAACTGATTGATTTGTTGGCAGTTCCGGCCCAGGCGCAGCGGTTTTGCTTACTTTTTCCAAGAAAGTAAGCCGCCGTATGGGCGCAAAGGTGAATCAGCGTCGACAAACCAAACGGATAAGCCCACAAACCTCAGAACCCACTCCCCACTCAGACAAAGATCACCCCACGCAGGTACAACGCCCCCCGTCCACTGATGATCACCCGACCATTCCCCAGCACCTCGCACTCCAGTTGCCCCTTGCGCGCCCCACCCTGCTCACACACCAAGCGCCGCTTGCCCAACCGCTCGGACCAGTAAGGCGCCAGGGACGTATGCGCCGACCCGGTAACCGGGTCTTCATTGACCCCAACCCGTGGGCCGAACCAGCGGGTAACGAAATCAAACCCGTGTCCAGGCGCTGTCACCGCGATTCCTCGTACGTCAAACGCCGCAAGCGCCACAAAATCCGGCGTCAGCGTCTCGAGCACCGCGGCATCGTCGATCACCAGCACATAGTCATCCGTGCGATACAGCGCCCGGGCACTGGTCAGCCCCAAGGCCTTGAGCAGCCCTTCGGGAATCTCGACCGCCACCGGCTGCTTGGCCGGAAAGTCCATCGCCAGCAATCCGTCAGCGCCACGGCTCACGCGCAGCTCACCACTGCGGGTATTGAACCGCAACACCTCGGCCCGCTCGCCCAGCTGCTCGAACAGTACCCAGGCCGCCGCCAAGGTCGCATGCCCACACAGGTCCACCTCAACGGTCGGCGTGAACCACCGCAGGTCGAACGTCTCGCCGTTACGCACGAAATACGCCGTTTCGGAAAGATTGTTCTCCTCGGCGACACGCTGCAGCGTTGCGTCAGGCAACCAGCTTTCCAGCGGGACGACCGCCGCCGGGTTGCCACCGAACGAGGTGGCGGAGAAAGCGTCGACCTGGAAGATTTCAAGTTGCATGCAAAAACTCCTAAAGCCCAGCACCCTGCCGGGCAAGTTCTGGGGAAAGTTCAGGAACGCAAAGCTGCCAGTGCGCGCTGGCCGGCGAAGAATGCTTGCAGGTGGGAAGTGAGGCTCTGGCGATAACCGCGCCACTCGGACAACAGAACGGTCCTGCTCATGCGCCCTCCCAGCTCAAGTGTGAGCTGGGATTATGCGTGGCGAGCCGCCAGTACAGTCAATCGAAATATAAGGGCAAAACTGTACTGTACCGGTTTCCCGGTATTACTGCGCGAAGGCACGCCCCAAGCCACCCGGCACACCGCTGCTGTCGGTTTCCTGCCATGGCCCGTCAGGGCTGAGCGACCAGCTCCAGCCGTTGTTCCAGCGGTAGTAGGTCCGCTGGCGGTAGAAGGTGTTGGCCTTGTTCTCCAGCACATAGACACCCATGCGCGGATCCCAGTGGCTGGCACCGCCGGGCGGCGGGGCAAAGCTGGCGGACGTGCGCGGCATTGCCTTGGGAATCACGGCAGGCTTGCTTGGCTGGGTCCCCGGCTGGCCCCCAGGCAATGGCTTGACCGCCGGCCCCTGCCGCGGCGTGGTTTCGATCGGCGGCAAGCGCTCCTGGCTCGGCTGCTGCACCGTACACGCAGAAAGACCCAGGGCCAGGATGATCAGGGTCAGGCGGACGGTGCTGTTCATGAAATCGCTCTCTTATGGATCTGGACTGTCGATGGTCAGTTGTTGTGTGCCCTGGGTATGGGTGGGCAGCGGCGAGCTCTGGCCAATCCACTCGCCCCGGGTCGGCTGGCCGGCGCGCGATACACGGGCAACGAGTTGGACTTCAGGGAAGTCCGACAGTTTCATCTGCGGCATCATCGCATCGGTGTCGGAAAGCTCCACTTCCAGCGGCAGCTGGGCCACAGTCACGCGCTTGGCGGCCACGGGCATGGGCGGGCCTTTGCTGGCACGGGCGAAGATGAATACGGTGTCGTCTGGCCTGACCTTGTCCTTGAGTGCGTCGGCCAATGCCACCCGAACCTTCAGGCGTGCAGCCTCGGGTGCAGCGGCCACGCTGCCGCCTGCTGCCTTGAGCCGCTCGGCGGCGCGGTCGATGCCGCCCTGCAGGGCCATGCGCGAAGCGTCGCCTTCGGGCAGTTGCGCCAACAGGCGCTGCCAGTAATCGATCGCCTCCTGGTAGCGCTCGCCCTCGAAGGCCGCAATACCGCGCAAGCCCAGGCTGGTGACCTCGTTGGGGTCCGTCTTGAGCGCCTCGTCGGTCAGCGCCTGCACCTGCGGGCTCCATTGCTTATTGGCTGCAAAGTACAGGGCCTGGGCCCATTGGCCGAGCAGTTCGGGCTGTCGACCGGCGAGGGTCACGGCACGCTCGAAGGTACGGGCGGCATCGGCCGGGCGCTGCTCTGCCATGTAGGCGCGACCGAGGAAGTACATGGCTTCGGCGGAGTCCGGCTGAGCTTTCACGGTACGCTCCAGCCGCGCGGTCATTTCTTCCATCGATTGCGGCGCCTGGGCGAACTCCTGGGTCAGTTCGACCTTGTCGGCAGCGCCGAAGTGCAGGTAGAGCCCCAGCCCCAGGGCCGGCACCAGCACGGCGGCCAGCAGTGGCAGCGCCTTGCCCAGGTGCCCATGGCGAGGTGCTTCGGCACCTTCTGTGTCGGCCAGCAGTTCGCGGGCCGCCTCGTCACGGCCCTTGGCCATCTGTTCGTCGTCGAGTACGCCGGCTTCCTGCTGGGCAGTCAGCTCGGCCACGCGTTCCTGGTACAAGGCGACGTTGAGGGCGGTACGGTCCTCCTCCTGCTGGCGACGGCGCCCGCGCAGGATGGGGATCAGCAGAAATGCCAGGGCGGCGAGCAACAGCAGGCCCGCGCTAAGCCAGAATTCAGTCATGGGTGTGTTCTTTATCCAGCAGTTTGGCGAGACGCTCGCGTTCGTCGGCGGACAGCTGCTCGGCAGGATTCGCCGCAGGGCCACGGCGACGGCGCACGATCAGCGCCAGCGCCACGAAACCACCGGCCAGGAGGATGCCCGGGCCGAACCAGAGCAGCCAGGTACGGCCTGTGAGCGCCGGTTTGTAGCGTACGAAGTCACCGTAGCGATCGACCATGAAGTCGACGATCTGCTGGTTGCTCTTGCCTTCGCCGAGCATGCGGAAGATCTCCCGGCGCAGGTCGGCTGCGATGGGCGCATTGGAGTCAGCGATATCCTGGTTCTGGCACTTGGGGCAGCGCAGTTCCTTGGTCAGTTGCTGATAGCGCTCACGCTCGGCGTCATCGCGAAACTGATAGGTATCGATGGCCGCCTTGGCCACGCCAGTCAGGCTCAATCCCAGTACGGCAGCAGCGAGCCAGCGCTTCATGGCTTGGCCTCATCGACCAGCCCTTGATACAGCGGCGCCAGTTGTTCGCGCCATACCGTAGCGTCGACCACGCCCACGTGCTTGTAGCGGATGATGCCCTTGGCATCGATCAGGAAGGTTTCCGGCGCGCCATACACGCCCAGGTCCAGACCCAGGCTGCCCTGCTCGTCACGGATGTTCAACTGGTAGGGGTTGTGGAATTCGGCCAGCCACTTGAGCGCCGCGGCGTTTTCATCCTTGTAGTTGACGCCGTGGATCACCACGCCTTGCTCGGCCAGCTGGTTCAGGTAAGGGTGCTCGACCTTGCACGATGGGCACCAGGTCGCCCACACGTTGACCAATGCCGGGCGCCCCTGCAGATCCGCCGGGGTGAGTGTGCGATCGCCCTGCACCGAGGCCAGGGAGAACGCCGGGAACGGCTTGCCGATCATCGCCGAGGGCAATTCGTCGGGCTTGAGGAACAGCCCCTTGTAAAGAAACACCGCCACCAGCAGGAACACCGCCAGTGGCAACACCATGATCCAACGCTTCATGCAGTTGCTCCAGACATGCCCAGGACATCACGCACCCGGGCCTTGACCTTGACGCGGTAGCGCCGGTCGAGGGCCGCCAGGAAACCACCCAGCGCAGTCAGCAGACCGCCCAGCCAGATCCAGCGGACATAAGGCTTGATATGCACCCGCACCGCCCAGGCCCCGTTGTCCAGGGGCTCGCCGAGGGCGACATAGAGATCGCGGGTGAAACCGGCATCGATACCGGCCTCGGTCATCATCGATTGCTGCACGGTGTACAGGCGCTTCTCCGGATGCAGCACGGTCACCTCGCGGCCGTCACGGCTGACCCGGACAGTGCCCTTGTCGAAAATGAAGTTCGGCCCCTCGAAGTGCCTGGCGCCCTCGAACAGGAAGTGATAGCCGCCAAGCTCCACGGCCTCGCCCGGCGCCATGCGCAGGTCACGCTCGGCGCTGTTGTTGCTCGACAGCACCACACCCAGCGCGCACACCGCCAGGCCCAGGTGCGCCAGGTGCATGCCCCAGTAGCTGCGCGGCAGGCTCCGCAGCCCCTTGGCCAGGCCCTTGTGACGGGTCTTGTCGAGAATGTCGCGCCCCCCGGCGAGCACGACCCAGGCGGCCAGGGCGAAGGCGCTCAGGGCAGGCCAGTCGAAATCGTCGACGAAAAACCCTGCCACCGGCGCCAGGATGGCACTGCCGATCAGAACCGGTGTCATCATGCCCACCAGCCACTTGCCGGGGGTGTCCTTCCAGCGCACCACCACCCCGACACCCAGCACCACCATCAGCAGCGCCATCAGCGGCAGGAACAATGCGTCGAAGTAAGGCGGGCCGACCGACAGCTTGGCCCCGGTCAAGGCATCGAGGACCAGCGGGTAGAGCGTGCCGAGCAGGATCATCGACGCCGCCACCACCAGCACCAGGTTGTTGGCCAGCAGCAAGGTTTCCCGCGACCACAGGGCAAAGCCCACCTGGCTCTTGACCACCGGTGCGCGCAGGGCGAACAGGGTCAGCGAGCCACCTACCACGAACAGCAGGAAGATCAGGATGAACACGCCGCGCGAGGGGTCGGCGGCGAAGGCGTGCACCGAGGTCAGCACCCCGGAACGCACCAGGAAGGTGCCCAGCAGGCTGAGCGAGAACGCGGCGATGGCCAGCAGCACCGTCCAGCTCTTGAACACCCCGCGCTTTTCGGTGACGGCCAGCGAATGGATCAGCGCAGTGCCCACCAGCCAGGGCATGAACGAGGCGTTTTCCACCGGATCCCAGAACCACCAGCCCCCCCAGCCCAGCTCGTAGTAGGCCCACCACGAGCCCAGGGTGATGCCCACGCCCAGGAACGCCCAGGCGACGATGGTCCAGGGCCGAGACCAGCGCGCCCAGGCCGCGTCCAGGCGCCCGCCGAGCAGCGCGGCGATGGCGAAGGCGAAGGCCACCGAGAAGCCTACATAGCCCATGTACAGCATCGGCGGGTGAACGATCAGGCCAAAGTCCTGCAGCAGCGGGTTGAGGTCGCGTCCGTCAGTGGGCATCTGCGGCAGCAAGCGCTCGAACGGGTTGGAGGTGACGATCAGGAACGACAGGAACCCCACGCTGATCATGCCCATCACCGCCAGCACCCGCGCCAGCATCACTTGCGGCAATTGACGCGAGAACACCGAGACGGCGAAGGTCCAGCCCCCCAGGATCAACGCCCAGAGCAGCAGCGAACCTTCGTGGGCGCCCCACACCGCGCTGAACTTGTAGTACCAGGGCAAGGCGCTGTTGGAGTTGCTGGCCACATAGGCGACCGAGAAATTGTCGGTCATGAAGGCATGGGTCAGACAGGCGAAGGCGAACGCCAGGAAGGCGAACTGCCCCCAGGCTGCCGGCCGTGCCAGGCTCATCCACAGGCTGTCGCCGCGCCAGGCACCGAGCAGCGGTACGCTGGCCTGTACCGCGGCAAAGCAGATCGCCAGGATCATCGACAGTTGTCCCAGCTCCGGAATCACCAAGGCTGCGTTCATGGCTTGGGCTCCATGCCGGTAGCGGCCTGGCCGCTTTCCTTCAGGGCCTTGGTGACCTCCGGCGGCATGTACTTCTCGTCGTGCTTGGCCAGGACTTCGTCGGCCACCACCACGCCATCGGCGTTGAGCTTGCCCAGGGCGACGATGCCCTGCCCCTCACGGAACAGGTCGGGCAGGATGCCGCGGTAGGTGATCGGCACCGACTTGTTGAAATCGGTGACCACGAAGCGCACGTCCAGCGAGTCGGAAGAGCGCTGGACCGAGCCCTTCTCGACCATCCCGCCGGCCCGGATGCGGGTATCCAGCGGCGCCTCGCCGTTGGCGATCTGGGTTGGGGTATAGAACAGGTTGATGTTCTGCTGCAGTGCGCTCAGCGCAAAGCCCACGGCGATGGCGACACCGACCAGCAGGCCGAGGATGAGATAGAGGCGTTTCTTGCGCTGAGGATTCACTGGTTGCTCTCCCGGCGCAGACGGCGCGCCTCTTCTTGCAGGTAGCGGCGTCGGGCCATGAGTGGCGAGGCGACATTGAGCGCCAGCACCGCCAGGCAGATGCCGTAGGCCGACCAGACGTACAGGCCATGATGCCCCATGGCGAGAAAATCACTGAAGGAAGCGAAACTCATCAGGCGACCCTCCGTCCCAGGCTGTTCAATACTTCCTCCCTGACCCAACTGGCGCGCGCCTCGCGCTTGAGCACTTCGAGGCGCATGCGCAGCAGCAGCACGGCACCGAAGAAGCAATAGAAACCCAAGGCCGTGAGCAGTAGCGGCAGCCACATTTCGGCAGGCATGGCCGGCTTTTCGGTCAGGGTGAAGGTGGCCCCCTGATGCAGGGTGTTCCACCACTCCACCGAGTACTTGATGATCGGAATGTTCACCACGCCGACGATCGCCAGCACCGCGCAGGCCTTGGCCGCGCTGTCACGATTGCTGATCGCCTGGCCCAGGGCGATGATGCCGAAGTACAGGAACAGCAGGATGAGCATGGACGTCAGCCGGGCATCCCAGACCCACCAGCTCCCCCAGGTCGGCTTGCCCCAGATCGCCCCGGTGACCAGCGCCACGGCGGTCATCCAGGCGCCGATGGGTGCCGCGCACTGCACGGCCACATCGGCCAGTTTCATCTTCCACACCAGCCCCACCACCCCGGCCACCGCCAGCAGCACGTAGCAAGACTGCGCCAGCATGGCGGCCGGCACGTGGATGTAGATGATCCGGAAGCTGTTGCCTTGCTGGTAGTCCTGCGGCGCAAAGGCCAGGCCCCAGGTGACGCCGACCAGCAGCAGGAGAACGGCGCAGACGCTCAGCCAGGGCAACATGCGGCCGCTGATGGCATAGAACCATTTTGGGGAGCCCAGCTTGTGGAACCACGTCCAGCTTATTTTCATCAGGGTACATCCAGGGTATTTGCCGGGCTTGGGAGCCCGGGACTCGTTATTCGCCGACGCTGATCTTCAGGCCGGCCGCTATCGCAAAAGGTGCCAGTGTCACAGCCAGGGCCGTCAGGCTGGCCAGCCAGAGCAGATGGCCGGTCGCGGGCATATTCTGCAACGCTGCTTGCAGGGCGCCACTGCCCAGGATCAATACCGGGATATACAGCGGCAGGATCAACAACGCCAGCAACAGGCCACCACGCTTGAGGCCGACGGTCAGCGCCGCGCCCACCGCGCCCAGCAGGCTCAACACCGGCGTGCCCAGCAACAGCGACCCCAGCAGCACTGGCAGGCAACTGGCCGGCAAGCCCAGCATCAGGGCAAGCAATGGCGCCAACAATACCAGCGCCAGCCCGGAAAAGATCCAGTGCGCCAGCACCTTGGCCAATACCAGCAGCGCCAGGGGGTGAGGCGAGAGGACCCATTGCTCCAGCGAGCCATCCTCGAAGTCGCTGCGGAACAGGCCGTCCAGCGACAGCAGCACGGCCAGCAGCGCCGCGACCCAGACCAGGCCTGGCGACAAGGTTTGCAACAATTGTGTCTCAGGACCGACCGCCAGTGGAAACAAGGCGACGACTATCGCGAAGAACACCAGCGGGTTGGCCAGCTCTGCCGGGCGGCGGAACAACAGACGCGCCTCACGGCGCAGCAACAGGACGAATACGCTCATGCAGCCCACTGCCCCAGGTTCAGTTCTCGATAACCCGACGGCTTGCGCTCGAGGTTGTGATGGGTGGTCAGCACCACCGTGCCGCCCTGCTCGCAATGGGCGGCCAGGTGAGCCTCCAGCTGAGCCACGCCTTGCTTGTCCAGGGCAGTGAACGGTTCATCCAGAATCCACAGCGGCGGGCTGTTCAGGTACAGGCGGGCCAATGCCACGCGCCGCTGCTGACCGGCCGACAGGGTGTGGCAGGGTACGTCTTCGAATCCGCGAAGACCCACGGCCTCCAGGGCTTGCCAGATGGCCTCGTTGCTGGCCGGCTGATGCAGGGCGCACAGCCAGGCGAGGTTCTCTTCGGCGCTGAGCAGATCCTTGATTCCGGCGGCATGACCGATCCACAGCAGGATGCTGGCCAGGGCATGGCGCTGCTCGGCCAGGGGTTGGCCATTGAGCAGGATCTCGCCGGCGGTGGGCTGCATCAGGCCCGCCAGCAGGCGCAACAGGCTGGTCTTGCCGCTGCCGTTGGGGCCGCTGATCTGCAGCATGTCACCAGGGCGCAACTGGAAATCCAGGTGCTCGAAGAGCAGTCGCCAGTCGCGCTCGCAGGCCAGGCCCACGGCTTGGAGATGAAGGGTCACGGTTTCGCCTTATCAATGTGGGGTGCAACCGGCATCACGCGCGAACAGCGCGAACCCAGGCGCAGCCCCAGTGTCTCAAGTCGCCCCGGCCGCTGCCGTTATACTGGCAGTGGCGGACGGCGGGCATTATTACATGCGACGTCTCGCTGCCAAGAGGGCGGGTCCGACAGGTTGTATACAATCATGACTGAAATCAATAGTCTCAGCGCACAATCCACGCTCGGACTCCAGGCAGGCAAGGCCGCGATGACCGGCGAGCTGCTGCGCCTGCTGCAACCACAGCCCGGCCTGCTGGCCCCCGGCGAGACCGCCCGTGCCGAGGTGCTGTCGCTGCGCCAGGTGGGACAGGACTTCCAGTTGCTGCTGCGCCTGACCTTGGCCAACGGCAACCAGACCCAACTCCAGGCCAGCACCAGCCAGCCCCTGCCCCAGGGTAGCCAGGTGACCGTCACACAGACTGACAGCAACCGCCTGACTGTTCTGTTGCAACAAGCCAATGCCAACAACATCGCCACCCTCACCCGCCTCGATACCGCCAGGGTACCGGTTGGCACGCTGCTGCAGGGCAAAGTCCTGACCAGCCAGGCCCTGGCCCCCGGCGAGGCCGCCGGTTTCCGTTCGTTGGTCAGCCTGCTAAACAGTGCCCAGGCCGGCGCCACCCTGACCATCGACAGCCCACGTCCGCTGCCGGTGGGCAGCCTGCTCAGCGCCCTGGTCCAAGGTGATCAGTCGCTGCGCTTCGTCCCCTTGAGTGGCCGCCAGGACCAGTTGGCGATCGCCCAGCAGCTCGCCACGCAACAAAGCCGCCAGGCCTCGCTACCGGGCCTGCTCAACACCCTGCAACAGATCTCCAACGACCCTGGCACCAATGCCGAGCTCAAGGCCAGCGCCGAACGCCTCCTGGCCAGCTTGCCGGATGCCCGCCAGCTCGTCGATGCCAAGGCCGTCGCCCAAGCCCTGAACAACAGCGGCGCGTTCCTCGAGGCCAAGCTGCTTGGCGGTGCTGGCGCAGGGCTGATACCGGACCTCAAGGCGCAACTGGTCAGGCTGGTGGCCCAGGCGTTTCCTGACCTGCCCGGCAATGCGCTGACCAACGCCGCGACCGCCGGCACCCTGGCCCAGGCGTTTCCCGCCATGGCCCGCGGCGCCCTGGGGATGCTCGACAGGAACAGCCCCAGGCCCCAGCCAGGGAGCTTTCCCCTGCCCTCGCGCCTGGTCCAGAACCTGGAGGCCGAAGGCGACCTGCAGCAGTTGCTGCGCCTGGCCGCCGCGGCCATCTCGCGCCTGCAGAGCCATCAATTGGCCAGCCTGCAGCAGACCGGCATCACCGAGAACGGCAACCTGCAGACCACCTGGCAAACCGAGATTCCCATCCGTCATGGCCAGGACTTCGTGCCGCTGCAGGTCAAGCTGCAGCAGGAGGAAACCCCAGAACAACACGCCGACCCCGAACGCGGCCAGCGCGACCCACTGGAGTCGCTGTGGCGCATCGAACTGGCCTTCGACCTTCCGCCCCTTGGCCCCTTGCAGGTCCAGGCAGAGTTGAACCAGGGCCGGCTGTCCGGCCAATTGTGGGCGCAGCAGCCAGACACCGCGCAACTGATCGAGCGTCAGCTGGGCGAGCTGCGAGAGCGCCTGCTGGCACGCGGCCTGGATGTCGGCGACTTGCAGTGTCATCCAGGCATTCCTCCCCAGGGGCCCCGCACACGCCTGGAACAACGTTGGGTGGACGAGAACGCATGAGCGACAAGCAACCGCGCCAGGCCATCGCCCTGAGCTACGACGGCCAGCAGGCCCCGACCCTCAGCGCCAAGGGCGACGACGAATTGGCCGAGGCCATCCTCGCCATCGCCCGCGAGCATGAAGTGCCGATCTATGAAAACGCCGAACTGGTCCGCCTGCTGGCGCGCCTGGAGCTGGGTGAGCAGATTCCCGAAGCGCTGTACCTGACCATCGCCGAAATCATCGCGTTCGCCTGGCAACTACGCGGAAAAGTGCCAGTAGGCTTTAACGACGAGCCCGCCTCCGAACGCGATATCACCCCCGCGCTGTTGCGCCTGCCCAGCGAACGCGCCTAGGCCGCAAGCCGCCTCGCTTCGCTGCAACCACCGACAACCTCTGTCAGAAACCACCCCGCTCCTCGGTAAGTTAGCCGACAGATAGAAGCAGGCCGTTACCTACATCGTTTTCCTCGGGCACATGCCCTGCCTTGCTTGAGGAAAACGACAATGAAATACACGCTACTGGCCTTGGCCCTCTCCCTGGCAACCGGCGCCGCGAACGCGTCGGCCCAGCCACCTTCGTCCACCGTACTGCTACAGGCTTTGCAGCAACAAGACGGCGTGACCCCCACGCTGATCAACCAGTCGATACCGACCCACACCAAGGCCGGCACCCTGTTGGTCGCCTATGAGTCTCGACTCGACACGCTCGAAAACGGCCCGACCCTGTTGGCCCGGGTTCAGGCAGGTGCGAGCGCCCTGGTGTTCCTGGACGCGCCCCCCGACCGTGGCAAAGGCCTGGGCACACTGCTAGGCATGCGGCCGGATGTGCCATTCCTCGTGTTGACCAGTGACGGCAAGGGTGGCCTGACCACTCATGTGCTGAACCTTGCCGATGCCAAGACGACCGCCGCCGCGATCGGCTCCCTGGTCAAGGCGCAGGCCAGACGGGTCGCTGCGTCCAAGTTACCGACGCCACGCAGCTCGGGGGGAGACAGTGGCGAAGTGCTTGCACCGCAACTGCGCCAAAACCTCAACTGGGTCTCAGACGATGGCAAGGTCCAGTCGAGCGTGACACTCACGGTCGTGCGCAATGTCGACCGCGCCAATGACGTCAAGACGATCCTGGTCAAGACCAGGACCAGCCTTCATCCCGACCAGGCCATTACCGACGGCAACAAGACCGGCCAGAACCTCTGGATGAGCCGGTTACCGACACGCTACACGTTCGGCCACAAGCTTGAAGCAAAAGGGCTCAAACCCGTCCTGGTCGACTTCCTACCTGAAAGCGACGGAAGTACCGAGTTCGATTACAGCAAGACCCACGAAAAATCCTTCAATATTGCCGGGTCTCTCGGTGGCCAGTTCGGTGGCGGCAGCACCCCCGAGCAGAAGCACACCTGGACAGCGCAAAGCCCGTTCAGCGCCAACGCCTCCTACACCCTGGGAACCAAGGAGCAACTCTCCCATCGTTTCAAAGATTACGCACTGCTGGTGACCCGTCAGGTGCCTGATGTACGTTGGGAAGCGCCGCTTGACGGGCGAATCGGCCAGCATACGCTGGTCAGGCCGACGTCACGCCTGCCCGTGTTCCAGCCAGAAAACCTCAAGCCGATGATGAGGATCGCGAGCATGGACGCCCTCAGCGAATGGGTGGTACCCGGCAGCTACGAGGACAATGTGACGGTCACCCTCAGCGGTGGATTCACATCCCATGTCGATCGTTGGTGGTGGGAGCGCAGCCGCGTGGTGTCCCGGGAAGAAAACGCCACCGTCGAGGCCACGCACAAGATCGACCTGAACATGGGCCACTGGAGCCTGGCCCGCGAAATTCCGGTGCTGTTGCGATCGTTCTCCGGTGAAGGCAAATGCATCAGCGCCGCCGGCAGTCGGAACATCGAGCTGCAGACGTGCGACAGTAACGATTCACGACAGATGTGGGGCTTCGATGAGGCTCGACGCTATCGCAACATGGCCACGAAGCAATGCATGACATTCAACGTGTCGAACAAGAGGGTCGAACAGGCCGCTTGCGCGCTGACCAACAATCAGGCCTGGGAATGGCGCGCCGAGCGCCTGCACAGCCTCTACAACCCGCTGTGGCGGTTGTACACCAGCGCAAGCAGCCGATACGTGAAGCTTGAGCCGGATGGTGCCGTGCGGGTGCAGAACCTGCCGCTGAATCAGTTCAATGCACTGAACAAGCCCTGGAGCAGCTATCCCGACGCGCCGTCAAAGAACGACACCATGCCCAACCTCAACGGCGCCTCGCCGCAGATCAGCCCCGACTGGGTAGGAAAGTTCGGTCCCGTCAGTGCTGAGCAGCGCTGGCAGACACTGGTCATTTCACGGGCGCTGAAGGAGTAACGCCAAGCAAGGAGCATTTCGCCAGCATTGCACTCCCTCACAGGACACAACACTGGCGAATGCGCTTCAGAGCAGGTTGCCATCACTCACCGCGATGGAGCTTGCTCATGAGTTCCGCCTCGGCCTGGGTCAAGCCACAGGTACGGGTCAGCTCATCGACGCTGGCCCCCATGCCCACCAGCTTGGCCGCCTGGGTGAAAGTGACGCTGTTGGGGTCGCGCTGTTCCAGTTGCTGAAGCTTCTCAGGCAGCGGCGCGAGCACCGCGCGCAATTCATGGATCGCATCGCCCATGCGCACGGTGCCGTTCTGGTAGTCGTCCAGGCGCTTGGCCAGGTCCTTGATGCGCTGGTCACGCAGCGCATCGCCCTGGGCCTGCTGGGCTGCCAGCTCACGCTGGCGCTTGCTGTAGTTGAGGAAGAACCACAGGCTCAGCGCCCAGAGCAACGCCAGGAAAACGACAGCAACCTCGAAAATCAACTCAGATGTTCTCCAGCTCGGACCACTCTTCCTCGGTCATCATCTTGTCCAGCTCGACCAGGATCAACAGCTCGCCGTTCTTGTTGCACACGCCCTGGATGAACTTGGCCGACTCTTCGTTACCGACATTCGGCGCGGTCTCGATCTCCGACTGACGCAGATAGACCACCTCGGCCACGCTGTCGACCAAGATGCCGACCACTTGCTTGTCCGCCTCGATGATGACGATACGGGTGTTGTCGGTGACTTCGGTCGGCATCAGGCCGAAACGCTGGCGGGTGTCGATCACAGTGACCACATTGCCGCGCAGGTTGATGATGCCCAGCACGTAGCTCGGCGCACCCGGGACTGGCGCGATCTCGGTATAACGCAGGACTTCCTGCACCTGCATGACATTGATGCCGTAGGACTCGTTGTCCAGACGGAAGGTTACCCACTGCAGGATCGGATCTTCGGAACCTTGTGCAGACGACTTTTTCATTCCCCTACCCCTTGAAATCCGCCTCTGGCGGTGTGCTCGCTATGGCCGCGGCAGTTGCGGCCTTCAGTCATTGGTGTTTGGCATGCATCTGCTTGACGGCGCCACTGGCGATCAGTTCGGCCAGTTCAGCGACATCGAGCAAGGCGCACATGTGTTCGATCACCGTGCCGGCCAACCAGGGGCGCTGGCCACGCTGGCTGCGCCATTTGATCTCGGCCGGGTCCAGGCGCAGGGAGCGGCTGACCTGGTGCACGGCCAGCCCCCATTCATAGCCCTGGACGGAAATCACATACTGCAGGCCCTGGCGGAAATCGTCGCGATAGCGGTCGGGCATGACCCAGCGCGCGGTATCCAGGACCTTGAGGTTGCCTGCCTGGCAGGTGAGGATGCCAAGGAACCAGTCTGGCTGGCCGAACAGCGGCGTCAGCTCCTGGCCTGCAAGGCTGTAGATCGAGCCCAGGCATACCAGCGGTACCGCCAGGGTCAGGCCGGCAACATCGAACAGCAGGCACTCGAATGGCTCCGCCGCCCAGGCCGGGCGCCCGTCCGCCGTGGCCGGGGGCATGGGTGGATTGGAGGCCGGCAGGTACACATCGACCAGCGGTGCCACCGGCTCGGCCGTCTGGGCCTGAACCACTTCGGGTTCGGGCTCAACCACCGCAGGCACGGGCTCCGGCACGACCTCGACCGGCCTCAGGACCATGGGCAATACCGCGACGGACGGCTCGGCGAACGGCCTCGTCGTCACCGGTTCGGGGGCAGCCTGACGCTGGGCGTCCCGCGCCTGCTCCTCACGGACCGCGGCGGCGAATTCATCAACGGGCGCCGCATCGGCCAGCGTTTCAGGCGCGTCAAGCTCCTCGGTGGCCTCCTGCAAGAGGCCATCAAGGTAGGACTGCAACGCCAGTTGCGGCTTGGTGGTGGTCTGCCGTGCTGGGTTCATCAGGCCACCTGCAATGCGGGTTTATAGGTCAACAGGTGCTTGAGCAATGCCCGGTAGGCGATCAGGCCCCGGCTCTTGCCATCGAACTGCGAGGGTGTGACACCCGCCCGGCTGGCATCGCGAAGGCGCGTGTCGACCGGGATGTAGCCTTGCCAGACCTGCTCGCCATAGCTGTCACGCAACACCTTGAGCGTGCCCAGGGAAGCCTGGGTGCGGCGGTCGAACAGGGTCGGCACGATCTGGTAGGGCAGCGCCTGGCGCCGCGACCGGTTGACCATGGCCAAGGTACCGACCATGCGCTCCAGGCCCTTGACCGCGAGAAACTCGGTCTGCACCGGAATCACCAACTGCTGGCTGGCGGCCAGGGCATTGACCATCAAAACACCTAGCAGCGGCGGGCTGTCGATCAAGGCGAAATCGAAATCCTGCCACAGCTGCGCCAGACTCTTGGCGATCACCAGGCCCAGGCCGCTCTGTCCCGGCGATTGGCGCTCAAGCACGGCCAGGGCGGTGCTCGAAGGCAGCAGCGAGATGCGTTCATCGCTGGTGGGCAGCAACAACTGCCCTGGCAGGCCTTCAGGTACCGTGCCCTTGTGCAGGAACAGGTCGTAGCAACTGTGCTCCAGTGCATCAGGGTTGTGCCCGAAGTAGCTGGTCATCGAGCCATGCGGGTCGAGGTCCACGACGACCACGCGCTTGCCCGCCTCGGCCAGCAAACCGGCCAGGGCGATGGTGGTGGTGGTCTTGCCGACACCACCTTTTTGATTGGCTACTGCCCAGACTCTCATCGTGCGTTGCTTCCCCCCGGAATGGCCGCCTGCCCTGCCGGGAACGGTGTGGATTCGGTGACGGACAATTGACGGGCTCAGCCCCCAACCGTCGCTGCAGGCGTTGTTGGTGCAGTTTGTGTGCCAGCACGTCGCAAGGCCGCGTCCGGCGTGGCATTGGCGCTACCGGAGCCGGTCAGGCTGCGGCGCACTTCCAGGTTACGGGAAATCACCAACACCACCCGACGGTTGCGGGCCCGCCCTTCAGGCGTCTCGTTGCTCGCCACCGGCTGGTATTCGCCATAGCCCACCGAGGCCATGCGAGCCGGGTTCACCCCGTTCATCGCCAACAGGCGGACGATGCTCGCGGCACGCGCCGAGGACAGCTCCCAGTTGGTCGGGTACTGGGCGGTACGGATCGGCAGGTTGTCGGTGAAGCCTTCCACATGCACCGGATTGGCGTAAGGCTTGAGGATGTTCGCCACCTTCTCGATGATCGAGAAGGCGGTATCGCTGGGCATGGCATCACCGCTGCCGAACAGCAGCGACGAGTTGAGCTCGATCTCGATCCACAGCTCATTGCCACGCACGGTCATCTGGTCGGTCTTGATCAGGTCGCCGAAGGCATCGTGCACATCGTCGGTGATCGTCTGCAACGGGTCGGCATTGCGCTGGGCCAGCCCTGCATCGGTCTGCTCGCTGTCCTTGATCAACGGCTCGGCTGGCGTGACGCTGAGCGGGCGCTCATCACCGATCGGGATGGGCTTCATGCTGCGCTCGGAATCGTTGAACACCCCGAGCAGTGCCTGGGAGATGACCTTGTACTTGCCCTCGTTGATCGAGGAAATCGAATACATGACCACGAAGAAAGCGAACAGCAAGGTGATGAAGTCGGCGTACGACACCAGCCAGCGTTCGTGGTTCTCATGTTCCTCGGTGTGGCGACGGCGGGCCATGGCTTACTCCATGAAGCCTTGCAGCTTCAGCTCGATCGAGCGCGGGTTTTCCCCTTCGGCGATCGACAGCAAGCCTTCGAGCAGCATCTCGCGGTAGCGCGACTGGCGCAGCGCGATGGCCTTGAGCTTGTTGGCGACCGGCAGCAGGATCAGGTTGGCGCTGGCCACGCCGTAGATGGTGGCGACGAAGGCCACGGCGATGCCGTTGCCCAACTGCGACGGATCGGCCAGGTTGCCCATCACATGGATCAGGCCCATCACCGCGCCGATGATGCCGATGGTCGGCGCGTAGCCGCCCATGCTCTCGAACACCTTGGCGGCCTGGATGTCGCGGCTCTCCTGGGTCAGGAAGTCGACTTCGAGGATGCTGCGGATCGACTCGGGTTCGGCGCCATCGACCAGCAGTTGCAGGCCCTTGCGTGCATAAGGATCAGGTTCGGCGTCCGCCACCCCTTCCAGGCCCAGCAGGCCTTCCTTGCGCGCGGTCAGGCTCCAGTTGACCACCCGATCGATGCCGCCGGGCAGGTCCACGCGTGGCGGGAAGAAGATCCAGCGCAGGATCTGCAACGCCCGCTTGAACGACGACAGCGGCGCCTGCAACAGCGCCGCCGCCAGGGTACCGCCGAGCACGATCAAGGCCGCCGGACCATTGAGCAGGGCACCGACGTGGCCACCTTCCAGGAAGTTGCCGCCCACAATGGCGACAAACGCGAGGATCAGGCCAATCAGGCTCAGGACATCCATCAGACGCACGCCTCGACCAGGTGCTTGCCGATCTCGTCCAGGCTGTATACCGCGTCGGCCAGGTTGGCCTTGACGATGGCCATAGGCATGCCGTAGATCACGCAGCTGGCTTCATCCTGGGCCCACACGGTGCTGCCGCCCTGCTTGAGCAGGCGGGCACCTTCGCGGCCATCGGCGCCCATGCCGGTGAGTACCACCGACAGCACCTTGTCACCGTAGGACTTGGCGGCAGAGCCGAAGGTGATGTCCACGCATGGCTTGTAGTTCAGGCGCTCGTCACCTGGCAGGATCTTCACCGCACCACGGCCGTCGATCATCATCTGCTTGCCACCCGGGGCCAGCAGCGCCAGGCCTGGGCGCAGCAGATCGCCGTCCTCGGCTTCCTTGACGCTGATCTTGCACAGCTTGTCCAGACGCTCGGCGAACGCCTTGGTGAAGGCCGCAGGCATGTGCTGGATCAGGACGATGGGCGCCGGGAAACTGGCAGGCAGTTGCGTGAGTACCCGCTGCAAGGCCACCGGGCCACCGGTGGACGTGCCGATGGCGACCAACTTGTAGGGCTTGCGCTTGGGCGCGGGCGAATGGCTGCCGGCCACGGTACGCGCCGAAGGCGTGACCGGCGCGGCGGCACGCGTTGGCGTGGAGCTTGCGAAGCTGCTGGCCGGTGCGTGACTGGTAGGCGCAGGTGCCGGGCTCGCGGTGGCATAACCCCCGAAGCGGCGATTGCTGCGCGAGATGGTGTGGACCTTCTCGCACAGCAGTTGCCGGACTTTGTCGGGGTTGCGCGAAACGTCCTCGAAGTTCTTCGGCAGGTAGTCCACCGCCCCTGCATCGAGGGCATCCAGGGTAACCCGGGCGCCTTCATGGGTGAGCGAGGAGAACATCAAGACTGGCGTCGGGCAGCGCTGCATGATGTGCCGCACCGCGGTGATGCCATCCATCATGGGCATCTCGTAGTCCATGGTGATGACATCCGGCTTGAGCGCCATTGCCTGGTCGATCGCTTCCTTGCCATTGGTCGCGGTACCCACGACCTGGATCGTCGGGTCGGCCGAGAGAATTTCCGAGACGCGGCGGCGGAAGAAACCGGAATCATCCACCACCAGGACCTTGACTGCCATAAACACTCCATTAGGCGGCGCAACCGCCAAGGTGCGCCACCGAAATCAAATACGCCGGGCGGCGTAACGCTTGAGCATGCTCGGAACGTCGAGGATCAACGCGATGCGACCGTCGCCGGTGATGGTCGCGCCGGACATGCCCGGGGTGCCCTGGAGCATCTTGCCCAGAGGCTTGATCACTACCTCTTCCTGGCCCACCAACTGGTCGACCACGAAGCCGATACGCTGGGTGCCGACCGAGAGGATCACCACATGACCCTCGCGCTGCTCCTCATGCACCTGGTCCTGGACCAGCCAGCGCTTGAGGTAGAACAGCGGCAGCGCCTTGTCGCGGACGATCACCACCTCCTGGCCGTCGACCACGTTGGTACGCGACAGGTCCAGGTGGAAGATCTCGTTGACGTTGACCAGCGGGAACGCGAACGCCTGGTTGCCCAGCATCACCATCAGGGTCGGCATGATCGCCAGGGTCAGCGGCACCTTGATGACGATCTTCGAACCCTGGCCCTTGGCCGAGAAGATGTTGATCGAGCCGTTGAGCTGGGAAATCTTGGTCTTGACCACGTCCATGCCCACGCCACGACCGGACACGTCGGAAATCTCGGTCTTGGTGGAGAAGCCCGGGGCGAAGATCAGGTTGTAGCAGTCCGATTCGCTCAGGCGATCGGCGGCGTCCTTGTCCATAAGGCTTTTTTCCACGGCCTTGGCGCGCAGGACGTTAGGGTCCATGCCCTTGCCGTCGTCAGAGATCGACAGCAGGATGTGGTCGCCTTCCTGCTCGGCGGACAGCACAACGCGCCCGGTGCGCGCCTTGCCGGAGTCCTCGCGCTCGTCGGGCATCTCGATGCCATGGTCGACAGCGTTGCGCACCAAGTGCACCAACGGGTCGGCCAGGGCCTCGACCAGGTTCTTGTCCAGGTCGGTTTCCTCACCGACCAGCTCCAGGTTGATTTCCTTCTTGAGCTGACGGGCCAGGTCGCGGACCAGGCGAGGGAAACGACCGAAGACTTTCTTGATCGGCTGCATGCGGGTCTTCATGACCGCGGTCTGCAGGTCTGCGGTGACCACGTCGAGGTTGGACACGGCCTTGGACATGGCCTCGTCGCCGCTGTTCAGGCCCAGGCGCACCAGGCGGTTACGCACCAGCACCAGTTCGCCGACCATGTTCATGATCTCGTCCAGGCGCGCGGTATCGACCCGCACGGTGGTCTCCGCCTCGCTGGCCGCCGGTTTTTCGGCGGCAGGCGCCGCAGCGCGGGCGGGAGCGGCCGGCTTGGCGGCGGCGGGCTTGGCCACGGGCGCGGCTTCAGGCTTGGCGACCGGCTTGCTTTCGGCCTTGGCCACCGCAGGCACGGCAGCTACCGCAGCGCCAGGTGCTTCGGCAGTCGCGGCGTCATTGATGAACTTGCCCTTGCCGTGCAGTTGGTCCAGCAAGGCTTCGAATTCGTGCTCGGTGATGTGCTCACCGCCACCGCCCGACTCGACCGCAGCTGCCGCTTGCGGGGTTGCTGCCGACAGCGCGTCGGCGGCAAAGGTGCCTTTGCCGTGCAATTGATCGAGCAGCGCCTCGAACTCGTCGTCGGTGATTTCATCGCTGGTCGGCGGTGCGACACTGTCAGCCGGTACAGCAGCCGACGCCTGGGCGGAAAACTGCCCTTTGCCGTGCAACTGGTCCAGCAGCGACTCGAACTCGGCGTCGGTGATCTCGTCACCCTCGCCGCCCGCGGCCTCGCCCTGCATCTGCTCGGCAGCCTCGGCCTGGGCCTTGACGGCATCGAGCGAGTCGAGCAGTTGTTCGAACTCGCTGTCGGTGATGTCCGGTTCGGCGGCAGGCTCAGGCTCGGCCGCCACGGCAGCCTCGACCACCGGCGCCACGGCCTCGGCACCGGCCGGTTCGGCCAGACGCGACAGGGCCGCCAGCAGCTCGGGCGTGGCCGGAGTCAGGTCGCTGCGCTCGCGGACCTGGCCGAACATGCTGTTGACCGTATCCAGTGCCTCGAGGACCACATCCATCAGTTCCGCGTCGACCCGGCGCTCACCTTTGCGCAGGATGTCGAACACGTTCTCGGCGATATGGCAGCACTCCACCAACTCGTTGAGCTGAAGGAAGCCGGCGCCCCCTTTTACAGTGTGAAAACCGCGAAAGATCGCATTGAGCAGGTCCGCATCCTCAGGTCGGCTTTCCAGCTCGACCAGTTGCTCGGACAGTTGCTCGAGGATTTCGCCGGCCTCTACCAGGAAATCCTGGAGGATTTCTTCATCGGCGCCGAAGCTCATTGAACGTGCTCCCTAAAAACCCAGGCTGGACAGCAAATCGTCGACGTCGTCCTGACCGGACACGACATCTTCACGCTTATCGGCATGAATCTGCGGACCTTCACCCCGAGTCGGATGTTTTTCTTGATCTTTTTCAGCACGCAACTGCTGGTGGTCATGTTCGATGCCGGCAAAACGGTCGACCTGGCTGGCCATCAGCACGAGCTTGAGCAGGTTGCTTTCCACCTCGGTGACCAACGCGGTCACCCGCTTGATCACCTGGCCGGTCAGGTCTTGGTAGTCCTGGGCCAGAAGAATGTCGTTGAGGTGGCCGGCCACCTTGCGGTTACCTTCGGCGCTGTGCGTCAGGAAACTGTCGACCCGCTTGACCAGGTCGCGGAACTCCGGCGCGGCGACTTCACGGCGCATGAAGCGCTGCCAGTCGGCGCTCAGGCTCTGGGCCTCGGCCTCGAGGTCGTTGAGCAGCGGCGTGCTCGCCTCCACCAGGTCCATGGTGCGGTTGGCCGCGCCTTCGGTCAGCTTGACCACGTAGGACAAGCGCTCGGTGGCGTCGGTGATCTGCGACACTTCCTCGGCCTGCGGCATGCGCGGGTCGATCTGGAAGCTGACGATTGCACTGTGCAGCTCGCGGGTGAGCTTGCCGACTTCCTGGTACAGGCCACGATCGCGGGTCTGGTTCAACTGATGGATCAGCTGTACCGCCTCGCCGAACCGGCCATGCTCGAGGCTCTGGACCAGTTCCTGGGCGTGTTTCTTCAGGGTCGACTCGAACTCCCCCAACGATGTGTTCATTTGCTCCATGGCGCCCCCTGACATGACTCAGCCGTTGACGCGTTCGAAGATCTTCTCGATCTTCTCCTTGAGCACCTGGGCGGTGAAGGGCTTGACCACATAGCCGTTGACCCCGGCCTGGGCCGCCTCGATGATCTGGTCACGCTTGGCTTCGGCGGTCACCATCAGCACCGGCATCCCCTTGAGACGCTCGTGGGCACGGACCTTGCGCAGCAGGTCGATACCGGACATGCCCGGCATGTTCCAGTCGGTCACGAGGAAGTCGTAGTGGCCGCTTTCCAGCATCGGCAACGCCGTGGTGCCGTCATCGGCCTCATCGGTGTTGGTGAAGCCCAGGTCACGCAACAGGTTCTTGATGATCCGCCGCATCGTCGAAAAGTCGTCAACGATGAGGATTTTCATGTCTTTGTTCAATTAGACCTCCAAGCAGTCCTAAACGCGCCCGGCCCCCGGACGCGCATTCAATCGATTCGGTACAACATCCAACGACTGTGGCGAACCCAGGCTCAACGTGCCCGCCACTCCCCCAGACGGCTGCGCAGCCGCGCGGCGCACTGACTGTGCAGCTGGCTGACGCGCGACTCACTGACGCCAAGCACCTCACCGATTTCCTTGAGGTTCAGCTCCTCGTCGTAGTACAGCGCCAGCACCAGGCGTTCACGCTCCGGCAGGTTGGCGATGGCCTCGGCCAATGCCGCCTGGAAGCGCTCGTCTTCCAGATCCCGCGAAGGCTCCAGCTGGCCACTGGCGCCATCCTCGTGCAGCCCTTCATGCTCGCCGTCCTGCAGGAGGTCGTCAAAGCTGAACAGGCGACTGCCCAGGGTGTCGTTCAGAATCCCGTAATAATCATCGAGACTCAATTGGAGTTCGGCAGCAACTTCATGATCTTTAGCGTCACGGCCGGTTCTGGCCTCCACGGCGCGAATCGCGTCGCTGACCATGCGGGTATTGCGGTGCACCGAACGTGGCGCCCAATCCCCCTTGCGCACCTCGTCCAGCATGGCGCCGCGGATGCGGATACCGGCATAGGTCTCGAAGCTGGCACCCTTGCTGGCATCGTACTTGTTGGCCACTTCCAGCAGGCCGATCATGCCCGCCTGGATAAGGTCCTCGACCTGCACGTTGGCCGGCAAACGCGCCAGCAGGTGGTAGGCGATGCGCTTGACCAGCGGGGCATAACGCTCGACCAGTTCGTACTGGGCGTCGCGCGCGGCCCTGCTGTACATCTTGAAACCACTCGCACTCATAGCACCGGCCCTGCACTGGTGGGCTGCACCAGACGCTCGACGAAAAACTCCAGGTGCCCACGCGGGTTGGCAGGCAGCGGCCAGCTATCGACCTTCTGCGCGATGGCCTTGAAGGCCAGCGCGCACTTGGACCGAGGGAAGGCCTCATAGACCGCCCGCTGTTTCTGCACCGCCTTGCGCACACATTCGTCGTAAGGCACGGCACCGACGTATTGTAGGGCCACGTCCAGAAAGCGATCCGTGACCTTGGTCAACTTGGCGAACAGGTTGCGCCCTTCCTGAGGGCTCTGCGCCATGTTGGCCAGGACCCGGAAACGGTTCATGCCGTAGTCTCGGTTGAGCAGTTTGATCAGGGCGTAGGCGTCGGTGATCGAGGTCGGCTCGTCGCACACCACCAGCAACACCTCCTGGGCCGCGCGGACAAAACTCACCACCGAGTCTCCGATCCCGGCGGCAGTGTCGATCACGAGCACATCGAGGTTGTCACCGATATCGCTGAACGCCTGGATCAGCCCGGCATGCTGGGCCGGGGCCAGGTGCACCATGTTCTGGGTGCCGGAAGCGGCCGGCACGATGCGCACCCCGCCAGGCCCCTGCAGCAGCACATCGCGCAGTTCGCAACGCCCTTCGATGACATCGGCCAGGGTGCGTTTGGGCGAGAGGCCCAGCAAGACATCGACATTGGCCAGGCCCAGGTCGGCGTCCAGCAGCATGACCCGGCGCCCCAGCTCGGCCAGCGCCAGAGACAGGTTCACTGAAACGTTGGTCTTGCCGACGCCACCTTTGCCGCCGGTCACGGCGATCACCTGTACGGGATGCATGCTACCCATGTCTGTTCATTACCTTGTCTCGGGGCCCAGGCCACATGAGGGACTGAACACTGCCCCCCTGATGTAGGTACTTTGCGCTGTCCATTCGTCAACCCGCACGCTTGCCAGGGTTGTGGTAGAGATCAGCGAACATGTCGGCCATCGCCTCTTCGCTGGGCTCGTCCTGCATTTGCACACTGACCGCGCGGCTGACCAACTGATGCTTGCGCGGCAATTGCAGGTCGTCAGGAATGCGTGGCCCATCGGTGAGATAAGCCACCGGCAGTTCGTGACTGATGGCAAGGCTCAACACTTCGCCGAGACTGGCCGTTTCATCGAGCTTGGTCAGGATGCACCCTGCCAGGCCGCAGCGCTTGTAGCTGTGGTAGGCAGCGGTCAGTACCTGTTTCTGGCTGGTGGTGGCCAGCACCAGGTAGTTCTTGGCGGCGATGCCACGCCCGGCGAGCGTCTCCAGTTGCATGCGCAAGGCCGGATCGCTGGCTTGCAGGCCAGCCGTGTCGATCAGCACCACACGCTTGCGCAGCAGCGGGTCGAGGGCCTGCGCCAGGGACTGGCCGGGATCGACGTAGGTCACCGGTACGTTGAGGATGCGCCCCAGCGTCTTGAGCTGCTCCTGGGCGCCGATACGGAAGCTGTCCATGCTCACCAGCGCCAGGTGCTGGGCGCCGTACTTGAGCACATAGCGCGCCGCCAGCTTGGCCAGCGTGGTGGTCTTGCCCATGCCAGCCGGACCGACCATGGCGATCACACCGCCCTCCTCGATCGGCTCGATCTCGGGCACCTGGATCATCCGCGCCAGGTGCGCCAGGATCATGCGCCAGGCATGCCGGGGGTCTTCGATCTCGCCGGCCAGCTCCAGTGCTTCGCGGGCGATCGGGCCCGACAGGCCGATGCGCTGCAAGCGACGCCAGAGGTTGGCCTGCTGTGGCTTGTTACCCTGCAACTGGCTCCAGGCCAGGGAGCCGAGCTGAACTTCGAGCAGTTCGCGCAGGCCCGACAGCTCCGAGCGCATGGCATCGAACAGCCGCGGGTCGATCGGTGCCGGAGCAGGAGCGGCAACCGGGGCCGGTGCGTCGACCTGTGGCTCGACCAACGGCTCGGACGCGGTCAATGACAACCCGGCGAACAGCTGGCGATTGCCGGTCTCGTCGCTTTCGTTGCGCGTACTCAGCTCGGCCTGGACAGTGGCGATCCGCGACTGGGTCTTGCGCAGCTCGTCCTCGAGTTCGATGTTCGGCACGCGTGGGGCCAGGGCGGACAGCTTGTAGTCCAGCGCGGCCGTCAACTCGACACCGCCGGCGATGCGCCGGTTACCGATGATGGCGGCGTCGGAGCCAAGCTCATCCCGGACCAGCTTCATGGCCTGACGCATATCGGCGGCGAAAAAACGCTTAACTTGCATAACCCACTACCTCAGCCGTTGGGGCCCACGGTGGCAACGATGGTGACTTGCTTGTTGTCAGGTATTTCCTGATACGCCAGAACATGCAAATTCGGTACAGCCAGGCGGCCGAATCGCGACAGCATGGCGCGGATGGGGCCGGCGACCAGCAGGATGGCCGGCAGGCCCTGCATCTCCTGGCGTTGGGCCGCTTCGATCAGCGAACGCTGCAGCTTTTCGGCCATGCTCGGCTCCAGGAGAACACCGTCTTCCTGGCCTTGCCCGGCCCTTTGCAGACTATTGAGCAAGATCTGTTCCAACCTTGGCTCAAGGGTAATCACAGGCAGCTCGGACTCAACGCCGACAATGCTTTGCACGATGGCGCGACACAATCCGACGCGCACTGCCGCAACCAGCGCGGCGGTATCTTGACTCTTGCCGGCATTGTTGGCGATTGCCTCGGCGATGCTGCGGATATCGCGCACAGGTACCTGTTCGGACAGCAACGCCTGCAGAACCTTGAGCAACCCTGACAGCGAAATGACACCCGGCACCAGCTCTTCGGCAAGTTTAGGCGACCCTTTGGCCAATACCTGCAGTAGTTGCTGGACCTCTTCATGGCCGATCAGTTCATGGCAATGCTTCTGCAGGATCTGGTTGAGGTGGGTGGCCACTACCGTACTGGCATCCACCACGGTATAGCCCAGCGACTGGGCCTGGGCGCGCTGGCCGACATCGATCCACACCGCCTCCAGGCCGAACGCCGGATCGCGCGCGGCAATACCGTTGAGTGTGCCGAAGACCTGGCCCGGGTTGATGGCAAGCTCGCGGTCCGGATAGATCTCGGCCTCCGCCAGGATCACCCCCATCAGGGTGAGGCGGTAGGCGCTGGGTTGCAGGTCCAGGTTGTCGCGGATGTGCACGGTGGGCATGAGAAAGCCCAGGTCCTGGGAGAGCTTCTTGCGCACCCCCTTGATCCGCGCCAGCAACTGCCCACCCTGATTGCGATCCACCAACGGAATCAGACGATAGCCAACTTCAAGGCCGATCATGTCGATGGGGGTCACATCGTCCCACCCCAGCTCCTTGGTTTCCAGAGCGCGCTGGGGCGAGGGCAGCAGGTCCATCTGGCGCTGCGCTTCTTCCTGAGCCTTGACCTTGGCCTGTTGCTGACGGCGCCAGACCAGATAGGCGCCGCCACCGGCCGCCGCGCCAAGCCCCAGGAAGGCGACATGCGGCATGCCCGGGACCAGGCCCATGACGATCATCAGCGCAGCCGAAACAGCCAAGGCCTTTGGCGAGTCGAACATCTGCCGGTTGATCAGCTTGCCCATGTCCTCGGCGCTGGAGGCCCGGGTCACCATGATCGCCGCGGCGGTGGACAACAGCAGCGATGGCAATTGCGCCACCAAACCGTCACCGATGGTCAGCAGGGCATAGACCTTGCCCGCCTCACCGGCCGACATCCCGTGTTGAAGGATACCGATCAACATACCGCCGATGAGGTTGATGAACAGGATCAGCATGCCGGCGATGGCATCGCCCCGGACGAACTTGCTGGCACCGTCCATCGAGCCGTAGAACTCGGCCTCCTGGGCGACTTCGGCGCGGCGGGCCTTGGCTTGCGTCTGGTCGATCAGGCCCGCATTGAGGTCGGCGTCGATGGCCATCTGCTTGCCGGGCATGGCGTCGAGGGTGAAGCGCGCGCTCACCTCGGAAATACGCCCGGCACCCTTGGTCACCACGACGAAGTTGATGATCATGAGGATGGCGAACACCACCGCACCGACCACGTAGTTACCACCGATCACCACCTCACCGAAGGCCTGGATCACCTTACCGGCGGCGCCATGGCCTTCCTGGCCATGGAGCATGACCACACGGGTGGATGCGACGTTCAGCGCCAGACGCAGCAGCGTGGCGACCAAGAGGATGGTGGGAAAGGCTGCGAAGTCCAGGGGGCGCAGGGCATACACGCAGACCAGCAGGACGACGATCGACAGGGCGATGTTGAAGGTGAAGAAGACGTCGAGCAGGAACGGTGGGATCGGCAACATCATCATTGCCATCATCACCAGCAGCAACAGCGGCACGCCCAGGTTGCCCCGGCCGAGGCCGGCCAGGTTGTTTCGGGCGCTGTTGATTAACTGAGTGCGATCCACCGCAAATCCTCTTCAAGCAAAAACTTTGACGCCTGAATGGGCGTTTGGCGCTGCCTTTGCAAGAAGCCTTCCAACTTTTGGAATGGCGATGAATTGGGGCCGCTTCGCGACCCTGCGGGGACCGGGCTTGCCCGCGAACACCGGCGCAGCCGGTACCATACACTGCGGCGTCTGATTCGCGGGCAAGCCCGCCCCCACCTAAATCACCGCCAGCCCTGGAGCAGGCTCAACCGCAGCGTCGCAAATCAGCTATCGCGCCGCAGATCCGGCGGAATCGGCAGGTCAGGCTTGAGCGGCTCCGGCGCCTTGCCCTTCCCCGCCCGGTACTGGCGGATCTGGAACACATACGCCAGCACCTGGGCCACCGCCAGGTACAGCCCCGCCGGAATCTCCTGCTCCAGCTCGGTGGAGTAGTAGATCGCCCGCGCCAGTGCCGGCGATTCGAGAATCTGCACCTGGTGCTGAACCCCGATCTCGCGGATCTTCAGGGCGATGAAGTCCGTCCCCTTGGCCAGCAGCAACGGCGCCACGCCTCCGGACTCCGGGTCGTACTTGAGCGCCACGGCATAGTGCGTGGGGTTGGTGATGATCACATCGGCGTCCGGCACCGCCGCCATCATGCGCCGCTGCGAGGCCTCGCGCTGCAACTGGCGGATCCGCTGCTTGACCTCAGGCTTGCCTTCCGAATCCTTGTATTCATCCTTCACTTCCTGCTTGGTCATCTTCAGTTTGTTGTGCGCCTGCCAAATCTGGAACGGCACATCCACTGCCGCGATCAGCAGCAAGCCAGCGGCCATCCACAACGCGCTCCACCCCACCACCTGGACACTATGGATGATGGCCTGGTCAAGAGGCTCGTTGGCGATCGCCAGCAGCGCCTCACGGTCATTGGAGAGCACCGCCAGCGCCACCAGCAGGATCACGAAGAACTTGGCCAGGGCCTTGAGCAGCTCGGTCAACGCGTTGAGGGAAAACATGCGCTTGATGCCCGCCAGCGGGTTCATGCGGCTGAACTTGGGCTGCAGCAGGCTTGAGGAGAACAGGAAGCCGCCCAAGGCGATCGGCCCGACGAAGGAAATCAGGAACAGCAGGATCAACACCGGCTGCACTGCCCAGATCGCCATCTTGCCCGAAATCAGCAGCAAGGTGCCCATGGCGCTTTCGTCCACCACCACGTCCCGCGAGAGGCTGAAGTTCATGCGCATCAGGTCCATCAGGGTCTCGGCCAGGTACCCCCCGAACGCCAGCAGGCTGCCCGCCCCTGCGAGGGTCACCACCACGGTGTTGAGCTCCTTGGACCGGGCCACCTCGCCCTTTTCACGCGCGGTACGCCGACGCTTGTCGGTGGGTTCTTCTGTCTTGTCCTGACCGCTCTCGCTTTCTGCCATGCTCAGCGCGCCCTGGCCAGTTCACGCAGCCATTGCAGCGCTTCGCTGGCCAACAGCTGGTAATGGGAAAGAATGTCCGCCAGCGTGATCCAGAAAATGACCAGCCCCAGCACCAGGGTCAGCGGAAAACCAATGGAGAAGATGTTCAGCTGTGGCGCGGCGCGCGTCATCACGCCAAAGGCGATGTTGACCACCAGCAACGCAGTGATCGCCGGCAGCACCAGCAACAGCCCGGCACCGAGCACCCAGCTCAACCGCCCCGCCATTTCCCAGAAATGATTGACCATCAGGGCGCTCCCCACCGGCAAGGTGGTAAAGCTTTCGGTGAGCACCTCGAACACCACCAAATGACCGTTCATCACCAGGAACAGCACACTGACCAGCATGGTCATGAACTGACTGACCACCGCCACGTTGACACCGTTGGCCGGATCCATCATGGAAGCGAAGGCCATGCCCATCTGCACGGCAATCACCTGCCCGGCCACCACGAATGCCTGGAACAGCATCTGCAACGCCAGGCCGAACAAGGCGCCGACAATGACCTGCTCGCCGCACAGCAGCACACCGCGCAGGCTCAACGGGTCTATTTCAGGCAATGGCGGCAGCCCTGGCACGATCACCACGGTGATGGCCAGGGCGGCATAGAGACGAACCCGCGCAGGCAACATCCGCGTACCAAAGATCGGCATGGTCATCAGGACCGCCGTCACCCTGAACAACGGCAGGATGAACGTGGCGACCCAGGTACCGATCTGCGTGTCGGTCAGCTCCAGCATCGCCGCGTCAACCGATCAGCTGCGGAATGCTGGTGTACAGGCGGTTGAAATACTCCATGAAGCGCTGCAACAGCCAGGGTCCGATGATGATCAGGGTTACCAGCATCACCAGCAGGCGCGGCAGGAAGCTCAGGGTCTGTTCGTTGATCTGGGTTGCCGCCTGGAACATCGCCACCACCAGGCCGACCAGCAGGCTCGGCACCACCAGGATCGCGACCATCATGGAGGTCATCCACAGCGCATCGCGGAATATGTCTACGGCAACTTCAGGTGTCATGCAGGGGTCTCCATTGGTGGCCTCAGACGCCACCGAAACTGCCGGCCAGGGTGCCCATGATCAGCGCCCAGCCATCGACCAGCACAAACAGCATGATCTTGAACGGCAGCGAGATGATCAGCGGCGACAGCATCATCATGCCCATGGCCATCAGTACACTGGCCACCACCATGTCGATGATCAGGAACGGGATGAAGATCATGAAACCGATCTGGAACGCGGTCTTGAGCTCCGAGGTGACGAACGCCGGCACCAGAATGGTCAGCGGCGCCTGCTCGGGGCTGGCGATATCGGTACGCTTGGACAGCCGCATGAACAGGTCCAGGTCGCTTTGCCGGGTCTGTGCCAGCATGAAGTCCTTCAGTGGCCCCTGGGCCTTGTCGATGGCCTGCTGGGCGGTCATCTGCTCGTTCAGGTAGGGCTGCAGGGCGTCCTGGTTCACCCGGTCGAACACCGGCGCCATGATGAACAGCGTCAGGAACAACGCCATGCCGGTGAGCACCTGGTTCGACGGCGTCTGCTGCAGGCCCAGTGCCTGGCGCAGGATGGAGAACACGATGATGATGCGGGTGAAGCTGGTCATCAGGATGACGAACGCAGGGATGAAGCTCAGCGCCGTCATGATCAGCAGGATCTGCAGGCTGACCGAATACTCCTGCTGTCCGTTCGCCCCGTTGGACAGGGTGATGGCCGGGATCGACAACGGGTCGGCGGCCAGGGCCAGTGGCGCGGCCAGCAGCAGCGCCAGGGTCAACAGTAAGCGCAGTGCGCCGGTCATCACTTCTTGTCCTTCTGATCCTTGCCCATCAGCTCGAGCAGCCGCTGGGCGAACTCCGGCGTGGCGGGGCGGGCACCGGCAGGCACCTCCACCGGCTCGGCCAGCACATGCAATGCCTCGATGTTGCCAGGCGAGTGGCCAATGAGGATCTGCTCCTTGCCCACCTGCACCAGCAGCAGACGGTCACGCGGGCCGATGGCACGGCTGCCGACGATGTCGATCACCTGCCCGCTGCGCGGCGTCGCGCTCTGCATGCGGCGCAACAGCCAGGCGAGCACGAAGATCAGGCCGACCACCAGCAGCAGGCCGAACACCATCTGCGCCAGCTGCCCACCGAGGCTTCCAGGAGCCGCCACGGCCGGCGCCGCAGGCTGGGCAGCGGCGATCACCGCTTCGCTGGCGAGCAAGGCGCCAAGGGCCATCGCGGCCTGCAGTGCACCCTTCACTCAGCGCAGCTTCTTGATACGTTCGCTGGGGCTGATCACGTCGGTCAGGCGGATGCCGAACTTCTCGTTGACCACCACCACTTCGCCATGGGCGACCAGGGTGCCATTGACCAGCACGTCCAGCGGCTCGCCCGCCAGGCGATCGAGTTCGATCACAGAGCCCTGGTTGAGCTGCAGCAGGTTGCGGATGCTGATTTCGGTACTGCCCACTTCCATGGAGATGTTCACCGGAATATCCAGGATCACATCCAGGTTCGGCCCTTCGAGACTGACGTTGTCGTTGGGCTTGGGCGAGCTGGCGAACTCCTCCATCGGCAGGCGGCCGGCGCCGGAGCTGCCAGTGTCGGCAGCCAGCAGCGCATCGATGTCGGCCTGGCCGGCGTCACCGGTTTCCTGCAGGGCGGCAGCCCACTCGTCGGCCAGGGCCTGTTCCTCCGGGGAGGTGATCTCGTTTTCGTTAGCCATGATGTCCTCGACAGGCATTCAATTCGGAATTAGCGACCGACACGCCGTCAGCGACGTTCGATCGGGTCGATGATCTGCAGTGACAGCGTGCCCTTGTGCGACCCCAGCCGGGCCTTGAACGACGGAACGCCATTGGCGCGCAGCACCAGGTGTTCGGGCAGCTCGACCGGGATCACATCACCCGGCTGCATGTGCAGGATGTCGCGCAGCTTCAACTGGCGACGGGCGACGGTAGCCGAGACCGGCACACTGACATCCAGCACGTCTTCGCGCAGGGCCTTGACCCAACGCTCGTCCTGGTCGTCCAGGTCGGACTGGAAGCCCGCATCGAGCATTTCACGGATCGGCTCGATCATCGAATACGGCATGGTCACGTGCAGGTCGCCGCCACCGCCATCCAGTTCGATGTGGAAGGTCGAGACCACCACCGCCTCGCTCGGACCGACGATGTTGGCCATGGCCGGATTGACCTCGGAGTTCATGTACTCGAAGTTGACCGGCATGATCGCCTGCCAGGCTTCCTTGAGGTCGATGAAGCACTGGTCCAGCACCATGCGCACCACGCGCAGCTCGGTCGGCGTGAACTCACGGCCTTCGATCTTGGCGTGGCGGCCATCGCCACCGAAGAAGTTGTCCACCAGCTTGAACACCAGCTTGGCGTCGAGGATGAACAGCGAAGTGCCGCGCAGCGGCTTGATCTTGACCAGGTTCAGGCTGGTCGGTACGTACAGCGAGTGCACGTATTCGCCGAACTTCATCACCTGCACGCCACCGACCGCCACGTCGGCGGAGCGACGCAGCAGGTTGAACATGCTGATACGGGTGTAGCGGGCGAAACGTTCGTTGATCATTTCCAGGGTCGGCATGCGTCCGCGGACGATCCGGTCCTGACTGGTCAGGTCATAGCTCTTGACGCCGCCGGGCTCGGCGACGCTCTCGGTTTGTACCAGACCATCGTCGACGCCATGCAAGAGGGCGTCGATCTCATCCTGGGACAGCAGGTCCTGCACGGCCATCTCGGGCTCCTACTGCAATACGAAATTGGTGAACAGCAGCTGGTCCACGACCGGCTTGCCGACTTCCTTCTGTGCGACTTCCTGAACCACCGCGGTGGCCTTCTGGCGCAGCATCTCCTGGCCTACCGGGCTGCTGGCCAGGGTGTCGAAGCCCTGGCCGGAGAACATCATGACCAGGTTGTTGCGGATCACGGGCATGTGCACCTTGAGCGCGTCCAGATCGGCCTGGTTGCGCCCCTGCATGGTGATGCTCACCTGCATGTAGCGCTGGCGGCCGTTCTGGTTGAAGTTGACCACGAAAGAAGGTGCCAAAGGCTCGTAGATGGCCGCGGGCTTGACGTTGGCCTGGGCCGGATCGACAGCTGGCGCGGACTCGCTCTTGTGCATGACGAACCAGGTGGCACCCACCGACAGGCCCATGGCCAGCAGCAGAGCCAGCACCATCAGCAGGATCAGCTTGAGTTTGCCTTTAGTGGCGGGGTCTTTGACTGCGTCGCTCTTTGCCATGCCAATAATCCGTCGTCCATCGGGGTTTCAAAGGAGGATGACGAGGCTTGAGCAAGTGTTATGCCAGATTCAGGTAAAGCGGCGCCCGACCGCCTGCCCGCCACCGAAGCGGGAGCAATGCCACCCACCCGAGCGGCATTGCAGCGCGATGGAATCAGGCGTAGTAGTCGACGGCGCTGTCGCCGATGACCACCTGCTGCTCGACAGGCTGGGACGCTTCGGCCAGCTCACCCTCTTGCTCGCCACCCTCCCTGGCGCGCCGCGCCGCGACGCCGGAAAGGTTCGCGCCTTCCTGCTGGCCCTGCTGTTGCTGCTGGCCGCGGGACTGGTCGGCGACATTGACATCAGGCTGGGACAGCCCTTGCTGGGCGAACAGCTCACGCAGGCGGTGCACCTGGCTGTCGAGGGCATCGCGCACGCCGGCATGACCGCTGATGAAGGTCACCTGGGTGGACTGGTCCGCTGCGACATTGACGCGGATGTCCAGACGCCCCAGCTCGGCGGGTTCGAGCTGGATGTCCGCAGACTTGAGGTTCTGGCTGGACAGGTACATGACCCGGTTCACCAGCCCTTCGGTCCAGGCGTTCTGGTTCATCGGCAACGGCTGGTGCAACGGGCTGGGCGCCACGGCATTGGCGGTCTTGGGCGTCGCGGCCTGGGTCAGGCTGGCCAGGCGGTTGGCGAAATCATCGACCCGCGTGTCGCTGCTGGCGCTCTTGGTGTCCTTCAGGCCATCGTCGAGCAACTCGCTGAACGCTTTCTCACCCGACTGCGACGAGTCGTGCTTGGCCTCTGGCTTGTCCACCAGGCTCGCCAAGGTATTGACGGCCACCTGCCCATCATCGGACTGACTGCCGTCGCCCTGGCTGGTGGGCGATGCATGAGCGGATGTTGTGCCCTTGGCCTGGGCGCTTTGCTCCAGGGCCAGCCGCAAGGTCGGCAGATTGGCCAGCGGATCGGCTTCGGGATCGAAATCATCCGGGGCCGCCTGCGCCTCTTGCGCCACCGGCTCGACCGGAAGTGCCGGCAACTGCGCGGCAGCCTGCAACACCGGCGCCACGGCCTCTGCCTGGGCCTGGATCAGTTGCGCGCCGGGCTGGGCATCGGTGACCTGGCCTGCAACCAGGCTGGCATCGAGCAAGCTCGAATCACTGTCTTCACTCGCCTGGTCAACCACTGGCAAGGTTTTGCCGTCATCGGCAACCGCTGGCGTGCCCGCAGGCTCGGACTTGCCGTCCGCCGCGCTCTCGGGCTTGTCCTTCGGCTTGGCCTGGGCAGCCTTGTCATCGCGCCCCTGGCGGGCCATGACCTGGTCGAAACCACCTCCCTGAGCGCCCGCCGCCTGCGGCTTGTCCGCCACTGGAGCAGCTGCGCGCGACGGCTTGCCCACGACACTGGCTTGCAGCAAAGGATTGGATGCGACAGGCATTGAAAGGTCTCCGCGCCGGATATCGTTAAATCGTCCAGGCAAAGACAGGCAAAACTCGCGCCAGGTTTGCTCAACCGGCGGAAATACGCGCGCGTTCAGCGCAATAGAAGCGCTGGACCTCAAGGTACTCCAGGTCGATACGGTTGATCAGGTCCTCGATGCCATACAGTGATGGCTGACGGACACGCTCCTCCAGTTGCCGGCACAGTTCTGCCAGCCCCACGGCCCCCATGTTACCGCTGCTGCCCTTGAAGCTATGGGCGGCCAAACCCAGCTCCTCGGCGCTTCTGGCCCCGTGCAACTGGCTCAGGCGCCGCTCGGAGTCCTCCAGGAAGGTTTCCAGCAGTTGCAGATACCCCTCCTCCATGACCTCCTGCAGGTCGCTGAGGATCTTCGGGTCGATATGCATGTCAGCCACTTGTTCACTCCTTTGATCAAGTTGATCGGGCCTGCATCCGCAGGGTCCTGCGCCAACGGCTCACCAGCAGAATACCACCCGTGCGCAACGGCCACCCTCAAGCCATTCGGCGCCCTGGCTGAGGCTGCGCACCAGGCTCAGGCCTCGCCCGCTAAACGCCTGCCCCTGGCGCTGACCCGACAGCACCCGCGCGACATCGAACCCCGCACCGCTGTCGCGCACCTCGATCTTCAGACGTCCGCCCCCGGCCATGGGTTCAACGTCCAGGTCGATACGCACGAAGCCATCATCCTGCCGTGCCAGGCGCTGGCCACGCTCGCGATAATAATCGGCAAAGCCCTGGGCATCGCGCTTTAGTCGCGAATCCAGGCCCAGCACCCCGTGCTCCAGGGCATTGGCGTACAGCTCGCTGAGCACCGTGTGCAACAGGCCACCGCTTGGCCGCAGGCCATGGATCTCCTGCAACAGCTGTACTAGGTATGGCACGGGATTGAAACGTTTCAAGCTTTCGCCACGCAACTCGAAGTGCGACGACCAGTGCAGCGGGCTGGAACGGGCGCCTTCGGCGTCGGGCATGGGCATCGGAGCCTGCCACTGTGGCTCCACCATGCAGACATCGCAAAGGCTGATATCGTCCCGGGGACGCCCGCCGAACCGCTCCAGCGCCTGCATGAGTTCCTGGAGCAGGCGCGCTGGATCGCGGTTGGCAGCCAGCACCTGACGCAGGCGCTGCACACCGAACAGACGCTCCTGATCGTCACAGGTATCGACCACCCCGTCGGACAGCAACAACAAGCGCTCGCCCAACGCCAGCGCAAACACCTCGGTGCTGTCGTCGAAACGCTCGGGAGACAGGATGCCCAACGGCAGGTGACGGGACTCCAGCGTGGACAGCACCTCCCCCGAAGCGGACAAGCGGTAGCCATCCGGCATGCCGCCATTCCAGACCTCCACCGTGCCACGCTGATAGCTCAGGTTGAGCATCAGGGCACAACAGAACATGTCGACCGGCAGGATGTGCTTGAGCTTGGCATTCATCTCCCGCAGCGTTTCAGCCACCCCGTGCCCCTTGGCCGTCATGCCGTAGAACACCTCGGCCAAGGGCATGGTGCCGACCGCGGCGGGCAAGCCATGGCCGGTGAAATCGCCAAGCAGCACGTGCATGTCGCCACTGGGGGCATAGGCAGCCAGCAGCAGGTCGCCATTGAACAGTGCGTAGGGCGATTGCAGGTAGCGGATATTGGACGCCCGCAGACAACCGGAATGAGCCACCTTGTCGAACACGGCCTTGGCGACCCGCTGTTCGTTGAGCAGGTGATGGTGATGCCGGGCAATCTGGTCGCGTTGTTCCAGCACCGTGGCATGCAACCGCCGCAGACGGTCCATGGCACGGATCTTGGCGCCGAGAATCACGGCACTGTAGGGCTTGGCCATGAAGTCGTCGCCGCCGGCCTCGAGACAGCGCACCAACGCATCGTGCTCATTGAGCGACGTGAGGAAGATGATCGGCACCAGCGTCTCGCCTGCCAGCGTCTTGATCCGCCGCGCCGCCTCGAAACCATCCATGACCGGCATCAACGCATCGAGCAGCACCAGCTGCGGCCGCCACTCGGCGAACAGCGCCACTGCCTGCTCGCCGTCCTGCGCGGTGAACACTTCATGGCCCTGGCGTCGGACGATCTGCGCCAGCAACAGCCGATCCGCCGCGCCATCTTCGGCAACCAGCACCCTCAGCACCCGTTCGGCCGACATGTGGACGCTCAACTGATGTCGAACAGCTTTTCGAAATTGGAGATGGCGAGGATCTTGCGCACATCGGGACTGGTGTTGATCACGCTGATGCAGGCGTCTTCGCCGCCTTCATGGTCGCGCAGCAACAGCAGCATGCCCAATGCCGAGCTGTCCAGGTAGGTAGCGTCCTTGAGGTCCACGACCACCGAATTCGGCCGGATGGGCTGGCGCTCGTAGGCATTGCGAAACTCTTGATGCCTGCCGAAATCGAAACGGCCCTTGACCGTGATCGTGAGTTTTTTCTCGTCCTGTGAAAAATCGGATTCGACAGCCATGCCAGCGATTCCTTCGATGATGATGGCGAATGCGATCCTAGAAGGTGTAGCAGCCGCAGCCCGAGCTCGCAAGCTGGGTTTGGCGAAACCTTCACCGCGAATGAGATGACGAGGTTACAGATGGATTTGCCGCGGCAGGCGCTGGGACAGCTCATCCAGCAGTTTCTGCTCGCGCTTGTCTTCGGCCCGCCGGGCCTCGTCCAGGTAACGCTGCACCAACTTGCGCAACCCCTCGACCCGGGCATGGGCCTGCTGCCAGATGCCACGGGCATTGTTGAGGTTGTTCTGGTGCCAGGCCAGGCTCTGGCGCTGCTGGGTCATGGCCGTTTCCAACTGGCTCAGGAAGCGCTGGTAGTTGACCAGCCAACTGCCGTTGACACCTTGCCCGCCCCGGTTGATCCACTGTAGCTGGTAGTCTTCGCGAAAGCGCTCGAGCTCGGCCAGCTTGGCATGGGCCTGGGCCAATTGCTGCTGGAAGTGGCCCAGGCGCTGGGCCGCCTTGCGCTCGGCCTCCTCGGCCATCTCCACCACCGGCGCCAGGCGCGCGGCTCGACTGGGCTGCGCCATGACCTATCAGGCGCCCGCCGGCGACGCAAAGATGGCGCTGAGTTGCTCGCTGCTCTGGGCCATGCCGACATTCTCCTGCAGCCCCTGGCGCAAGAAGCCGACCAGGCTCGACTGCAGGGCGATGGCCTGGTCGGTCTCGGGATCACCGCCCGGCACGTAGGCACCGACGCTGATCAGGTCGCGACTCTGGGACAAGCGCGACCACAACTGCTTGAAGTGCTGGGCCTGACGCAGGTGATCGGCATCGACCACCTGGGGCATGACCCGGCTGATCGAGGCCTCGATGTCGATGGCGGGGTAATGCCCCTCCTCGGCCAGGCGCCGAGACAGCACGAAGTGACCGTCGAGCACACCCCGCGCCGAGTCGGCGATAGGATCCTGCTGGTCGTCGCCTTCGGACAAAACGGTATAGAAGGCCGTGATCGATCCCCCGCCCGCCTCGCCATTACCGGCGCGCTCCACCAGCTTGGGCAGCTTGGCGAATACCGAAGGCGGATAGCCGCGGGTTGCCGGCGGCTCGCCGATCGCCAGGGCGATTTCCCGCTGGGCCTGGGCGAAACGGGTCAGCGAATCCATCAACAGCAGGACATTCTTGCCCTTGTCGCGAAAATACTCGGCGATACGCGTGCAGTACATGGCCGCGCGCAGGCGCATCAGCGGCGCATCGTCGGCGGGCGACGCCACCACCACCGAACGCTTGAGCCCTTCTTCGCCGAGGATGTGCTCGATGAACTCCTTCACCTCGCGCCCCCGTTCGCCGATCAGCCCGACCACGATGATCTCGGCCTCGGTGAACCGCGTCATCATGCCCAGCAACACCGACTTGCCCACACCGGTACCAGCGAACAGACCCAGGCGCTGCCCCCTGCCCACGGTAAGCAGCCCGTTGATGCTGCGGATACCCACATCCAGCGGCTGACTGATCGGGTCGCGATTGAGCGGGTTGATGATCGGCCCATCCATCGGCACCCAGTCCTCAGCCTTCATTCCACCCTTGCCATCCAAGGCCCGGCCGGCGCCATCGAGCACCCGCCCCAGCATGCTCATGCCCATGGGCAGGCGACCACTGTCGTCCAACGGCACCACACGCGCACCCGGCGCGATACCGGCGACGCTGCCGACCGGCATGAGGAAGACCTTGGACCCGGAAAAACCCATGACCTCGGCTTCGACCTGCACCGGATGATGACCATCGTCATTGATCACCAGGCAGCGGCTACCAACGGCCGTGCGCAAGCCCTCGGCTTCCAGGGTGAGGCCGACCATGCGCAGCAGGCGTCCCTCCACCACCGGCTGGTCCGGCAGCTTCACCGCCGCAGCGTAACCGCCCAGGCGCTTGCCGAAGCTGGTGCGCTCAAGACGCATCGCTGCGCTCCGGGACCGCCGTTTCCAGCTCAAGGGAAAAATCCGCAGCGGCCGGGTGCAGGGCCTGGTCGTGCAGTTGGTCGAACAACTGCGCCAGAGCCTTCTCGATGCGGGTTTCCATGGTCGCATCGATACGACTGTGCAACGTTTCGATCCGGCAACCGCCCGGCAGCAGCGACTCATCCTCGAGCAGCTTCCAGCGCTCTTCGTGACGCTCGCGCAATGCCTTGGCCAGTTCGAAATCCTGAGGGTTCAGGTGAATGCGGATGTTCTCGGCGCCCATGGGCAACAGCTTGAGCGCCTCACGCAGAACATGGGTGATCCGGCGCGAGTCGCTGTGCAGCTCACGGCCAATCACCTGACGGACCATGTGCGCCACCAATTGCACCAGACCACGCTCGATCTGCGTGTCCTGCTCGGCGATGGGCTCGAGTAGATGGCCCATCAATTGCTCCAGGCTCGCCAACTTGGCCGCCAAGGCCACCTCGGCCTCCTGGCGTACCTTCAACTGGGTGCTGTGGAAACCGTCGCGCTCGCCGGTGGCGAACCCTTCGTTGTAGGCCTCCTGACGGATCGCCTCGAGCTCCTCGAGGGTCAGCGGCTGGACTTCCTCCAGCGGAACTTCCTCGATTTCTTCCTCGACGATCTCAGGCTCCGGTTCCGGTTCGGGCTCCGGTTCCGGGTCGAAGCTGGGCAGCGCCCAGACGTCCACACCCTCGAGGTCGTGGGCACGAATCAGGTCACTGAGGTGTTCGTTGGTGGACATGCTGTCGGTACTCAAAAACCAGGTTCGGCCAGCGCATCCCATGTGGGAGCGGGTTTACCCGCGAATGCGTCAGCAGGGACAACCTCGTTGCCTGGCCTGGCGCCTTAGCGGGTAGACCCGCTCCCACAACAGGCGGCGCCAGTGCCGGCAAACGGCTTAAATCATTTCCTCGGCACCCTTGCCGCCAAGCACGATCTCGCCGGCCTCGGCCATGCGCCGTGCGATGGTGAGGATTTCCTTCTGCGCCGTTTCCACGTCGCTGACCCGCACCGGCCCCTTGGCCTCCAGGTCGTCGCGCAGCAGTTCCGAGGCACGCTTGGACATGTTGCGGAAAATCTTGTCCTTGACCTTTTCGTCGGCCCCTTTGAGCGAGACCACCAGCACGTCGGAAGACACCTCGCGCAACAGCGCCTGGATACCGCGGTCGTCGACGTCGGCCAGGTTGTTGAAGACGAACATCAAGTCTTCGATCTGCTCGGACAAGTCGCCGTCGATGTCGCGGATCGCATCCATCAACTGGCCTTCCACCGAGCTGTCGAGGAAGTTCATGATGTCCGCAGCGCGCTTGATGCCGCCCAGGGTGGTGCGTGCGGCGTTGGAGTTGCCGGAGAACTGTTTCTCGAGGATCTGGTTGAGTTCCTTGAGCGCCGCCGGCTGCACGGTATTGAGCGAGGAGACGCGCAGGATGATGTCCAGACGCACCTTGTGGTCGAAGTTGCTCAGCACCTCGCCGGCCTGGTCGGGGTCGAGGTAAGCAACCACGATCGCCTGGATCTGCGGGTGCTCGTAGCGGATGACATCGGCCACGGCACGCGGCTCCATCCACTTGAGGCTGTCCAGGCCACTGGTGTTGCCGCCGAGCAGGATGCGGTCGATCAGGCCGTTGGCCTTGTCCTCGCCCAGGGCCTGGTTGAGCATCTTGCGGATGTAGCCGTCCGAACCCACGCCCAGGCTGGTCTGGTCGCCGACGATCTCGACGAACTCGCTCATCACTTGCTCGACCTGTTCGCGGTGGACGTTGCCCATCTGCGCCATGGCCACGCCGACCCGCTGCACTTCCTTGGGCCCCATGTGTCGCAGGACCTGGGCGGCATCGGTCTCACCCAGGGAGAGCAGCAGGATCGCCGCCTTGTCGACGCGGCTCAGCTTGGCGGTAACGGCTCGGTTGTCACTCATCGGCGTTGATCCACTCTTTCACGACCTGGGCCACGCGACCCGGGTCTTCGGCCACCAGGCCCTTGATTGCGTTCAGCTGTGCTTCATAGCCCTCGCTCGGGCTCGGCAACAGAATGCTTTGCGGGCCACCCAGGGTGACGCGGTCGTTGGCCAGTTCGCCATCCAGACCGATCATCCCGCCCAGTTCCATGTCGCTGTCGGCCGCAGCCTGCTTGCCGCCACCGGTGATGTTGTTGAGTACCGGACGCAGCACGCCGAACACCAGCACCAGGATGAACACCACGCCCAGCACCTGCTTGACGATGTCCCAGAACCACGGCTGCGAGTAGAACGGAATGTCCGCCAGCTCCACGCCGCGGTCGGCGGAGAACGGCACGTTGACCACGGTCACGCTGTCGCCACGACTGGCATCGAAGCCCACTGCGTCCTGCACCAGGCGCGTGAAGCGCGCCAAGTCCTCGGCCCCCCACGGGACATTCTTGGTTTCGCCAGTGGCGGGGTCGACCTTGACCTGGTCGTCCACCACCACGGCCACCGACAGGCGGCTCAGGCGGCCCTGCTGCTGGCGGGTGTGGCTGATGGAGCGATCAAGCTCGAAGTTCTTGGTGGTCTGCAGGCGCTTGTCGGACGGATACGGCGCAAGCATCGGCTGGCCAGTGGCCGGGTCCATGATTTGCTGGCCATTGGCGTCGACCAAGGGCTGGCCTGGCTGGATCGCACCGGCAGGTGGCGCCGAGGCGGTGGCATTTTCAGGCGCGGAGGCACCGGCCGGCGGGTGGTTGCTCAGGGCACCCGGTACGCCTTGCGGCGGCTGGCTGCTGGAGCGCTGCTCATTGACCGACTGCTCGCTGCGCAGGGCCGGCTGGTCGGGGTTGAACTGCTCGGACGTGGACTCCACCGCGCTGAAATCGACGTCGGCGGACACTTCGGCCTTGTAGCGATCATTGCCCAGCACCGGTTGCAGGATGTTGTGCACACGCTGGGTCAGCAGGCCTTCCATGCGGCGGCTGTAGTCGAACTGCTTGCCAGCCATGGTCAGGGCGGTGTCCTGCAACTGGTCGGAGAGCAGGTTTCCCTTCTGGTCGACCACGGTGACCTGGGACTTGTCCAGCTCCGGTACGCTGGTGGCGACCAGGTTGACGATGGCCATGACCTGGCCCGCCTCCAGGGCACGCCCCGGATACAGTTCGACCAGTACCGAGGCGCTGGGCTTGCGCTCGTCACGCACGAATACCGAACTCTTCGGGATCGCCAGGTGAACACGGGCGGCCTTGACATTGTTCAGGCTCGAAACGGTGCGTGCCAGCTCGCCTTCCAGACCCCGACGGTAGCGGGTAGCCTCCATGAACTGGCTGGTGCCCAGACCCTGTTCCTTGTCGAGGATCTCGAAACCGATGTTGCCGTCGCTCGGCGCCACACCGGCGGAGGCCAGTTTCAGGCGCGCGCGGGAAAGGTCGTCGGCCTTGACCAGCAGGGCACCGGAGTTGGGCTCGACACGGTAGCCGATGTCGGCGGAGGCCAGGGTATCCATGACCTGCTTGGCGTCCAGGCCTGCCAGGCTGCCATACAGCGGCCGATAGTCAGGTTGCTGCGACCAGAGCACCACGGCAAAACCGATCGCCACACTCGCGGCCAGACCGACCAGCAGGCCGACCTGACGCAGCATGGGCATCTGCGAGATGTTTTCCAGGAACGCCATGCCGAACAGCGGCGGCTTGGGCGCTGGCGGGCCACTCTTGGCGGGGGGGTTATCGACGACTGCTTCGGCCATGACTCACTCTGTCCTCAAACCGGCATCTGCATGATGTCCTGGTACGCCTGGACCAGTTTGTTACGCACCTGGGTCAGGGCCTGGAACGACACAGAGGCCTTCTGCGAAGCAATCATCACGTCGGTCAGGTCGACACCGCTCTTGCCGATCTCGAAGGCATTGGAGAGCTGGGTCGAGGCTTGTTGGACATCATTGACCTTGCCGATGGCCTGGCCAAGCATGTCGGCGAAACTGCTCTGGCCTGGGGCCAGCTCAGGCGCGGCAGCGGCCTTGGGCTGGGACATGGCCTCGGCCTGCATGGCCCGCATGTCCAGCATCAGACGATTGAATTCAACACCTTGGGTCATGGGTTTCTTCTCTCCGGCGGCCGCATTTTTTTGACGCTCATGCGGCGAATGGGCAGGAACTAGCAACAAGAGTGCCAGCCCTGCACGCAACCTTTCAAAACAGTGTTCAGCCGTACAGGCTGGCCTCGACGTCGAACCCCGCGTCGCGCATCTGCGCCAGCTTGTAGCGCAGGGTCCGCGGGCTGATGCCCAGGCGCTCGGCAGCCTCCTTGCGGCGACCGCGCTCGGCGCGCAACGTGTCGACGATCATCTGGAATTCATGACGACGCATGTCATCACCCAGTCCACCGGATTCGGCAGGCGCCTCACTCAAGACCGGCGCGACAGCCGGCACAGGTGCCGACAAGGGAATGGCGCCCGCCAGACAGAAATCCGCCGCCTCGATCACCCCGCCTTGCTGCAGGATCAGGGCACGCTGCAAGGCGTTGTCCAGTTCGCGAACGTTGCCCGGCCACGCATGCCCCTGCAAACACGCACGCGCCTCGACGGAGAGGCGCACCGGGGCATGCTTCATCTTTGCCACATGGCGGGCCAGCAGGCGTTCGGCCAGCGGCAGAATGTCGGCGCTGCGCTCGCGCAATGGGCGCCAGGCGAGCGGGAAAACCGACAGCCGATAGTAGAGGTCCTCACGGAAGCGCCCGGCGGCCACCTCCTCGGCCAGGTCACGGTTGGTGGTGGCCAGCACGCGGATATCCAGAACGATCGGCTTGCGCCCACCCACGCGCTCCACCTCCCGCTCCTGCAGCACGCGCAGGAGCTTGGCCTGCAATCCCAGGGGCATTTCGGAAATCTCGTCGAGCAGCAACGTACCGCCATCGGCCTGCTCGAACTTGCCGGCCTGGGCAGCAATGGCCCCTGTAAACGCGCCCTTTTCGTGCCCGAACAGCGTGGCTTCAAGCATGTTATCGGGGATGGCTGCACAGTTGATCGCCACGAAAGGCTGTCCCGCCCGGGACGACTGCTGATGAATGAAACGCGCCAGCACTTCCTTGCCCGTCCCGGACTCGCCGGAAATCAGCACGGTCGAGTCACTGCGCGCCACCCGCGCCGCCAGCTCCAGCAACTGGCGACTGGCAGGCTCACAGGCCACCGGCCCTTCGTCCTCGGCACCGCCCACGCGCCCGGCGGCGTGACGCTCCACAAGGCTAAGCAGCGCCTTGGGCTCGAACGGCTTGACCAGATAATCGACAGCGCCCTGGCGCATCGCCTGCACCGCCCGCTCCACGGCGGCATGCGCCGTCATCAGCAAGACCGGCAACTGGGGGTGAAGGTTGCGCAACTGCGCCAGCAACTGATGCCCATCCATGCCCGGCATGTTCACATCACTGACCACCAGACTGAAAGGCTCGTCAGCCACCGCCTCGAGCGCTTCTTCGCCACTGCCCACGGCCCGATAGGCGAAGCCGCCGATCTCCAGGGTATCGCCCAAGGCCTGGCGCAGGACGCGGTCGTCCTCTACCAGCAACACCTTGATCGCCATCACACCTCCTCCATCGGCTGCCCGCCGATCAGCGGCAGCACCACCTGAACGCAGGTACCCCGCCCAACTTTCGAGCGCAGGCGCAGGCTGCCCTGGTGGGCCCGCACAACCGCCTTGACCACCGCCAGGCCCAGCCCGGTGCCTGTGGCCTTGGTAGTGAGGAAGGGCTCGCCCAGGCGCGTCAGCAACTCGGCATCGATGCCACAGCCGGCATCGCTGACACTCAGGTGCAAGGCCTGCTCTCGGCGATACAGGTGCACCTTCAGGCGCGCCGGACCATCGCTGGCCTGCAGGGCGTTTTCGATCAGATTGAGCAAGGCGCCCACCAAGGTGTCGCGATTGCACAGCAACTCGCCGAGGTGACTGTCGCACTGCCAACGCACCGCATGGCCCTGCACATGGGACTGGGCCGCCTGCTGCAAGGCCTGGAACAACGCCTTCGGGCTGACGCGGTCGCCAAGGGGCAGCTCGCCACGGGCAAACACCAGCATGTCGCGAACCTGGTGCTCCAGCTCATGCAGGCGCTCCTTGAGGTTGCCTGCGAAACGCTGGCGGGTTTCCCTGGGCAGCTCTTTTTCTTCATCGGCCAGGTGACCGGCATAGAGCATCGCCGCCGACAGCGGCGTGCGGATCTGATGGGCAAGGGAGGCCACCATGCGTCCCAGCGAGGACAAGCGCTCGTGGCGCGCCAGCTGGTCCTGCAGGCGACGTGTTTCAGTCAGGTCGTTGAGCAGCACCAACTGACCGGGTTCGGCATCGAGGGAGCGGGTGGCAATGGACAACCGTCGCCCATCGCGCAAAGAGACCTCATGGCCATCGTCCTTGCGCGGCGCGAAGCTACGGGCGATCACTTGGCGCCACAGCTCGCCGACCAGCGGCTCACCGAGCAGTTCGCAGGCGGCCGGATTGGCCTCCCGCACACAGCCTTGGGCATCGATGACGATCACCCCGCCCGGCAGCAGATCAAGCAGGTTCTGCAAACGATTGGCCAGACGCTCCTTCTCATCCAGCTCAGCCATGCGCTGGGCACTGACCACCGCCAGCTCGCCCTTGAGCTGACTGACCCGGGCTTCGAGCAGGCTGTAGGACTCACTGAGCTGGGTGGACATCTGATTGAACAGGGCGAACGCCTGCTCCAGGCCCTGCCGGCTTTCCTGCTCGACCGAGGTGCGAGCGTGCGCGTCGGGGGTTCGGGAGATGTGGGCGACCTGGGGCATCATGCTCTCTCGCGTGGCTGACCGTCATAAAAACGGTATGTTGCCAGCGGTGTAGCAATAGCCGTGCCGGGTATAGGGAAATATCGAGGCGTTCATCGCGGGGTGGCGTTGCACCACCCTGCAGGAGCGGGCTTGCCCGCAATGGGCTGCAAAGCAGCCCCATGTGCAAAGGCATTGAAAGCGTCAACCTTCCGCCTGATCGTCACCTTCTCGACGGCTCATGCCGTACTTGCGCATCTTCTCCACCAGCGTGGTGCGGCGGATACGCAGGCGCTCGGCGGCCCGCGCGACGATACCGTTGGCATCGTCCAATGCCTGCTGGATCAGCCCCTGTTCGAGGTTGCCCAGGTAATCCTTCAGGTCCAGGCCTTCAGGTGGCAGCATGGCGTTGCTGGAGAAGCTGGGTGCATGGCCGTTGATCGCCGCACGCTCTTCCAGGTCGCTGCGCAGGCTGTCGACCAGTTGCTCGTCTTCATCATCGACATAACGGAATTTCTTCGGCAGCTCGGAAACCCCGATCACACCGTAGGGATGCATGATCGCCATGCGCTCGACCAGGTTGGCCAGCTCACGGACATTCCCCGGCCAGCCATGACGGCACAGGGACATGATCGACGCCGAGTTGAAACGGATCGAGCCGCGTTTTTCGTGCTCCATGCGCGAGATCAGCTCGTTCATCAGCAGCGGAATATCCTCGACCCGCTCACGCAGCGGCGCCATCTCGATGGGGAAGACATTCAGGCGGTAATAGAGATCTTCGCGGAAAGTCCCTTCCTCGATCATGGTCTCGAGGTTCTTGTGGGTCGCTGCGATGATGCGTACGTCGATGCTCTGGGTCTTGTTGCTGCCGACCCGCTCGAACGTACGCTCCTGCAGCACGCGCAGCAACTTGACCTGCATCGGCAGCGGCATGTCGCCGATCTCGTCGAGGAACAGCGTACCGCCATTGGCGAGCTCGAAACGCCCGGCACGGCTGGTGATGGCGCCGGTGAAGGCACCCTTCTCGTGACCGAACAGCTCGCTCTCGAGCAACTCGGCCGGAATCGCCCCACAGTTGACCGGCACGAACGGCGCCTCGCGGCGCTTGGAATGGTAATGCAGATTGCGCGCGACCACTTCCTTGCCGGTGCCCGACTCGCCCAGGATCAGGACGCTGGCATCGGTGTCGGCCACCTGCTGCATCATCTGGCGCACATGCTGGATAGCCCGGCTGGTGCCGACCAGGCTGCGGAACAGGTTGGGTTCGCGCTGGCGACCACGCTCGCGGGCCTGATCGTACATTTCACGATAGACCTGGGCACGGTGCAGCGAATCGAGCAACTGGCTGTAGCTCGGCGGCATTTCGAGATTGAACAGGACACGACGGCGCAGGTCTTCCGGGAAATCCGCAGAAGAAATTTCACCCAAAAGCAGAACCGGAAGGAACTCATCCCACGCAGCCACTGTCTTAAGCAGCCCGAGGACACCTGCCGGAGCATTCACGGTCCCGACCAGTACACACAGCACGTCGCGACTCGAAGACAAAGCACCTACCACCTGCTGCCAATCTTGGCTCGAGCAGGAGAGGTTTTCTTCGCCCAGAAAATTCAGGACCACCGCCAGATCGCGGCGGCGTTCGCTGTCGTCATCGATCAGGAGGATCTTGGTTTCACGCCACATGCGTTAGCAACTTCCCTAGTCATTTCGACGCCCGAAGGCGTGGTCGACATCATTCCGACTGAATGAATCAGTGCTCGGACGTCTGATTTTGCGAAAACAGTCACTAGTTAAGTCAAAAAAACGCACACAGTCAAATTAATGGCGCGCGATTTTTTGCACCCCTCCAGCGTCAACTGAAGAGATGGTATACCTTTGCGGCGTTTTTCGCCTGACGAATCTGTGTCATCTCGTCGACTATCGATTGACGCTCACCGCTTGCAATTTCAATAAGTTGCCGATAAACGCCAAGCAACTGCTCTAGGCTGCCCTTTACCGCATCTTCGTTGAGCGAGGCCTCGGCCAGCACATCATCGACACAGATCCGGCACTCGAGATCGAGCTCACCGATCGCATCCCAATCCCGACTGTCCAAAGCCTCCAGCAGCGCCTCTCGGGTCTGCTCGATGCGCTCGATCACCTCACTCATTGCAACCTCCCGAACTCAGGTCGTCGGTTGTTGGTCGCCGATCGCGTCCCAACCTTCCTTGACGGTGATCAGCAGGCGCGCCACTTCATCGATGATCGCCGGATCGTTCTTCACGTTGGCGTCGATCAGGCGGCGGCTCATGTAGCTGTACAGGTTGTCCAGCTCGGTAAGGCTGTCGGCATGGTTTTCCAGGTCCAGGCCTTCGCGCAGGCCGCCGATGATGTCGATGGCCTTGCCGATCAGGATGCCACGCTGGGCGATGTCGTTACGCGCCATGGCGCCCTTGGCCTGGGCAAGACGGTCGAGGCCGCCCTGCATGAGCATCTGCACCAGACGGTGTGGGCTGGCCTCGGAGGTCTGCGCGACACTGTTGACTTTCTGGTATTGCCGAAGGGCCAACATCGGGTTCATGGATCTACCTCGTTGCAGCGAAAAAGGTTGCGTATACCTGTGTATCGTCGCGACGTCAAAAAACTTTAGTAGGGAAGCAAAAAGCCCGGTGCGTCGAGTGAGACGCAACCGGGCTTGCTTTCACCTGAATCAGGTGGATCAGGACTTCTTGGCCTGGGCGTTGATGGCTTCGAAGATCGAGGTGATCTGATCGGCCTGGGCCTTCATCTTGCCCAGGGCAGTGTCCAGGGCGACGAACTTCTTGGTCAGGGATTCGGTCAACGAATCGGTACGGCGGTCCAAAGCGGCTTGCTGGTCACCCAGGTTCTTGGCGACCTTGTCAAGGTTGGACTTTCTTGTCGCCAAGGTACCATCGGCCTTGTTATAGGGGTCGATGGCCTTGTTCATCCGCTCGAAAACACCGTTGGTACCCGTGAACAGCTCCTGAACCTCTGGACCGAGCTTTTTCTCATCCATTGCCGCAGTGAACTTGACGCTGTTGAACTCGAGCGTGCCGTCCTTCTGGGTATTGATGCCCAACTGACCGAGCGTTGTCAGGCGATCACCCGAGCCGACCTCGGCGAGCACCTTGCGAATATCCCCGAGCAGCGAGCGCGTCGTCGGGTCATTGCTCAGCGGCCCCAGCACCAGATTGTCTTTCGCATCGCGGCTGCTGGCCGTCAACGCGGTGACCGCCCGCTGCAAGGTGTTGTAGGCATCGACAAAGCCCTGCACTGAAGTCTTCAGGCCGTCATTGTTCGTCGCGACCGAAACCTTGGTCTTAGCCCCCGCCTCACTGACGCCTGTCAGCTCCAGCGTCAATCCACTGACAGCATTCTTGATCGTGTTGGTGGTGCTTTTGACTGTCTGGCCGTCAATGGTCAGCTCGGCGCTCTGCGCCTTGCCGTCAATATAACCGGCGCCCGACCCCATCGGCACGGTACCGTCGATTTCCAGCTCGGGAATCCCGCTCAGCTTGAGATCGTTGCCATCCCCGGTGGTGGTCGAGGTGAGCACCAAACGCGCACCATCCTCACCATTGATGATGTTCGCGCTGATGTTGTTGTACGCCATTTCCTTGTTGATCTGGTCCCGCACGCTTTCCAACGTAGCGCCGTCACCGATCTGCATCTTGTAGGTGCTGGTACCCCGCTGGATGACCAACTCACCTGCGGTGATCGACTTGGAAGGGCCTTCCTGGTAGCCCAGGCTGGCCACCTTGGAGCCGGTCGCCAGCTTTTTCACTTCAATCGCGTAATCACCCGTCACTGCGGTATTGCCGGAGGTGACCTTTACAATCTTGTCGTTGGCGGTGGACGCCGTATACGCGTTGAAAGACGGAGCAGTCTTGTCATTGAGCTTGCCCATGGCGCTCTGGAACGCCGTGAGGGCACTACGCAGCGCGCCTACACCCGAGATCATCGCACTGTTGTTACTGGTCTGGCGCTTGATCTGCGCCTGCTTGGCGGCGGTATCTGCACCAACCAACGCCTTGACCATCGCACCAATATCGAGACCGGAACCCAGGCCTACACTGGATGTAATCGGGCTTGCCATGCTGTTGTCCCTCTCGTCAACGCGTCAACCCTGCTCCGCAGGACCGACATGATTCACATCATTTGCCCGCCGCCGGTCAAACCTTGGCGTCGAACAGAACACTTTTGACATCGCTCAGGCTATGGGCGATTCGCAGGGCCTCTTCCGAGGGGATCTGGCGAATCAGCTCACCGCTGTCACTGGCGATGACCTTGACCACGATTTTGCCGGATTCCTCGTCGGTAGAGAACTCCAGGTTACGTCGGGATTCATTCAAGAACTTTTCGATTTCCGCGACGGCGTTCTTCACGTCGTCGACGCCCTGCACCTTGACCGGGTCGCCCTTCTTGCCTTCATCGGGAACTTCAGCCGGCCGGACCACCGGCTTTTCAGCAACCTGCTCGGCCTGGCGTGTAGCCTGATAGGACAGGTTCAACTTGAGGCTCATGTCCATCTTTTACCACCTCACAATGAAAAGGCGGGGAAGCGCCACAGGTGCACTTCCCCGCCGACACCTGTCAGGCAGATTAGCCCAGCAGCTTCAGAACTGCCGACGGCAGCTGGTTGGCCTGGGCCAGAACCGAAGTCGAAGCTTGCTGCAGGGTCTGCTGCTTGGTCAGCTGGGCAGTTTCAGCAGCGAAGTCGGTGTCCTGTACGCGGCCACGAGCGGCTTCGGCGTTCTCGTTGATGTTTTGCAGGTTGTTGATGGTGCTGGTCAGACGGTTTTGAGCGGCACCGAGGTCAGCACGGGTGGTGTTGATCGCTTTCAGTGCATCGTCAATGGCGCTCATCGCGGCACTGAAGTTGGCTTCGATGTCCGAGCTCTCGCCGGTGATCGCCTGGCCGGACATGCCGCTCAGGGCGCCGGTGGTGTTCATGGCGTCGCTCAGGCTGATAACGATCTGGTTGTCGCTACCGGTGTTCGAACCTACCTGGAAGGTCAGGTCGCTGGAGGAGCCATCCAGCAGGTTCTTGTTGTTCAGCTGGGTGCTGTTTGCAATACGGTCGATTTCCTTGAGCATCGACTGGAACTCTTTGTCCAGTGCGTCACGGTCATCGGCGGTGTTGGAGTCGTTTCGTGCCTGCAGGGCCAGTTCACGCATACGCTGCAGAATGTTGGTCTGCTCCTGCATCGCACCTTCAGCGGTCTGAGCGATGGAGATGGCGTCGTTGGCGTTCTTGATAGCCATGGTCTGACCGCGGATCTGCGAGGTCATGCGGGTAGCGATCTGCAGGCCGGCGGCGTCATCTTTGGCGCTGTTGATTTTCAGGCCGGAGGACAGACGGCTCATCGAAGTGCTCAGTGCGTCGGAAGCACGGTTCAGGTTCTTCTGAACGCCCAGAGAGGTAGTGTTGGTGTTAACGGTCAAAGCCATGACGAATTCCTCGTTGGATTGGGTACTACGGCTTCCGGCCTTGGCAATTCGCCGGGGGTGTGGCCTAGAGAACCTTCGTAATGTTTATCGTCGTCAGGGCAGTTTGCTTTAGGGCCTTTTTCGATTTTTTTTGCTGGCACCCTGCCAGCCCAATGAAATCAAGTACTTGACGCCAGAAAATCGCCGTAAAAATAAAAAGCGCCGACCGGATCCGGTCAGCGCTTTTTTCACCGCACCGCTCGTCAGTCGGCACGTTCGAGGATGGCGGATCCCCACGACAGGCCTACACCGAAACCACTGAGTGCGACACGCTTGCATTGCGAACCCAGCACGTACTTTTCCAGCAACAGCGGGATGCTCGAAGAAACCGTGTTGCCCGTCTCGGCCATGTCCTTGACGAACTTCTCGCGCTGCTTGCCTTCATTGAAACGCAGGGAAACGGCATCGACGATCGCCGCGCTGCCCTGGTGCAAACAATAGAGATCGATATCGTCGGCCTGCAACCCGCTTGCCTCGAGCAGTTGCTGCAGATGCGCCGGCACCTTGACCAGGGCGAAGTTATAGACCTGACGCCCGTTCATGAAGAACTTGCCGTCGGTGGTGCGCAGATGCTCCGCCCCTGCGCCATCGCTGCCAAACAGCGACTTGCCCAGTTGCCAGGTCGCATCCCCGCCCATCCAGGTCGCCGTGGCGGCGTCACCGAACAACATGGTGGTGTTACGGTCTTCGGGGTCGACGATCTTCGAATAGGGGTCGGCGGTGATCAGCAGCCCATTCTTGAGCCCTGCCGCTTCCATGAAGCCCTTCAGGGCGTAGATGCCGTAAACATAGCCGGAGCAACCCAGCGAGATGTCGAACGCGGCAATGTGGGTCGGCAGGCCGAGTTTTTGCTGGACGATGGCCGCAGTGTGCGGCAGCCCTTCGGCATCGCCGTTCTGGGTGACGACGATCAGCGCTTCGATGCTGTTGGGGTCGAACGTCGGATTGGCAGCAAACAACGCCTTGGCGGCCTCGACACACAGGTCGGAGGTTTCCTGCGAGGCGTCCTTGCGCGGCAAGAAGGTCGAGCCGATCTTGCCGAAAATGAATTCTTGGTCCTTGCCGAATTTCGCACCCTGGGCGTAATTGTCGACGCCCTCCACAGGTACGTAACTGGCGATGCTTTTAATGCCAATCATTGTGGCTTCCCGGTAGACATGGCGGATAGTGCGGGATCTGGCGCTGCAATGCAGGCCGTGCGAGCCTCGTCGACGTGGCTGCCCGCAGACTGAATAGATTAGAGATGCACGTTTCGACTGCCAAGTCACGGTTATACGACCAAAGCTGCGTACGCCGCAACGTCGTCTCACCCTCCCATCCCCACCAACACGACGTAGCGTCGATCCGGCCAGGCGGCGACCCTGTAGCCAGAATGTTCGCCCTCAAGATATGGCGCCAGGCCAGCACCTGACTTCCTGGCACCGGCGCCGAGGGCTCAGGATCGTTCTTTCTTCACGATTGCCTGCAGGATACGGGACGCGGAGCTCAACCTTGGGTCACCGGAGATCGGCGTCGACCGAACATCGAGGACAGTGAACCCGCACGCCTCAAACAAGTGGCTGACTGCCTTTGGGGAGAAGAAGTTGATGTGTTCATGCCAATGTTTCTTCTGCCTGGCAGACAGGTCATGGTTACCCACCATCAGGGCCTCGTGCGGCAACTCCACGTACAGCAAGGTATCGTCCCGCATGTACGTTCGGATCTGGGAGAGCGTGTCCGCAGGATAAGGAACATGCTCCAATACCTGGCGACAAACGATCAGGTCATAGTCGACCCCACGGATTTCATCCTTCGAGACGCTCCGCGTGCCTGGCACAGTCGCCTTTTTATCGATATCGAAGATATCCGTCTGGTACCCCTGCCCCTTGAAGGGCGTATTGGTGCCATCCCCTCCTCCCCAGTCCAGAACACGCGTCGGGTTCACGTGCTCAAGGATGTAGTGCCGTGTCAGTTCGATCAGATCACTGGGAGCGGTCAATGCCTGGTTGCGCTCGCGAAACCCAGGCTCGTAATGCTCGCGCAGACGCTCATAGTCCTCGCCGTAGTATCCGTCGTACAACCGTTCCATTTCGAGGTCCGAGAAGCGAATATCCAGGAACAGGAACTCGCAATGCTCACAATGAAGCGTATTGCAAATGCAATAGGCCATCCCCTGCGGAACCGTTTTCAGCCCCCATTCGGCATCTATGAGCACCGCAGGCCAATCCAGCGCCCGGTGCGAAACGAATGGCATGAGAATGGCTGCGGACTTTTGCAGTTGCGTGCCGCCACAACAAATACATTGTGTGGCGACGCGTTCACGCTGTGGCGAGAACGGAAGGGAATTGCTCATGATTTCATCCCGTCAATGATGGGTTTTCATGGTCCTAGGACAGTTTCACGACGCCGCCAGGGCATGCATGGCGGGCTGCTTCTTGAATCGCCTCCATCAGCGGATGCTGCAATTGCAGCCCCAACTCGGTACGTGCCTTGTCGATGGAGGGCACGTAACGGTTGCGGAAGCTCCCGTCCCCCACAGCCCTTGCGCTGATGGATACAGGCTTGTGCGGCGCGAGGATATCGCGCACCAGGTACGCCAGCTCACCAATCGTGATCGCTGCGTCCGAACCCACGTTGTAAGCCTGCCCCGCCTTGCCTTGGCGCAGCAGAACCTCCAGCCAATGAGCCAGGTCACGTTGATCCATGTAGGAGCGCACCGGCGTTCCATCACCATTCACGGTGATGACGGGGGCCTCCAGAGCATCCCGGATGAAATTGCCGATCGCAAAGTGCACATCCAGTGGCAAATCGCGCCCCACGAAGGCGAAACAGCGGGCAATCACCACCTCCAGGCCGAATTGCTGCTGATACAGGGCACACAGATGCTCTGCGCAACGCTTGGCAACGCTGTAGGCATGCGCGGCGCTGAGTGGGTCCGGCATCCCGTTGTAGTGTTCGCTGATGGTCTCCATCTGCGCTGGCTGAGGGCCATAGACGCCACCGGAACTGGTCAGCAGAAAACGAGGAATGCGCTGGGCCGCCGCATGATCCAACAGGTGCCGGGTACCATCGACTATCTGGGCATAACGCTGCAACGGACTCAGACGAGGCCCCTCGGTGGAGTCGGCTGCCGCGTGCAACACATGGGTGAAACCTGCGTCCACAGGCAACGAAGCCGGCTCCAGGATGTCTCCCTGATGCAAGTGCAACCAGTGCTGGCCCGCAAACTCAGGATACTGCGCGCAGAACTTCTGAGGGGAACGGCTCAATACCGTCACCATCGGCACCTGGCCGCCCATTCGGGCAAGGGCCAGCCAATGGCGCAACAGCGCCCGGCCAAAGAAACCCGTCCCCCCCGTCAGCAGCAGGTTCATGGGTTCGGCACAGCGTACAGGACGGACTCGAAGGTATTGGGGCAATGCTGCCGGATATGGAATTTGTAGTTCGGACAGAGATCGAACAACAGCTCCGGCAGCTCCCACAGGTCCTGCGGGTTATGGTAAAGCGACACGATCAATACCGGACGACTGCGCCGGATGATCTGCTCGGCGCCACGCAGCACCTGCGCCTCGGCCCCTTCCACATCGAGCTTGATAAGGTCGACGGGCATACAGGGCAGCATCTGGTCCAACGCTACTGCCGCAATGGATGTACCACCGCCTTCCTGGCTGATGGAACAGGCTTCCCCCTGCCCGGCATTGAACGTAAGGATGCCATAGGACTCGGCAGCAGCCATCGGCAGGCAGATGGCATTGGTCCCCTTAAGCGCGACTTGATGGACCAGACGAGTAAAGTTCTCCGGGTCCGGCTCCAGGAGAAACGCCTGCTTGCAGGAAATTTCCGGCCAGGCAATCAGCTCGTCATAACTGTCGCCATCATAGGCCCCGCAATCGACATAGGTGATGTCCCGCCCCTTCAGAGCCGGCAGGGTCAACTCATTGATGTACCTCGTCTCGTCAGACAGGAAGCTGGAGTACTCCATGTCCAGACCAAGACGAAAAGCGCACATGCGATAGAGTATTTTCCGACTCTCGTCGTCTGCCAGCGCTTCGGCCACCCGACCCAGCCTGTCCATGGCCCCCAACAGGAACGAGCGAGCACTTAGCCAGAAACGCCACCCCAGCTCTTGGGAAAACCGCTCATAGAGCATCCAGGGCATCAGCGGTGGAGCAAATCCGGCATCGGCGACGATACCCAGCAATTCATCGTAGGCCGTATCGCGGTTGAAGATGCCAAGTGCCAGTTGCGCCTGCGGATGCTCGAGCGCCAGCGCTTGCCAGTTCAGTACCGGCAACCCGAGCGCTGATGCGACACGAGGTGTCGTTTCGACAAAGCCTGCAACAGCAATGTTCTGCTTCTGCATCGCCGCAGCAAGGCTTCGGCCAAAATTCCCGGCGCCGAAAATCCAAACCGGGCGATCAGGGTCAATGCGCGTCGGTACCTGGTCACTGGCCTGGTCACGCAGGGAAATGAAATCGGCAGAGCGATAGGTTTTGTCAGCCATTGCCATTGCTTCCTGAGTCTTGTGCAGTTTGGGAGGTTGCGCGTATCGCCAATGCTTCTGTGCGAATCCGCGCTAGCGTCGCCTGATCCAGGAACGGGTGCATGTCATCCAGTTCAGGCGTGACGAAGGCCCCGTGCTCGTCCACACGGGACTTGATGCGCGGAACGAACTCTTGCCGTGGATCGACATGCAGGTCGATCAACAACGGACCGTCGCTTTCCAGCAAGGCATCGAAGCGGTTCAGGTCCTGTTCCGAGGCGACGGATTCGGCACGCAGCCCATAGGCTCGCGCAACCGCCGTGAAATCGGGGAACTCCACACCCGATTCCGGCGTGGCGCCGATGACCCGACCGAAGAAGTTTTCGTGGGTCTGCCAGATCGAGAGATAACCGCGATTGTTGAGCACGATGATGATGACATTGGCGCCCAGGGTCTTCAGCGTCTGAAGCTCCTGGATGTTCATCTGCAAGCTGCCGTCCCCGGCAAAGCAGATCACCCGCCTGCCTTCGAGCGCTGCCGCTGTCGAAGCGCCAATGGCCGCAGGCAGGTCGTAGCCCATGGAGGCGGAGCCGGAGTTGCTGAACAGGCGCTGCCCCTGCTGCAGCGCCCCTACCTGGAACGGCAGAATGCAGGCAGACGCGTTGCCACAGACCACGATGTCGTCGGGGCGCAGCTGGCTGAAGACGCGCGCGACCATGACATAAGGGTTGAGCACATCTGCGGGACGCTGCTGGTGCTCTGCCGAGGCGCGGTAAGTGCTCCCGATACGCTGGCACCACTGCACCCAGGCACCGAAGTCAGGAAGGCTTGCACGCGCCAGCTCCTGCTCCAGCACATCCAGGAAGTCGTTCAGGTCGGCGGCAACCCCAAGGTCCGGCCGATAGGTGGGCTTGTTCAGCTCGGCGGCGTCGATATCCACCTGGGCGACCCAGGCATGCTTGGCGAAGGCCTGCCAGTTGTAGCTGGTCTGGCGAACGTTCAGACGCGAGCCGAGCACGAGCACGAAATCGGCCGCCTGCAGGCACAGGTTGCCCGCACGCGTGCCGATGGTCCCCGGCCGCCCTGCAAACAGCGGATGGTCGGAGGCAATCAGGTCATGCGTCCAGGCCGTGGCCAGCGGTACACGGTAACGCTCGATCAGCGCCAGCAGGCGCTTCTCGGTGCCTGAAAGCCGGACCCCCGTCCCTCCCAGGATCAACGGGCGGTGCGATTGCATGAGCTGCTGGGCGATCTGCGCGCACGCCGCTCGCAACCCTTCGGACGGTTGCGGTCGGGTCAACACCGGCTCGGGGATGCTGATGGGCGCCGAGGACTGCTGGATATCCAGCGGGATGTCGAGCCATACCGGACCTGGGCGGCCGCCCACGGCCTCGGCATAGGCCTTGGGCAACATGACTTCCAGATCCTTCTCCGAACGAACGATCTGCGCATATTTGCAGACCGGGCTGGCCATGGCGATCGTGGGACCTTCCTGGTCACCCAGCTGGCGCAAACCTGGCACATCCTGGAACGAGACACAGGTCTCGCGCTTGATCTGGCCGGAAATCACGATCATCGGGATGGAATCGGTGAATGCGCCATGCACGCCATTGAGCGCGTTTATGGAGCCTGGCCCGGTGGTCAGCATCACCACTGCGGGCTTGCCCGTGATACGCGCATAACCTTCGGCAGCCATTGCACAGGCCTGCTCGTGATGCATGAAGGTACAACGCAGGCCCTCATGCCCTCCCAAGGCCTGGTTGAGGAACATGGCACCACCACCGGTCACGGTGAAGACCTGTTCGACACCCTGCTGCACCAACCATTGTGCGATTTGCTCGGAGACGCGCATGTTCAAAGACCCCGGTTCAGGATGAGGTTCTTGAGCGCAGGTGTTTGGCTGTAGGGGCCATCGATGTGCTCGATGGTCAGTCGCTCGTTGGCCCGGATCGGCTGCAGCAGCCTTTCACCGTTCATGACTTCACGGCACGACAGTTGCCCTTTGTGCAAGGGAATGGCCAGGTAGAAGTCCTTCTCGAATTCATCGTGGTTCAGCACGTAGCCAGGCTCCAGGTCCCGACGCGCATAGGCACCGCGCACGAGCGCGTTGAGGTATTCGGTTTCCTTGCGCGAAATGATGCGTCGGCTGGTGCTGACGCCACCGCACATTTCCTTGGCCTTGTGGAACGCCTTGTACCAGGTATCGCACTGCTCGGGCAGGGAGCAGTAATTGGAGACCGAGACGCCTTCATAATCGATATCGATATGCCGCTCCCAGGTACGGGCGCCCTTGCCGTAGGAAATCAGCATGGACGAATGCCAGTCATGGTACTCATGGGTGGACAGGCCGATGACATGGCCCGGGTAGCGGTTACGCAGGTAGTCGATCTGGTCGAGGTGAAGCTCGTCGTCTTCGCTGGGGTAGAGCGAAACGCAGTGATTGATGGCCAACGGGATGTCACGCTTTTCGAAGAAGCGAACGATGTCGTCCAGGTCCTTTTCCGATGCGCCCCCGGTCGAAATGATGGTTGGCCGGCGAGTGGACGCGATCTTCTCGATCAAAGGCCAGTCGTTCATGTCGGAGCTGGCGATCTTGAGGATCGGCATGTCGAACTCGACGCACAGATCAACCGAGGCCTCGTCAAAGGGCGTGGCCATCGGAATGCAGCTCAGGTTGCGGATCTCTTCGACCATCCGCGAGAACTCGGCCTTGGTGAGGCGAGTGTCCTCGGTTTTCTTCACATAACGCAGCTCGGTGGTGCCTTTGAAATCAGGGTGGATGAACTCATCCACATCCCGGAACTGCAGTTTGATGGCGGCCTTGACGTTGTTGAAGCGCGCAATCGTACCGTGGTCGCGAATGATCTTCAGCCCACGCTCCAGCTTGCCCCAATGGTTGTTGGCAAGTTCGAGAACGAACAGGTTTTCGAATAAATCTTTGTCACGTTGGCTGATGGTCTTCATCGAGTATTCCCCATTTGCCTTGCTCAATTGAAAGCGGCGCCAAGTCATTGCCCCCGGCTGCCGAAAATCCGCACTTCAAGCCACCGTCCCCGATAGCGCTGTATCCCTGCCTGGCAGCACAGCTGCCTGCCTTTGTGCCCAAGGCTCAATCAGCAAGCCAGGCCGCCAGCCACTGCTGTATGCAACGGTCACCCAGCATCCACTGCTCCATAACCGTCTGACGCAGAATGCCTGCATCTGCAACGGTGGCCTCCGGCTCGGCAAGGTGCATGCGTATCGCCTCTTGCCAAGCCCTGGCGTTGTTCTGTACCCGCGTCACCGGCAAGCCCTGATAGGGCCGCACATCGCTGCACACCACCGGATAGCCGCAGGCCGCAAACTCCAGCAAACGCAGATTGCCCTTGCACTGATCGAGCAAGCCGGCTCCCAGTGGCGCGAGGGCCAAGTCCAATGCCAGCGATGCCAGCTTTTGCGGGTACTCATCGAATGGCACCGCATCGTGCTGCTCCCGCAGGTAAGGCTGGATCGGCCGCGGACATTGACCCAGGCACACCCAGTCCACCTCACCATGCAATGCCTGGACGACTTCCAGCATCAGCGCCTGCACTTCGTCGTCGACGATGCCGCCTACCCAGCCTACGCGTGGGCGGGTGCCAGGATTTCGCTGGTTGGCCAAGGCGCCCCAGCGCGCGGGGTGCAGCCGGTCAGGCACCACGCGAACATCCTGCCCCGAGCTTCGCAACGCATCGGACAATGCCTCGGTGGGCACGACCAATCGGTCAGCCAGCCCAATGAACCGTCGCAGCATCCCTTCACCCGCCAGCAGGTCGGTCCGAAGGTCCGTGGCACTCACTTCAGCCACCTTCAGTGCACGGGTGAACCGGGCGCTACGGCGCAACGCATCCAGCTGTACGTCAGTGGCCGGCTGTTGCATGACCCAGGTATCAGGCTGAAGCCGCTCCAACTCTGCAGGCAGGTAGTGACGCAAGCCCAGGCGAACATCCGCCATGGCTGCGGCACTCATGGACAACGCCGGGTCGATCATGCGCCCAAGGCCATTGGCCTCAAGATTGCCGGGGGTAGCCAGGATCACCGGCAGCGGGCGCCACGCAAGAGGGTTCCAGGCCAGCCCAGGATCGGTCTCCAGTGCAAAGCCTGCCCCCTGCAATGACAGGTTGCGGTTGTAGGCCGGATCTCGGGCAATGAGCGGCAACCATTTGAAATACAGTGCATCCTGCTCCGTCTCGACCGCCTGGAGGCTTTCGCCTTCGACCACGACTGTCGCGTGCGGCGTCCACACCGTGAGGTAGCCGGCCTGCCCCGACTTCAGACACAGATCGACGTCTGCACCGGATGTCTTGAACTGCTCGGCATCCATTCCCCCCAGCGCTTCGTAGAGATCGCGGCGAATCATCAGGCAGGCGCCGGACACAGCGCTGTAGTTCTGGTCCATTTCCAGGCGCTGCATGTAACCCTCATCGCTGGCCTGGGCCGAGAATGCCGAATGCGCCGGCCCCTCCAGGCCCAACACCATCCCTGCCTGCTCGACAGTACCGTTGGGGTGCAGCAGTTTTGCTCCGACGATGCCGACCTCGGGGCGCTGCGCATGGTTGAGCAAGGCTTCAAGCCAGTCGCCCTGCACGACGATCGCATCGCTGCTCAGCAGCACCAGATACTCGCCAGTAGCGTGGTGCGCAGCCAGGTTGTTGGCCGTCCCCAGGTCGAGTGCGCACGTGTTGCGCAGCACCCGAATACCCTGGACCTCCTGCGCCATGAGGCCGTCGAGCCAGACGCGGGTGGCAAGGTCCGAAGTGCCATTGTCGACCAGCAGGATTTCATAGTGCGGGTAGGTCGTCTTCTCCATCACGCAAGTGACGCAGCGCTGCGCACGATCCAAACGATCGCCCACGGCGATCGCCACCGTCACCCGGGGGGTAGCCGCATGGCCGTAGTGGATGCGATGAATCCCTGGCCGATGCATCTGTACCCGCGCCTGGAGGTAACCGCGCTGGTGCAGATGCCTTGTCAGAACGGCCTGCTCCTGCGGGCTGTGGACGGCGACGCTCATCGGGCTGATGCATACCGGCTCACTGACATGTGCCAGCCCGTCCAGCCCGTCGGCATCCTCGATCAACCGCAACAGCAGCCCCAGCTCGGTGGCTCCGGCGCAATCCGGATCAAAACCACCGGCATCGAGAAACACCTCTCGACGATAGAACCAGTGCCGGGCCATTTGCCCAGGGCTCGACAGGAGCATGTCCAGGTTGAAATCCGGTCGCAGCAGCGTGCCCAGCTCACCCTTGGGCGATACGGTGATCTCGTCCGCATACACTGCACGGACATTCGTGGCATCGAGCAGCTCCAGCGCCAGCATCAGCAGGCCAAATGAAGTGAACGTCGTACCCGCACGCACGAAGCAAAGCCATTGCCCCACCCCCTGCTGCAAGACCAGCTCGTTGAGGGTCGCTGCAGCGCCACTGGCCGCGGTATGGATCCCGATGTTCGGATAGCCTTGCGCTTGCAGGCTTTGCCGCGTGGCCTCGACAGCCCCGGACGCGCCGTCTGGCACGATGAAGAAGTCGAAGTGCGGCAAGTCGTGCTGTCGCTCCTCGAGACGACGAGCCATCAAGGTCGCTTGCGCGTCGTTGGGGCTGCGCTGGCGCAACCAACGCTCGATGGCCTGGTTTTGCGCGTGCGTGCCGCCTTGATCCGCTGCCTTCCCTGTGCCGGCACCGACCGCAGGCGCAACCGGCATCGCCTGGGTCAGTTCGATGAAGGTGGCGAGCTGCTCCCAGAAGCGCTCCTGCAGGGCCTGGTATTTTTGCTGAACGATGGCCAACTCCTGCCTGGCCTGCTCGATGGCCTGCGCAGTATCCTCGAATGCCAACCCGTAGGTGCCGAACTCATCGACACTCAGCGGGACACCATCGAAGAAGGGCGATTTCAGGAGGACGACAGGGCAGCCACACAGCATCGCCTCCATGGCGATGGAGGTGGAAGCGAAGCAATAGACCCGCTCACTGCGCCGGAACAGATCGGCCATTTCCTGGCGGCTTGCAGGCCACTCATGGGTAATGACCGTGCACCGTGCCGCCAGATCCGGGTGATTCTTCAGGGCATCGGTGTAACGCCCCGGGTAGATCAGGCAACCCTGCCGATGCGCGTCATAGGGGTTGTCCCGGTTATGGAACAGGGAGGTATCGATAGGCGGCAGGAACAACAGGCGTTGCGCGCCCAACCCTTCCGGCAGCAGATGCTGCCCATAGGCAAAGATCATCTCCGAGTCCGGGAACTCGGTATCGCCCCCCAGCAAACCCGGTACGTTCAGCAGATAACGCACGACCGATCGACCGTCGGCCGGGTTCCCCCGCACCACCTCCGGATACACCATGATAGGTTGACGACCTGCCTGCTCATGCTGTTCTTTCAGCTCGTTCGACAACAGCGGCGTATGCCAAAGCGGGTTGGTCTGCGTTGGATACAGATACGCATCCTGCCCACACCGGTTCAGCAGGTGGCAGAGCATGTGCATCACCCGTATGCCGGCGGAGTTCTGGCGATAGGCCGGCGCGACGAGGTAATACGGACGAGGCGACGTGGCGTACAGCGGTGGATGGGCGTGAGGGGTCATAGGCTATCTTCCGGACCACTGAACCAACGCACGAACAGGGGCGCGCATCAGCGCAGCCTCCGCACGTAATCTTCGATATTGCGGGCGGCATGCTCGAGATGCTCTTCGCCCAGCCCTGGCCACAGCCCGATCCAGAAGGTGTCCTTCATGACCTTGTCAGTCACGCTCAGATCGCTCGCTACCCGATACTGCTGATCCTTCATGTACGGCTGGCGCGTCAGGTTGCCGGCGAACAGCAGGCGGGTGCCGATTTTCTGCGCATCCAGGTGACGCAGCAGATCCAGACGCTCTACACCGCATCCATCGCGCAGGGTCAGGGGGTAGCCAAACCAGGATGGATCGCTGTTGGCGGTGGCTTGCGGAAGGATCAACTGCTCGGCGCAGCCTGCCAGGCGCTCGCTGAGCCAGGTGAAGTTGCGCTTGCGCGCGGCGATGAAGTCATCGACACGGTCCATCTGCGCCAATGCACAGGCGGCCTGCATGTCGGTGATCTTGAGGTTGTAGCCCAGGTGCGAGTAGGTGTACTTGTGGTCGTACCCCTGCGGAAGGTCACCCAGCTGCCAGCAGAAGCGCTTGCCGCAGGTGTCGTCCTCGCCCGGCCCGCAGTAGCAGTCACGGCCCCAGTCACGGAAAGACTCGACGATGCGCTTGAGCAATGGCGAATCGGTGAACACGGCACCGCCCTCGCCCATGGTGATGTGGTGCGCGGGATAGAAGCTCAGTGTGCCCAGGTCCCCGAAGCTGCCGACCTGGCGCCCTTCGTAGGTGGACCCGAGCGCATCGCAGCAGTCTTCGATCAGCCACAGGCCATAGCGGTCGCACAGTTCGCGAACCACCTTGAGGTTGAACGGGTTGCCCAAGGTATGCGCCAGCATGATGGCCTTGGTGCGTGGGCCGATCGCGGCCTCGATCAGGCTGGGATTGATGTTGTAGGTGCCCATCTCGATATCGACGAACACCGGTACCGCACCGAATTGCAGGATCGGGTTGACGGTGGTCGGGAAGCCTGCCGCCACGCCGATGACTTCGTCGCCCTTGCCGATGGCACGGTCACCCAGGCGCGGCGAGGTCAGGGCGGAAAATGCCAGCAGGTTGGCCGACGACCCGGAGTTGGCGGTCAATACCCCACGACGCCCCAGATAGCGTGCCAGGCGCTTTTCGAAGGCCTGGTTGAAGCGTCCGGTGGTCAGCCAGCCGTCGAGCACGGCTTCGGTCATCGCTTGCAGTTCCGGTGCGCCGATGACTTTGCCCGACGGTGGTACGGCATGCTGGCCGGGTACGAACCCGGGCGTGGCGAGTTCCAGCTCCGCGTAACGGCCTACGAGTTCGGCAATTTGCTGGCGCAACTGCTGCGCCGTCTGATCAGTCATCGGTTTTCGCCTTCATGGTCCGCGATCTGCGCGCGGCAAAATTGCTGCATGTCCTGGCCTTCGCGCCAGGCGCAATGCCATTGGAGGGTTCGCTGCAAGGCCTGCTCCAGGCCCCAGCTCGGACGCCAGCCCAAACGCTGGCGTGCCATGGAAGAATCGAGGGTCAACAGACCGGCCTCATGGGGCTGCGCGGATGGTTCGACCGCCCAGCGTGCCTCGCCAGGCCAGAGCGCGGCCATGGTCTGCACCACTTCACCGACAGTTGCCGTCCCTTCGCTGTCGGGCCCGAAGTTCCAGGCCTGGGCCACCGCCTGCCCCTGCTCGATCAGGGCCTGGGCCAGCAACAGGTAGCCCTGCAGCGGGTCGAGCACGTGCTGCCAAGGCCGCACCGCCCCCGGATAACGCAGGGTCAACGACTGCTCGGCATCCCAGGCCCGCAGGATATCCGGAAGCAAACGGTCGGCGGACCAGTCGCCACCTCCGATCACATTGCCGGCCCGGGCGGTGGCCAGCGCCACGCCTTGGTCTTTCAGGAAAGACTCGCGCCAGGACGCGCAGAGCAACTCGACGCATGCCTTGCTGCTGCTATAGGGGTCGCGCCCACCCAGCGCATCCTGCTCACGATAGGGCCACAACCACTCGCGGTTCTCGTAGCACTTGTCGGTGGTCACCACCAGGACTGCGCGGACCGAGTCACACTGACGCACGGCCTCCAGCACGTTCACCGTGCCCATGACATTGGTGGCGTAGGTTTGCGCAGGCGTGCGATAGGACTCGCGCACCAACGGCTGGGCCGCCAGGTGCAGAACGATCTCCGGGCGGAACGCCGCCAGGCTGCTGGCGAGCCTGTCGGCATCGCAGATGTCGGCGAACTCGCCCGAAACCCGCTCGGCCAGCCGGGCCTGGTCGTGGAGTGCGGGTGTGGTCTGGGGCGCCAGCGAATAACCATATACCTCGGCCCCCAGCTCGCTGAGCCACAAGGCCAGCCAGCCGCCCTTGAAGCCGCTGTGGCCGGTCAGGAAGACCCTGCGCCCAGACCAGAAGCCGCGGCTTACGACCATACTCGCCATTGCGCCTCTCCGGACTTCCAGCGCTCCTCCAGGTAGCTGCGATCGCGCAGCGTATCCATGGCCTGCCAGAAGCCTCGATGCGTATGGCTCATCAACTGGCCATCCTGCGCCAGGGAGCGCATCGGGTCGTACTCCCAGGTGGTCTCGTCGCCGTCGATGTAGTCGAAGATGCCGGGCTCGAGTACGAAGAACCCGCCATTGATCCAGCCGCCGTCGCCCAGCGGTTTCTCCTGGAAGCCGTGGACCTGCTCGCCGCGGATATCCAGCGCACCGTAGCGCCCCGGGGGCTGCACCGCAGTGACGGTCGCCAGCTTGCCGTGGCTCTTGTGGAAGTCGATCAGTGAAGGAACATCGACATCGGCCACACCGTCGCCATAGGTCAGGCAGAAGGTCTCGTCGCCGACATAGTCACGTATGCGCTTGATCCGGCCGCCGGTGGCGGTGTTTTCACCGGTGTCCACCAACGTCACACGCCAGGGCTCGGCATTGCGGTTATGGATATGCATGCGGTTTTCCGACATGTCGAAGGTCACATCGGACATGTGCAGGAAATAGTTCGCGAAGTATTCCTTGATCACGTAGCCCTTGTAGCCCAGGCAGATCACGAAGTCATTGATCCCATAATGGGAGTAGATCTTCATGATGTGCCAGATGATCGGTTTGCCACCGATTTCGATCATCGGCTTGGGACGAAGATGCGACTCTTCACTGATGCGTGTACCCAGGCCGCCGGCCAGGATGACTGTTTTCATTGTCGACTTACCTTGAGAGGCCGCTGCCCCATATCGGGCTGACAAAATACTGACCAATTCAGCAACTTGGCCTTTCAAAGCAAAAAGATTGCCAATTTGGCGCGGGACGCATGCAGCGAAAACGAATAATTGAAGCGATACGGGGGATTTGAAGGGAGCACCCACCGAGGCGTTGTCAGGAAATGCACTCGCAGGATCAGCGGATTCGGCACTCAGTTCCGGAAACGAATGCGGCGCAGGGAGTGGAGCGATCGGCACGACCCGGATTGCCCGGGTTGTGGCTGGAGCCAGAACGCTTCATGACCAAGGGCCACGATGCCCCGCATCGTGGCCCGTCAATAATTTGCCTCGAAGTGCTACTCCAGCTGATCCAACCACGCCAATGTGGGCGCCGCATCGGCACGCCCGACAAACGCGGACGGCCAGCGTGCCGACAGCGACAGCGCCATGCCCGCGCCCGGAACGACAGCTTCACCGACCTGCAATTGCGCCTGAGGTGTCCAGACCACCAGTTGCCCGGCCTCGGCAGCAGCCAGGCACAACTCGATATCACCGCCCTCCTGGTCGTACAAGCCGCCACAATGCTCGAACACCGAAGCACTCACCATCAAGCAATCGCCGGAAACGGCAGCACAACTGCGAACCGCCAATGGCCAACGCACCTGGACTCGAGCCTCAGCCGACAGCCCCAGCCAGGGCGCCGAAACCTCAGGCCCCTGCACCAGGGCATAGCCCGCATGCGCCAAGGCTCCATCGGTGGTCTGCAACAATGCGCCCACCACTCCGACTTCCGGACGCTGCGCTTCATTGAGCAATGCCTCGATCCAGGCCGGAGAAATGACCTGACAACGCTCGGACAGCAACACCAGGTATTCACCCTTTGCCTGACGCGCAGCCTGATTCAACCCGTCGCCACGCGACGCCACGGACTCCCCGACCAGCACACGCACACGCCCCCCCAAACGCTGCAGCGCCGCCTGCTCATGATCAGCGCAAGCGACCAGCACCTCGTAGCGCGGATAACGGGTACGCTGCAACACACTGGTGAGGCAGGCTTCAAGCTGCGCCTGATCGCCCTCGCTGGCCACGAGGATGCTGACCAACGGCGTTGCGTCATGACGGAAGTCGATCGAAAGCCCCGCGCCCTGCTGCTCCCTGACCTGGGCGCGATAGCCCAGCTGGGTCAGATGACGGTTGAGCACCTTCAAGGCCTCCTCACTCGAAGCCTGGGATGCCTGCTCCCCGATGACCAGATAATCATCCAAGTGTGCCAGGCTACCCAGGCCCGATGCCTCGACCATACGCAGCAAAAGGTCGAACTCCAGCGCGTGGCGATAGGACTCACTGTAACCACCGAGCTCCAGCACCGCCTGACGCCGCACCAACCAGTGCCGCGACATCAGGTCCGGCTGGCTACGCAGCAGATTCACGTCGGCCCCCGGACGCACCACCGCGTGCAACCGGCCTTGGTCATCACGCTGGACCTCATTGGCACAGACAGCCTGGCAGGCGGGCGACCCGGACAGCTCGACCATCAAGTGCAACAGGCCTGCAGGCAGCAGCTCATCGCCAGCCTGCAGCAGCAACAGCCATTCGCTCTGCAATTGACGCACCACCTGGTTGAGGTGGGCGACCCAGTTGCTCTCGTTGACCTGGACAAAATGCAGGGTATCGCGCGCCGTGGTGATCAAAGGAGGCTTCCCGCCCTTGAGCACTACCAGCTTGAAATCACCCAGGCCACTCGCCAGCAAGCTGTCGAACGTGGTTTGCAGGCCTGCGTCATCGTTGGCCAGGTCCAGCACCACGAACGCGACCTGATTGGCAGCGCGGCCAGCCAGGTGTGCCTGGACCCGCTTGCGGGCGCTGGCATCCGGCGCCACGGCTTCAAGCGCCGCCAGCAACCGGCCTGATGCCGTGGCCTGAAGGCGAGGCTGTCGATCAACCCCCGGGATCTGATCCAGGCGCTTGAGCCAGTCAGTCAGCTCACGCGCACGGTCGCCATCGGCAGGGCCGGTGAGCATCGCCACCAACTGCCGGCAGACCTGTGGATCGAACAATCCCAGGGCAAGCGCCTGCCAATAGCGCAACTGCAGGCTCTCGGCGGTATCGTTGGGATGCACTTGCGCCAGATGCCGCTGGCGCACCCAGCCCCCCTCCAGCGCACGGTGCTGGGCACTCCCGGCTGGCAGCGCATGGCACAGAAACTCGAGCGCCGACAACTGAGCGAACAACACATTCGAGTAATAAGGCATTTCGACATACTGGCGAGGCTCGAACAGACGCTCAGGATCATCGATCACGCTGTTCCAGGTGGACGTGAACAGCAGCGGCGCCTCGCCATGATCGTAGGTACCCCGGACGAAGCGATTGAAGACGCCATAACCGCCATCATCGACAGCCAGCCGCAAGTGTTCGCCATCCCATTGACGCAGGCTGCGCAGCACCTGGCTCGACTGCTCGCCACGCCGGTGCAGGTTGGACGCATCAGGTTCATACGCACAGAGCACGTCGGTCTGCTCGATCGGGAGAATCTCGCCTTGAGCAAGGATCGCGTAGGACAACCCCAGGCGGAACGCAGCGAAGTCGGCCCCAGGCGGCATGCCGGCCAACGCCGCTTTCAAGTCGGCCAGACGGATGACGGCACGCCAGGCCTGACGACCGGCCTGGCCGTACTGACGCAGGCGCGCAAGCACCCCGCCCTCCTCCAACGCCGGCAGCGCATCGCCAAGCTTGTGGTACATCACCTTGGCATTGTCTACGACAAAGCCCAGGGCATAACCCTGTGCCGCTATCGCTTGCGGCTGCTGATCCAGGCTGGCGGCTGCGCTGCGCAAGGCAGACGGCAACACGAAATCGGCTTCCAGGGTAAGCACCACGAACGCTGTGGTGACGCGCTGCAGCACGCGCTCCAGATGCTCGCGAAACGCCTGGCTCTGCTGCTCGACCGATGACAGGTCGAGGGCCAGGCAAGGAACGGCGGCCTGCTGGTAATGATGCTGCGCACGCGCACGGTAATCGCTCTCGCCCTGCCCCAGCAGAACGACGGTCACCTCATTGCGTGTTGCGATTGCGGTTTCGGCCATAGCGCTCTCTTCAAAATTGTCGGTTCGGGCCACGGCATTGCGGCCATGGGGATCAGTCCGCCAGCCAGGCATTGGCCCAATGCTGCAGGTGATGTGACGTCAGCACGTAATCACGCAACACCACCTCACGCAGGGCATCCCCCTGACGGTAGCTGGCCTGCGGATCGCCGAGGTGCATGCGAATCGCGTCCAGCCACTGCTCGGTCGTGTTTTCCTGTACACGCGTGCAGGGCAGGTAACCGGCGTACGCCTTGGTATCGGTGCAGATCACCGGGAAACCGCAGGCACCGTATTCCAACAAGCGCAGATTGCTCTTGCAGTCATTGAACAGGTTCTGCTCAAGCGGCGCCAATGCCAGGTCCAGATTCAAGCTGGCCAGCTTGCGCGGGTAGTCAGCAAATGAAATGCCCTGATGGAACTCTTTAACATAGGGGCGCAGGAAGTCCGGGCACATGCCGAAGAACACCCAGTCGACATCGTTCGCCAAAGTCCTGACGACATCCACAAGGAGTTCGAGATCCCCCCGGTGACTGGTGCCTCCAGCCCAGCCCACACGGGGTCGGACACTGGTCTGGCGCTCGCTCGCAAGCCCTGTCCACAACGAGGCAGCCAGCATGTTCGGCACGACACGGATATCGTGATGCATGCTGGACAAGGCATCGGCCAAAGGCTCCGTGGAGACCACCACGCGATCACACAGGGAAATGCCCTTGGCGACCAGCTCACGCATGTTGCTGGGCATGTTGCGTGCGTGATCGTTCTTTTTCGACGGCTCGATGATGTAGTCATCCAGCTCGTAGATCCGCCGCGCACTGGAAAAACGCTTGAACTGGGCCATCTCCTTGAGGTTGCCCGATGAGTAGCGGCACTGCAGGATCACCACGTCGGGCTTTTCCCGCTCGAGCTCTATCAACCCCAGGCTGTTGTAGTTGATCCGTCCCTGGATCCAGCCTGCGCGCTCCAGCTCGGCAAAGGGCTGGGCAACGCGGTAATGCCCCACAGCGGTGGTATTGGTTGGCAACGCCAGCACCGAGGGCATGACCCGTGCGATGAAGGGATCCCAACCGGCGCGCAGGCCGGGCTCGAAATTGAAGTTCGCCAGCTTGAGGCTCAAGTTGCGGTTGTAGGCCGGGTCGAACGCCACCCAAGGCAGCCACCGCTGGTAGAACGTTTCGCGATCTGCCTCCCGCCCCTGCGCCGTACCCATCGCCTCCTGCGCCACAGACAGCCTCGCCACCTTCGAAAAAGGCGTCCACACCGCCAGGTAGCCCAACTTGCCCGCTCGCAGGCAAAAGTCTGCGTCGAACAGCGACTCGCTCAAGGCTGCCGCATCCAACCCATCCAGAGCGCTGAACAATTCTCGACGAACCAACAGGCAATCGAGGCTCAAGGCGCTCCAGTTCTGCACCAGACGCAGGCGACTCATGTAACTGTCCGCTCCCGCAGCGCCACCGACAAATGGGCTCCCGGCGGATTCGCCCATGCCCAGAACCAAGCCTGCCGAGACAACGGCACCATCGCCAGCCAGAATCTTCGGGCCGACCATCCCTACTTCGGGGCGCTGGGCATGGTGCATCAGTTCATGGAGCCACTGCCCATCGAACAACACACAGTTGGCATTGAGCAGCAGCACGTAGTCACCACGGGCCTGCAGGCTCGCCTCGTTCAAGCTTGCCGCACGCCCCTGAGCCGAGGTTTCAACGACACGCAGCTGATCGCTGCCGATGTCGCGCATCGCGCTCAACCAGGACCGGACCTCTGGCGTCTCGTCACCGCTGGCGATCAGCAGCAGTTCGAAATGGCCATGATTGGTATGCCCGAACAGCGACTCGACGCAACGTGTCAGGGCCTGCAAGTCCGCCTGGGCATGGATCAGGATCGACACCATGGCCACAGCGTCATGCTCGTAGGTCACACGGCTGACCAAACCTCCCTGGCCGCTGTCCACTTGCGCATTCACGCCCAAGCGCTGCAAGTGGGCACGCAGGACCCGCGGGGCCTGGGCGTGAGCAGTGGGATCACTCAACCACTGCGCATATGCGTATTGGCACTGCACCAGCACTTCGGGAATGTGCTCCACCACGTGCAGACCGTGCGCCTCCACCAGGCGCCATAGCAAATCATGGGGAGCCAGCGGGCCAAAACCGGCATCGAATCCGCCAAGCGCCAGAGCAGCCGCACGCTTGAACGCCAGCAAGCGCCCTACATAGGGCACGCTGCGCATCAGATCGAGATTGAAATCGGGCTTGAAGATGGGGTTGGACGAAGCGAGGCCGTCATAGGTGCCTTCGTCGCTGTACAGGCACGCGCAATCCGCACGCAGGGCCATGCGCTCAGCCATGATTGCAAAGGCATGTTCATGCAGGACATCCCCCGCGCGCAGCAGGTAGATCCACTCAGCCTGGTCGTCGTTGGCCAACCACGGGTTGAGCTGCTCAAAACCGTCACCCTGCCGAATCCGGAATTCGGCTTCGACAGCCGCAGCACCCTCCAGGTCAGGCGGGCCAAGGACCAGAATCCGGTGAGCCGCATAGGACTGCTTCTTCACGCTGTCGAGCGTAGCCTGCACAGACGCCGCACCACCCTGCTCGGCGAAAATCACAGGCACGATGCGAGGCTTGCCCGGCCACTGCTCAATACGCTTTGGCAGCAAACGCAACTGCCCCGCCGACAGGCGGCGACACTCCAGCCATTCGCTGTACAACTCCGCGAAACTCAGGCTATGAGTGCCAATCTGCTGACTGAAGTTGGCCATCTGCTTGGCGAAGGCACGCCGAAGATCCAGCTCCTCCCAGACCTGCTCCTGATCGCCATCGTACGATGCCAGAGGCAGATAGCGTACCCACCCCGGCGTGAGTCCATCCTCCACCGCGCGCGCCGCCAGCATCTGCAACAACCATTCGGTCTCGAGCCTGTACGCCTCCACCATGGAGCTGTGGTGACTGAGCCGACCGGGATGAACACGCTCCAGGCTCAGAACCTGCTCCAGGCTGCACAAGTGACCCCGACGCAACAAGCAGGCATACAGCGCCAGGTCCAGGCGGGCAGCGAACCCCTGCCCCTCCTGCACCAAGGTAGCCAGGTACTCGCTGACCTGGGCACGCCGGAACAAGGCATGGCTGATACCGCCAAACAGGTTAGGGGCATTATCGGCGATGCTCGCCAGCAGGTCGCCGCCATTGAGGACTGCGCTTTCAGGTGAAATGACGAAGTTGAGCGAGCGCGAGGGCAGCAGGATATCGTCCGCTGAATACAGAAGACGCTGGCTGATGACCATGCTGACCTGCGGCCAGTCGTGCATCACCTTGGCCTGATGACGCACATGACTGCCGAACAGGACATCGTCATCGCAGAGAAACTTGATCAACTCTCCGCAAGACTGCTCCAGACACGCCAACAGATTACGGGCAAAGCCCAATCGGTGAGGGTTGCGTACGTAACGAAGCGGCACCGGGAAGCTGGCGCTCACCTCCTGGCAAGTCGTCTCGATCTCCGTACCCGGGCTGTCGTCACAGACCACGATTTCCAGGTGCGGGTAATCCTGCGTAACAGCACTGATCAGCGTACTGCGAAAGAACTCAGTATTGAACGCTGGGATGACGATACTAACGAGGGGTTGGTCGTTCACGAAGCTCACTCAAGCGATGGTCAATCTGTTTGCGAGAGTCTCCCGATAAACCCCGCATGCCGTTCTGTTGTGAAAACCGATGCCGGAACAACAGGCAAGGCGGCCCCGAATACGCGGGCCGCCTTGCAGATGCCTGTACATTGATCAGATGTAGTTGAGCAGCGACAACCCGGCGATCTTCGCGTAGGACTGCAACGACGCCTGCAGCATGTTTTTCTGCATTTCCAAGCGCAGCATTACCTCCGCCGGATCGCTTTCACGGATCGAGCTCTGGGTCTTCTTGTTCTCGGTGCTCAACGCCTCGTTGGTCTCGGCCTGGATGTCGAGCGCCTGCCCGCGCCCACCAATCGAGGAGATCGATGAGGATACCTGGTTGCTGGCACTGGCGATGTTGCCGATCGCCGAATCCAACGAGGCCAGGAAGTTCTGCCGCGCCACCGGATCGCTGTCCTGCGGCGTGGTCAGCGCCTTGCGCAGTTGCCCGATGGTATCGAGGATGTTCTGGGTCTGATGGGTATCGACCTTCACCCCGAAGGAGTCGCCGGCGCTCGGCGTGCCGGACAGCTCGAAATCCACTCCGGCTGCGGTGGCAGTGGTGCCGCTCAGCGTACCGGTGGACACCGGCCGACTGTCGGCGGTCATGGGCGCCGCGTACAGCTCGAAGTCCGTGGCGCTGGTGAACTTGAGCACCGCACCACCACCCGGGAACGCCGCCTTGTAGAGGGTCGGATCGCTGACTGTCGCGCCGGTGACTTGTGCCGCGGAGGTGTTGCCCGGGCTACGGGTACCGGCAATGGAGTCGGCCTTGGAACTCAGGCTGAAGGTATGCCCTGCGATAGCCGCGTCCGGGTTGGCTTCGTCGCCAGCCTGGAAAGAAACCTTCAGGCGCAGTTCCACACCCCGGAAGCTGATGCTGCTGTTATCGCCCTTGGGATTGAAAGTACCACCCTGGCTAGCCTCCAGGGTCACATCGGTGCCATTGGCATCGAGGATCTTGTACTGGGTGCTGCTGGTGAACTCGATGCTGTAGGGCTCGCCACTGCGGAACCGGTCGTTGTAGGTCACGCTGCCGGAGACCTGGCCGTTGGACAGGCTGACGCGGCCATCGTCGATCGCCGGATTTGTCAGGCGGGTCTCGCTACGGCTGGTGTTCAGGGCTTGCTCGAAGGCGCTGTAGCCGGTCTCGTTGGCCGCCAGGCTGAGCATGTCGCCCACCTGCAGCATGAGCTGGCCCTGGTCGCCCTGGTAGCTGTAGGTGCCGTCCGAATTGCGCACGTAGGGCGGGGTGTCGCCCTTGGAGCCGGAGAACAGGTACTTGCCGTTCTCGTCCTTGCTGTTCATCAGCGTGAACAACTGGTCTTCCAGCGATGCCAGCTCATCGGCGTTGGCCTTGCGGTCGGTGTCGGTAAAGCCACCGTTGCCGGAGCCGACCGCCAGCTCGTTGACACGCTGCAGGATGGTGCCGATGGAGTTGAGCGTGCTCTCGGCAGTCCCCAGCGCGTTGCGCACATTGACGATGTTGCCGCTGTATTGCTCCAGCATGTTCTGCTGCTGCTCGAGCTGCAGCAGGCGCGCGGCCCCCACCGGATCGTCGGCGGCGGTGCGGATGCGCAAGAAGTCGCTGGCCTCCTGGCTCGTCTTGTTGACGTTGGAGAAGGTGCGCTGGTAGTTGGTGCTGCTGGTGTTGTAGAACTGCGAAGTGGAGATGCGCACGGTCTACGGCTCCTTAAAGACTGTTGATCAAGGTGGCGAAGGTTTCCTGGGCCGCCTTGATGATCTGCGACGACGCGGTGTAGTACTGCTGGAACTTGACCAGGTTGCCGACCTCTTCGTCGACCGATACGCCCGACACCGAGTTGCGGCTGTCCAGCGCGGACTGCTGCAGGGCATCGGTGGCGTTGCCGTCCATGGTGGCCTGGGCGGTCTTGCCGCCGACGTTGGACACCAGCTTGGCGTAGGCGTCGGTGAAGCTGATGCCCTTGCCGTTGGACCCCACTTCGACCGTGCCCTTGGTTTGCAGGCCGAGCACCGACTGGGCGTTGCGGTTGTCGGCCGAGCCGGCGCCGGTCAGCGACACGGTGAAGTTGTCGCCCGTCTTCGGCGCACCGGAAACATTCATCTCGAAGGTGAACGTCTTCTGGGTGGCACCGTCCATGATCGGGTTGCCACTGCCATCGACCATCGGCACCGAGAGCTGCAGCTTGTTTTCCTGGCCCGGGATGATGGTGCCGCTGCCGATGGCGTTGCCCTTGGCATCGTACATCGTGTAGCCCTGGGGCGAGGCGCTGTCGTCACCGAACACCAGCTTGACCGGGGTGGAATACTTCAGGCCCGTTTGCAGGTCGGCGCGCTGGGCCGCGTCGTAGATGTCCAGCTCGGAGGTCAGGGTCGGCGGCGTGATCGCACCGGTGCCCTTGTTGCCGGCGCCGTTGGTGCCGGTCAGCGGACCGGCCATGGCCAGGCGGCTGGGGTCGGTGAGCACCGACTCCATGCCCGCCGCGGCATTGCGGGTCGGGGTGATCTTGAAGCTGTCGCCGGCACTGACCGCACCGCCCTTGAGCGCCAGGGTGAAACCATCGATCACCGGGGCCGGATCGTCCGTGAGGTCGTAGGACCCCATCTCGGTGCCTTCAGGCAGCTTGCGCACGGTATAGCCGGTGGCGCTGGTGAAGGTCACCTGGTAATCGCTGGTGGTGAGCCTGCCGGTGTCCTTGATGTTCACATCGAGGTTGCCGGAGCCTGCGCTGTTGCCCAGCTTGGGCACGCTGCGCTCGCTCATGGCCTTGGCGCTGTTGATGTCGCCGAACAGGATCGCCCCGAACTCGCCGTTCTTGTCGATGCCCTGGGCCAGCTGGCTGTTGATCGCATCGGCCACCACCAGCGCCACACGGCCCAGCTCGTTGAGCGCAGGGTCCAGGGTTTCCTTGCGATAGCGGATCAGGCCGCCCAGTTCACCGCCGCTCACGCTGTTGGTGATGTCCATCTTGGTGGTGCCGCGATTGAGCACCAGGCTCATGCGGGTCGGGTCGGTCTGGCTTGGCTCGACACCCAGGGTCTGGGTGGTCTTGCCCAGCACCAGGGCCTGGCCATTCTTCAGATAGATGTCGTAGTTGCCCTCACGCTCCACCACATCGGCACCGACCAGCGCAGTCAGCTCGCGCACGGCGCCATCGCGCTGGTCGAGCAGGTCGTTGGGCTGGCCCTGCACCGCCGAAATCCGCGAGATCTGGTCGTTGTACTGGGCGATCGTCGCGGTGAGCTTGTTCACCTGATCGGCAATCGACGCCATGTTGGTGTTGACGTTGGTGTTCTGCTGGTTCAGCTGGGCCGACAGGGTGTTGAAACGCTTGGTCAGGCTCTGGGCACTGGTCAGCAGCAACTGGCGCGAGGCGTCCTCGTTGGGCTTGGCCGCAGCATCCTGCATGGCGCTGAAGAAGCTCTTGAGCGCAGCGGTGATGCCGGTGTCGGCGCTCGACAGGGCGGTGTCCAGCGGCGAGATCTGGTTCAGGTAGGAGCTGGCGTCGCTGGAGAGCGAAGTGGTGGTACGCAGCTGGTTTTCCAGGAATGCGTTGTACACCCGACGCACATCGGCCAGTGTGGTGCCACTGCCGATGAAGACCTGGCCGTACTGCTGGGAGCCCTTGGTCTTCTGCACGATCTGCTGGCGAGAATAACTGTCGACATCGGCGTTGGCGATGTTGTTACCCAGGGTGTACATCCCCGACTGCGCGGCGCCCAGCCCCGACATGCCAATATTGATCAAACTCGCCATGGTTCCAAACCCTTAAAGTTTCGTTGTGGTACCGAGCATTGCGTAGCTCTCGTACGACTTCATCTGTCTTGCGATCTGCGAGATCTTGCTGGCGTAATTCGGGTCGGTGGCATAACCGGCCTTCTGCAGCTCTCGCACGAACTGTTCCGGGTTATCGGCCGACTTCACCGCATCTTGATAGCGCGCGTTGTTCTGCAACAGGCTGACCAGGTCATGGAAGCTGTCCTGGTAGGAATCGTAGGAACGGAACGCCGCGGTCTCCTTGACGAACTGTCCGCCACGGAACTCACTGGTGATCGCCCTCGCCTGCCCGCCTTGCCAGTTGCCGGAGGCCTTGATGCCGAACAGGTTGTGGCTGCTGCTGCCATCGGCATTGCGCATGACCGACTTGCCCCAGCCGGTTTCCAGCGCGGCCTGGGCCACCAGATAACGCGGGTCGATACCGATGCGCTTGGCGGCCTGTTCGGCCATCGGCAGCATGGTGGTGACGAACTGGTCGCTGTCGGTGAAGGCCTTCTTCGGCGCCAGCGGTGGCTGAGCCACGGCGCGCCCGAGAATGCGTGTGCCGCCATCGGGGGCGGCGAAGGCGCGGGCAGCACTTGCGACCTGCTGGCCTTCACGAACCGGCACGGCAGCGGTATTAGTAGTGGCCGCCGACGGCACGATGCCTGCCAGCAAACGGTCGGTGAGCTTGCCCGGCAGCGCCAGGCGCCGCGCGTTGAGCGCAGCCACGTCGTTGCGGGTGCCCGCCGTCTCGGTGACGTGCATCGGCTCGGCCACCTTGTTGCCCCAAAGTGCCGGGGCATGACCTTCGATACGCGGGAACGGGCTGGTATTGACCGGCGCGCTCTTGTTCTTGGACAACTGGCGCACCAGCACATCCTGCAAGCCGATGCCGCCGCCTTCGCGGGACATGCTCACGGCCAGCTGCTGGTCGTACATGTCGCGGTACTGCTTGACCGTCTCGCTGTTCATCGGGTTGTCGTCGGCCAGCACGTCACTGGCCTTGCGCGAGGCCTTGAGCATCTCGCTGATGAACAGGGACTCGAACTCCTGGGCCACCTTGCGCACGTTGGCGTCGCTGTCGCGATCACCGTGCTTGAGCGAGCTCAGGCGATTGAGGTCGGTGTAGGCACCGCTGTCGGCGTGGCCGGAGACCAGACTCTTGGAATTCATGCGCTGGCGTCCTCAGATCACGATCAGGTCGGCCTGCAGGGCGCCGGCCTGTTTCAGGGCTTCGAGGATCGCCATCAGGTCGCTGGGCGCCGCCCCCACCTGGTTCACCGCACGGACGATCTCATCCAGCGTGGTGCCCGGGCCGAACTTGAACATCGGCTTGGCTTCCTGTTGGGCGTTGACCTTCGAGCGCGGCACCACGGCCGTCTGGCCATTGGAGAACGGCCCGGGCTGGCTGACGATCGGGTCTTCGGTGATGGTCACGGTCAGGCTGCCGTGGGTGACCGCGGCTGGCGAGACCTTGACGTTCTGGCCGATGACGATGGTGCCGGTGCGCGAGTTGATGATGACCTTGGCCACCGCCTGGCCTGGATCGATCTCGAGGTTCTCGAGGATCGACAGGTAGTCCACGCGCTGGCTCGGATCCATGGGCGCGGTGACGCGCACCGAGCCGCCGTCCACGGCCTGGGCCACCCCAGGGCCAAGCATGTCGTTGATCTTGTCGACGATGTGCTTGGCGGTGGTGAAGTCCGGACGATTGAGGTTCAACGTCAGGCTGTTACCCTGGTTGAAGCCGCTCGGCACGGCGCGCTCCACGGTGGCACCACCTGGAATGCGACCAGCCGACGGAACGTTGACGGTGATCTTGGAACCGTCGCGCCCTTCGGCATCGAAACCACCCACGACCAGATTGCCCTGGGCGACGGCATAGACGTTGCCGTCGATACCCTTGAGCGGGGTCATCAGCAGACTGCCGCCACGCAGGCTCTTGGAGTTGCCGATCGACGACACGGTGATGTCCACCACCTGGCCGGGCTTGGCGAAGGCCGGCAGATCGGCGTGCACCGATACCGCGGCGACGTTCTTGAGCTGCACGTTGCCCGACCCCGGCGGCACCTTGATGCCGAACTGGGACAGCATGTTGTTGAAGGTCTGCAGGGTGAACGGTGTCTGGGTGGTCTGGTCACCCGTGCCGTTCAACCCCACCACCAGGCCATAACCGATCAACTGGTTGGTACGCACGCCAGAAATGCTGGCGATGTCCTTCAGGCGCTCGGCGTGAGCGCCGAACGCACAGGACAGGAGCAGGGTCGCGGCAATCAGCTGCCTTACGTTGATCATGGTCATCCGACTCAGAAGGGCCAAAGCGGGCTCATGAAGAAGCGGTCCAGCCAACCAGGCTGGCTGGCATCGGCGAACGAACCGGTACCCGAATAGGTGATGCGCGCATCGGCCACCCGGGTGGACGGCACGGTGTTATCGGTGGCGATGTCGTCGGCGCGGATAAGGCCGGCGATACGCACCAGCTCCTCACCGGTGTTCAGGGTCATCCACTTCTCGCCGCGCACGGCGACGATGCCGTTGGGCAGCACCTCGGCCACGGTGACGGTGATCGAGCCGGTCAGGGTGTTGCCCTGGGTGGCCTTGCTGTCGCCCTTGGTGGTGCGGTCGCCGCTGTATCCCGCTTCCAGCGTCAGGTCGCCGCTGCCGAACGGGTTGTTGGTGTTCGGCACGGTACCGAACAGCGAGTTCAGGCCGATGTCGGCCTTGCTGTTCTTCTGGATCTGCGAGCCTGCGTTCTTGCTGGCCGACGTGCGCTCGTTGAGCGTGATGGTGATGATGTCACCCACGCGGAACGCCTTGCGGTCGGTGTACAGGTTCTGCTCGAAACCGGCCTGGTAGATCGAACCGTTGGCCGCCGACGCTGGCAACGGGGTGCGCGGCAGGACCGGCGCATAGTACGGGTCGTTTGGCTTTGGCGTCGGCGGGACGCAACCGGCCAACAACACCGCCCCCCCCAGGGCGAAGACGGACAACAGACGATTCATGACGCTTACCTCACGTGTATCGGGCTTGGGTCTTACAGCTGCTGGGTGACGAACGACAGCATCTGGTCAGCGGTGGAGATGACTTTGGAGTTCATCTCGTAGGCGCGCTGGGTGGTGATCATGTTCACCAGCTCTTCCACGGTGCTGACGTTGGAGTTCTCCAGGGTCTGCTGCAAGGTGGTGCCGAAACCGTTCAGGCCCGGGGTGCCGACCTGTGGCGCGCCGCTGGCGGCGGTCTCGAGGAACAGGTTGTCACCAATGGCCTGCAGGCCTGCCGGGTTGATGAAGTCGGCGGTCTGGATGTTGCCGATGACCTGCGCAGCCGGGTTGCCGGCGGTGGTGATCGACACGGTGCCGTCCTGGCCGACGGTGAAGGTCTGGGCATCCGGCGGCACGACGATCGCAGGTTCCAGGGCGAAACCGTTGGCGGTGACGATCTGGCCATCGGAGTTCAGGTGGAAGGTACCGTCGCGGGTATAGGAAACGGTGCCGTCAGGCTGCAACACCTGGAAGAAACCGCGACCGTTGACGGCCATGTCCAGCGGGTTCTCGGTGGTCTGCAGGCTGCCGATCTGGAAGTTCTTCTGGGTGCCGACGATCCGCACACCGGTACCGACCTGCAGGCCCGAAGGCAGCTCGCTGTCCTGGGTCGACTGGGCACCAGGCTGGCGCTTGATCTGGTACAGCAGGTCCTGGAACTCGGCACGATCGCGCTTGAAGCCGGTGGTCGAGACGTTCGCCAGGTTGTTGGAGATGACGGTCAGGTTGGTGTCCTGGGCGGACAGGCCGGTTTTAGCGACCCAAAGAGCCGGAAGCATTCAATGTTCTCCTCGTGCGCCTGTTTTACGGCACCCGTTCAAAAGTGATTAGCCGATTTGCAAGACCCGAGCCATGGCTTCATCGCCTTCCTTGGCCGCGGTCATCATCTTGACGTGCAGTTCGAACTGGCGGGACAGTGCCAGCACCGAAGTCATTTCCTCGACCGCATTGACGTTGCTCGATTCGAGGAAGCCCGACACGACCCGGACATTGACATCGGCATTGGCGGGCTGGCCGTTCTTGGTGTGGATCATGCCGTCCAGGCCCTTGGTCAGGGTCTTGGTGTCCGGATTGACCAGCTTGATGCGATCGACCTCGGCCATGACGCGCGGATCCTCGCCCATGGCGCGGATGCTGATGGTGCCGTCCTCGCCGACCTCCACCTTCTGCTCCGGTGGAATCGCGATAGGACCGCCATTGCCCATCACCGGCATGCCGTTGCCAGCACGCAGCACACCCAGGGCATCGATGTTGAGGCTGCCGGTGCGCACATAGGCTTCGCTGCCATCGGGTGCCTGCACGGCGATGAAACCTTCACCGCTGACGGCCACATCCAGCTCGCGCCCGGTCTCGACCATTGCACCGGCAGTGAAGTCCGTGGCCGGGCGCTCGCTCATGGCAAACGCACGCGCCGGAAAGCTGTCACCGAAGACCGGCATCGAACGCGCCTGCTCCAGGTCGCGCTGGAAGCCATTGGTGGAAACGTTCGCCAGGTTGTTGGCGTGGGCCCGCTGGGCCAGCGCATTCTGGCTGGCACCGGTCATGGCCACGTAAAGCATTTTGTCCACAGTCATCCTCCACTGCACTGACGAGCGATTGCCGCCGACGTTGCTGTGCAGCCACTAAAGCAAGTTCCGAACCAACTTTTGAAAATCGCAAAAAAGCCCGCAGATACGGGCTTTCAGGGGAATCGCAGAAAACACCAACGCCGGATATCCGGCGCCTCCTTGCCGCTGGCGGCAATCGGCTAGAGCTCGCGGCAACCGGCGTTGTTGTAAGGCCCGGCGAAACGCTTCCAACCCTCTCCCGGCGACCACTGCGAACACACCAGACGACCATCGGCCTGGCTCTCCCAGCGCCACCAGGGCGCCATGGCCGCCTGGGCCTGAACCAGGCACAGCGTCGCGGCAAGCGTGACGATCAACTTCTTCATGCCCCCTCCTCGAAAAACGACGAACCCCTTTACCAGGAAAGGGGTTCGCGCACACTCGACCGACCAGCGACCATCAGGTCATCTGGATGATGGTCTGCATGATGGTGCTTTCGGTGGAGATGGTCTTGGCGTTGGCCTGGTAGTTGCTCCGCGCCTTGATCAGCTCGACCAGCTCCTGGGTCAGGTTGACGTTGGAGGCTTCCAGCGAGTTGGACTCGACGCTACCCAGGGTACCGGTCTTCGGCGCATCGATGCCCGGAATGCCGGAAGAGTAGGTTTCGGTCCAGCGGGTACCACCGACCTGCTGCAACCCTTGCTCGTTGGCGAAACTGGCGATTGCCACCTGGCCGATGGCACGGGACTGCTGGTTGCTGAAGCTGGCGAACAGCACGCCGGTGGAGTCGATGCTCAGGCTCGACAGGATACCGGTGGCATAACCGTCCTGGGACTGCGACATGCGCGCGGTCTCAGTATTGTAGGAAGTGGTGCTGTTCATCGACAGACGCATGCCACCGGCAGCGGCTTGGGAACCATTGGCAGCCCAGTTGCCCGACGCATCCTTGGCGGCCGGAACCCAGCCGTTGAGGGTGAAGGTGTTGTTGGTCACGGTCCAGGCGGTGGCCGGGGTGACCGGCGTGGCGGTCATGTTTGCAACGCTGCCATCGGAGTTGAACGAGATGGTGCCCTGCAGCGGAGCGGTACTGGTCGGGTCGAGCGGGTTGCGACCGTCGACCAAGGTGTACATGGTCCACTGGTTGGTGCCGGTCTTGCGGTAGAACTGCTCCATCGTGTGCTCGTTGCCCTGACTGTCGTACACCTTGGTCGGGAACGACTTGGTGTAGGTGGTTTCGTCAGAGGGGTCGAACGGCTTGTTCGGCACCATGGTCCCGGCACCGTCGTCCACCATCAGAGGAATGTCGGTCGCCGAGGAGTTGAGGTTGATGCCCTGGTCAATCAGGGTGGTGGCCTTGGGCGCCAGTGCGGAGGTGTCGATCTTCAGATCGCTCAGCACACCCTTCTGGATCTTGCCGTTCGAGTCGGCGGCATAGCCTTGCAGGCGCAGGCCGTCCGAGGTGACCACATAGTTGTCCTTGTTGGTCTGGAAGGCACCGGCACGGGTGTAGACCATCGAGCCGTTATCGGACAGGACGAAGAAACCCTGCCCCTGGATACCCATGTCCAGCACGTTGCCGGTGTTGTTGATGTCACCCTGGCCGAACTGCTGGGAAACCGCGGCCAGTCGCACGCCGTTGCCCACCTGGTTCTTGCCGACACCCAGGCGGTTGGCACCCGCGTAGACATCCGCGAACTCGGCGCGCGACGACTTGAAGCCGACGGTGTTGACGTTGGCGATGTTGTTACCCGTGACGTCCAGCTGCTTGCTGGCAGCGTACAGACCACTAAGACCGATGTTGAAAGACATGTATTCGCTCCTTGTGCCGCTCTAGCCGGCCTTAGATACCGATGGTTTGCACGCTGGACAGAGAAACTTTCCCGAGCCCTGCCAGGTTGAGCATCATCTCGCCATTGGGGTTGATGCTGACACTGGTGACCTTGGCCGGCAGCAGGGTGTACATCTGCGTCGACTTGCCATCGACCATGGTGGTGGCCGTGAAGCTGTAGGTGCCCGGATCCAGCTTTTCACCCTTGTCGTTGGTGCCATCCCAGATGAAGTCGGTGTAACCGGCTTTCTGCGCGCCCAGCTCGATGGTCTTGACGGTCTTGCCGTCCTTGTCCTTGATGGTGATCTTCGCCTCGCTGATACCCTGCGGAACGATGAACTGGCCATTGAAGCTCTGGGTGGTGTCGACCACCGCCTTGTCGTTCTGCACGACGACCGAACGCCCCACCAGGGACGACGCCTGCAGGGCCTGGGACGAGCCCATGGCACCGGCGATCGAGTTGACGGTGCTGTTGAGGGTGGTGATGCCTTCCAGGCTGCTGAACTGCGCCAGCTGGGCAACGAACTCGCTGTTGTCCTGTGGATCCAGCGGGTTCTGGTGCTGCATCTGGGTAACCAGCAACTGCAGGAACGCATCCTTGCCCAGGGCGTTCTTGTCGGTGTTCTCGGTCGTGGGCTTCTTGGTAGTGCCGGTGCTGACACCCGACGCCGAAAGGACGTCGTTGAGGTTCACACCGCCGGTGCTGTTGACTGCCATGGTCCGAACTCCTTATCACTGACCCAGGGTCAGGACCTTCTGCATCATGGTCTTGGCGGTGTTCATCAGCTCGGCGTTGGTCTGGAACGCGCGGCTGGCAGAGATCATGTCAGCCATCTCCTCCACCACATTGACATTCGGGTAGTAGACGTAACCGTCCTTGTTCGCCGCCGGATGGTTTGGCTCGTAGCGCGCCTCGAGGTTGCTCTGGTCCTCGACGATCCCCATCACCTGTACGCCCTGCCCCGCCTCGCCCTGATCCTGGAACAGCGACTGGCCGGTGCCGTTCTGGGCCTGCTGGAAGGTGGTGGCGAATACCGGATGGCGTGCGCGGTAGGTCTGGTCGATGCTCGAGGAAACCGTCTCGGCGTTGGCGATGTTCGAGGCGACGGTATTGAGGCGGGTGTTCTGCGCACTCATCCCGCTACCGGCGATATTGAAGACACTGGCAAGGGACATGGTCACTCTCCGCGCAGGGCCGAAACCAGCCCTTTGAATTTGCTGTTGAGCAGGGTGAAGCTGGCCTGGAAGCCGATGGCGTTCTCTGCGTAGTTGGACTGCTCGATCTGGGCGTCCACGGTGTTCTGGTCGATCGATGGCTGCATCGGCGTACGGTACTTGAGAGTATCGTCGCCCATGGCCAGCCCCTCGGCCTCGATATGTCGACCGTTGGTGCGATCCAGGGCGATGCGGCCCTTCTGCTGCTTGTCGGCCTCCGCGGCGAGCACCGCCGAGAAATCCATGTCACGCGCCTTGTAGTTGGGCGTGTCGGCGTTGGCGATGTTGTTGGCCAGGACTTCGGCGCGCTGGGCGCGGAAGCTCAATGCCTGCTCATGGATGCCGAGTGCCTTGTCGAAGCTGATGCTCATGTCTGGGAAACCTTCGAAGGTTGACCGGAAGAATCGTGAGCAAGCTAGAGCAAGGTTTGTGCCAAACACCAGACACCCCGTAAAACCGGGGTTTGGGGAGCGTGTGGCAAGAGGGGATGCCAGAAAAGCGGCAATGGATTACCGCTTGGCGTCAGCAAAGCGGCAATGATGATCGGACAATGAGGCCGCCTTGGGCCCTTTCGCGGCACAAGGGCGCTCCAAAGGATCGCGATGAACCTGCAGGAGCGGCCCTTTCGTTCATTTGGCCTGGTAGATGATCCCCGGGCTGCACTGAACCATCTGGTAGTGGTCCGGCAACCCGTTGAGCGCCTCGGACGCCCCCAGGAACAGATACCCGCCCGGCTTGAGCGTGCCGTGGATGCGCATGAGGATGTCCTTCTTGACCTGGGCCGAGAAGTAGATCAGCACGTTGCGGCAGAACACGATGTCGAACTTGCCCAGCGCCGCATAGCTGTCGAGCAGGTTGAAGGAGCGGAATTCGACCCGGCTGCGGATCGGCGCCTTGACCGCCCAGCGTCCCGGCCCCTTGGTGTCGAAGTAACGCTGCAGACGCTCCTGGGACAGCCCGCGGCCAATGGCCAGGCTGTCGTACTCACCGGTCTTGCAGTTGGTCAGCATCGATCCGGACAGGTCGGTGGCGACGATCTGCGCCCCCATTTTCAGCTGCCCCAGGTTGCCGCGCTCGAACTCGTCGATCGACATGGAGATCGAATACGGCTCCTGCCCTGAGGAACATGCGGCCGACCAGATGCGCAGACGCTGCCCCGGGTTGTTCTTGATGAACTCCGGGATCACCTTGTTCTTGAGCACCTCGAACGGATAGGTATCACGGAACCACAGGGTTTCGTTGGTCGTCATGGCATCGACCACCTGCTCGCGCAGGCCGCCGCGCGGCTGGCTCTGGATACGCTGCACCAATTCGCCGAGCGACTTGATGCCCTGCTGCTCCATCAGCTTGTTGAGACGGCTGGAGACCAGGTACTGCTTATTCTCGCCCAGCAGGATGCCACAGGCTTTCTCCAGGAAGACCCGGAACTGTTCAAAATCCAAATTACCCGTAGACAATGGTGCCGCCTCTTTCAAATCCCTGATGCCAGGGGTTTCCCCCGGCCGTTTCAATGCGTCGCCTTGATCCGGTCGACCACCCGCTGGGCCAGGTCGTCCGGCTTGAACTTGGCCAGGAAGTCGTCGGCGCCGACCTTCTTGACCATGGCCTGGTTGAAGACCCCGGACAACGAAGTATGCAGGAGGATGTGCAGTTTTTGCATGCGCGCATCGCTGCGAATCTCTGCGGTCAGGGTATAGCCGTCCATCTCCGGCATTTCAATGTCGGAGATCATCATCAGGAACTCTTCTTCCGGACGCTTGCCTTCGGCCACCAGCTTGTTCAGGTAATCCAGTGCCTGACGGCCATCGTTGAGCGCCACCACCTCGACCCCCACCGACTGCAGGCAACGGCTCACCTGCTTGCGCGCCACCGACGAGTCGTCGACCGTGAGCACCCGCAGCATCATCGCCTTGTCCTGCACCTCGGCATCGACCACGCCCTGGGAAACCTCCTCGGAAGACGGCGACACTTCGGCCAGGACCTTCTCCACGTCGATGACCTCCACCATCCGGCCATCCACGCGGGTGACGGCGGTCAGGTAGTGATCGCGCCCCGTGCCCTTGGGTGGCGGATGGATCTCTTCCCAGTTCATGTTGACGATGCGCTCGACCGAATGCACCAGAAAACCCTGGGTCTTGGTGTTGTACTCGGTGATGATCACGAAGCTGTTGCGTGTTTCTTCCCGCAGACCCGGCAAGCCGGTCGCCATCGACAGGTCGAGGATGGGGATGGTTGCACCGCGAATGTTGGCCACCCCACGCACCACCGGATGAGACTTGGGCAGCAAGGTCAGTTCCGGGCATTGCAGCACCTCCCGGACCTTGAACACGTTGATGCCGTAGAGCTGTTCCCCATTGAGGCGGAACAACAAGAGCTCCAGGCGATTCTGTCCCACCAGTTGCGTGCGCTGGTTGACCGAATCCATGACTCCAGCCATGCCAGACTCCTCTAGTTTTCGCCCGCGAGCCGAGTCGGCACGGGCTTTGCTTTTTTGAGCGCTATGTACACGAAAACGACATTTTACCGACGCCTGACCCGCCTGATGACCGGCTCGCTGATGGCACTATGCCTGCTGACACCCGGCACGCGCGCGTTGGCTGATGCGGTTACCTTGCCTGAACAACTTATCGGCGTCACCCAGGGGTTTCTTGAATTCGCCGTTGAGGATTACCTGGCCACCAGCCAGACCACCGGTCGCTACGAGATCCAGGTCAACCCGCTGGACCCGCGCCTGCGCATGCCACTGTGCGGCCGGCCGCTGGACGCCTCGCTGGAAAGCCCGGCCAAGCCACTGGGACGGGTCACGGTGCGAGTACGCTGCGAGGGCAGCGCACCCTGGACGGTGTTCGTCCCGGCGCAGGTCCGGCTGTTCCGCGACGTGGTGGTGATGGCCCGTCCGCTCAGGCGCGAAAGCGTCATCGGCGAGGCCGACGTGAGCCTGCGAGAGCGCGATGTCGGCACGCTCGGTCAAGGATTTCTGACCGACCTGGATCAGGCCGTGGGCATGAAGCTGGTGCGCCCGACGGTGCTCGACCAGGTACTTACGCCGCAACACCTGGAGCAGGCAGAGATGGTGCGCAAAGGGGATCATGTGGTGATCACCGCCCGCAGTGGCAGCCTGAGCGTGCGCATGCCGGGCGAGGCCTTGAGCAAGGGCGGGTTTTCCGAGCAGATCCGTGTGCGCAACCTGAACTCCAAGCGCGTGGTCAAGGCTCGGGTGACAGGGCCCGGACAGGTCGAAGTGGCCATGTAGAGGCATGTAATGCCCCCCTGAGCGAACGCTATAAAAGCTGGCAAGGGGGAACCGGTTTTCCTAAACTGTGTCAGAAAACGGGTCAGACGCGCCTGCCGACAGGCGGCGATACATTCGAGCCTAAAGTTTCTTTCGGGTTGGCCGAAAACAGGGCAAGCGTCCAAATTCCCAGAGGTTTCTGATCATGGTCATCGACTTCAGTCGTTTGAATAACTCTCCGTCCATCACGGGCGGCGTTCGCGGCAATGCCGCGACCGGCAACGCCCAGAAAGCCGGCGAAGCCAGCGAAGCGCCAAAGCCTGCCAGTGGAGAAGCGGTACACCTCAGCCAAGAGGCCCAGCAGTTGCAGAAGATCAGCGACAAGCTGCGCGACCAGCCCGAAGTCAACAGTGCCCGCGTGGCCCAGTTGAAGCAGGCGATCGCCGACGGCAGCTACCAGGTCGATGCCGGCCGGGTCGCCAGCAAACTGCTTGATTTCGAAGCCCAGCGCTAACCCTCCGGGGCGCTGACTTCAAGGACGCAAAAGCCAAGAGCCAGCCATGCACGACACCACTTTGCTGCAACTGATCGAAGACGACATCGGGCCAACGCAGGAACTGCTCGAACTGCTTCAGAAAGAAGCGGTCGCCCTGCATGGCCGGGAGATGCCGGTGCTGGAGAACATCCTGGCGCGCAAGCAATCCCTGATCGTCCTGCTCGAGCAGCAAGGCATGCGACGCAACCAACTGCTTGTCGGCCTCGGCTTCTCCGCCGATCGGGCCGGCGTGCAGGCCCTGGCGGCGCAATCCTCCCTCGGTGAGGTCCTACTGCAACAACTCGACGCCCTCACCCAGCTGATGGATGCCTGCCAGAAGGTCAACGAGACCAATGGCCGGATCATCCAGCTACAGCAGCACGCCACGGCCAATCAGATCAGAATCCTCATGGGTGGTGATTCTCCATCGCTCTATGACAGCCGCGGCGCCACCTCGCCCATGGCAAAGGCCCGCGCCATCAGCCAAGTGTGATTATTTCTATCAAGGCACGGAACATACTGGCAAAATGCCGTTACTTGCGTGTGTCGTTTTTGCCTGGAGATTGATTACCCGTGTTCAATGCATCCGATGCTCCCCAGCCGCCCAAGGTGCTCACGACACCTTTGGAGATCGCAGCCAACCTGCGCCAATTGCTGGATAGCCACGATCCGCTGATCATTACCTTCCCTGAACGCAGCCAGCGGTTCCAGAGCTACGTCGTGCATGTGGACCGTGACAGCAACAGCGTGGCGCTGGACGAGATGATCCCGCGCGATGGTGAAAAGTACATCGAGAATGGCGAGTCCTTCCGCGTCGAAGGCTTCCATGACGGCGTACGTATCGCCTGGGAATGCAACACCCCGCCGACCATCACCGAGATCGATGGCCATCGCTGCTACCGTAGCCCCCTGCCCACCGAAATGACCTACCATCAGCGACGCAACGCCTTCCGTGCCGCGCTCAAGCTGTCGCAACTGGTCGATGTTGCGCTTGATGGCGAACGGCTCAAGGGCAAAGGCGCGCTGCGCGGCAAATTGCTGGACATCTCCGCCACCGGCTGCAAGCTGCGCTTTGAAGGCAATGTCGAAGAACGCCTGCAACTCGGTGAAGTGTACGAGCGTTTCACTGCCAGCAATCCGCTGGGCATGACGCAAGCCATGGTGGAACTGCGCCACCTGCACTTCGAGGAGCGCCTGAACACCACGTTCGCAGGTGTGCGCTTCCATAACCTCAACGGGCAGATGCAGCGCAAGATCGAGAGCTTCGTCTACCAGTTGCAGCGCGAAGCACGGCGCTTCGACAAAGACGACTATTGATCATCAAGATATGAAAAACGCCACCCATTGGGTGGCGTTTTTGTTTGCGGTAAGGCGCGCTTTCTTTCCGAATCCGGCCCCTTCGCGGGTTTACCCGCGAAGGGGCGCAACGGTCACACCGACTTGTCGACCTCAGCCTGCGGCTCGCCCACCTCCTCCTTGGCCTTTTGCTCCTCGGCCTCGGTATCTTCCGCCGCCACTGGCGCCTGCATCACGTCCTGCACGGTCTGCTCATCGACCCGAGGATCCAGCGCCGCCGACAGTGGCGAACCCGCCGCCGGCATGGCCACGTGGCCCAACGGCGCATCCTGGACCTGGTGCAGCCCGGTGACGGCTTTCGGCCGGATCCGCCACACCAGCACCAGGGCGAAGAACAGGAAGAAGGCGTAGAGCATCTGCGGCCCCAGGATCTTCATCAACACACCCGCCGCCAGAGGCCCGATACAGGCTCCCACGCCGTAGGTCACCAGCAGCATGGCGGTCAGCGACACGCGCCGCTCGCTTTCCACGTGGTCGTTGGAGAAAGCCACCGCCAGCGGGTACAGGCAGAACTGCAGCAACGAAATCAGGAAGCCGATGGCAAACAGCAGCTCCAGCGGCACACTGGGCAGCACCGCCAGCGGCAATGCGGCCAGCGCCAGGCCGGTCGAGACGCTACGGATCAGCACCGCACGGTCGTAGCGGTCGGACAGCCAGCCCAACGGCCACTGCACCAGCAGACCCGCGAAGATGCAGCTACCCATGAACAGACCAATCTGCTCGGTGCTCAGCCCCTGGTTGGCCGCATACAGCGGCGCAAGACCGTAGAACGAGCCGACGATCAGGCCCGAGCCCAGCACCGTGGACAACGACTGTGGCACCCGCTTTAGGAAAAACTTCGGCTCCATCGGCGCCGGGCGCAGAGGCGCAGGGTGGATACGCCGGGTCATCGCCACCGGCACCAGGCACAGGGCGAAGCACATGGCGACCAGCATCAACAGCTCAGGACCGAGCTGCGGGTGCACCACCAGGATCAACTGGCCGAGCACCAGGCCCAGGTAGGACGCGATCATGTAACCGCTGAACACTGCCCCGCGGTGCTTGACCTCGGCCTGCTCGTTGAGCCAGCTCTCGATGACCATGTACTGGCACATCATCCCCAGGCCGACGATCATCCGCAGCCCCACCCATATCGGCAGCCAGCTGGTCATGCCGTGCCCCAGCACCGCCGCGCAGACGATACCGGCACAGGTTGCATAGGCCCGGATGTGCCCTACCCGGCCGATCAACCGGTGGCCGACCTTGCCGCCCACCGCCAGACCGAAATAGTTGGCTGCCATCAAGGCGCCCACCCACAAGCTGTCCACATGATCGGCGGCCAGGCGCAGGGCCAGATAGGTACTGAGCAGACCCGAGCCGATCAGCATCATCAAGGCAGCGAAATACAGCGACTGAAACGGCTTCCAGATGTTTCGCATACGTCCCGTCGGGCTCCCTGGTCAGGTGGCGTTGGCTTGCAGGCAAGCATAAAAGCAAATTTGCCGCAGCGCAGGCCCCTGTAGGCGAAATAGCCGTACAGGGGCGTGTCCAGTATCGATCTTGTCGCGATCAGGCCTGTGCCGCCAGCACCCGTCGCTCCCAAGGCGTGATTTCGTCGAGGAAGTCCGCCAGCTCCAGGGTCTTGGTTGCGACATAGCCATCGATGAATTCGTTCCCGAACATCTCCCGCGCCTGCGCACTGCGCTTGAGCCGCCCCAACGCGTCATGCAGGGTGCAGGGCAGGCTCAGGTGATCCGGCACTTCGAATTCGCCCTGGATGGCAGCGGTGGGCTGCAGGCGCTGCTCGATGCCGTGCAGGCCGGCGGCCAGGCTCGCGGCAATGGCCAGGTACGGGTTGGCGTCGGCGCCGGGCAAACGGTTCTCGACCCTGCGCGCCACGGGCGAACTGGCCGGGATGCGCAGGCCGGCGGCGCGGTTGTCGTGGGACCAGCAGGCATTGTTGGGCGAGGCGTACGGGTGGCACAGGCGCTGGTAGGAGTTGACGTTAGGCGCGAACAGCGCGGTGAAGTCCGCCATGCAGGCCTGCAGGCCGCCGATGAAGTGGTGGAAGGTATCGGTCGGTTGCCCCGCCTGATCGCTGAACACGTTTTGGCCGCTGTCGATCCGCACCAGGCTCTGGTGGATGTGCATCGAGCTGCCCGGCGTGCGGGCCAGTGGCTTGGCCATGCACACCACGGTCAGGCCGTGCTTGAGCGCCACCTCCTTGAGCAGATGCTTGAACAGGAACGTCTGGTCGGCCAGCAGCAACGGATCGCCGTGAAGCAAATTGATCTCGAACTGGCTGACGCCCATCTCATGCATGAAAGTGTCACGGGGCAGCCCGAGGGCGGCCATGCACCGGTACACCTCGTTGAAGAACGGCCGCAGGCCATTGTTGGAACTGACGCTGAAGGCCGAGTGGCCCAGCTCGCGCCGACCGTCCTTGCCCACCGGCGGCAGGAACGGCTGGTGCGGGTCGGTATTCGGTGCGAAGACAAAAAACTCGAGCTCCGTGGCCACGACAGGCGCCAGGCCGAGGGCGGCATAGCGGTCGATCACCGCCTTGAGCTGGCCGCGGGTGGAGAGCCCGGACGGCCCTCCCTTGAGTTCGACCGCGTCACAGATGGCCAAGGCCCGTGGCTCGTCGCTCCAGGGCAGGCGGTGGATCTGGTCAGGGTCGGCCACCAGGGCCAAGTCGCCATCATCGCTGCCATAGAAACGGGCCGCCGGGTAGCCGCCCATGATGCATTGCAACAGCACGCCCCGGGCCATCTGCAGGCGGCGCCCTTCGAGGAAGCCCTCGGCGGTCATCACCTTGCCGCGGGGCACACCATTGAGGTCGGGGGTGACGCACTCGATCTCGTCGATGCCAGTCAGGCGCTCGGCAAGGGAGCACGGGGCTTCGGTCGTCATGACGCTGTCCTTCTTGTTGTTTTTGCAGGCTGGGAATGGCAATAGGCACAACATAGGCGCCCGCTGTTGAAAATATCAAGCGGGTTTGATGCCAGTGTGGAAATTTATTAACACCCCCAATGCGTCGCTGTATTCACCAGCGTATTCGCGGGTGAACCCGCTCCCACAGGATGGACGTGGCCTTCATCTGCAGCGCTGTACCTGTATACCCGCGAATGCGTCAATGGATTCCCCAACCGCCTCTGAGGATGATCCCGAGGACTATTCGCGCAAGGTCATGCCATTGGCCGGCAATGGCAGCGCTGTCTTGTAGCGCACCTGCTTGAGGGCAAAGCTCGAACGGATATTGGCCACCCCCGGCAGGCGCGTCAGGTAATCCAGGAATCGCTCCAGCGCCTGGATGCTGGGCAGCAGCACACGCAGCAGGTAGTCCGGGTCGCCCGTCATCAGGTAGCACTCCATCACCTCCGGCCGTTCGGCGATCTCTTCCTCGAAGCGGTGCAGCGCCTGCTCCACCTGCTTCTCCAGGCTCACGTGGATGAACACATTGACGTCCAGCCCCAGCACTTCGGGTGCGAGCAAGGTCACCTGCTGGCGAATGACACCCAGCTCCTCCATGGCCTTGACCCGGTTGAAACAGGGCGTGGGCGACAAATTCACCGAGCGGGCCAGCTCCGCGTTGGTAATGCGGGCATTTTCCTGAAGGCTGTTGAGAATGCCGATATCGGTGCGATCCAGTTTGCGCATGAGACAAATTCACCGGTTTTTTATGTTTATGCGGAATGTTTATCTGCGTCGTCAGATAAAGGCAATCAACTTGAGAGAAAAATTCTCCAGCCGTCCCCCTATGATGTAGTTAGCGCTGACCTGCCAGTCACGAGCCGGCATTCAGCGGCGACCGCTTCAAAGCTCACAAAAACAACATTCGAGCGAGCGTAAAAAGCATGAACGAGTACGCCCCCCTGCGTCTGCATGTGCCCGAGCCTACCGGCCGGCCAGGCTGCCAGACCGATTTCTCCTACCTGCGCCTGAACGACGCCGGTCTTGTCCGTAAACCCCCTATCGATGTAGAGCCCGCCGATACCGCGGACCTGTCCTACAGTCTTATTCGCGTACTGGACGAACAGGGCAATGCTGTCGGCCCCTGGGCCGAGGACATCGACCCGCAGGTCCTGCGCCAAGGCATGCGCGCCATGCTCAAGACGCGGATCTTCGATAACCGCATGGTGGTTGCCCAGCGCCAGAAGAAGATGTCCTTCTACATGCAGAGCCTGGGCGAGGAGGCCATCGGCAGTGCCCAGGCGCTGGCCCTGCAATACACCGACATGTGCTTCCCGACCTACCGCCAGCAGAGCATCCTGATGGCTCGGGACGTGTCGCTGGTCGAGATGATCTGCCAGTTGCTGTCCAACGAGCGCGATCCGCTCAAGGGCCGCCAGCTGCCGATCATGTACTCGGTGCGCGAGGCCGGCTTCTTCACTATCAGCGGCAACCTGGCCACCCAGTTCGTCCAGGCCGTCGGATGGGCCATGGCCTCGGCCATCAAGGGCGATACCAAGATCGCCTCGGCCTGGATCGGCGACGGCGCCACGGCCGAGTCCGACTTCCACACCGCCCTGACCTTCGCCCACGTCTACCGCGCCCCGGTGATCCTCAACGTGGTCAACAACCAGTGGGCGATATCGACCTTCCAGGCCATCGCCGGGGGTGAGTCCACCACCTTCGCCGGCCGTGGCGTGGGGTGCGGCATCGCCTCCCTGCGGGTCGACGGCAACGACTTCATCGCAGTCTACGCCGCCTCCCGCTGGGCCGCCGAACGCGCACGCCGCGGCATGGGCCCGACCTTGATCGAATGGGTCACCTACCGCGCCGGTCCACACTCGACCTCGGACGATCCGTCCAAGTACCGCCCGGCCGACGACTGGAGCCACTTCCCGCTGGGCGACCCGATCGCCCGCCTGAAGCAGCACCTGATCGCCACCGGCCACTGGTCCGAAGAAGAGCACCAGGCCGTCACCGCCGAGCTCGAGGCCGAGATCGTCAAGGCCCAGAAAGACGCCGAACAGTACGGCACCCTGGGCAACGGCCACATTCCGAGTGCCGCCTCGATGTTCGAGGACGTGTACAAGGAAATGCCCGAACACCTGCGCCGCCAGCGCCAGGAACTGGGGGTCTGAGATGAACGATCACAACAACAGCATCCAGATGGAATCCGCCATGTCCACCACCACCATGACCATGATCCAGGCCCTGCGCTCGGCCATGGACATCATGCTCGAGCGCGACGACAACGTGGTGATCTACGGTCAGGACGTCGGTTACTTCGGCGGCGTGTTCCGTTGCACCGAAGGCCTGCAGACCAAGTACGGCAAGTCGCGTGTGTTCGACGCGCCGATCTCCGAAAGCGGCATCGTCGGCACCGCCGTGGGCATGGGGGCCTACGGCCTGCGCCCGGTGGTCGAGATCCAGTTCGCCGACTACTTCTACCCCGCCTCCGACCAGATCGTCTCGGAGATGGCCCGTCTGCGCTACCGTTCAGCCGGCGAGTTCACCGCCCCGCTGACCCTGCGCATGCCCTGCGGCGGCGGCATCTACGGCGGCCAGACCCACAGCCAGAGCCCCGAAGCGATGTTCACCCAGGTCTGCGGCCTGCGCACGGTGATGCCATCCAACCCCTATGATGCCAAAGGCCTGTTGATCGCCTCGATCGAGTGCGACGATCCGGTGATCTTCCTCGAGCCCAAGCGCCTGTACAACGGCCCGTTCGACGGTCACCACGACCGCCCGGTGACGCCGTGGTCCAAGCATCCGCAAAGCGCCGTGCCCGATGGCTACTACAACGTGCCGCTGGACAAGGCCGCCATTGCCCGCCCAGGCAACGACGTGACTGTGCTGACCTACGGCACCACGGTGTATGTGTCCCAGGTGGCCGCTGAAGAGACCGGCGTCGATGCCGAAGTCATCGACCTGCGCAGCCTGTGGCCGCTGGACCTGGACACCATCGTCGAGTCGGTGAAGAAGACCGGCCGCTGCGTGGTGGTCCACGAGGCCACTCGCACCTGCGGCTTCGGTGCCGAACTGGTATCGCTGGTCCAGGAGCATTGCTTCCATCACCTCGAAGCGCCGATCGAACGCGTCACCGGTTGGGACACCCCCTACCCCCACGCGCAGGAATGGGCTTACTTCCCAGGCCCTTCGCGGGTAGGTGCGGCATTGAAACGGGTCATGGAGGTCTGAATGGGCACGCACGTCATCAAGATGCCGGACATTGGCGAAGGCATCGCACAGGTCGAGTTGGTGGAGTGGTTCGTCAAGGTCGGCGATGTGATCGCCGAGGACCAGGTGGTGGCCGACGTCATGACCGACAAGGCCACCGTGGAAATCCCCTCGCCGGTCAGCGGCAAGGTGCTGGCCCTGGGTGGCCAGCCAGGTGAAGTGATGGCGGTCGGCAGCGAGCTGATCCGTATCGAAGTCGAAGGCAGCGGCAACCATGTGGATGTGCCGCACGCCAAGCCGGCCGAGGCCGTTGCCGCGCCAGCCCCCGCACCGGTCGCCGCCGAGCCACGCATCGAGCAACCGATCGTCGGCCAAGCCTCCAGCGCCAGCGTCGCCGCACCGATCGTGCCGCGCCAGGCCAGCGACAAGCCATTGGCCTCCCCGGCAGTGCGCAAGCGCGCCCTGGATGCCGGTATCGAGCTGCGCTATGTGCATGGCAGCGGCCCTGCCGGGCGCATCCTGCATGAAGACCTCGACGCCTTCATCAGCAAGCCCCACAGCAGCGCCGGCCAGGCGCCGAGCGGCTACGGCAAGCGCACCGACAGCGAGCAGATCCCGGTGATCGGCCTGCGCCGCAAGATCGCCCAGCGCATGCAGGATGCCAAGCGCCGGGTCGCGCACTTCAGCTACGTCGAGGAAATCGACGTCACGGCCCTCGAAGCCCTGCGCCAGCAACTGAACCTCAAGCACGGCCAGAGCCGCGGCAAGCTGACCCTGCTGCCGTTCATCGTGCGCGCCATGGTCGTGGCCCTGCGCGACTTCCCGCAGATCAACGCCACCTATGACGATGAAGCCCAGGTCATCACCCGCCACGGCGCGGTGCACGTGGGTATCGCCACCCAGGGCGACAACGGCTTGATGGTGCCGGTGCTGCGCCACGCCGAGGCTGGCAACCTGTGGAACAATGCCAGCGAGATCGCCCGCCTGGCCAATGCCGCACGCAACAACAAGGCCAGCCGCGACGAACTCTCCGGCTCGACCATCACCCTGACCAGCCTCGGCGCGCTGGGCGGCATCGCCAGCACGCCGGTGGTCAACACGCCGGAAGTGGCCATCGTCGGTGTCAACCGCATGGTCGAACGGCCTGTGGTGATCGACGGCCAGATCGTCGTGCGCAAGATGATGAACCTGTCCAGTTCCTTCGATCACCGCGTGGTCGATGGCATGGATGCCGCCCTGTTCATCCAGGCCGTGCGCGGCCTGCTGGAACAGCCCGCCTGCCTGTTCGTGGAGTAAGCATGCAACCGATCCTCAACACGACCCTGCTGATCATCGGTGGTGGCCCTGGCGGCTACATCGCCGCCATCCGCGCCGGCCAGCTGGGCATTCCCACCGTGCTGGTCGAAGGCCAGGCCTTGGGCGGCACCTGCCTGAACATCGGCTGCATCCCGTCCAAGGCACTGATCCATGTGGCCGAGCAGTTCCACCAGGCCTGCCACCACGACGAGCACAGCGCCCTGGGCATCAGCGTGTCCTCGCCGCGCCTGGACATCACCCGCAGCATCGCCTGGAAGGACGGCATCGTCGATCGCCTGACCTCCGGCGTCGCCGCCCTGCTCAAGAAGAACGGCGTCAAGGTGATCCATGGCTGGGCGAAGATCCTCGATGGCAAGAACGTCGAGGTCGAGGGTCAGCGCATCCAGTGCGAACACCTGCTGCTGGCCACCGGCTCCTCCAGCGTGGAGCTGCCGATGCTGCCACTGGGCGGCGCAGTGATTTCCTCCACCGAAGCCCTGGCGCCCAAAACCCTGCCCCGTCACCTGGTGGTGGTCGGTGGTGGCTACATCGGCCTGGAGCTGGGCATCGCCTACCGCAAGCTAGGGGTGCAGGTCAGCGTGGTGGAGGCGCGCGAGCGCATCCTGCCGACCTATGACGCCGAGCTGACCCAGCCGGTGGCCGACTCGGTGAAGAAGCTGGGCATCGCCCTGTACCTGGGCCATAGCGTCGAAGGCTACGAGAACGGTTGCTTGCTGGCCAGCGACGGCCAAGGGGGCCAACTGCGTCTTGAGGCCGACCAGGTACTGGTCGCCGTAGGCCGCCGCCCGCGCACCCAGGGCTTCAACCTGGAATGCCTGGACCTGAAGATGAACGGCGCGGCCGTGGCCGTGGACGAGCGCTGCCAGACCAGCATGCGCAACGTCTGGGCCATCGGCGATGTGGCGGGCGAACCGATGCTGGCCCACCGGGCCATGGCCCAGGGCGAGATGGTCGCGGAGATCATCGCAGGTAAGGCACGACGCTTCGAGCCGAGCGCCATCGCCGCGGTGTGCTTCACCGACCCGGAAGTGGTGGTGGTCGGCAAGACACCGGAGCAGGCCAGCCAGCAAGGCCTGGACTGCATCGTCGCGCAGTTCCCCTTCGCCGCCAACGGCCGGGCCATGACCCTGGAGTCGAAAAGCGGCTTCGTGCGGGTGGTCGCCCGCCGTGACAACCATCTGATCCTCGGCTGGCAGGCTGTGGGCGTGGCCGTCTCGGAGCTGTCCACCGCCTTTGCCCAGTCCCTGGAGATGGGTGCGCGGCTCGAAGACATCGCCGGCACCATCCACGCTCACCCGACCCTTGGCGAGACCGTCCAGGAAGCGGCACTGCGCGCCCTGGGTCACGCACTGCATATCTGAACTGAAGCGGCGACAGCCGATTGGCCCGCTGCGCCCCAAGGCGCCGCGGGCATTTTTTTGCCGGGGGCGCACAGCTTATCCAGGAGCGCCGCGCCGACAAAAGGACGTGCGATCAATTATTCGAAGATGGTGTTCTTGCCCGCAGCCTTGGCCCGGTACAGCGCCTGGTCGGCACGCGCCAGCAGGCCATGCTGGTCTTCATCGTCCTCCCAGCGCACCACTCCGTAGCTCATGGTCAGACGGCAATCACCGATCGGCTCGACATCCTCCATGGCCTGACGGATCTGCGTCGCAAGCGCCAGCGCCTGCTCCACCGAGGTCTGAGGCAATACCGCGACGAACTCATCGCCTCCCCAACGCGCCAGCAGGTCCTGCTTGCGCAGGCACCGGCGGATACGCTCCACCACCTCGAGCAACGCGGCATCGCCCCGGGCATGGCCGTACCGGTCGTTGATCGGCTTGAAGTCGTCCACATCCATGACGATCAACGATAACGGATGGCGGAAGCGTCGGGCCCGCTCGCACTCCTGGCGCAGGGTCTTCTCCAACCGGTAGCGGTTGGCGGTGCGGGTCAGGGCGTCGCGCTCGGCCAGTTCGAGATTTTCGTCCAGCTGGCGCTGCAACTGCTGGTTGACCCAGGACAGCTCGCGGGTGCGCTCGGCCACCTGGGTTTCCAGGGACTGGTTCTTCTGCTGCAACTCGATCACCAGTCGCTTGCCCGCATCGATGTTGCGGTGGGCACCCAACATGCGCGCCACCGAACCATCCTCGTTGCGGGCAATGATGTGACCGCTGTCCTCGACCCACAGGTAGCTGCCATCCTGGCAGCGGCAACGGTATTCGATGCGGTAGCGCTCGTTGCGCTGGTTGATGTAGGCCTCGAAGTGGGCCATCACCCGTGGGTAGTCCTCCGGATGGATCACACTCTCCCAGGTCAGCACGGTATTGGCCATCGAATGGGTCTGGTAACCGAGCATGGCGTACCAGCCCGGGTTGCGGTAGACGTAGCCGGTGCTGGCGTCCCAATCCCAGATACCGTCGCTGATCAGTTCGAACAAAGTGTGCAGTTGCTGCTCGCTGAAGGCGGCAGGCACCGGCCCGGACTGCTGACTCATGGACGCTCTCTCCTGGTATCCAGCAACCGCGCCTGGCTCAGGGCGCTGCTTGACGGTCATGGTAATTGCCGCTGGGCGGCAAGCTCGTTCCTCTCGTGGGCAAGCATAGCCTCAACCGCGCTCGTATCGAGATAACCCAAACGACCGCTTTCATGCCTTTGCACGCCCCTGGCACAGGACTTGCGCCTTCAGTGGCGTCATTGATTCGCGCAAGGAGCAGACCTGATGATCACCCTCAATGGCCTGGGCTCACCACAACAGAACAGCCAGGGCGGCACGTCCGGATCGACCTGCAGATCGCCCAGCGGATGCGCGAAGACATGCCGAGAAGACCCAGGCCAAGCTGGACGTGGAACTGTAGGTTTCCACGGCTGCCTTGCAGCCCTTCGCGGGCAAGCCCGCTCCCGCGGATTTCGTCATCGGAAACCCCATGCGGGATGCCTGGTTGATCATTGGCGAGACGGCAATGGATGCATTGCCAGAAGATGGCGTCCCCGGCAGGAATCGAACCTGCATCAAGGCCTTAGGAGGGCCCCGTTCTATCCATTAAACTACGAGGACGGATAGCTCGACTCCCGTTCGAGGGAGTTACGTTACGTGAGGCTTCACTGCAGCCAGGACGGCGTGCGAAAGCGGCAAGCATCTTAACCAGCGCTCAACCGTTTGTCATGCCTGAATCGGCTTTTTAGCTGTAGCCGTTTTCCGGGAAAGCCCTCAGGACCGCCTCTTCTACGCTGATCGCAGCTAGACGGTCGGAGCCAGGCCGCTCCTCACGATCACCCCCTCGGCGACCAGCAAGCGCAGCAATGCTTCCACGGCCTCAGCCAGCGATACAGAGTTGTCCAGAACATGCACGCCTGGGTCATCGCCTACTTGCAGCTGGGCATTGCGCACCAGACGCTGCTCGATCTGCTCCGCCGTTTCCCGCCCCCTGGCCAGCAGGCGGTGGCGCAACACCTGGGGTTCGACGTCCAGCCGAATGGCCAGCAGATCCGGATAGAGTCGTCGAGCTTCAGGCAGATAGCCCCGAGAACCGTTGACCAGCACATGACGCCCATTGGCCAGCCACTCATTCACCTGCACCGGGATGCCGTACTGCAGGCCGTTGGCCTGCCAATGCATCGCAAACGCCCCGGCCGGCCGCATCTGCTCGAACGCCTCGATGCTGACGCCATGGGCAGCCTCCCCTCTGGATTCAGCCGAGCGAGTGATGACACGCCGGGCAACTTCTACGCCATTTTCCAGTAATTGCGCACGAGCAGCATCGATCAGGGAATCTTTTCCCGATCCAGACGGTCCAACCAGAAATATCAGGCGACCTTCTGTAGGGAATGTGCCGCTTGCGTCATATCGCATAGCCACTACGCTCAAGTGAGGGACCTGCGTATTTTAAGGATTTTTTGTGGTCACTGCTGACTTTTAACAGATTTTGACGGCAGTAATCTGACAGTATTGCAAATCGAAAAAAGCAAAACTTTTCAAACCAGTGCTCATTTCTGATAATTGGTACTGGCAAAAAGCCTTTATTCGGATCACTATTTGTCACAGAATTGACGCCAATGAAACGGCGGCCATAGGGCAAGATGAACACCCAAATGAGAACACGGTTGAACATTTTGTCACCGTCACGGTCGTAGCCTCCACCGTGCGGCCAATTTGAGAACCGCTTCCCCTGAACCAGAAAAACCGGTCAATGTATATGCGCCCAATGAAACAGGCTATCTATTCGAGCCGCACCGCTGACAAGTTCGTCGTCCGCCTGCCAGACGGAATGCGTGAGCGCATTGCCGAGGTAGCGCGCAACCACCACCGCAGCATGAACTCCGAAATCATCGCACGCCTGGAACAAAGCCTTATCCAGGAAGGTGCGCTGGGCGACGAGCTGAGCATGCGCCTGGACAGCCCCGAGCTGAGCCTGCACGAGCGAGAACTGCTGCAACGCTTCCGCCAACTTTCCCACCGCCAGCAGAATGCGCTGGTAGCCCTGATCGCACATGATGTGGAAATGGCTGCAGACGCTTCCTGAGCTGTTACTCCCACAAAAAAGCCAGCTCAATGCTGGCTTTTTTCATTTTGAGGCCGGGATGGATGCTCAGAGCAGGAATACGGTGGCCAATCCCAGGAAGATGAAGAAACCGCCACTGTCGGTCACGGCAGTGATCATGACACTCGAGCCCATCGCAGGATCGCGCCCCAGGCGTGTCAAGGTCATCGGAATCAGCACACCCATCAGCGCCGCAAGCAGCAAGTTAAGCGTCATCGCCCCCGTCATCACCAACCCCAACGACCAACTGCCGTAGAGCCAGAAGGCCACAGCACCGATCACCCCCCCCCAGATCAGGCCATTGAGCAGCGAAACCGCCAGCTCCTTGCGCATCAGACGACTGGTGTTGCCCGGCGTGACCTGATCCAACGCCATGGCACGCACAATCATGGTGATGGTCTGGTTACCCGAGTTACCACCGATACCGGCCACGATCGGCATCAGCGCTGCCAGCGCCACCAGCTTCTCGATGGAGCCTTCGAACAGCCCGATCACCCGTGACGCCACGAACGCGGTGATCAGGTTGATGGCCAGCCAAGCCCAGCGGTTGCGCAGCGAGCGCCAGACCGAGGCGAAGATGTCTTCCTCTTCGCGCAGACCCGCCATGTTGAGCACTTCGCTCTCGCTTTCCTCACGGATCAGGTCGACCATCTCATCAATGGTCAGACGACCGATCAGACGGTCGCTCTTGTCCACCACTGGCGCGGAAACCAGGTCATAACGCTCGAATGCCTGGGCAGCATCATAGGCATCTTCCTCAGGATGGAAGCTCACAGGGTCATTGGCCATGACCTCCGCGACTTTCTTCTCCGGGTCGTTGACCAGCAAGCGCTTGATTGGCAGCACACCCTTGAGGATGCCATCGTAATCAACCACGAACAGTTTATCGGTGTGGCCAGGCAGCTCCTTGAGGCGGCGCAGGTAACGCAACACCACTTCCAGGCTGACGTCTTCGCGGATGGTCACCATCTCGAAGTCCATCAATGCACCGACCTGTTCCTCGTCATAGCTCAGGGCCGAGCGCACACGCTCGCGCTGCTGGGCATCGAGGCTTTCCATCAACTCATGGACAACATCACGCGGAAGCTCCGGCGCAAGGTCGGCCAGTTCGTCAGCGTCCATCTCCTTGGCAGCAGCAAGCAGCTCGTGATCGTCCATGTCAGCGATCAGGGTCTGGCGTACGGCGTCGGAAACTTCGAGCAGAATGTCGCCATCACGCTCGGAGCGCACCAGCTGCCAAACCGTCAGACGGTCTTCGAGCGGGAGCGCCTCAAGGATATAGGCGATGTCGGCGGGGTGCAGATCGTCGAGCTTGCGCTGCAGCTCGACCAGGTTCTGGCGGTGGACGAGGTTTTCCACCAGGTCGTGATGGTGACCTTCCTGGCGATGGGTCAGGTCCTCGACCACCCGCTGGCGCTGCAACAGCTCGATCACCTGAGCCAGGCGATCCTGCAGGCTCTCTTGGGCTTTCTTTACTTCTACTTCGGTCATAGGCGAACTCCACTCCCAGCAGCGGAGCACGCCGGGAGAATCAATCGGTCAGATCTAGCTTGGCAAATCGTGTTATCGAGTAACTACTGGGTAAGTCCATGGTGGTATTCCACTAGCCCCGGCGGGGCTGACGGGCGCAATCATACACTGCATCAGCTGTCAGATCGCTTAAAATTTTGGCCAGAACAATCGTTTGCGCGATAAAGCTATGACAACGCTCGAAGCCAACAGTGCGACGGTGACGAAGAAGGAAAAAACACATGCGACAGAATGTGTCACACATGAGCGAGCAGGGCTGCGCAGAGCGATCTTTCTGACATGAGCAATCGCCGGAGCGATAAGTAGCTCATAGGGACGCCGCAACGCCTACAACGAGCTTAGTTCGACATCACTGACAATTCAGTGAAATAGAAAACAAAAAGCCCGCTCAAATGAGCGGGCTTCTTGATATATGGCGGACTCAGGAGGATTCGAACCTCCGACCGCTCGGTTCGTAGCCGAGTACTCTATCCAGCTGAGCTATGAGTCCGTAGGGTGGTATTTTTAGACCAGATTACCACTGGTGAGTGAAGCTGCCTTGACTAGCAAAACCGCCTCAAAAGTGGCGGACTCAGGAGGATTCGAACCTCCGACCGCTCGGTTCGTAGCCGAGTACTCTATCCAGCTGAGCTATGAGTCCGTAGGTGGTATTTTTAGACCAGGTTACCACTGGTGAATGAACTGCCTTGACTTAACAAAACCGCCCATTAAATGGCGGACTCAGGAGGATTCGAACCTCCGACCGCTCGGTTCGTAGCCGAGTACTCTATCCAGCTGAGCTATGAGTCCGTGTCTTGCCGCGCATTATAGTTCGCCGAATCGTTTTGCCAAGCACTTTTTCGTTTAATTTCAACTACTTAAGTGTCTTGGCCAATTACAGCGCCCTAAGCGAATAATGGCGGTGAAGGGGGGATTCGAACCCCCGATACCCTTATGAGGTATACTCCCTTAGCAGGGGAGCGCCTTCGGCCACTCGGCCACCTCACCGCAACACGGGGCGTATAATAACCAGACCCTTCCCCGTTTGCAAACCCTTTTTTGAAAAAAAATCGAGAAAAATTAAAGGGTTGGTTCTTCGTCCTTCTCTTTCTTGATCCGCAGGTAGATTTCTTCGCGGTGAACAGCCACTTCCTTAGGGGCGCTCACGCCGATACGCACCTGGTTGCCTTTGACACCCAGGACCGTCACGGTGATCTCACCGTCACCAATGATCAGGCTCTCGGCGCACCGACGAGTCAGAATCAACATAGCTTTCTCCTCAAGCAATTCAATCAGGGACAACAGTCTGTAGTGGGCAGGGCCAAGGTCGGGAACCGACACAGGACCAAATCAGCCGTCGCGCAGGCTGGACAGGCACGTGCGCAACCGCCAGAAACGCGAAGGGCGCGGCAAGCCGCGCCCCTCAAGGCAGCGTCTTACTCGCCCTGTCGGGCGGGAGCGTCGAGCTCGAACGCGGTGTGCAGCGCGCGAACAGCCAGCTCCAGATACTTCTCTTCGATGACGACCGAAACCTTGATTTCGGAGGTGGAGATCATCTGGATGTTGATGCTCTCCTTGGCCAAGGCTTCGAACATGCGGCTGGCGACGCCCGCGTGGGAGCGCATGCCAACACCGACGATGGAGACCTTGGCGATGTTGGTATCACCGATCACTTCACGCGCACCGATTTCACGCGCGGTGTTTTCCAGCACGCTGTGTGCCTTCTCGTACTCGTTGCGGTGCACGGTGAAGGTGAAGTCGGTGGTGTTATCGTGCGAGACGTTCTGCACGATCATGTCGACTTCGATGTTCGCCGCACTGATCGGACCGAGGATCTTGAAAGCAACGCCCGGGGTGTCCGGCACGCCACGAATGGTCAGCTTGGCTTCATCACGGTTGAAGGCGATACCGGAAATGATCGGCTGTTCCATGGATTCCTCTTCATCAATGGTAATGAGGGTACCCGGACCCTCCTTGAAGCTGTGCAGCACGCGCAGCGGAACGTTGTAC
>Ga0153917_1000051_pt1 | contig 140757 bp, 122 predicted proteins | sample TSFL001MetaG_FD_104695 | JGI IMG/M metagenome (GOLD analysis project Ga0153917, IMG submission 104695) | Attine ant fungus gardens microbial communities from Florida, USA - TSFL001 MetaG | ecosystem: Host-associated > Fungi > Mycelium > Unclassified | place: USA: Florida, Paynes Creek Historic... | reverse complement strand
TTCCAAGAGCGGAAGACGAGGGTCGAACTCGCGACATTCAGCTTGGAAGGCTGACGCTCTACCAACTGAGCTACTTCCGCATTTACGGTTTTTAAATCTCCGTATGATTTTCCAAGAGCGGAAGACGAGGGTCGAACTCGCGACATTCAGCTTGGAAGGCTGACGCTCTACCAACTGAGCTACTTCCGCATATGCAATTTTTAAATCTTCGCTTGATTTTTGTGTTTGCAAATATATGCATTTAAAAATATTCCCTGCAACAATTTTTTTAATTTTTTATAACCATACAGCAACTTTATCTTCTTAAATTTATTTGTATCAATCATTTACCCCTCTGTTTTTTTTAAGAGGGACTTACATTTAATAAAAAATTAACATCCATTTGGTTCGGTTGTTGCCGAACTAAAATTAAATTTGCACCAAATTACCCGTTATGCAGCATGTCTTAGAGCTTGATTTATTTAAAGAAGTCTCTGCTCATTATGAGCGGTTCCATAAGTTACAACCGCTAACTGCAAAAATTTATGCCTTATTGGTAATTAACAATTGCATCAACGGTTTATCGTTTGAAGACCTTCTCGAGGTTTTTCAGGCCAGCAAAAGTTCTATTTCGCACAGCATTAATACGCTTATAGAAATGAATTTTATCGAACAGCATAAAAAGGAAAATGAGCGGAAAAGGTATTTCCGGATCAATCAGAACCTTTTTATGAAAAGGCTTGAAGATGTAAGGGAACGTTTGCTTGAAGAAAAGAATGTATATATTAAAATCCGGGAATATAAAAAAAACAATGCAACCGTTCTGTTTAAAGATGAAGCATTTGATTATTATATTACCCATCTGGACGGGGCAACCCACTCAATAGAAGATACTATTAAAAACTTAAAACGCTATATAGATACAAATGAAAAATCACGTTAAGACTCTTTTGGTTTTTGTACTTGGGGCAGCCATTACAGGATGTTCCAAAAAGGAAGCGGCGCCTCAGGCGCAGGCTCCTGCGTTGGATGTAGTTTCAGCTACTACACGGGATGTAACAGGATATACTTTGTTTCCTGCAACCATTCAGGGTAAAATAAACAACGATGTACGGGCCAAAATACAAGGATATATTCAGGAAGTTTACGTACATGAAGGGCAGGTTGTAAGCAAGGGACAGCAACTGTTCCGTCTTGAAGCAAATAACCTGGCAGAAACTGCAAGTGCTGCCAAATCCGGTATTGCAGTTGCTCAGGCCAATGTAAATGTGGCACAGGTGGAAGTGGATAAACTGGTGCCGCTGGTTCAGAAAGGAATCATCGGCGGAGTACAACTTGAAACAGCTAAAGCGAACCTGGCTTCTGCTAAAAGTATGCTGGCTCAGGCGCGGGCAAATTACGGTACGGCAAGCGCAAATGTTGATTATGCCGTTGTAAGAGCTCCTATAAGCGGTATCGTCGGAGAACTTCCTCTAAAAAAGGGAAGTCTTGTAGGTCCTTCAGATCCTACACCCCTTACAACCATTGCAGATGTAAGTTCGGTTTATGCCTATTTTTCCATGAATGAAAAAGAATATTTCCAGTTTCTTAACAGTGCCCCGGGAAAAACCTTAGCTGAAAAAATCAAAAATCTTCCGCAAGTAGAATTACAGCTGGCAGACGGAAGCATCTATTCTGAAAAGGGAAAAATCGAAACCGTTTCCGGACAGATTGATGCAGCTACGGGAACCGTTCAGTTCCGTGTGGCATTTGCAAACCCTAACAAGTTGTTAAGCAACGGGAACAGCGGAATCATACGCCTGCCTAAAAAATACAGCAATGTATTGGTGGTTCCCGAAGTGGCTTCTTACGAACAGCAGGGGAAAATCAATGTTTATAAAGTAGTACAGGATACTGCCGTTTCTACCGTTGTGGAAGTAGTTGACCGTGTGGATAATATGCTCATTGTCCGGGACGGGATTAAGGAAGGAGATGTCGTTATAGTGAGCGGAATCGGTTCACTGCGTAATAAAACGGCAATTAAACCTAAAAAAGCTAATTTCGATTCTATTGTTAGTGCTGTAAAACCTGTATTCTAAAAAGTAACACAATGTTAAAAACCTTTATTGAAAGACCCGTACTGTCTACGGTTATTTCTACCTTAATAGTAATTCTGGGTATTTTGGGTCTTATAGCCCTGCCGGTTACACAATATCCCGATATTGCGCCGCCTACCGTACAGGTAGCTGCTTCTTACCCAGGAGCAAATGCTCAAACGGTACTTGAAAGTGTCATTGTACCGATTGAAGAACAGATCAACGGTGTAGAAGGAATGGATTATCTTACTTCAACGGCAAGTAACGACGGTTCTGCTTCTATTCAGGTGGTATTCAAACAAGGTATTGACCCGGATATTGCTGCGGTAAACGTACAAAACCGCGTTTCCCGTGCAACGCCTTTATTACCTGCCGAAGTAACCCGTTCCGGGGTTACGACACAAAAACAGCAGACTTCTTCACTGATGTTCCTTTCATTTTATTCAGAAAGTAAGAATTACGATGCTACCTATATCCAGAACTACATGAACATCAACGTGATCCCCGAAATCAAACGGGTAAACGGAGTAGGGGATGCTTCGGTTTTCGGAGCCAAGAATTATGCCATGAGGATCTGGCTTGATCCTGCAAAGATGGCAAGCTACGGTTTGGTACCTGCGGATGTTACAGCTGCGATTAACGAGCAGTCTTTAGAAGCAGCAGCAGGTCAGCTTGGAGAAAATTCAGGAGAATCTTTCCAGTACATCATCAAGTACAGCGGTAAATATAAAACAGAACAGCAATACTCCGATATCGTGATCAAGTCGTTGAATAACGGCCAGGTATTACGCCTGCGGGATGTTGCCCAAATTCAGCTGGGCTCGCAAACGTATGGGGGATATTCTGAATTAAACGGTATGCCTGCAGTTGCAATGGCCATATACCAGACTCCTGGATCCAATGCACAGGACATCATCAACGATATCAAAAAAGAATTGAGTGCTATTGAAAAAAATCTTCCGGAAGGAATCAAATACAAGATTAACCTTGATTCAAATGAATTTCTGGACGCCTCTATTGAAAAGGTGATCCATACCCTTATTGAAGCTTTTATCCTGGTGTTTATTGTAGTATACATCTTCTTACAGGATTTTCGTTCCACATTGGTGCCGTTGATTGCGGTGCCGGTATCCGTGATCGGTACGTTTTTCTTTTTGAATGTATTCGGGTTTTCACTGAACCTTTTAACGCTTTTCGCGTTGGTGCTGGCGATCGGTATTGTGGTGGATGATGCCATTGTAGTAGTGGAAGCCGTCCATGCCAAAATGGAAGAAACCGGACAGGATGCTCATACTGCGACAAGCAATGCCATGAGTGAAATATCAGGCGCTATTGTTTCCATTACCCTTGTGATGTGTGCCGTATTTATACCGGTAACCTTCATTTCGGGGCCAACAGGGGTGTTCTATAAACAGTTCGGGGTAACCCTTATCGTGGCGATTGGTATTTCTGCAGTAAACGCTTTAACCTTAAGTCCGGCATTATGTGCGTTGTTTTTGAAACAGCACGATGATGCTCATCCGAAAAAGCGCAATTTCGTACAGCGCTTCTTTGATGCATTCAACAATTCGTTTAATGCGATGACGAACAAATACGGCAGATCATTCCGTTTTCTTTTCAAGCACAAATGGGTTTCTTTTTTAATCCTTATAGCATGTCTTGGCCTGACCTATTTTGCTAATAAAACCATGCCCGCAGGATTTGTACCTAGTGAGGATCGCGGATTTATTATGGGGAATATAGAATTACCGGCAGGGGCTTCAGTAGATCGTGTACAGCAACTTGAAAAGGAATTTTCCGCTCAGGCGCAGAAAATACCGGGAGTGGAATCTGTAACCGTTATCTCAGGACGTAGTATTATTTCCGGAGCAGGCTCGAATTATGGGTTCCTTATGATCAAAATGGAAGCGTTTGCGAAGCGTACCACACCCGAAAAAGCGACAGATGCCGTTATTGGTCAGCTGTTTGGTCTGGCCGGAAAAAACTTCCCGGATGCGAAGATGATCTTTTTCCAGCCTCCAAGCATTCCAGGTTTTGGTATGTCGGGCGGATTTGAGATGAAATTGCTGGATAAATCTGGAGGTGACCTCAAAGAATTCGATAAAACAACTCAGGAATACATAGCCGCCTTAATGCAGCGTCCGGAAGTGATGTATGCGCAAACGTCGTTCAATACAAATTATTCACAGTATGAAATAAAGCTCGACATAGTACGTGCCAAACAATCGGGAGTATCGGTGAGCAATATTTTCTCCGCCTTACAGGGATACATCGGAGGTAATTATGTAAGTGACTTTACCCGTTTTGGAAAACAGTATCGTGTTATGTTGCAGTCAATGCCAGGCGATCGTAAGAACGTTTCAAGCCTTAACGGTATGTTTGTAAGAACATCGAATGGAGCGATGGCTCCGTTGAGCCAGTTTGTAACGTTAAGTAAAGTTTACGGGCCACAGTCGGTAAACCGTTTTAACCTGTTCACTTCTGCAAATATTTCAGGTGCACCAAAGCCGGGATATTCTTCAGGAGATGCCATTAAAGCGGTACAGGAAGTAGCGCAGCAAAAATTATCAACCAATTACGGAATTGATTTTACAGGATTAACCCGTGAAGAAATTAATGCCGGGTCCCAGACGATACTGATTTTCGCCTTGTGTATCGTATTCGTATACTTTATCCTTGCGGCGCAGTATGAAAGTTATTTGCTACCTTTTGCTGTAATTCTGTCGTTACCGGCAGGTATTATGGGGGCATTCCTGTCTCAGAAGGTAGCAGGACTGGAAAACAATATTTATTTCCAGATTGCACTGGTAATGCTGGTGGGATTACTGGCTAAAAATGCCATCCTGATTGTAGAGTTTGCGTTGCAGCGAAGAATGCATGGCGAATCTATTGTACAGGCGGCCGTTGATGGTGCAAAAGCTCGTTTACGTCCTATTCTGATGACTTCCTTCGCCTTTATTTTGGGATTGATGCCTTTGGTATTCGCATCAGGAGTCGGATTCATAGGGAACAGATCTATTGGAACAGGAGCAGCATTCGGTCTGTTAGTCGGTACAATCCTCGGAGTTTTTGTCATTCCGGTATTGTTCGTGATTTTCCAGAAGCTGCAAGAAAAAATCAAACCTGTTAAGTTCGAAAACAAAGCAATTCAAGAGTAGTTATGAAAATTCTATATAAATCAGTCTTTTTGGTAGTTACGGCAGTATCGCTGCAGTCATGTATCGCTACCAAGGATTACAAAAAACCGGATGTCTTACAGGATGCTTCATTCAATACAAGTGAAGTTGTAAAGGACAGTACTGTTCAGAACCTGGTTCCGTGGCAGGATATTTTTACTGATCCGCTTTTACAGCAATACATTCAAACGGCATTAGATAATAACCTGGATATACGGGCTGCATTAGAGAACATCAACCAGGCGCAATCATACCTCGCGCAGGGAAGAGCAGGTTATCTGCCAACCTTTTCTGTTGGAGCCAATTATACGCATTCGGTAAACTCAATCAATACGCAGTTTGGTAGAATATTGGGCCAGCGCCAGCGCCTGGATCAGTTTGATATTACAGGAAACCTGGGATGGGAAGCTGATATCTGGGGTAAAATAACAAGTAAAAAAAGGGCAAACGAAGCTACATACCTGCAAACAGTGGCCGCTCACCAGGCCGTACGCACGCAGCTTATTGCCATGGTAGCATCTGCCTATTATAACCTTCTGGCGCTGGATGCCCAGAAGCAGGTAGCTGAAAAAACCATCGTAAACCGGACCAAGAGCCTCGAAACCAATGAGGCACTAAAAGATGCGGGAAGGGTTACAGAAGTGGCAATAAAGCAAACGGAAGCCCAATTGTTGAGTGCCAAAGCCCTGTTGCTTGATATTGATAACAATATTAAGATTCAGGAAAACTCATTGAGTATCCTGCAGGGAAAATTTCCGCAGCCGGTAGAACGTTCCGCTTTTACAGAACAACAGCTGGGAGTGGATGTTGTGAACGGTGTGCCGGTAAATGTCCTGAACAATCGTCCCGATGTCCTTGCGTCCGAAATGGGGTTCCGGAATGCTTTTGAACTCACGAACGTAGCAAAAGCTAGTTTTTATCCTACATTGCGTTTGACGGCAAGTGGAGGATTGCAGTCGGTGGATTTTGAAAAATTGTTCGATCCTTCTTCTTTTTTTGCTAGTATTATTGCCGGTATTGCACAACCGATTTTAAACGGAAGGCAAATCCGTACACAATATGAAATCAGCCTTTCCAATCAGGAAAAAGCCTTTCTGAATTATAAGCAAACGGTTTTGAGTGCCAGTAAAGAGATTTCAGATGCTCTTTATGCGATCGACATGAATACGAAAAAGCTGGAATTGAAAAAACAGGAGGCAGAAGCATATACCTTGGCTGTGCAGTATTCACAGGAATTACTGAACAATGGTATGGCTAGTTACCTGGAAGTATTGACAGCTACCGAAAGTGAATTGAATGCACAACTTAATATTGTTACAACTCAGTATAATCTGTGGAATGCCAATATCCAGCTTTATAAAGCAATGGGAGGCGGTGCAGAATAACGGGTTTGGAATCCAAATAAAAAAACATCCTTATTAAGGATGTTTTTTTATTTGGAGCCTTTATCTTTTCGGTACATTTCGCGAAACCGGATTTTTTGTTGTTGCCGGTCTATGATGAGATCTGCGATGGTTTCAGCTGCGGGTGACATGCTTTCAAACAATGCATGTTTAAGTTTGTTCTCGTCCACATCAATACGGTAAAGAATGTTAAGTAGTTTGTTGAAATCATGATGAATCAGGTCGTCAACCACTTTAACGAGCAGCAAACGCTGTTCATCGAATGATGTATGATTCGCTTCAGGTTGCGTTTCAAGCAGCCGTAGGCTCCATGTTATAGCGGTAAGTTCATCCATATTCTAAATTTAATTAAAAAAGTAGTTCGGAAGAACTACTTTTTTAATTAAATGCTTTAGCAATCATAACAAGGGAATTCTTGTCGGTAATTCCGGACTGGCGCCATACCATTGCCCCGTTTTTGTAAACCATAAGGGTTGGTGCGGTTTTAATGCGCAATGCTTCGGCCAGCTCTTTATTTTTTAAGATATCGATTTTGATGATGGTCAATTTATCTCCCATTTCCAAAGCAACTTCCTCTATAATCTGCTGCATCTGCTCGCATTCCGCATTATGGGAGGTTGTAAACTGAATAAGTACCGGTATCGTTGAGTTTATTAAATCACCAAATTTCGACATATACACTGTTTTTTCTATCTATACAAAATTATAATTTTTCACTAATTAACCTTTGATTAATTACTTTTTTTTAGATGCAGAAGAGTGATTTCAGGCCAGATGCCTATTCTTCCGGAATAAGCGTGAAATCCGAACCCGCGGTTAACGTAAATGTACTGTGCTTTATTCCGGTATAAACCACCCCATTCCGGATAAATATATTCTGCAGGACTCCATTCCAGTACGTTTGGTATATTAAACCCGAACTGCATTCCATGAGTGTGGCCTGAGAGCGTCAGCTGGTATTTCTGAGGATGCCCTACAATTTCTGCATCCCAGTGCGACGGATCGTGTGTCATGACAATTTTAAAACCATTTTCGGGAACCCCTGTTGTTGTTTTGGCAAGGTCACCGGCCTTTTTAAAATTGGTTCCCCAGTTTTCAACACCCAGTAAATACAGAGTATCCGTTTTGTTAACAAGCGGCACGTTTTCATTTGTGAGGAGTGTAAAACCGCTTTTACGGATGTTGCTTTTAATTTCCGAAAAGTTGGCTTCTTTGGCAGCTTCTGTATTCCAGTGGACGTATTCTCCATAATCATGGTTGCCGAGAACGGCGTATTTCCCGTAACGGGGTGTCTTAATTTGTTGCAGCATCGGAATCCACGGATCAGCTTCAGAAGCCAGGGTGTTGACAAAATCCCCTGTAAACAGGAGCAGGTCGTATTCCTGCCGGTTGATGAGGTCAATACCTTTTTGTACTGCTTCTTTGTCGTCCCAGCTGCCTACATGCAGATCCGAAATCTGTAAAACACGTAAACCGTCAAACTCCTGCGGCAGGTCCTGGAACATAATAGTTTCCTGCTTAATCTTATAGTTATACTTCCCTACCACCACTCCGTAAATAATCGTAATCGTAAGGAATGCCGCCAGAATTAAAGAAGAATTGGTTAAAAGCCTGCTTCTTTCATTTTTTAATTCCCTTTTAAAGAAATACCTGTTGCCCGACCATTTCAGTGCGCGATATACATCTTCAAAGAACAATACGATGGTGAAAATGACTTTCGGAAGAAGAAACAATAACAGCAAAGCCATAATATGCATACTTTCCGAGGTTTGCCCTCTGGATTTGTCCAGGCCTTTATAATAAAGGACGAGGCTTACCACTATGGTTGCCACTAACAAAAGATAGGAATAGATAACGGATTTTTTTTTGGTAAACCTGTAAAGGATGTGACAGGTGTACACTTCTCCTAAAATGATGAACAGCAATAAAACAGGAAGGATTTTGGCGATCATTTTTTATTTCAAAATTACGCAAAGTTTAGGTTTGGTAACCAGCGTGTTCTTAATACTTTAACATAATTGAACGATAGTCCTTTTTTTATCAGTTACAATTATTGTACTTTTGATTCACTTGAAAATGATCACATGAGTCAAAAACGTTTATTTCTTTTAGATGCATATGCATTGATTTTTCGCGGATACTATGCTTTTATTAAAAACCCCAGAATTAACTCAAAGGGGTTGGATACGTCTGCTATTATGGGATTTATGAATTCTTTAATGGATGTCATAAAACGGGAAAGGCCCGAATACCTGGCTGTGGCTTTTGATAAAGGGGGAAGCCATGCCCGGTGTGAGATGTATCCGGAATATAAAGCAAACAGAGATGAGACTCCTGAAGCAATTAGAATAGCAATTCCGTATATACATGAAATTCTGAAAGCGATGCACATACCCATTATTGAGGTAGAAGGTATAGAAGCAGACGATCTTATCGGAACCCTTTCCAAAAAAGCTGAAAAAGAAGGATTCACCGTATACATGGTTACTCCCGATAAAGACTATGCTCAGCTGGTGTCTGAAAATATTTTTATGTATCGCCCTGCACGTTTAGGAAATGGTATTGAAATATGGGGTGTTAATGAAGTAAAGGAAAAATTTGAAATTAATGATCCTTTACAGGTGATCGATTTTCTGGGAATGATGGGGGACGCCGTTGATAATATTCCGGGATTGCCGGGTGTAGGAGAAAAAACGGCGAAAAAGCTCCTGGCTGAATACGGATCCATGGAGAATCTTTTTGAAAACACCCATCAGCTGAAAGGAAAGATGAGGGAAAAGATCGAGGGGGCAAAAGAACAGGGGTTGTTGTCCAAAGAACTGGCACGTATAATTTTAGACTGCCCTGTGGAATTTGATGCAGAAAGCTTTCATCTAGATAAACCCGATGTTGAAAAAACGGATGCGCTGTTTCTGGAACTGGAGTTCCGCAGGATGAAGGAGCAGTTTGATAAGATTTTTTCTGATGAACCCGAAGTAAAGGCATTGCAGAGTCCAAAAGGGATTGTTCAGGTAGAAGAACAGTTTTCTTTATTTGAGATGGGAGACAGCGAAATAAAGGTCGTTGACGATGGTTATTATAAAAACCTGGCAAATACCGAACATTTTTACCAAGTAGTGCAGGGGGCGTTTCCTTTAAAATTATTGGTAAAAACGCTTATGGAGCAAAACGAGGTTTGTTTCGATACGGAAACAACGAACATCGATGCCAATCTTGCAGAACTGGTCGGGATGTCGTTTTCCTTTGTAAAAGGGCAGGCTTACTATATTCCGTTTCCGGAAGATCCGGATGAGGTAAAAGAAATGATTGAAATTTTGCGGCCGTTTTTTGAGGCGGAAGGTATTGTGAAAGTAGGGCAGAATCTGAAATACGATATCAAAGTTCTTAAAAATTATAATGTAGAAGTAAAAGGATTCCTGTTCGATACAATGATTGCGCATTATCTTATCAATCCGGATATGCGGCATAATATGGATGTACTGGCGGAAACGTACCTTCAGTATCAGCCGAAACCCATAGAAGACCTCATAGGGAAAAAGGGGAAAGGACAGAAATCGATGCGGGAAATCGCTTTGGAAGATATTAAGGAGTATGCAGCTGAAGATGCGGATATTACGTACCAGCTTAAAGAAATATTTGCACCCAAACTGGAGCAGACCAAGACAAGGGAGCTTTTCGATAAGATAGAAAGCCCGCTGGTTTCCGTTCTGGCCGATATGGAAGCAGAGGGTATCCGGCTGGATATAGGATACCTCAAAGAACTGTCTTCAGAGCTGTCAAAAGAAGCAGAAGCGTTGCAGGAAAAGATATTTACAACTGCCGGGGAAGTTTTCAACCTGGCCTCGCCAAAACAATTGGGTGTGATCCTTTTCGAGAAGATCAAGATCGGATCTGGTAAAATTAAAAAGACCAAAACAGGTCAATATGCTACCGGAGAGGAAGTGTTGAGCACTCTGGTAAAGGAACATGAAATCGTACGCGATATTCTGGAATGGCGGCAAATTGTCAAGTTACAGAATACCTATGTAGATGCATTGCCAACACAGATTAATCCCAAAACCGGGCGTGTGCATACCGATTATATGCAGGCAGTTGCGGCAACAGGACGTCTGAGTTCCAACAATCCCAACCTTCAGAACATACCCATACGTACAGAGCGGGGACAAAAAGTACGTAAAGCATTTATTGCACGTGATGAAAAGCACGTATTGCTTTCTGCCGATTATTCCCAGATTGAACTGCGTATTATTGCAGCATTAAGCGGTGAGCCTACCATGATTGAATCGTTTAAAAACAATCTTGATATTCATAAAGCTACAGCGTCAAAAGTTTTTCAGGTAACATTGGAAGAGGTGACCAGGGAACAGCGCAGCAATGCCAAAACCGTTAATTTCGGTATCATCTACGGGGTTTCTGCTTTTGGTTTAAGCCAGCAGACCAACCTGAACCGCTCCGAGAGCAAGGAACTTATAGATACCTATTATGCCACGTATCCGTTGTTGAAGAACTATATTCAGAACCAGATTGAATTTGCACGGGAATATGGGTATGTACAAACCATTCTGGGAAGAAGAAGGTACCTCAGGGATATTCATTCACAAAATGCCGTAGTACGCGGCGCGGCAGAACGGAATGCGGTGAATGCTCCGATTCAGGGGTCGGCTGCCGACATCATTAAGATCGCCATGATCAATATCCATGAAAGACTGAAGAAAGAGCGGTTGGAAACGAGGATGCTGCTGCAGGTACATGATGAATTGGTGTTTGATGTTCCGGTACATGAAATTGAAATCGTAAAACCGATCATCAAGAAGGAGATGGAAAATGCCTTTCAAATGGCAGTCCCTTTGGAAGTGGAAATGGGAACCGGTGTTAACTGGCTTGATGCGCATTAACGTGTTGGCGACGAGAAGGTTCTCTGATGTGAAACAGGGGTGGTGCTTTTTTTGAACGTTTCCTGGTTTTATGATCTGGCAGATAGGAGATTAAAGCTTCCGGTTTTTGTTTTTTAACCGTAAACGAATGACTTTAAGGCAAAAGAAGATGTGATGAAGCAAATTAGTAAGGAACTAATTTGTATAGTAAAATAAAATGTTTAATTTTGCACTCCCTTTATTGGGAATGGAATGTTTAATTAAAATTAATTTATTGTGGAAAGTTTAAGCTACAAGACAGTATCAGCAAACAAAGCAACCGTTCAGAAAGAATGGATTGTTGTAGACGCTGAAGGTCATAACTTAGGGCGCCTTGCTTCAAAAGTAGCCATGTTACTTAGAGGTAAGTATAAACCAAGTTATACACCGCACGTAGACTGTGGAGATAACGTAATCGTTATCAATGCAGAGAAGATCAACTTAACAGGTAACAAGCTGAATGACAAAACGTACATCCGTCACACAGGTTACCCAGGTGGTCAGAGAGAATTAACAGCTAAAGTAATGCAACAGAAAAATCCTGCATTATTAGTAGAGAAAGCTGTAAAAGGAATGTTGCCTAAAAACAAATTGGGAGCACAATTATTCCGTAATTTAAATGTAAATGTAGGTTCAGAGCACAAACATGCTGCGCAACAACCTAAAACCGTTAATTTAAACGATCTTAAGTAATGGGAGTAATTCACAAAATCGGTAGAAGAAAAACCGCAGTAGCTCGTGTATATGTTACAGAAGGTTCTGGTAACATCACGGTGAACAAAAAAGAATTTACAACTTATTTCCCAACTGCAACTTTACAGTACAAAGTAATGCAACCGTTAACAATGACTGAAAACGGAGCTAACTTTGATGTTAAAGTAAATGTTTACGGTGGTGGAACTACAGGGCAGGCAGAAGCTGTACGTATGGCTATTGCTAGAGCTATGTGTGAAGTTGATGCTGAAAACAGAGCAATCTTAAAACCGGAAGGTTTGTTAACGCGTGATCCTCGTATGGTTGAGCGTAAGAAATTCGGTCAGAAGAAAGCTCGTAAGAGATTCCAGTTCTCTAAACGTTAATATTTATTATTTATTAAAAAATCTAAGTTTTTGTTGCTCGCCGGCTGAGGCCGGAGGTAGTTTAGCATCTAAATGGATAAGACCAAGAAATTGCTACTTAACCATTGCTAATACAAGAACGTAAACTATTTACAAAAATGGCAAACAAAGTAGACGTAAAAGAATTACTAGAAGCAGGTGTTCACTTTGGACACATGACTAGAAAATGGGACCCGAACATGGCTCCTTACATCTATATGGAGCGTAATGGAATCCACATTATCAATCTATATAAAACAGCAGCTAAAATTGAAGAGGCTAATGAAGCCTTGAAAAAAATCGCTGCATCAGGTCGTAAAATTTTATTCGTTGCGACTAAAAAACAAGCAAAAGATATCGTTGCTGAAAAAGCAACTGCAGCTAACATGCCTTTCATCACTGAGCGTTGGCCAGGTGGTATGTTAACAAATTTCGTTACTATCCGTAAAGCTGTTAAAAAAATGGCTTCTATTGATCGTATGAAAAAAGACGGTACATTTATGACTCTTTCTAAAAAAGAGCGTTTACAGGTAGACCGTTTACGTGCTAAATTAGAAAAGAACTTAGGTTCTATTGCTGATATGACACGTTTACCGGCTGCATTATTTGTAGTTGATATCAAAGCTGAACACATCGCAGTAAAAGAAGCTCAAAAGTTAAACATTCCAGTATTTGCTATGGTTGATACAAACTCTGATCCACGTGAAGTAGATTATGTGATTCCAGCAAATGACGATGCTTCTAAATCAATCGATAAAGTATTATCTTTAGTAACGGCTGCCATCATTGACGGAAATTCTGAAAGAAAATCTGAAAAAGAAGAAGCTGCTAAAACTGAAGCACAGCCTACTGCTCAAGAGTAATTCTTAACAGTATCTTAAAGTCGTTATGCTGATGGTTTCCTATTTTTGGATCTGTCAATAACGACTTTTTCTATTAAAAAAATCATTAATTTAATTCTCAATAAAATGGCAAATATTACTGCTGCAGACGTAAATAAATTAAGACAAGTTACAGGTGCCGGAATGATGGACTGTAAAAAAGCTTTGGTTGAAGCTGAAGGAGATTTCGATAAAGCAATTGAAGTATTGCGTAAAAAAGGACAAAAAGTTGCTGCTAACCGTTCTGACCGTGAGTCTACTGAAGGGGCTGCTGTAGCTTTTGTTAATGCTGACAATACAAAAGGTATTGCAATTACATTGAACTGTGAAACTGATTTCGTTGGTAAAAATGAAGGTTTCATTGCTTTGGCTAAAGAATTGGCAGAAAAAGCAATCAACTTTGCTTCTAAAGAAGAGTTCTTGGCTTCTGCTTACAACGACGCTATGACAGTTGCAGAGAAATTGATCGAGCAAACCGGAGTGATCGGTGAGAAAATCGAGATCGGTGGTTTTGAAGTATTGGAAGGTGCTTTCATAGGATCTTACGTTCACGGAAACAAAATCGCTGCTTTAACAGCTTTATCTAAAAGTTTTGATAAAGCAGAAGGACTGGCAAAAGATATTTCTATGCAGGTTGCTTCAATGGGGGCTGATACCTTATCTTACAAAGATTTCGATCCGGCTTTCGTAGCAAGTGAAACAGATGCCCGTATTGCGGTAATTGAGAAAGAAAACGAAGAGTTGGCCCGTTTAGGTAAAACATTGAAAAATGTTCCTAAATATATTTCTTTTGCTCAGTTGACGGATGAAGTTTTAAAACAAGCTGAAGAGGATGCAAAAGCAGAGTTAAAAGCTGAAGGAAAACCAGAGCAGATCTGGGATAAAATCCTTCCAGGAAAAATCCAGCGTTTCATTTCTGACAATACTACATTAGATCAGGAGAAAGCATTGTTGGATCAGAACTTTATCAAAGATGACAGCAAAAAAGTAGCTGATTATGTTAAAGGTTTTGACGTTGAGATCACAGGATTCAAACGTGTAGCTTTAGGATAATCAATCCTTTTAAAAATAGCCCCCTCATAACGAGGGGGTTTTTTTGTTGTTTTCTTTATTCCCCTTTTTAATAGTTTTACGTAAACTGCTGTTATTAAAGCCTTCTCCGCTTAAATATGGTTTTATTTTTGATCTTTTTGGGAGAATGGTAATTTTTTTGTACTTAAAAATCAGTATTATATATTTTTATAAAAAATTTGATTAAGTATTTATTTTTTTGATTCAACGAAAAAATGAGTCATTTGGACGCTATATTTGCAATAGGAAAAACATTTTAAATAAATTGATTATGGAACGATGTAATTGGGTAACCAACGACGAACTATATATAAAATACCACGACGAAGAATGGGGAAAACCGGTATATGACGATGCTGTTCTGTTTGAGTTTTTATTGTTGGAGTCGTTCCAGGCAGGTCTGAGCTGGATTACGGTCCTGAAGAAACGGGAAAATTTCCGTCTTGCTTTTGATGGATTTAATTATAAGAAAATTGCAGCATACGGAACAGGAAAAATAGAACAGCTGCTGCAAAATGAAGGAATCATACGTCACAGAGGTAAGATTGAGGCGGCCGTGAACAATGCGAAGGTGTTCCAGGAAATCCAGAACGAGCACGGCTCTTTTTCGGACTATATCTGGAGCTATGTGAAGGGGAATCCTTTAGATAACAAAGTGAAAAGCATTAAAGATGTACCTGCGAAAACAGAACTTTCGGATGCTATAGCAAAAGACCTTAAGAAGCGCGGATTTAAATTTATGGGATCTACTACCGTATATGCTTTTATGCAGGCTGTTGGTCTGGTAAACGATCATATCACCTCATGTATTTGTTATAAAGGATAAATGAAACTTACTAAAAAGCAGGTCGTATTCATTTTATTGGGCGGTATCTTTATTACCAATGCTATCGTTGCGGAGCTTATAGGAGGAAAACTTATTAATTTTGGACCTTTCCTGTTAAGTGTGGGTATTTTGCCATGGCCTATTGTATTTGTAGCAACCGATCTTATCAATGAATATTTTGGAAAGGAAGGTGTGAAGAAGCTTACATTTCTTACAACGGGATTGATTCTGTATACATTTTTGATGTTGTTCTTTGCCATACTGATCCCTGCTTCTAAATCGTCTGCTGTAACTGATGAATCTTTCGGGCAGGTTTTCGGACAAGGAATGTGGATCATTATAGCAAGCGTCATCGCATTTGTATGCTCGCAGCTTCTTGATGCAGCTCTCTTTGTGTTCTTTAAAAAGAAAACCGGTGGGAAGATGATATGGTTGCGAAGTACAGGTTCAACGGTTATTTCACAGTTGTTCGACAGTTTTCTGGTTTCCGGTATCGCGTTCTGGCTCACGGGAAAAGTATCTACGGAAGATTATGTAAATATGGCGGCAACGGGCTATTCCTTTAAACTGATTCTAGCAATCTGCCTTACACCCCTTATTTATCTCGGACATTCTATTATTTCAAAATATTTAAGGGAATAGGTTCTGCTGAAGAGAATTTTATGAGCAGGATAGTTGTTTGCCGGTATCAGGGTTCGTAATCTACCATGATTTCCTTGTTCAGGATCTTCATAAACAGCTCCCTGGGAATTTCTTCACAACCTAATGATTCCAGGTACTCATTGTATACCTGACAATCTATAAGCTGATAACCTTCGGCTTTGAATTTTTGAGCCAGATGGATGAAAGCTATTTTAGATGCATTTGAAACTTTTGAAAACATACTTTCTCCACAGAAAATGTGTCCCAGGTCTATTCCATACAATCCACCTACAAGTTCCTCATTAAGCCAGACTTCTACAGATTTTGCATAACCTGATTCATGCAGTTTTGTATATGCAATGAGCATTTCATCGGTAATCCAGGTACCTTGCTGGCCATTTCTCCTGATTTGCTGGCACTGGGTTATGACTTCCGTAAAACAGGTATTATAGGTAATGCGGAAAGACTCACGGTTTAACAGGTTGCGGGTTGATTTGGTGATTCGTATGGAATCCAGGAATAACACCATACGATATTTCGGGGCAAACCAGGTAATTTCCTCTCCGTCTTCAAACCATGGGAATATACCGCTGCGGTATGCGAGCAATAAGCGGTCTAACGATAAATCTCCTCCAAATGCTATTATACCGGAAGAATGTGCCGTTTCAACAGGAGGGAAGTAAAGTGTTTCGTTCAATTTAAACATAAAAAATCCTGATCTTTAGGATCAGGATTCAAAATTATCAAATTCCGTTCATATTAGAATGGTAAATCGTCTTCAAAGTTTTCATCGTTTGAAGGCATTTGAGGAGCCGGAGGGAAGCCTCCTGCATTGTTGCTCTGGTAGCCGCTCTGGTTTTCAAAAGGATTCTGCTGCCCGTACCCGTTACCTTGTTGTGGTTGTTGGTTGTACCCGTTATTGTTGTACTGTGGCTGACCGTAACCCTGTTGCGGCTGTCCTCCCTGTGGAGCACCATATCCCTGCTGAGGCTGACCATATCCCTGTTGTGGTTGCCCGTAGCCCTGCTGAGGCTGGTTACGGTCTATTCTCCAACCTTGAATGGAATTGAAATAGCGCGTTTCTCCTTGCGGATTTGTCCACTCACGGCCTCTGAGGTTGATGCCAACCCGAACCTGGTCACCAATCTGAAATTGGTTTAACAAATCACATTTGTCTTGAGTGAATTCAATTAAAATATGTTGTGGATATTGCTCTTCAGTTGTAATAACCACTTCTCTTTTTCTAAAGGTAGGACTTACATCTTGTACGTTTCCAACCATTTTGATTCTTCCTAAAACTTCCATTTGCTACATTGTTGAAGCCAAAAGCGTTTTCCATGCAGAGGTTACATCCCCGTTGCTCAAAAAAGCTTTTGCCTTTTTATAAATTAATTCGTTACTATTGTTTTTTAAATCTTTAATGTCGGTATGTTCTTCTAAAAATGCCTTAACTTCTTCCTCTGCAGGCAATACTTCAACATTTCCTAAAATGCCCAGATCGTTTCCTGCAAATATACCACTTTTTATGGCATTTTCAGGTATGGCGTCAACACCAATTCCTAAAGTCGTCAAAGGTTTGGCTACTTCAAACATACCCATGTTGGCACGTGTGTACCAGTCGCCTCCCATACGGGCAATAAGATCTATTTTATGCTGATCAATGGTGCCTTTCTCATTCAAAACAGCTTCTGAGATGTGAATTTTAATAACCTCACAGATGATAAGGTTCCCGGCACCTCCTTCAGACCCCAGCGCAATGATTTCATTAACTTTACATTCCAGCTGTACGGGGCTTTCCGCTACCCTGAAAGGTTTGATTTTGTCGGAAGGTAATTTGGTAAAGCCTGATTTGATGAATTCGTCTATTCCATCTCCGTATTCTGTTGAAGAAAGGGAAAGTTGCTGTACCATATCATAATTGGCGATATTGATAACGACTTCTTTTGTTGCTTCACAATTTAACAGGGTGTGCTTAACGGTATTGTTACGTACACGACGTGCCGGTGAAAAAATCAAAACGGGAGGGTTGGAACTGAAAAGATTAAAAAAACTAAAAGGGGAAAGATTCGGCACTCCGTTCAGGTCCATCGTACTTGCGAAGGCTATTGGTCTAGGACCAACAGCACCCTGCAGGTAGGCCTGTGTTTGAACGGGCGTTAAATCTTTAGGATCAATACTTAACATAATTTCAACTGTTTAAAACAAATATAGGTATACATGTGTTTAAATTAAGTGTCATTTGCAAAATATTATCAACAAAATAACGTTTTAAAACAGTATATTGCTCCTGCAAATCAAATCGCTTTTTTATGTCAATCGTCAAAAGAAGTTTGTATACCCGTTGGTTTATCTTGCTTTTTTCATTGGGAATTTTAATTTTGATTCTCTGGAATACCTATCTGCTTTTTCAAACGTTTAAACATGAAGAACGTGTAAAAATGGAAATATGGGCAGAGGCCTACCAGAGTATAAACAAGGCCGATAAGAATACAGACGTTTCCCTGCCCCTCATCGTTCTAAATAAAAATACCACAATACCCATCGTTTTAGCATTAAATCCCGACAGTATCAGTGAAATCTCGAATTTACCTGAAGAAGCTGCCAATGACAAAGCGTTACAGAAACGCTTGCTGAATGATTTGAAATCGCAAAATATTCCTATCGAAATTAAACACCCGAGCGGAAACCAATATCTTTATTATGGAAACTCGTCTCTGATTACCAAGTTAAAATATTACCCGTTAGCCCTGGTTGCCATCCTGGTTCTATTTGGATTGCTGGTATACAGCTATTTCAGGACAAGCCGGATTTCATCCGAAAATAAATTATGGGCAGGTATGGCAAAAGAAACGGCCCATCAGATCGGGACGCCCTTATCGTCACTCCTGGGATGGATTGAACTCATGAAGCTTGATAATGTGGATGTAACCATCGTAAGCGAGGTACAAAAAGACGTTGACAGGCTTCAGACAATTGCCGATCGTTTCTCTAAAATAGGATCAGAGCCGAATCTTGAGGTGCTCAACATTGTGGAAGAAACTAAGAAATCGTTTGACTATCTGCAATCGCGAAGTTCCAAACAGATTGATTTTGAATTCGAAACGAATACAGAAGCAGTAAGCCTGCTGATTAATCCTACGCTGCATAGCTGGACCATTGAGAACCTGGTAAAGAATGCCATTGATGCTATTAAAGGACGCGGAAAAGTAAAGGTAGAAATCCGAAGTAATGAAAACAACCTGCAGATTTTGGTAAGTGATACAGGAAAAGGGATCCCGAAAAAGCAGTTCCGGAAAATATTCGAACCTGGTTTTTCTACTAAAAAACGAGGATGGGGATTAGGACTCTCCCTTACACAACGTATCGTTGAAAAATACCATAAAGGAACGATCAGGGTTCTGAAATCAGAAATCGGAAAAGGAACAACCTTTTTGGTACAGTATAAAACAAATCCCCTTTAATTTCTAAAGGGGATTTTGTTTTATAAATTTTCTGATATTTTCTGAGCTGTTTCTTTAAATTCTTCAGAAGTCATGGAAGCTTTTCTTTGGAAGCGCATATCGTCCATATCTTGTAAAGGAATAAGATGAACGTGAACATGCGGAACTTCAAGTCCTACTACGGCCATCCCTACGCGTTTACAGGGTATTGCTTTTTCAACAGCCTTTGCTACCTTATACGAGAATTTCATGAGTTCGGCATACTGAGATTCCTCCATATCAAAAATCTTGTCCACTTCCTGTTTAGGTACACACAGAGTGTGCCCTTTTGTATTTGGATTAATGTCAAGAAAAGCGATGAAATCATCATTTTCAGCTACTTTGTAGGAAGGGATTTCGCCTGAAATAATTTTTGTAAAAATACTCATGGATATCGTTTTTTAGTCTCTTTTAATTTCTAGAATTTCAAATTTCAATGTCCCGTTAGGCACACTGATTTCTGCAATTTCACCAACAGATTTTCCCAGCAGGCCTTTTCCGATAGGTGAAGTAACGGAAATTTTACCTGATTTTAAATCAGCTTCACTTTCAGCCACAAGCTTATAGGTAAGCTCCATTCCGTTCGTTTGGTTCTTTATGCGTACTGTTGATAATACCAGAACTTTGGATACATCAAGTTGCGATTCGTCAATTAAGCGGGCGTTTGCAAGTACCTCGTCCATTTTTGCAATCTTAAGTTCCAAAAGCCCCTGTGCTTCTTTTGCGGCGTCGTATTCTGCATTCTCAGATAAATCCCCTTTATCACGGGCATCTGCAATAGCTTGTGATGCTTTCGGGCGTTCAACGTTTTTCAGATAATCAATTTCATCTCTTAACTTCTTTAAGCCCTCTGCTGTATAGTATGATACTTTACTCATTTCCAATTCATTTTATAAAATAGAAAAAATCCCATTGAAACGGGATTTTGATTCCTAATACGTTTATAATGTTAATATTATTGTCTTTATTAATTATGTCAAAGTTAATTAATTAAATTTGTTTTTCAAATCTTTTGTTATGAAAAAACGATTGTTGTTGTATATAAGTTTGTCAATATTCCTTTTAGGTTGTTCCAAGGAAGAATGGAATAACAGAAATCCTTATCTGCCGGATCTGGCTGTAAATGTTCCTATAAATATGGCGCTGCCTTTATATAATAAACTGCAGTATGCCGGTAATGCGGTATACGTAAGCGGGTACGGAATCAATGGTTTTTTTGTGATTAATACGGGCACGGGCTACCGCGCCTTTGAAGCTACATGTGCCAATCATGGTATAAGCCAGTGTTCAAAACTTGTGTTAAATGGAGTGGAAGCAAAATGCAGTTGTAGTGACGGATTGGTGTATAACCTGTTTTTAGGGCTTTCGACAACAGATGCGGAATACCCCCTGAAGGAATACAGGGTGTCACAAAGTGGTTCCATGCTGAATATATATAATTAAAAAAGTCATCCACACGGATGACTTTTTTAATGCGGATGAAAAATATCTTGTCAGAATTTCAGGGTAAAGCCTCCAAGGATGTTAAAGCCTGCCTGAGGGTAATATCCCGCTCCTTCATATGTGCTTACTGCACCCGATTCGGAAACACTATCGTCTACAAAGTAATATCCGTTTGATATGTACTGTACATTGAAGATGTTATTGGCCAGTAAGCTTAATGACAGGCTTTTGAACCATTTTTTTAGCGGCATCTCATATACAATGTTAAGGTCGTTGGTAAAATAGGCATCGAGTTTTGATACCGGGGAATTGGTATTACCCATAAACTGTTTTCCAACATATTTGGACAACAAGGAAATATTCAGCTGTTGTACAGGTATAAAGGTCAGGGCATTACCTGCAATGATGTTGGGAGAGAATGAAATGTCGGTATTTCCGAGTTCTTTCATTTCTCCGTTAAACTGTGTTTTGTAATCCAGATTCTTATTTGAACTCAATGTAAAGCTTGGGTTGATCTGCCATTTTGGGCTTATTTTCCATGTTCCGTCAATTTCTATCCCGAGACGGTAACTGTCTCCGCTGTTTTCTCGGATTGCAGCACCCACATCGTTCAGGGCCCCCGTTAAAACGAGCTGGTCCTTATACAACATATAAAAACCGTTGATATTCAAAGCGAGATTTTCTGCTGCATAACGCCACCCCAATTCAAAATCGTTAAGCTTCTCCGGTTTCGGGTTGCCGTTTTCATAATCGGTACGGTTGGGTTCCCTATGAGCACGGGCATAAGAAAAATAAGCCTGACTTTCTTCATTTACTTTAAAGGTTAATCCTGCTTTTGGGTTAAAAAAGTTAAAGTAGTCATCTACCTTTCCTGTTTCCTTTCCATTTGCCTTGTAGGTTACCCTGCGCAGCTGGGCATCACCGAATAGGGTCCATCGCCCGTTAAATGTATAACTGGCTTTTGTATAAAAGTTCAGGTCGTTTTTGGTAGATTTATCACGGTAATATTCAAAAGGATAGTGGCTTTGGGGTTGGGTACGAAGCCATAATACCTCTCCGAAGTGATCTCCTTCATAAGTGTTGGCAGCTCCTCCAAGCAACAATTCCAGGTTGTTTTTGATGTACTGACCAGAAAATGTCAGTCCGTAAAATTCGTTGTCTAGGTATTTCCGCTGTACAGCATCTGATTTTTCCCGTATTTCTCCGTTTACTTCCAGTGGCTGGATGCCATAGGTGTCCGCAATAACCTGATTACGCTTGTAGTTTTCATAATAGCCGAAGCCTTTGGTATAATGCAGTGCTATATTCGTGCTCCAGTCCGTATTCCACTTTTCATTCCAATGCAGCTGGTAATGATCCTGTCTGTAGTTGTCGGTTTCGTTGTTGTAGAACTGCATATTGCCGTTATTGTCCGTGTACATTCCTGCCGGATTAAAACGCCTTCCATATTTGTCTATCTGTTCCTGGGTTACCCCGTTCCAGGCCTGATAGGTTTTTTCCTTTCCTCCGAACACAAGTGCCTTTATAAGTGTTCCTTCGTTAACGAAAGTTCCCTGTAAAAAGTAAGAATTCAGTTTTGAAGATGCTCTGTCGATGTATCCGTCTGACTGCAGGTTTGATAATCTTCCGGAGAGCTCAAAACTATTATCTATTAAGCCTGTGGTAAATTTAACGGTATGCTTACGCGTGTTGAAACTTCCGTAGGAATTGGAAATTTCCCCGTTGGCATCATAGGAATAGGCATCGGTAAGCAGGTTCAAACTTGCTCCGAAAGCCCCGGATCCGTTTGTAGATGTGCCCACTCCTCTTTGTAGCTGAAGATTTTCTACGCTGGATACAAAATCAGGCATGTTGACCCAGAAACTGCCGTGCGATTCGGCGTCATTATAGGGGATTCCGTTAAGGGTAACGTTAATACGGGTTGCATCGCTTCCCCTTACTCTGATTCCGGTGTATCCCACACCATTTCCGGCATCTGTTGTTGTAACGACAGAAGGCATCAGGTTCATCAAAACCGGGATATCCTGACCTAAATTGCGTTTTGCCAGATCTTTTTTATTTAGGTTGCTGAAGGCCACAGGTGTCTTACCTGTGGCACGTACTGCCTGTACCAGTACTTCGTCAAGGATTTCTGAAGAAAGGGAATCCTTCTTTGTTTGAGTTTGAGTTTGTCCCTGCACCTGTATTACAAAAGTAGAAAGACAAAAACCGGTAAACAAAATTTTGAGTTTCATTCGTAAAATAAATTTTACCAATAAAAGGGGTCATTATTTTTTGATTAATAAAATGATTTCGTTAAGAACCATAAGGTACGGATGTTCCGTAATTATATGTTCACTTCCCTTGGCAGCATTACCTGCCCAGGTTCAACGGGTATGATCTCAGCCGTTCGGCACCCCTTTGAGACGGGGCAAAGATATGGTAAAAAAGGGAAGAAGGTTAAATTATGCAGCGGAATTTCTTTTTTTATCATTCGTTTGTTTTTAATAAACCGTAGTCAAAGGTATGAACTTTAATTCAGGGAAGAATTTCTGATTTGGGGAAATGAAAGTTCAGAAGAATTTTCTCTTATTAGGGAGTCGGGCGTCAATATAGACTGAATTGCCTCCTTATCCTGAAATGACCTCCTGGTTTGGTCATTTTCCCATTCGTATAAAATTTCACTTTGTTTTTTTCTGTACTCAAGAATACTCTTTTCTGTAGGAACATATTGTTTTCTTAACGTTAGTCCTGTAATACCTTGTTTTTTAAATTCCAGTAGTTTTACTATGTTTCGGTTATCCCACCTAAATACATAATCATTTATGGAAATGTTTTCAGATTCTTGAGGTTTTTCTATTAAAGTTTTGGTGTCACAAGGGTAGCAAATGTTATCTGCAATAATATGCATATTTGTTTGCTTTTGCTCTACTTCCAGGATAATACCTGGTGCCCCATGTAATTTCCATGGTCCGAAAGGAAAAGGAATTTCTTTTGTAAACCATATACTGTAGTCACGCCCTCTGAAAGTCCCGGTAGCTTTCTGAACCCTATAACCTTGTATGGTTTTATATTCGTCTAATAATTTCCAGTTTATATTGACCCAGTTTTCCGTTACGGTCGGGTTTTTGAATGGTTTGGATTCTTTGTATCGGAAAAGGAATTCTTTAAGAACTAAATTCCTGTAGTATTGTGTGCCTTTTTCGTCATATATATTGGGAATTACTGCAAATTGTCCCGCATTACCAATTACTTTTTCTGATGTTTTTTTTGCCGTTTCTTGTTGATGGCTTACTTCTAATGAACAGGAATCGTTGAAGCTTAACCTGCTGATGTGGTGGCTGAACGAGCCGTCTATTTCTTGAAATAAATTTTTGTATTCGATGATTCCGGCTCCTTTACTTTGACTATATAGGAAAGGCATGATAAAAAGCAGGATAAGAATAAACAGAGGGGATGATTGTGGTTTCATAATTAAAAAAGTAAAAAGGCTGATTTTTACACCAGCCTTCATGTTTTAGAAAAATATTGCGATTAGCCTATTAATGACACTATCCATTGTCTCATTAGGATCAATGTAAAAATCGAATTTACCAAGATAATTCCAGCCTTTTCCGTCCCATTCCCATACATATACAGGGATTACTTTGGCTTTAGGCCCGTTATAATTATTGGCTTTGAGAAGGCTCTGAACTTCCTGGCTGTTGTAATTCCCCTTACTTTCAAAAGTTTGCGTTTTACCATCAATATCGACAGTGAATTGCATCTGTGCACTCGCAGTTAGGTTTATACCTATAAACATAACAAATAATAAAATTAAATTTTTCATAATAATAAAATTTTGAGTTAAAACATTTTTTTTGATTCGAATCTGAATGAAATTAACATATTTAACTTAAAATATTCATAATTAATTGTTAAAATTAACTTTTTTAACTCGTTTTATTTAATTAAAAGTGCGTTTGTCTGAATTTTTAGAGTCGAAATTTTCGATTTTGCTTCTTTTCAGAATTCTTTTGTTTGTCGTCAAGGCGTTTTCTAATGACGGCTTTTGGTATTTTGGTTGCGATGCGTTTTTTATCCTTCTTCAAAGCGTTTTCCAGAAGCATAAACAAGCGCTGTACTGCGAGATCTTTGTTTTTGAGCTGGCTGCGCGTTTCATCACATTCAACCATTATAGCCCCTTCTTTGGTAATGCGGTTGGAAAGTTTATCGGCCAATGTCTTTTTTTCATCCTCTGTTAAACCGGCGGATAGCAGAGGAACAAATACGATCTGGATCTTTGTTGATACTTTATTTACATTCTGCCCCCCGGCGCCGGAGCTCCGTACAGCCTTATATTGTAATTCTGATTTGATGGTTTCTTTATTCATAATGATTTTCTAAGGCGTAAACTAAAGTATATTGTTCAAACGTTTCAAAATAAAAAGTAAAAGCACAGGAAAACTCCAGTTCCCGGCAATCTACGATAGCATTTCCCTGGTTCGCATTCTTTGTGAAATCCTGTATGTGCATATCCTGCTTAAAACTCAGGCTTCGGGAATTGCACATTTTGTAAAGAGCTTCCTTGGCTCCCCAAATAATACTGAGATGTTTGATATAATGATGTTCCTTGTTAAGAAAGCTAAATTCTGTCCCGATAAACTTATCTGCAATACGCATGATTTTTTCGCGCTGCATTTCAATATCGATACCGGCGTTCCAGGTGCTTATGATGATGGCCGAAAATTCGAAGGAATGTGTTATGGAAATATGCTTTCCATCTGCCAGTGCAGGTTTGCCGTTGGCATCGTAGTGCAGGTCATAATCGGTATAGCCGGCCGATTGTAATAATTTTCGGACGCTTAAAAAACCTTTCCGGTGCTGCGCGGACAACATTCCGTTTAAACGGAGGAGATGTTTATCCTGCAATTGTACGGAGGATCTGAGCTCATCTTCGGTTTCCGTGATTTTCCATACAAACAGTTGTGTATCAGGATCGTGTATGATGGTTTTGAACAAAGGCATATTTCAAGGTTTATGATTTCATTTACGTTGATTTAAAATGAAATGCGTAAATTTGCAAAAACTGATACACAAATATACAGAATACATGAGTACAAAAACGATACCTTATGTGCCATTTAAAGTGAAAGATATTTCACTGGCCGCCTGGGGAAGAAAAGAAATTGAATTGGCTGAAGCCGAAATGCCGGGTTTAATGGCACTTCGCGAAGAATATAAAGATGAGCAACCTCTAAAAGGAGCGCGCATTGCGGGTTGTCTGCATATGACAATCCAGACAGCGGTGCTGATTGAGACACTCAAGGCATTAGGTGCTGAAGTAACCTGGAGTTCTTGTAACATCTTCTCAACCCAGGATCAGGCAGCTGCCGCAATAGCTGAAGCCGGGATCCAGGTATATGCCTGGAAGGGACTGGATGAAGAATCTTTTGACTGGTGTATCGAACAGACATTGTTTTTCGGAGAAGACCGTAAGCCTTTAAACATGATCCTTGATGATGGGGGAGATTTAACCAACATGGTGATTGACCGCTATCCGGAACTTGTTGCCGGAATCAAAGGTCTTTCTGAAGAAACGACCACAGGGGTTCATCGTTTATACGAACGTGTGAAAAACGGTACGTTACCAATGCCTGCTATTAATGTAAACGATTCTGTTACCAAATCTAAATTTGACAACAAATACGGATGCAAGGAATCTGCTGTAGATGCAATCCGTCGTGCTACAGATTTGATGCTTGCAGGTAAAAGGGTGGTAGTTTGCGGTTACGGAGACGTTGGAAAAGGAACTGCTGCATCTTTCCGTGGGGCGGGCTCCATTGTAACTGTTACGGAAATTGACCCTATTTGTGCCTTACAGGCTGCGATGGACGGATATGAAGTGAAAAAGCTGGATACGGTAGTTGCCAATGCAGACATTATCATTACGACTACAGGAAATAAAGACATCGTTGTGGGACGTCATTTTGAACAAATGAAAGACAAAACGGTTGTGTGCAACATCGGACATTTCGATAACGAAATTGATATAGCATGGTTGAATGCTAATTACGGTACTACGAAAAAAGAAGTAAAACCGCAGGTTGACATTTACAATCTAAATGGAAAAGACATTATCATCCTTGCCGAAGGACGTCTTGTAAATCTGGGTTGTGCAACAGGGCACCCTTCTTTTGTGATGTCGAATTCCTTTACGAACCAGACACTTGCCCAGATTGAACTGTGGAAAAATTCGGATAAATACGAAAATCAGGTATACATGCTGCCGAAACACCTTGATGAAAAGGTAGCTGCTTTACATCTTGCCAAGTTAGGGGTAGAACTGGAAACGTTATCCGATGAACAGGCAAATTACATCGGAGTTACCGTTGATGGTCCTTTTAAACCGGAATACTACAGATATTAAGAATAGTAAAAAAGGCGTGTTTGTTTTGCAAGCACGCCTTTTTCGTTGGAATTAATTAACACAGTTATTTTTATAGAACAGAACTTATCGCAAGATATCCCCTTAGAGGAAACATCTTTGTAGAATAAGGTTCATTTGTTTCCTGAATTTTGCCGGAAACCCAGAACAGGTTTTGTACGATACCGATGAGGTAATAAGGTACAGAAACGTAATCAATAACGATGACATTGGTCTTTATCGGGGATGTCTGATTCCGGTCTGGTGACTTTAAAGTTTACGAACTTCCTATAATCCTGTTCAGCTGCTGTGTCTTTGATCCGAACAAGGTCCTTTAAAAAGGCGTAAGTCCATTTATACAGATAGTGGCAGCTGTTTTTTTAAACAATAATTGAAAAAACTGATTTAAAAATAGCGTAAAATACTGAACAGACATTGTTTTTGAGGTGAAAAACCCATAAACTGCGGAAAAGAAAAAAACCGGCTTTATATTAAAGCCGGTTTTTTTTATTCGTCAAATTCATCCATTAATTGCTTGATCTGTTTGAGGTATCGCCCGTAAAAACGTTTGATCATCCATTCCGAGAACACCATGAGGATGGCAATCATCATAATGCCTACTATTAGGATGGTGTAGATAAATGCGGGTTCCGTTTCAAGTGTATGTTGAAAATGATATAGTTTATCTACGATCTCTGCTGTTTTTTCCTTTCCGGATATGATGACAAACAGCGCAATGGATGTGGGAAGCAGAATGTAAATCGAGGAGCGGTAGGTTTCTATCGCAAAGTGAAACTCATAATAGAGACGTATGATGCTTTCCCGGCTGTTGAACGTATTCGGTTGCTTGATCATTTTACTTATGGTGTAAAATCTCCGGTAATAGTATAAGCCGAAGACTACAAACTGGAATGCCAGAAAGTAATAGATGAGGCTTATGATCCCCTTTATCTGGTACAGATCAATAAAAGGTACTATAAGGATGAAAATTATGCTTAAAGCCCAGAAAAAGGCTTCTTTCCTGAAGCTTCTAATCATTTTTTCAGCCAGTGATTTGGTTTTGGTCAAATATTCAGGCTTGATTTTTATATCTTTTTCCGGCTGGTTATTCCATTTCTTTTGTAACTCATCAAAATTCATATCCGTTGTTTTTTATGATGGTTTGTAATTTTTCCTTTGTTCTGTTCAGCTTAACACGGGCATTGACTTCGCTTATCCCCAGATTATCTGCTATTTCCTTGTGGCTCATGCCTTCAAGAAAAAGAAAAATGAGTGCTTTTTCTACCTTGTTAAGTTCCTGTACTGCGTCATAAAAGTATTTAAGCTGTTCTTCCTTGTACGCATTCGAATCGTCGTCAATACGGTCGTAATTTTCATGGAGCTCGTATTTATCCTGCTTTTTATCTTCTTTTTTAAAGAATGTCAAAGCAGTGTTCAGACATACGCGATACATCCAGGTTGAGAACTGGCTGCTTCCTTTAAAGTTCTGGTACGATTTCCACAGTTGAAAGGTCATTTCCTGAATCAAATCCTCCTGATCTTCAGTATGGTCAAAATACATTCTGGAAATTTTGTACAAAATTCCCTTGTGTTTCTGCATAAGATCTAAAAAGTCTTTTTCAGTAGCTTTCAAAAGTGTGGCTTTATTGATGAGTTAGTAGGAAAGAAAAGGATTCGTTACATAAAAATATTAAAAAAACCCGTTAGAAAGACTAACGGGTTTTAATAATTTTGACTAACCCAGATAGGTTTTTAGAATTTTGCTTCTGGATGTATGTTTTAGCCTGCGAATGGCTTTTTCCTTGATCTGGCGAACACGTTCTCTGGTAAGATCGAATGTTTCTCCTATTTCTTCAAGCGTCATAGGATGCTGGTCTCCGAGCCCGAAATACAGACGTACCACATCAGCTTCTCTTGGTGTAAGTGTTTCAAGAGCGCGTTCAATCTCAGTTCTCAGTGACTCATGAATAAGCTCACGGTCCGGATTCGGAGATTCGCCTGAGCGCAATACATCATACAAGTTAGAATCTTCCCCTTCCACTAAAGGAGCATCCATGGATAAATGGCGTCCCGAGTTCTTCATGGATTCTTTAACGTCGTTCACAGTCATATCAAGCTCCTTTGCAATCTCTTCTGCTGAAGGCGGACGCTCGTTCGACTGTTCAAGCAACGCATACATTTTGTTGATTTTGTTGATAGATCCGATTTTATTTAACGGTAAGCGAACGATACGTGATTGTTCTGCCAGGGCCGATAAAATAGACTGACGGATCCACCATACAGCATATGAAATGAATTTGAATCCACGGGTTTCGTCAAAGCGCTGTGCTGCTTTGATCAAACCTAAGTTTCCCTCATTGATAAGATCGGGAAGCGTTAGCCCCTGGTTCTGATATTGTTTCGCTACTGATACTACGAAGCGCAGGTTGGCTTTGGTTAACTTTTCAAGGGCACGCTGATCACCTGCCTTGATACGTTGTGCTAACTCTACTTCTTCATCGGCAGTAATTAAATCCACCTTTCCGATTTCCTGAAGATACTTGTCTAACGAAGCTGTTTCACGATTGGTTACCTGTTTGGTAATTTTAAGTTGTCTCATGTTGTAAATAAACCTCCTTAATTGTTTACGTAATAGTTATACGTAGGAACATTCAAAAAGTTACAAAAAAATAAAAACTTTTATTCATACGAATCAACCGTGATGTAAAAGGGGTAATTCAGAGGAAGTTTTTCCCATTCTTCAAATTGGGAATCCCTGCCTACCATAACATTATTTGCTGCAAATCCTACGTTTAGTGCCAGAGATCCTTCTCCTTTACTTTTGTCGAAGGTTATCTGCTGTGTTTTAAGAACAGCCGCTATTTTACTTGTTTTATCGAAATAAATGTCCAGATCTTCCATATTTATAACAAGCCAGCCGGTCTGACCACCTTTTACAGAAAAGTTCAGTTCGGGATGAGGGATCCTTTTGCCGGGTTTCCCGTTTTCTACTTCGTAAAACTGCAACCCGAAAACGGCTTTGCTGAAAGAAGCTTCCTTGATGTGCCAGTGGACTTTTTTTAGCTTTTTCAGTTTGTTGCCCGTATTCAGAATCATTCCGAATTCTAAACCTGAACTTTTATTTTCTTGGTCGTAATTACGGAACACGCCGACAATTTTCCCGGATCCTTCTCCTTTACGTCCGTAAGTACGTTCTTTTATTTTAGCGTTGGCAGGCGGTATGATCACCTCTTGCAGAAGTTCCGATGTAGGCACTAACAGAACATTATAAACTTTGGTTTCGTTCTGTAATGTCAGTTCTTTGCTTTCATAACTGAATTGTTCCACGGTAATCTTAAGAGGGAGCTTGTAAATATTTGTATCAAGCTGAAGTATGCCTCTGCCATCTGTTACAAAACTTTTTTTATAGCCGGGAAGTAATATGCTCGCAAATTCCACAGGCTGTTTGGATTCCTGATCCGTTATCTGAATTGTGGTCATTTGAGCCGTAGCGAAGAACTGTATAAAAAACAGTGCACAGGCAAATAGATGTTTCATAAGTAGTTTGATTAGGGAGTAAAAATATAAAACCGATGAGTGTTGCTCATCGGTTTTTATATATAATTAACAAAAATTATTTTGTTTCTTTTGAATCAGAAGGTTTGTTTTCCTTGTTCTCTTTATTCTCAGGCTTTTTGTCTTCTCTTGGAGGACGTGGCATAAGGGCCTTTCTCGAAACTTTTGTTTTTTTGTTTTTAGGATCTATACCCAGGTATTTTACATCAATAACATCCCCTTCTTTCAACACATCTGAAACATTTTCAACGCGTTTCCAATCCAGTTCTGATACGTGTAATAAGGAGTCTTTCCCAGGGACAAATTCTACAACAGCACCAAAATCAAGAATTTTGGTCACTTTTACTGTATAAGTTTCGCCTTCTACAGGTTGGAATGTCTGGTTTTTAATAGAAGCGATGGCTTTGTCCATTCCCTCCTGTCTTGTACCTAAAACTTCAATAATTCCAAAATCACCTTCTTCATTGATTACAATAGTTGTTTCCGTTTCAGCCTGAAGATTCTGAATGTTTTTACCACCTGGTCCGATAACAGCACCAATAAATTCTTTAGGAATTTCAAATTTAATGATTTTAGGAGCGTGTGCTTTAACATGTGTATTAGGCGCAGCAATCGTATCAGTTAAAATTCCAAGTATATGCATACGTCCGTCGCGGGCCTGTTTTAAGGCTTGTTCCATAATATCGTAAGCAAGACCTTCAATTTTGATATCCATCTGACAAGCTGTAATTCCGTCTTTGGTACCGGTAACTTTAAAGTCCATGTCACCTAAATGATCTTCATCACCAAGGATGTCTGATAATACAGCCCAGCGGCCAGTTTTTGCGTCGGAAATCAATCCCATTGCAATTCCTGAAACCGGTTTGTCTATCTGAACACCTGCATCCATAAGGGCAAGGGTTCCGGCACATACAGTAGCCATTGATGAAGATCCGTTCGATTCCAATACGTCTGATACTAAACGGATCGTGTACGGACAGTCGGCAGGGATCATATTTTTAAGGGCACGTTGTGCTAAATTTCCATGTCCTACTTCTCTTCGCGAAACACCTCTCAGTGGCTTCGCTTCTCCTGTAGAAAAAGGAGGGAAGTTATAATGAAGGTAAAAGCGTTCTTCTCCTTGTTCGCTTGGCAGGTCGATAATGTTTGCTTCACGTGATGTTCCTAATGTTACAGTAGCCAAAGCCTGAGTTTCTCCTCGTGTAAAAATGGAAGAACCGTGTGTTGAAGGAAGGTAAGCTACTTCACACCATATTGGGCGGATATCGGTAGTCTTACGGCCGTCTAAACGGATTCCCTGGTCAAGAATAAGGTTACGAACTGCTTCTTTCTGTGTTTTGGAGAAATATTTAGAGATGAGTTCTTTGTGTTCCTCTACATATTCTTCTGTAAAAGTAGCGATAAGCTCTTCTTTCAATAAGGAGAATTTCTCACTTCTTTCGTGTTTAGCACTTGCTTCTGCAGCAATTGCATAGAATTTGTCATACGTAAAAGAGTGGATTTCTGCTTTTAGCGCATCGTCATTTGCTTCAGATTCGTATTCACGATAAGAGGTTAAACCTAATGCAGCACGCATTCTTTCCTGTGCTTCTACCTGTTTAATGATGGCGTCATGTGCAAATTTGATGGCTTCAACCATTTCTGCTTCTGAAATTTCCTTCATTTCACCCTCTACCATTGCAACAGAATCTTTGGATGCACCGATCATCATGTCGATGTCAGATTCTTCTAATTGTTTTTTAGTAGGGTTGATGATAAGTTTTCCGTTGATTCTTCCTACACGTACTTCAGAAATATAGTTGTAGAACGGAATGTCAGAAACTGCCAGTGCAGCAGATGCAGCCAAACCGGCTAACGCGTCGGGCATCACGTTTTCGTCATAAGACATCATCTGGATCATGATCTGAGTTTCTGCGTGATAATCATCAGGAAATAAAGGACGAAGTACACGGTCAACCAAACGCATGGTTAGAATTTCGCTGTCGCTTGGACGGGCTTCTCTTTTAAAGAATCCGCCAGGAAAGCGACCTGCAGCAGAAAATTTTTCTCGGTAATCTACTGTCAGGGGTAAAAAGTCAACTCCTGGATTTGCAGTTCTTGCAGAAACTGCTGTAGCTAATAGCATACAGTTTCCAGATCGTACTACTACAGAGCCGTCTGCTTGCTTGGCTAATTTGCCTGTTTCGATTTCAATGGTTCTGCCATCTCCTAAATCGATAATTTCTTGGGTTACTTTAGGAATCATAAATAAATCAATTCTTAATTAAACAATGGGTTGTGTTGTTGTGTGTTGTTGTGTAGTTGTTTGTACCCAATGAAAAACCAAGCACTAGAGCTTAATATGTAAAAGAAATGAGGCGCGCATGCGCACACCTCATTGTAAAATGGATTATTTTCTAATACCCAATTCTTTGATAATTTCACGATATCTGTTGATATCCTTTTTCTTTAAGTAGTCAAGAAGACTTCTTCTCTTACCTACCAAAAGTACTAATGAACGCTCCGTATTGTAATCGTGACGATTTTTTTTCAAGTGTTCAGTTAAATGCGAAATTCTGAAAGTGAATAACGCAATTTGTCCTTCTGCAGAACCGGTGTTTGCTGCGGAACCTCCGTGTTTAGCGAAGATTTCTTCTTTAACTTCTTTAGTTAAATACATGCTAATATTATTTAAATGATTATTATGTAATTTGGATTAAAAAATCCGATGCAAATGTACATCTTTTTTTTTATCCGGCAACTTAAACAAGCTGTTTTTGAGAATTTAATAATAATCAGGATTTATAAAGATGTGCAATTTCTGAGGTTAACCATTCCAAAAGTTCGCGGTCTTCATCTGAAAAAGCATTTAATGTATTGGAGTCGATGTCAATCTGACCTATATTTAGTTCATTAACCAGGATAGGGACCACGATTTCTGATTTTACGTTAATGTTGCAGGAAAGGTAATTTTCCTGACTGGATACATCACTCACCACGAAGGTTTCATTGCTTTCAGCTACCTGCCCGCAGATGCCTTTTCCGAAAGGAATGGTTGTATGGGTGGTGGCCAATCCTGTATAGGGGCCGAGATGGAGCTCTTTTTTATTGGCATCTGTAAAATAAAACCCGACCCAGTCGTAGTGAGGAATCTCTTTCTTTAAAAGCTCGGTTACAGCTTTAAGTTTCTCATTGATCGTTTCACCACTACGCAATACGTCTGTTAAAGATTTCTTTATTTGATCTGTATTCATCATCTTTTTTTTATAAATTTACGCAATCTTTAAAAACTGCAAAATAAATTATGTATCAACGTTATTTATATAGTGTGTTTCTTATCGTTACCCTGCTTTTTTCTAATCTGGGGCTGGCGGTCAATATACACTATTGCAGTAATGAGATTGAAAAAATTGAACTTGGATATGCTTCAAGCGTTTATTGCGCAGGAGAAAGTCCGGAGCAAAGCTGTTGCGGAGAAAAAGAGCAGGTAAAAAAGAAAGACTGCTGTAAGGATGAAATTATCAAACAGAAAACAGATGTTGTGGTGAAAACATTTCCCGTACAGGTACTTTCTTATTTTGTTGCACCTGCTATATATAAGTTCCAGCCGCTTGTTGTAACGGAAACCGGTCTTCCGAAGAAGATTGAGGCTGCTTTTTTCTTTGAAAGTAATGCCCCTCCTCTATATAAATTATACCAGCAGTACCTTCTGTACGCATAACGGACATTTTTTGATGATAAGAAATGTTTAATTAGTTATGCAATTTTATGAAATATACATTATTGGTAATATGCATGCTGGGCGTGCATACAATTTATGCCCAGGACACTTACAGGGGTAAGGTCTTAAATACCCGTAACGAAGCAATACAAAAAGCTAAGGTTTCAATTAACGACAGTATTGTTGCTACTACGGATAACTATGGAATTTTTGAAGTAGTTCTGAATGAACCCGCAATCAGTTATATTTATGCTGAGGGATATGAAGTAGCGGAAACAGAGCTTAATGATCCTGCCCATTTCTATATTTTAAACGTATTGCCGGAAGCGGATTTAAGCGAAGTTGTAGTGAATGTAAATCGCAAAAATACCGAAAGGGGCAAAGGAGCAACCAATACTCAAACCATGAATGGGGGCGAGCTGCTTAAAGCTGCCTGCTGTAATCTGGCTGAATCTTTTGAAACAAATCCTTCTATTGACGTTAATTTTTCTGATGCTATTTCCGGCTCCAAGCAGATAAAGATGCTTGGACTTACGAGTCCTTATATATTAATTGCCGAGGAAAATATTCCGAGTGTAAGAGGGGCTTCGCAGGCATACGGACTGTCTTTTACACCGGGTACCTGGGTAGAAAGCATTCAGGTAACTAAAGGGGCAGGCAGCGTAATTAACGGATTTGAGTCGATTTCCGGACAAATTAACACGGAGCTGATTAAACCGGCGCGGGATATCCCGTTCTTCCTCAATTTATATGGATCAACAGATGCCCGTTTTGAAATGAATGCTCATTTTAATGAAAAGATCTCAGATAAATGGAGTTCTTCTTTATTTGTTCACGGAAATACGCGTGTGAAGAAAAACGACATGAATCATGACGGATTTCTTGATAACCCTTTGGGAAGCCAGGTAAATGTAATGAACAGATGGCAGTATCAAAACCTTGAAAAAGGATGGATTGCATTCCTTACGGCCCGTTACATGAAGGATGAGAAGCAAACGGGAGAAATTGACTTTGACCGTAAGAAACATAAACTCACAACGGAAAAATGGGGGTCAGAACTGAATACCGACAAGTTTGATGCAAGCAGTAAGGTAGGATACGTGTTTCCCGATGAGCCTTATAAAAGTTTTGGATGGCAGAATTCCTTCAGTTATCACAAGCAACAGTCCTATTTCGGATTGAACCGGTTCGATATCACACAACGCAGTGTATATTCCAATCTGCTTTACAGTTCCATTATCAGCAATACGCTTCATAAATTCTCTACAGGGGCAAGCTTCATGTATGATGATTATTCTGAATTCGTATCCAACTATGGAGAACAGAATTACGACAGAACCGATACCAGCTACGGAGCGTTCTTTGAATACACTTATGACAATGCCAATAATCTGGCGTTGATTCTGGGTGGACGGATTGACAATTCCAACCGTTTGGGAACATTTGTTACACCCCGTATTCATGTGCGTTTTAATCCGTGGGAAAAAACAACGCTTCGCGGATCGGTAGGCAGAGGGAAGCGACTGGCAAATATCTTTGCTGAAAATCAGTATCTTTTCGCAAGTTCGCGCAAGTTCAATATTGGAAATGAAGGAGGTAAAGCCTATGGAATGGATCCGGAGATTGCATGGAATTACGGAGTGAGTATTTCGCAGGATTTCCAGTTCATCGGAAAAAATGCCAGTATTACTCTGGATTTTTACCGTACGGATTTTGAAAACCAGATTGTGGTAGATCTGGACCAATCGGCACGTAGCGTTAATTTCTACAACCTTGAAGGAAGGTCGTATGCGAATTCGTTTCAGGCGGAGCTTTCCTATAATATAGCCAAACATTTTAACCTGAGAAGTGCCTATAAGTATTATGATATTCAGACCACTTACGGGAACAGAACGTTAGAACGTCCTTTACAGGCGAAACACCGCGTTTTTGCAAACCTGGAGTATATGACTCATGAACATAACGGAAGCTACTGGAAATTCGATGCCACCTGGAATTGGCTTGGAGCACAGCGCTTGCCGTATACCGGGGATAATACTGCCGCAAACCAGTTGGCGGAATATACCAATCCTTTTTCTACATTGAATGCTCAGATTACAAAAGTTTTTTCTGATACTTTTGAGGTGTATGTCGGAGGGGAGAATATAGGAAATTACCAGCAGCATCGCGTAATTTTGGGAGCAGATGATCCGTTTGGCAGTGAATTTGATAGTACTATTGTATACGGTCCGATTTTCGGACAGATGTATTATGCAGGATTGCGTTTTAAAATAAAATAATTAAAAATTTATTAATAAATAAAGAGATGAAAAAATATTTAATATTGATGTTGGCTGTATTAGGAATGGTATTTACATCACAGGCCCAAGAGAAAAAAAGTAAAAATGCTAAAGTAGAAGTGGAGGTGAAAGGTAACTGTGATATGTGTAAAAAGCGTATCGAAAAAGCAGCTATTGGTGTAAAAGGGGTAAAATCTGCCGAATGGAGTGCGGGAGACCAGAAACTTTATTTAATTATCGACGAAAACAAAACCTCTGCTCTTCAGGTTCAGGAATCAGTTGCCAAAGTAGGTCACGATACACAGGACGTGAAAGCTACAGCGGAAGCTTATGAGAGTCTGCATGGATGCTGTGTTTATGACCGTGAGTCATAATAAGTATAAAATTAATAAAAGTCGCTCAACAGAGCGACTTTTTTATTTGTATAATCCTTATTTACAAAAATGCTTAAAAACTTTAATTGTTTACAATCACAGATAAAAAAAGGACAGTTTATTGAAAACTGTCCTTTTTTAAAATTATATAGAGTAGACTAATTACATCATTCCAGGCATACCTCCGCCCATTGGCATCTGGCTAGCACCTTCTTCTTTTATGTCTACTAAAGCACATTCTGTGGTAAGGATCATACCTGCTACAGAAGCTGCATTTTCCAAAGCTACACGTGTTACTTTTTTAGGATCAATAATTCCTGCTGCAAGCATGTCCACATACTCGTCTGTTTTTGCGTTGTATCCGAAATTTCCTGTACCTTCAGCAACCTTTGCTACGATTACAGAACCTTCCAGACCTGCATTTTCAACAATGGTACGCAAAGGAGATTCAATAGCGCGTGAAACGATCTGAACTCCGGTTTTTTCATCGGCATGTGCTGTAATTACATTGTCAAGTGCTGCTTTTGCACGCAACAGGGCAACTCCTCCACCTGCAACGATTCCTTCTTCTACGGCAGCGCGTGTTGCATGTAAAGCATCATCAACGCGGTCTTTTTTCTCTTTCATCTCTACTTCAGATGCCGCTCCAACATATAATACAGCAACACCTCCGGCTAATTTTGCCAAACGTTCCTGTAATTTTTCGCGATCGTAATCGGAAGTTGTGGTTTCCATCTGTGCCTTGATCTGGTTAACACGGTTTTTGATCATATCCGCTTCACCCGCACCGTTTACAATGGTTGTATTGTCTTTGTCAATGGATACTTTTTCAGCCGTACCTAACATATCAAGTGTAGCATTTTCCAAAGTATAGCCACTTTCTTCAGCAATAACGGTACCTCCTGTTAAAATAGCAATGTCTTCCAACATGGCTTTTCTTCTGTCTCCGAATCCGGGTGCTTTAACAGCAGCAATTTTCAGCGCACCGCGTAATTTGTTTACCACAAGGGTAGATAATGCTTCGCCGTCTACATCCTCAGCAATAATCAATAAAGCTTTCCCTGACTGGGCTACCGGTTCTAAAACAGGCAGTAATTCTTTAAGGGATGAGATTTTTTTGTCGTATAATAAAATATATGGATTGTCGAATTCCGTTTCCATTTTTTCGGGATTCGTAACGAAGTAGGGTGATAGGTACCCTCTGTCGAACTGCATTCCTTCTACAACATCAACATAGGTATCCGTACCTTTAGCTTCTTCTACCGTAATAACACCTTCTTTACCAACTTTTCCGAAAGCTTCGGCAATAAGTTCTCCGATAACTTCGTCGTTATTGGCTGAAATTGAAGCGACCTGTTTGATTTTTTCTGTTGTAGAACCTACTTCCTGTGTTTGTTTTGAAAGGTCGTTTACAATAGCTTCTACTGCTTTGTCGATACCGCGTTTTAAATCCATCGGATTAGCTCCTGCGGCTACGTTTTTTAGTCCTTCCTTCACTATAGCCTGAGCCAGTACGGTAGCCGTTGTAGTACCGTCTCCGGCAAGGTCGTTGGTTTTCGAAGCCACTTCCTTAACCATTTGCGCACCCATATTTTCAAGAGTGTCAGGTAATTCAATTTCTTTCGCTACAGACACCCCGTCCTTTGTTACGTGAGGAGCGCCGAATGATTTAGAAATAATCACGTTACGCCCTTTAGGACCCAGTGTTACCTTTACTGCATTTGCCAATGCATCTACTCCGCGTTTTAATCCCTCGCGGGCTTCAATATCAAATTTTATATCTTTTGCCATTTTTCTTTATTTAAAGTTGTTTTAAACAGAATATTATATTTTTTTATTAAAAACCAGAACTGCCATTAGATGATGGCAAGAATATCTTCTTCTCTCATAATAAGATAATCCTTACCTTCCAATTTCAGGTCTGTTCCTGCGTATTTTCCATATAAAACAATGTCGCCGACCTGAACGGTCATAGGTTCATCTTTTCTTCCTTTTCCAACAGCAACAACAGTTCCTTTTTGAGGTTTTTCTTTTGCGGTATCCGGAATAATGATTCCTGAAGCAGTTTGAGTCTCAGCAGCAGCCGGTTCTATTATTACACGGTCTGCCAGTGGTTTAATGTTTAATGCCATATTGATAATTATATTTTGGTTTAATAATTAATTTTTAATCTATGATTTGACCAAAAGTATGCCAAGCTTTAAAAGTGATAATTTGTCATAAAAAAAAATGCCAGCTTGTCATTAAGCTGGCATTTTGTATTTTTTAAACTTATTAGTTAGCAGGTTGAGCGGCAGGTTTGTCACTTACCGGAGCTTGCTGTGTATTGTTTTGCTGAGCAGGTTGGTTCTGTGCTGCTCCTGCTGCGGGAACTGCCGGAGCCGTTACCGGAGTGTTTGGATCTAGGATTTTAGAATCACTTGAATAACCTGAATTAAAGCTTAAGCTGGAAACCAGGATCAGAACAACCAATGCCGTTGCCAGAGTCCACGTACTCTTGTCTAAAAATTTATTTGTATTCTGTACACCTCCGATAGATGTTGAACCACCTAATGAAGAATCCAAACCGCCTCCTTTAGGGTTCTGGATCATTATCACTATGATTAGAAGTATGGAAACTATGGTAATCAACACTAAAAAGATTGTAAATGTATTCATCTGACTATATGTTATTAAATTCCTGTAATTTTTTTATATCTATAATTCGGTTTGCAAATAAACTACTTTTTTCTGGATATTTCAAAATTAATATTTCATAAGCTTGTATTGCTTTCTGATATTTTTTCTGTTCCAGATAGATTCTCGCCAAAGTTTCGGTCATGAAATTAGGTTCCTCTTCTTCATTCCGGTCAATAATGACGGGCGGAGCAATAGCTGATTTGCTTGGTACGATCTTCGGGTTGGTCTCAATAAATTTATCAATTAATTCCATTTTTTTCTGTTTTTCAGGAATTATTTCTCTTGTCGAAGCAGAAAAAGAGGGAGGATGGGAGTTGTCATAACCTCCGGCTGTTTGTTCCGTTTCTTCTTTTTCAGCACGTTCCACAGGTTGTTGTGAGGTTAGCCTGAGCCACTCCGTGAAAGAAAATTTATCCTTGTCAGAAAAATCCAAAGGTTGGCCGACTTCCAGTTTTTCTTCCAGTTCCTGGATCTCGGCAGAAACAGCAGGAGTGTCCTTAATTGTGAAATCTGTTTTTTCCTGTTTTGCTTCTATTTTTGATTTTGAAATCTGATCTATCTTATGGATAAGCTCTGTTTCCCGATCCTGATTTTCTATGTATACCAGGGTTTCCAGGACACGCTTCTCGATCGTTTCATCAAGGGTAGGTTCCGGTTTCCGGATCTCTATGTAGTCCTCGTCAAAAACATCGATACCTTCAACATGCAGCGGTTTGTAATTGATGAATTCTTCGGATATAATATAGTCAAACAGTACATCCCTGTCGGTCGTATAAGCTGCGGTTTTTTTGAGTTCAGCATTGTACAGAAAACTCCTTTGGGCATGCAGGGATTTAAGATACAATGCCCTGGCTGATTGAAGATACGGATATTCTTCGGTAATCTGTTTTAGTTTTTCCGCAGCTTCTTCAGTAAGAAGATAGGGGTTGTTTAACCAGCTTATGTATTGGGGTGTGGTCATAGGCTTACCATTTTGCTAATGAAGCGTTAAAAACATCCTGGGTAATACGGTCGTAAATTTCATCCAGTGCAGCGGAAAGCTTTCCGCCTACTAACTGATCATTGGCCGGAAAGTCATAGAAATGAGAAAACGTTTTTTCAAAATCATCCTCAGGTTTTTTCTTATTTGTAAAGCGAACCCTGATGGCTATGTACAAACGGTTTTGGGCGGCAGTCTGTTCTGCGGTTGCTGTCATAGGAGATATTCGGTAATCGGTAATTTCTCCTTCGTACAACAAATCGGCATTACTGTTCGTAAGGTTCAGGCTCGTCTGGTTCTGGATCAGGTCCTGTAATTTAATTGTAAAGGTCCGTTCAATCCCGGGTTCTACGAGTTCTGCATTGTTAAGGAAATAATTTACCTGGAACGATTGGGCATCAATACTGCCGGTTCCCGTGAAATTATAAGCGCCACAACTGTCCATAAGAAAGCAAATGCTTGTGAAAAGCATAAAAAACAAACTTCTTTTTACTGTTTTATAAATCATACTGTTTGATTTTTCTGTACAATGTTCTTTCTGAAATTCCCAATTCTTCAGCGGCAGCTTTGCGTTTTCCGCTGTTTCGCTCCAGCGCCTTTTTTATAAGCTGTATTTCTTTTTCTTCGAGTCGGAGTGTTTCCTCGTCGTCGATTGTCTCTGCAATCAGATAGTTTTCCTCGTCTTCCTCATCTTCCATCATTTCCTGTGAATGTTTGGTTGCTGAAGAGGCATGTTCATTTAATGAAAGCGATCTGCTTGGTGAAGATGCCGTATGTGTTTCCTCGCCCTGGCCGTAGATCCGCTGGATCAGAGATTTGTTGGTTTCCTGTACCTGTGAAGAATTGGAGTTGTTCATAAGTTCCAAAGTAAGTTTTTTCAAATCGGTCAGGTCTGATTTCATATCGAATAAAACCTTGTAAAGGATTTCCCGTTCGTTGCTGAAATCGGTGTCTGACTTTTTTGTTTCTACGAGTGAAGGCAGCTGAGCGTTACGGTCGGGAAGATAAGACTGAATCGTTCTGAGAGTGATCTCTCTGTTTGTCTCTATTACGGATATCTGTTCCGCAATGTTGCGCAACTGGCGGATGTTCCCGCCCCACCGGTAATGCATAAGGTATTGTGCTGCTTCATCGGTTAACTTTATCGGGGGCATTTTATATTTATGTGCGAAATCAGATGAAAACTTCCGGAACAACAAATGAATGTCTTCTCCGCGTTCCCGTAAAGGAGGCAGGCTGATTTCAACAGTACTTAAACGATAGTAAAGATCTTCCCTGAATTTTCCTTTCTCTATGGCTTCGAACATTTTAACATTGGTAGCCGCTACTATACGGACATCGGTTTTCTGAACCTTTGAAGAACCTACTTTTATAAATTCGCCGTTTTCAAGAACACGAAGCAGGCGTACCTGTGTTGTCAACGGTAGTTCCCCAACTTCATCTAAAAAGATCGTTCCGCCGTTAGCGACTTCAAAATATCCTTCGCGGCTGTTAACTGCTCCTGTAAAAGCGCCTTTCTCATGTCCGAAAAGTTCTGAATCAATAGTACCTTCCGGAATAGCTCCGCAATTTACCGCAATATATTTGCCGTGTTTCCTGTGGGAGAGGGCATGGATGATTTTAGGAATACTTTCTTTTCCTACACCGCTTTCTCCGGTTACCAATACCGAAATATCTGTTGGAGCCACCTGAATGGCTTTTTCAAGGGCACGGTTCAGTTTCGGGTCATTGCCGATTATTTCAAAACGTTGTTTAATGGATTGAACGTTTTCCATAATGCTTAATTTTTTTTTAATCAGTTATTTTAGAAGTTATCAGGTATCTTCATATAGATAACCTTATCTTCTGACAAACGAGCGGCGTTGTAACGTTTAAATGTAGTTTTTAGAAATAACTCCTGGATGTTATCAGGCCTGCATTTCCGAAAGTCCTACAGCTTCCCCAATTAAGGTGGCTGACGTACAGTCTGTAACCTTAACCAGGACGAAATCGCCTACCTTATAGTCTTCTTTAGGGAAAACAACCGTAGTGTTCTGGGAATTTCTTCCGGACCAGTGGGCGTCTGAACGTTTTGAAGACTTTTCAACAAGTACTTCTACCGTTTGCCCCACGAATCTTTTCGTACGTTCCATTGCAATACGCTGCTGAAGATCTACCACTTCCTGTAAACGTCTTTTTTTGACAGGTTCAGGAACGTCATCTTCCATTTTACGTGCAGCCATTGTTCCCGGACGTTCTGAATAGGCAAACATATATCCGAAGTCGTATCTTACATACTCCATTAAAGATAAAGTGTCTTTGTGGTCGTCCTCTGTTTCTGTAGGAAAACCCGTAATCATATCCTGGGATAAGGAAATATCGGGAATTATTTTATATATACGATCAACAAGTTGCATGTATTCTTCACGTGTATGCTGACGGTTCATTTCTTTCAATATCCGGGTGGATCCTGATTGAACAGGCAGGTGGATGTATTTGCAGATATTATGGTGTTTGGCCATGACATGAATCACTTCTTCGTGCATATCCTGAGGGTTGGATGTTGAAAAACGGAACCGCATCTTGGGATAGGCCGTAGCGCACATATCCAGCAACTGGGCAAAATCCACCGCGGTTGCTTTCTGTATTTCAGTAGCCTTTTCATAATCTTTTTTCAATCCGCCTCCGTACCAGAGATAGGAATCGACATTCTGTCCTAAAAGTGTGATCTCCTTGAACCCTCTGTCGTGTAAATCTTTGATTTCTTCCATGATGCTTTGCGGTTCCCTGGAACGTTCCCGTCCGCGGGTAAACGGAACAACACAGAAGGTACACATGTTGTCACACCCTCTTGTGATGGATACAAATGCTGTAACCCCGTTTGAATTAAGACGTACAGGTGCAATATCTCCGTATGTTTCTTCTTTTGACAGAATAACGTTGATTGCGTCTCTTCCTTCGTCGACATCCTTTAACAGGTTCGGAATATCCTTGTAAGCATCGGGCCCTACGACCATATCAACAATTTTTTCTTCTTCAAGAAATTTGCTTTTAAGCCGTTCGGCCATACAGCCTAAAACGCCTACTTTCATAGACGGATTGATCTTTTTTACGGCATTGTACTTTTCCAAGCGTTTCCGAACTGTTTGTTCAGCTTTATCACGTATAGAACAGGTGTTTACCAGAACCAAATCGGCTTCCTCTAAATTCTGGGTTGTGTTGTATCCTTCATCTGCTAAAATGGAAGCAACGATTTCGCTGTCAGAGAAATTCATCTGACATCCGTAACTTTCTATAAATAGTTTTTTGGTATTGTTTGTTCGTTGATCTAAAACCAGGCTGGTTCCCTGTTTGTTTTCTTCAATTACCTTTTCCATAAATCACAATCGTGTACTAATCAATTTGCAAAGATACAATATAAATTAATTTTATGACAAGATGGCAGATGTTTTGTAGATATTTTTTAAGCGACATTTAACGACGTTTAAAAAGCATATCTTTACTTTATGAAACAAGCGGATCAATATATATGTCATTCAGGAGGAGCAGATGGAGCTGATGCCTACTTTGAGTTTTTTTCAGAAAGATTCAGGGTAAGAACCGTTGCCTATTCGTATAGAACAAGGTTTCATCGGTCAGTTAATAAATATGAACTTACAGATGATGAATTCAAAGAAGGTATAAACAGGGTTTTTGAGGCAAATGAAGTGCTGAAACGTTCCAATATTCAGCGATACCTGAACTTACTTGCACGGAACTGGCATCAGGTAAAAAATGCGGAAGAAGTTTTTGCCGTTACCCCCATCCGGCTGTATGACAATGGGTTTAAGATCAGCGGAGGTACAGCATGGGCAGTACAAATGGCAGTGAATGCTGGGAAACATACATTTATATATGATCAGGAACAACTGATGTGGTTTTATTGGGATAAAAGTCTCAGAATATTTAAAACGCTTAAGGAAGAACCGCAGATTTCAGCCCGGAATTTTGCGGGAATAGGAACGAGAAATATTAATCTTTTCGGAATAGAAGCAATAGAGCAGCTTTATAAAAATACTTTTAAATAATAGAGATGGCAAGTAAGCATAATTTAATAAGCAGGTTAACGCAGATTGTAAGCGTTTTTCAGCGTCAGGGAAATATGGGATTGTCCTTTGAGGAAGTCAATATGAAATTAAAGGGAACTTCCGTTGATGAAAACAGGAGTATCTCCCTGAGAACTTTTCAGCGTGATTTAAAGGATATAGAATCTTCGCTGAATATAAAAATTGTTTATAATAAGTCGTTAAAAAAATACCTGCTGGAACAAGATGTTTCTCAATCAGATGTGCGGAACAGCAGGTTGTTTACCATGGAAAGCATCAATCAGCTTAATATTGCCCAGGATGCTGCAAGCAGTGATTTTATTCTCATAGAAGAACGTAAACCGCGTGGGCTCGAAAATTACAATACCATAAGGGAAGCCATTGTAAAGCATTGTTATCTGGAGTTCGAATATCAAAGATTTGATCAGTATAAGGCCAATAAGCGCAGGATTATGCCTCTGGCACTGAAAGAGAATAATCACCGCTGGTATGCGGTAGGATATGAGGTGAAAAACGGACTGAGGCAACAGGTATTAAAAACATTTGCATTAGACAGAATGGATGAAGTTCAGATCGGAACGGAATTTATTTTACATGAAACCATTGATTTCAGAAGATACTTTAATGATTATTGCGGAATTTCAACGCAACCACTGGAAGGATTTACCCATGCGGTAAAGGTGAAGATAGAGACTTCTATTGAATATGGGAAATATTTCAGTACGCTTCCGATTCATTCTTCACAAAAAACAGAAATTGAAAAAGGGAAGACATTTCTTTATTTTTATCTTATTCCCACAATGGAATTTGTAGCAGAGCTACTGTCTCATAATGCCCGTATTAAGGTTTTAGAACCGGCTGAATTGGTTCATGCCGTTAAAAAGCATCTTCAGGAAAACATACAGCAATATGTCTGAAAAACAACTCCTTATTATATAAGGAGTTTTATTTTTTTATCTGATTGGAAAAAACTAAAACGTATTTTTTAAAAAAATCACATACTTTTGCTTTCAAATTAAAAAAGAATGGCAAAAAACTTAGTGATTGTGGAGTCGCCTGCAAAGGCGAAAACAATAGAAAAATTTTTAGGGAAAGATTATCAGGTAGAGTCAAGCTTTGGCCATATCGCTGATTTGCCATCAAAAGAGATTGGTGTAGATATAGAAAACGGTTTTAAACCAAAATATGAAGTTTCTGCCGATAAAAAGGCTGTTGTAAAAAAGTTGAAAGACTTATCTAAAAATGCAGAAACTGTTTGGCTTGCTTCCGATGAGGATCGCGAGGGAGAGGCTATTGCATGGCATCTTGCAGAGACATTAAAACTTAAAGAAGATCGTACGAAACGCATTGTTTTCCACGAAATTACGAAGACTGCTATTCAAAAAGCTATTGAAAATCCGAGAACTATAGATTATAACCTGGTGAATGCACAGCAGGCACGCCGTGTGCTCGACCGTTTGGTTGGATATGAGCTTTCACCTGTATTATGGAAAAAAGTAAGGGCTGGGTTGTCTGCAGGTCGTGTACAGTCTGTTTCGGTACGCTTGATTGTGGAGCGTGAGCGGGATATCGATCGTTTTAAATCGGAATCTTCCTTTAGTGTTACAGCAGAATTTTTTGCAGAAAACGGAAAGCTTTTCAAGGCAAAACTTCCGAAGAACTTTAAATCAAAAGAAGAGGCGTATGCCTTTTTGGAGAGAAACATAGGTGCGCAGTTTAAAGTTTCAGATCTGGAAACAAAACCTGCGAAAAAATCCCCGGCTCCTCCTTTTACTACATCTACATTACAGCAGGAAGCATCCCGTAAACTATATTACTCTGTTTCACAGACGATGATGCTGGCACAGCGTCTTTATGAAAGCGGATTGATTACATATATGAGAACGGATAGTGTGAACTTATCTCAGGATGCAATTAAAGCAGCTGAAGCCGAAATCGTAAATTACTATGGAAAGGAATTCAGTAAACCCCGAAATTTTGCAACTAAAGCCAAAGGTGCACAGGAAGCTCACGAGGCCATCCGTCCGACAGACATGTCCCGTCATGCTGTTGCAATTGACCGTGACCAGGCACGTCTGTACGAATTGATATGGAAGCGCACAATTGCGTCGCAAATGAGTGATGCGCAACTTGAACGTACAAATGTGACCATCGTAGCCGATAAGCATAACGAGCATTTTACAGCAACGGGAGAAGTTCTGCTTTTCGAAGGATTTCTTAAAGTATATCTGGAAGGTAATGATGAGGAAGATGAAGAACAGGAAGGTTTATTACCGGCAATGAAGATAAACGAAAAAGTGGTGAGTAACGGTATTACGGCTACGCAGCGTTTTTCACGACCTCCTGCGAGATATACCGAGGCTGCGCTCGTAAAAAAACTGGAAGAACTGGGAATAGGCCGCCCGTCTACTTACGCTCCTACTATTTCTACAATCATTGCCCGTAATTATGTTGAGAAGGGAACTGCCGAAGGAACAGAGCGCAATTATGAAGTACTGCGCCTGAAAGAGGAAAAAATAAACGCTGCGGTACAGATTGAAAAAGTCGGGGCGGATAAAGGAAAACTGATACCTACAGATATAGGGATCATCGTTACCGATTTCTTAGTGAAGAATTTCGAAACTATTTTAGATTACAATTTTACGGCGAAAGTCGAAGAAAGTTTCGATGAAATTGCGGAAGGAAATCTGAACTGGACCAATATGATGAATGAGTTTTACAGCCATTTTCATCCAACAGTCAAAGATGTTGAGAAAAATGCAGAACGCGAATCCGGAGAACGAATCCTGGGAACTGATCCGAAAACGGGTAAACCTGTATTGGTCCGTCTCGGTAAATTCGGACCTATGGCGCAGATCGGAGATGCGGAAGATGAAGAAAAACAATTTGCCAGTTTAAGTCCCACTCAGAATATTGGAACCATTACGTTAGAAGAAGCCTTAACCTTGTTTTTATTGCCTAAGAACCTTGGAGAATATAAGGGAGAATCAATTGAGGTGAATAACGGTAGATTTGGTCCGTATATACGTTATGCGGAGATGTTTGTATCGCTTCCAAAGGGAATGGAACCTTTGGATGTGAACATAGATAAGGCTATTGAGCTTATAAATGAAAAGCAAAAAGCAGATGCTCCTATTGCAGAATACCAGGGATTACCGGTGCAGAAAGGTGTAGGAAGATTCGGGCCCTTTATTAAATGGAACAATATCTTCATCAATGTAAATAAAAAATACAATTTCGATAACCTCAGTAAGAATGATATTGAGGAACTCATAGAAGATAAGTTACAGAAAGAAAAGGATAAGGTGCTTCATAACTGGGAAGCGGAAGGAATCAAGGTTGAGAAAGCACGTTGGGGAAGATCGGTTATTATTAAGGGAAAAACCAAAATAGAACTCAATAAGGATGTTGATGCAACTTTACTGACTCTGGAAGAAGTACAGAAGATCATCGAAGAAAAGGCACCTGCGAAGAAGACCGCAACCAAAAAAGTGCCTGCAAAATCTGCGGCGAAAAAAACAACAACATCAAAACGTACAACCAAAAAGTAATACAAGATGATGTATGAAATTTTAAAACCGGTTTCTTCCGGACTGGAACAGTATATAAAAGAACTTTCTAAGAATGCTTTAGGAAGGATAATGGAGGTGCATACATCAGGATCGCTTCCGGAACTGGATAATGTTCAGCTGGCCCTGATAACGGTCAATGAAAGCCGGGGAAATGCAAATATGGGGGAGGTGCCTGATTTTGAACAGTTCAGAAAGAACCTGTATCAACTGTTTCCCGGAAACTGGACTTCAAAAATGGCAGACCTTGGCACAATTGAGGCAGGAGATACGATGGAAGATACCTATACAGCAGTAAAAATGCTCGTAGAAGATTTGCTGCAGAGAAACATACTGCCCGTTATTATAGGAGGATCGCAGGATTTGACATATGGGATGTACAGAGGCTATGACCGTCAGGAACAGAATGTGAACCTGGTGTGTGTAGATAATAAAATTGATATTGTTGCCGATGTAGAAAATCCCTCCGAAACCTTTATGACCCGTATTATTATGGAGTCCCCTGCCAACTTACATAACTTTAGTACGGTAGGTTACCAGACTTATTTTAATTCTCAGGAAGAAATTGATCTTATTGATAAAATGTATTTTGAGTCCTATCGTTTAGGAGAAATTATCGCCAATGTTAAGGTTGCAGAGCCCGTTTTCCGCGATGCCGACATTGTAAGCTTCGATATAAATGCAATAAAATCGTCTGATTTAGGATTTTTTTTCCATTTCAATCCAAACGGATTTGACGGTAGAGAAATCTGTGCCTTAGCACGTTACGCGGGATTAAGCGACCGGGTGAGCAGTTTTGGTATTTTCAATATTGATAATGTTTCGGAAAAAAGTTTGCTAATTACGCAGATTTTATGGTATTTTGTTGAAGGATTCAATTTTAGGATGAATGAATATCCTTATGTTAGCAAATCTACCTATTTAAAGTATATTGTGCCGTTGGAAGAACAGGAACTTGTTTTTTATAAAAGTGACGTTTCAGAACGCTGGTGGATTGAAATCGGCAGTCTGGAAGATGAGGGTCGCAAAACATTGTTCCCCTGCAGCGAGGATGATTACAGGCAGGCTTTACAAAATATAATCCCTGAAAGATGGTGGCGCGCAAACAAAAAGCTTTTAGCTTAATGACAAAATTGTTAAATATAAATTAAATTTTTTTTTAAGATTTCGTTGTATATTTAAAAATAATTAAATAGGTTTACGCTTTGAATAATTTTTAAAATAAAACCCCAATTAATCATATGAAGAAGTTCATTACACTTTCTGCGGTTATCTCGTTATTATTCAGTTGTGGTTCTGGAGATAGAGGAGAACTACTAGACGGAGTACAAGGGAAACGCTGGATTACTGAAAGGCCTCAGGGAATGGCTTTTGTTCCGGGTGGATCTTTTACGATGGGAAAAACTCATGAAGATATTTTAGGTTCAGAAGATGCGCCGGCCCGCTCGGTAACCGTTGGTTCTATGTATATGGATGAGACGGAAATCACAAACAATCAGTACCGAAAATTTGTTGAGTTTGTAAAAGATTCCATTGTTAGAACACGTTTGGCCATCATGGCAGATGAAATGGGAATGGATCAGACCGCAGGTGGAATTGGAGCGTTTGCATTTCAGGAAGTTCAGGATCCTTCGTTAAATCAGAACCAGTCGGCATATGATCGCTATATGTATGATAACTACTACAGCATGGCCATGGACGATGACGAATATGCAGGACGTCGTTTAAATAAAAAAGCACGTCTGGTAACAGATCCTAAACGTTATCCGGATGAATATTATGTGGAAGTAATGGACTCATTATACATTCCGGCAAACCAGAATATGAACGGAATGATTACATTTGATATTTCAAAACTGAAATTTAAATATTCATGGTGGGATGAAAAGGGATATGTTAACGATACTTCAAATGAAACAAGAAACCGCCAGGCAAAACACCTGAAAACGGAAATTGTGAATGTATACCCTGATACAACTGTATGGATCAAAAACTTCAGCTATTCATATAACGAACCAATGTTTAAGGAATATTTCTGGCATGAGGCATACGGTGAATATCCTGTAGTAGGGGTAACATGGCATCAGGCAAAAGCATTTGCTGCATGGAGAACCTTATATAAAAAATCATACGCTACTTCACGTGCAATGGGGCATAACTTATATGAGTACCGCATTCCGAGTGAATCAGAATGGGAGTATGCTGCCCGCGGAGGTCTTAAAAACGCCATGTATCCTTGGGGAGGTCCTTATACAACAGATGAGAAAGCATGTTGGTTGGCAAACTTCAAACCAGACCGTAATGATTATGCGGCGGACGGAGCATTGTATACTGCTGAAGCAAGATCATACAAGCCAAACGGATACAACCTGTACAATATGGCAGGAAACGTTGCTGAGTGGACAGATTCTGCGTATGATGAAGAAACATACATTATGCAGTCCAGCTTAAAACCAAAAACAAGAACGTCTACAAACCCTATTAAAGTGGTTCGCGGAGGTTCATGGAGAGATGCAAACTATTTCTTACAGGTTGCAACCCGTGATAAGGAAAATGGTGATTCAGCCCGTAGCTATATCGGATTTAGAACGGTCATTTCAGCACCGGGACCAGGATTGTCAAACGAGGCAAATGCACCTCAAAGTGGAAGAAACGCAAGATAATAACTATAAACTAACTAAAATTTAAAGATAAAGATGGCTATACCAAAAAAAGTAATGAATTTCTGCTACGGGATGGGAGCAGCAGTTGTAATCGTAGGAGCATTATTTAAAATTACACACATGGAATTTGGACCTTTGAACGGTAACAACATGTTAACTGTAGGTCTTTTAGTAGAAGCTTTGATTTTCGCCATTTCTGCTTTTGAGCCTGTGGACGATGAGTTGGATTGGGCAAGAGTTTACCCTGAATTAAAAGGAGGTGAACCAAGAACGATGCAGGTTGGTGGAAATGTTGGAGTTACAGGAACCGTAGCTACAACAGTTTCAGGAAGTCAGCCGGCACCTGCTGTTCATGTACAAACTACACATACACCTTCTTATGCAGCATCTACTCAACAGGTAGCGGTAGCACAACCTACAATGGAGAGAAGTTTGTTATCTGAAAAACTTGATAATATATTAAAAGAAGCAAAAATCGACGGTAATCTAATGGAGAGTCTACGCGACAGCATCAAAAATTTCGAAGCTGCTGCAAAAGGAATCGCTCCGACTGTAGATACTGTTGCTTCATCTAACAGATATGCTGAAGAAATGGCAATGGCAGCACAACAATTGGAATCTTTAAACACAATGTATAAGACACAATTGGAAAGTGCTACTAAAAATGCCGATATTAACAGAGAAGTTGCTGAGAACAATTTGAAATTAAAAGAACAAATGATGTCGTTAACTTCGAATTTATCAACTTTAAATGCAGTTTATGGCGGAATGTTGTCTGCTATGGGTAAAACCGCTAATTAGTATTAACATTTAAACAGATCTAATTAGACATGGCAGGAGGAAAACAAACCCCAAGACAGAAGATGATCAACCTGATGTATTTAGTGTTCATTGCGATGATGGCGCTTAATATGTCGAAAGAGGTGTTGACAGCTTTTGGATTAATGAATGAAAAATTCGAATCGGCGAATACAATGGCCAATAAAACCAATGAAGTATTGTTTGATGGTTTGGCTGTGAAGGCCAAAGATGAGCCGGCGCGTTATACTGTACCATTTGAAATGGCACAAAAGGTTAAGAAACTTTCAAATGATTTTTACAGTTATATCGAAAGTTTAAAGAAAGACGCTACTCAAGGATTTATACTTGATGAGCAAACAAAGAAGCTGCCTTATGAACAAATGGACAAAGGGCAGGGGATAGATTACGGATGGTTTGAAGGAGACGGTCTTACGGCTAAAGGAAAGTCTATTATGGAGCGTTTTCAAAAATACCGTGAGGACTTTAAGGCTATTGTTAAAGGAGATGCTACGTATAAATTCTTAGTAGAACATATTGATGATAAGTTCAATACAAATGATGTAAAGAATAAAGATGGCCAGCCTATTCCTTATTTAGATTACCATTTTAAAGGATATCCAGCGGTAGCTTCATTAGCTTATTTGTCTTCTTTACAAAGTGATGTTCGTGTACTGGAGCATGAGGCTTATAACCTGTTTTTAGGAAATTCTTTAAAACAAGCAGCTTCAATGAAGAATTACCAGGCGATGGTAATTACGGATAAATCGGTTTACTATCAGGGTGAGCAGATTAAATATAAGGTTGTATTAGGTCGTTACGATGATTCTACTGTTCCGACTTCGGTAGTAGTAAATGGAGCTTCTATACCTCAGTCTCGTATTAAAGCAGGACAGGTAGAGTCAACTTCAGTTGCTTCCGGTTTAGGAGAGCATAAGTTTACAGGTAAGTTCACCTTTATGGAAGAAGGCAAGCCGGTAGTGGTAGATATTTTGAATTCCAACTATGTGGTTGTAGGTCGTCCAAGTACTGCTACAATTTCTGCGGATAAGATGAATGTGGTATATGCTGGTTTGGATAACCCGATTTCTATTACAGTTGAGGGTATTACTTCTGATAAAGTTAGTGCTACAGCAACCAACGGTACCCTTACCAAGGTTGGAAACGGAAAATATATGTTGAAACCTGGATCGGGAAGAGAATTAACGGTTACAGCCAACGGAACAATGCCTGACGGTAAGGTAATCACATCAAAACAGGTTTTCCGTATTAAGACCATTCCTCGTCCGAGCGGAAGAATCCGTGGGGAAACGGATGCAAAAGGACCTGCAAGTAACCTGGCAAATGTTACAGTAACTGCTGTGATGGAAGATTTTGATTTCCCGGTTAATATTCGCGTTACAGAATATACGATCATTTTCCCTGGAATGGGATCTGAAAGAATAAGTGGAGGATCTGGACAATTGTCTCCAAGTGCTCAAATGAAAGCACAACGTTTACGTCCTGGCGATGTAGTAAGAATTACTAATATTAAAGCTAAATTAGAAGGTGTAAGTGGCGTTTTAATGAAAGATCCTACAAATGCAACATTTACAATTCAATAAAAATATTGGTTTATGAAAAATATTAAGAATTTGTTTTTTACGGTATTAGTTTTCACTATAGGAAATGTTGTCGTTGCTCAGAATAATCTTTTGAATGCCCGCACTGCAGGCGAAATCGGAGATGAATCCATTGAGGATATTTATGCAAAGGCTGACGGACCGATTCCTTATGAGTATGTGAACGACCGTGATATTATGTTTCAGAAGAAAGTATGGGAAGTATTGCCTTTAGATCAAAAGCAGAATCTGGTTTATTATTTTCCGTTAGAAGAAACAATCGATCGTAAACCTTTATTCAATGTATTGAAAGATGCAGTAATGAATAAGAAGATTACCGAAGTGTATTACGATGACAATTTTAAGTTCAAACTGAACCCTAAGGATTTGGAAAGTAAGTTTATGCGTACCGATACCACCGAAATGGGTAAAGAGCAGTATATGCTTGATGGTAAGATTGACAAACAGTATATTGTTGAAACGGTGATTCGTCCAACAGATGTTAAAGAATATCGTACTATGGGAATGTGGTATTTTGACCGTAACGCAGGAGAGCTTAAATACCGCCTATTAGGATTGGCTCCTGTAGTTGTTGATTTAGCTACCAAAGGAACAGAATTCGAAGAAGCCGTTCCGTTGTTCTGGATCTTTTTCCCGGATGCACGTGAAACCTTGTATAATACATATGCTTATAACGAGAAGAATCCTGCTATGAAGCTTAATTTTGATTTCCTGTTCAATGCGAGAAAATTTGCAGGAACAATTTATAAAGCGGATAATATTTATGGTGATCGTAACATTAATGAATATGTACAGGGGAATGCTATGATGCAGTTGTTGGAAGCAGAACGTATAAAAGAATCGATCCGAGATTTGGAAGATGATTTGTGGAATTACTAACTTTGTAATAAATTTATATAAAACTCTTATCCTTTATGATAAGAGTTTTTTTTTAGTATGAAAATAGATTACATTATTGTTGGGGCAGGGCTTGCCGGTTTAAGTATGGCGCATTTCTGCAGGCGCTATAATAAATCCTTTATTGTATTTGATAATGCGGGGCAATCGTCTTCACGTATAGCGGGAGGTATGTTCAATCCTGTCATTTTAAAACGATTTACCGGATTTTGGGAATCGCAGGCGCAATTAGACCTTGCAGATGATTTTTATCAGGAAACAGAAGAGCTTTTGGGTGTGTCCTTTTACCATAAGCTGCCAATTTTAAGGAAGTTCGCGAGCATTGAAGAACAAAACAACTGGTTTATTGCATGTGATAATCCGGCTACAGCTCCGTTTCTTAATGAGAAATTAAAAAGAGAAGACCTGTATAATATTGAAAGCCCTTATCATTTCGGTGAAGTATACAGGACAGGGTATCTGGACGTTCAGAAATTTATGGATCACTATCAGATGTATCTGTCAGAAAACGGCCTCTTGTTCAATGAACATTTTGATTATGATGCTTTGGTGGTTAAGCAGAAAGGAGTGAAATATCATTCCATCGAAGCAAATCAGATCATATTTTCAGAGGGATTTTCTATGTTGAAAAATCCTTACTTTAACCGCTTGCCTTTGGATGGTACAAAGGGAGAACTGCTTTATGTGAAAATTCCGGATTTAAAGTTGAGTACGATTGTGAAGTCCGGAGTATTCCTGATTCCTTTGGGAGACGATGTTTATAAGGTTGGGGCTACTTATGACCGCAACGATAAGTCCGATATCCCTACTGAATCATCACGCAAAGAATTAATAGAAGGCTTGGAGTCTTTGATCAGTTGTGAATATGAAGTAATGAATCATGTGGCGGGAATCCGCCCCACGGTAAACGACCGCAGACCTTTGGTAGGAAAGCATTATCACTTTGATCATGTGTATCTTTTAAACGGATTAGGGACGCGTGGTGTACTTTTGGGACCTTATCTTGCGGATAAGCTTATACTTAATATTGAAAATGACGTATCTTTGGATCGAAATATCGATGTAGCAAGATATTATAAGAAATTACAATTAATAAAATAACATGCTTAATATACACGATTTATCCGTATCGTTTAACGGAGATTATTTATTTGAAAGTGTGACTTTCAGACTCGGTGCCGGCGACCGTATAGGATTAGTTGGTAAGAATGGTGCAGGAAAGTCAACAATGCTGAGGATTTTGTCCGGAGAACAGGAGCCGGATTCGGGTACCATAGCCTTTGATAAAGAAATCAGGTTGGGATTTCTGAAACAGGATATTGAATTCTTCAGGGGACGTACCATTTTGGAGGAGGCTTATCAGGCTTTCGGGGATATTTTATTTGTGGAGGAGCAGATTGAGAAAACAAATTACGAACTGGCAAACAGAACGGATTATGAAAGCGAGTCCTATCATGAACTTATTGAGAAGGTAAGCGATTTAACGCATCGTTTCGATATTCTGGGAGGATATCTTTATCAGGGTAATACCGAGAAGGTTCTCTTAGGATTAGGATTTAAACGGGAGGATTTTGATAAACTGACGGATACTTTTTCGGGAGGTTGGCGGATGCGTATCGAGCTTGCTAAATTATTGCTGCAGGATAACGATATCCTTCTTCTGGATGAGCCAACCAATCACCTTGACATTGAATCCATTATCTGGCTCGAAAACTTCCTAAAGTCGTTTTCAGGAGCTGTAGTTCTTGTTTCCCATGATAAAATGTTTCTGGACAATGTAACAAACAGGACGGTTGAAATATCTTTAGGTAAGATTTACGATTACAGCAAACCGTACAGCCAGTATCTTGTTTTACGTGAAGAAATGCGTGAAATGCAACTGGCTGCCCAGAGAAATCAGGCCAAGAAAATCGAGGAAACGGAAAAGCTCATTGAGAAATTCAGGTATAAGGCAACAAAAGCTTCCATGGCTCAATCCCTGATCAAGAAACTGGATAAAATTGACCGTATCGAGGTTGACGAGGATGACAATGCCGTTATGAACATTTCATTTCCTGTTTCCATTACGCCCGGAAGGGTTGTAATCGAGCTGGAACATGTGACGAAAGCTTTTGGTGAAAAAACCATTTTTGAAGATATTAACCTGTTTATCGAGCGTGGAAGTAAGATTGCGTTTGTAGGTCAGAACGGACAAGGAAAATCAACACTTATCAAAGCTGTAATGGGAGAGTTTCCTTATGAGGGTTCCGTTAAAATCGGGCATAATGTGCAGTTGGGATATTTTGCACAGAATCAGGCCGAATATCTCGACGGGGAAAAAACATTATTAGATACTATGATCGATGCGGCAACGGATGCCAATCGTTCCAAAGTACGCGATATTCTGGGGTCTTTTCTGTTCCGCGGCGATGACGTGGAAAAAAAGGTAAAGGTATTGTCGGGAGGGGAACGGAACCGTTTGGCTCTGGCTATGTTACTATTAAAACCCATCAATGTATTGCTGATGGATGAGCCTACAAACCACTTGGATATCAAATCCAAAAATGTGTTGAAGCAGGCTTTGAAAAAATACGAAGGCACGCTTATTCTGGTATCGCATGATCGGGATTTCCTGCAGGGAATGACAGAAAAGGTTTACGAATTTAAAGATCGGAAAATCAAGGAGTATCTTGGAGATATCAATTATTTCCTCGAAGAGCGAAATGCCGATGATATGCGTGATTTTGAGCAGAAAAAAGACGCAAATAGGAACGTGGCTGTACAGGAAACTGTAAAAGAGAAGAAATCAATATCCTATGATGACCAGAAGAAGCTTAAAGCACTAAATAACCGGTTGAGTAAGGCAGAAAGCAGAATTACCGATCTGGAGAAGAAAATTGCCAAACTTGATGTGGAACTTGCAGAGAACTATGAGAAGCTCATGACGGATACGAAGTGGTTCGGAAATTATGAGAAAATGAAAAAGGATCTTGAAGATACAATGAAGGAATGGGAGCAGGTACAGGAAGAGATTGAAAATATATAAAAAAAGCAAGGGAGTATCCCTTGCTTTTTTTATTTGTTCGGAAAAGTTTCGAGAACTTTTGAAACGAATTCTTTAATGCGTTCTTCCTTTTTGCTTTGTCTGGTGGTCAGGTAGCCTGTACCTTTTCCCTGCCAGATAAGTTCCTTGCTTTTTGCTTTTAAAACATCAACATATAAAATGCCTTCTGTAGAAGTCGAAACGGACTGATATCCGGGGCCCATCATCCAGGGATTCCATCCCCAGGGACGATAAAAGCCGTATCCCCATCCCCCGTAAGTATTCACATTTACGATCTGCTTGGTATCAGTAAAGAGGTTGATGAGTAAATCGGGATTCTCACTTTTAGAATATCCTTTGGCGGTGAGTTGTTCGTCGATAGCCTTTAAAATGCGTTTTTTGTCAAGATCGGAAATGTTGATTTTGTCAACCCCGTCCTTCATAAAAGCATATGTTCTGAATTGCTGAAAATCAACAGTATTGTCGTAATCAGTCGTAACCTGTACGCTGCTGCATGATGCAAACAGCAATACTGCCAAAAACGGTAAAAATTTCAATAGTTTCATAATATCCTAGTCTAATAGTTTGTCGTCAACCATGTTAGGCAGCGTCACCTTTAACTGAGGTTCCAGGTCCATTGCGCGCTTGATAGCGAAAATAGCCCCTTCATTTCGGGCCCAGCTTCTGCGGGAAATTCCATTGTTTACGTCCCAGAAAAGCATTGATTTCAAGCGGTTTTCTGCCTCTGCAGATCCATCAAGAAGCATACCAAAACCACCGTTGATAACTTCACCCCATCCAACTCCTCCTCCGTTATGAATTGAAACCCACGTAGCACCGCGGAAACTGTCTCCGATAACGTTGTGAATGGCCATGTCGGCAGTAAAGCGTGATCCATCATAAATATTTGATGTTTCACGGTATGGAGAATCTGTTCCGGATACATCATGGTGATCCCTTCCGAGAACAACTGGACCTATTTTGCCGGATGCTATGGCATTGTTAAAAGCCTGCGCTATTTTTGTTCGTCCTTCTGCATCTGCATATAGAATACGCGCCTGAGACCCTACCACCAGTTTGTTTTGCTGAGCACCACGGATCCATTGGATGTTATCCTTCATTTGCTGTTGAATTTCTACAGGAGCCGTTTTAATCATTTCCTCCAGTACTTCACAGGCAATATTATCGGTTTTTTGTAGATCTTCAGGGTTATTCGATGCACACACCCAACGGAACGGGCCAAAACCGTAATCAAAACACATAGGTCCCATGATGTCCTGAACATATGAAGGATATCTGAACTCCCTTCCCAGGCTTGGGGTTACGGCCATTACGTCAGCCCCGGCACGGGAAGCTTCCAAAAGGAAGGCATTTCCATAATCAAAGAAATAGGTTCCTTTAGCCGTGTGTTTATTGATAGCATCAGCATGACGACGCAGGGTAGCCTGAACTTTTTGTTTGAATTGTTCCGGATCTTCAGCCATCATACGGTTGGATTCTTCAAAGGACTGGTCAGCCGGATAATAGCCGCCTGCCCATGGATTGTGCAGGGAGGTCTGATCGGATCCAAGATCAATATGGATGTTTTCTTTATCGAATTTCTCCCATACGTCCACAACATTTCCAAGGTAGGCAATCGAAACGGTTTCCTTTGCATCCTGAGCCTTACGTACACGGGCAGTAAGCTGGTCAAGATCCTCAATTACCTCATGTATCCAACCTTGTTCATGGCGTATTTTGGTGATTTTAGGGTTTACTTCGGCGCAAACGGTAATGCAGCCTGCAATTGTACCTGCTTTTGGCTGTGCTCCGCTCATACCGCCTAATCCCGATGTAACAAACAGGTTCCCTTTAGGTTCTTTACCGATTTTTCTGAACCCGTTTAAAACGGTTATAGTGGTTCCGTGTACAATTCCCTGAGGGCCAATGTACATATAAGATCCGGCAGTCATTTGTCCGTATTGGGTAACTCCCAGTGCATTGTATTTTTCCCAGTCGTCGGGTTTGGAATAATTAGGAATCATCATTCCGTTGGTCACGACAACTCTCGGTGCGTTCTTATGGGAAGGGAACAGTCCCATCGGATGCCCTGAATACATGACCAATGTTTGTTCATCGGTCATTTCTCCAAGATATTTCATTGTCAGCAGATATTGCGCCCAGTTACTGAATACGGCACCGTTTCCACCGTACGTAATAAGTTCGTGGGGATGCTGCGCCACCGCATAATCGAGGTTGTTCTGAATCATCATCTGTATGGCCTTTGCCTGCAAAGATTTTCCGGGATATTCGTTTATGTCCCTTGCATACATTTTATATTGGGGCCGAAAACGGTACATGTAAATACGTCCGTATTTATCCAGCTCTTCCCGGAATTCAGGAATTAAAACGGCATGGTGTTTAGGGTCAAAATAACGCAGCGCGTTGCGCAGCGCGAGTTTCTTTTCTTCATCCGTTAATATGTCTTTACGTTTTGGTGCATGGTTAATGGTGCTGTCATAAGCCGGATCCGCCGGCAGGGCGTCCGGAATTCCTTGAAGAATTTCTTCCTGAAAACTCATAGTTTTTGTATTTTGTTTTTTTCTAATCTGATCTACTAATTTGCTAAACCCGTATGGGCAGTGTTTACAGCCGCTCATGCAGCAGAACCCGCGATTTAATAAGTATTTTTCTGTAAATACGCGAAATCCTCTTTCGGATAAATAAAAATCTTCTCCCTCGATTAAATCCTTCTTCATACTTACAAATTTAATAATTCGTTTGTTGATTTAAAGCTTATTTTTCAATATATCGTAAATTTGTCCTATGTGGTTCATTAAATCAAAATTGCTCGTTCCTAAGGGGTTTTCAGGTATGACCGTTTTTCCTTTTGTTTTTACGCGTGATGCGTTTAAAGCAAAAGACGAGGTGTTCAGGAATCATGAGAAAATTCATCTGCGTCAACAGCTTGAGATGCTGGTTGTTTTATTCTTTGTATGGTATGCAATGGAATTTCTGATCAGATGGGTTCAGTACAGAGATCGGTACAAAGCATACCGGAGTTTGTCGTTTGAACGGGAAGCATATGCGAATGAACGAACAACGGATTATTTAAAACGACGTCCCTTTTTCTCATTTATTAAATATTTATGATCAAACCGCAAAGAGAGTCCTTTAACCAGAAGGTGCATTTTGAAAATGCATATGGAGTTGAACTTTTTATTAAAAGAGAAGATGTTCTTCATGACGAAATTTCCGGCAATAAATTCCGGAAGCTTAAGTACAATCTTGCTGAGGCTGAACAAACCGGGAAAAGAAAGCTGCTTACATTTGGGGGAGCCTATTCAAACCATATTGCGGCAGTCGCAGCTGCAGGTAAACACTTCGGCTTTGAAACAATTGGAATTATACGGGGGGATGAACTGGCTGAGAAATTCCTTGATAATCCCACATTAAAAAAAGCTTATGAGGATGGAATGCTGTTTGAATTTGTTTCAAGGACTCAGTTCCGTAATAAGTACGATGCTGTTTTTCTGTATAAGCTTAAAGAAGCTTACGGAGATTATTACCTTATACCCGAAGGAGGAACAAACCGGCTGGCTGTAAAAGGTTGTGAAGAGATACTCACCGATGGTGATGAACTTTTCGATGTGATTTGTTGTGCCGTGGGTACAGGAGGAACCGTCTCCGGACTTATTAATTCTTCAAAACCGCATCAGACGGTGCTGGGTTTTTCTGCTTTAAAAGGAGATTTCCTGGCCGGTGAAATTAAAATTTATGCAGAAAACGACCGCTGGGATTTGATAACTGATTATCATTTTGGAGGTTATGCGAGGATAAATATTGAGTTAAAGCAATTTATGCAATGTTTTTTTAATGAAAATTTAATATCTTTGGATCCTGTATATACTTCGAAGATGGTTTTCGGAGTTTTTGATTTAATTACAAAGGGGTACTTCGCACCGGGATCGAAAGTGTTAATGATACATACGGGGGGCTTGCAGGGACTTCAATCTAAAATTTCTGAAATATGAAGAACGTTTTATCAATGCTGTTGACAGGATTTATTTTAATGGGGTGCAGTGCAGCCCACAATGCTAAGGTAAAAGATAAAATTGTTAAGGAATACGGGGCAGGAGATAACAAAAAGAAAGTTGTTGTTAAGACAAAATCTGAAACCGTTAAGGAAAATACTCCGGTTGTTGAAACTCCGGTTCGGTCCAAACCGTTAAATCCGTTGCTGAAGAAGGAAGAAACCGAAACACTTGTTGCTACTTCGAATGTAAACGTTTCCAAAAATACCATCGAAGATTATATAGGTTTATACTCGGAAGCAGCGATGCAAAGTATGAGGGTATACGGGATACCGGCAAGCATCAAGCTGGCGCAGGGTATTCTGGAATCGGGTTCCGGCAACGGGCGCCTTTGCCGTGAAGCCAACAATCATTTCGGCATAAAATGTAAAGAAGAATGGACAGGAGAATCCATTACCCATACGGATGATGCTCCTGATGAATGCTTCAGGAAATATAAATCCGCACTGGAATCTTATAATGACCATTCAGAATTTCTGGCGCATCGCGTTTATTACAAAGATTTGTTTGCACTGAACAAAAATGATTATACTTCGTGGGCAAAAGGCCTGAAAAAAGCCGGATATGCAACAGATCCGCGTTATCCTCAGAAACTCATCGGCATTATAGAGCGTTATAAACTGTATGAATACGACCAGAAAGTGCTCGGAACGGAATTTAATGGTTCTGCGCTTCAGGCCGAAGTCCACACTCAGGAATTCCGTCCTACGGCAGAACATCTCTATACGGTACAGACCGGAGATACCTTATACGCGATTTCCCAGAAATTCAATTCTTCCGTTGATGTAATCAAACAGTTAAACAACCTCACCTCCAATAATCTCAATGTAGGTCAAATTATTAAAATACAATAAAATGTTATATAAACGTAGCAGCGAGTTGTTCGTTGAAGCTTTAAAATATATACCGGGAGGAGTTAATTCTCCCGTTCGTGCGTTTAAATCTGTCGGGGGAACTCCTGTTTTTGTAAAAGAAGCAAAGGGAGCATACCTTTATGACGAAGATGATAAACGGTATATCGACTATATCAATTCATGGGGGCCGATGCTTTTGGGGCATGCCTACGGACCTGTTGTGGATGCGGTAATTGAAAAAACAAAAAAAGGTACTTCTTTTGGAACACCAACAGCAATTGAAACTGAAATAGCGTCCCTTGCTGTTTCCATGGTACCCAATATCGATAAAATCCGTTTTGTAAACTCCGGAACCGAAGCCTGTATGAGCGCTGTACGTTTGGCAAGAGGGTTTACAGGGCGTGAAAAAATCATCAAGTTCAGAGGGTGCTACCATGGTCATTCTGATTCCTTCCTGATTGCTGCAGGCAGTGGCTTGTCTACTTTCGGAGTTCCTTCAAGCCCCGGAGTCACAAAGGGAACGGCGCAGGATACCCTCCTTGCCGATTACAATGATATTGATTCTGTAAAGGAGCTTTTTAATGCTAACCGGAACGAAATTGCGTGTATCATCATAGAGCCTGTTGCAGGCAATATGGGATGTGTGCCGCCGGTTGATGGTTTTTTACAAAACTTACGTGAAATCTGCGATGCGAACAAGTCGCTTCTGATTTTTGACGAAGTAATGACCGGGTTCCGTCTGGCAAAGGGAGGTGCCCAGGAACTGTTCGGAATCCGTGCAGATATTGTTTGTTTTGGAAAGGTAATAGGAGGAGGGCTTCCCGTGGGAGCTTTTGCTGCGCGCAATGAAATAATGGATTACCTGGCTCCGGTAGGGCCTGTTTATCAGGCAGGAACTTTGTCGGGAAATCCTCTGGCAATGGCTGCAGGCTTGACCATGCTGCAGGAAATAGATAAGGATGCTGAGTTGTTTCAGCGCCTGGAAGAAAAAACAGCGTATCTTGAAAAGGGATTGCGCAACGTTTTAACTTCTAATAATAAAACATTTGTGATTAACCGTGTAGGGTCCATGATATCCGTTTTCTTTTGTAAAGAGCCTGTGGAAAATTATGAAGATGCTGCTAAGGCCGATACTCCTGAATTTAAGGAGTTTTTTCACGGCCTGCTTGCAAAAGGGATCTATATCGCACCCTCGTCATATGAAACATGGTTTATTACCGACGCCTTAACATATGAGGATCTTGATGAAACGATTCAGGCAGTTGCTGAAATAACCAGTTAAATAAAAAACACCCGGGATATGGGTGTTTTTTTTATCTTTAAACAAAAATAACCGTGAAAAGAATATTCATATACCTGTTGACAGGGATGGTGCTTCTGTCGTGCGAAAAGAAGGTTGCCTCAACATCGGAAAACTACGCTGTTGTTTTGAAATCAGTGCATGACCTTGAAAAATTGCTGAAAGAAGAGCAGTATCCCCTTGTTTCATCTCATAGAGGAGGCGATGCTGAAGGTTTTCCGGAAAACTGCATTGAAACCTTTAAACGTGCAACGACCTTTGGACCTTCAATCGTTGAAACCGATGTTGCAATGACTAAAGATTCTGTTCTGGTTCTTATGCACGACGACCGGATCGACCGGACTTCAACGGGAAAAGGCTTTGTTAAAGATTACAATTATTCTGAACTACGGTCCTTTGTTCTAAAAGATTTCACGGGCCGCAAAACGGCTCATAAGATTCCGACACTTGATGAAGCGCTGATATGGGGCAAGGAGAAGGTCATATACACGCTAGATGTAAAGAGAGGGGTGCCTTATGAAAAAGTGGTTGAATGCATCCGTAAAAATACTGCTGAGCCCTATACTGCGGTTATTACTTATAATGCCGGCCAGGCAAGGGCTTTCCATACACTGGCACCCGATATATGGTTGTCGGTTTCGGCAAACGGGGAAGAGGACATCCTGCGTTTAAAGAAGTATAAGGTTTCAACAGACCGGATAATGGCTTTTGTGGGAATTACAGAACCGTCCGCTCAGACAATTGCCTACATGAAGAACCGGAGGATTCCGATGATTCTGGGAACTATAGGGAACCTTGATAAAAGTGCAAGGGTGAACGGCGACCACCTTTACTATGCATTGTTTGAAAAAGGAATTAACATATTGTCGGCTGACCGGAATGGGGCTGCCGCCCAACAGGCGCTTGATTTTGCCCGGGACAGGGGGTTGACTTCAGAATTTATTGATACGAAATAAAAAAAGCGCACCGTATAACGGTGCGCTCCTTCGTTTGTTTGTTGTTTACGTTGTTGTTATTTTGCTTTCGTAAATTCAAGATTTACGGTGAATTTTACTTCTTTAGCCACTCCCATCCCTGTAGGATCGTAGTTAATATTGAAAGCAGTACGGTCTATCGTTGTCGTAGCCTGGAAACCTACTTTCTGGTTCCCCTGTCCATCATCTTTTAACAGTCCTCCGTATACCAGATCAAAGGTAACAGGTTTGCTGACTCCTTTTATGGTAAGGTTCCCGTTTAACTTAAATTTATTTTTTCCTTCTTTCTTAACTGAAGTGGAAACAAAAGTAATGTCTTTATGATTTGCTACATCAAAGAAATCAGCAGAACGTAAATGGTTGTCACGCATTTCAATTCCGGTATTTACCGAACTGGCATCAATAGTGAAATTGAATTTGGCCGATGTTACTTCTTCGCCGTTCATTTCAAGCGTACCCTGGTACTTGTCCATTTTTCCATTTACAAAGGAAATCCCCATGTGTCCTACTGAAAAGTCAAGGAAAGAATGGTAACTATCTACGTTGTATTTAGTCTGTGCAAAAGATGTTACAGAAAACAATACGGCAACAAATAATAAAGCTATTTTTTTCATTTTAGATGTATTTGAATTTTATAAGTCAAAGATATTACAACAAAGACAGAATGTGGTTAACCTAGATTAAGAAAACAAAAAACCGGCTTAAGCCGGTTTTTGATGTGTTATTTAGCATTCACTATAGTTGCGGTCCCGCAGCTACAAGTGATTTTCCTTCTTCATTGTCGGTATAGTGCTCAAAATTCTCAATAAACAATTTAGCAAGATCCCCAGCTTTCACTTCCCATTCAGAAGCTTCTGAATAAGTATTTCTCGGATCAAGAATAGTAGAATCTACCCCTTCAAGTGCAGTTGGTACTGCAAGGTTGAAGATCGGCACAACGGTTGTTTCCGCTTGTTCGATTGATCCATCCAGAATACGGTCAATGATTGCCCGTGTATCTTTGATAGAGATGCGTTTCCCCGTACCGTTCCATCCTGTATTTACCATATAGGCTGTAGCATTATGCTCTTCCATTTTTTTAACCAGTTCTTCTCCGTATTTTGTAGGATGCAAACTTAAGAATGCTTTACCGAAACAAGCAGAAAAAGTAGGTTCAGGTTGTGTAACACCACGTTCCGTCCCGGCCAGTTTAGCCGTAAAACCAGATAGGAAATAATATTTGGTCTGTTCCGGAGTTAATTTGGAAACCGGTGGCATTACCCCAAAAGCATCAGCCGTTAAAAAGATAACTTTCTTGGCATGACCTGCTTTTGAAACAGGTTTTACTATATTTTCAATATGATCGATCGGATAAGAAACACGTGTGTTTTGTGTTACAGAACCGTCTTTAAAGTCAATTTTTCCATTGGCGTCAAGCGTTACGTTTTCCAATAGGGCATCACGTCTGATTGCAGCATAGATTTCAGGTTCGTGTTCCTTACTTAAATCGATGGTTTTTGCGTAACAACCTCCTTCAAAGTTAAATACGCCGTCGTTGTCCCATCCGTGCTCGTCATCTCCTATCAGTTCGCGTTTCGGATCAGTAGATAATGTTGTTTTTCCGGTTCCTGATAAACCGAAGAAAACCGCAACATCTCCCTCTTTACCTTTATTGGCTGAACAGTGCATAGATGCAATGCCTTGTAACGGAAGGTAATAGTTCATCATGGAGAACATTCCCTTTTTCATTTCTCCTCCGTACCACGTTCCTCCGATAAGCTGTACTTTTTCTGTTAGATTGAAAGCGATGTATACTTCAGAATTTAAGTTATGATCTTTATAATTCTCGAAAGATGTTTTAGAAGCATTGATTACAACGAAATCAGGCTCTCCGAAGTTTTCAAGCTCAGCATCCGTCGGTCTGATAAACATGTTTTTTACAAAATGAGCCTGCCACGCAACTTCCATAATGAAACGCACCTTTAATCGCGTATCTTCATTTGCGCCGCAAAAAGCATCTACTACATATAGCTTTTTACCTGATAATTGTGAAACCGCATTTTCTTTTAATGCATTCCAGGTATCTTGAGTGATAGGTTTGTTATCATTCTTTGCCTTATCAGAGGTCCACCAAATGGTATTTTCCGTTACAGCATCCTTAACAATGTATTTATCTTTTGGAGAACGACCTGTGAAATCACCTGTCATTACATTTACTGCTCCCAACTCCGAAACCTGTCCGCGTTCAAAGCCTTGCAAATTAGAATCTGTTTCAGCTTTGAATAAATCTTCATACGACGGATTGTAAATAATTTCCGCTACATTCTGTATTCCGTATTTATCCAAAGATATCGAATTTGAAACTGCCATATGTAAATCTTGTGTTGTGTTAATTTGCATACAAACTTAGTAATAAAATTTATAATGTTGATTTATTAATTGGTTTTTGTTTTAAAGCATAAAGAGCCGTCATGGACCATGCGGCTATAAGGAATACCCCTCCGATTGGTGTTATGGGGCCCAGAAACGAAAAGTCTGTTTTCGTTAAATCCTGAGTGGATAATAGGTAAATTGATCCTGAGAACAGAAAAATACCAATGGTGGTAATAATACCGATGGTGCGTTTCTGATTTTCTTTCAATAAAGGTAAAGAAGAAATGATCAATAAAAAAAGAGCATGGTACATCTGGTATTTAACACCTGTTTCAAAACTTTCAAGCTGCGTTTCCGTGAGAACCTTCTTTAAACCATGCGCACCGAAAGCTCCTAATATTATTGCAATTAATCCTAAAACAGCCGCTAAAGTAACCAGTCTTTTAGTCATGTTTAATTTTTTTTCAAATGTACGCTTTATTTAGAATTATTGAAACAGATTTTTAGAGGCGTTTATTTTTTCCTATATTTAGCTCCCCAAGAATCAAAACCAAAAACAATGAAAAATATTTTACTGTTTGGTTCCGGAAGATCTACTTCTTCCCTTATCAAATATTTATCGGAGCGGACAGAAAAAGGTTTGTTCCATCTTTATATTGCTGACCAGTCTACAGATGCTATTAAGCAAAGGGTAGCGGATAATCCATCTGTATTCACGGTAGAACTTGATATCCATGACAATGAAAAACGCCGGGAATTAATTGCAAAAGCTGATGTTGTGATTTCGATGATGCCGGCATTTTTGCATCCTATTATTGCAAATGACTGCCTGATGCTGGAAAAGCACCTGGTAACAGCCTCGTATATATCGAAAGAGTTAAAAGAGATGGCCGCCGATGTGAAAGCAAAAGGGCTCATCTTTATGAATGAATGTGGGCTGGACCCGGGAATAGACCATATGAGTGCCATGAAGGTACTTGATGAGATCAGAGCAAAGGGAGGAAATCCCGTACATTTTGAAAGTTTCTGCGGAGGCCTTGTTGCACCGGAATCGGACGATAATGTATGGAATTATAAATTTTCATGGAATCCGCGTAATGTGGTTGTGGCCGGACAGGGTGGGGCGGCCAAGTTCCTGCAGCAGGGAACTTACAAGTATATCCCGTATCAACGGGTTTTCAAACGTACGGAATTCCTGGAAATTGAAGGGTACGGAAGGTTTGAAGCGTATGCCAACCGGGATTCATTAGGATACCGTGACGCCTATGGGTTGCAGCATGCACATACCATTTACCGCGGAACCATGCGCAGGGTCGGTTATTCCAGAGCCTGGAATATGTTGGTGCAACTGGGGGTTACCGATGATACTTATACCATTGAAGACTCCGAGAATATGACGTACCGAGAATTTATCAACTCCTTTTTATATTACCACCCGACAGATTCTGTTGAAGTTAAATTCAGGTTGACGCTTAATATAGAGCAGGACGATACAGTTTGGGATAAGTTTGTAGCCCTGGACTTCTTTAATAACGATAAAATTGTAGGATTAAAGAATGCGACTCCTGCCCAGATCATGGAAAAGATCCTGTCGGAAAAATGGACGCTGCAGCCCGAAGACAAGGATATGATCGTAATGTATCATAAATTCGGATATACTTTACCAGATGTTGAAGAAACACTCCAGATCGATTCTACCATGGTGTGTATAGGGGATGATGCTTTGCATACGGGAATGGCTAAAACAGTAGGGCTTCCGGTTGGAATCATCACACTAAAGATATTGAACGGAGAAATAACCACTCCCGGGGTCCAGATGCCTCTTGCTAAAGAAGTATATGAACCTGTTCTGAAGGAGCTGGAAGAGTTCGACATCATATTTAACGAAAAAGAAGTCCCTTATGACGGAGGGATATAAAAAAAACCGATTCAACTGAATCGGTTTTTTTATTTGAATTCTTCCTCACGGTCGAAGCTGCTTCTTGTCTTAAAAATTCACGACCATAATAAATAAAGCAAAACTGTTTAGTGTAAGGAAATGATTCGACTGTTTAAAATTATCGGATTCCCTTCGGAATAGCGGCAATAAGCTTTTTCGTGTATGCTTTTTGAGGGTGATCAATTAAAGCATCTGCTTCATTTTGTTCTTCAATCCTTCCTTTGTTCATTACAATGATCTGATCCGAAATGTATTTTACAACAGCCAGATCATGAGAAATAAAAAGATAGGTAAAACCGAAATTGTCTTTCAGATCGTTGAGCAGGTTCAATACCTGCGCCTGTACTGAAATGTCAAGCGCCGATACTGATTCGTCGCAGATAATGAGTTTCGGGTTTACGGCTATGGTACGGGCTATACCGATCCGCTGGCGCTGTCCTCCTGAAAACTCGTGTGGATACCGGTGGTAATGTTCCGCTAGCAGTCCTACCTTGTCCAGTAGTTCGAGTACCTTTACTTTGCGTTCTTTGTCATTGCCATAGAGTCTATGTACTTTCATAGGTTCCATAATGGCTTCTCCAATCGTGAGTTTGGGGTTCAAAGATGCGAAAGGGTCCTGAAAGATGATCTGGATATCCTTTCGTAAAAGTTTGAGTTCTTTTCCGGAAAGCTGCGTAATGTCGCGGTCCTTATAAAAAATATGACCTTTCGTAGCCGGATCCAGCTGAAGGATGGCATTTCCCAGTGTTGATTTTCCGCAGCCGCTTTCTCCTACAAGCCCCAGTGTTTCGCCTTCATATATGTTGAAGCTTACATCGTTTACGGCCTTAAAAAAGATATTGGGTTTGAACAGTTGTGCTTTTACAAGATATTCCTTTTCAACATTTACGACACGAAGCAGGGGAGGCTGAGCATAAAGCTTCTGTTGGTGGATGCTGCGTTCTTCGGAATTTATAATTTCAGCATGCTCTTTATTGGTCAGATAATCCTGAATGGTGGGCAGCCTTCTCAAACGGATATCGAGTGAAGGGCGTGAAGCGATGAGTGCCTGGGTATAAAGATGTTCAGGTTGATGAAAGATTCTGGAAACGGCCCCCTGTTCTACAACTTCGCCTTTATACATTACGAGTACCCTGTCACATATTTCGGAGATCAAAGCCAGATCGTGCGAAATAAAAACAATACTCATACCTGTTTCCTGCTGAAGGTTTTTCAGCAGCAGTATGATTTCTTGCTGTACCGTAACATCAAGCGCTGTCGTGGGTTCATCGGCAATAAGGATCTTGGGTTTGCAGGCAATGGCCATGGCAATCATAACACGCTGCTTCTGCCCCCCGGAAATCTGGTGCGGATATTTATTGTAAAGAGTTTTAGGATCGGGAAGTTTTACCTGTTCAAAGAGCCTCAAAACTTCTGTCTTTATGCTTTTTTCTGACAATGCAGTATGTGTACGCAGAATTTCGGCCACCTGTTCCCCGCATTTTATAGAAGGATTTAACGAACTCATAGGCTCCTGAAAAATCATGGATAGTTCTTTTCCGCGGATTTTCTGAAAGGCTTTATCTGACAGCCCGGAAATATCGGTATTTTGAAACTGAATACTTCCTTTCGTTATCCTTGAAATATTGTGAGGCAGCAATCCCATAACAGCCAGACTTGAGACGGATTTTCCTGAACCTGATTCTCCTACTATTCCAAGAATCTCATTTGTAAACACTTCAAAAGAAACGGAGTGAATAACTTCTTTCCATACCTTTTCCTGCAAAAATGAAATATTTAACCCGCTGACTTTTAAAATAGGATGATCCATAAAAAAACTACCTCTAACTTAGAAAAATTAAAGGTAGTAAAAACAAACTAAACAATATATTACAGAAATCTTATAATATCCGGTATCAGGCAGCCTTGGTATAATCTTTTGTTACGACCAGGTTGATAGGGGTGCTGTTGAGCAGGTTGTCGTAAATAGGGCAACGCTCTTTTATTTCGTCCATCCAGAATTTCAAAGTGGATAGATCGGCTGAGGTTACCGGTTTCAGTACCAGGCTTATGTTTTCGAAACCCGAACGGTCCTTTACATTGTGACCCTCCGTTCTGGCCGTATTAATTTTCCCGGTAATCTCAATCTGAATGGATTTTAACTCCATATCCAGTTCATACGCAACCTGATGTCCTACTGCATTTATACAGGCCGCAAAACCTGCTAAAAGATATTCCAAATGAGCGAAGGAGTTCTTCTTCATATCTTTCTGATCAATGGTAAGCTGAATCTCGTTGCTTTTGATGTTCAACTGATTCTGGCTGGTGAAACTTAATAAGGAAATGTGTTCTAAACTCATGATAATTGATATTTGGGATTAATAAAACGGGCAAAAAAAAAATCCTCTGCTTGGACAGAGGATTTTACATATAACTATTATTGTATAACTAAAACAACAAACCATATACAGCCTCTGACGGGAATTTCTTCCACATCTTAAAATTGATTGTATATTGTTTACAGTGTTGCATTAATATGATTCGATTAATTATGGAACAAAAATCTAAATTAAAATTCAATTACCAAAATAAAATTTTAATTTTAACATTTTAATTCTTTTCAACCGAAATTATTTCAGGGTCGCTTAAAATAGGTTCGTTTCTAAGCCTCAGGAAAACCTGGGCTACGGCAACAACATCCCGCTCACAATATCTGACAATACGCGTAATGTCCTTTTCATTGTAATAAACATTGCGTACTTCGCTTCCGTCGATATCTTCTTTTGGAGAGGGGATTTGCAGTACATGTGTAAGGAGTTTCAGAGAAGAGTAATGTTTGTAATCTCCGAATTTCCATAACTCCAAAGTATCAAGATGAGGGATTTCCCATGGTTTTTTGCCAAATAGCTGTAGCTTTTCGGGGATCGGGATGTTGCATATAAGCATTCTCCTGCATATGTAGGGAATGTCGAACTCCTTGATGTTATGCCCGCAAAATACAAAGGAAGGATTTGAAAAATGTGTTGTGATAAGGTGGTTGAAATCATTGAGGATGGTAGTCTCCTCTCCGTAAAAGGAAGTCGTGCGGAATTGCCTTGCCGCATTTTTAATAGTAAAATACCCGATTGAGATACAGATTATTTTTCCAAATTCAGCCCATATGCCTGCTCTTTCATAAAATTCCTCGGCACTTGTATCGTCTTTGCGCTGATAGAATGTTTTTTCTGCATAAAGTTCCTGCGTTGCTACAGGTAAATCTATGAAAAATTCTTCCTGTGGTACTGTTTCTATATCAAGGAACAGGATGTTGCCGAGTACAATTTTATCGATCATGGTCTTTGATTTAGCATATTATAGGTCTCATCTATGTATACATAAAGATCGTTACTGTGCGGATCGGTCGTGGTCTGAAGGCCTTTGATGTGTCCCAGACGTACAATGATGATCTCATCTTCAGGAATCACGATCGTAAACTGGCCAAGGTGCCCGCGCATATAGTAGATATCCTTGTTTTTATAATGAACAAGCCACCAGCCATACCCGTATTGGGGGGCATTTTTAAATCTGGGATGGGTTGCTTTGTTTATAAAATCCTCGGGCAGGATCTGTTTTCCGTTCCATTTTCCCTTCTGAAGATACAGCTTTCCAAATTTTGCAAAATCGCGTGCATTGCTTGCGATACAGCAGTATGCTTTTTCAATTCCGTTGTTTTTGTGGTCGATCTGCCAGATAGCATCATGTTCCATACCCATCGGCACCCAGAAATATTTTGAAACAAAGTCGGCCAGGTGCATGTTTGCCGCTTTTTCAATTACCATGGCAAGAAGCTGGGTGTCTCCACTCTGATACAGAAACTGCTGGCCCGGTTTTTTATCTATGGGAAGGCTCAGCATAAGACCTCTTAAATCGGTTTTAAAATAAGCTTGCGTGGTTACGGAAGTGGGGCCGTAATAATTTTCGTCCCAATGCAATCCCGATGCCATGCTTGCTAGATCTCCGACCGTGAGTTCTTTGGCAAATTCACCTTTAAGATCAGGTAAAAAATCAATTACCTTGGCATCCAGACTTTTGATCATTCCCAGATCAATGGCTTTTCCGAGTGCTGAAACCACAATACTTTTGGCCATGGAAAAAGAATTGGTTCTGCTGTCTTTGCTGCCGATGTCAAAATAGCTTTCGTGCCAGATGCTGTCATTTTTAATAATGAGGAACGAGGTGGTCTGCAGCTCTTTATGTGTATCAGAAAGCTTTTGTGTGGCCGGAACTCTGTTGTACTCTTTTGAAATATTCCAGGGTTGTGCTTTTCCGTTTTTGATTTCACGGTTGTTAAAATAAGTATAATCCTGAAGAAAGGCTGTTTTATGCCCGGTGAAGTAAGTTACCCTTACGGCTCGTACCAGATAACCGTAATTGAAAATGTACAACAGCGCTATAAGCGATACAAGAATAAGGACAAGCCATTTGAGTATTTTGAATATTATTTTCATAATTTCCGTGTTAGGTCAATTTAAATATACAAAAATTAGTCTTTATCCAGTTGGAAAATTTCATTGACTGTAACTCCGAACAGTTCGGACATCCTAAGTGCCAGTTCTACTGAAGGGGCGTATTTCCCCGCTTCAATGGCATTGATGGTCTGACGGGTAACCGCCAGTTTTTCTGCCAGCTCTGCCTGTGTCATGTTGTGAATGGCCCGGAATACCTTAATTTTCGTTTTCATGGCTGAACTGTTTTTTATAGATGAATAATTTAGTGTAATAAAAAATGTTTAGAATAATTAAATGAATAAAGATCAATGAAGTTACTATTGACAGGAAAGAAAGTCCATAAATAAAGAAAATGCAGAGTAGGGTCATGGAATAGGTGAAAAAAGTAGCGTTCACCAAAGAGCGGAACCTGATGGACTGAATAAATTCATCTTCAATTTTTTCTTTGGAGAAGGCCAGGATGATGCCGCTTATAACGAATAAACCTGTTACGATCTCACTGGATAGTTCGTCGGAAAGAAACGTAAAATAAGAAGTTTTTCCAAAGGGATATTGCGAAGCGATGGAAAACACGGTTCCGCTTATGTTAAACAGGTTATCCTCGAAGGAAGGGATAAAGAAAATTGTACTTAATACGAAAAGTACAAAAGAAGGAATCTTTAATTTGTTTGGAAATAAATACAGGGTTTTCATAATATTAAGTTTTAATGTTGATAAGGTAAATGTAATAAAAAATTTATATTATGTAAAAAATATTTTACATTGTGTAAAATAAAAAAGACCTTTGAAACAAAGGTCTTTTAAGTAGGTACATTTCTTATTATAAATTCTGGAAAAAATCATTTCCCTTGTCATCTGTGATGATAAAGGCCGGGAAATCCTTTACGGTTATTTTGCGTACCGCTTCCATTCCCAGCTCAGGAAAATCAACTATTTCTACATTTAATATGTTTTCTTTTGCAAGGATAGCGGCAGGTCCGCCAATAGATCCCAGGTAAAATCCGCCATGTTTAGCACAGGCGTCGGTAACCTGTTGTGAGCGGTTTCCCTTGGCGAGCATCACCATTGATCCTCCGTTTTCCTGAAATAAATCCACATAGCTGTCCATGCGTCCGGCAGTTGTAGGTCCAAACGATCCCGATGGCATACCTTCCGGTGTTTTAGCCGGTCCGGCATAGTATACAGGATGGTTTTTAAAATATTCCGGCATCGGTTGACCGTTGTCGAGCATTTCCTTAATCTTGGCATGGGCAATGTCACGGGCTACGATAACCGTTCCGTTTAGCATCAGTCTCGTTTTAATGGGATGCTTTGTCAACTCTGCCAGTATATCCGACATAGGCTGGTCGAGATCAATCGTTACCGGAGCTTCAAGATGAGGTGCTGTTTCGGGAAGCAAACGGGCAGGGTTTGTTTCAAGCTGTTCAACGAAGATCCCTTCAGACGTAATTTTTCCTTTGATGTTACGGTCGGCTGAGCAGGAAACGCCCAACCCTACGGGACAGGATGCGGCATGGCGTGGTAACCTTATAACACGTACGTCGTGTACAAGGTATTTTCCGCCAAACTGAGCTCCGACACCGGATTGCTGGCAAATCTTTTTTACACGTTCTTCCCATTCCAGGTCCCGGAAAGCCTGTCCGGCCATATTTCCTGTTGTAGGCAGGTTGTCGTAATAGCCCGCAGACGCTTTTTTAACGGTGGCAAGTGTTGCTTCTGCCGATGTCCCTCCGATAACAAGTGCTAAATGGTAAGGAGGGCATGCAGCCGTTCCCAGGTCCATTATCTTGGCTTTGATAAATGCTTCGAGTGATTTTTCGTTTAAAAGTGATTTTGTCTGTTGATATAGGAAAGTTTTATTGGCAGAACCGCCTCCTTTCGCCAAAAACAGAAATTCATAGGAATTTCCCTTTTTTGCATAAATATCAATTTGCGCAGGTAAATTTGAACCCGAGTTCTTCTCCTCAAACATAGAGATGGGTACGATCTGTGAGTAACGCAGGTTTTTATTAATGTACGTGTTAAAAATTCCCCTGGACAATGCTTCAGCATCGTCAGCTCCTGTATATACGTTTTCACCTTTCTTGGCCATTACAATCGCCGTTCCGGTATCCTGGCACGAAGGTAATGCTCCTTCTACTGCAACTGCCGCATTCTGTAGCAGGTTATATGCTACAAAACGATCATTGTCCGTTGCTTCAGGATCGTCAAGAATGGCTCTTAATTTTTCAAGATGTGAAGTCCGCAGCATAAAAGAGACGTCTGTCATTGCCGTTTCGGCTAGCAGTTCCAGTCCTTTTGGATCAACCGTCAGGATTTCCCGATCGCCTAATTTGTCAACTTTTACATAATCTGAAGAAATTTTACGATACTGGGTATCGTCTTTCTGAACAGGAAAAGAATCCTGATATAAAAAATCTATCATTGTTAACAGTAGTTATTTAGTCTCAAAATTACAAATTATCCTTATCTGTTTTTTTAAGAATGAGTATAAATAAGAACAAACCCCTGAGGTGTGCTCAGGGGTTTGCTTTTTATTATTTATTTACTTTTGCCAAGTATTTGTCAATTGCCATGGTCATTGAAGGAGCTTCCGGGGTTGGTGCCATAATGTCGACACGTAAACCGTGTTCCTCAGCTTCTTTTTTGGTTGTGCTTCCAAAAACTCCGATTCTGGTTGGTCCTTGTACAAAATCGGGAAAGTTTTTAAAGAGTGAATTAATTCCAGTAGGACTGAAAAAACACAGAACATCGTATTTTACGTCCTTTAAGTCGGAAAGATCGCTCATTGCAGTAAGGAAAAAGATCCCCTGTTTCCAGTTAACACCAAGGTCGTTCAATGTTTGCGGAACGTCGTCGTTAAGCTTATCGGATGCAGGAAGCAGAAATTTATCGTCTTTGAATTTTTTTATGAGCGGTGCCATATCGGCAAAGTCTTTTTGCCCTACATAAATTTTACGCTTACGGTATACCACGTATTTTTGCAGGTAGTAGGCAATGGCCTCCGACTGGCAGAAGTACTTCATCGTTTCAGGAACTTTAAAGCGCATTTCTTCCGCTACCCTGAAATAATGGTCAACCGAATTTTTACTGGTAAGGATAATAGATGTGTAGTTGTTTAAGTCAATTTTTTGTTGACGCACTTCTTTGGCGTTTACACCTTCAACATGGATGAAAGGTCTAAAGTCAATTTTTACTTTGTATTTCTGTTGGATATCGAAATACGGCGAATTTTCTACTTTAGGTTCTGGTTGCGACACCAAAATTGATTTAACTTTCATGATGATCTTTTCTTTATGTCTTAGAAATAACAAGCCAATGATACAGTATGATGTATGGAGCTATTTCAAAGGTGCAAAGATACAAAATAAAATAGAAAATAAACTGCGCAAAAAACTTTTGATAATTTTTTAAAATCAGAAGGAACAAAATGCCGTTTGTTAGAAGAAATAGTCCTAAAATGGTCCATAAGACATAATCTGACAGTAAATGATTGTAGAAAAGCAATGCCACTATAGGAAAAAGGAGCAGCCCCAAATAGGATCGGTAACTTACTTTAACCAGGTTGTATTGCTCGGCAAAATCTTCTATATTGAAGCAAATGGCAATAATTTTTTCAATAAAATACTTAACAAGTACAAAAAAGATCAGTACACTGAGAATCCGGGCATATGTTCTGAAACTGTCAAGGCTCGTATATCCTGTTAAACTGACAATGTAATGGACAAACAGGCTGATGGAAATCATCTGTACGAAAAACATGCTGATGTTAAAGCTGCTTTTCATGTTGTTGGTGTCCCTGTAAGTGGAAAGGTATTTATTGGAAAAACCCAGTTTTATGAAGTCGTCAAACCGGTTTGGAAACGTATTGCGGACAATTACGACGGTAGCAAAGGTTATAACAAATAAAACCGTCGCCCAGTCAACCGAGAAGCTATTCCTATTTAAAAAATCTATTTCCATAAACGTTGTAAAAGTACTAATTTTATATCGAATAAAACCTTCTAATTTTATTAAGAAAATTGGATGTAAAAAAAGGTACATTTGCCAATAATTTCCTTATGAAGCAAAATATAGTCGTAATACCTACCTTCAACGAAATTGAAAATATTGAAGATATTTTAACAGCGGTTATGAATCTGGATATTCCCATGGATGTTCTCGTGGTTGATGACAACTCACCGGATAAGACATCGGATAAGGTATTGGAAGTTGCAGAAAAGTTTCCCGGTCGGATTTATTTAAAGAAGCGCATCAAGAAAAATGGTCTTGGAACCGCATATGTTGCGGGCTTCAACTGGGCCCTGAAACATGATTACGAATATATCTTTGAAATGGATGCGGATTTTTCTCATAATCCGGCCGATCTGGAATTATTGCTGAAAGCGTGCAGGGAAGGTGCGGATGTAGCCATAGGATCCCGTTATGTAAAGGGAGTCAATGTTGTTAACTGGCCTTTAAGCAGGGTACTGCTTTCTTATTTTGCGTCGGTATATGTGCGGTTCATCACCCGGATGGATATAATGGATACTACTGCAGGTTTTGTGTGCTATCACAGGTCGGTTCTTGAAAAAATAAATCTTGAAAAAATAAGGTTTGTAGGATATGCATTTCAGATAGAGATGAAATACAGGGCTTTTTGCCGTACCTTTAAACTTGTGGAAGTTCCGATTATTTTTACCGATCGTACCAAAGGAAAGTCTAAAATGTCGGGCAGTATTTTTAAAGAAGCTGCTTTGGGAGTTTTACAATTACGTTTAAGAAAAATATTTAATCAATTATAATGAGTACTCTTTTAATTAAAAACGGAACCATAGTTAACGAAGGAAAAGTTTTTAAAAGCGATATACTGATCAAAGATGAGTTCATTGCGAAGGTCGGTCCTGACATTCAGGATGCGGCAGATAAGGTTATTGATGCTTCAGGACTGCATATTTTTCCCGGGGTCATTGACGATCAGGTACATTTCCGTGAACCCGGATTAACGCATAAAGGTACTATTGAAACAGAATCCAGGGCAGCGATAGCGGGCGGGGTTACCTCTTTCATAGAACAGCCCAACACGGTTCCGAATGCCGTTACCCAGGAAATACTTGAAGATAAATACCGGATTGCTTCTGAAACATCTTATGCCAACTATTCATTTATGATGGGGGGTACCAATGACAATCTTGAGGAAATATTAAAGACGAATCCGCGCAATGTAGCCGGGATTAAGCTTTTTCTAGGTTCATCAACTGGAAATATGCTTGTTGACAATGAAGCAGTTCTGGAAAAGATATTTTCCTCTACGGATATGCTCATTGCCGTGCATTGTGAAGATGAACAGACCATTCGTCAAAATATGGCCATGGCCGTGGAACGTTACGGGGAAGAGATTCCTGTAACCCAGCACCCGGTGATAAGGAGTGCGGAAGTATGCTTTAAATCATCTTCTAAAGCCATAGAACTGGCTAAGAAAACAGGAGCACGTTTGCATGTCTTCCATATCAGTACGGGCATTGAAACCGAGCTGTTCCGGAATGATATCCCTTTGGAAGAAAAGCGTATAACGGCTGAAGTTTGTGTGCACCACCTGTATTTTACGGATGCAGACTATGAAACGAAGGGTAATTTTATCAAATGGAACCCTGCAGTTAAATCGGAAAGCGACCGTGAACGGATATGGAAGGCGTTGTTGGATGATCGTATTGATGTTATCGCGACAGATCACGCTCCGCATACCCTTGAAGAAAAATCGCAAAAATACCTTCAGGCCCCTTCCGGAGGACCTTTGGTTCAGCATTCACTGGTTGCGATGCTGGAGTTTGTAAAGGAAGGAAGGATAACGCTTGAAAAGATGGTACAGAAAATGATGCATAACCCTGCCATCCTGTTTAAAATAGAGAAGAGGGGGTTTGTTAAAGAAGGTTTCTTTGCCGATCTTGCATTGGTAGACCTGAGCAGTGATACCTGGACTGTCAGCAGAGATAATGTTTTGTACAAGTGCGGATGGTCCCCGTTCGAAGGTAAGACGTTTTCGAGCCGGATTATTTCTACCATCTTAAACGGGCATATTGCTATGGAAAATGGGGTAATAAATGAAGAACGCTCTGGTAAGCGTTTGCTATTTAACAGATAAAATGAAAAGAATTACTTTTTTACTTGCTGTCCTGATTACAACTGCGTGCACCAAAGAGCAGGCAGCTGAAATTCCTCAGGAAAAAATGGTAGATGTGTTGTATGATCTCACCGTTGCTTCCAGTGCACGTTCCTTATCGGGCAGACGGGACACGGTTCAGTATCTGGTTCCTTATAAAGACATTTTGAAAAAGCATGGTATTGACAGTCTTGAATTTGTTAAAGCGCAGATTGCATATCAGGAAAGTCCGGACCAGTATGCTGCAATTTACGATTCCGTATTTAAAAGGCTCCAGAAAAAGCTTGAAGAAGCAAGGGCTTTACCACATGAAAAAGGAGCAGATACCGTAAAAACGATACTCAACATAAAAAACATACCTTTTGCACGCAACAGGGAGTAAAGTTATAAGGGAAGTCACAATTTTTGTGGCTTTCTTTCTTTTTGAAAATACTATATTTGCACAAAATACATTTTAAATGAAAAATTTTATTGAAGAAGTGACTTGGAGAGGAATGCTCCACGACGTAATGCCAGGCACGGAAGAACATTTGATGGAGCAGATGCGTGTTGCGTATGTGGGGATTGACCCAACTGCGGATTCATTGCATATTGGACATTTAGTAGGTGTGATGCTGCTGAAGCATTTTCAGTCTGCCGGGCACAAGCCTTTAGCTCTGGTTGGAGGTGCAACCGGAATGATCGGAGATCCGTCAGGGAAGTCGAATGAACGTAACCTGCTCGATGAAGCGGCCCTGCAACATAACCAGAATGCCATCAAAAACCAATTATCAAGATTTCTTGATTTTGAATCAGATGCCCCGAATGCTGCTGAAATGGTGAACAATTATGACTGGATGAAGGAATTTTCATTTCTGGGCTTTATCCGGGATGTAGGAAAGCACATTACGGTAAACTACATGATGGCAAAGGATTCTGTAAAGAAACGTTTAAGTGGTGAAACAGCTGATGGAATGTCGTTTACGGAATTTACCTATCAACTGGTCCAGGGATATGATTTTTTACATTTATACAATAACAAGCAGGTAACCCTGCAGATGGGGGGATCGGACCAGTGGGGGAATATCACGACGGGAACAGAACTCATCCGTAGAAAAGAACAGGGAAAGGCCTATGCACTGACATGCCCGCTTATCACAAAAGCAGACGGTACTAAATTCGGTAAATCTGAAGGAGGGAATATCTGGCTTGATGCAGAACGTACTTCGCCGTATAAATTCTACCAGTATTGGTTGAATACATCGGATGCTGATGCGGAAAAATACATTAAGATCTTTACGTTCCTGTCGAAAGAGGAAATAGGGAAGCTTACAGTGGAACACAATGAAGCACCACATTTAAGGCCGTTGCAGAAACGCCTGGCGGAAGAAATTACCATTATGGTGCATTCGAAAGAGGATTATGAAAATGCGGTAAAAGCATCAGGAATCCTGTTTGGGAATTCCTCTTCGGAAGATCTGAAGGCGCTGGATGGCAAAACATTCCTGGATGTTTTCGATGGCGTGCCGCAGGCTCAGATTGCCATGGAAGATCTGAAGGAAGGAATAGATATTGTAGATGTTTTAAATACAAAGTCAGGATTCATGAAATCAAACGGTGAAGCAAGAAGGGCGCTGTCTGAAAATTCCATTTCCGTAAACAGGGAAAAAGTTCAGGAAGGTTTTTTACTTACAGCTGCTGACCTTATCAACGACCAGTTTGTTTTATTGCAGAGAGGTAAGAAAAATTATTTCGTCCTGAATGTACAATAATAAAAAAACTCAGCGAAAGCTGAGTTTTTTGTTTTAGTAAACCATTAAGTTGCACCCCCTTATATCGGAGTTGTCAAACCTTCCCAGAACTTCAAATGAATGGTTGGGATGTTTTTTACCCAGATCCTGCGTGGCAATAAAAGAACAGGAATTCACATTGGCCAGATCAATGACGTTGATACCTCCTGTTTTTCCATCTTCAATAAGGGTGAGCGGATCTTCGGTATCTCTTATAAGTATTTCCATCCAGGGCGGGCATTCAAAAATTCCGTCGCCGAGGGAGTAAGCTTGTGAAAGCAGTTCGGTCATCCCATATTCGGAATGTATCTTCTTAACCCCGAATCCGTGTGTGAGGATCTCATGAAGTTCTTCCCGGATCATTTCTTTCCTTTTTCCCTTCATTCCTCCTGTTTCCATAATGATGGTATTTTTAAGATGGAACTGCTGCATTTCAATAAGGTCGAGCAGGGCATAGGTTACCCCTATTAAAAGAACGTTTTGTCCTTCCTTGTCAAGGCATATCAGTTTTTTTGCTAATTCTCCGTAATTATGCAGGTAGAAACCGCTGTCGGGGTGGTTTGATCCTTCAATGAAATCGCGCGCCATATAAACAAGGGAAGAACCTTCCCGTTCCAGATAAGAAGGAAGCAATGCGAGAACGGCATAATCCTCAATATTTCCGTAAAACTTTGAAAATGCGCTTCGACAGCTTGCTTCATAAAAGCCGAGATCGGTAACGTGATGGCGCGATGTTATCATACCTGTGGTCCCGCTACTTGTAAACGTAGTTTGAACCGGGTCAAAAGTACTTAAAACTTCCTTCGTCTTAAAGAATTCAATCGGTAGAAACGGGATTTCGGTAACGTGTTTTACATTAGCCGGACTTTTTTGTAAAAGCAGACAGTATTTCTGGTATACCTCGTTGTGTTCAAACTGAAAACGGAATACCTTCATGGCCGTCTTATGAAATTCCTTGGTGGTATGGATTGAAATAATATCTTCTGGAGTAAACACGATGTTGCTATTTAGAAAGCAAAGGTACAAAATAAAAAAGCATCCCGTAAAGGAATGCTTTATATGATAAGAGGGCATCAGATTATCTGATAACAACCTTACGGGTTGCCATTTTTCCTGCCTCTGTGATTTTAGCAACATAAATTCCTGCATTCAGGCCTGAAACGCTGATTTGGGAAACCGTTGTAACGTCCAGTACTTTTTTACCGGTCATATCGAACAACTGGATATTTTTGTCAGCCTGGTTGTCCGATGCAATATTTAACACATCATGAGCAGGGTTAGGGAAAATGTTTAATCCTGCAATGTCGTTTTCTTTCGTTGATGCTGAAGGATCAATTGGCGTTACATCTGCCCAGGATGTACCTATTCTTAATTCATCAATATCCAAATCGGGGGTTTCTGTAGCAGAATCCTGTCTTAAAAAGAAATGTACTATTGATGACAGATCATTGCTCGCAGTCCATTGATCTTCAATTGTAGGTGTAGGTTCTGTTGTTAAGCCTAAAGCTGGATTTATCCATAATTTGGCTACATCATTATTTGTGCCTGTAACGAAAGTATAAGACCCAACTACAAGATAGGTATCTCCAACGGTATAATCAGCAGTTGACCACGTAGTTCCGTTACCTGTTGCAGTTCTTACTTCAGAACCAAATTTGAACGTACTGTCGTCAATTCTTTTGGTCCATATCGTACCGCCAAAATTAGTGTTGTTTTCTCCAAAACCTGCAAAATATCCTCCATTAGGATCTGTAACAGCGCTGATGTTATTTACTTTTACTAAAAAAGAATAGTAAATTGTATTGGCACTGACTGAAGTAATATCATATTTTGCATCAATTCCTGATCCTGCAAAATTGATTTTGTTACCGGTTGGAGTAGGTAAATCTGTATAGGAAAGATTTCCTGTTACAACAGCTATATCATCACCGGTATTCAGAGCTGTATAACCAGTCTGGGTTTGTAATGCTGAACCTGCTGTATAATTAAAAGGCTCGTAAACAGGTAAAGCTGTCTGTGCGTTCACTGCAAAAGATGCAGCTGCGATTGTGATTAAAGAGTAGATTTTTTTCATATCAAAATTTAGTTTAATTAGTATTACAAATTTATCGTAAATCTTAAAAGAAGAAAATTAAAGCGTGTTACCAAATTGTTTTCAATAAAAAAGCCCGTGAATTTTCGTTCACGGACTGTTGTTATTTGATAATTATTTTTCGCGTTATACTGTTTGATCTTTCGGTGACTTTAAGCAGGTAAACTCCGGCTTTAAGGGTTCCTACGCTTATTTCCTTCTGGTAGCCGTTCATGTCGGTTGAAAGCACTTTCTTTCCAAGCATATCGTACAGATCGATATCTTTTACCGTATTACTTTCGGAATTGATGTAAATTTTCCCCGTCGTTACCGGATTGGGATAAATCTGTGTCTTTTCCAGGTTATTTTCGGTTCTGGAAGGCTCTGATACGGCATTGTTCTTCACCGTCTGCGCCTGGCCTGAAACCGTCGTTATAAGTAATAATAGGAATATGTATAAGTATTTTTTCTTCATAACAAGAATTTGAATAGTAAATATACAAATTATTTATCAAATAAAATACCAAAAAAATAACCTCAAAGCATTTTTGAGGTTATTTTTGAAAATATTAAGAAATTTATTACAATCCAACAGTCCATCCCTGAGCCCAAGCAGGTACAGAAGATCCGTTTCCGGCACCTGTAGCTGTAGCACTTTCAGTAAATACTGCATTTGCATCAGCACTTGTTCCGTCCGTTTTTTTACCTTTTGCCTTTGTACCAATGTTTTCGAATTTAACATTTGTAACTTTTAACTTTCCTGAAGTTATGGCAGCCAACGTTTCATCATGTTCCACATCGAAACCTGTTGAGAAATTTTTCAACACTACGTTGTCGATTGAAGCATAAGTCCCCACACGCAATTTCATACCCTGAGGCTCTGTACTTGCAGCACCGCGTCCTATCAATGTAACATTTTTGATTACAGGGTTTGATATAGGCGTAGCCACGTGGTTGTTAGCATTGTTGTCTGCCTCGATTCCACGGTTTCCGGTTGAAGCATCCTGTACACCGTACCAAGCTTCATTGGTTCCGTTCCAACCTTCTGTCCAGTCGAAAGCATCGTCTTCGTTATAGGAAGAAACGATATATTTGGTATTTACAGTTCCACCGAAGAACTCAATCCCGTCATCAGAACCTTTATAAAGTTGTACGTATTCAATAGTTGTTCCTTTACCAACACCGAATAATGATAAACCGTTGAATTCCTTCTCAGAGTTAAAGTTTGCTCCGGCATATTCAACGCGAAGGTATTTGATTGATCCTGAATTATCGTTTACATCTGTTCCTCCATAAGTAAGTTCTGAAACTTCTGCCGTAGCTGATGTTCCTTTATTGATAGGAGCTTTACCACAGATTACCAATCCACCCCAGTTTCCTGGTGTTGCAGATGCTCCTGTCATTACTACAGGGTTTGAAGCAGTTCCGTTGATTTCAATTTTTCCTCCTTGTGCCACCGCAATGTATGCAGATGTTCCTCCTGTTCCTACAATTTTGGTTCCTGCAGGTATGATTAATTTTGCTCCATTGGCAACAACCAAAGCTCCGGTTAATTTATGCTCTTTGGTAGCATCTAAAGTTACGGTTCCGCTTTTAATGGTTCCTTCAAACTTATTTACGTCTACTTTAAAATCGCTGCTGTTTCCAGGTGTTTCTGTTTTTGGATCTTCTTTATCATCACAGCTAACAGTTCCTAAAACAAGAGACGACATTAATAAAATTCCGAATAATGATTTGATTGATTTTTTCATGATTTCTTAAATAATTTATTTCGCTTTTATCTGGTACAAAGATGGGTAGCTCTTGTTTTCTAAACGTTATGACATTGTTATTTAAGAACGTTTTTTTATTAAATATACGTTAGCTTAATGTTATCCGGAAAAAGAAAGGTGAATTTATAAAGGAGAATTCCCCGGAAAATAAAAGAGGCTGTAAAAAACAGCCTCCCGGTATATTATTCGCTGAAGTTAAAGCTGTTTTTCTTTTTACCTGCAAATCTTTCCAACTTATAAGTAAGTGAAAACATGAAGTACTGTTTCAGGATCGTATCCTGGCTGTCGAAGATGCTGGTAGGAGTGGTTGTTCTTTTCACACTCTGGTTCTGGTTGAGAATATCGTATACTTTTACCTTCGCAAGGAAGCGCTCGTTAAGGAAGTTGTACCCCAGACTGGCATTCCATAATAAGTAATCTTTCTTGAACCCGTCGGAAATGTTCGAATTGTAGGTATAGTTTATATCGCTTCCGAATACTACGTTCTTTGGCCAGTACGATGTAAGCATGAAGCCGGCCTTATGTGTAAAATAATTTGCTTTAGGTACGGAAAAGTTCTCATAGCTGCTTCTGTTCATGGAATAGGAATAGCTTGGCTGTAATGTAAGCTTTTTGTCGAAATCCAGGGTGACGTTAACCCGCGGCACCAGGGAATTATTTTTAGAGGTATACATTACTTCGTTGAGAATCCCTTTATTGAGCCCTCCGCTGAAATTCAGTCCCCCGGATAAGGTAAGTTTGTTCTTATCGGATAACTTAAAACTTTTATTATAGTTCAGACCTGCCCAGAATGTATAGGTATCGTGGATGTTTACATACGTGGATGTCCCGATGTAGTTTTCGTCAAAAGATTCTGATTGTCCAATAGATCTGTCACTGTAGTTACCTCCCATATAAACATAATATCCGGAGCGGGTTTGCCAGTCGTAATTACTGAAATTAAAGAAAAGCTGGTGTTCCCGGGTGGTCAGAAGGTCTTTGTTTCCTTTGGTAGTATATAAAGGGTTTGAAAGGTCTTCATATTCGAGCATCTGAAACATGGACGGACTGTTTTCCTGATAAGAATAATTTGTATAAATATTCGAAGATTTGCCTAACTGTATACTGGTACTGAGGTCGATTTCGGGAAGGATGTCCAGACGTTTGTTTAAATAGTCTACATTGTTGTAGCGCGAACTAACATCATAGTTGTTCAATGTGGTTGCTGCCGACATGTTCAGCCATACTTTTTCACCGTTAAACTGATAGCCCACTGAAGGAGTTGATTTAATCCCGTTCAGCTTGTTTGCAAACGATAAGATATTGTTGAAATCGGTAAAAGAATCTGAAGCCGTACTAAAGTCGTAAGTACCCCGGTTGTTGAATTCGTTGGTCCAGGTATTGGTATATTTTAAGACAAGCGACTGCCTGTTGTCAAAGGGTTCCCGGTACGTAGCGTTTAAAGAATATTCATCTGTATGGCTGGTAGATTTTATCTGCTGGTTCCGGATATCATCAGGAAGTTGGGTCTGATAAAAATAGGCGGCGGAATTTCTCCGCTGGTCGGTAGTATTATTTGTGTTCTTGTTTTCAAGACCCAGACTGATGCTGCGTCCTTTGCGCTTAAATTTTTTGGCAATGATGAACTCATTTTCAAAATTATAAGTATCTACATTCAGGAGGTCAGAACTCGTAGATTTGTTAAGATCTTCTCCTGACAGATTTTTAGTTTCACTTGTTCTTTCTGTTCTGTTTGTGTTCATTCCCCTCTGAAATTTAGGAACGATTGTAAGGGTTGTTAACGAATCGATCTCCATTTCTATATCGTAATTAAACGTATGGTTGGTTGATTTTGATTTAAGGTCAGAAGAAGATTCGGTGATGTAGCGGTTGTCGGGCAGGAGATTTTCTATACGTGAACGGTTTTTGTTGTTGTTTTCCACCTCATTGAAAAGATAATTCATGTTCACCTTGTTTTTCTTACCCCAGTTGTCACTGTAGTTTAACCCGAGCATATCGGTCTGGTAAATTCCTTTTCCACCGCCGAATGCCAGCCCGTTGACCGAAAAGGAGCCGTCATCGCTCCACGAGGAATACCTGTTGCGTCCCCCGGACATATTGTCAAAGATTTCGTTTGTTGAAAAACCCGTTGAATTAATGTTGTTTGAGGATCCCAGCACGCTTACCTTGAAATCTCCTTTGAAATAATTAAAAAGTAAGGACGACTCATAACGGTCGTCTGTTCCATAGCCTGCAATGAACCTACCGAACAATCCTTTGTTCTTATCTTCGTCGATCGTAAGGTTGATGGTTTTCGCATCACCAGTGGATTTGGCACCTGTAAGTTTTTCTTCTTTTGTTTTAGTATCTGTTACCTGTACCTTGTTAATGATGTCTTTTGGAAGATTTTCAATGGCTACTTTCCCATCGGCGCCGAAAAAAGGTTTCCCGTTCACCAGTATATTGTTCACTTCTTTTCCGTTGACCTTGATCTTTCCTTCCTCATCAACTTCTACGCCCGGCAGCTGTTCCAGCAGTTCTTTTACCGTAGCGTCGGGTCTTACTTTAAAGGAAGCTGCATTGAATTCGAGCGTATCCTTCTTTACACGGATTGGAGCAGCATCAGCAGTAATTACAAGTTCATCCAGTACATCATCACCGGCAGGTAAGGCAATGGTGCCAAGATCGATGGATTCCTTGAAAGAAGCGATCTTCTGGGAAAAATCATCATACCCTATATAGGAGATCGTAACGAAGGTAGGTTCTTCAATTTTACGGATTGGCATAGAAAACTTACCCGTAACATCTGTAATCGTATAGTCTATGAGCGTTGAATCCTTTTGAGAAGAAAGGTAAACGGTTGCCGATTCTATCGGCTTTTTGTCCGGTGAAGTTACTTTTCCCTTGAGTTCTATCTTTTGGGCATGTACAAAATGAACACAGAAAAGCAAACCGATAAGTAGCAGGTTTTTCATAAATGTTATTGTTTTTTTTAAGAACGTAAAAATGTTAAAAAAAAGTATATAAAAAAAGCGTGTTGATTATTTTGCACGCTTTTAACATTTAAGGTATTTACTTTGTCGGAAATTCAGTCTTTTTAGACTTCCTGGGTGTTATAATTCTCTTGTGATTCCCGGCGGCGGCCCCATACGTCCCATTCTCGTTTTGCTTTTGGATCCTGTTCCAAACTTATCAAACTTCCATGTAAGCGAGAACATCACATAGCGTTCGAGCACAACATTTTCCTGGTCAACAATTGTTGTAGGACTTATTGTTCGGGATGTCCCGATGTTCTGGTTCAGTACATCGTAGACCTTTACTTTGGCCGTGAGCGCCTTGTTAAGGAAAGCATATGATAAAGCAGTGTTCCATAAGAAGAAATCCTTTTTAAATCCATCTGCAATATTCGTATTATACGTATAGCTGAAATCATTTCCCCATGTAAGGTTTTGAGGCCAGTAGGAAGTGGTTTGCAACATAATGTTGTGCTTTACAAAATTTGTTTTGCTCAGCTGATAATTCGTGTATTTCGTATTGTTGAACGATACATTATAAGAGGGAGCAATTGTCAGAAGGTCTCCATAATCCCATGACGCATACAAATTGGGTGTGATGGAAAGTGAGTTTGCATCGTATAAAATGCCGTTGGCATAACCTTTTTCCTTGCCATATGTCCCTCTTGCGCCAATTCCATACCGGATGGTGTGTTCATCTATCTTATATGATTTACTCCAATGCCCGAACAAGCTTGTGGAAAAAGCGTCTGAAACATTGGCATATGTAGTAGTTCTCTTTCTGTTCTCATCAAATGTGGTAGACGAAACTATCTGCGAATTGTAATAGTTCCCGTCTGCAAAGATACTCCAGCCTGAACGTGTCTGAAAATTAAAATTGCGGAAGCCTATACGTATTGAGTGGAATTTGGCCTGGTCAAGATCTTCATTACCGATATAGGTCTGTAAAGGATCGTTCAAACGTTCGTAGGGTAATATCTGCAATGCACTCGGATTCGTAACGTTGTAATTATAACTGATGTTGAAGTTTTTACCGCGATCCAGCTTATAGCGGAAATTGGTGCGTATATAAGGTGAAATAAACTTTTTATCCACATTGTAAAGACTTCCCATATACAAAGCAGATGCATTATAATTTGCTATGTTTATTCCTGAATTCAGGAACCAGTCTACTTTGTCTGTTTGAAAATTGATGCCCACATAAGGGGTATTGGTTACGATTTCTGTATGTGTCTGGTTTGATAAACGATCATTTAAATCGGTAAACCTGTTGGTGTTTTCATCAAAATTGTACGTGTTTAAATGATCGGTCTGGTTATCGTAATCAAGCGTATATCCGAAATCAATAAATGTCTTGGTATTGATCGGCTGCGAATACTCTGCTGTTAAAGTATAGTTGTCGTCGGTGCTTTTCGTTATTTCCTGCTGATTTCGGATGTCATCATTCTGGCCATCCTGATAAAAACGTGTAGTGGAATTTGTATTTCCTGTTCCGTCGGTTTTAGTATTGCTGTTGGCAAACTGAAGGCTCATATTCTTTCCTTTATCATTAAGTTTCTTATTGAACTGTATACTGTTCTTAAAGGTAAAACTGTCAGCTGTTGAAAAGCTTTTTTCATCGCTTTCGTTGAACAGGTTTCCGTTGGCATCCATCGATTTAGAAATGCTTTTGGATTCAAATTCGTTTTTGTTAGCTGAAATCGAAGGGTTTACGTAAAGTTTGGTTGTGGGGTTCAGTTTGTACTCGAAACTTACATTGCCGTTATGGTTGATGTTGTTGTTCTGGCGGGATGATTCTGATTCCGTAATGAAGTCCCCGTCAGGCAGCAGGTTTACAACGCGTGAACGGTTATTGTTTTTGTTCTGGGTATCGTTAAGGTAGTAGCTCATGTTGGTTTCCAGATCCTTAAAGAACTGATCCGAATAGTTGACTCCTACCATATTGGTACGTGTGATCCCGGTGCTGCTTCCGAAACCTCCGGGTCCTCCCGATCTTCCTCCGAAACTGAACATCTGGCTGCGTCCGCCTCCCATGTTGTCAAAGATCTCGTCCATGGAAAATCCGGTTGAGTTGATGTTGTTTGAAGATGCAAGGATTGAAATTTTACGGTCGCCCTGGAAATAGTTGAGGAGCCCGCTTGATTCGTATCGGTTGGATCCGTCGATGATGCTGCCTATTCCGGCCATAAGTTTTGCCATGAGGCCTTTATTGTTTTCCTCGTCGATGGTCAGGTTAATGCTTGCATTATCGCTTTTTGCTTTACGACCTGAAAATTCTTCTGCTTTGGTTTTGTAGTCCGTTACCTGTACTTTCTTAATCAGGTCAGCCGGCAGGTTTTGCAGTGCAATGCTTCCGTCTGTATTGAAAAAAGGCTTTCCATTTACAAGAATCTGTGTGACCTCTTTTCCGTTCACGGTAATCTTTTTATCAGCATCGATTTCAACACCCGGAAGTTCTTTTAGCAAAGCTTCTACATTGGCATCCGGACGTACCTTAAACGATTTGGCGTTGAATTCGAGGGTGTCGCTTTTTACGCGTATTGGAGCATCGGTAACGATAACGATTTCCGAAAGAACGTCCGAATCTTCGTTCATTATCAGCGTACCGAGATCTTTTGAAGCGGTCAGCTTTTCAAATTTCTCTACATGATCTTTGTATCCTATAAACGACAAGGTCAGAAAAGAAGGTTCGTTTACAGCATTCAGGTCCATGGAGAATAAGCCTGCAGCATCTGTTGCGGCATATTGTATGAGAGTGGAGTCTTTAGCTTTTGAAAGGTACACGGTGATATCTGCCATCGGAGCCTTTGCTTCGTCGATGACCTTACCTTTTAAATTGATGTTCTGGGCATTCGCCGAAACAGAAAAAAGGATAAGTAAAACGGATATGTAAAGCAGGATTTTTTTCATAAACCAAAGATAGTGAAGCGGTTTTTTATAAAAAATTTAAAAATCGCTTTTTAATACCGGTTCACCGATTATTTTTTAACAAAAAAAGGAAAGACGAAAGTCTTTCCTTTTGGGTTTATTTCTGACGGAAATAGATGTCGATGGGAACTCCTTCAAAATCGTATATTTCACGCAGCTTGTTTTCAATGTATCGTTTGTAAGGATCTTTAATGTATTGCGGCAGGTTTGCAAAAAACACGAATTGCGGTACCGGGGTAGGAAGCTGCATACAGTATTTGATCTTGATGTACTTACCTTTGATAGCAGGTGGCGGATTATGCTCAACTATAGGTAACAGCGTTTCATTGAGTTTTGATGTAGCAATGCGTTGCTTGCGGTTTTCGTATACCTGTACGGCCGCCTCAAGTGCCTTAAGCAGGCGTTGTTTGGTAAGCGCGGATACAAATAAGATAGGGACATCGGTAAAAGGAGCGATTTCTTCTCTTACGCGTTTTTCATATTCTACAGCGGTCATGGTATCCTTTTCAACAAGATCCCATTTGTTGATGAGAATAACGATGCCCTTGCGGTTCTTTTCAGCAAGCCAGAAAATATTCTGATCCTGTCCTTCAAATCCGCGCGTTGCATCAATTACAAGGATGCACACATCGGAATGTTCAATGGCACGTACCGAACGCATCACCGAATAGAACTCAAGGTCTTCCTTTACTTTTGCCTTTCTGCGGATACCTGCCGTGTCCACAAGGTTGAACTCAAAACCAAAACGGTTGTACTTGGTATCGATGGCATCGCGCGTTGTCCCGGCAATATCGGTTACCACAAAGCGATCTTCCCCGATAAGTGCATTGATAAAGCTTGATTTTCCTGCATTCGGGCGGCCTACAACTGCAAAGCGGGGAAGTTCATCCTCAACTTCTTCAACTTCCGGCAATTCGGGCAGCATTTCTACTAATCTGTCAAGAACTTCACCGGTTCCTGAGCCGCTCATACCTGACATGGTTGCGTATTCGCCAAGCCCCAGGTTATAAAATTCGAACGCATCCTGCTCACGTTTCGCACTGTCAACCTTATTTACTACAAGTAAAACAGGTTTTGTGACTTTGCGAAGAAGTTTTGCAACTTCATTGTCCATGGGTGTTATACCTTCTTCTACATCTACAAGGAACACGATGGCATCTGCCTCGTCTATAGCCAGTTCCACCTGTTTGCGGATTTCACCTTCAAAAACATCATCTGATCCCTTGATGTATCCACCTGTATCTATTACGGAAAATTCCTTTCCGTTCCATTCAGATTTTCCATAGTTCCGATCTCTGGTAACACCACTTACCGAATCCACTATGGCTTCCCGTCTTTGGATAAGACGGTTAAAAAACGTAGACTTTCCTACATTAGGCCTACCTACAATTGCTACAATATTGCTCATATAACGTCACTTTTTAAAAAGTGTGATTTACTATTTTTGCTGATATCCGAACCGGCGCAGCTGAAACTGGTTGTTACGCCAGTCTTTATTTACTTTTACGAACAGTTCTATATGAACCTGTTTCCCGAAGAATTTTTCCATCTCGGCACGTGCTTCGATGCCAACCTTTTTAATGGCCTGTCCCTTATGTCCGATAATGATGCCTTTCTGACTGTCGCGTTCCACCATAATGACAGCCTTGATGTAAATAATATCTTCTTCTTCCTTAAACTCTTCCGTTTCGATTTCAACAGCGTAAGGGATCTCCTTCTGATAATTGAGCAGGATCTTTTCTCTAATGATCTCATTTACGAAAAAACGTTCCGGTTTGTCTGTAAGAGTGTCTTTAGGATAATAAGGAGGTGAAACGGGCAATAGTTCAAGAATCCGGTTAAAGACGGTATCCACATTAAAATTGTTGAGTGCCGACATCGGATAGATTTCTGCATTAGGTACCTTTTCTCTCCAGAGTGCTACCTGCTCTTCAAGATGCTCCTGATTTGATTTGTCGATCTTGTTAAGCAACAGTAAAACAGGAACCTTTGCATGAGCGATCTTCTTAAAGAACTGTTCGTCTTTTAGCTCCCGTTCTCCTATTTCCACCATATAAAGCAGGATGTCTGCATCTTCAAAGGCGGATTTTACAAAATCCATCATAGAAGTCTGCAGTTCATAAGCCGGTTTAATGATACCCGGCGTATCAGAAAAAACCATCTGGAAATCTTCGCCGTTCACAATTCCGAAAATGCGGTGGCGTGTTGTCTGGGCTTTGGAAGTGATGATCGATAAACGCTCACCTACAAAGGCATTCATTAGGGTTGATTTTCCCACGTTGGGATTCCCGATGATGTTGATAAAACCTGCTTTATGTGACATAGGTACGAATATAATTTGCAAAGGTAAAGAATAATCGTGAAACACGCTAATTTTAAAAAAAACCTTAAATGTTTGGGGAATCCAATAAGTTGGTGTACATTTGCACCACAATAGCGCGGGATAGAGCAGTAGGTAGCTCGTCGGGCTCATAACCCGAAGGTCACTGGTTCGAGTCCAGTTCCCGCTACTAAGGCTTTAGAGAGCCCTTTTTGGAAAAAGTTTCAGGATGTCTTTTTTAAATCGTATCGAAATCCTTATAACGCACAGCGCGGGATAGAGCAGTAGGTAGCTCGTCGGGCTCATAACCCGAAGGTCACTGGTTCGAGTCCAGTTCCCGCTACTAAGGCTTTAGAGAGCCCTTTTTGAAAAGTTTCAGGATGTCTTTTTCAAATCGTATCAAAATCCTTATAACGCACAGCGCGGGATAGAGCAGTAGGTAGCTCGTCGGGCTCATAACCCGAAGGTCACTGGTTCGAGTCCGGTTCCCGCTACTAAGGCCAAAGCTTCAGAGAAATCTGGAGCTTTTTTATTTTCTAAAATAAAGTTCCTGGGATGGCTTGCTTAATTGAAATGTATGTATTTCTGTTTATGTCTTGAGTTAATCATTTATTAATCCGGTAAGAAGATTGTTGTCATTAATGTAATTCCTTTTTTATCAAGATGAAAAGGCGGTTGGCTAACTATAAAATTTTCTCAAGTAAATTCTAAAATACTTGAAAATTGATTTACATAACTCTTTTTAATATTGCAGTTTTTCAGGGAATGCCGACTTTATGCGGAAAATCCTGATGTTATTGATCCTGCATCAGGAGTAAATGAGGTTGAAGTGAATAATAAAAAATGAATTCCCTTTCGAAGCAAATGTTAGTTATGGAGTTTTGTTTTTTAATTCAAATAAATGCGGACCATAATATGGTGATGAAGTTTGACTTTAACGCAAGATATGGATTTTAATGAGTTGGGTATTAAGTTCAGAGAATGGGATATCTCTTCTTTTTATATTTTGGAATGTTTTAATGATTGAAATAGTCTCGCTTACAAAGAAGGTAATTTGTTGTGAATGGTATATAAGAGAGCTCAGTTTTGTAATTATGGGTTAAAAAAAAAGCCTCTCAATGGAGAGGCTTTTAAAATTATTTTGCGATTTTAAAATTTTTGAATTGTATTTTATTGCTATTAATAGCTTTAAATTCACTTACTGATTTTGCGCCTTTTGCTGCACCTGCTAATGTTCCATCAATAGAATGAGTTCCGTTCCAGAATAATTCTGCAGAATTACCATTTGCTTCACCAGTTGCCAAAGCAGTGTAATTAGATTTAGCCGACCAAGGGAAATTAGCGTCTAAATCAGCAGGGATTGTATTTCCTGTTGCTGCAAATGTAAAGGCAACATTTTTAGTTGCAAAAACTTGTTTGCCAGCAATAAAAACACTTCCTTGATTGTGTACTATAGGAGATGTTGCTGCTTCGTTAGGGAAAGCGAGGTCATATTCACCACTTGGTAGTTTCTTAGCTGGAACAAATACCTGAAACAGCATGTAATTTTGCGCCTTTGTCGGGTCGCTATTGTCACCTGTGTACATTAACCATACAGTATGTGGAACACCGTTTATGTTTTGAACGGCAATGTTTTTTCCATCAGCTGTAAAATAAAGTAACCAAAGATTTGTTGAAACCGGGTATGATGTCGCTGCATATTCAATTCGGTTGCCCTCTGGTTCCGGTTCTTCTTCTTTAGGCAGAACAGTAAATTTAAAGGTAGCAGTAAGGCCATCCATCGTAGCAATTACGGAATGTGAACCTTCTTTAAAAGGTACATAAGTGCTTCCTTTGATGTCAGTACCGTTTACTGTGAATTTGGATGTTGAAGTAACATCTACACCGTTCAGTGTAGCTTTGAATTCAAACTTATCACCAACATATTTAGCCGTTGTTTCTTTTAACTCCGCAGCGTATTTTTTCTCTTCCGGTGTTTGACCGTTATCCGGCTTTACACCGTTGTCTACGTACTCTACACAAGAGTTTAAACTGATTAATGCTAAAAAGAAAAAGAGTAATTTATAAATTCTCATATGAATTTGATTTAAATGTTTATAATTAAGGAGACTAAAATAGTCAAAAAAATGATTAGTGTTAATAAATTAACAAGAATTATTTTTATTTTGTTATGAGGGTCTGACAGTAAAAATCTTTTGCCATGTTTGAAAAAGGATTTGTTTTCTTTCCGAACTGAAATGTTGCTTTTACAGGCCCATTATGCGGCTAAAATCGGACGGGTCCGAAATCATACTGTCTTCGTATTGGAGGGTCCACCCAAGCGATTGTGTAACGACAAGGAACTTGCCGAGCTCACTTACCAGCCTGTTTTTAGCATTACGTTCAATATTTGATTTAAGTACCTTTTCACGGAACTGTTTTTTTACGCTCTCCTGTATGTCGTTATAGTCGCTTCCTTCAAAAGTATTAAAACGCGATGCTTCCACATCATAGATTTTAACATCGGGATTTATAGTGATTTCTTCTTTGGGAATATAGGTTATCCTTACCACTTTATTTGCCTCGTCTATAGTGTAGGTGAGCTTTGATAAATCGTACAGAATCTGTACATCTGCATTTACCACAACCAGCGCTTTTTTGTCAAAGGTCATGATGTTGAGGAATGATTTCTGGTCCTTGTAGTTGTAGATCTGTGAAATTTTAGCTTCGTTTACTACAAGTTTGCTTACATTCTTCATCTGCTGTTGTATGAGTTCGGTATCGGGTAATACCTGCTGTTCGTTATGCGTTTTCTTCATAATGAAAAACATCAGAAGGGCTCCGGTGAACAGGCATATGAGAGCTATGGTAAGGAGTCTTTTCATAATTATCTGAAATTCATAAAGGGATAGTCTTCTAATAATGTGTCAATTTTTTTGGCTAGATGGTCTAAAAATTTTCCGTGAGCATCTGAATAAGGATTGAATGGCCGGTGTGCCAGCCCTTTTTGTACTTCATCTACAAGCTTCATGGTGTTGAAATCTCCAGGCTCAATACATTGTGCGGTGAATTTCTCCCATATATAGCCAATCGCCTGTGTATTGGGGTGTACCATATCTGATGCAAAAAAACGATAATCGCGTAATTCATCCATCACAAGTTCGTAAGAAGGGAAATAATAGCCCTCTGTGCCTTCAAGGTGTTCGTGAAGGGCAGCGATAAGATGCGCCTTGCTTCGCTGGTTTTCGGGAAAACCGTCCTTGATATGTCTTACTGGGGAGATAGTATAAATGCATTGTATTCCAGGGTTGATATCATAGATCAATTTTTGTATGGTATCCAATGATCGTACAATCTCATTTATGGGAAGAAGTTCCTTTGCAAATTGGTTCTGAGGTACCTTGTGGCAGTTGGCTACAAGTTTATCTGAAGCAATATGACGATAAACCCAGGCTGTACCTAATGTCAAGATCAGGTGGGAGGCTCCCTTAAGTTCGTTGCGGAACGTCGATATCTTAGAGTTAAGGCGTGACACAATACGCTCCGGATCAAGGTCGCTAAGATCAGAATGTGCATCAAAACAGCTCCAGATCTCGTTATGAAGGAAAATGTCATCCTCTGAAAATACCTTATTTTCAGCTGCAAAGTAAAACAAGCGTTCCAAAGCCTTAGGATGAAACAGAATACCCAAAGGGTTTGCATAGTTCTGAAATTGGAAATCCGATAATTTCTGAGCCATATGAACCGCAAAACAGCTGCCTAAAGAAACAATGTTGGAAGTATAGCTTATTTTTTTATGAAGCGGTATGATCGGAACAACGGTCTGTAACTGCATTTGTTTTTTTTACAAAAATACCTTATCGCTTGAAATATTCTGTTAAATCATTTCCAGATTTTTGCTCAATCGTGTAATCGTCGCATGAATACATATGGTATCCTTCAAAAATGATATTGGGACCTTCCGTAATAAGAGCATCCGCTTCGGTTAAAAAAGCTTTAAGGATTTCTCCGTTTTTATGGGCTTCATGAGCTTCGTGGGATTCAAATATTTTAAGGTTCAGAAATTTATTAGGATCCACACGGTCAATCATACTGGTCACATGCAGGGTACCTAATTCATTCTGCACAAGTGCATCAGCTTCTTTGCGGACGAGGTCGAAAAAAGCTTCGCGTTTATCGGGAAACACGCGGTAGGCGACAATAACAACATATCTCATAACATTTTTTATATGAAGTTACGGGATTTTGCATAAAAAGACAAAAAATAAGCCCCGATTGTTTACCGGGGCTTTATAAAATGTGTTGATTATTTAAGGAAATCTGCGGCGTGCCGTATGGCTTCCGTTAGTCCTTCAGGGTTCTTTCCGCCTGCAGTAGCAAAGAATGCCTGGCCGCCGCCGCCGCCCTGGATGTACCTGCCAAGTTCGCGAACGATCTGTCCTGCATTTAATCCCCTGCTTTCTACGATTTCTTTGGAAACATAGGCTGTGAGCATGGGCTTTCCTTCGGTTACTGTACCGAAAACAATATAGAAATTATCTGCAGAGCTTCCAATTTCATATGCAAGATCCTTTGCTCCTGTTGCATCAAGGTCAACCTGTTTAGCAAGGAAACGGACCCCGTTTATTTCAGTAACTTCATTCAGCAACTCTGTTTTCATCCCTTTAGCTTTTTCTCTGAGAAGTTGTTCCAGCTGTTTTTTAAGCTTGGTGTTTTCATCCTGAACCGAAAGAACTGCTTTTAAGGTGTCCTGAGGGTTTTTAAGGGTTTCACGGATTTCTTTAAGAAGCGTCTCCTGATCTTGATAAAAGTTGCGTACGGCATCTCCTGTAATAGCTTCAATCCGGCGTATTCCCGCTGCTACGGCGCTTTCCGATAGGATCTTGAACGACCAGATGTCAGCCGTGTTCGCTACATGGATCCCCCCGCATAGCTCTATTGAATTTCCGAATTTTATAGCACGTACCTCGTCTCCGTATTTTTCACCGAACAAAGCCATTGCACCCTCTTCAACCGCCTGTTTGAAAGGAATGGACCTGCGTTCAATTAAAGGCAGCTGTTCCGCTATACGGTCATTTACGAAGTTCTCTACCTGTTGTAGCTCTGCATCGGTAACCTTGGCAAAATGCGAAAAATCAAAACGCAGATAATCCGGAGATACGAGTGAGCCTTTTTGCTCAACATGTGTGCCTAACACTGTACGCAAAGCCTGGTGCAGCAGGTGGGTGGCAGAGTGGTTTTTAGAAGAACGGCTTCTTAAACCGGTATTGACCCTTGCAATGAAAGATGCCCCGAGGTTTTCAGGCAGCTGTTTCGTAAAATGTAAAATGAGGTTGTTTTCCTTTTTAGTGTCAATGATTTCAATAGATTCATTGGCTGATACCAATGTACCTTTATCTCCTACTTGTCCTCCCCCTTCAGGATAGAACGGAGTATGGTCCAGAACGATCTGATAAAGCGTTCCGTCTTTTTTTGATTCTATCTTACGTATGCGCGTGATTCTGACATCATTCTCAGTCTGATCATAACCCGTAAAGGTTTCGATATTGCCGTCGATCAATACGTTCCAGTCATCTTTTGATATTTCGGAAGCTGCACGCGAACGGTCCTTTTGAGCTTTCATGGCAGTGTTGAAGCCTTCTTCATCAAGTTCATAGCCTTTTTCACGAAGGATAAGAGCGGTAAGGTCGATAGGGAAACCGAAAGTATCGTAAAGTTCAAAAGCTTTTTCTCCATCTACTAATTTGCCGTTTGTTTTTTCAATTACAGAATCGAGCAGATGTAATCCCTGGTCAAGTGTTCTTAAAAAAGAAGCTTCTTCTTCTTTGATCACATTTTTTACAAGTTCTTTCTGAGTAATGATTTCAGGAAAGAAATTCCCCATCTGGGCAGACAGTACATCGACCAGTTCAAAAATGAAAGGTTCCTTCGTATTGAGGAACGTGAATCCGTAACGGATGGCACGACGAAGAATGCGTCGGATCACATAGCCTGCTCCGTTGTTGGATGGCAGTTGTCCGTCAGCAATGGCAAAAGCAACTGCCCGCACGTGGTCAACGATCACACGGATGGCGATGTTGGTTTTATTCTGTTGTTCCGAAATACCGGTAACAGTATTGTTTGTGTATTTTAGCCCTGTAATTTCTTCTACTTTTGAAATAAGCGGGGTAAAGACATCCGTATCGTAATTGGAAGTTGCATTTTGCATGGCCATGCACAGGCGTTCGAATCCCATTCCCGTATCTACGTGTTTTGCCGGTAATTTCTCTAACGATCCGTCTGCCTTGCGGTTGAATTCCATGAATACGTTGTTCCAGATCTCTACAACCTGTGGGTGATCAGCATTTACAAGGCTTCTTCCCGGAACAGCTTCACGCTCTGAATCCGGACGAAGGTCAACATGGATTTCAGAACAAGGACCGCATGGTCCCTGGTCGCCCATTTCCCAGAAATTGTCTTTTTTGTTTCCCAGGATAATCCGGTCTTCCGAAACATATTGCTTCCATAGATCAAAAGCTTCCTGGTCAAAAGGAACGTTTTCCGCTTCATTTCCTTCAAATACGGACACATACAGGCGGTCCTTGTCAATTTTTAATACTTGCGTAAGAAATTCCCATGCCCAGGCAATCGCTTCTTTTTTAAAATAATCGCCGAAAGACCAGTTTCCTAACATTTCAAACATGGTGTGATGGTAGGTGTCGAACCCTACATCTTCAAGATCATTATGCTTTCCCGAAACGCGCAGACATTTTTGAGTATCAGCAATCCTTTTACTTTTTGGAGTGGCGTTTCCTAAAAAATATTCCTTGAACTGGGCCATTCCCGAGTTATTGAACATGAGGGTAGGGTCGTCTTTCAGGACAATGGGTGCCGAAGGAACAATCAAATGTCCCTTGTTTTCAAAAAATTGCAGAAATTGTTTTCTGATGTCTTGTGATTTCATTCGAATTATTAAAATTATGGACCGTTCAAAATAAGCATTTTACGGAAAAAGTAAGATGCGGGGCAAAAATACGGATTTTTGATCGATTTATACCGGATGGAACGAACTTTTTAGCATTGGTGAAACTATTGAGAAAAATTGTATATTAGCGTAAAGCTAAAATTTGGATGCAATGCAGATTGAGTTGCCGGAAAAGAGATACTACAGCATAGGGGAGCTGGCAAAAGCCTTCGGAGTCAACGCCTCGTTGATCCGTTTTTGGGAGAAGGAATTCGATATACTCAAACCTAAAAAAAACGCGAAGGGAAACCGTATGTTTACCCCGGAAGACCTTAAAAATCTGAAAACCATTTACCATCTGGTTAAGGAAAAAGGATTTACGTTGGATGGAGCCAGGGATTTCTTGAAGAACAGTAAAAAACAGCCGCTTGACACAATCGAAATTATTGAAAAACTGGAGCTTATTAAAAAACAGTTGTTAATTATTAAAAATGAAATCTAATTAAAAAATTTATGAAAAAACTACTTCCTTTTATTATTGTATTGGTTGTTTTGGTAGGCGGTTATTTCCTCTTGTCTATGAACTATCAGAACGGGGCATTAGGGTACAAACAGGAAACGGATAAAACCTGGGCAGATGTGCAAGGTGCTTACCAGCGACGGAACGACCTTATTGGTAATCTTGTAAACACGGTGAAGGGCGCTGCCGATTTTGAAAAATCTACACTTGAAGCAGTGATCAATGCCCGGGCCAAGGCTACTCAAACCACAATAGACCCTACCAACATGACACCTGAAAAACTGGCGGAATTCCAACAGGCACAATCCGGAGTTTCCAGTGCTTTGGGAAGGCTGTTGGTAACGGTTGAGAAATACCCGGATCTTAAAACCAACCAGAACTTTTTGAAATTACAGGACGAACTGGCTTCTACAGAAAACCAGATCCTTACAGCAAGAACCCGTTTTAACGAATCGGTTCAGGGATATAATAATTATGTATTGAGGTTTCCGAACAGAATTTTCCTTAGCGGATATCCTGAAAAACCATTCTTTAAAGCAGATGCTGGTGCTGAAAAAGCTCCGGAGGTAAAATTCTAATATCATGTCTTTAGCAGAAGATTTTTTAAGTACAGCAGACGAACAGGAAATCGTGGCAGCCATAGTAAAAGCTGAAAAGGAGACTTCAGGAGAAATACGTGTGCATATTGAAGAACATAGCGATCTTCCTGTTCTGGAGCGTGCTAGAGAGGTATTTAAAATATTGCAGATGCATAAAACAAGCGCCCGCAACGGCGTTTTGTTTTATGTAGGAGTACAGGACAGGCACCTGGCAATCATCGGAGACGAAGGGATTGATCGTGTGGTGCCGCATGATTTCTGGGAAAGTACTAAAGATATCGTAGTAAAACATTTTAAGGGCAATCTGTTTAAGGAAGGATTGATCGCAGGTGTTCTGCATACAGGAAAACAACTTAAACAGTTTTTTCCGTATGAAGGAGTAGAAGATGTGAATGAATTACCAAATGAAATTTCGAGAAGCTGATGAGCTTAATAAAAAAAATTACGGCTTTGCTGGTGCTGTTTATCCCTTTGCTGGCATCGGCTCAGTTTGATATACCGGAAAAACCAGCCCAAAGTGAACAGACGAGCGTATATGATTATGCATCGTTACTTTCCCCTGCAGAGAAACAGCAGCTGGAGCGGAAGCTTATTCAGTATGCTGATACAACATCTACGCAGATCGTGGTGGCTATAATACCCACCCTTAAAGGAGAATATGAGGGGGAACTTGCACCTAAATGGGCACATAAATGGGGGATTGGACAGGAAAAAGAGGATAATGGCGTTTTTATCCTACTTGCTGAAAAAGAACGTAAAATCTGGATATCACCAGGTTACGGACTGGAGCATTTGCTTACAGCAGGGGTGAACGGTGAAATTATCAGAAATGTCATCATTCCTGAATTTAAAACGGGAAACTACTATGCCGGTTTGGATAAGGGAACTGATGAACTGATGAAGCTTTTCTCAGGTACTTATAAAGGAACACGTGCTGAAAATTCAGGGAAAGGGATACCTGCTTTTATGGTGATTCTTATTGTCATTATCATCTTAATTATTGCGAGTAAGATGGGAGGAGGCAAAGGAAATAATAGGGGACGTCGCGGAGGTCCAGATCTTGGCGATATCATTATACTGAGCCGTATGGGACGCGGCGGCGGAATTTTCGGAGGAGGATTTGGCGGCGGTTCCGGCGGCGGATTCGGCGGCGGATTTGGCGGTGGCGGATTTTCTGGTGGAGGTGCCGGAGGTAGCTGGTAACGCAGTAATGATGAATAAAAATTAAACTAAATAAAAAAGGTTCCGTTTTAAACGGAACCTTTTTTATTGGAAGAGTTTATACTAGCCAATGTATGTAACGAGCTTTTCTTCGTTTTCTGTTTCAACCTTTGTAAGGTTGTAAGAAGAAAGTGCTTTCATGGCCTTGTCCCATTTTTTACCGCTTAAGGCTGCAGATTCTTTTAAAGTGGACAAAGCAAGTTTGTTGGCATTCTTTTCAAGGATGTCAAGGATGATTTTCTCATCTTCTGTTAGTTCGAATGCAGGAGCGGCCTTTTCAGGGCGCATCTGCGGAAAGAATAAGACTTCCTGTATAGATGGATTGTTTGTAAGGAACATGATCAACCGGTCCATTCCGATTCCGAGACCTGAGGTAGGAGGCATTCCGTATTCAAGAGCCCTGAGGAAATCCTGATCGATAAACATAGCTTCATCATCTCCTTTTTCCGATAATTTCAACTGATCTTCAAAACGCTCGCGCTGGTCAATCGGATCATTCAGCTCAGAATAAGCATTTGCAATTTCTTTTCCGCAAACCATAAGTTCAAAACGCTCGGTAAGCTCTGGGTTGTCACGGTGTTCTTTTGTAAGCGGCGACATTTCTTTAGGATAGTCGGTAATGAATGTCGGTTGTATATAGTTTCCTTCACACTTTTCTCCGAAGATCTCATCGATAAGTTTTCCTTTACCCATGGTTTCGTTAACAGCAATCCCCATGCTTAAGGCAGCTGTGCGTATTTCATCTTCCGTTTTTCCTTCTATATCAAAGCCTGTGAAATCAATAATGGATTGACGCATGGTTACGCGTTTGTACGGAGCTTTGAAGTCAATATTATGTTCTCCGAAAGTAGCAGTTGTGGTTCCGTTTACGGCAACAGCGCAGTTTTCGAGTAACTGCTCAGTAAAATCCATCATCCAGTTGTAGTCTTTGTAAGCTACGTAAATTTCCATTGCGGTGAATTCCGGATTATGTGTACGGTCCATTCCTTCGTTACGGAAGTTTTTAGAAAATTCATAAACTCCCTCAAAACCGCCTACAATAAGGCGCTTTAAATAAAGTTCGTTGGCAATTCTGAGGTACAGGGGAATATCCAGGGCGTTATGGTGCGTGATAAACGGACGTGCGGCTGCCCCACCCGGGATGGATTGCAATACAGGGGTTTCTACTTCCATATAGCCACGATCGTTAAAAAACGAACGCATTGCGTTAAAAAGTTTTGTGCGTTTTATGAAAATATCTTTGTTTATAGGATTCACCACTAAATCAACATATCGCATGCGGTAGCGAAGTTCCGGGTCGGTAAAAGCATCAAAAACGTTTCCTTGCTCGTCCGTTTTAGGCAAAGGCAAAGGGCGCAGCGTTTTGGACAGCATGGAAAACTTCTCAACGCGTATACACTGTGCTCCAACATTTGTTGTGAAAAGTACTCCTTCAATTCCGATGAAATCTCCTAAATCGGTTAATTTTTTAAAAACCGTATTATAAAGGGTCTTGTCCTCACCCGGACACATCATATCGCGGTTCAGATAAAGCTGGATCCGGCCGTCGTGATCCTGGATCTCGGCAAAACTTGCTTTTCCCTGATCGCGCACGCTCATAAGTCTTCCTGCAACAACAACCTTCTTTCCTTCCTCAAAAGTGTCCTTTATCTGCTTCGATGTATGATCTACCGGAAACAAATTTGCTGGATATGGATTGATGCCAAGTGCTCTTAACTTGCTCAATTTCTCTCTTCTGATGATTTCTTGTTCTGAAAGTTGCATAAAATTTATAATTATTTTAATTAATCTGCAAAAGTAATTATTTTTTAAATTTTTGCAGTGATTTCTTCAGGGAATTTTTAACCGGAGACCTTTAAATTGAGTAAATTTGTATAAATTTTCAATAAGATGAATAGAAGAGTACAGGTACTGGATCTGGGTTTGAAAGATTATAAAGAAACCTGGGACTATCAGGAAGAACTGTTTCAGGGTATTCTGAATGTGAAGTCGCAGAACAGAAAGGATGAGGCAGAATCCAGAGAAACGGATAATTACTTTTTGTTTGTGGAACATCCACATGTCTATACGCTTGGAAAGAGTGGGCATCTGGAAAATATGCTGCTGAACGAACAGCAATTAAAGGAAAAGAATGCGACCTTTTATAAAATCAACCGCGGAGGAGACATCACCTATCATGGCCCGGGTCAGATTGTAGGTTATCCTATTCTTGATCTTGACAACTTCTTTACAGATATCCATAAATACCTGAGGTTTCTTGAGGAGGTCATTATTAAGGTATTGGCTGATTACGGGCTTAAAGGAGTGCGTAGCGAAGGAGAAACAGGAGTATGGCTTGATGTAGGGACGCCGTTTGCACGTAAAATATGTGCCATGGGGGTGCGTGCATCCCGTTGGGTGACGATGCATGGATTTGCCCTGAATGTTAATTCGGATCTGGGATATTTTGATCATATCATTCCTTGCGGAATCCGGGGCAAGGCAGTAGCTTCCTTAAATGTAGAACTTGGTGTTGAAAGGATAGATGAAGAGGAAGTTAAAAATAAAATACTGAACTATTTTAAGGAAATGTTCGAGGCAGAATTGATCCAATAAAAAAAACGGCATGTAGTGTGCCGTTTTTTTTATTAAAGGTCCAGGATGAGTTGTTCCGGCAAAAGACGAAAGCTCATTCTGTGGTATTTGCATGGGCCGTATTCCAATAAGGCCTTTCTGTGCTCCTTTGTAGGATATCCCATATTCTTATCCCACCGGTACATGGGGAATTCTTCATGTAGTTGCAACATGAATTCGTCGCGGTAGGTTTTTGCGAGGATAGATGCCGCGGCGATGCTTAAATATTTGCTGTCGCCTTTTACTATGGTTTTGTGAGCGATTTCTTTGTAAGGTTTGAACCTGTTGCCGTCCACAATAATGAATTCCGGAGTGAAGTGCAGCTGGGAAATAGCCGAATGCATAGCTTCTATAGATGCATTTAAAATGTTTATTTCATCAATACGGTCTTCATAAATATGCGCAATTTGAAACATATTGTTATGTTCTTCAATAAATCTTCTGAGTGAATTACGTGATTTTAAAGAAAGTTTTTTAGAATCATTGATGAGTTTATTTTCTAATTTTTCATTGATAAGTATGGCTGCTGCAGTTACAGGGCCGGCCAGACACCCCCTGCCGGCTTCGTCAGTACCTACTTCTAATTCCAAATGACTGTAGCTTTTGAGTAGCATAATAAAATGTTAAATGTTGTATTGTTTTACTGAAAATTAAAAAATTACAACAAAAATACATAAATTTGATATTCTAAATGTATTATGGTTAATTTATAAACAAATGAAAAATAAAATTACTAAGCTGTTTTTTGTTTTGCTGATTTCTAGCGTTGCTGCTAATGCTCAGACCGAAAAGCAAAGACAGGAGATTGTTTCAAAGATTGATGCTCCTAAACTCAAAGCTTTAGCTAAAGAGACTCTGATCAATGAGGAGAAAAACTTAAAGCTGGCTAAAGAAAAAGCCTTAAGTAAGGGAATGCCTTTGGAAGGAGTAAATGAAGCAGGAGAATTTTACCAGCTGGTAGGGTTTTATGAAGGAACAACTGATTTAAAGTATTATAAAACTTATAATAAGTCAGGAGCTGAAGCATCAGAGTATTTTTTTAATAATAATGGAACAAACAGTTCCTTAAATACTTTAAAAGCTACCTATCTACATAATAAAGATATTTTAGGACAGGATATGATTGCCGGAGAATGGGATGGAGGAGTTCCTATTTCAGGGCATTATGCAATTATAGGAAGAGTAACGGTTAGGGATAACGGCGCTGCTATATCTACCCAGGGTGTTGCGCACTCAACGCACGTTTCAGGAACAATTATGTCAAGCGGTGAAGGTGCCACGGGATTGGATAAGACAAAAGGTTTTTTGCCTAAAGGACGTCTATGGGCAGCAAACTGGACGAATGATTTAAGTGAAATGACTTCTGCAGCATCAGAAGGATTGTTGGTGTCTAATCACTCTTATGGTCCGGATCCTTCTCAACCTGGATTTTCAAGAACTTTGTTCGGACAATATAATTCAGAAGCAAGAGCGGTTGATTTAATTGCGAATTCTAACCCTTATTATACAATTGTTGTGGCTGCCGGAAACGAAAGAGACAGTTATATGACTTATCAGCCAAATAAGGGAGGTAGGGATTTAATAACGACTATGGGGGTTTCTAAAAATACGGTAACTGTTGCGGCTGTTAACGGAGTAGGTAATTATTCAGGTCCTAGCTCGGTTGTAATTGCATCATTCAGTAATTATGGGCCATCGGATGACTATCGCATCAAACCGGATATTGCTGCAAAAGGAGTTAACGTACTTTCTTTGGGTACTGGTGTGACTTCTACAGCTACTATGAGTGGAACTTCAATGGCTGCTCCTGCAGTTACCGGAGGAATTGGTTTATGGCAGCAATATTATCATAGTTTGTTTGATACCCATATGCTTTCTTCTACCGTTCGTGGTCTTATGGCACATACTGCGGAAGAAGCCGGACCTGCTGACGGGCCGGATTATATGTATGGTTGGGGACTTATGAATTTGGAAGAAGGAGCCAAAGTGATGGAAGATTATAAAGTAAGCAAAGCCTGGATACTTGAGCAGGAGCTTACAAACGGATCTTACTTCAGTAATGATTTTGAATATGACGGAACATCTCCTTTAAAAGTAACTCTAGCTTGGAACGATCCTGCGGCCAACGCTACATCAGCTAATGATGAAAGATTCAGTAAGCTGGTAAACGACCTTGATTTAAGAGTTGTTAACTTAGATACACAGGTAACGTACTTACCATGGGCTCTTGTAAAATCAGATACGACCACAGGAACTCCGGGTAATGAAATAGCCGTGAAAAAAGATAATGATGTAGATAATATTGAGAAGGTTGAAATAAAAGGGGCTCCTGCCGGGAATTACAAAGTGTTGGTAACTCATAAAGGAACAACATTACGTGGAGGAAAACAACTTTACAGTTTGATTTTAAGTGGTTCAGGAACTACATTGGCAACTAAACAGTATTTATTTGAAAATGTAAATGTTTTCCCGAATCCGGCTAAAAACACCTTAAATGTATCTCTTCCTGCAGAAATTGCAACTGGAGTTTCTTATGAAATATTTGATGTGAACGGGAAGAAAGTTAAATCTGTCTCGAATAAGGCAGACGCTCAGGCAATCAGTATTGATATCTCCAATATGGCAACAGGGCTTTACATACTCAAATTAAAAAGCAATGAAGGATCATCAAGTTATAAATTTATAAAAGAATAAATACTTAATTTATTTTTGTTAAAAAAGCACGTCAGACCTGACGTGCTTTTTTACGTTAAGGAACTATTTTTATTGTTAAAAATTTGTTAGGATGTAAAAAAGATGTAGATTTGTAAATAACTAATTCAAATTAAATTAATATGAAATCAAAGTTTACTTGGATTTTGACTTTGTTACTTGTATTTTTTGTTCAAATAGGATTTGCGCAACAAAAACAGGTAAGCGGGGTTGTTAAAACAGATTCTGGGGATCCTATTCCTGGAGCTTCTGTTATTTTAGTTGGTACCAACCAAGGTACTGATACGGATTTGGAAGGTAGGTATACTTTAAGCTTAAAAAAAGGAGATAAGGTTAGAGTAGAGTACACAGGCTTTAAATCCACAGTAGTTACAGTATCTGATTCCAATGTTTTAAATGTAACAATGGTTGAAGATGAGGCCAACTTATTGCAAGAAGTGGTGGTAGATACTTATAGAACAGTATCTAAACCGAAGAACAGTACCGCAGTAAGTACCGTTACGTCAAAAACAATCGAAGGACGTCCGAACGCATCTTTTATCCAGACATTACAGGGACAGGTACCGGGATTGAATATCTCAACAGGTTCCGGACAACCTGGAGATAACAATACTACGGTAATTCTGCGTGGTTTGGGATCTATTAATGGAGCTGTAGAGCCATTATATGTAATTGACGGTGTTCCGATGAGTTCAGATCGTTTCCGTTCTTTAAACCCGAACGATATTGATCGTATTGACGTATTGAAAGATGCCGGTGCAACAGCGATTTATGGTAACCGTGGTGCAAACGGGGTAATTGTAGTATCTACTAAACGTGCAAGCTACGATTCTCAGCTTCAAATCAAATATGTTGGTTCAACTGCTGTAAGTTTCTTACAGGACAACCAATATAACCTGATGAATGCTTCAGAGTATGTGAAGTTTCAAAAACAGTTCGGCGTTGGTAACAGACAATTGCCAGGTGGACCGGCTATCAATTACAATAATCCGGTAGATGGAAACTGGGTGGATGTGTTTTTCAGAAACGGTATTTCACAAAACCATACATTGTCTTTCAGTTCTGGTGCTAAAAACATCAATAATTATACTTCAGTAGGATATTCTGATGTAGAAGGTATCCTTAAAACTACAGGATTAAAACGTTTTAACTTCCGTAACAACTTAAACGGTAAAAGTGAAAACGGGAAGTTAACTTACGGTACAACAGTAAGTGCGAACTTCTCTAAATCAGATATGGCTACAAGCGCAGGTTCAAATGCTTTGAACCAGAACTATTTCATGGGTGCATTCCAGGGATTACCTTATCTGCGTCCTGACATGTATGATGGAACAATGGATTCTGCTGTTAGAGTATTACAAACTTTCAGTAATGGTGCGATGCCGATCCTTTTAATGGATAAAATGCGTACTAACGGATTAAAACAGGAAGAATTTAAAACTATTGTTAACGGTTCATTGAATTATGCAATAGATGAAAACTGGTCTATCGGAACTAATTTAGGTGCTGATTACCAGACAATCAACCAGTTCAGCTACAATGCGCCTGATAGTTTCAACTCTTGGTACTTTGCAGCTGCTGATCAGGAATGGTTGGGATCAATCGGTAATATTGACGAGAGAAGATTAATTTTAACTTCGAACTCTAATATTAAATGGAATAAAGTATTCAATGAGAAACATACCATAAGTGCGGGTGCTTATATTGAGTATTTAAAAGCACATTTTAAAAGCTCAAGTATCAGCAAAGAAGGTTTCGATATGAACTTCTGGGAAAATGGTAAAGCTACAGGATGGATCGGTGATTCAGATAAGAATGATTACTACGCGCCAACAGCTTCTGTAGGTGAGCAAACAGCAGGTTTGTTTTCTTATTTTGGATTGGCCAGTTATGATTATGATTCAAGATATGGTTTGGATTTAACTTTACGTAGAGATGCTTCTTTCCGTTTTATTGATGAAAACCGTTGGGGTACTTTCTGGTCTGTTTCAGGACGTTGGAACATCAGCAACGAGAAATTCATGGAAGGTTCAGTATTCAACGATTTGAAATTACGCGGATCTTACGGTACTGCGGGTAACCAGGATATTACAGGTTCAGGTGTATTTGGAGCAGCATACCTTTACAGCACACTTTACAGCTCTGGAAGAGGGTATAATGATGAGGCAAATGCTTATGCCTTAGCTCAATTACCAAGAAGAGACTTGAAATGGGAAGAAATCACCACTGCTAACATCGGTTTGGATTTCGGTTTGTTCAACAACAGATTAAGAGGTACCGTTGACGTGTATAGAAAGCAGACTGATGATTTATATCAAAGTATCCCATTATCAGCTATCAATGGAACAACAGCTATCTCAGCTAACTTCGGTTCTTTAAGAAACCAGGGGGTTGAGTTGTTATTAGCAGGAGATATCGTAAGAACTAAAGATTTGACAATAACGTTAAATGCAAACGGATCATACAATAAAAACGAGGTGTTGAATTTGCCAAATAATGAAGGTTTCATCTGGAATGGATCTTCTTTAAGTGGTATGAGAAACGGAGGAAGATTAGGAGAATTCTATTTATATAGATATGCTGGAATCAACCAACAAACAGGTGAAACTCAGTACTATGATAAAAATGGAGCTATTACGGAGACTCCGAAAGATGAAGACCGCGTTTGGTTAGAAAAATCTTCTTTACCAGTTTATCAAGGATCTTTTGGTCTTGATGTTGAATACAAAGGTTTCTTCGCTCAGGCTAACTTTACATTCGCTAAGGATGTTTGGAGATTTGATAATGATTACTTCTTCTTCACTCAGCCTTCTTCAGTAGGTACAAGTAACCTAACGAAGGATTATATGGATTATTGGTCAACATCAAACAGAGATGCTGCATTCCCTAAGCCTAGTTCGACAAATATGTATAACCTGACAGATAGTGATTTCTATTTAAGAGATGCTTCTTATATCCGTATGCGTTATGTAACTGTAGGTTATAATTTTAAGAAGAAAGATTTAGCTTTCATGAAATTGACAGGTCTTAGAGTTTATGGTCAGGCAGAGAACTTGGTAACATGGACAAAATGGAGAGGATGGGATGCAGAAAGTAACAGAGGTGTTGATTTAAGTCAGTACCCTACTCCTAGAACTGTATCTTTTGGTGTTGAAGTACAATTTTAATTAAAGGAATTAAGTATATGAGAAATAAAATTTTAACATTAGCGGTTTTATTGGGTCTGGCAGTTTCTTGTCAGGATGCCTATGAAATTGAACAACCAGGATATAGAACTGAAGATTCACAAATCTTTAATAGTTCAACAGACATCTCCAGAGGTATCAATGCATTATATAATCAAATTCCGTTTGAAGCAGAAATTAACTTTACATCTTATTTTACGGATGAAATAGCTCCGGGTAGAGATAATGCAGGACAAGGGATTAATGATGGTAGCTACCGTTTCTTTATGAATCCGGGAACTGGTTTTGCAGGGTCATTATGGAACAATATGTACAACCTCATCAACAGATCAAACAGGTTGATGCACCGTATTGATGAATTGACTGCAAAATTGAATCCTACTGATGATGCTGCTGAAATTAAAGCACTTACAATTTCAAAAGCTCGTTTATATGTTTTAAGAGCGTATGCACATATGAAATTATTTGCTTATTATACGCCTGATTATAAAAACGGTTCTGGATTGTCAGTAATTAAGTTTGATTTTTATCAGACAGATGATTATACAAGATACGAGAAGCGTTCAACAGTTAATGAGATCGTTGGTCTTATAGAGAGCGATATTCGTACAGCTCTAGATTTAACTGTTGATGGTACTGAATTGGATTTTAATGTTGAAACTGTAGATGATAACGGTAATGCTGTTACAATTAAGGATAATAACTTTATTGGTAGAAATGTTGCGTATGGTGTATTAGTTAAGCTATATGCTATGACTGAAAATGCCAATGGTGTTTTAACTAATATTGATAAGATTACTGATAAGAATATTGGTAATTCGGCATCTTTCATTACAATGTTTGCTAAGGAAGAACTAGGTTTGCCTACAAACCCTGATTTAGTATGGAGATTGGTTAGATTACCAAATGACGGTGGCGGAGTTGCCGGAGCATGGTGGGCTGGAGCAGTTTCTACAAACAGAGCTGCTTATATGGAAATAGGAAGATCCTTATACAATCAGATTGCTGCTCTTCACCCGGGTGGACCTACAATTGACGCGCGTTATTCTGCAACTGTTTGGGGAGAATCTGAACCACAGGCTAATTATGCAAGTTTAGGTCACCAGGATTATATTGAAAGAGATTTACTTTTTATAGGTAAATATCCTGGATCAACAGGTGCTCCTTTACAGAATGACCTGAAAATTATGCGCTATACCGATCTTTATCTTGCTAAGGCTGAAGCATTGGCAATGAATGGAGATTATAAAGGTGTTGAAGACATCATCAAAGAAATCAGAACCGCTAGGGTTTATCAGGTTGCTCCTAATGCACCGGTAATTTCAAGTGTTAAGGAAGCATGGGCCGCTATTTTACAGGAAAGACGTGTTGAATTTGCTTTCGAAGGTGCACGTTATCTTGATATGAAGCGTCTGGGCGTTAAAGCAGGATCTCCAGGTTTTGTTCGTGATAATAAGGATTGTGAAACTAATGATGCTTGTTCGTTAGAGGCTAGTTCATATAAGTTGACATTACCTATTCCACGTTCGGAGATGTTGTCAAATCCTAATATGGTACAGAACCCTGGTTATTAATCAGTCGTTTTGAATATTTTTAAAAAGAGGTGCATTCGCACCTCTTTTTTATGTTATATAGTTAATTAAAAAAATGTACTTTTGTCTAAATTTGGCATCTATGCGTTTTTTATTATGTTTCATACTGTTGTTTTCAAGTGCGGCAATCGCGCAGATAAAAAGAACAGGGAAAGATACTGGTATACCTAAAAGATTGAATCCTTCCGGAATCAAAGCTGTTAATTCTGTGGATCGTTTTTCCTCAATCAGTACGGATTCTCTTAAAGCAAAACAGATCATTACTAAAACCGGTGATACAATTGCGGCAATTGCTGACTATAAAATCTTCAATGAAAAAAAGGGCACTTCGGGTTTCGATACCATCCTAAGCATTAAAAAGCAATACGATTATAATTACCTAAGAAAGGATATTTTCGGTCTCTTGGGATTTAATAATGACGGTCAGACTTATCAGGCGTTGGATCCTAATTATGTTAAAATTGATAACATTATAAATTTCGGATTTAATGCTCGAAGGTTTTCCTACCTTAACAAGGAAGATATCAGTTATTACAGGGTCCCTACTCCGGCTTCTGAAGTATTCTACAGCAGTGTAACAGGAAAAGGACAGAATTTAGATGCGCTTATTACGCTTAATACTTCTGAACAACTTAACTTCTTTATGGGATATCGGGGACTTCGCTCTCAAGGGAAATATCTTTCTGAATTGGTCTCCAATGGAAATTTCAGGATCGGATCTAGCTACTATACGAAAAATAAACGTTATCAGTTCAAGAATCACATAACGTTCCAGGACATGACACAGGAAGAGAACGGGGGAATGTTAAATGTTAATGAATTCAATTCTTCAGATGCACCCTATGACAACAGGGAACAGATCAGCCTTCAGTTCAGAGATGCTATTACGTTATTTAAAGGAATACGTACTTATTTTGACCATAGTTTCCAGTTTAATAAATCGCAGAGCAATAAGGCACTTATACGCCATCAGTTTACTTATGAATACTTTTCTAATCTGTATAAACAGACAAATGCCAATCCGTTTAACACACAGTCCCCTTATTTTGGAAAAGCCTTTTCTACGGGGATTTACGATAAGGTACGTCACAGGCGTTTTGAAAATACGTTTGATGTGGCATTTGACTCGAAAGCGGTCGGATTGTTTGCTCTGAGTGCTGGAATTTACAATTTTACCCATGAGTATGAATCGATCGTGTTTAAAGAGGATAATCAAAAAATTCCAAATCGTCAGAAAGATGAAATAGTCACGCTTGGAGGGTCTTATTTTCTTAATAAGGAAAAGGTAGCTGCGGATATCGATGTGAAACAATCAGTAATAGGTCGTGCATTGACTGATATAAAAGTGAATGCGGAATTCCGATTAAACGAAAATTATGGACTTGAAGCTACTTATCGTCTGGAAAGCAGAATTCCTGATTATACGTATCAGTTTTTTCAAAGTGATTATATCGGTCTTAACTGGCTCAATAATTTCTCAAACGAAAAGATTAATACGCTTTCGGGTAGAATTGCAACGCCTTTTATAGAGTTGTCGTCTACCTACCAGATGATAAACGATAAACTGTATTTTTCGAATGATGTAAAAACTTTGGGAGCTGATGGACGAGCTGAACAGTTGGTTGTTTCGCCCAAACAGTATGGGAAGTCCATTAATTATTTTATGGTAAAGGCCCGTAAGGAATTTATTTTCGGAAGATGGGGATTTGATAATACAGTAATGTTCCAGCAGGTAGTACAGGATGACAATATCTTAAATGTACCGCAGATTGTGACACGTAATACCGTTTATTATTCCGATTATGTGTTTAATAAGGCACTTTACTTTCAGACAGGGATTGTGTTGAATTATTTTACCGGGTATTATGCCAATGAGTACCATCCTGTAATAGGTGATTTTGTCGTACAGGATCAGATTAAGATCGGTAATTTTCCTATGCTCGATTTTTTTCTTAATGCTAAAATAAAGACGGCTCAGATTTATGTAAACATCGCCCATTTTAATTCTTCTTTTACAGGATACAATTATTACAATACGCCAACTTATCCCTACAGAGATCTTAGTTTCCGGTTAGGGATAAAATGGAACTTCTTTAATTAAAGTTGTGCAAGGCACAACTTTTTCTTTTTAAGGAACGATTTGTATCTTTGTCTGCAGTTCTAAGGAAAGAGGTTTTGATGACCAGAAATTTATTATAACATTGAAATATGAAATATGCTCACAATATATTGGAAACAATTGGAAATACTCCACTTGTCCAGTTAAATAATGTTGTTCGTGATTTGCCGTGTAAAGTATTGGCTAAAGTGGAATACTTTAATCCGGGCCATTCCTGTAAAGACCGCATGGCTCTTAAAATGGTTGAAGATGCAGAAGCTGACGGAAGATTAAAGCCTGGGGGTACCATAATAGAAGGGACTTCTGGAAATACGGGAATGGGGCTTGCTTTGGCAGCCATCGTTAAGGGGTATAAGCTTATCTGTGTCATTACGGATAAACAGTCTAAGGAAAAGATGGATATTCTTCGTGCTGTAGGGGCAAAGGTGGTAGTATGTCCTACTGATGTAGAACCTGCAGATCCACGTTCTTATTACTCGGTTTCAAAACGTTTGGCAGAAGAAACACCTAATGCCTGGTACGTAAACCAGTATGATAATCCATCAAATGCCCAGGCTAATTATGAACAAACAGGTCCCGAAATCTGGAAGCAGACTGAAGGGAAGATTACACATTTCATCGTTGGAGTCGGAACGGGAGGAACTATATCCGGAGTTGGAAAATACCTTAAGGAGCAAAATCCGGATATCAAGATTTGGGGCGTGGACACTTATGGATCGGTTTTTAAAAAATACCATGAAACCGGAATATTTGATGAAAATGAAGTTTACTCCTATGTGACCGAAGGTATAGGAGAGGATATTTTGCCGGCCAATGTTGATTTTTCGGTTATTGATCATTTTACCAAAGTTACCGATAAAGATGCGGCAGTGTACTGCCGGAAACTGGCTTTGGAGGAAGGTATTTTTGTAGGGATGTCCTCGGGTTCGGCAATTAAGGGATTGTTGCAGATGAAGGATGAACTTAAGGAAGACGATGTTGTAGTAGTATTATTTCACGATTCGGGATCGCGTTATGTAGGAAAGATATTCAATGATGAATGGATGCGGGAACGTGGTTATCTCGATGAAGAAATTGTAACAGCAGAAGACCTTATTAAAGATCATATAGAAAAACCGCTGGTAGTGGTTCGTACGGAAGAACTGGTGTCACATGCTCTTGACCGCATCCGCAGGTTCAAAATCTCCCAGATCCCGGTGGTTGATAAAGATGGGTTTGTGGGATCATTGGAAGACACAAATCTTTTTCAGGCATTTTTAAATGATTCAAATGTTGCGGATATTCCTGTTAAGGAGGTAATGGGAGCCCCTTATCCGGTTGTTTCCCGAAAAGCAAAGGTCGAGGAAGTATCCAAACTTATTAGCAAAGACAATAATGCGGTGTTGGTAGATCTTGGAAACGGAAAATACCATATCATTACCAAATACGATATCATCAATTCCATAAAATAATTATTTAATAAAAAAAGAACAGGACATTTGGTCCTGTTTTTTTATTCGCCTATGAGTACTCCCGAAACGTTCCAATAGCTGAAACTGTTTCCTTCCTTCATTCCCTGAGGAATTTTTAACTCAAGCGTATGTATCCCCTTCTTTAGAGCGCCCAGCGGAATATAAAATGGATTGGTAACCGTTCCGGGGCACCAATTGGCCCTTGAAAGATCGGAGCTTGATAATCCGTTTGCGAAATTTCCCGATGCAGGGTTATCCAGGCGGTAGGATCCACAGTCTGTTCTCCAAGGAATAAGGTTTTGAACGAGCTGACCATCAAGAGAAATGGTATGTTGTTTAGGAACAAATTCGTCTCCGTTTTCCCATCCTCCATGTCCCGTTGCAATATACCTCAGGTATGCCTGCTCTAGATCAGCTTCCAGATAAAAACTTACCTTTAATGTTTTACCGTCCTCAAAGAGTGTCGGATACTCTTGTCCCGCCATTTCCAGTATATTGGTAGTATTGAATAAAGGTTTGACTGTTTTGCCGGGAAACAGGCTGGAGTCGTTGGGATGAAGGGTGATATTGGATGAAATCCGGTGTCCTCCTTTATCGTAATTACCTATATAAATTCCTATGTAAATTTCCTTTCCGGAAAATAACTGACCGAATTCCGAGATGTCCTGTCTGTAGTCTACCCAGTCGCGCCATTCCTTGTTTTTAAGTTTGATGTGATTGAAATGATGAATGCCAAATGGTGTGAAGAAGCGCATTAATTCCAGTGGCGTTTCATATGTGTCGGAGGAAACAATGCCCTGGTATTTTCTGGAAGTCCCGTTGTCATATAATGGCAGGCTGGTAATACCTTCTGTTAATCCTTTAAGAAAAGTTATGCCGCCGCCAGGTACTATGGCAAAAACGGAACCGGTTCTGTCATAGGCATCCCCGTTGGACTGTTCTCTTACATCAAGAAAAATCTGCGTTCCTTTATGAATCTTGGGAAATGTGATTTTTCTTAGTGCAACGGTGCCGTTTGCAAATTTGAAAATGGAATCATTGGAAACATTGGCTTCGTTAAAACTGATCACCTCGTTTTTGAAAACAGGAAGAGTAGTAAAACGTGCATTCATAAGCATATCCTGAAAGGTTAATGCATCTACCATGACTCCTTGTAAAGCGTTTAAGGAGATGTTTTCTTTTTTATGCAGTTTTTTTACCATCTGCGCCTCCATTACATAATCGTTATTACGTGTATATCTAAGTACAGTTCCAAGTTTGACACCGAGGCTGTTAGGTGCTGCTTTTACTGACAGTTCAGTGGTAAACCAAAGGTTGATAGTGTTAGAGTTTATGGAGATGGTTGCTTTTTTTACCTTATACCCTAAAATAACATCTGTTTCGTCGGTTATGGAAAGAGTTTGTCTTTTTAGGGATGTGGAATCAATTGAAGAAATGATTGTAGATGGGGCAAGAAATGCCTGAGTAGTAATGATTCCTTTTTCTGAATCAACAAAGACCTGTTGTTTTGGATAAACTGTGTCAGACGCAAATGTGCTGTTTGTGATCAGCATGGTATTCACATCTGCATAAACGACCGTGTTCCTGCTTTCATTAATGGTTTTTCCATTGTATTTTTCGGTATATGTTATTTTATACTGTTGATTTTGCGCAACTGCTGCGGATGCAATCATCAGTATAAAAAGAAGAATGTTTGTCATAAAAAACGATTTTTGCAAATGTACTGAATATTAGGAGTTTTAAATTTTTTGGTTTACATTTATATAAAGCTTTTTCAATATGAAAGAAGATTTTTTACATTATGTGTGGAGGTTTAAAAAGCTTAATACTACCTTGCTGAGAACGATTCAGGGAAATGACATCGTCGTAAAAGATTTTGGCCTGTACCTGGGTACGGAGGGTCCCGATTTTTTTAATGCACAAATTTATATAGATGAACAGCTTTGGGCAGGAAATGTAGAAATGCATGTGAATGCTTCCGACTGGTATGCTCACCATCATGAAATAGATCCTGCATACGAAAACGTTATATTGCACGTGGTTTGGAACAATGACCTATCAGTGGTACGAAACAATGGGACTGAAATTCCTACACTTGTTCTTAAGGAATACGTATCTGAAAATGTTTTTGAAGCTTACAAACAGTTTAAATTACATCCAAAGTATCTTTTTTGTGAAGATCATATCCAGCATTTTACTTCCTTTGACTGGCTTATATGGAAGGAAAAGCTTATGATTGAACGTTTGGAGCAGTTTACCAACCGTATAGTGAATGAACTTCAGAAAACAGATAATAACTGGGAAGAGGCATTTTACAGAATACTGCTTCGAAACTTCGGACTTAATACCAATAGTGAAACTTTTTATGAGGTGGCGTGTGCGGTGCCGCTTAAAGTAATACGTAAAGAACAGCTTGATTTGATGTATATTGAAGCATTGCTGCTGGGAACGGCGAACCTGTTGGAAACGGACAGTGAAGATTTTTATGTGAAATCCTTACAGAAGACCTATCGCTACCTTCGGCAGAAATACGGATTAAAAAAAGCAGTGGTTAAAGCAACCTTCTTTAAGCTGAGACCCGAGAATTTTCCTACCGTTCGTCTGGCGCAGTTTGCATCTTTCCTTTATCATGAACCTTTTCTTTTTGACCTGATCCGGAATCCCGAGACCCTTAGTACCCAAAACCGGTTACTTGGAGCAGGTACATCTGCCTACTGGAATTCTCATTATGTGTTCGGGAAAGAACATAAAGAAAAAAAGAAAGCAGTGGCCCATTCGTTCTATAATCTTATACTCATCAATACCATACTCCCTTTCCAGTATGTGTACCATGAACAATTAGGGAATGATATAATAGAGGAAATTTTACAGCATTATCAGTCCATTGTATTCGAAAAAAATGCAGTGACCGAAATTTTTAAAAAACTTCATGTGCTCATGGATTCTTCTTTTGATAGTCAGTCCGTGTTGTTCCTTAAGAAGAATTATTGCGATTTGAAAAGGTGTCTGAATTGCGAAATAGGAATTAAACTTATGAACAGATGAAACCGGAAATTCCTTATGTGAATAAAAAACAGCGCCTTGCCATTATACTCCTTTTGGTTGTTATAGTAGAGATCGACAGGCTGCTGAAATTCCGAAATTCCGGAAACTATGTCAACTCGGCTGAGGATTTTCAGAAAATTACGGGCGTTTCAGATGAACTGCTCATGAAGATCGCACCTTATTTTAAATTTCCTGAATGGACGCAGAAAAAAAAGAAAAAGAATGATGATGCAGTAAAGAATAAAATTGACCTGAACAATGCTGATTTGGACGCATTGGTGGAAATACACGGTATTGGCGACTATACGGCCCGTATTATTCTGGATGAACGTGAAAAGTTGGGAGGCTTTGTTTCAATAAACCAGCTGGATTTTATAAAAGGATTGCACCCCGAAGCCCTGCATGCTTTGAAAAATGGAACGGGTATCTTTAAGCGACCTCTTATTACGAAAACAAATGTGAATACAGCAACGAAAGACGAGCTGGCAAAAGTTCCTTACATAGGAAATTACCTTGCCCGTGAAATTCTGATCTATAGAAGCAAACAGGATGGGGCTATTAAAATTGAAGATTTAGAAAAAATTAATAATTTTCCACTTGACAAATTAAATATAATTAAGTTATATTTGGATTTTTAGACAAATAAGCAAAAAACGAAACGTAAAACGATTACAAATGAACTTTGAATACAACGAAACGCAAGCAATGATCGCGCAATCGATCAGAGAGTTTGCAGAGAAAGAAATCAGACCGAATATCATGAAATGGGACGAAGAGCAGATTTTTCCTGTTGAATTGTTCAAGAAACTCGGAGAAATGGGGTATATGGGGGTGTTGGTTCCGGAAGAATTGGGAGGGTCTGGTTTAGGCTATCACGAATACATCACAGTTGTAGAGGAAATTTCCAAAGTTGATTCTTCAATAGGATTGTCGGTAGCAGCTCATAATTCATTGTGTACAAATCATATCTTAACATTTGCTAACGAAGAGCAGAAAAAAAGATGGATTCCTAAACTTGCAACGGCAGAATGGATTGGTGCCTGGGGACTTACAGAGCACAATACAGGATCTGATGCAGGAGGTATGGCTACAACAGCAGTTAAAGACGGCGATGAATGGGTTATAAACGGTGCCAAGAACTTTATTACACATGCGATCTCCGGAGATGTGGCTGTTGTTATTGTTCGTACGGGTGAAAAAGGAGATTCACGGGGTATGACAGCGTTTGTGATTGAAAAAGGAACTCCGGGATTCAGTTCTGGAAGAAAGGAAAATAAATTGGGTATGCGCGCTTCTGAAACAGCCGAGCTCATCTTCGACAATTGCCGGGTTTCCGATGCAAACCGCTTAGGGGAAGTCGGAGAAGGATTTATTCAGGCAATGAAAATTCTGGATGGCGGACGTATCTCTATCGGGGCATTGTCATTGGGAATTGCTAAAGGAGCTTATGAAGCTTCTTTGAAATATTCTAAAGAACGCGAGCAGTTCGGTAAAGCGATTGCACAATTTCAGGCAATCGGATTCAAGCTTGCCGATATGGCTACGGAAATAGAAGCGTCGGAATTGTTGCTACACAAGGCAGCATACTTAAAGAACAACCATAAACCGGTAACCACTGCCGGAGCCATGGCGAAGATGTATGCTTCTGAAGTTTGTGTGAAAGTAGCGACTGAAGCTATTCAGATTCATGGTGGATATGGGTATACCAAAGACTTTCCCGTTGAGAAATTCTTCCGTGATTCTAAATTATGTACAATAGGAGAAGGAACAACGGAGATTCAGAAGCTTGTTATTTCACGAAACTTACTCAAAGGATAGTCTATTTTAGAGGGGAGCTGCTGCGTTGTTAAAAAAATAACATTTTATTTGTTTGTTGTTTCGAAATAACCGTATATTTGCACCCATTAACGAAAGGAGGTGTATAAAGTATGTTGATCATTCCAATTAAAGACGGAGAAAATATTGATAGAGCGTTAAAACGTTACAAAAGAAAATTTGACAAAACCGGAACGTTACGTCAGTTAAGAGATCGTAAGAACTTTACGAAACCTTCAGTAACAAGAAGAGCTCAAGTGCAAAAAGCGCAATATGTACAACGTTTAAGAGAATCTGTAGAATTCTAGTAAGCAGTTGAAAAATATTTTTTTAATCGCTAATTAAAGGTAACTTTGATTAGCGATTTTTTTATGGAAACATTTGTTGAACAATACCGGGACTACCTTTTGAAGGAAAAGCATTTTTCCCTGCACACTGTAAAGGCCTATTTAAAAGATGTGGATCGTTTCTGCATGTTTGCGGCAAACGATGTGTCAACTATTGCAGAGGTGCGCTATGAAAATGTAAGAAGGTGGGTGGTATTTATGGTTTCTGAAGGATTGGGCAACAGTTCGGTGAACCGTAAAATAGCCTCTTTGAAGAGTTATTTCCGGTTTTTATATATTACAGGGACAATAGACGTGTATCCGTTAGAAGGGCATAAGTCGTTAAGGGTGGAGAAGAGGCTTCAGGTTCCCTTTTCCGAAGAAGAAATGAACACAATAAGCCGCGATCATTTTGCAAAAGATTATTCCGGATTTCAGGAATATGTTATCATTCTGCTGTTTTACGCGCTGGGAATCCGCAAATCGGAGTTAATCAGTTTGAAACTGGAGGATGTTGATTTAAGCCGAGGAGAAGTGAAGGTATTGGGAAAGCGTTCAAAAGAAAGAGTAGTACCTCTGGTTTCTGAGGTGTCGGATGTATTGACTGTGTTCTTAAAAGAGCGCAGGGGGCTATTTTCCGGGGGGGTAAATCAAAATCTTTTTTTGTTAAAAAATGGTCAAAATTTAAATCAAACATTTGTTTATCATTTAATAAATAATTATTTTAGGGGTATAACATCGAAAGGTAAAAAAAGCCCGCATGTACTGCGCCATACCTTTGCAACCCATATGCTAAACGCCGGGGCAAATCTGAATACGATAAAAGAGCTGCTGGGACATGCAAGCTTGTCTTCAACACAGATCTATACCCATACGAGTTTAACCGAGTTGAAAAAGGTGTACAGCAAGTCGCATCCGCGTTTTCGATCTGATGATGAAGATTTATAAACCTTTAAAATTATAGATTATGAAAGTGAACATTCAAGCAGTTAATTTTAACGTTGACAGAAAATTGGTCGATTTTATAAACGAGCGTTTAGAAAAATTACAACAATATTATGATAAAATTGTTGGGATTGATGTATCTTTGCATACTGAAAATACCAGTGACAAGGAGAATAAATCAGTAGATATACTGGTAAAGATTCCTGGTGATGATTTAATCGTGAAGAAAACGGCTAAATCATTTGAAGAAGCAGCAGATAGCGGTGTAGACGCTTTGGAGCGTTTATTGGTAAAACGCAAAGAAAAAGTAAAAGCACATTAAAAGTTTAAAAAAATAGAAAAAAGCTTTTATTTTTTTAAATAAGTATATATATTTGCAGTCCGTTAGAAATAGCGGACTTTTTTTAAGTGCCGATGTAGCTCAGCTGGCTAGAGCAGCTGATTTGTAATCAGCAGGTCGTGGGTTCGAGTCCCTCTATCGGCTCTTCAACAAACAAAGTTGTAAAAATAGGAAGGGAAGGGGAGATACTCAAGCGGCCAACGAGGACGGACTGTAAATCCGTTGGGAAACCTTCGCAGGTTCGAATCCTGCTCTCCCCACAAAAGGCCGGCGTAGCTCAGCGGTAGAGTGCTTCCTTGGTAAGGAAGAGGTCACGGGTTCAAGTCCCGTCGTTGGCTCAATAAAGTTGAACACTAATTATATAACTAAGATTAAATTAATTGAATCATGGCAAAAGAAAGTTTTGATCGTTCGAAACCCCATTTAAACATTGGTACTATCGGACACGTAGATCACGGTAAAACAACATTGACTGCTGCTATTACTAAAGTTTTAGCTGATGCAGGTTTATCAGAAGCGAAGTCATTCGATCAAATTGATAACGCTCCGGAAGAAAAAGAGCGTGGTATTACAATTAACACTTCTCACGTAGAGTATCAAACAGCTAACCGTCACTACGCACACGTTGACTGTCCAGGTCACGCGGATTACGTTAAGAACATGGTTACTGGAGCTGCACAGATGGACGGTGCTATCTTAGTAGTTGCTGCTACAGATGGTCCAATGCCACAAACTCGTGAGCACATCTTATTAGGTCGTCAGGTAGGTATTCCACGTATGGTTGTTTTCATGAACAAAGTGGATATGGTTGATGATGCTGAGTTGTTAGAGTTGGTTGAGATGGAAATCCGTGACTTATTATCATTCTATCAGTATGATGGTGATAACGGACCAGTTATCCAAGGATCTGCATTAGGAGCATTAAACGGTGAGCCAAAATGGGTTGAAACTGTAATGAACTTAATGGCTGCTGTTGATGAGTGGATTGAAGAGCCAATGCGTGATAAAGAAAAACCATTCTTAATGCCGGTTGAGGATGTATTTACAATTACTGGTCGTGGAACTGTTGCTACAGGTCGTATCGAAACAGGTATTGCTAATACTGGAGACCCGGTTGAAATCATCGGTATGGGAGCTGACAAATTAACTTCTACTATTACTGGAGTTGAGATGTTCCGTAAAATCTTAGACCGTGGTGAAGCTGGAGATAACGTAGGTTTATTACTACGTGGTATCGATAAAGCTGATATCCGTCGTGGTATGGTTATCGTTAAGCCAGGATCTGTTAAGCCACACGCTAAATTCAAAGCTGAGGTTTACATCTTGAAAAAAGAAGAAGGTGGACGTCACACTCCATTCCATAACAATTACCGTCCACAGTTCTACGTACGTACAACTGACGTAACAGGAACTATCATGTTACCAGAAGGTACTGATATGGTTATGCCTGGAGATAACTTAACAATTACTGTTGATTTATTACAACCAATTGCATTATCTGTAGGTTTACGTTTCGCTATCCGTGAAGGTGGTCGTACAGTAGGTGCTGGTCAGGTAACTGAAATTTTAGACTAATTACAAGTTTAAATAAATAACATTAAGTTGGCAGATATCCTGCCAACTTTTTAACAAACGGGTGTAGTTCAAGGGTAGAATAGCGGTCTCCAAAACCGTTGATGGGGGTTCGAATCCCTCCACCCGTGCAAAATCAAATTTTATGGCTAAAGTATTTAATTACATATCTGATGCGTTTACGGAATTAAAATCCAATGTAACATGGACTCCATGGGCAGAGGTACAACGCTATACAATCATCGTGGGGATCTTTACAGTAGTATTGTCATTGGCCACATGGGGTGTTGATACGGCATTCGGTAAAGTTATAGCTGGTTTCTTCAATGTTTTAAATTCATAATTTAAAAGACTACGGAATGACAGAGAATAGCGTGAAAAAATGGTATGTAGTTAGAGCAGTTAGTGGTCAGGAAAATAAAGTAAAAGGTTACATAGAAAGTGAAATTGTACGCTTGGGGATGGAGGATTATCTTTCTCAGGTTTTGGTTCCGACCGAAAAAGTAGTTTCACAACGCGACGGAAAAAAGGTTACAAAAGAGCGTATTTATTTTCCGGGATATGTAATGATCGAAGCTAATTTAACTGGAGAATTGCCTCACATCATCAAATCCATTTCTGGAGTGATCGGTTTTCTTGGGGAAACCAGAGGAGGTGATCCTGTTCCTTTGAGACAGTCGGAAGTAAACCGTATGTTAGGTAAGGTAGATGAGTTGGCAGTGTCGGTAGAAAGCGGTTTAATTCCTTATGAAATCGGCGAAACGATAAAAGTTGTTGACGGACCGTTCAACGGATTCAACGGAACCATTGAGAAAGTCAACGAAGACAAACGCAAACTTGAGGTGATGGTGAAGATTTTCGGAAGAAAAACGCCTTTGGAATTAAGTTTCACACAAGTAGAAAAATTATAATTGTTACATATTCACATCAATCGCTTCCAATTGAAAGATGTGCTAAATTTTTTTAAAAATGGCAAAAGAAATTAGTAAAGTAGTTAAACTACAAGTTAAGGGAGGTGCTGCGAATCCTTCGCCACCGGTTGGACCTGCTTTGGGGGCTGCTGGAGTTAACATCATGGAATTCTGTAAGCAGTTCAATGCTAGAACACAGGATAAACCAGGAAAAATTCTTCCAGTACAGATTACAGTTTACAAAGACAAATCTTTTGACTTTGTAGTTAAGACGCCACCTGCTGCTGTTCAATTATTAGAAGCTGCAAAATTAAAATCTGGGTCAGGTCAGCCTAACCGTAAGAAAGTAGCTTCCATCACATGGGATCAAGTAAAAGCAATCGCTGAAGACAAAATGGCAGACTTAAATGCTTTCACAATTGAGAAAGCAATGTCTATGGTTGCTGGAACTGCACGTTCTATGGGGATTACGGTTACAGGAAACGCTCCTTTTTAATTTTAAAGAAAAGAAGAAATGGCAAAATTAACAAAAAAGCAAAAAGAGGCTGCATCGAAAATTGAGAAGAACAAATTATATTCTTTAAAAGATGCTTCTGCATTGATTAAAGAAGTTGCTTCTGCAAAATTTGATGAGTCTGTTGATATTGCAGTACGTTTAGGAGTTGATCCTCGTAAGGCAAATCAAATGGTACGTGGGGTTGTAACATTACCACACGGTACTGGTAAAGATGTACGTGTATTAGCATTAGTTACTCCGGATAAGGAAGCAGAGGCAAAAGCGGCTGGTGCAGACCACGTAGGATTGGATGACTATCTACAGAAAATTAAAGATGGTTGGACAGATATTGATGTAATTATCACAATGCCTGCTGTAATGGGGAAATTAGGTCCGTTAGGTCGTGTTTTAGGACCTCGTGGATTAATGCCTAACCCTAAAACGGGTACCGTAACTATGGACGTTGCAAAAGCAGTACAGGAAGTAAAAGCTGGTAAAATTGACTTTAAAGTTGATAAAACAGGTATTGTTCACGCTGGAATCGGTAAAGTATCTTTCGGAGCAGAACAAATTACAGAGAATGCTGCTGAGATAATCCAAACATTAATTAAATTAAAACCAACTGCAGCTAAAGGTACTTATATTAAGTCTATTCACATATCAAGTACTATGAGTCCTGCTATTGCTTTAGATCCAAAAGCAGTATAATTGGTAGTTAAAAATATTTAGTATGACTAGAGAAGACAAATCAATTGCGATTCAAGATTTAACTGCACAGTTAGCTGACACTAAAGTTATTTATGTTGCAGATATCTCTGGATTAAATGCTTCTACTACATCCGATTTACGTAGAGCTTGTTTTAAAGCAGGAATTAAATTAGAAGTAGTTAAAAATACATTGCTTGGTAAAGCAATGGAAGCTTCAGATAAAGAGTACGGGGATTTACCTTCTATATTGAAAGGAAACAGTGCCATTATGATTGGAGAGGTTGCAAACGCTCCGGCTAAAATCATCAAGGACTTCCGTAAAAAGAATGAAAAACCTTTATTGAAAGGTGCATACATCAACGAGGAAATCTACATCGGAGATAACCAATTAGATGCTCTTGTAGCAATCAAATCTAAAGAGGAACTTATCGGAGATATCATCGGATTATTGCAGTCACCTGCTCAAAGAGTTATTTCAGCTCTTAAAAATCAATTTAAAGACGAGGAATAGTCATTCAGACACATCGTTTTTAATGTTCGAATGAACGCACATAAATTATTATATTTTACAAATCAAATTAAAAGATAGAAAAATGGCAGATTTGAAACAATTCGCAGAACAATTAGTTAGCTTAACAGTTAAAGAAGTAAACGAATTAGCAACAATATTAAAAGACGAGTATGGTATCGAGCCGGCAGCAGCAGCAGTTGTAGTTGCAGGTGGTGGTGCTGAAGCAGCTGTTGAAGAGCAAACTGAGTTCACTGTAGTATTAAAAGAAGCTGGAGCTTCTAAATTAGCTGTTGTTAAAGCTGTTAAAGAATTAACAGGTTTAGGATTAAAAGAAGCTAAAGATTTAGTAGACGGAACTCCTGCTAACGTTAAAGAAGGTATTTCTAAAGACGAGGCAGAAGGATTGAAAAAAGCATTGGAAGAAGCTGGTGCTGTTGTTGAGTTAAAATAATCTCACAATATTATAATTTTTTAGGTTTAGGCCTTGAGTTTCATCTCAATGGCCTAAACCATTTTGCGTATAATTAGTTTTTACGCATTATTCTATTTAATTTTTAATCAAAATTTTGTCCATTGATGATTACAAATCATACTGAAAGATTAAATTTTGCCTCTACGAAAAATATTCCTGCTTATCCGGATTTTCTAGACATTCAGGTAAAATCGTTTAAAGATTTTTTTCAATTAGAAACGAAATCAGATGAGAGAGGTAACGAAGGTTTATATAAGACCTTCATGGAAAATTTCCCGATTACGGATACACGCAACCAGTTCGTATTGGAATTTTTAGACTACTTCGTAGATCCCCCACGTTATTCAATTGAAGAATGTATTGACAGAGGTTTAACGTATAGTGTTCCTCTAAAAGCACGTTTGAAGTTATATTGTACAGATCCAGAACACGAAGACTTCGAGACCATCGTACAAGATGTGTATCTGGGTACTATACCGTATATGACGCCTAGCGGAACGTTTGTAATCAATGGAGCGGAACGCGTTGTTGTTTCGCAGTTACACCGTTCGCCTGGAGTTTTCTTCGGACAGTCATTTCACGCAAATGGGACAAAATTATATTCTGCACGTATTATTCCTTTCAAGGGATCTTGGATCGAATTTGCAACAGATATCAATAGCGTGATGTATGCTTACATCGACCGTAAGAAAAAATTACCTGTTACAACTTTATTCCGCGCAATTGGTTTCGAAAGAGACAAGGACATCCTAGAGATTTTCGACCTTGCAGAAGAAGTTAAAGTTTCAAAAACAGGACTTAAAAAATACATTGGCCGCAGATTAGCTGCACGTGTACTGAATATCTGGCATGAGGATTTCGTAGATGAGGATACAGGTGAAGTGGTGACAATTCCTCGTACGGAGATTATTTTAGATCGTGATATTGTTTTGGATAAAGACAATATTGAAGAAATCATTGAAGCAGATGTAAAGACTATTCTTTTACATAAAGAAGACAGTAATCTTGCTGATTATACGATCATTCACAACACGCTTCAGAAAGATCCGACAAACTCGGAAAAAGAAGCTGTTGAATATATTTACCGTCAATTAAGAAACGCCTTACCTCCGGATGAAGAAACAGCCAGAGGTATTATAGATAAATTATTCTTCTCAGATCAACGTTACAATTTAGGTGATGTAGGTCGTTACAGAATGAATAAAAAACTGAATTTAGACACTCCGATCGATAAACAGGTTTTAACGAAAGAAGACATCATTACGATCGTGAAGTACCTGATCGAATTGATCAATTCAAAAGCGGAGATCGATGATATTGACCACTTATCAAACCGTCGTGTACGTACGGTAGGTGAGCAGTTATCAGCTCAGTTCGGTGTTGGTTTGGCACGTATGGCACGCACAATTCGTGAACGTATGAACGTTCGTGATAACGAAGTGTTTACGCCGATTGACCTTATTAATGCCAAGACATTGTCTTCGGTTATTAATTCGTTCTTTGGTACCAACCAGCTTTCTCAGTTCATGGATCAAACGAACCCGCTGGCAGAAATTACGCACAAAAGACGTTTATCTGCTTTAGGACCTGGAGGTCTTTCTCGTGAAAGAGCAGGTTTCGAGGTTCGAGATGTTCACTATACACATTACGGACGTTTATGTCCGATTGAAACGCCGGAAGGGCCAAACATTGGTTTGATTTCTTCATTGGCGGTATATGCGAAAGTAAACAACATGGGATTCATTGAAACACCATACCGTAAAGTAAGCGAAGGGGTGTTGCAATTAAATGAAGAACCTGTTTATTTATCTGCAGAAGAGGAAGAAGAAAAACTTATTGCGCAGGCTACTATGAATGTAGCTGCAGACGGATCCATTACGGATGACCGTGTAGTTGCAAAACAGGATGCGGATTTCCCAGTAGTTGAACCGAAAGAATTAAACTATGCCGACGTTGCACCTAACCAGATTGCTTCTATTTCGGCTTCTTTGATTCCGTTCCTTGAGCATGATGATGCGAACCGTGCGTTGATGGGATCAAACATGATGCGTCAGGCAGTTCCTTTATTAAGACCGGAGTCTCCTATCGTGGGTACAGGTCTTGAAAAGCAGGTGGCCACTGATTCTCGTGTTCTTATTAATGCTGAAGGGGAAGGAGAAGTTGTATATGTTGATGCACAGAAAATTATCATTAAGTATGACCGCACAGATGATGAGCGTCTCGTAAGTTTTGATTCTGATGAGAAAGCATACAACCTCATTAAATTCCGTAAAACCAACCAGAGTACTTCCATCAACCTTAAGCCGATTGTGCGCAAAGGAGATCGGGTAACAAAAGGACAGGTATTATGTGAAGGATATGCGACACAAAACGGAGAATTAGCACTTGGACGTAACTTACAGGTAGCGTTCATGCCTTGGAAAGGATATAACTTTGAGGATGCGATCGTAATCTCTGAACGTGTAGTACGTGACGATATTTTTACATCGATCCACATTGACGACTATACCCTTGAGGTGCGTGATACCAAACTGGGGTCAGAAGAGTTGACTAACGACATTCCTAACGTTTCAGAAGAGGCTACAAAAGACCTTGATGAAAACGGTATGATCCGTATTGGAGCAGAAGTAAAACCTGGTGATATTTTAATTGGTAAGATTACTCCTAAAGGAGAATCAGATCCTACGCCGGAAGAAAAATTATTACGTGCGATCTTTGGTGACAAAGCTGGTGACGTTAAAGATGCTTCGTTAAAAGCGTCTCCGTCATTACGTGGTGTTGTTTTAGATAAAAAATTATTTGCACGTGCTGTAAAAGACAAGCGTAAACGTTCTAAAGATAAAGAAGATATTGCTTTGCTGGATACCCAGTTCGAAGTGAAATTCAACGAGTTGAAAGAGCGTTTGGTTGATAAATTGTTCCATTTGGTAAATGGTAAAACATCACAGGGGGTAATGAACGATTTAGGTGAAGAAGTATTGCCGAAAGGAAAGAAATTCACATTGAAGATGTTACATGCAATCGAAGATTTTACGCATTTGACAAAAGGACAGTGGACGACAGACGAGCATACCAATGAAATGATTACCGACCTTATCCACAACTACAAAATCAAATTAAACGATATTCAGGGTGTATTGCGCCGTGAGAAGTTTATGATTACGGTTGGAGATGAATTACCGTCCGGAATCCTTAAACTGGCGAAAGTTTACATTGCCAAAAAACGTAAATTACGCGTTGGGGATAAAATGGCGGGACGTCATGGTAACAAAGGTATTGTTGCTAAAATTGTCCGCGATGAAGACATGCCGTTCCTTGAAGATGGAACACCGGTGGATATCGTATTGAATCCGCTTGGGGTACCTTCACGTATGAACATCGGTCAGATTTATGAGACCGTACTAGGATGGGCAGGTAAAAAATTAGGTAAAAAATATGCAACGCCAATTTTCGATGGTGCTTCTTTGGAAGAGATCAACGCATTGACTGATGAAGCAGGTGTTCCTCGTTACGGACATACCTATCTGTATGACGGAGGTACGGGAGAGCGCTTTGACCAGAAAGCTACGGTAGGGGTTATCTACATGTTGAAATTAGGTCACATGGTCGATGATAAGATGCACGCACGTTCTATTGGTCCGTACTCTTTAATCACGCAGCAGCCGTTAGGAGGTAAAGCGTTATTTGGAGGTCAGCGTTTTGGAGAGATGGAGGTTTGGGCTTTAGAAGCCTACGGTGCATCTGCTACACTACGTGAAATCTTGACTGTTAAATCGGATGACGTTATTGGTAGAGCTAAAACTTACGAAGCAATCGTAAAAGGAGAGCCGATGCCGGAACCAGGATTACCAGAATCGTTCAATGTATTAATGCATGAATTAAAAGGACTTGGTTTAGATATCAGATTAGAAGAATAACATCGTATGATGAATGATGCTTGAAAAAGCATCATTCTATTACAAAAGCTTTAAAAGTAAAGGGTTTACCATGAAACAAAATAAAGATAAAAATAATACCGTTAAAAGATTTAATAAAATCTCTATCGGATTAGCATCTCCGGAATCGATTTTAGCCGAATCGAGAGGAGAGGTTTTGAAACCTGAAACCATTAACTATCGTACGCACAAACCAGAGCGTGATGGTTTATTTTGTGAGCGTATTTTTGGTCCGGTTAAGGATTACGAATGTGCTTGTGGAAAATATAAAAGAATTCGTTATAAAGGGATTGTTTGTGACCGTTGTGGGGTTGAAGTTACAGAGAAGAAAGTACGTCGTGACAGAGTAGGGCACATCAACCTTGTGGTGCCTATTGCGCATATCTGGTATTTCCGTTCTTTACCTAACAAAATCGGATACATCCTGGGATTGCCTTCTAAGAAACTGGATGAAATCATCTACTATGAGAAATATGTGGTGATTCAGGCCGGTATCGCAAAGCGTCCTGATGGAGAATCTTTGAACAGGCTGGATTTTCTTACAGAGAATGAGTATCTGGATATCCAGGATACCCTTCCTATGGAAAATCAGTATCTGGATGACAATGATCCTAATAAGTTCATCGCCAAAATGGGTGCTGAATGTATTATGGATTTATTGGAGCGTATTGACCTGGATGCTCTTTCTTACCAGTTGCGTCATGCTGCAAATAACGAAACTTCGAAACAACGTAAAACAGAAGCATTAAAACGCTTACAGGTTGTAGAGGCTTTCCGTGAGTCAAACATGAACAGAGAAAATCGTCCTGAATGGATGATTTTGAAAGTTGTTCCGGTTATTCCGCCTGAATTACGTCCTTTGGTACCGCTTGATGGTGGTCGTTTTGCGACATCGGATCTTAATGATCTCTATCGCCGTGTTATCATCCGTAACAACCGTTTGAAACGATTAATGGAAATTAAGGCTCCTGAAGTGATCTTACGTAATGAAAAGCGTATGTTACAGGAAGCAGTAGATTCCTTGTTCGATAATACACGTAAAGCAACTGCTGTTAAAACAGAATCACAACGTCCGTTAAAATCGTTGTCTGACTCGTTAAAAGGAAAACAAGGTCGTTTCCGTCAGAACTTGTTAGGGAAACGTGTGGATTATTCTGCCCGTTCGGTAATTGTTGTAGGTCCTGAATTGAAATTATACGAATGTGGTCTTCCGAAAGATATGGCTGCAGAGCTGTACAAACCGTTTGTAATCCGTAAGCTTATTGAGCGCGGTATCGTGAAAACGGTTAAATCTGCGAAGAAGATCATCGATAAAAAAGAGCCTGTAGTTTGGGATATTCTTGAGAATGTGATCAAAGGACATCCTGTACTGCTTAACCGTGCTCCTACGCTTCACCGTTTGGGAATCCAGGCTTTCCAGCCTAAATTGATCGAAGGTAAGGCGATTCGTTTACACCCGTTGGTATGTACGGCATTCAACGCGGATTTTGATGGGGATCAGATGGCGGTTCACTTACCGCTTGGACCGGAAGCAATTTTGGAATCACAATTGTTAATGCTGGCTTCTCACAACATCCTGAATCCTGCAAATGGTGCACCTATTACAGTACCTTCTCAGGATATGGTTCTTGGGTTGTACTATATGACGAAGATCAGAAGATCTACGCCAGAGTATATCATCAAAGGAGAAGGACTTACCTTCTATTCTGCTGAAGAGGTACATATTGCCATCAACGAAGGAAGGCTGAATTTGAATGCTCCTGTAAAGGTTCGTGCAAAAGACTTCAATGCTGAAGGAGAACTGGTTTACCAGATCATCGAAACTTCAGCCGGACGTATCTTGTTCAACGAGGTGGTTCCGGAAGCTGCAGGGTATATAAATGAAGTATTGACGAAAAAATCGTTAAGAGATATCATCGGAAAGATTTTAGCTGTTACGGATGTTCCTACAACCGCTAAATTCCTTGACGATATGAAAGATATGGGGTACGGATACGCATTCAGAGGAGGACTTTCGTTCTCATTGGGTGATATCAAGATCCCGGATCAGAAACAAGGAATGATTGATGACGCAAACAATCAGGTTGAAGGAATTACCATGAACTATAACATGGGTCTTATCACCAACAATGAGCGTTACAATCAGGTGATCGACGTTTGGACGTCAACCAATGCAATGCTGACAGAGCTGGCTATGAAGAATATCCGTGAAGACCAGCAAGGTTTTAACTCGGTATTCATGATGCTTGATTCCGGAGCCCGTGGTTCCAAAGAGCAGATCCGTCAGTTAACAGGTATGCGTGGATTGATGGCTAAACCTAAGAAATCAACGGCTTCTGGTGGAGATATTATCGAGAACCCGATCCTTTCGAACTTTAAAGAAGGTTTATCGATTCTTGAATACTTCATTTCAACGCACGGTGCCCGTAAAGGTCTTGCCGATACGGCATTGAAAACGGCGGATGCCGGATACCTTACACGTCGTTTACATGACGTAGCTCAGGATGTGATCATCAATTCGGAAGATTGCGGAACATTGAGAGGTATCGATTTCGAGGCGTTGAAAAAGAACGAGGAAATCGTTGAATCATTAGGAGAGCGTGTATTAGGTCGTGTTACAATTGATGACGTAATCAACCCGCTTACAAATGAAGTAATTGTTCCTGCAGGTGAAATGATCAATGAAGTACATGCAGCAAAAATCAATGCATCACCGCTTGAGAAACTTGAAGTACGTTCAGCACTTACATGTGAAGCCGATCAGGGAATCTGTGTAAAATGCTACGGTCGCAACCTGGCAACTAACCGTATGGCTCAATTAGGAGAAGCGGTTGGGGTAATTGCAGCTCAGTCTATTGGTGAGCCTGGTACACAGCTGACGTTACGTACGTTCCACGTGGGAGGTACCGCAGGTAACATTTCAGAGGTTTCAACTATCACAACAAAATTCAAAGGACGTCTGGAAATTGAAGATTTGAAAGTGGTAAAAGGGGAAGATGCAGAAGGAAACGAAATTGATATCGTAATCTCTCGTTCAACTGAGTTGAAACTTGTTGACCTGAACACAGGGATTGTTCTGAATACGCATTATATTCCTTACGGATCAACTATTTATGTACAGGATAAGCAGGTTGTTGAAGAGGGTACTGTAATCTGTAAATGGGATCCATATAACGGGGTAATCGTATCTGAATTTACAGGTAAGGTTGCTTACGAGGACATCGAGCAAAACCAGACCTTTATGGTGGAGATCGATGAGCAGACAGGATTCCAGGAAAAAGTAATTACGGAATCGAGAAACAAAAAGCTCGTTCCTACCTTGTTGATCTATAATAAGGATGGTGAATTGATCCGTTCGTACAACTTACCGGTAGGTGCACACTTAATGGTAAACGACGGGGAGAAAATCAAGGCTGGTAAAGTATTGGTGAAAATCCCGCGTAAATCTTCTAAAGCAGGGGATATTACAGGAGGTTTACCGCGTATTACCGAGCTATTGGAAGCACGTAACCCATCTAACCCTGCAGTAGTTGCTGAGATTGACGGTGTAGTATCGTTTGGTAAAATCAAACGTGGTAACCGTGAAATCGTGGTAACACCGAAATCGGGTGACGATGATGCACGTAAGTATCTTGTGAAATTGTCTAACCAGATCCTGGTTCAGGAAAATGACTTTGTGAAAGCAGGAACTTCATTGTCGGACGGTGCTATTACGCCGGATGATATTTTAAGAATTCAGGGACCTTCTGCTGTTCAACAGTATCTGGTAAATGAAATTCAGGAAGTATACCGTTTACAAGGAGTGAAAATCTCGGATAAACACTTTGAGGTGGTAATCCGCCAGATGATGCGTAAAGTACAGATTCAGGATGCCGGAGATACTTTATTCCTGGAAGAACAATTGGCTCACAAAGATGATTTCATGCGTGAGAACGATCGTTTGTTCGGAATGAAGGTTGTGGAAGATGCCGGGGATTCATCTGTTCTGAAGGAAGGGCAAATCATTTCGGTTCGTGAATTACGCGACGAGAATTCGATCCTTCGAAGAGAAGATAAAAACCTTGTAGTGGCGCGTGACGTTATCACGGCTACAGCAACTCCGATCCTTCAGGGGATTACACGTGCCTCTTTACAGACAAAATCGTTTATTTCTGCAGCGTCATTCCAGGAAACGACTAAAGTATTGAACGAGGCAGCTGTAGCAGGTAAAGTTGATAATCTTTCCGGGTTAAAAGAAAATGTTATCGTGGGTCACAGAATTCCTGCAGGTACAGGTATGCGTCAGTATGACCATATTGTTGTAGGAACGCAGGAAGGTAAACAGGAAGTCGATTTAAATTTCTAATACCTGATATCTTTTAGATAACTAAATAATCAGTCCTGCTTTTGTTAAAAAGCTTGAATAAATACGAAAAGCCACTCATTTATTGAGTGGCTTTTTTTTGTTAAAAAAGGGAATATTATAATACGTAAAAGGATTTATTATATGTTAAAAGTTAAAAAAAAATTAATTTTGTTTTAAGATATCCAAAAAAAAGATTTAAGTTTATCAATCAATTAATCAGTTATAAATTTATTTCTTTATGCGAAAAATTACACAATTATCAAGTCTGAAGATACGATGGCTGAACTTTGCCTTTGTATTATTATTTCTTTGTGTGCCTTTTCTGCAAGCAAAAGCGCAGACTTATTGTACACCTGCATACGGCACGGGCTGTAGTAGCGGAGATAATTTGAACAGCGTTGTAATAACAGGTCATGGAACCTCTGTAATTAGCGATCTGAATACGGGTTGTAATGCGGGAAGTTACCTGGATAATACAGCAACGTTTACACCTGTTGATCTGATGCAGAGCCAGTCATACTCTGTACAGCTCAATACAACATACGGGTCCCCGACATATGAGCTTGCCAGTATCTGGATCGACTTTAACGATGATGGAACGTTTGATGATACAACGGAAAAATTGTTGACAGATCTTCCTTTAGCCCAAAGTCCGTCATTTGTAACAGCCTCAATCGCTATTCCGGTTACAGCACCTGTGGGAGTCCATAGGATGCGCGTTCGTGTTATATACAGTACCACGGGCGTTAATGCATGTAACTCTGCAACATGGGGAGAAGCTCACGACTATAAGGTAAATATTTTAGCTTTACCTGCGTGTTCTGGAACACCTACTGCCGGTACTGCTTCAGCTTCTGCTAGAGCATGTAACAGCCAACCGTTTACCTTGACAGCAGCTAATGCTACTATAGCCGGTAACATGACGTACCAGTGGCAAAGTTCCCCTCAGGGTGCAGGTACATTTACGAATATAGCAGGAGCCAACACTCTTTCCTATACTGTTACAAATCAGACTGCAGCTACGGATTACCGCTTTATGGTGACCTGTAATACGGGTGGTGCAAGCGCAACTTCCAATGTGGTTTCTGTTGCACAGGTGGCAGCGGCGACTGCTCTATTTGAAGGGTTTGAAACCACACCAGCCGGAAGTTCGTCGAATCAGAATGTACCGTCCTGCTGGACCATGTTAAATACAACGGGGTATCAGTACAACTACATGTATGTTTCCACCACATATGCCAAAACAGGAAACAGATCTTACTACATGACCCGTTATCCGTTAACAACGGCTGCCGGAGACATGTTGCTTATTTCCCCTGAAACCGATAATCTTGGAAACGGAACGAAACAGGTTCGTTTTTCCGTGCGTAACCCAACCTCGTCCTATACGCCTAAATTAGTGGTGTATAGAATGAACGGTACTACGTCAACGGCTACTAAAACAAAACTGATTGAAATTCCTGTTGCTTATAGTACGTCGTTTACAGAATATATAGTTCCTTTACCGGCAACTACTGATGATTATTTTGCTTTTTCATTGGAGCATACGTCTCCGGGTGAATATCCTTATTTCTATATTGACGATATTTATTATGAGGATGTTTCGCCTTGTATCTTCCCAATGAACCTGCAGGCAAATAATATTACGCTTACGGGATCAACAATCAGCTGGAATGCCTCACTGGCGCCTGGAGTAACAGGATATGACTATGAGGTACGGACAAGTGGTGCTGCTGGTTCTACAGGAGCCGGACTTGTAACTTCCGGAACAACTACAGCAACTTCTGTTAATATAAATTCTTTGACAGCAGGAACAACATATTATGTGTATGTACGAAGTGTCTGCGGGACTTCGAAAGGTATGTGGACGATGTATCCTGTTAAGTTTATGACACTGTGTCCTGTTTTTACTGCTAATTTCTTTGAAGGGTTTGAAAATTATCCGCAGGGAGGTTCTTCAAAAAACCATGTTCCGAATTGTTGGACGTATATAAATACTACAAAGAATCAGTATACCTATAACTATATTACAGGAACTGCAAAAACAGGTAGTAACTCTTATTATTCTTACCGATACCCGTTAAACCAGACGGACGGTTTATTAATGCTTGTTTCTCCTGAAACGGATAATTTAGGAAACGGAACGAAACAGATCCGATTCTGGGCAAGATCCGGGTCCACATCTGTAACACCGAAACTGGTGATTTACACGATGGATGGAAATACCGATAAAGCGTTGAAAACTCTGGTGCAGAGTATTCCGTTAACAAGTACCACGTATACGGAATATATTGTTCCGTTACCGGTAACCTCGGATGATTATTTTGCATTCTCTTTTGAACATACTGACCCGACACAATATCCGTATCTGTATCTTGACGATATTTATTATGAGGATATGTCGCCGTGTATATTCCCAATAGGCCTTCAGGTAAGCAATGTTACAGGTACAACGGCAACGATCAGCTGGAACGCCTCATTAGCTTCGGGAGTTACAGGTTACGAATATGAAATCCGTACAACCGGAAAAGGGGGTTCAGGAGCAACCGGACTTGTAAAAACAGGAACCGTAACCGGAACCTCGGTTAATGTAACCGGATTAAACGGAGGAACCGTATATTATGCGTATGTTCGTAGTATTTGTGGAACTTCTCCAGGTATGTGGACCATGCACCCTATTACGTTCAACACAGATTGTGTTGTCATAACAACAACGCTTGTTGAAGGTTTTGAAAGTGCGGCTACAGGGTCTTCAACTAATAATACGGTACCGGTTTGCTGGACTTATATTAAGACCGGAACATCTACTTCGGTATACGGTTATACATCAACAACGGCTCCTAAAACAGGATCCAAGCATTTCTATACTTATCGTCCAGGAAAGTCAGGCACAACCTATGATGGGGATTTATTACTAGTTTCTCCGGAAACGGACAATCTTGGAAAAGGAATGAAACGTCTGCGTTTTTCAGCGAGAAACTATTTTTCAGGAAGCTATTCCACCAATCTGTACATCTATTCAATGGATGGTAAAACAGCAGGAGCGAAAAAAACGTTGATTAAAACGATCAATGTTCCATCAACAAGTTATACGGAATTCATTGTTTATTTCCCACCTAACACGACAGATGATTATTTTGCCTTTGGTTTCGATCAGGAAGGTCTGTCAAAATACATCTTCATTGATGATATCAATTACGAAGATGCCCCTAATTGTAAACCTGTAGATGCCAGTACTTTTGTTATAAGTGCAATTGATAAGAATAAATTTACCTTGAAGTGGACCGATTTATTTAATTTATCTCCGGTTGCTTATGACATAGAAGTACGTGCAACCGGAAATCCTGGGACTGCTGGTGCGGCCTTTACAGCAACAACTGCAGTTGGAGCTACTTCAATAGTGGTAACCGGACTTAATCCTGCTACGGCCTACAAGGTATATATACGCAGCCGTTGTTCTTCAACAGATCAAAGTGCGTGGAGCGAGGGAGTTGACGTAACTACTTTGTGTAATTACCCTGATTTTACGACTTATACTAAATCAGCTACTTATTGCGGCCCTCAAAAAGCCAATTTAACAGCTAACTTAACAGATCCTGCTGCGGTAGCTTCTTGGTATGATAATGAAAATGACCCACTTCCTATATTCGAAGGATCCAATTTCATTTCTGCAAATCCAATTACTCAAAGCAGAAGTTTCTGGTTAAGAAGTAAGCTTGCGACTCCTGATACGCCGGTACAGGTAGGACGCGGAACGTCGACCGGAACAACTTCGGGAACTTTCTTAGTACATTCATGGGGAGGATATAAGCACCAGTACATTTTTACAGCTGCTGAATTGAAAAACGAAGGACTGGTAGCGGGTGCTATAACAGCATTGAAATTTGAAGTTTCTTCAGTTGGAACGGCAGCAAGAAAAGATTTTACTATTTCATTAGGTAAAACAACGCAATCTGCGGCGACAACAACCCATATTGACAACAGTACCTTAACTCAGGTTTACAGCAATTCGTCTGAGACTTTCGCTGTAGGAGTTAAGACCTTTACGTTTACAACACCGTATGTTTGGGATGGGGTTAGTAATATCGTAGTACAGACTAACTGGAGTAATCAAAACACGGGAGGTAGTAGTGGTGCATTAAAATATCATTCTACTGCACCGGTAAGTATGACTACCTATACCTATGCAGACAGTAGAACTGCTGCTGAAATTTTAACAACCAACACGGGAGGTGTGAACAGTAGCGGAGGAACTACCACTATAAGTGACAGACCAAACACAGTTTTCGTAGGGGTAAAAGGATGTATATCACCTGCAATCGAAATACCGGTAACGATAGATCCTAAACCGATTTTCGAATTGTCAACGGATAAGGCAACGTCTTGTGAAGGTGGTGTTTCTGATGTTGTAACGATAGCATCCAACCAGGGAGGATATGATACGTTTGTATGGACGCCTTCCACAGGGGTAAGCGGTAACGCTGCAACGGGTTGGACCTTCTCAACAGCCAATGAACAGGTGTATACCCTTGTAGCCAGCCAGTCAACAGGTATCTGTGAAGTGGAGAAAAAGGTATTGGTATTTTCAGGTACAAAACCTGTTGCAAATCCAACCCTTGCCATTACACAAGATGTATGTAAGGATGTTGTAACCAAACTGGATCTTTTGAAAACCTTACCTGCCCAGGCAACCATAGGAGCAGCCAAAACAACGACAGCTGCTAATCTTGGCATGTCGGCCTTTGTTCAGAGTTCGGTTTATTCTAAACAACAGTTTATTTACAGCGCCGCTGAATTAACGGCCCAGGGAGTAACAGGAGCAGGTTATATCACAAGCCTTTCTTTTGAAACCATAGATGCAGGAGCAAGCTTAAGCAATCC